>Ga0065711_1000001_pt1 | contig 482188 bp, 396 predicted proteins | sample Hoacrofraction12_FD_59098 | JGI IMG/M metagenome (GOLD analysis project Ga0065711, IMG submission 59098) | Hoatzin crop microbial communities from Cojedes, Venezuela - Epithelial fraction 12 v2 (version 2) | ecosystem: Host-associated > Birds > Digestive system > Esophagus > Crop | place... | reverse complement strand
TGAGAGAAAATGCATATGGACATTGGGGAAAATACAAACAGATGATGCAAAAGAAGAATTGATAAATTTGGCCAGAACTCAAAGTGAACCAATATCACGATATGCAAAAAAGCAATTAATGACATCTTATGGAATGGAAGTGTAAATTAGTATCGCAGAAACAGAGTAGTACATTATTTTAAAATAATGCTATAATTACCCGCGGAGATGATTTGACATGGCTTATATGATGCTTGAAAGTCCGATTGGCGGATTTTATTTGTATGACGGGGAATTTATAGATAAAGACAGTAAGACGGCAGAGATTCTGTCAGAGCCTTCTGGCGAGATAAAGTACTATGAGACTTTGAGAGTTAAAGAAGGTGTGGCTCTTTTCTTTGAAGATCATCTGGCAAGACTCGTTAAATCAGTAAAAGGAATTGAGAGCTTTGATGTTGACGTAGATTTCATTAACAATGAAGCTCGTAGGTTCTTAACAAAATTCAATACTGAATTTGACGGATCTTTAAGAATCGTAATCACAAAGAATCACATTCTCATCCATGCATGTGAAGCCAATATCCCGGGAAAAGAACTTTTCGAGAAGGGAATAAACACGCTGTCGCTTAAGTGGGAGAGAGTCGATCCCAATATCAAGGTTTTCCGCGGAGACTATAAGCAGGCTGTGGCGGAGAAGTTCACAAAGACAAATGCTTACGGCAATCCTTATGAGGTGCTCCTGACAGATAACGACGGCAGGCTCTATGAGGGCAGCAAGTCTAACTTGTTTGTAATAAAAGACGGCAGTGTTTATTCTGCTCCGGACAGTAAGGTGCTTCTGGGAATCACGAGAAACCGCGTTATGAGAGCACTTGATGACAACGGGACCGAGCTTAAAATCGGAATGTTTACGCTCGATGAGTTGAAAGAGGATAAGTCTGCTTCGGTGTTTGTATCGAGCACGCCTTTTGATATTCTTCCTGTTAAGTACTGTGATGACACAGAGTTTGCCACAGGATCGAATAAACTTCTGCTCGCACTTATGGCTTCCTACAAGAGCTATACGGACGAGTATATAAAATCACATAAAGCAATTTAATTTTTTGGAGGCGATATAAATGGAAACAAAAAGCGGTAAGGTATCGGTTACGACCGAAAATATTTTTCCGGTAATAAGGCAGTGGCTTTATTCAGATCAGGATATTTTTGTAAGAGAGCTTGTATCTAACTGCGCCGACGCTATCGCGAAGCACAGAAGACTTACGGAACTCGGCAAGGCCAAGGCTGACGAAAAAGAAGATTATAAAATTAACGTTATCTACGATGACGATGCGAAGACTGTTGTGTTCGAGGATAACGGTATCGGTATGACGGCCGAGGAAGTCGATAAGTACATAAATCAGATTGCATTCTCGGGTGCTCTTGATTTCGTTACAAAGTATCAGGAACAGTCTACGGACAAGTCCGGAATCATCGGTCACTTCGGTCTTGGTTTCTACTCTGCTTTTATGGTCGCAGATAAAGTAAGGATTGACACGTTAAGCTTCGAGGAAGGCGCTGAGGCCGTATCCTGGGAGTCCGAGGACGGAATGGACTACACGATTGATTCCTCTGAGCGTACAACCCGCGGAACCGCCATTACAATTAAGCTTTCGGAAGAAGCCGCTAAGCTTTTCGACAGTGCGACTCTTCGCATGACTCTTCGAAAATACTGCTCATTCGTTCCCGCCGACATCTACTTTATTGATGTTAAGGCAGACAGGCTTCACGCTGAGGCTGAAGAGAAGAGAAAAAAGGAAGCAGAGGAGAAAGGCGAGGAGTTTAAGCCTTCCGATATAAGCTATGCTCCTATTAACAATAAGTCGCCTTTGTGGCTTAAGAAGCCTTCCGAATGCACACCCGAGGAGTATAAGTCCTTTTATCACAGCGTATTTAACGACGGTGCGGATCCTTTGTTCTGGATTCACCTTAATATGGATTATCCTTTCACACTCCAGGGAATTCTTTATTTCCCGAAGACCGACAATGTTTATCAGTCACTAGAGGGAAGAATTAAGATTTACAACCACCAGGTTTTTGTTGCAGATAACATCGAGGAAATTATTCCTGATTTCCTGTTCCTTCTTCAGGGTTGCCTTGATTGCTCGGATTTACCTCTTAACGTATCGAGATCCGCTCTGCAGCAGGATGAATACGTAAAGAAACTCTCGGGACACATCATAAAGAAAGTTTCCGATAAGCTTAACGAGCTCTTCAAGAACGACCGTGATGCGTATGAGGGATACTGGTCCGACATCTCCGTTTTCGTAAAGTACGGCATGATGAAGGAAGAGAAGTTCTACGACAAGGTCAACAAGATTTGCCTCTTTAAGACCGTTGACGGCAAGCATCTTACGATGGATGAGCTTACGGCTGAGAAGAAACAGGTAAGATACACGAACGACAAGGTCGCTCAGGCGGCATACATCGAGATGGCAAAGAACGATGGATTTGATGTTATCGTACTCGATGAAGAGATTGACGATAATTTCATCTCGTTCCTTGAGTATAAGTATCAGGATTTGAGATTTAAGCGTGTGGATGCTGATTTGAGCGGTGAGGACAGTGATGATGAGACACGTAAGGCTCTGTCAGATATCTTTAAATCCGCCATTTCAGATGACAGTCTCACAATCAGTGCGAAGGCAATGGGTAAAGACTCGATGCCTGCGCTTATCATGGAATCCGAGCAGAACAGAAGAATGCAGGATATGCGTAAACAGTACGAAAGAATGGGTGCGGTTGCCGGAAAGAGCGACGTTAATTTGGACGAGTTGTTTCCTATTAACCGTGAGCTTGTTCTTAATACCGACAGCGAGCTGATAGCGGCGCTGAAGAAGCTCGGTCAAGATGACGATAAGGAAAAGGTTAACAGACTTGCACTTCATATATACGATCAGGCAAGACTTGCTCACGGATCGCTTGACAGTGAAGGGGTTACACGCTTTCTGAAATTTAACAGTGAGCTTTTGTCCAAGACCGCTGAGAACCTGTAAGATTCTGATATAATATTCGCATTAAATAAGAAGGGAATCCCGATATGTCCGTACGTAGAATTCTTTCCGAGAAGAAACCCGAATATGCTGTTGAGGCCAAGGGTATTTTGCATGATGTCACATCCGATCTTGATATAACTACCTTAACAGGTGTCCGTGTTATCAACCGCTACGATGTATCGGGTATAACCGATGAGGAGTATGTGAGGGCAAGAAACGTAGTTTTTTCTGAGCCTCCTGTTGATAATGTCTACGATGAGGATATTGACCTCTCGGACAGCTGTTATGTTCTCGTTATCGAGTCGCTTCCCGGTCAGTACGATCAGCGTGCGGATTCCGCAGCTCAGTGCATTCAGTTCCTGACACAAAAGGACAGACCTCTTGTAAGAACCGCTAAGATTGTTGCTTTCTACGGCGTGCTTCTTGACAGTAACAAAGAGGCTATAAAGAAATATCTCATCAACCCTGTTGAATGCCGTGAAGCAAGCTGGGATAAACCCGATACACTCGAGATGACTTATGATATTCCCACGGAAGTTGATACGATTAACGGATTTACTTCGATGAGCGATGAGGACTTGAGTAACCTCAGAAACTCTATGGGTCTTGCCATGAGCTTCGATGACATTAAGTTTACGGCAGACTTCTTCCGCGACGAGAAGAGAGACCCAACAGTAACCGAAATTCGTGTTCTTGATACTTACTGGTCGGACCACTGCCGCCACACTACGTTCCTGACCGAGCTTACAAGCATAACTTTTGAAGGCGACGACGAGCTTACTGCGGAAATCCGAAAAACTTACGACAACTACCTCTCAACAAGACAAGAGCTCTACGGGGAAAGACTTTCGTCCAAGCCCGTATGCCTCATGGATGTTGCAACACTTGCTGCCAAAAAGCTCAAAAAAGACGGCAAGCTTACAGATCTTGATGAGTCTGAAGAGATTAACGCCTGCTCAATTAAGGTCAGAATCAAAGTTGACGGGGAAGATAAAGATTATATCTTCATGTTTAAGAACGAGACACATAATCATCCGACCGAGATTGAGCCTTTCGGTGGTGCTGCTACCTGCTTAGGCGGAGCTATAAGAGATCCGCTTTCGGGAAGATCTTATGTTTACCAGGCTATGCGTGTTACGGGTGCGGGAGATCCCACGATTCCTGTATCGATGACACTTGAAGGTAAACTGTCGCAGAAGAAGCTTGTAAGAACCGCAGCGGCGGGTTACAGCTCTTACGGTAATCAAATCGGTCTTGCAACAGGTCAGGTTGATGAGATTTATCATCCGGGTTACGTTGCAAAGCGTATGGAAATCGGTGCTGTCGTCGGTGCTGCTCCCGCTGAGAATATCATAAGAGAAAGGCCCTCCGAAGGCGATATCGTTGTACTTCTCGGCGGAAGAACCGGAAGAGACGGTATCGGCGGTGCGACCGGCTCATCCAAGGCGCATGATACTTCTTCTGTAGTAACATGCGGATCCGAGGTTCAGAAGGGTAATCCTCCGACCGAGCGTAAACTCCAGAGATTGTTTAGAAACCCTGAAGTTACAAAGCTCATTATCCGTTGTAATGACTTTGGCGCAGGCGGTGTATCTGTTGCCATAGGTGAGCTTGCCGCAGGTCTTGAGATTGACCTTGATAAGGTTCCCAAGAAGTATGATGGTCTTGACGGAACCGAGATTGCAATTTCCGAGTCTCAGGAGAGAATGGCTGTTGTTGTTCATCCTGCAGATCTCGATAAGTTTATGGATTTTGCCGCTAAGGAAAACCTTGAGGCGACAGTTGTTGCAAAAGTAACGGCAGAACCTGTTATGAAGATGACCTGGAACGGCAAGACAATCGTTAATCTGCCGAGATCGTTTATTGATACAAACGGAGCTAAGCAGTATGCCGATGCGAAGGTTCCGGGCTTTAACACAAACGACAATTACATTGATACTTTGATTCCTGGGTATACGGAAGGCAACTTCGCGAAGTCCTTAAATTCAGCATTAAGCTCTCTTGACGGTTGTTCAAGGATTGGCCTTACTTCAAGATTTGATTCCACAATCGGTGCCGCTACAGTACTTATGCCTTACGGTGGTATTTATCAGAATTCACCCGAGGAAGGAATGGCGGCCAAGCTTCCTGTTGACGGCGGTACCACACATGAATGCTCTGTTATGACTTACGGCTTTGACCCTTACTTTACAGAGTCTTCGCCTTATGCCGGATCTTATCACGCCGTTGTTGAATCACTCTTAAAGCTGGCTTGTATGGGTGTTGACCCCGCCAAGGCTCATCTTACTTTCCAGGAATACTTCGAGAGAATGAACGGAGATTTGTCCTGGGGCAAGCCTTTGCAGGCTCTTCTTGGCGCATATCAGGCTCAGCTTGATTTCTCTGTTGCATCAATCGGCGGCAAAGACTCGATGAGCGGAACATTTAATGATATTCACGTTCCTCCGACGCTCGTATCTTTTGCAGTAGGTATGACAACCACAGACAAGATTGTTTCAGCTACATTTACGGCACCCAATCAGAACGTTTACATAATTAAGTGTGCCCGTAACGGTTTGGGATACTACAAGAAAGATCACGTTCTTCGTGTTTTCAAGGCGCTGCGTGAGCTGTCTGACAGAAAAGAGCTTAAGAACGCCGCTGTCGTAAGGGGCGCGGGTGTTGCCGGCAGAGTCGCTCAGATGTGTTTTGGTAATGCTTTGGGATTTGATTTTGATTCGTCTCTCGATGAGAAGGAGTTGTTCTCGAGAACATTCGGTGCGGTTATAGTTGCCATTCCGAACGATCCCAATGCTGTGGATAAGATTAAGATGACGGGAGGCAAGCTCCTCGGCAGAACCAATGCCGAAGGTGTATTCAGATTTAAGGACAGCGAGGTATCGGGCGGAGCTGCGGCATTAAGCTACACAGGAAAACTCGAGAAGATTTTCCCGACGTTTGCTCCTTCTGCCGCCAAGCCTGTTGACATTAAAGAAAAGAGCTATGATGCCCCTGTAAAAGCGGCCCCAGGAATTCTTAAGGGTGAGAAGCCTAAGGTTATTATCCCCGTATTCCCGGGCACGAACTGCGAATACGATTCTGCCAAGGCTTTCGAGAGAGCAGGAGCGGATCCCACGGTTTATGTAATCCGCAACAGAAACAGTGAAGAGCTTACAGAATCGCTGAAGGGTCTTGCTTCCGCCATAGACGGTTCCAACATTATTATGCTTCCGGGCGGTTTCTCCGCGGGTGATGAGCCCGAAGGATCTGCGAAGTTCCTGCAGGCGGCTTTCCGCAACGAATACGTAACTGAGGCGGTAAGAAAGTTGTTGAAGGAAAGAGACGGTCTTATGCTTGGTATCTGCAACGGATTCCAGGCTTTGATTAAGCTCGGACTTGTTCCTTACGGTGATATCTGCGAGCTTACAAGCGATAGCCCGACGCTGACGTTTAATAACATTGGCCGCCACCAGAGCTGCTACGTAAATACCATGGTAATGAGCGACAAGAGCCCCTGGCTGTCTCTCGTTAAACCCGGTGACATACATCAGGTACCGATATCACACGGCGAGGGTAAGTTTACCGCACCTCGCGAAGTCATCGAAAAGCTCTACGCGAACGGCCAGATTGCGACCTGCTACGTTGACGATCAGGGACTTCCTGCCATGACCACAGACTTTAACCCCAACGGTTCAGACTGTGCTATCGAAGGTATTTTGTCACCTGACGGAAGAGTTTTCGGTAAGATGGGTCACTCGGAGCGTTACAGTGAAGATCTGACGCTTAATATCCCCGGAAATAAAGACCAGAAGATATTTGAGTCCGGAGTTAATTACTTCCTCTGAGATGACGTTTGAAGAGATAAATTCGATTTTAAAAAATGAGAATATTCTGCCCGATTCTTCCTTCGGGCAGAATTTCTTATGTAATGAGGAAATAATTTCAAATATTGCATGTCTTGCTGATATCAAGAAAACTGACAAGGTGCTCGAGATTGGTCCGGGTATCGGTTCACTCACCAATGCTTTATGTGACTTGTCGGATAACGTAACCTGTGTTGAGATTGATAAGAGACTTGCGGATTTTTTGAAAAATACCTACAGCGGCAGGGCGGAGATTATTATAGCTGATTTCTTAAAACTTAAAGATTACGGTGCCTCGGAATTTGATGTGGTAGTAAGTAATCTTCCGTATTACATAATGACCGATATAATGAAGAAGATAATCTCCGAATGTACGGGTACCGGGCGACTTGTATTTATGGTTGAAGACATAGCAATCGGGAGAATAACAGCAAAACCCAACACAAAGCAGTACGGCCCGTTAAGTGTTCTTTGTTCATTATACGGAGATGTTAAACGTGAGTTTACAGTTCCGAGGGATGCTTTTATTCCCAGACCCAACACAACTTCTGCGGTGATAACTATTAAAAACAATGATTTTAAAGGTTCCCATGAGTTTACGTCTTTTGTGGAAAAGTGCTTTTCGCAGAGAAGAAAGAAGCTTGTCAATTCCTGTCCGGAGTCGGCACCATACTTGGAAGAGCTTGGACTTAATGATAACGTTCGAGCACAGGAGATGAAGCCGGAATCGTTTGTAAGCCTTTATAATGCTATAATTAACTGATTTGAGTTACGGGAGATTAGTTATGAAGAAGAATTCTCAGAGCCTCATGAGCAAGTATTCGGAAAAACCGATGAAGAAGAAGCGAACTGCCTCCAAGAGCGAGGACGAGCTTCCCGTTATGACGCATTATGAGCAGCGTTATAAGGGAATGAGCCGTGAGCTTACTGAGAAGAAGCCTCCGGAGACATTGGATGAGAAGATAAAGAAGAGGGAAAGTCTTAAGAAGCCCTCTAAGACTCAAAGCGAGATGCCTTCCAAGGTTCAGGTTGAAATCGGCGGCAATCACTATTTGCTCGGCTGCACCGAGAACATAAGTGAAGCCCGCATAAGAAAAATTGCAGCCATCGCTAATGAGATTCTTACAACAACAAAAGAAAGTAACCCGGGACTTACAAATTCCAAGATTAATGCTTTGGCTTTAATTGACGCCTGCGACAGACTTTTATCGCTCAAGGATGAGAATTCCAACATGAAGACTGAGCTTATGTATCTCCAGCAGAAAGTTAATTTGGAAGAAGAGAGCATAAAGTCCGAACCCACACCCATGGAGATTTTGGCAAGTGAGTCCTCGAATTGAACTCTTAGCTCCCGCAGGCAATAAAGAAATTTTTAAAGCGGCGGTGGACTCGGGTGCCGATGCGGTTTATTGCGGAATAAATCTTTTTAATGCCAGGCTTAATGCTGTGAATTTAACTATGGACGACATTTATGAGTGTACATGCTACGCTCATGAGAGGTCGTCTCTTGTATATCTGACGCTAAACACTTTACTTGATGATATGGAGCTGCCGGAAGCTGTGAATACTGCTGTGGAAGCTTACAACAACGGTGTCGATGCAATTCTTGTGCAGGACATGGGACTTTTGAAAGTTCTGCATGACAACTATCCGGAGCTTCCGGTACACGCTTCGACGCAGATGAACGCCTTTTCGAGAGAGGATATCCGCAATTTAAAAGAACTCGGGGTCAAGCGCGTGGTGCTTCCGAGAGAGCTTACGTTAAGCGAGATAAGAGACAGAAGCAGTTATTGCAGGAAACTCGGCATGGAAACCGAAGTGTTCATTCAAGGTGCGGTTTGTATATGTGTCTCGGGTCTTTGCCTGTTCTCGTCGATGAACAAGAGCGGCTCGAGGTCCGGCAACCGGGGACTTTGCGCGCAGCCTTGCAGAAGAGAATATGATTTATATGGCGCCAAGGGTATCGAAAATATCCGTCACGGACATCTTTTGTCTCCTAAGGACAGAAGCGCCGCCTACTACCTCGAGGATTTAATCAATGCGGGGGTTACCTCGTTTAAGATTGAAGGACGAATGAGAGACGAGGCGTATGTTCGTAATACCGTTGCTACATACAGAAAACTTATGGACAGCGCATTGGACGGCGGCATATCTGATGAACTTATGGAGGATTCGATAAGAAGGCTTTCTGTAAGCTTTAACCGCGGCGGATCTTTTACACCTCAAAGTCTTGCGGGCAGGAAGGACCCGGATATTTTATCCGGAGAATACGTCGGCAAATACGGAGTTAAATTGGGCAAAGTAACGCTTCGCGATGTCAAAAACGGCACAATCACAATAAGACCCGTTAATGATGCGATTACACCACAAAAGGGCGACTATATATCGATAAGAGAAGGGGAGAGTGAGATTAGATCGTTCCCCGTAGGAAAAGTAGATGAGTTTAAGGGGAACATCGTAATTAAGGGACTTCACCCGGATGCGATAAAAGAGCTTCCTGTTAATGTTACGGCTTTTCTTATGAGTCACGATTATAAGGACGACTATAAGAGGAAGACTCATATAACGATAACCTTTGACGGATCTTATCCCGGAGTTATAAAAGCCGGTGCGGTTGTTGCAGAAGGACCTTTTGAAGGAGTCTTTGCAGAGGATGAATTAAGTTACGATGTCGATTCTTCGAAGTCTTGTATTAGCGAAGACAGAATCAAAGCGTCGCTTAACAAAACCGGTTCCACACCTTTTGCTTGCGACGAGATTTATATCTTTGGAAGCGAAAATGTTAACTGCAGTGTAAGCCTTATAAATGAGCTTCGCCGCGGTGTTTTGGAACTATTGAGTTCGGAAATCATATCTGCTTCTTCGCACTCCGTAAGCGAAAGCTTCTTGGTCGAAGACTATGAGAAAACAGAGATTAAACAGGGAACTGTAAAGACATTAATTTACTGTCCTTCGGCCGAAAATGTATCTGATATCGGTGATAGCGATATATTAGCGTTCTCGTTTTATGATTATCTTGACGGTGCACTTAACGAGATTAAAGAAGAAACAGACAAAGAAATTCTTCTAGTAAAACCTGATTTTTATCATGATTCGGTATCAGGTAAATTCAGCTCCGTAAAAGACTTCGAATTTATGCCGACAGCAGGCACAAATGTCTATAACGAGAAATCTCTTGAATATGAATTAAAGAAAACAGGAAGCGTCTTTATGTCTTATGAAGTAAGCCCTAACCGGGCGCTTACAATGCTTAAGAAATGTAATAGTCGCGGTAAGATATACCTTCATGCCGCAGGCCCCGTGCCTTGGATGCAGACGGATTTTTGTCCCGTCGGACAAAATAAGGATAAATGCAGAAGATGCATCGGCAATGGTGCATATATATTAAAGCAAATCGATAACGGTCCCGACCTTAAAGTTGTAACGCATCCTCTGGATTGCTCGGCAACAATCTGGGGACCCGGGAAATACCTTTTCGATGAAGATACAGCAAGAGAGATTTCTTCTCTAGGCTACGACGTAATTATGTGTTATACGGAGGTGTAAGATGAACGAGAAGATTAAGCTGCCGATGGAAAAGTGCAGGGAAGAGGCGGTTGCTCCCAAGTATGCAAGTGACGGCGATGCGGGAATGGATCTTTATTCCTGCGCGGATATTCTGGTTAAGCCCGGTCAGAGTGTTCTTGTACCTACAGGTCTTAAGATGGCTATCCCGTACGGCTATGAAGTTCAAATCAGACCTCGAAGCGGTATCTCTCTTAAGACTCCTCTTCGTATTCCTAACGCCCCCGGTACCATTGACTGCGGCTACCGTGATGAGGTTAACGTAATTATCTATAACGCGTCGATGAGAGAGGATGCCTCCGAAGAAAATCCATTTACACTCGATGACAAGGGCGTTAAGCACGGAACTTATCTTATTCGCAAGGGCGACCGTGTGGCTCAGATGGTACTTAACAAGGTCGAATATTGTGACATTGATTTTGTCGATTCCGTTGCCGATATCGGAAACAACAGAGGAGGCGGCTTCGGCCATTCGGGAATTTCCTGATTCGGGTGGAAACATTCGAATTTACGTGCTAAAATACCTTTTACTGATTTCTCGAAAGGAGGTATTTGCATGCTCGGAATTTATACATCAGTTGAAGCTGCAAAGACAGCCTCCAAGTCTTCTTACAAAGTTACAAAAGTAGATAAGATTGTTGACGACTGCTGGATCAATCTGTTCTCTCCGACCGAGGCCGAGATCAGCCTCGTACAGGATGAGCTCGGAATCCCGCGTGAATTTCTTATGTATCCTCTTGATGAGGAGGAGCGTCCTCGTATCGACTTTGACGACGATACGGGAACGGTGCTTATCATCATCGATATTCCTTATTCCAAACGTGAGAACGACATCATAAAGTACGAGACCACACCTCTTGGTATTTTCCTGTCTCATAAGCATATAGTGACGGTATCTTTAAGGCAGTCGACCATAATTGACCACTTTATCGAAAATCACGTGAAGGGCCTTTACATTCCTTACAGAACGCGATTTACGATTCAGATTCTGCACTCTGTTGCAAGCGAGTATCTGCGTTTGCTGCGTTTCATTGATAAGACACTCGAAGTCGCAGAAGTCGAGCTTTCCAAGGCTATCTCGAATCAGGATCTGTACAAGCTCTTGGAGCTCAGTAAATCCCTTGTTTACTTCGCATCATCATTGAAGTCCAATGAGGCGGTGCTTGAGAAGCTGATGAGAGGAAGAACGATTAAGCTTTACGAGGAAGATGAAGACCTTCTTGAGGACGTTGTAATCGAGTATAAGCAGGCTCACGAGATGGCGGATATTTACGCAAATATCGTTAGTTCCACCACGGATGCTTACGCTTCGATTATCTCAAATAATATGAATGCAATCATGCGTGTGCTTGCTGCCGCAACCATTGTTCTCACAATTCCTGATTTGATCGGAAGTTTCTTCGGTCAGAATTGTCCGATGCCCTGGGACGCGGGATTTGCTGACAGACCGTGGCCATTTTTCATTCTGCTTGGTTCATGCATTGTAAGCGTTATCATCGCATCTATTTTCCTTAAGAGGAAGAAGTTTCTTTAAGGTATGACTTCGGGTTTTCAGGCAGCCGGAGGAGGCAGTGTCAGAAGAGGCAGATCCGGCTTTATAGTTCGTGCCGCTCTGGTTTTAAGTATTCTTGCTGCAGTGCTTATTTTCTTCGTGGTACTTACAATATCATCTGCCAATAACCTCATGAATATTGAGAAGACGACGGTTTCAAATATCCCTTCAAATATTCTTCCTTCGTATTCGACTTGTTCATTTGAGTCTTTCGACGGACAAACCAATCTATCAGGATGGTTTTTCCAGTGCTCAAATCCGGTTACAACAGTTATTGTTGTTCATGATGCAGGTTCCAACAGACTGCCGTTCGGTGTAAATATGGTTGACCTTGTCGAGCGGCTTCTTGATAACAACTATAATGTATTCCTTTTTGACCAGAGAAACTGCGGAGAGTCTGAAGGAGATGTATGCGATTACGGATACCTTGAATGGCAGGATGTTTTAGGTGCCATATCTCAGGTTAGAACCATATCTGTTACAACTGATGTCGTGCTCTTTGGAATCGGTACGGGATGCACCTCTTCGATTCTTGCATACGATAAACTTCCCGAGTCGGATTTGACCGAGGCTGAGCTTGATGATTATGACAGCGATATCATAAATCTCGGATTTGACAGGTCCTATATATCAGGTATGATTTTCGATTCTCCTGCGAAGAATTCGGATGACTATATCAGTGCAAGAGTTCTGCAGACTGAGTTTTTGGGAAGTCTTACAAGTAGGCTCGTTCCTTATGCAATCCGTGTGTCTGCGGGAGAGTCGAGCTCTGTAAACCTTGCTGCCGAGATTTCAAGACTTCCGATTCCTGTGTGCATTATTTACGGAGGACATGATACTTTTATAGGAGCCGATAAGATTGCACAAATTGCGGAAGAGAGAACGAGACTTAATGCCAATACAACTGTCACCAGAATGATAGCGGGTGCAGGTTACCTTGAATCATTCAGGCTCGGAAAAGATACATATATAGAAACTGTTATGAATTACATGCAGTCATTCTTCATAAGTAACAGTTAAAGAAGGAAATACAATGAAGGGAAAAGATGTTTTAATATTGGGAATCGAATCCTCGTGCGACGAGACCGCGGCATCCGTTGTAAAGAACGGCCGGGATATCTTAAGTGATGTTATCGCGTCACAGGCTGATTTTCACGAGACCTACGGAGGTGTTGTTCCTGAACTTGCATCAAGAATGCATGTCGATGCCGTTTATCCTTGCATAAAGGACTCTTTGGAGAAAGCAGGTGTTACACTGAATGACATTGACGCCGTTGCGGTAACTTACGGACCGGGATTGGTCGGAGCTTTGCTTGTGGGACTGTCTGCTGCAAAAGGCGTCAGTTTTTCAACAGGACTTCCTTTGGTCGGAGTAAATCATTTGCACGGCCACATTTGTGCAAACTTTCTTTGTTTTAAAGAGTTGGAGCCTCCGTTTCTGTGCCTGTGCGTCAGCGGAGGAAACACCATGATTGTTCTTGTTAAGACTTACACGGATCTTGAAGTATTGGGAAGAACTCGTGATGATGCGGCCGGAGAAGCGATAGACAAGATAGCAAGAGTGATAGGTCTCGGATACCCGGGAGGCCCTAAGATGGATAAGGCAGGGCAGGGGGCGGATACACATGCTTACAGTTTCCCTAAGGGGCATATGAGCGATACGCTGGACTTCTCCTTTTCGGGAATTAAGACGAGCGCATTAAACCTTATAAACCAGACTATGCAGAAGGGTGAAGAGATTGATATTCCTTCTTTCGCGGCATCGTACCAGCAACATATCGCGGATATTCTTGCAGATCATGTGATAAGGGCTGTGGAGCAGACCGGTATAAAAACAGTCAGCCTTGCAGGAGGCGTATCGGCAAACTCGTTCCTGAGAGCAACCTTTGATAAAATTTCAAAGGAAAACGGCTTGAAGCTTTATTATCCGAGTCTAAAACTTTGCACGGATAATGCAGCTATGATTGCATCTGCCGGGTATTTCGAATATATTAACGGAAGGCGGAACGGACTTGAACTTAATGCGTGTCCGTCGCTTCGACTGTAAAATAGGAATTATGGCTAAAGAAAAAGGAATAAAAATAATTGCGGAGAACCGCAAAGCATTCCACGACTACTTCATCGAAGACAGGTATGAAGCCGGAATTGTATTGCACGGAACCGAAGTCAAGAGCCTTCGCGCAGGCAAGGTTAATCTTAAAGACAGCTACGTTACCATAAAGGGAGGAGAGGCTTTTCTTATCGGCGTTCACATTAGTCCTTATGAGCAGGAAAATACTTTTCTGAAACTTGACCCCGAGAGGTCGAGAAAGCTTCTTATGCATAAGCGCGAGATTATAAAGCTTTACTCTACAGTAAAGCAGGACGGACTTACTCTCGTGCCCACGAAGTGCTATTTTAAGGACGGACGCGTTAAAGTTGAAATCGGTCTTGCACGCGGTAAGAAGAATTACGATAAGAGGGAAGTGGAGGCAAAGAAGCAGGCCAAGCGCGAGATTGACCGTGCGGTAAAGCTTACCAATAGGAGCAGACGATGACTCGAAAAGAAGGTAAAAAGGACATATCCGTTTATAACCTTATAGCTGCCATAGTATTTTGGGGGCTTACGATAAGTTGGATAGTTTTTATTTTTTATCTGTCGTCTGAAACCGGTACGGAGTCTTCTTACAGAAGTGCGTCTGTTTTGAGTTTTATAGAACAATTGTTCGGGGAACAGATAGTTACGGATTATATCTTAAGAAAACTTACTCACGTGTTCCAGTATGCGCTGCTGACTGGATTGGTATTTTTGTCGGTAAGATACACAAACAGAATTTCCGAATCAAGGTCATATGCGGAGAGTCCCGTAAAGATTGTCAAGTCAGATAATGAGATGTATATAGCAATCTCATTGTGGCTTTCAATGTTGGTTGCTGTAATCGATGAATATCATCAGTTGTTTGTTGACGGACGCGACGGTACGATTACTGATGTGGGAATTGATTTGGTCGGTATATTATTTGTTCTTATTATAGCAAGAATCATATTTTCCGTTTATTTAAGAAAGCTCGGCAAGAAGGAAGTCCGCTACGAATAACCTTCGAGGGGGAATGGTCATTTCCTTTATATCGGTTATATTCTAATTCGGTATAATTACAATTTTGGTGAATTAGGAAGAGGAAGAAAAACCCAGGACGGGTAAATCTTCGCTGATATAAAAATTAAAAAATCAATTATCTGGTAATTCCGTAGCTCGCGCAGATATTTTCAAATTCTATAGAGTTTGCAAATCCGTAAAAGACTTCTTCTCGCGATACGCCGTTTGCAAGTTTATTTAACCAATATGATTTTCCTGTAGCGTCCGGTTCGCGACCAAGGAATGTCTTGTACAAGTTCTTAACATATTCTTCGTTGCTGTGATTTGCTGACAGATATTCGTTGCTCCAGAAAAATCCTCTTGCGGCTTGTGTACCTGATATCTCATGATTTGAAAGTTTGTTTGTCCAATAAGTTAATCCTGTGCTGTCAGCGGATCTGTTCAAACAAGTTGTATATAATCTTGAAACGAACGATTGTACGTTTCCTGAATTGCTTGATACAGAAAAGAAATTCACAGTGTAAGAAATTGTGCTACCGGCTCCTGTAATATAAATGTCGTAAGATAATCCGTCAGCTACGGTAATGTCCGTTGGTCTGAAGATAATACAGCCGGTCTGGCCGTAATTTCCGTTATTTACGTAGAATTCGCCGTCAGAGACGGAGGCTGAGAAATTCCAGACTCTGCCGCTTGATTTACTTGTAACTTTAACATTTACAGATGATGCATTCAGGCTGCTGCCGACAGTAACAGACCATGGTGTGTTTGAATTAAAATATTCCACCGGAGTATTTTGTGCGGGCCAGCAAACGCCTGTAACAGAACTTGCAGAATTGTTTGAACGGTCAAAATCATACATGGCCGTATAGCTGCCGACACATCCGAATCCGGTGCTTCCCATCGCAGGATTTAAAATCCATCTTCTGTGGCCGACCATCTGAATATTATGACTGTCACTGTCACTCATCCAGCCGTCAACAGACCTCGTAAGCGATGATAAACCCATGTAAAGATTAGACGACCTCGCACCCGTATAACATGTGTTATACATTGAATCATCCATCTCCGAAGGCCTTGAAGGTGTATGTGACATAGTTTTATTTACTGCACTGATAAGGGCAGCACCCTGAGCATATTTGCTATATTCAGTGTTGATTGTAACTTCATCGAGACCTGCAATATAACGGTATATATTAAGTTTGTTAAGAGCCGATTCCTCAGTAGTGTAAGATATCTGTCCAAGGCTTAAAGGACTTGATGTTGAAGGTGATTCGGCATAAGTTACACCGGAGTCAGAGTATGTATGAGATGCAATGTAAGCTTTAATCTCATCTTGTGTCCTGTAAGCGACGCCGACACCGCTTGAAGCATCAACATGGTCCTTGGCATTTAGGAAACCGAAGCATGTAAAAGCAATTATTGAAGATACAAAAACCGCAGTGATTTTTCTTAATATTTTCATATTTAAGTCCCCCTTAAAAATCATTATAACAAAGAATATAATTTTGTTATGAATTCCGTGAAAATATCCGTAACATCACTTGCAAGATTCGTATCAAGGACGGGAAATCTCTCTTCCCAGGGGTCTTTTAATTCTGTCTCCGGAATTGAAGGAACAAGGCTTCACCAGAGAATTTTCGCGGATTTGAAGAAAGAATACGGAAGTGCATTTGAGACGGAGTTTCCTCTCACCCACTTATATCTATATGAGGATGATAAATGCAGCCTTGAGATTGAAGTGTCGGGGCGCGCAGATATACTTTTCGAGAAAGATAAGGACGACAAACCGCATATAATCGAGATTAAATCCTTCAATTCGTCGAAGAGCGATTACGAGAAGCTTTATCATACGGATCACGTGGCGCAGCTTGAGATTTATGCGGCACTTTATTTCTTGTCGAACCCGGATCTCGAAGAGATAAACATCACTTTAAGATACGTCAACATCACGTCGCTTGAAGCATTCGAGAAAACACGCACCATAAGCCGCGGGGATGCCCTTGTAATTTACGAGAATCATGTAATTAAGTACATTGATTTTTTAAGAAAGCTTCAGTCTTATAACGACAATCTTTATAAGAGTATCCGAGAGATGAAGTTTCCTTACGATCACATAAGGCCCGGACAGAAAGAACTTATGAAGCGTGTTCTGTCTTCTTTAACGTCAGGAGAGCTTTTATTTGCGCTCGCGCCTACCGGAACGGGAAAGACCATCTCCACCCTCTTCCCTGCCGTTAAAGGGCTTCTGAGAGCCCGATACGATAAGATTTTTTATCTTACTGCCAAAGTACAGACAAGAGTTGTCGCCGAACGTGCGGTTAATGACATGCGTAAAGCGGGACTCATGGTCAGATCCATCACACTAAAATCCAAGGAGCAGATGTGCCTTCTTAACAAAAAGTGTGATACCAAAGGGTGCATTTATGCTGACGGCTACTATAACAGGCTCGGTCCCGCTTTAACGGAGCTTCTCGAAAAGGATGAGCTTACTCCCGAGATAATAACAAAATGCGCTTTAAAGTACCGCCTGTGCCCGCACGAATTAAGCCTCGACGCCATGAATTTCTGCACGATAGTAATCGGTGACTATAATCATGCATTCGACCCGAGAGTATCTTTGATAAGAGCCTTTGGAGACGAATCCCAGTCAAGAAACGTGCTGCTTATCGATGAGGCACATAATATGGTTGACCGCTCGAGGCAGATGTACAGCGCGTCTTTAAAACTTTCTTTGGTACAAAAGTTCATTAAAGCTTTTGAAGGCCGCGACGTAAGATGCGAAGTGTTTGCGAGGCGGGTTGAAAAATACCTTCTTGATGTAAGAGACAAGCTTCTTGAAGGCTCTTCGGCGATGAGTGTTCTTGAAAATATTGATGAGAAGAAAACGCTTCGAACCGAAGGCTTTGAAGGCACCACCGCGAGGACCATGAAACTTTATGAAATCTTGTGGAAAACAATCAGACTTCTGATGCCTCTTCTCGATAATCTCGAGACCGGTCCTGTCCGTGATACCGCTCTTGAATTTTTCTTCGAATCAAGATTTTTTCTCACAATATTCGAGCTTGAATATGACTCGAATTACATCACTTCTTTTAATATTGAAGGCGGAGATGTAACCGTAAACTTAACTTGCCTTGACGCTTCCGAGAAGATTAACAGCCGTCTCGAAAATGTCATGCCGGCGGTCTTCTTCTCTGCGACCCTCTCACCTTACGAATACTACAGAAACGTTATAGTCGGCAAAAACTGTGAGTGTGCGGGTCATATTGAGCTTGCATCCCCCTTCCCTTCAGAAAATTTGGAAGTGATTATAGACACATCGGTTGATACTTCATATAAACACAGGAAAGAAACTCTTCCTGCGCTTACCAAGAAAGTTTATGAAGCCTTATCCGGACGCAAAGGAAACTATATGGTTTTCCTGCCTTCTTTTGAATACCTGGAGATGCTCTCCGGTTCTATCGAGAAACTATTTAAATCGCAGGGCAAGGTTAAAATCATCAAGCAAAAACCATCAATGACAGTTATCGAGAAGGATGATTTTCTTCATTCATTTGATGAAGCTTACGAAGGTCTTCTTATCGGATTTGCGGTTCTCGGAGGCCACTTCGGGGAAGGAATTGACCTGGTCGGAAACCGCCTCTCCGGGGTTGTTATTGTAGGTGTCGGAATTCCGAAGATTACTCCCGAGAGGCAGATTTTATCAAATTATTATTCGGAAAAATACGGCGACGGTTATGCTTTTGCATACAGGTTCCCCGGTTGGGAGAAGGTTTTACAGGCTGTCGGAAGAGTTATAAGAACCGAGACCGACACAGGTTTTGCGATGCTTATTGACAGCAGACTTGATAATCCCGAGTATTTATCCCTCTACCCCGACAACTGGAAGCTTTAACTTCGCTATAGGGTCAGGGATATCCTTTTCGAACTGGATGCGAAGGTAAGATAAGGTAAAGGCCCGAAGTGCATCGATATCAGTGGATTCAAGCTTAATCGTAAAAATATTCGAGATTTTGTTGTTTCCTATGTAGTCGAGAATTTCTACGACTCTCGGGGCAAGTTTAAATTCCGCAGTGCATGTTGCGGCAGAGCCGGCCAGACCCAAGAGCCACATGAGCTTCCAGTTAAAAATACAAAAGACTTTCAGGTATTCGGAAGGCGTTTGTGATAAAGCGTAAAATGCGTAGATTGCAAGAACGAAGCATGAAGCTGCATTATCGCTTTGCATTACAGACTCCAGAAGACATGAAGCCATGTGTCCTGCAACACTCATCGCTTCCAAAGAGTTCATTATACCGGTGTTGCCCGAGATTACGTTTCCTTCTTTGATATAAGGAAATCCATGGCTGTCGCTTAAGACAAGCTCGCAGTAAGAGTACGGAACCGAGACAAAAGACAGCTTTGTATTTTTCACGGAAACGCCCTTGGCACAACAGTTTACTACTCCTCTGTCACGCGTCAGAACCGACAGCAAACGGTCTTTGTCCTTATAATCGCGGGTCGTTAAGATAATACCCTTAATTCTGTAAGGTTCAGATGGCATTACCGTCCTCTGGTACGAAGCCGAAGCTCTTCAGAAAAATGTCGTTGTTCTTCCAGTCTTCCCTAACCTTTACGAAAAGCTCAAGGTACACTTTACAGCCGAGGAGTCTCTCGATGCTGATTCTCGAAGATGTTCCGATACGCTTAATCATCTGACCGTTTTTGCCTATGATAATTGCTTTATGAGAGTCTTTCTCGCAGATTATTGAAGCCTTTATCACAACCATCTCACGGTCGTAAGAATCCTTAGCGTTCTCCGGGTATTTTTCTTCGAAAGAATCAATCTCTACGGCGGTTCCGTGAGGAATTTCCTGATTGATAAAATGCAAAAGCTGCTCTCTTATAAGTTCAGCGGAAATTTCTCTTTCAGTCTGATTGGTCATGAACTCAGAGTCAAAAAGCCTGGGACCCTCGGGCAGGAGATTCTCCAAAGTTTTAATAAGCTCGTCGACGTTGTCTCCGGTTTTAGCGGAAATCGGAACGATAGCCTCAAATTCCGCAAGTTCGCTGTATGACTTGATAATCGGAAGCAGCTTCTCTTTTGAAAGAGAGTCTGATTTATTGATGGCAAGAACCATTTTCTTCCTATTCTCAACGCAGCTTTCGATGAGTTTGCGCTCTGTGTTTCCGGGCTTATCAAATCTCGAATCCGCAATAAGCAGGACAGCATCGGCGTTCTTAGCGCTGTTCATGCTGTTGCCGACCATTATCTCTCCGAGTTTATTTGAAGGCTTATGAACGCCCGGAGTGTCAACAAATATAATCTGAGAATCGTCTGAATTATAGATTGATCTGATATTGGTTCTGGTTGTCTGAGGCTTGTGCGAGACTATGGCAACCTTCATGCCTGTGATGTAATTGAGAAGCGTTGACTTGCCGACGTTGGGTCTTCCGAGAATTGAAACATAGCCACAGTGCTTGCAGACAGAGCCTGCGGGATATGCGATGTTGTCTTCCCGGTGGTTTGTAATTTCAGCCTTCTCGTCGTCAAAAGCAAGACCTATATCATTCATAAGCTGCTTTTGGTATTTAATCATTGTCTTCTCATCACTCTCAGTCATGTGGTCGTAGCCCACTAAATGCAGAAGAGAATGTGCTATGAGAAAAAGAATCTCTCTTTCTTCGGAGTGTCCGTAATTATCGGCATTTTCGAAAGCTGTATCGGGATTAATGATGATGTCTCCGAGATTAATAACCTCTTCGCCGTCTTCATTAAGCTCAAAATCAATGCTTTCCTCACCTTCCAAGAGCCTGCCGTTTTTCATGGAAAGAAGCGGGAAAGATAAAACATCCGTGGGCTTGTTAATGCCGCGGTTCTGCGAATTTAATTCTCGAATTTCATCAAGTCCCACAAAGGTAAGTGATGCATACGCTGTGTCAAGCTGCTTTAAAGGAATATCGGGAGCAAACCCGGATTCTGTAAAAGCATCTTCAAGCTTTGTTATATAAGGCTTCCAGCTCTCAATCTTTGAATCATCAAGGCCGGTGCAGCTGTTGGTAATTATAATTTTCATGAGGGATACTGTATCCTTTCGTGGAAGGTTCCGGCATAGACACGCTTGAAAGCGTCAACAATGTGCTCGATATCATCAAACGATAGGCCGGAATTATTGAGCTGGTCCTGATCAATCTTAGCTTTTATAAGTTTTCTTACGAGGGCTTCAATCTCATTGATGTCGGTAAGCTGATTAGACCTTACCGCAGCTTCGCAGGTATCGGCAATCATAATAACAGCGGACTCTTTACTTGAAGGAATCCTGCCCTTGTATCTGAACTGATCTGCATCGGGAGGATTAACTCCCGCGTCTTGAGCCTCCTTGCAGGCTTTTGCATAGAAATATCCGGGATATGTTGTTCCGTGATGTTCCTCAATAACTCTGGAAAAAGTATCAGGAAGATGATACTTGTGAGCAAGCTTAACGCCGTCTGTAACGTGTGCCGTTATAATCCTTACACTCTCTTCAGTCGTGAGGTTGTCGTGAGGATTGATGCCTTCTGACTGATTCTCTGTGAAGTAAACAGGATTTTCGAGCTTGCCGATATCATGGTAATAGCTTGCAACTCGGCAGAACAGAGCGTCTGCACCAATCGCGTCAGCCGCCGCATCAGCAAGAGATGCAACCATCATTGAATGGCTGTATGTGCCCGGAGCCTCAAGGAAAAGCCTTCTTAAGAGAGGGTGGCTCGGCTGTGACAGTTCGATAAGTCTAACCGGCGAGACAGCTTTCGAAAAGAGCTCTACAATAGGCATGGTTCCTACGGCCAGAATAATTGAGAGTGCCGCCGATATACCGGTCCACACGCCGGATTCAATTATGCTTGCAAGAGACGAAGAAAAGATAGCGTTATAAGACACAACGGCCAATACACACATAAACGAAGGAGTGAATATGAGCGATGCACTGTTATAGGCCCTGTTCTTCTTTCCCGCTATCGTAGCGCAGAAAATAATTCCGATTGTGGTAATAAGAATAAATTCCGCATCAAACGAATTCAGAGGCCACATCATAAACATCTCGATGATGGAAAGAATTATTCCGTCACGTGTGCCAAGATAGGTAGAAGCAATAGTCGTAAAGTAAAGAGTTACAATCATCAGTGCTGAGAAATCCGACAGATAAACAGATGCAAGGATAGGAATGATGAATGTAATCACCATCATGTAGAAAATCCTCATATCCGGGAAACGATCAGATTCTTTACGTGTAAAGTAAATAGTAAGAGCCACCGCAAGTATCGCAATATATACAGCAATACGTCCCAAAATTATCAAGTCAAACGAGTCGCTTCTTACAAGTTCCAAATCAACAAGATTTTGATACATATGCTCGGTAACAACGTCACCAGCTGATATAATCTTCGTTCCTTTGTCAACAGTTATCGGTTCGTTAAGAGCAGTTATGTAAGCGTTCTCAGCCGCCTCGTTCGTCGCATCGGAGTTGAATACAGAATTAGCTGTAAGCAGCGATTCCAAGGTGCTTGAGAGTTCGTCCGCATACTGAGAGTACTCAGAGTAATTCTCAGTAAATTGATTAACCTGCTCTTCAATCAAACCCGACAGCGAATCGGAGTTTACATTATCCATCATTATAATCTCGGAAATTGAAACAGCTTTGTCTCTTATTAAACCGAATGCGGATGTGGACATAGACAGGAAAGTGTTAATAACATCTTCATCGGGAAGAGTTGTAAACTCATCTTCGAGAGTTGTCATCATAGACTCAACTGACTCATCCCAATCCTCAGCGGGCATGCCGAATTCATCAAGCTTCTTGTTGCGTGTCTCACCCAGAATCGAGAAAAACAGTTCGACATTTTCGACGTTCTGCTCAGATATTTCCTCTGATCTTATAAAAATCGGACTGACCATATTCTTGGCCATAACAGCCTCATACTCCGTCTGGTATGTATCCGTAAAACTTCTCTGAGCATAAATATCGCGGTTAGACACAGAACCCACCGACAAGTTGTAACTTACCGGCCTGTAGCCGTAGAAGACAAGCAGAATTATAACTGCCACCGTAAGTATGCTGACCGTCACCTGCTGAAACTTGGAACTCTTACTCATCGGATAACTCCTTATCCCGTCTCTCGTACGCACTGACTATCTTCCTGACAAGAGGATTTCTCACTATATCATCATTCTGAAGCGACACGATGGAAATTCCGTCGGTTCCTTCAAGCACTTCAATCACATCCTTAAGTCCGCTCTTTACGCCTCTGGGCAAATCAATCTGCGTAAAGTCGCCGCACACACACGCTCTGCAGTTAAGTCCGAGTCTTGTCAGGAACATCTTCATCTGCTCACACGTCGTGTTCTGCGCTTCGTCCAGAAGAACAAAAGCATCGTCAAGGTTTCTGCCTCGCATGAAGGCAAGAGGAGAAACTTCAATCAAACCCTTTTCGTAATAACGCTCGAAAAGCTCGGTCCCGAGCAACACCTCAAGCGCGTCGTAGATAGGTCTCATGTAAGGATTAACCTTTTCTTCGATGTCACCCGGCAAGAAACCAAGCCTTTCGCCTGCTTCAACAGCGGGTCTTGTGAGAATTATTCTTGATACCTCGTGGTTTCTGAATGCTCTTACCGCCATAGCAACCCCGAGAAAGGTCTTTCCGGTTCCGGCGGGTCCGCAGCAAATTACAAGTTCACTCCTATCAACCGCTCTGCAGTAAAATTTCTGACCGAAAGTTTTGGGAACAATCCGTCTTCCCGAAGGAGTAACATATATGCTTTCCATGTCAGCGGTAAGAAATTCCTCACAGGAAGCTAAAGCTCTGTTAACGTCCGAAGAGCTCTCCCCTTCAACGTTAATTGCATCTCCCTCAAAAGTAGCCTTGCAACCGTATGATGCAACCAATTCCTCAAGATAGGAATTAACCTTGCCGTCTTCGATAAGCGTGTTGTTATAGCTTGCATTCATATCAAAATTCTACCACTCACAAAGGACTTAGTCTTGACAGCAGATTCACATAATATTCAGGAAGCGGAGCTTCGAAATACAGCTCTTTTCCCGTTATCGGATGATTAAATCTGATTGAGCTGCTGTGAAGGCACTGACCCTCCAACCCGAATGTCTTTCTCTTGGGGGCATATAATGGATCTCCCACGACCGGGTGACCAATGTATGTCATATGAGCTCTGATCTGATGTGTTCTTCCGGTCTCCAAAACAACCCTCATATCGGTTGCCTCTGAATATCTCTGAATTACTTCAAAGTGAGTTATGGAAGGCTTGCCTTCGGCGGTTACAATCATTCTTCTTCTGTCTTTGGAAGACCTGCCGATGGGAGCGTCAATGGTTCCTTTATTTTCCGATACAACTCCGTAAACCACGGTTCTGTACACACGGTTAATTTCATGACGGCTAAGCATATCCGAGAGTTTAATATGAGCTTCATTGTTCTTTACGGCCATCATAACGCCCGAAGTGTCTTTATCGATTCTGTGAACAATACCGGGTCTTATAACTCCGTTGATGTCGGATAAGTTATCACCGCAGTGCTTAAGAAGAGCATTAACAAGCGTATCATCATGATGCCCTGCCGCCGGGTGAACCACCATTCCCTGAGATTTATTGATAATAATCAGATACTCATCCTCATAAAGAATATCAAGAGGGATATCCTGTGCACTTATTGTAGTATCCTTGGGCTCCGGAATTTCTATACTTACCTCATCTCCGGATTTAAGTTTGAATCCCGCCTTGGTAATAACCTTGCCGTTAACGGCAGCCTTGCCTTCATCTATAAGAGATCCTATATATGATCTTGTGTAACCCTCAACGTTATCTGCGAGGAAAACATCAAGTCTTCCTTCAAAGTCGCTTGTGAAATTTAAAATACCGCTTACCATAAATCCTCAATTCTAGCCGGCAAAAACAAAATCACGGCAATAAGCATGATGGTTCCGAGTACCGCACAAATATCGGCAACATTAAAAATCGGGAAAGTATAAGAACCGAAGTCAAATCTTATAAAGTCGATAACAAACTTAAGTCTTATTCTGTCGATAAGATTTCCGATTGCCCCTGACAAAAGCAAGGTAAGCGCCGCACTTAAGAGATAATCCTTCTTGGAAGAAGTTTTATAAAGGCAGTAGCAGACGAGTCCCGCAAGGACACACGATACGAACGTCAGAACGTGTATGCCCCAGCTTTTATCCGCCAGAAACGAAAAGGCGCTGCCTGTGTTTCTTACGTAATAAAATGAGAAGAAGTCTTTAATGAAAGACACTCCCGAGTAAAGTGCAAAGTTGTTGACTATATAGTGCTTCGTAAACTGATCGAGTCCGACCAGTAAAGCAGTCAGAAGTAAAAACAAAGAAAAAGTCTTTACTGTCTTACTCATATTCGGTAAATCTCCTTATATCCACACATTTTCCGTTCTCATCAATATCAGATATTATGCCGTTAATAAAGGCAGGACCGTTTGCAGGTTCGTATCTTGCCGGGAGCTTGTCACGAAGACGTCTTATCGAGACATCGATATCCATTCCAAGAACCGAATCCTCAGCCCCGGTCATACCTGCATCTGTTATGTAACCGGTACCGCCATCTAAGATTCTGCAGTCGGCGGTCTGAACATGTGTATGTGTGCCACAGATAACAGATACTCTTCCTGCAAGATAATAGCCGAAGGCACATTTCTCGCTTGTTGCTTCAGCGTGAAAGTCCACAAGAATATTCCTGACACCGGATTCCGATAAATCGGACAACAATCTGTCGGCTGCCTCAAAGGGATTGTCGGCACAAGGCTGCATGTTTACCTGTCCCAAGATGTTAATTACTGCAAGACTGCCACAGGGTTTATTAACAACAACAATATCGGTTCCGGGCCAGTCTGAGCTTACGTTTCCCGGTCTTACAACATAATCTAGCTTATCAATATCATGAATAAAATCATAACTTGAAAATGTATGATTGCCGAGAGTTATTGCATCTGCGCCAAGACTTTTAAGTTCCTGGCAAATTTTCATGTTGCAGCCTAATCCGTGAGCCGCATTCTCGGCATTAACCACACAGAAATCAATCCTGTTATCAGACAAAAAGCCGGGAAGAACGGCCTTAAGGACCCTTCTTCCCGAGCTTCCAACAATGTCACCTATGAAACAGAGTCTCAAAACTCGATTCTTCTCCCTTTGCGATCGGAGGAATCATTATTGTCATCATCTCTGTCGTTGTTTCTTCTGTTGCGGTTGCCGTTGAAGCCACCGTTTCTTCTCTCTCTGCCGGGACGGTTTTCGCGTCTTCTGGGCTCTTCCTCAACATACCCCTCGGGCTTGGGCAGGCAGTCTCTGATGGAGAGATTAAGTCTTCCCTGGTTGTCAATCTCGATGAGCTTAACATGAACCTTGTCACCCTCGTGAACAACATCCTCTACCTTGTCCACACGGTTCCACGCGAGCTTGGAGATATGAACGAGACCTTCCTTGCCGGGCAGGAACTCAACAAATGCACCGAAGTCCATAAGTCTTGTTACCACACCGTCAAACTCCTCTCCTACTTCAGGGTCGGAAATGATACCGTTAATAATCTTCTGAGCCTTGTCCGCAGCTTCCATATCGGGAGTCGAGATGTAAAGCTTACCGTCATCCTCAATGTTAATATCAGCACCTGTGTCAGCGATAATCTTGTTGATTACCTTTCCGCCGGAACCGATAACTTCACGAATCTTGTCAACAGGAATCTGCATGGAGATGATTCTCGGTGCATAGGCGGAGAGCTCCTTACGAGGCTCAGGAATGCAAGGGAGAATTACATCGTTGATGATCTGAAGTCTTCCCTTGTGTGTCATCTCGAACGCAGCCTTGATGATGTCAAGAGAGAGACCTTCAACCTTGATATCAACCTGTATAGATGTGATGCCTTCTGTTGTACCCGCAACCTTAAAGTCCATATCACCGAAGAAGTCCTCGATGCCCTGAATATCCATGAATACAAGGAAGTCGGAATCATCATTCTCGTTTACGATAAGACCTGAAGAAATACCTGCAACAGGTCTCTTAATCGGAACACCCGCTGCCATGAGGGAAAGAGTCGAACCGCATACAGACCCCTGCGATGTGGAACCGTTACTCATGGTAACTTCGGAAACTGTTCTGATTGCATAAGGGAACTCCTCCTCAGAAGGCAGAACAGGAATCAGAGATCTCTCTGCAAGAGCACCGTGACCAATCTCACGTCTTCCCGGGCTTCTTGAAGCCTTAGCCTCACCTGTGGAGTAACCGGGCATGTTGTAGTGGTGAATGTATCTCTTATATGTCTGCTCATCGAGACCCTCGATTTTCTGTGCATCTGCAAGAGGTGCTAGTGTGCAGATATTCATTACCTGAGTCTGACCTCTCTGGAAAAGAGCGGAACCGTGAACTCTCGGAATAACGTCAACCGCACAGGACAGAGGTCTGATCTCATCAAGAGCTCTGCCGTCAACACGAACATGCTCTCTGAAGAGGTAATCTCTTACAACCTTCTTCTCAAGCTTATAGATAGCATCGGGAGCCCACTTGGAAAGTCCCTCCTCCTTCTGCTCGAGCATCTCGGCAACCTCTGCCTGAAGAGCATCAACATTCTGATCTCTTACTTCCTTGTCTACAGCAAGTACAGCCTGACGCATCTTGTCCCAGCCAAACTCCTTAACAGCCTCGAAAATCTCTTCGGGAACATCAGCGGACTCGTATGTAAACTTCTCCTTGCCGATTTCAGCAACAATGGAGTTGATGAACTCACAAATCTTCTTAATCTCTTCGTGTCCCTCAGCGATAGCGTTAAGCATAACGTCATCGGGAACTTCGTCGGCACCGGCCTCAACCATGCAGATTTTCTTTAATGTACCTGCAAGTGTTACATACATCTGAGACTTCTCTCTCTGCTCCAAAGTGGGGTTGATGATTGTCTTGCCGTCGATAAGACCTAAGACAACACCACCGATAGGTCCCTTCCACGGGATATCGGAAATAGCGATTGCAATTGATGTACCGAGCATAGCGGTAATCTCGGGAGAGCAATCAGGGTCAACAGACATAACAAGGTTGTTGACGCTTACGTCATTTCTCAAATCCTTCGGAAACAGCGGACGAATAGGACGATCGATAACTCTCGATGTAAGAATAGCCTTCTCTCCGGGTCTTCCCTCTCTCTTAAGGAATCCTCCGGGGAGCTTGCCTACCGCATACATCTTCTCCTCGTAGTCAACAGACAGAGGGAAGAAATCGATACCTTCACGGGGCTGCTTGGAAGCTGTTGCTGTGGAAAGAACCGTTGTCTCACCATAGCTGATAAGGCATGAGCCGTTTGCAAACTGTGCGATCTTACCGGTCTTGACAACCAAAGGTCTTCCGGCGATCTCGGTCTTGAAAATCTTCTCCATGGAAAATCCTCCTGAAATAAATTTTGTTGTGTCTTGCAAGGAGGTAGTTCGTAGATTCACACCCCGGCGTAATAATCCGGAATATCAATCTACACACTACAGCCCGCAAAAAAACACGGCCTTTGAAACAAAGACCGTGTTCATTATATAAAATAATAAAAAATTAGTCTACCCAGGTTACGTTAAGTTCTTTAACTTCTTCAATATGGTCACGCTTTTTGATAAATCCCGGAGCCACCTGAGGGAACAGAGCACACAGAAGAACATCCTCTTCACTCTTGGCGATATCTTTAACCTTATCGCGAAGTTCATCCATCTCATTTGACAGAAGATCTGCAGGTCTCACGGTTATAGGCTTCTCATCGCCTATTGCCATGCGTCTTACCTCTTCGTTAACTTCTCCGGGGAGCTTGCCGTAATCACCGTGCAGGAGCATTTTGGACTCCTTGGTAAAGCTCTTGTACCTTCCCATAAGAACGTTAAGAACTGCCTGAGATCCTACAATCTGGCTTGTAGGAGTAACCAGCGGCGGGTAACCGAAATCTTTTCGAACAACAGGAACCTCAGCAAGAACTTCCTCGTACTTATCCTCGGCACCTGCTTGCCTCAGCTGATTCAAGAGATTCGAGAGCATACCGCCGGGAACCTGATAAAGAAGAGTATTCGGATCGGTTCTTAAAACTTTGGGATTCAAAATCCCTTCATCCTGGAGCTTCTGAGCAACACTCTTGAAGTGAGTCGCCGCTTTTGAAAGCTCCTTCATATCAAGACCCGTGTCTCTAGGGGTTCCCTTGAAAGCCGCAACCAAGGACTCAGTGGCAGGCTGCGACGTGCCACCCGCAAGAGGGCTCAAAGCAGTATCAATAATATCAACTCCAGCAAGAGAGGCCGCGTAGTAAACCATGGAACCTGTACCCGTGGTGTTATGCGTATGAAGGTGAATCGGAACGGAAACTTTATCCTTGAGCTTACTTACAAGACTATATGCATCGGACGGCAGCAAAAGATTTGCCATATCCTTGATGCAGATTACATCGGCGCCCATCTGCTCGAGTGTTATCGCCTGATTTATGAAGTACTCTTCGCTGTGAACGGGACTTACCGTGTAGCTTAATGCAGCCTCGACAGTGCCGCCGTACTTCTTGACGCACTTCATTGCCGTCTCCATGTTTCTGACATCATTAAGCGCATCGAAAATCCTTACAACGTCAATGCCGTTCTCGACGGATTTTCTGCAGAAACTGTCAACTACGTCATCAGCATAGTGACGGTAACCCAGAAGATTTTGTGCACGAAGGAGCATTTGAAGACGCGTCTTCGGCATGGCTTTTCTTAAGATGCGAAGTCTCTCCCATGGATCTTCATCCAAAAATCTCATGCAGGCATCAAAAGTCGCTCCTCCCCAGCACTCGATAGACCAGTAACCCATGTTATCGAGAATCTCACAGGCAGGAAGCATATCTTCGAGCTTCATTCTTGTGGCAGCCTGTGACTGATGAGCATCACGAAGGATAGTGTCAGTTATCCAAAGTTTTTTGTTAGGCATCTCAAGCATGATTTATTCCACCTCGAAGAGAACGTCACCCTTTGATACAGTCTGTCCCTGAGAAACGTTAAGACTCTTAATCACACCGTCTGCGGGAGCTGTGATATCGTTTTCCATCTTCATGGCCTCGAGTACGACAACAGACTCGCCGGCTTTAATTGTATCTCCCTGAGCCTTGTTAACCTTAAGGATTGTTCCCGGCATTGGGCTGATTACAGCGCCTTTGGATGCAGGAGCAGCAGATGCTTTGGAAGCACTTGCGGCAGAAGGTGCAGGAGTCGCGACTGCTTTAGTGGCCGGCGACTTGGGTGCAGGCACGGAGCCGTCCATTGCCTCAACTTCGAGTTCGTATTCCTTACCGTTCAATTTGATTCTGTACTTTGACATAATTAATCTCCCAGCTGATATTTTTTGTAATTAATTTTGTTATCTTCAATGTATGTGTAAAGACCGCTCTTTTTCACCTCACGGAAATTCTTAACGACCAAATCCTTGGCATCAATTCCCGTTTCCTCGGCGATTGCTGCCATAGCCATCACAACAATCTCTTCGCGTGTAAGTTCATCGTTCATGATTCGGGCCTCCTTAAAGCGGTATATTGCCGTGCTTCTTATACGGCATATTAACAGGCTTCTTCTCTTTAAGAAGATTCAAAGCACAAGTAATCTTCCGACGTGTCTCATCAGGCTTTATAACCTCATCGACAAATCCTCTTGCAGCTGCAACATAAGGGTTCATAAACTTCTCGTTATATTCTTCGATAAGCTCTTCCCTCTTTGCCGTTTTATCCTCCGCAGCCTCGATTGCTTTTCTTCCTATAATAGATACCGCTCCGGAAGCACCCATAACAGCAATCTCCGCGATAGGCCATGCGTAAACGATGTCAGCCGCAAGGCCCTTCGAGTTCATTGCAATGTACGCACCGCCGTATGCTTTTCGCATGATGACGGAAATCTTCGGTACGGTCGCTTCAGAATAAGCGAAAAGCATCTTCGCGCCGTGTCTTATGATGCCGCCGTGCTCCTGGTTTCTGCCGGGCATAAATGCCGGTACATCAACCAGAGTAACAATCGGAATGTTGAAGCAGTCGCAGAATCTTATAAATCTTGCAGCTTTGTCTGAACTGTCAATCTCAAGAGATCCGGCGATTACCTGACTTTGATTGGCAACGATTCCTATAGTGTCACCATCAAGTCTTGCAAAGCCCACAACAATATTTGCTGCGAAGTCTTTATGAATTTCAAAGAAGGAATCTTCATCAAAGATTGAAGCTATAACTTGTTTAACATCATATGAAGACTTCGAATTCGAAGGAACAATGTCAGTAAGCGAGACGGAATTATCAATACTTCTGCCGGGAACATTCATCGGCTTGTCAGTATTATTTTGAGGCAGGTATCCCAGAAGCTGCCTTACTCCGTTTAAGCAGTCAAGGTCATTATCATAAACGAAGTGAGCAACACCGGACTTGGATGCATGAACATTGGCACCGCCCAGTTCAAGAGCCGTAATCTCCTCACCCGTAACTGACTTAACTACAGCAGGACCCGTGATATACATCTGTGAAGTCTTATCGGTCATGAAGATAAAATCACAGATTGCGGGAGAATAACATGCTCCGCCCGCACATGGTCCGAGGATTACGGAAATTTGAGGAATTACGCCTGACGCCAAAGTATTACGGTAGAAAATATCGCCGTAACCAGATAGTGAGTCAATTCCCTCTTCAATTCTCGCTCCGCCACTGTCATTAATTGAGATAAAAGGAACCTTAAGTTCCATAGCAAGATCCATTGCCTTAACGATTCGCGCGGCATGAGCTTCGCCCAAAGAACCGCCGTTTACGGTGAAGTCCTGACTTGAAGCAACAGCATATCTGCCGTGAATTTTACCGTAACCCGTTACAACACCGTCTCCGAGGCATTTCTTCTTATCCATGCCGAAGTCTGTCGCACGGGACTCAATCATATCGTTGATTTCAATGAAAGTATCATCATCGAATAAAGCTTCCATTCTCTCGCGAGCTGTAAGCTTACCGGAAGCATGCTGTTTATCGATTCTTGCCTGTCCTCCGCCAAGGCTTAATTTCTGCCTTGATTCTTCGAGACGGCTTATTGCATCAAACCATTTCTCATCCATAATTAATATTCCTTTGATTATCAAAGTATTTTTGATAGCTTTATTATACACAAAATAAATTAATTGCAATACCTTATGCTAAAATCTAGATATGCAGACGTTTGAGATACTTGATCAGTACAGAAATTACATGCTGGCGGTTCTTGGAAGATCCGAGCTTACTGTCATGGAATATACATATGATATAGTAGCCTTTTTCAGGTTCTACAAGCGTGACAAAGGGATGGTTGCTAAGGATTGCGTTTTCGAAGATATTGATGTTTCCGATATTGATGCTGCTTTAATCAACAAAGTAACAACAGATGATATTCTTGTTTTTCTGATTTGGCTTAACCGCGAGAAAAAGCAGTCCAATGCATCGAGAGCCAGACACATCGCTTCCCTCAAGAGCTTTTTCAAGTACTGTCATTCGAAGAAACATATCATCGACTCGAATCCTGCATATGATATCGAGACCCCGAAGGTTGGAAAAAGACTTCCGAAGTACCTGACTTTAACTCAGTCTCAGCAGCTTCTTACCACAGCTTATGAGTCTCCCACCGAATATAACGAGCGTGATTTTTGTATGCTTACGCTTTTCTTAAACTGCGGTCTTCGACTGTCAGAACTTCGCGGAATTGACACAGACCACATTCATGACACGGTTTTGACCGTAATAGGCAAAGGCAACAAAGAAAGAACCATTTACTTAAATCAGGCATGCCTTGACTCGATAACTGACTGGATGAGCAAAAGAAGTCAGATGAAGATAAAGCCCGAAGCTCAAAAAGCTTTGTTTATAAGCAAGCGCGGCACAAGAATCTCTGATGACATGATTCAGGTAATTATTAAGAGACTTCTGATGCAGGCAGGAATCGATACACGCGTCTACTCTGTCCACAAGCTTCGTCATACCGCGGCAACGCTCATGTATAAGTACGGACACGTAGATATCAGAAACTTACAGCAAATTCTCGGCCACCAAAGCGTCTCTACAACGCAGATTTACACACACGTGGACGAGGAACAGCTGCAGGAAGCGGTTAACAGCAATCCGCTGGCAAACTTTAACCCCGATAATGAAAGTAAAAAATAAATTCAAGGAGGAAGCAAAATGAAAATAGCTTTTTTCGACACAAAGAACTACGACAGAGAAGTCTTCGAGCCAAAGCTCAAGGCTGCCAAGATTCGTCATAAATTTTATGATACAAGACTTGACGAAGATTCAGCTGTACTTGCCAAGGGATGCGATACGGTATGCGTATTTGTAAACGATGATGTTTCCGCCCCGGTTATTGACAAGCTTAATGAGTACGGCGTAAAGATAATTGCTTTGAGGTGTGCGGGTTTCAATAACGTTGATTATAAGCATGCCGAGGAGCTCGGAATCAAAGTTGTTCGTGTTCCCGCCTACTCGCCTTACGCCGTTGCCGAGCATGCAATGGCACTCCTTCTTACATCCACGCGTAAGATTCACAAGGCTTATATAAGAACTCGTGACTTTAATTTCTCGCTGCAGGGCTTAACCGGCTTTGATCTTCACGGCAAGACCGTAGGCGTAATCGGTACAGGTAAAATCGGTAAGGTTTTTATAAGCATTTGCAAAGGCTTCGGGATGAACGTAATAGCTTACGATAAGTTCCCAAGCGAGGGCTTGGGTATCGAGTACAAGAGTCTTGATCAGGTTTACCGCGAGGCAGATATTCTCTCCTTCCACTGCCCTCTTACCGATGACACCAGACACATGTTTAACTTCGGCTCCATCAACAAAGTTAAGCCCGGGGTTGTAATTATCAACACTTCAAGAGGCGCACTCATCGATGCCGAAGCTCTTCTCGAAGGCATAAAGGAGAAGAAAATCGGTGCTGCGTGTCTTGACGTTTACGAGGAGGAATCGCAGTACTTCTACGAGGATCTCTCCGAGAACATCATTGACGATGACACCTTAAGCCGCCTCATCTCGATGCCTAACGTAATCGTAACTTCACACCAGGCGTTCCTTACCCGCGAGGCTCTCGAAAATATCGCTTCCACCACCGTGGACAACGTTCTTAAAATTGACTCCGGCGAGGTCTGCGAAAATATAGTTTCCTGATTTTCGCGAAGTTTCCTTTTAAACAAAAGAAAGCCCCGGCAAAAACCGGGGCTAAATTATTGTGAAGTTTATAAAAATCAACCGCGGGTAGCGGACGGTTCTGTTGTCGTAGTCTCAGCAAGAACCGGGCCTAAGACTTCTTCAGTCGCGGCAGTTGTCTCGGTCGTCACGTACTCACCGTCAGATGCTGTAACCGTAACCGGGAAATCAACATTCAAAGGATAATAATCCAGTACGGCAACATACTTATCCTGAAGATCAACAGTCTCGAAAATACTGCTCTCGCTTATTGTGGAATCATCTTTGTCGATTAAAGTCGCAGATGCTGTACTTACAAGCCAAATAATAATCGCAAGAACCAAGAGCTGAATTACAAGCAGAGGCGTTACCGGGAAAATATCCATAACCTTGGATATTGCCTTGGCAGGTTTTCCCTTCTTGTTATCGGATGAAATAAATTCCGCTACCTTGTATCCGGTCGAATCGATCTTGAGGTTAATCTTCTCAAGCATCGAGTTTCTCGTGTATTCGTCGAGCATACGCGGTGCATAGTTAAGGTTATCAGGAAGCGGATACTTCTCAAGCATATCGTTCGCATTCTTAAGAAGAATATCACCGAAGACATATATTACATCTTCAGCTTTGATTGAACTTCTCTGCTGATAAGTCTCTATATATGATTTAATGAGAGCATTCTCGGTTCTTGTTGTTTCCTTGCAGATACCGTACGTCGAAGGATAAGCCATCTCGACGGTACTGTAGTAAAACTGCTCAAAATTCTCGCGTGTCAGTTTCTCATTCCAAAGGTCGTCCATTGTCATAACCTCCGTCAAGATTGTCCGCTATATCATCAATAAAACTGTTAACGTCAAGATGTGAGTCAAATCCGGTCTGCTGATTAACATCCATAGCCGCCTCCTGGCTCATAACAATAGCGTCAGGGTTCATGTTGGAAGGATAAACAACCGCAGGTACCGGCTCGCTCTGAGGAGCAGGATTCTTTTGTTCATTCTTGTCTCTGTCATCCACAGTGCTCGAGAATTGAGAAAGAGGATAGATGAAAGCGCAAATAAAGAAGAATACCAAAGCAATTATAAAGACTATTCTTATATCAAAAATAACAGAAAGTGCGAATACCGGTATTGCAATTAAAACACCGAACAGGAAGCTTGCCTCACACGCTCTTCTTAAATTGTATTTACTCTTAAATCTGGAATTTGTAAGAAGATACAAAACATACAAATATTTAAATCCATGAATTCCGAGTCCCAGACCCACGAGCAAACAAGTTACAAACAGCATCTTTGCTGTGGGCATTAAAGCAAACAATATAAGTCCGAGCATCGCAGAAAATGAAGATATAATCACGCGAAGCCTTGATGTCAAAGCATAAGAGTAACGCTCTCTTATGATGTAGCCTATGAACAGAGCGGAAAACGCGGCAACCAAATAATAGAAAGACGAAGTTGCGAGTGAAATTCCGACTGTATCGAGGTAATTAGGAATAAAGCAAAGCAGGAATGAGATAATGATTCCCATCGAGAAGAAAGTTGATGTAAGAAATCTTCCCGCGAACTTATCGGATACCAGTTCAAGCCATTTATTTACAGGCAGAGCGGACTCTCGTACGGGGGCATTGTCCTTCATGAAGTAAACAATACCCAAAGAAGCAATTATTACTATTGCTCCGCTTATGATATTAACAATCAAAAGTCCGAATCTTTCAAAACAGATACCTGCAATGACTGATCCTACGCAAACACCAAGGAAATAACCGTTGTACTGAATACTGTGGACATTTGTGTCGCTGAACTCTTCATATCCGAGTCTTCCGGCATTAATCCTGTAATCACGCAGAATGTTAAATACAAGACCGTAGGCAAAGCCCGTAAACGGTAAAAGAATCAGCGTAACAGCAACATTATCGACAATGCCCGCCAGCAGGCTCAGCATATATCCAACCGCCACCGTAACAATGATAGCGATTCTGGATGTAAGCTTAAATTTAAGTTCACGCTTAAATGTGTAAAATCCCAAGAAAGCCGATATATAAAGAATCAGTCCCAAAGCAATCAGAAGCTGCAGCACAGGATCCTTATAGGAACCCCCGGGAAAACAATTCTTTACATACTCGGGAATTATTATCGGTATCATTACGGCACCCAAAGACGCAAAGAACGACAGGAAACTTACAGCTTCTCTTCCGTACATAATGATAACAGGAACATTCCCTGTAATTCCTCTGGTCGTCGTCGAGAAGAACAAATTGAGCTCATAGATAATGATACCCATAGCGATCGCAATCGAGAAAATCGTAAATATCCAGCTTAAGGACATGCCGTTTACGGTTGATACAAAATCATCGTAAGGCATTCTCACTTCAAGTATTCCCGATACCGTATTTTCGGAAGAGATGATCGGAGCTATCGCACAAACGTAGGTTACACCGTTATCCACTCTCTTAGTGAACGCTTCCTGCTGCAGTTCAAAACAGTTATTATACTCATCTCCGACACCCGACAAATAATACTGCTCGGTATTGCTGTAATCGGATGTTGTGCAAAGCCTCAGGAAAGAATTTCCCGCTTTGGTATAAATATCAAAGATGTAACTCTTATCGCCCGAATATGTGTAAGTAGGCAGAGGATAAGTCATGCCTTCTGTGATTGTCGTATGACCCAAAGCCGCAGAACTTGCAACCGCAATAGATTCCATCGCCTCCGCCCTTTCGGACTCAAGTACAACAGTATAGGTCTCGGTTAAGTTCTTACTCATAACGAGAAGAACTATAAGAACAATAACAAAGCAATAACCGATAGTAAGGGCTATGCTTCTGCGTTCTTTCCTCTTCTTAATCTCAGCGGAATTTCTGCTCATAAGCTCTGCCCTTTCTTGCCGGATTTATAAATAATCCTGGGAATCATCATCTGAATGATATAAACCAAGACACCGGCAGCAACGGTAATCATAACTGCTGTAAGAACCTTACCTTCAAGCGAATCGCCTGTATCCGTTAGATTCGTAAAATTACACTTGTACTCGAAAACCGCAACACACCTTCCCGTGGAATCGGAAACCGGAACTATTATGCTCTCAGACCCTTCGGATCCAACAGTTGTAGGTTCATTGGCAGCATTAAGCCAGGTTGATATATCACATCTTGCAACTTCAAAAGCTTCAGGCTCTTCCGCTCCGTGGTTAAGAAGTACAGAGAGATGTCCGTCGGAATAAAGGAAAAGAGCGTAACTTTCGGTGGTATAAGTCTTTGATGCTGTATCGGCAAGCATCAAAGCCAGTACATCATTGTATTTAACAGCTGCATTCTGAGCGTTCTCGGCAATCTCGTCACCGTCTAAGGTTCTTGATACTATGTCGCAAATATTGGTTATCTTGTTATCCGATATACTTCTGAATTCATCTTCGAACTTCAGCCTCATATGGTGTACAGCGAAAGAGACTGACAGTATGGACAGCAGAAGCGAGACGATTATTAAAATGACGGTCCTGATGACTCTGTTAAGAACTTCGGTCTGACCGGACACTCTGTTTTCCATCAGTTTAATACCCTCCCGTAAAATTTAATTGATACCAAACTCGATTATACACTATTTTATTTTAGCCCCAAAACAAGATCTCTGAACATGTCACCGCGGTGCTCAAAGTGACGGAAATGATCGTAACTTGTACCCACAGGTGAAAGAATTACAATCTCCCCTTCCTTTGCAAGTTCACGAGCCTTTCCTAAAGCTTTGGTGTACATATCGACTACCTTTTCCCTGGTTTGCGGAAACTCATAAACATCGCCTTCGACAGACTCAAGCTCGATAAACTCGTACTTTTTACCCTCGGACTCCTTTTCGAGAATATCTTTTATGAAGCAGGCGTTTGAGCCGTAAACGATAATTCTGTCGCTTACTTCGAGAATCGCTTTGCCGAGTCCCGTATAATCACACTTCTTGTCAGCGCCGCCGCAAATCAGCACGCCTCTCATGTTTTTCGAAGCAAGTGCGTTCATCGTATTTATTGTTCTGTTAGGTGAAGTATCAATCGAGGAATTGTAGTACTTAACTCCGTCAAGCTCTCTTATAAATTCTATTCTGTGGGCAACACCGCCGAATTTTGTGGCCACTTCACCGAACGCTTCGGGAGTTATGTAATCTTTTACGGTAAGAGATGCCGCAAGATAATTTTCGACGTTGTGAAGACCCGGGATAAGAATCGAATCCTTATGGACGAGGCGTGTCTTGACGCCGCCCCTCTCAAGTACAAGGTATCCGTCGTCATCAAGAAAAGCGTAAGTCCTTAAAGGAGAGTAGCCTTCTCTCTTGCAGACATTCTCATCAAGTGCGAAAAAACTCACGTCTCCCCTTGCCATATCCTTCATCTTAAAAGTAATGTCGCATGCAGCATTAAGAGCAACGCTTCCCATCGGAGACTGGTATTTAAAAATATTGGTCTTGGAAGAGATATACTCATCGTAATCTTTGTGGAAATCCAGATGGTTCGGAGTAACGTTGGTTATGACAGCTGCATCGGCACTGGTTACCGAGTCAAGAAGCTGGAAAGAGCTAAGCTCCAGAACAACCATATCTTCAGGCGTCATCTCTCCTACTTTATCGAGAAGCGGAGTTCCGATATTGCCACCGGTCCAGACTTTGTAACCGCACTTCTTCAAAAGTTCGGAAACAAGCGTTGTGGTAGTGGTTTTACCATCTGAACCTGTAACAGCAAAAATTTTCGCCGGACACAGATTCATAAACAGCTCCATCTCTGTAGTCAGAATGCTTCCGCTGTTTTTTGCAACCTGAAGCTCGGGAGATGTAAATCTCATCTTCGGAGTCTTGAAAACATAGTCGTACTTGTCTTTCATGAGACTGTCTAAATAATCAGGACCCAGAGACCATTTTATTTCAATGCCTTCAGAAGCAAAATCTTCACGGGTCTTGGTAATCGAAGGATCGTCCTCGGGGAGCTTATCAAAAGCCGTAACAACGGCACCTGCCTTATGAAGCCATCTTATAAGAGGTATATTTGAAATTCCGACACCGATAACGGCACAATTCTTACCTTTAACGTTTTGCAGGAATTCTTCAAGCTTACGATTTTCCATATTGAAAACCTCCCCAAATTAATCAGTGTAAGATGCATAAAGTTTACTGTAGAATCCGCCCGCAGAGATAAGCTCACTGTGTTTGCCAATCTCACTTACCGAGCCTCCTTCAATAACAACAATCATGTCTGCATCAATTATGGTTGAAAGTCTGTGTGCAATTATTATGCTGGTTCTGCCCTCAAGAAGCTCCTTAACCGCTTTTTGAATCTTAACTTCTGTTAAGATATCAACCGAAGATGTAGCCTCGTCAAGAATCAGAATCGAAGGATCCGAAGCCATTGCTCTTGTAATTGACAGGAGCTGACGCTGACCTGCGGATATATCATCTCTAGAAGAGTCAACAGGCTCGTTATACTTGCCGGGAAGCTTTCTGATAAAAGAATCGGCACCGGTCTTAGAGGCGGATTCATAAGCCACGGAATCTTCTGCATCGGGGTTACCGTACTTAATGTTATCCATAACGCTTGCGTCACGGAACCATGTATCCTGGCTTACCATACCGATATATTTTCGAAGAACGTTCCTTGGGACTTCTGATATATCGCGGCCATTAACAAGAATACTTCCCGAGTCAGGCTCATAGAACCTCATAAGAAGATTGATGATGGTTGTTTTGCCGCATCCCGTGGGACCCACGATAGCACACGAGCAGCCCGAAGGCACCTTGAAAGATACATCTTTTAAAACCTTCTTGCCCGGCACGTACGAAAAGCTTACATTCTTAAATTCAATTTCAAAGTCACCCTTGTCATCCCAAGGATAATCAAACTCGTGACCTGATAAGTCATCATCAAGTTCTGTCTCGTCCAGAAAATTAAATATTCTGTCGAGACAAGCAAATGAATCCGACAGTTCTGTATATACCGACGACAAATCATTAAACGGCTTCATAAACTGAGTTGCATATGCAAGAAGCGACGACAGTTCTCCGACACTTAAAGTATTTTTCACAACAAGACCGGAACCGATAAAGGCAACACCTGCATAAATCAAGGCATTAACAAATCTCGTGGTGGGATTCGTAATGGAAGACAGGAAATTCGCGTGTCCCGAGGTTTTCTTATACTTCTCATTTATCACATTAAACCCGTCGCAGATATCATCTTTGATACCGAATGCATGCCCGACTTTATAATTCGAAGTCATCTCGGATATATAAGATGTCTGCCTTGATCTTATAGATGCCTGCTCTTTAAAAGACTTGAAAGATCCCTTGGCAATAAAGTACGAGAATATGAAAGAAACAGGTGTAAATATAAGGACAAAGAGAGCAATTTTCACGTCTATGTAAAGCATTATGCCCAGTGTGAAAAGTATCGCAGTAAGTCCCGAGAAAAACTGATTAAGGAACAGTATCAGTCCGTCACCTATAGTCTCACAGTCGCTTATTATCATGCTCTGCAAAGTACCCGCTGAAGAAGCATCAATATATGCAATTGGTAGCTTTCCAACCTTAAGATAAGCTTTATCGCGAAGTCTTAAAGTTGACTGATAAGCAATCTTATTATTAACAAGATTCAGCACCAGCTGGAAAACCGCCGCAAAAGCAATAAGCAAGAGACAAATTAACAAATTCTTAAATAACAGGCCAAAGTCAATGTCACCGGTAATACAGTCGATTGCTTTTCCTGCAAAGTAAGGAATAAACATCGCAAATGCCGAGTAAATAACTGCCGCTGCAAAAGACAGTGCTATAAGCGGTTTTAAATCTTTAATATTAGATAAGAATCTCTTCAGAAGCTTTTTGTCAGACATTGCCTTCCTCCTGTCTCTGAAGCTTCAGTAGTTCTTTATAAATCTCATTTTCTTTGGATAATTCCTCGTGAGATGCGAATGCAACAACACGCCCCTCATCAAGAAGCAATATCTTGCTGCAGTCTCTAACAGTTCTTATCTTCTGAGAAATGATAAACAGTGTCGGTTTGTTGTCGAGATTTGAAAGATTGTTTAAAAGTCTGGTCTCAGTTCCGGCATCAAGCGCGGAAGTTGAATCGTCAAGAACTATAAGTCCGGGCTTGCCTGCAAGGGTTCTTGCTATACCGATTCTTTGCTTCTGTCCGCCGGACAATCCTGCTCCGCCCGAAGACAACTGGTATTCAAAGCCTTCGCTCTTCCCTGCCACCACGTCATCTGTACAGGACATTTGAGACGCATACTTAATATCGTTTTCTTCAATTCCTCGGCGTCCCAAGCTTATGTTGTAAGAAATACTTCCCGTAAACATGCGGGCTTTTTGCAAGCAAATAGCAACCGCCTGCGAAAAGCTTATGGGTTTATAATCCTGAGGCTTTTTCCCGTCAATATAAATCGTACCTTCGGAGGGTTCGTAAAATCCGGCAATCAGTTTGCCGAGAGTCGATTTACCCGAACCGGTCTTACCTATAATTCCTATAGTCTGACCCGCCTCGATTTTAAAACTAATATCATGAAGCGTATTCTCATCCGAATCCGCGTAAGAGAAGCTGACATTATCAAAAACAACCTCATGAGCATTCGCGGGATTTGCGAAAATTTCTTCTCCCGCCTTATAGTCTGTCTTAACATCAAAGATGCCCTCGACTCTTGAGGCACACGCAACAGCACGGCTGACAGTTATTATCAGATTTGCAAGCTTTATGAGCTCAACCAAAATCTGAGACATATAGTTATAAAGAGCAACAACCTGTCCCTGAGTAAGAGATCCGATACTCACATTAACCGCACCTCTGTATATCAAGAAACAAATCGCAACGTTAATAATTAAGAACGTCAGAGGATTTAAGTAAGATGAGATTTTTGCCGCAGCACTTTGTCTGCTGTAAAGTTCGAAGCTTTCTGACTCGAACTGCTTATAGTCATCATCGGTTCTGTTAAATCCTCTAATAACTCTGACACCTGCAAGACCGTTTCCCGCATGACCTGCCAAGGTATCAAGTCCTTCGCGCGTCTTCTTATATGCCGGAATAGCGGACTTCATATTAAATGCCACAACAAGAGATAACAGAAGAACCGCAACAACCCCAATTAAAGCGAGTCTGGGGCTGATGGTAAAAGACATAATAACTGCGCCGCACACAATAAAAGGAGATCTTAAAAGAAGTCTTAAAAACAGATTGATACCGCTTTGAATCTGATTAACGTCAGATGTAAGAGACGTAACAATATTTGAAGAGCCGAGTCTGTCGTAGTCGGAGACGGAAAGCTTTTCGATATGTGTGAAAAGGTCGCGCCTTAGGTCAGATGAAATACCTGCGGCAGCTGTGGCCGCAAAGTACTGAGCGCAGATTGCACTCGCAAAACCGACGGCGGCAAACAGAACCAATAGCAGTACACGGTTTCTTATATAAACGGAATCACCCGTTGTTATGCCTTTATCAATTATGTCGGCAATAACAAGCGGTACAATTAATTCAAAGCAGGCTTCACTCAGTTTAAACAGAGGGCTTAAAATCGATCTGAGTTTATATCCTTTGAAGTATGAAAGAACTTTTCTCATTATCAGGCAGTAAGCTCCTTAATAAGTTTATTGCACATTATTTTGGCTTCATCCAAATCAATTGAAGTGAACTTGCCGTCTTCATACAAAATTTTACCTGCTGCCATAGTCAGCTTAACACATGAATTATCACAGCTATAGATGATATTGGAAATTATATTGTTCTCGGGCTGCATTGAAGGTTTGTTCATATCAAGCATGATAAGATCGGCGCATTTCCCCTCTTCCAGAACATCGCAGTCGTTAAGTCCCATACAAAGAGCTCCGCCGGTGGTGGAAGATTTTAAAATATCATAAGGATCAACGCTTGCGGCATTACCGGTTAAAGTATTCGAGAGAACAGCATCCAAATACATTTCCCTGAACATAGACAAAGAATTGTTGGAGCCGGCACCGTCCGTACCGATAGCAGTATCAATGCCTGCATCCATAAACTTATATACAGGCGCAATTCCGCTTGCAAGCTTTAAGTTGGAGCAAGCGTTAAAGACTGCCCACAGACCTTTCTTCTTATAAAGCTCCATATCTTTGTCATCAAACCAAACGCAGTGAAATCCGCCGCCTCCAAAGTCGTATAGACCCAAAGAGTCGAAAAGCATCGCGGGGCTCATATTGTATCTGTTGTAGCAACCATCTACCTCTGCTTTGGTTTCTGAAATATGGGAATATACAGGAGCTTCATACTTATGGGCCAAACCGGCAATAGTCTTCATGATATCAAGACTTGTGGTGTACTCGGCATGAAATCCAAGTTTATAAGAAACAAGCGAATCATAAGAGTTATAACGGTTGAATTCATCTTCCAAACGATCGATACCGCCGAAGTCATTTACAGATGCACAGAATACATTTCTTATACCGGTCTCAACAGCGGCTTTTGCTACACTTTCCGAGTGGAAATACATATCAAAACAGGCAGTTATTCCACCTGCCAGATATTCGGCAAACCCGAGTTTACTAAACCAGTAAACATGCTCAGGAGTAAGCTTTCCTTCAATCGGGAAAATCGCTTTATGAAGCCAGTCGTCAAGACAGTAATCGTCAGCCAAGGACCTCGCAAATGTCATAGCCGTATGTGTATGAGCATCCTTAAGACTTGGCATCAATAAGTTTCCGCCGCAGTCAATTTCCCGGTCAAAATTAAAGTCAGATGCTTTAGGGCCACCAATATAGTCAATTAAACCGTCATGCGTCCAAAGCTCTCCTTCGGTAACGGATTTGTCCTTCATGGTAATGATTCGTGCGTTATAAAATCTTATTCTCATACTCAGATATTCTCGATAAATGCTCTGTAAGCCAGATACATAAAATACAAATCCACCTTGGATATAACTTCGTAAGGAGCGTGCATCGACCAAACCGGAACACCCGCATCGATTACGGACATACCGTACTTTGCCATATAAGCGGAGATAGTTCCTCCGCCTCCCGCGTCAATCTTTCCGAGCTCTCCGGTCTGCCACGGGATATTATTTTCAGCAAAAATCTTAGTAATCTCAGCAACAAAGTCTCCCGTCGCTTCGTTTGTTCCGGACTTTCCGCGTGAACCCGTATACTTTTCGAGCTTTAAGCCGTGAGACATAAAAGCAGTGTTACGCTTCTCGTATACGTTCGAATACTTTGGGTCATAACCCGTTGTAACGTCTGTTGAAAGCATCTTCGATGCGGCGATAATCTTGCGGTACTTAAGCATATCGAAGCTGCCGTCACCCGTCTTGGCAGTGATTTCCATGAGGAAATTCTCGTAAAGTGCAGACTGAGCGCCGGAGTTGGCATATGATCCGATTTCTTCCTTGTCAGTAAGCATGGTAACGCATGTCTTGGAAGGTTTCTCCTGGGCCAACAGAGCCATTAAAGCGGGATAGGCACATACTTTATCGTCGTGACCGTAGCCTGCGATAAAAGCTCTGTCAAATCCGACATCACGTGCCTTCATGGCAGGGACAACTTCGAGTTCACCCGTAACAAAATCGGTCTCGACTATACCGTACTTGTCATTAAGAAATTTGAGAACAGCTGCCTTATACGGCTGAGCTTCAGCCTTCTTATCACCCTTAACAGCCTTGTCCGAGAGAGGTCTTCCGCCGACTATTATATTTAAATCTTCGGCAGGAATTAAATCGCCTCCTCTTTTGCTCATCTGCTCGTTAGCAAGATGCGGAAGTAAATCAGTGATGTAGAAAATAGGATCGCTCTCATCTTCACCAATGCAAACAGTATGCTTCTTACCGTCCTTAGTAAAAATAACACCGTGGAGCGCAAGAGGAATCGTAGTCCACTGATATTTCTTAATGCCGCCGTAGTAGTGGGTCTTAAAGTAAACGGCCTCATTATCCTCATAAACAGGATTGGGCTTTAAATCAAGTCTCGGAGAGTCGATATGAGCACCTAAGATATTCATGCCCTCGGAAATATCTTTCTTACCGATAACAGCAAGAATTAAACCCTTATCTTTAATGCTAGAATAAACTTTATCGCCGCTCTTCAGCTTCTTCTTATCAGAGATATCACAAAAACCGAGCTCCTTTGCCGCCTCGATAGCATTGGCGGTAAATTCACGCTCGGTTTTGCTTGAATTCAAAAAGTTCTTATAATCCTCGGCAAAAGCGAAAACAGCATTATCCTCGCTTTTCTTAAGATTCGAATACAAATTGGGATACTCAGCGAAAAGAGAATCCTTGGTTTTAGAAACCTTTTCTGACATAGAAATCACCTCGTAATAATAATATTTTTAATTATATTATTAAAAGAAATAATTTCAACAAAAACGGATTATGTATCAGCCCTCCGCGGAAGCGGTTTCAGCAGTCTCATCGACGGCAGTTTCAACCGCCTCATCATCAGCAGCACTTTCAGCTGCTTCAGCCTCTGTTTCAACAACCGTTTCTTCAGCAACTGCACTTTCTTCTGTTGTTACCGTTTCAGAATCAGGAATGAATACATACGTTTCACTCTCATCGGAATCAGCAACCGTAGTTATTGTGTCAGGGCTGTCAGATGTAAGGTTAACAGAAAGAATGTATCCGGATGCACCGCTGGTCGTATTAACCTTTGAGAAACTGCCGTCAGATTCAACAAACGTAACAGTATCGCCAACAGCAAGAGTGGTAATAACAGTACTTTCATCGGAAGCCTTTGAATAAAGAGGCGCTCCGTCTGTCTTAACGTACATTACGGTTTCAACGTAACTCTCGGTAGATCCCAGATTTAAATTAACCATTCCCTTGGAATAGAAAATACCGTACATAACAGCAAATCCCAAAAGTGCACAAAGTGCAAGAACTACTATTGTTCGAATAACTATTGCAGCGGCCGAAGGTCCCTTCTTGGTCTTCTCGGTTGTGTTACTCACAATATCCTCACTTCCCCTGTTAAAAACAGCGGTCTTTGCAGAATCATCAGAAAAATCCGAATACTCTGAATTGCCGAAAGGTTCGTTAAATTCAGAATAAGAATCGTCAGATGCAGATGCATTAAAACTCTTGGTCATATTTGCTTCAAGAGGAACATTACTTGCAAGAACAGCATCACCCGGAAGCAATAAAGTCGACTCAATATCAATAACAACAAATGACAATCCATACTTAACTCCGATATTGCCGGCAGTATTGACAACATTATGCGCAAGCATTTCCGTCGAACTGTCAGAAACCAATAACTGATTTCTGTTGTTGGCAGGCATCAGCTTAGCTATACCGATACCCATGATGCAAAGTCTGTCGCTATCCTTTAGTTTCAGATGAACTCTCTTATCAGGAACAACCTGCCCGTCCTGTGGAAGTTTTCCAAGATACTGTGTCAGAGCAAATCTCTGGGGGTGATTAGCCTCTTCATTAGGTGTTATAGCACCCATCTGAACATACCTGTGTGCAACGGTCTGCTCCTCTGTAAGAGCCATAATTCTTCCGTCTCTGACAAGGACAGCTTTTGTATTGCCTATATGGATAACTCTTAAAGTATCACCTTCAATAACAGCCATGGTCATTGAAGTCTTCAAAGACGCACCTCCGTGAGATACGACGTAGTTGCAAACATAAACATTAAGAGTATTTACAACCTGATTCGAAAAAGCTTCGTAATCAAATGCCGTCTGTCCCTGCACGGAGGCAACTATCTTGGAAAGTTCCTCATTAAGCTCAAGATTTAGCATTGCAGCTGCAGTATCGGGACCTTGTGTCGAAAAAATCGCTACCACCTGTACAGGTGATGTGGATCTGGCTGTTCTTACGAATTCATTGGGAAAATCAGCCTTCGTCCTGTAAAGAGTATGGAAGAATATATTCTCCTGAGGCTCTCCTGCTACAAGATTTGTCTCAAGAACACAAGTCGATACCGTTTTGCTCATAATTCAACTCCGATTAATTTCTCTTAGCCGAGAGAAGCGGTAATCGTCGTCATATCAGTATTATCGTTATCAACGATGCAGATATATGAGCGACCGCGGTTAACCTCTACCTCTTCGCCTGCCGCATTATAAATCACAATCGGGTCGTTTGTCGAGGCTTTGGACCATGTGATAGGTATGATCTTTCCATCGGATACATACCAACCGTCACCACCATCCTCAAGGTAAGCATCGATTGTTGTATCACCGTGTGACTGAATATTCGCATAAAGAACAAATACGTTTGTGAAAGCAATCTGCTCTCCTGTTGTCTCATCAATCTGAGCAGAACCATACTGGCTCTTGCTGTAAAGACCTGTGGACTCATCATATGTGAAAAGAGCATCGTCGTTTGTAGCAGAGAAATAAACGTTAATCTGCTCACAAGGATCACCGGAGGCGATATCTTCGGAATCATCAGCCACAAAATTGAAGAGAAGATTATTCTCGTCGTCAATCATCGAGATTTCATTGTATTCGATAGCGTCCTTAATGTGTCTTCCGCTTGTAACAGCTGTGTGCTCGAGAGCTCTCTGAGATCTCCAGGTCGCATCTCTCCAGAAGAACAGACCCGTAGGAAGGTCAACATAACCATCCTCATAGTTGGAAGAATCATAAACACCGGCACTGCAAGTATTACCGTCGATGTGATCGATTCCGTTGGCGGAAATGTGATCGGGAACTCTTGCATTACGTCCGAAGTGAATGAAGATTGAATTGTTGCCTGCGGCCAAATCCGTTGAAAGGATTCTTGCAGATCTCAATGAACCGATCTCAGGAATTGTGTTTACATCAGCAAACACACAAAGAAGTCTTGTCTGACCGCCCTCTGTCTCGTACTCATAAATAGCATCAGCTTTACTGATACCTCTCTGGGGCATAGAAGCATAGCAGTTATTAACAACAACTGCAATCGATCTTAAGCCGACATTGTCGGAATCCATATCCTGAACACCTGTTATAGGATTAACGGCAAGAGGATTGGAAGCATCATAGAGCTCACTGTCAAGAGTGGTCGTACCAGCTGTTTCCTCAGCCTCTGAAGTCTCGGCTACAGTTTCCTCAGTCTCCAAAACTGTTGTCTCAGTTGCCTGTGTGGTAGCTGCCGTAGTAACTGCAGTTTCCTCCGCATCCTTTGAACAGGCGCTGAAAGGCACCGCAACAGCAGCTGTAAGTAACATTGCCATTAACTTCTTAACTTTCATCTAAATTACCTCTCAAAAAGTCGAATTATCTACTTATAGACATAAAAATTATATCATTGTGTTTAATTACACAAGTTTGAGGTATGTTACAAGTTTGTGTTAAGAAAAAGGCTTATTTTCATCAATATATAGAAAATAATCGATATAATATTGACAAATTAATTTGCCGACTCATTAATCAAAGTCTGATATTCGGCTTTGGTCATCGCATAGTCCGAACCCTTCATTATTGATTCGAGAACAATATATGCAACACAATTGATCCTTATCTGAAGCTGATCCATATCTTCAGTAAATTTAAATTGGCTCAGTAAATCCTCGGAATCGAGTGCCGTTCCTCTTACTACGCCGCCAAATTCCTGAAGACTTAAGTTCTTGGTATCCTTCATCTCGTCCATGCTTGTGAAAAAATAATCTCCGCTGTCAAAGAAAACAACGGGTATATTAAGTTCGTCAAACGGAACATAGTCCGACTTGTTAGCCGATACCTCACGGTAAATATCATCGACTCCGTCTCCGTTTAAATCAGTGATAACACCGGACTCGTTATAGTAAAGACTGAACTCATACTGAGAATATAAAAGCGCATCATATGTAACGTCATAAGCCTGATACAGCTTTCTTCTCATCTGATACTTCTGGCTTAACTTGAGAGAACTGTACCCCGCGGAAGCATAAACCTTATCTCCCGCATAAATACTGTCGATGCAATACATGCAGTCAATGGCAGACAGGGATTCCTCCGTCAAAGAACTTACGAAAGCTCTGGAACCCGCATAAGAATCATTACTTGCCCCGAAAGCTATAAAAATAACATCAAAGGGAACATTCTCGTAGTTTTGAATCTCTTTGGCTATTGTAAGAAGACATCCGATACCTGAGGAATTGTCGGAAATTCCGTCATAACCGTAAGAACTGTCCACCTCTCCTCTTGAATACGAATCATCGTAATGAGCACCTATAACAATAGTTCTTCTTACTTCCTCAGGGTTACCGTACTCGTCAATCGATATAAAGCCCTCGCCTTCGTATCTTACAAAATAGTTTGTCGACACGCTCCCGTATATATTCGAAAAGGTTTGCTCGGTTACTTCATATCCAAGCTCTTCAAACTTTCCTTTAACATACTGACCCGCAGCACTCTCTTCATCCGTGTATGGTTTTCTGTAAGGGTAAAGATCGGAAAGCTCCCTTGCAATATCCGCGCCGTATGTACCGTAATCAGCCTGAAGCGCATCCTCGTCATCCGAATCCGAGCAAGAAACGAAGGTTGTGAGCATTAAAGCTACTATCAGTATGAGGCTTGTTATTTTCGAAAAAGATTTCATTAAAACTCCTTCTCAGTCAGATAATATCACGGAAAGTCTGCCGGTCATTATCTCTTCTGCCTGCCCGACCGTAACGGTTTTTACAGTCCATCTTCTTGGCGTCTCGTCAGTCATGTCAACAATACGAAGTTTCTTGGAACCCAAACGCATGAGATTGCTATGTAAAATTTTCATAATTGAAGAATGAGAAACTCCCTCAAGCTTAACGGGGATTGCCAATGCTTCATAAATTGTTTTTAATGGTTCCCGTGCTCTTTCATCGGCACATGACAGCAGGCTTAAAGCCATTGCCTGGCCTTCTGAATAATTCATAAATCTGAAATATCCTTCAATCGCGTAAGACAGTTCACTTCCAAGTGTCAGAAGTTCCGGCGATACAGATGAAATCCGGTCGCGAAGAGAATATACACGGTTTAAAAACTCGCGGTAATTATCAATATGAGCAAGGCTTGTAAGAATACTTAAGTCTCCGAGAAGTCCGAGTTTGATTATATCGGCATAACCGTTACACATGATTTTAGAAGGAACTGTCTCGAGAAACGCCGGATCGATTATAACCGCATTGGGATTAAAGGCAGTACTTACAGCGTTCTTAAGTTTCTTCGAATTAAGGAAAGCTTTGGAGGCACATGCACCCTCGCACATGGAATCGGGCGTGGTAGGAACTGCCAGAAAATTAATGCCACCCTCGAATACAGACGCACAAAAAGCAGTGACATCAAGAATTCCGCCGCCGCCGAGACTTATGAGCCAGTCGCTGCTTCCGAACCCGAAATCGGTCAGATAGTCGTAAACCGCCGATACATCTTTAAGTTCTTTTGCTCCGTCTGCACACTCAACCGGAATCAGTACAGGTTTGATGCCCTTCTTCAGAAACTGCTCTTCAAAGCGATTATAGTAGTATCCGCTTACGATACGATCTGAAACAACCGCAATCTTAAATCCGGCCGAAGTGCCGGTTTTGCTTAAGATATAGTCGGAACAAGCCTTCATTGCTTCTCCCGTACCGCAGTAACACTTATAAGGTCTGTCGAGCGTCAGTATATCCATGTCTTTTATGATACCATTTTTTCTTTAAATAGCATCATAGCCGTCAAAGTGGTAAAATATCACGTCTTATATAAAAAGGAAGGTTTTAATAATGAAAATCAGAACCAGATTTGCTCCAAGTCCCACCGGCTTCATGCATGTCGGTAATCTAAGGACTGCACTTTATGAATATCTTACAGCCAAACACGAAGACGGCACATTCATTCTTCGTATCGAAGACACCGATCAGGAAAGATACGTAGAAGGTGCAACCGATATAATTTATAAAACACTTGAACTCTCGGGAATCACTCACGATGAAGGTCCCGATGTCGGAGGAGACTTCGGTCCTTACGTTCAAAGCGAGAGAGTCGGAATTTATAAACCTTATGCCGAGCAGCTGGTCAAGGAAGGAAAGGCGTATTACTGCTTTTGCACCAAAGAAAGACTTCAAGCTTTAAGGGATAACGCCCCCGAGGGCACCGTTACCGGCTACGACCGTCACTGCAGAAACCTCTCCGAGCAGGAAGTAAGCGACAAGCTTGCGTCCGGTATCCCCTACGTCATCAGACAGAAGATGCCTATTGAAGGCGAATCGACATACACTGATCTTGTCTACGGTGACATAACCATTCCGAATGACGAGCTCGACGATCAGATTCTTATCAAAGCTGACGGTTTCCCCACATATAATTTTGCAAATGTAATCGATGACCACACAATGGGAATAACACACGTAATCAGAGGATCCGAGTATTTGTCGTCGACTCCTAAGTACAACGCGCTTTACGAATCCTTCGGTTGGGAGATTCCGACCTATATTCACCTTCCTTTGATAAACGGCAAAACTGTTGACGAGAACGGAAATGTTATTGTATCCAAACTTTCCAAGAGACACGGAAGCACCGGATTCTTCGATTTGATCGAAGAAGGATTTCTGCCTAAGGCAATTATCAATTACATAGCTCTCCTCGGTTGGTCACCTGCGGGTGAATACGAGAACCGCGAGATATTTACGATGGACGAACTTATCAAAGCATTCGATATTCACGGAATCTCCAAGTCCCCTTCTGTCTTTGACTACGATAAGCTTGAGTGGATTAACAGTGAATACACAAAGGCGATGGACAGTAAGGAATTCCTGGATAATGCGCGTCAGTTCTACGACGAGGCCGGCGTTACTTCGGATAATTATGACCTCCTCGAAGAAATCTTAAAGCCCAGAATAACAAGATTCACTCAAATCACAGAAAAACTCGGATTTGTCAAAAATTACGATGAGGAATTTGACCTCAGCCTTTTCGAGCATAAGAAGAGTAAGTCGACGCTTGAATCGTCTGCTGCGGCACTCAAGGCTTCAATCGAGGCTCTTAGCCTTATCGATTGGAACAGAGACGGCATAACCGAGTGCCTCAAGGCTTTGGCCGAGAAGCAGGAAGTCAAGAACTCCGTAATCATGTGGCCTGTAAGAGTTGCTGCTTCTTCGGTTACGGTAACACCCGGCGGATGCGCGGAAGTTTTGATGCTTGTCGGTAAGGATGAGTCCATGAGAAGAATGAATAAAGCACTTGAAAGATTGGAAGGTAATTTAAATGGCTGAGAACAAACACTTTATCCATGAAATCATCGATGAGGAATTAAAGGAAGGCGGCAGATGCTACGGCAAGACCGTACACACAAGATTTCCTCCCGAGCCTAACGGTTACCTCCACATAGGTCACGCCAAGGCTTTGGAAATAGACTTCGGTACAGCGGAACTTTACGGCGGTCTTTGCAATCTTCGTATGGATGATACTAACCCCACCAAGGAAGACGAGGAATTCGTTGATGCTATAAAGGAAGATATCCGCTGGCTCGGATACGACTGGGGCGACAGATTCTTCTATGCGTCCGATTACTTCGATCAGATGTACGGATATGCCGTCGAGCTTATAAAGAAGGGTCTTGCCTATGTATGTGAGCTTACTCCCGAGCAGATGAAGGAAATGCGCGGAGACACCAACACTCCCGCTCAGAGCCCTTACCGTGACAGACCGATTGAAGAGTCGCTTGAGCTGTTTGAGAAGATGAAGAACGGTGAAGTCGAAGAAGGAAAAATGACACTTCGTGCGAAGATTGACCTTGCATCCGGCAATTTCAATATGAGAGATCCGGTAATTTACAGAATCAACACTCTTCCCCATCATCGTGCGGGAACCAAGTGGTGTATTTACCCGATGTATGATTTCGCTCATCCTATCGAGGATGCGATTGAAGGTATCACACACTCGCTTTGCTCCCTTGAGTTCGAGAACCACAGACCTTTGTACGATTGGGTTGTAAATAACATCTCTATCGAGAACAAGCCCCGTCAGATTGAATTCGCGAGACTCGGAATTACGCGTACGGTGCTTTCGAAGAGAAAACTTCGAAACCTCATTGAAAGCGGCTATGTAACCGGCTGGGACGACCCTAGAATGCCGACACTTTGCGGTCTTAGAAGACGCGGATACACCCCTGAGTCCATAAGAGAGTTCCACAGATTAAACGGCGTTTCAAAAGTAAATTCCGTAGTCGAATACGCTTTCCTTGAATACTGCCTGAGAGAAGATTTGAACAAGCATGCAAGCCGTGCAATGGCAGTCCTCCACCCTATTAAGCTTATCATCGACAACTACCCTGAAGATAAGACAGAAGTATTCAGCGTCGAGAATAACCCCGAGGATCCCGAAAGCGGCAAGCGCGAGGTCTCGTTCTCGAGAGAGCTCTATATCGAGCGCGACGACTTCATGGAAGTTCCCGAAAAGAAGTATTTCCGTCTCTTCCCCGGAAACGAAGTAAGACTTAAATCCGCGTATGTTGTTAAGTGCACCTCCTGTGACAAGGACCAAGACGGCAACGTAATAGCGGTACACTGTGAGTACGATACTGAAAGTCGCGGAGGAAACACAGCTGACGGCAGAAAGATTAAGTCCACAATCCACTGGGTTGACACAAAGACAGCTGTTGATGCGGAAATCAGACTCTACGATCAGCTCTTCACTATTGATGAGCCCGATCTTGCCGATGTCAACTATCTTGACTACATCAATCCCGAATCACTTACGGTAATCAAAGATGCCAAAGTTGAAGCATCCCTTACAAAAGCCGGAAAGAACGACAGATATCAGTTCCTGAGAATCGGATACTTCTGCGCCGACAACAAGGACTTTACGCCCGAACACCCGGTGTTTAACCGTGCAGTATCCCTGAAGGACAGCTATAAGCCGGCCTCCGCAGGGAACTGATAATTATAAAGATTTAATGAATCAGATAAATCTGTAACCGCAGGCGTGGAACTTCTCCTCGCCTGCTTTTATTACGGGAGAAATAAACTCGGGAATATTAACGCCGTTCGGATACATCTGAGCCTCAAGGCACAAAGCATCGTAAGGGTTGTATGTCTTACCGTCTTTATAGTCGCTGCCGCCCAGGTGATTTCCTGCATAATACTGAATACCGGGCATATCCGTCCATACTTCCATCTTACGGGACGAGAAATTATCCTCAAGTAAAGAAACAATATCGTACTTGCCGTCATTCTTCAGGCAGAAATTCTGATCAAATCCTGCACAGTCACAAGTCTGAGGGTCATCAAGAGTCAAAGCCTTCTTAACCTTATCGCCGTTTCTGAAGTCAAAGATAGTCCCGTCAACATCGATATATGTTCCGTCGGGGCAGTTGTTCTCGTCCTTGTGAGTAACCTTATCGGCATAAACGTGAAGGATGTTATCGGCAATTGTACCGTTGCCGTGACCCGCAAGATTAAAATAAGAGTGATTAGTCGGGGCAAAAATCGTAGCCTTGTCAGATACAGCCTTGTAAAGAATCAGCAGTGTATCATCTACAAGCCAGCTGTAAAGAACTTCCGTCTTTAAATTTCCGGGGAAACCGCACTCTCCGTCTTCACTCATGCAAGTAAGCAAAACAGATTCACCGGAAGAAAGCTTATCGGAACTGTCACACAAACCTTTGATTCCGGAACTCTTAATAAAGTTATCGCTTTCTTCTTTGGATAAAATCTTACCGTCCCAGAATTTATCCTGGTACGCGGGGCTTCCGGTGTGAAGATTATTGGTACCGTCATTCTGAGGAACATGATACTCAATACCATCAATTGTAAATGTACCGTTTGCGATTCTGTTAGCGGATCTCCCGACAACAGCTCCGTGATTGGCACCGTCTGTCAGATATTCATCAATTCCCGGAAGTCCGAGCATAACATCAGAGATCTCGCCGGTCTTCTTATCGGGAACATAAAGTCTATAAATTCTGGCACCGAAGTTTATAATCTCAGCCTTTAAATCACCGTTACCGGTCATAATATACTTAAATGACTTTCCCTCATACTCTGTGGGATTTTTAACCGAATTAAAACTTTCGCAAATAACGCTCATTACAATAAAACCATCCTTTATCTAAAAAATTAATTTTCTTCGGGAGCCATCTTGGGCTCAAAAGCCAGTGTCTCTCCCTCTGTATTCCTGTACGCGACAGCCGCGTCTGCAAGTTCAATCAGCTTCTCCTGACTGTCGAGCTTTACTTTACCACGAAGATCCGTCTTATGGTAGGTACCGTCCGGCATAAGGAAATGAGCTCGTATTGTATCGTTAAGCTCAACGTCCAGAATTTCCATAACTCTCTTTCTGCAGTCCGGATCCTCCACCGGGAACATAAGCTCGACTCTGCGGTCAAGGTTTCTGGGCATCCAGTCAGCGGAAGCCAAATACAAATCCTCGTTACCGTCGTTATAGAACATAAATATTCTCGAATGTTCGAGGAATCTTCCTGTAATGGATCTCACGGTAATGTTATCGGACAGACCCGGAATTCCTGCCTTAAGGCAACAGATTCCTCTGACAATCAAATCTATCTGAACACCCGCGCAGCTTGCTTTATAAAGCTCTTTTATAACAGTTCCGTCAACCAAAGAATTAATCTTTGCGACGATTCTTGCAGGTTTACCGGCGGCGGCATTTTCGGCCTCGCGTCTTATGTTCTTTATAAAGTAGTCCTTCATCCAGATAGGAGCCGCGATGAGCTTATGCCATGTGCTCGGTATAGAGTAGCCCGAAAGCATGTTAAAGAACTCGGATGCATCCTCGCCGAAGCTCTCGGAAGCCGTAAACAGACCGATATCCGTATAAATCTTAGCCGTAATATCGTTATAGTTTCCTGTTGCAAGGTGAAGGTAGCGTCTTATACCGTCCTCTTCTTTCCTTACCACAAGCGTAATCTTACTGTGAGTCTTAAGTCCAACGAGACCATAGATAACGTGGCAGCCGGCATTCTCAAGCATCTTCGCCCAGTTGATGTTGTTTTCTTCGTCAAATCTGGCTTTAAGCTCAACCAAGACCATTACCTGCTTACCGTTCCTTGCAGCTTCAAGCAAAGACGCGATAATAGGAGAATTGGAAGATACTCTGTAAAGCGTCTGCTTAATAGCAAGAACATCAGGGTCACGGGCAGCCTGCCGCACAAACTCCAAAACAGGCTCAAAGCTTTCGTAAGGATGATGCACAAGTCTGTCTTTCTGCCTTATCTGATCGAAAATATTATCGAGGCTCTCATCAAACATGGAAGGAGCCGCCGGTGTGTGATCCGGGTATCTGAGATTACCGCCGCGGTCCTTACCCAAAAGGCCGTTGACTTTGGACAGGAACGTCAAATCGACCGGACCGTTTACACTGAATATATCATCCGTAGATATCTTCAATTCTGTAACTATATAGTCGAGAAGCTTAGGATCTATGCTGTCCTCAACTTCAAGTCTCAAAATCTCACCGAAGCGTCTTTTTCTTACCTGTTCCTCTATCTCTTTAAGAAGATCTTCAGCCTCATCCTCGTCGATATCAAGGTCAGCATTACGCATTACTCTGTAGCACGAACTCGAAACAACTTTCTGATCTGTAAAGAGCATGTCAAGATTGTTTCTTATAATGCTCTCGATAGGCACAAAAAACACTTCGCCCTTATCGCCCGTAAACTTAAAGATTCTCGGCACGACGTTCGGAATTTGCAAAGTTGCGTAAACAATATCGCTCTCGTCGTTCTTAATTGTGGCCGCGACACCTTTTCCCTCAAGCATCACGCACAAATTCAAGCGCCTGTTATAAATCAGTGGGAATGGTCTCGATGAATCGATTGCCATTGGCGTTAAAATAGGATAAAGCACAGTCTCAAAGTACTCGTCGCATCTGCCCTTGTACTTCTTTTCGAGCTCATCATAGGATACGATGAAGATGTTCTCCTGCTTCAAGGAAGGAACCAAAGACCTTGTGTAAGTCGAATACATCTGAGTCATGAGCTGGCGCGTCTTCGAGTCGATTCTTGTAAGCTGCTCATTAACGGTCAGACCTGCAATATCTTTCTCCTCAAAATCAATTGAGGCCATATCACGAAGGGATGCCACACGAACGATATAAAATTCATCGAGATTTGAAGCTGTTATAGACAAGAAATTTAATCTCTCAAGCAGAGGGTTCTTAGTGTCTCTTGCCTCGTGCAGGATTCTGTTATTAAACTCAAGCCAGCTGAGCTCTCTGTTATAGAACCGGTCGGAAGGCTTTAATGTTTCTGCTTTAACCGCGGTCTTGGCGGTCGATGATTTTTTCTTTGATGATTTCTTGTTATCCTTGGACTTGGAAGCCATTACAGCGTCCTCCTTACTCTAAGCTGCGCTTTAATACCTATAACCTCTTCGAAAAGCATACTTCTGTGCTCGAAAGACCACGTCTCAAATGACATATCATTATTGCTAGTACAAGATATGTGGAGACTATCCGGATATGCGGTAACAGATATGCTCTTAGCCTTTTGCTTATGGGATGAATCAAGAGCGTCCGCTATTCGAAGCATAGCTGTAAGCTTTGATACCAGTATCTTCTTATACGGAGGAAGGCTCTGATAGTAAAAATTCTCGTAAGGGTTCTGCTTCGGATAAAGCCTTACAACCAAAGCAATCGTATCAAGTTCATCTGAATTAAGACCTATCAAATCCGTATAACGAATAAGCGCATATGCTGCTTCGTTGTGATCGCTTGCATGAATAAACTTGCCGCATTCGTGCATAATTGCGGAAATCTGAAGAAGAAGCCTGTCTCTTCTCGTAAGGCCCGATATCTTAGAAGTCTCATCAAAAATCATCATTGCAGCCTTCTCGACAAACTCTATATGTTTGCGATCAGACTTATATCGCTTGGCTGCATTCTTCGCGGCTCTCACCAAGTCGTCCTCAGCATTGGAGTTCAGTTCAAATCCCGCATACTTCGAGCAATAGTTATAAATAATCCCGTCGGAAAGAGATGCCTGCGGAAGATATATGCTCTCAACTCCCGTGTACTCGAGCATGTTTTTAATTATCATAGCCGAGGGTAAAAGGAGCGGGGCTATATTTGTGGGTATGTGATTATTAAGAGAAAGTTCAGAAGGACTGTTCTTGAACAAATATTCGTAAACCTTCAAAAACTCGGCTTTTGTGATAACAGCATTTTTATTGGGAGCCAAATTCGCAAGTCTCTTGATAAATCCGAGTTCGCCACCAAATGCAATAAGATTTTTATAAACTATTCCTTTGGGTTCCACTGCATGATAATCATCAAGATCCTGAGCGATAAATTCCTGCAAAACATCCTCATAGTGAGTGGTCTTCGCCATGAGGTCAGAAAGCATCTCATAAATTCTTAAAGAACCCAGTACCATGTTCTGCGAAAACGCGAATTCAGACTTGTCAAACACCGTAGCCTGCAAAGAGCTTGCACCGATATCCAAAATCATGGTGCCGTCACTCATCAGCGTCTTAAGCTCCGGCATTGCTTCTCTGACTGCTATATTTTGATAGAACCTCTCCATGGAGTTATCAAGAACTTCGATTCTGAAACCCGTTCTGATTCTTATCTGCTCTATAACAACATCTCTGTTACGCGCATCCCGCAGAGCGCTGGTCGCGACGCAGAACACTCGTGTTACAAGATATTCCTTACACTTTATGTCAAAGGATTTAAGGCAGTCGCAAATCTCGTCGAGCTGCTCCTTTTCGATAACGCCTGCGGCATAGCTTCTGGTTCCCAGGGACGTAAACATTCTTACGGTCTCAAGCTCCTTCGGTTTTCCTTTGGAACTGATCTCGAAAATCTTAAGTCTGGCGGTAAGCGATCCGATGTCTATTACCGCAACTAACTTTCTTGCCATATGAGCCCCCTTACTCGAGAATTATTCTTATTATATCCGAAGCAAGGGCAAAAAGCACAAGACATATAAGCATAACGAAGCCGACAACGTTAATAACATTCTCGCTTCTTCTGGAAAGCGGATGACCTATAATCATCTCAACCACAATTAGTATTACCTGAATGCCGTCCAAGCCCGGAATCGGAAGCATGTTTGTAAACATAAGGCCTATTGAAATTATGCCTGCAAGCTGCAAGACATTAAGTGCCTTTACAGCCGCAGAATCATCGACATCATCAACAACCTCTGATACAACCGACGTAACTCCTACAGGACCCGAGACCATGTTGTAAACTTCTTCCTCGCCCTCGAAGACATCACCTATGGACTTCACACTGACGTTAACAACGGTAATCGGCATCAAAGCCGCGGTTTTAAAAGCACCGAGAAAAGTTGAAACGCTGTTTACGTCATAAGAGTAAAGAACGATACCTCTCTCGTTTGTGTACGTAATCATAGTCATTACGCACTCTTCTTCATATTCAACGCCGTTTCTTATATAGGTTAGAATCATGGTGTCGCCTTCATCAAGACTCGAGAAATATTCGTTAAAGTCCTCATCGGCAACACTCTTGCCGTTTACTTCCGTAAGATAATCACCGATTTTCAAAACAGGGTCGCCGTTATTCTGTGTATCGTAAACCTCAATAACTTCCCAGCCGTTATATTTATTGTCGGTTGTATCGTAATGGCTGATTCCGAGCATCGGCTTTGTGTCTGTAGCAGGAGTTAACGTTAAATCATAAAGCTCACCGGTTGAAGAGGACTTCATAGTAAGAGTAACTTCATCAAGACCCGAAACACCGTTTTCAATCTCATAGTAGTAATCAAGATAAGTAAAAACGCGGTTACCGTTAACCTTGACAATGGTATCGCCAAGTTCAAATTCAGTTTCGGTTGTTGTCAGTGTTGTCTCAAGCTGGGAACCGGGCCTTACAAGTCCTATGTTCAGAGACGTGAATCCTATAATGCAAAAAAGTATCGTAAAGATAATCACGCCCAGAAGCATATTCATAAAAGGACCCGCAAGAGCCACAAGGAGACGCTTCCACCTGGGCGAATTTACAAGCAAATCGGGGTCATCGGAAACTACGGCATTACCGTTCTCATCAATATCTGTAAATCGTACATAAGCGCCGAACGGCAAAGCTCTGATTGAATATTCAACACCTTTTCTCTTCCAGTTTATAAGGCTCGGACCGACAAAGATCGACACCTCAAATGCTTTAATCTTGAGAAGACATGCAGCCCAGAAGTGTCCCAGCTCGTGAATCGTCACAAGGACACCGAGCATTAATAAAACAACAAGAATACTCCAAAAGCTGATACTCATGGATTAATTAGCTCCGATGCTTTTATGAAGCTCTCACGGCTGTAGCCGAGAACATCATCAAGATTAAAATCAAAGACATTTTTATCCTCATATTCCCTGTAAACTTCTGTAACAATTCTCTCAATATCAAGAAAACCGATTTTGCCGCAAAGGAACGCATTAACCGCAGCCTCGTTTGCTGCGTTCATTACAGCGGGAAGAATTCCTTTTTTGCGTCCCGCATCATAAGCTAGCGACAACAGACCGAATACACTCGTATCGCACTTTTCGAAAGTCATGTTATTTACGGGAGGATTAAACGGATCGAACTCTTCGAGAAGTCTCGGGCCTCTTCCCGGGTAGTAAAGCGCCACCATAATGGGAAGAATCATCGAAGGTTTTCCCATCTGAGCTTTAACCGAGCCGTCACGCAGACGAATCATAGAGTGAATTACACTTTGAGGGTGAACCACAACATCAACGTGGTCAACATCGACCCCAAATAAATGCGAAGCTTCAATAACCTCTAGTCCCTTATTCATCATGGTTGAAGAATCAATCGTAATCTTGCCTCCCATGTTCCAGGTCGGATGATGAAGCGCATCGCGGACAGTTACAGATTTAAGTTCTTCACGACTCTTACCGCGGAAAGGACCGCCCGAAGCAGTAATCAGGATACGGTCGAGATTTTCGTTTTTTTCACCCCAGAGACACTGCCAAATAGCACAATGCTCAGAATCCACAGGTAAAATATTAACGCCCTTTTCCTTCGCAAGCGGCATGACCAGATCGCCGCCGGCAACCAAAGTTTCCTTGTTTGCAAGAGCTATGTCCTTTCCCCTGTTTATTGCTTCGTAAACAGGCTTAAGGCCCGCAACTCCTACGATAGCTCCGAGGACTGTATCTGATTCGGGCAAACACGCACAAGTGATGTCTCCTTCTTCCCCGTAAAAGACCTCAGTAAGAATGCCTTCAGCTTCGAGTTTTTTTCTTAAAAAAAGCGCTTTCTGCTCATCAAAAACGGATACGGCAAGTGGCTTAAACTCTTTTATCTGATCATAAAGCAAATCAACGTTACAGCCGCATGTAAGGGATGCAATCTTAAAATCATCGGGGTTTTGTCTTACAACCTCAAGCGTCTGTGTACCGATTGAACCGGTCGAACCTAATACCGATAAAACTCTCATGCTGTAAACTTACTCCCGGACAAATTAATAATCACGTTAAAAGTATGGCAATGAGCGCGAGTAAAACGCCCATGGGAATTGTAAAGAAAGCACTGTCAAAACGATCGAGCATACCGCCGTGTCCGGGGAAAATATTCCCGTAATCCTTAATGCCGCACATTCTCTTAATTAGTGATGCGAGCCAGTCACCGAGCTGACTCATGACAGACATCAAAAATCCAAGGAAAAGAGCAAGAACCGAGAAAACTCCGATATTAATATTGATATCCAAAATACCCGCAGTCATCAAAATATCAAAATAAATCATTGTGACAAGCGCGCATCCGACAGCACCGCCGATGCAGCCTTCCCAGGTCTTCTTCGGGCTTAAATGAGGTACAATCTTGTGCTTTCCCAATGTAACGCCAACAAAGTATGCACACACATCGGAAATCCATGCGGCAAACAAAGCCGGAAGAACATAGAACCATCCGTTTTCCGCAAGCATCGCAAGAGATGACAGGCAAAACAGCGGGAACGTAATATAAATCACAATCATCGCTGTTATCAAACCGCTTACAAGATGCGTTTCTTTATCAAAGACAGAGGGAATTATCACACATGCAAGAGAGAACGGAATGATAATAAGCAAATACAAAGCAAGTGCCGTTGTAATCTCAGATCCTGAAAAGTATGAAGCGAGAGCAATAATGACAGCAATTGCGCCGCCCAAAGTACAAAGCAAGGTACTCGGTTCATGTCCGCCCGCTTTAACAGCTTTAATAAGCTCATACATTGCAACCGATCCGATAAGAATCGAGAATATGAGCATCAAAGGTGAAAAGAAATACGAAGGTATTACAAAAGCCAGCACTCCGATTGTAAATAAAATTCCGGTTATAACTCTCTGTCTCAATTGTTGTCCTCCGTCTTTGATAATCCGCCGAATCTTCTGTCACGCTTGGCATAATCACGGAAAGCTTGTGTAAGTTCTTCATAACCGAAATCAGGCCATAAAGTCTCAGATACCCAGAATTCGGAATAAGCAGACTCCCACAGAAGAAAATTGGAAAGTCTCATCTCACCGCTCGGCCTGATAATCAGTTCAGGGTCAGGTACATCAGGCAGGTACATATGCTCAGACAATAAATCTTCGGTAATATCAGAAGGTTCCAATTTGCCTTCTTTAACAAGCTCACCAATCTGCCTTGCGGCATTTTCAATCTCGCGCCTTCCGCCGTAATTAAACGCAACTATAAGTTGCATCTTGTTTCTGTTCAGAGATCTCTCCTCGCCTCTTCTGCAGACTTCTTTAATATTTTCCGGCAGAGACTCTATGTCGCCCGTAAATCTTACACGGATACCTTCCTGCTCGAGCTCCGGGTCATACTTTTCGAAGAATTCGACGAAAAGCTCCATGAGCTGGTGTACCTCATCTTCGGGGCGTGCCCAGTTCTCGGTGGAAAAAGCGTATACAGTCAGGTACTTAACGCCATACCTTCCGCAGTTACGGCAAAGTTCTTTTAAGTTCTCGGCACCTGCTCTGTGGCCTGCACTTCTCGGGAGCATTCTCTTCTTTGCCCACCTGCCATTGCCGTCCATGATGACACCCAAAGAGACGGGAACTTTAATTCCCGTCGTGTCGTAAGTTTTCTTCTTCGAGCCTATTACAGCCATCAGATTTCCATGAGCTCCTTTTCCTTGGTGGCACATGCGTCATCAACATTCTTGATGTACTTGTCTGTAATCTTCTGAACCTTCTCTTCGTACTCCTTTAAGGAATCGTCTGTAAGCTCTTTCTTCTTGTTTGCCGCACGCATCTTATCGATGCAGTCGCGTCTGTTGTTTCTGATAACAACCTTAGCCTCTTCACCGTAAGTCTTAACCTGTTTTGCAAGCTCCTTACGTCTCTCCTCGGTAAGCATCGGGAAAAGAAGTCTTATCATCTTGCCGTCGTTCTGAGGATTGATGCCTAAGTCGGAAGAAAGAATAGCCTTCTCAACAGCTTTAACCATGGAAGGATCCCAAGGAGTAATTGTAATCATCCTTGCCTCGGGAACCTGAATGTTGGCTACACCGTTGATAGGTGTCGGAGCACCATAGTAATCAACCATAATCTTATCAAGCACATGCGGATTTGCACGTCCTGCGCGGATGGCGTTGAAGTTCTCCTGAAGATTATCAATGGACTTCTGCATCTTCTGCTCAACCTGATCGTAATCAGCCTTGGTAATCTCAATCATCATAGTATTTTCCTCCGTGTGTTTAATTATTCAACAAGTGTTCCGATATTCTCGCCTTTAACGACTCTTACAATATTCTCGGGGTCCTCGAGGGAGAATACATAAATCTTGGTGTGATTGTCTCTGCAAAGAGCTGCAGCGGTAGCATCCATAACCTTGAGGTTGGAGCTCAAAACCTCATCATGTGTAACCTTCTCGTATCTTACGGCATCGGGATACTTATTGGGATCCTTATCATAAACGCCGTCAACCATTGTCGCCTTAAGGAAAATGTCTGCGCCAATCTCTGTAGCTCTGAGCGCTGCACCCGTATCAGTTGAGAAATAGGGGTTACCCGTACCGCAGGCGAAAATTACGATTCTGCCCTTCTCAAGGTGTCTTACCGCTCTCTTTCTGATATAAGGCTCAGCCATCTGACGAACCTCGACCGCAGACAAAACTCTTGTTATGGCACCGTGATGCTCAAGAGCGTCGGACAATGCCAAAGCATTCATCAGAGTTGCAAGCATACCCATGTGATCTGCCGTAACTCTGTCCATATTCTCGGAAGATCTGCCGCGCCAGAAGTTACCGCCACCTACTACAACAGCGACCTGAACGCCCAAATCACTTACTTCCTTAATTTTAGAGGTTATCCTGTTTACAACCTCATCATCTATCCCGACTTTCTTCTCTCCTGCGAGCGCCTCGCCCGACAACTTAAGGAGAATTCTCTTGTACTTAATCTCTGACATATACACCTCCGTAAAACTTCTTTATATTTTATTTTTTTTTCATAGAGTTGTAAACCGAATGAAACACATATAAATGTACGGTTATGTAAAATCTTTAATATAAATTCGATCCTTGGGAGGTTTTGTTATGGGTCTTATATCGGAATTCAAAGAATTCGCACTTAAGGGCAATGTAATGGATATGGCAGTCGGTGTTATCATCGGCGGTGCTTTCACCGGAATTGTCACAGCTTTTACCGATGACTTCATAACGCCTTTAATCAGTATCATAGGAGGCGCCGAGTTCGGCGGTAAGATTCCTCTTCCCGGACCTGACGGAAACGCTATTTTGTGGGGAGATTTCCTCTCTGCTGTCGTTAATTTCTTTATTCTCGCTTTGATTCTCTTCTTCATGCTCAAGGGCATTAACGCTCTTCTGAGCATCGGTAAGAAGAAGGAAGAAGAAGCTCCTGCCGAACCTTCGGACGAAGCAAAGCTCTTGGCAGAAATAAAGGAAATTCTCGAAAATAAATAATTAAGACATTCTACATTCGGGTATTTGCATTGTCGGGCCTTCGGATTTTTCCGAGGGTCCGGCTTTGTTTTACAAACAATTACTGCAAGTACCGTTAATTATCAGTGAAACAGAATCGACTTCACATCCGGAAAGATCATCAAGCTTAAAATTATCGCAACACCCGACATCAATAACCCTGCCGCAGCATTTACAGAAAAAATGACCGTGAAAATCAACAACCGAATCGTAATGCCTCTGACCGTCGGGAGATACAATTTCTCTTACCAGTCCCTTTTCCGCCAAAACTTCGGTAACGTTATATACGGATGCCAGAGATAATGAATTATCGCTTTCTTTGAGACCGGAATAAATCTCATCACATGTCGGATGAGTTCTGTGATTTATGAGATATTCGTAGACCCTTACCCTGGGCACGGTAACACGTATTCCGGCTTCTCTTAATTTATCCGGCAAATTATTTTCGGTCTTAGACATTTGCATATCTAAATTATAATAATTCTAAATTAATTTGCAAGGGTCAGAAAAAAGTCTTTACACCTGGCGAAAATCTCTCTTGTTGTGTAAATAAACTGTTCTTTAAAAACATAATTATCTGCTATTACCCCACAGCACTCAATACCGTAAGCTTTTGCAATGAACAAAGCTCTGTAAAGATGATATTTCTGAGTTACAACAACAGCTTTATTGATATTAAAGAGTTCTTTTGCTCTCCTCATTGTATCCGAAGTCGACAATCCCAGGTCATCGATTAAAATATCTTCCTCGGGTACACCGTTTTGCATTGCGTATTCCTTCATGACAGCGACTTCATTATAATCATCAACACGGTGATCGCCGCTCATTAAAATCTTAGGAGCAACTCCTTTGTTATAAAGTCTTATTGCCGCATCTATTCTGTCCGCCATCATTGGAGAGGGATATTTATTATCATAAATCCCGCATCCCAAGACTATTATGCATTCATAATCACTTCCGTCCGAATCACAGGAAATATCATTCTTTGTACTCAGAACTACAATCAGATTAGTTATAAGCAAAATAAGTGCCGCAACAGCTATGGCACCGAGCACAACTAAGCCCGTAAGCTTAATAGCTTTCTTCAAATCCGGATTCCTCTCTCATGGAGTTGCTCTTTGATGAGCTTATCAACCTTTTCGCTAAGAGTTTTCTCGTCACCGGAGTTATCTATAACAAAATCCGCGAGAGATGCATATTCATCGTTTGTCATCTGAACTGACATTCTTCTCATTGCATCTTCTCTGCTCATTCCGCGAGAAATAAGTCTTTCCAGTCTTACAGAGTCATCGCAGGTTACCGTCCAAATCTGATTGCAGTGATCAACAAATCCTTTATTTACCGGGATCGGTACATCAAGTACTACGCAGCGTGTTTTATTTTCAGCTTCTTTCTCAAGCCTTCGATTCATTACTTCAAACACATGCTTATGAACAACAGAAGATAAAAGATCCAGTTTCTTCTTATCGGTAAAGACAACTTCGGACATATATTTTCTGTCAAGGCTGCCGTCCCCGGATATTGCCTTTTCTCCGAAAAGTTCTCGTATCTCATCAATCGCATCACCGCCGGCCTCGGTCACTTCTCTTGAAATCCGGTCTGCATCAAGAACGGTAAGTCCTCTTTGTCTTAAAATGTCACTTACTGTACTTTTTCCACATCCGATTGCTCCGGTAATACCCAATACAAACATATTAAAAACCTCTTTACTTCGCTTCGAGCCAGTTGTTACCGATTCCTACATCTGCAACAAGAGGCACGGACAAATCGGCAGATGCTTCCATCTCACGCTTTAAAATCTCAGATGCTTTTTGAGCCTGATTCTCATCGCATTCAACAATAAGTTCATCGTGTACCTGCATTACAAGCATAGCCTTGGGAAGCTCATTCTTCAGAGCCTTATAAACACGATTCATTGCAAGCTTAATTATATCTGCGGCAGTTCCCTGAATAGGTGTGTTCATCGCAGCCCTTAGACCAAAGTTTCTGACATTTCTGTTCTGGCTCAAAAGTTCATTTAAAATTCTTTTTCTGCCGTAAAGAGTTGTTACATAACCCTTCTCCTGACCGTTCTTTTTTAAGTCGTCAAGATACGACGTAATCTTCGGAAATTCTTTGCCATAGGATTTTATAAGTTCAGATGCTTCGCGGAAAGAAATTCCCAAATCACTTGCAAGTCCGAATTCTGAAACTCCGTAAATAATACTGAAGTTAACAGTCTTAGCGGCGGCACGCATCGATGAAGTAACCTCATCTTCACTTACACCGTAAATTCTTGATGCGGTTCTCGTATGGATATCAACACCTTTAACAAAGGCTTCGCTCATCACTTCATCGCCCGACAAAGCTGCCAGAATACGAAGCTCAATCTGAGAGTAATCGGCGTCAACCAGAACTTTGCCTTGCACGGCGGTAAAACACTCTCTTATTCTTGCCCCTTCTTCCGTTCTTACCGGAATATTTTGCAGGTTCGGGTCAAGAGACGAAAGCCTTCCGGTATTTGTCATCGCCTGTGTAAAAGTAGTATGAATTCTTCCGTCATCCTTTATCTTCGGCAAAAGTCCGGAGGCGTAGGTACTGTCAAGCTTTGTAAGCATCCTCCAGTTTAAAATCCTCTCTATGGCAGGATGAAATTCGCTAATTCGGTTAAGCTCGTCCGCAGACGTTGAATACACACCGGTTTTTCCCTTCTTCCCGTGAGGCAGATTAAGCTTATCCTCATCGAAAAGTATCTCCGACAACTGCTTCGGAGAACCGATATTAAACTCATACCCGGTAAGCTCGTATATTTCTTTTTCCGTCTCTTTTATGCGCTTGGAAAGTTCATCATGAAGCTCACTTAAATGCTCGCGTGATACATGCATACCGCATCTTTCTATGCAGTCAAGTGTTACGGTTAAGGGAAATTCTATTTCTGTTAGAAGTTTAAGCTGTCCCTCTTTTTCGGCTCGTTTCAAAAGAGCCTTGCAGATACATCTGTTAAGTAAAAGCTTCTTGCCGAGAGTCATATAGAAATCAGTGTCGTCAGAAGAATCAAATAGGGACATCTGCCCGCTTGCTTCCTTTATCGGATACTCCTCATTGAATGTGTTTTCGAAGAGGCGGATAAAGTCGACGGTGCTGCCCGAGAGAATGTTAAGGACATAACCCATTACCGATGTATCAAGAACAGCTTCAAGTGAAGGCAGGGATTCGGGCATAATCTTAGACTTAATCTTATAGTCGAAAGATCTGACCGAAGTGCAGTTGCCGAGAACTTTAGTAGCATCGGAAGGATCAAGCAGCAGCAAATCAAGACCGTCAAGAACAATTACCTTTTCGCTTGTGAATGTTATATCTACTTCCTGCGAATTAATCTTATTTGAATCGGCAAACTTAATCTTATTCTCACCTTCACGGAATTCGTCCAAAAAAGAAGAATATTCTTCGGAAGAAGCCGAGAAACTTACCGTATTCATACCCTCAAGACCAAACTTCTTGATGAGGCTTCGCATACCGAGGGATGCCAGTCTGTCATGAAGTTCCTGCGGCTTTGGAAGCTCACTGAAGTTCATCTCATCCAAAGTCATCGATACTTCAACATCTCTGAGAATCGTGCAAAGCGTTATGTTTCTGTCAACCAAATCGCGGCTCGACTCAAGGTTATTTCTGAGGCTCGGTGTAAGTTTATCGAGATTTGCATAAATTCCGTCAATACTTCTGTAATCCGCAATAAGCTTTAAAGCAGTCTTTTCTCCGACCTTCGGCACACCCGTGATGTTATCCGAGTTATCGCCCATCAGTGCTTTTACGTTAATAAAAAGCTCGGGAGGTATACCGTAAGTCTCCTCGAATAAATCTCTGTTAAAAAGCACCCTCGGAGGCTTACCCTTACCGCTTTGAGGCATGATGACACTTACTTTATCGTCAATAAGCTGAAAATCGTCATGATCGCCGCTTAAGATAAATACTTCATCCCCGGCCTGCTCACCTATCAAGGAAAGCGTACCGATAAGATCATCCGCCTCGTATCCGCTCATCTCAAGCCTGCTTATTCCCGCCAAATCCAAAAGTTCTTTAACAACCGGAAACTGCAGGGCCAGTTCGTCGGGCATCTTATGGCGCTGAGCCTTGTAATCCGAATACATCTTGTGGCGGAAAGTGGGAGCCTTCAAGTCGAAAAGCACACATATCCTGTCAGGCTTATACTCATCCTTAACACTTAAAATCGTGTTGAAAAATCCGTTAACCGCACCCGTGGGAGTGCCGTCAGGCGCAGTCATGGCAGCACGGCCTATAACCGCATAAAATGCACGGTTTATTATTGAGTTTCCGTCAACGAGTAAAAGTCTTGCCATTATTCTTTGTCAGTCTCTTCTGCTGCTTTTGATGCTTTTCGCTGCTCTTCGGCAATTTCTGCGTTTCTTACGGCATGTGCGGTCGAGATCATAAGCTTGATTCTGTTAAGCTGATTGGCCTCGGAGGCACCGGGGTCGTAGTCTATCGGAATGATATTGGACTTCGGATACTGACGGCGGAGTTCCTTAATCATACCTTTACCCGTAACGTGATTAGGAAGACAGGCGAAAGGCTGCGAGCAGATAATATTCGGTACACCGTCATTAATAAGCTCAATCATCTCGGCCGTAAGGAACCAACCCTCACCGCATGTGTTACCGCAGGAGAGAACCTGAGACGAGTTCTTTGCGAGTTCCTCTATTCTCTCCGTGAGCATAAACTTACCGCCGGTCTTCTTAAATTCATCGTTAATAGGCTTTCTGTACTTCTCCAAAATATCGATAGCCTTCTGATCGATAAAGGCCGTCTTCTTGGATCTTCCAAGATTTGAAGCCGCCCACACGGGGTTATAAGCGCAGTAAAGGAAGAAGTCCAGAACGCCCGGAAGCACAGCTTCGCAGCCTTCCTGCTCAATAACATTAATAGCGTTATTATTGGCATCGGGCTGGAACTTAACAAGAATCTCTCCGACCAGTCCGACACGCGGCTTTCTCGGAGAATCAATCAAAGGCAGCTGATTAAACTTCTCGACAGCAAGTTTAACGAATTTCTTGTAAGACTTAATTACGGGGATATTCTCAAGATCCACACCGATATCAGCAAGACAGTCTCTTATCTTCTTCTTCTCTTCAGCACTTCTGTCCCAGTAATTATCGGGCATAATCTGATCGTATCTCTGTGTCAAATCATCGGCATAACCCTTAGGGTTAAACATACGTCTGCCGATTCTGTTGAAGTACATGTAAAGAGCATTAGCGGATCCCTTAACTTTCTCATAAGGTCTTACTCTTAAAATCAAAGTTGTAAGCATATCGCCCAAACACAACGCTTTAATCGCATTATCAATGAACGGCAGATTGATCTTGAAGCCCTCGTTCTTCTCAATCTGCTGGACAGATAAAGCAACAACAGGAATCTGCGGGTATCCCGCTTCCTTTAAAGCTTTTCGAAGGAATGCAACGTAGTTTGTAGCTCTGCATCCGCCTCCCGTCTGAGTAATCATGAGCGTCGTATTATCCGGATCGATATCTCCTTTAAGTACGGCATTAATCATCTGCCCCACAACAATAATAGAAGGGAAGCACGCATCGTTGTTGACGAACTTCAGACCGCACTCGATGTCTTCTCTGGTTGCCTTCTTCAGAAGCTTCATTCTGTAGCCGTTTGCATGGAAAACGCTCTCCACAAAATCAAACTGTATAGGCGCCATCTGAGGGGCAAGAATTGTGTGATTCTTCTTATTCTCTTTTGTAAATTCAACACGCTTTAAAGTATACGCGGGATTCTCGGGATCAGCAGCAACCGCAGGCTTCTTGCCTTCTTTAACAAGCTCGGCTCTCTCTTCCATCGCAACAATCAAAGATCTCATTCTGATTCTTGCGGCACCGAGATTGCTTACTTCGTCAATCTTCAAAAGCGTATAAAGCTTACCGCTTGACTCCAAAATCTCCTGAACCTGATCCGACGTAACCGCATCGAGTCCGCAGCCGAATGAAGTAAGCTGAACAAGCTCGAGATCGGGTTTTGTTATAACAAAAGCGGCGGCTTCGTAAAGTCTTGTATGATACATCCACTGATCGACAACTCTGATAGGTCTCTTAAGTCTTCCGGGAACCGCCACGCAGTCCTCAGTAAGGACTCCGAGTCCGAGCTGGTTTATCATTTCCGGAATCCCGTGGTTAATCTCAGGATCGATATGGTAAGGTCTTCCCGCAAGAACAATGCCCTTTATACCGCGCTGTTCCATCTCATAAATCATGCGAGCACCTTCGGTTCTTATGTCTTCCTTGAACTTGCCGTATTCCTCAACACCCGCATCAACAGCAGCCTTTGCCTCCTCGTAAGTTACACCCTTGTCCGCAAATAAATCTGCGAGCTTATGAGCGACCGTATCCATATCATCCAAAGGCATGAACGGATTCAAGAAATTAATATTCTTCTCACGGATATTCTCGACGTTGTTTCTTATAACTTCCGGGTAAGAGCACACAATCGGGCAGTTATAGTGGTTTCCCGAGCCCTTGTTCTCCCAAACTTCATAAGGAACATCCGGATAGAAAATAGTAGTGATACCCTTGGAAATCAGGTTCTCAATATGACCGTGGGCAAGCTTTGCGGGATAGCACACGGACTCTGACGGGATGGTCTCCATACCCTTTTCGAAAAGGGCGTGGCTCGATCTTGCGGATATGATCACACGGAAGCCGAGCTTAGTTAGCGTCGTGAACCAAAAAGGATAGTTCTCGTACTGATTAAGTACACGCGGAATTCCCAAAGTGCCGCGCGGCGCGTCCTTCTCGGCAAGAGGCTTATAAGCAAAAGTCCTCTTGTATTTAAACTTGAACATGTTCGGGATGTCAGAGCTTTCCCTGGCATCATCTTCCTCAAGACCCACACGCTCGCCGTTTTCGCATCGGTTGCCTGAGACAAAACGCTTACCGTTCGAGAAAGTAGATATCGTTAAGCGGCAGTGATTCTGGCAGTAAGGGCACTGAGTATTCTCTGAATCCATCTCAAAGGAATCCAGTTCTTTGGGGCCGAGGATTGTGGTCTTAGCACCCTTAGGCATCTTATTTTTGGCAATAAGAGCTGCTCCGAAAGCTCCCATAAGGCCTGCAATGTTAGGTCTGATAACATCTCTGCCGGATATAAGTTCGAACGATCTTAATATCGCATCGTTAAGGAAAGTTCCGCCCTGAACAACAATCTTATCTCCGAGTTCTTCCGTGTCACGAATCTTGATAACCTTGTAAAGTGCGTTTCTTACAACAGAGTAAGAAAGTCCCGCGGATATATCTCCTACGGAAGCTCCTTCCTTCTGGGCCTGCTTAACCTTGGAGTTCATGAATACCGTGCATCTTGTGCCAAGGTCGACAGGATTTTGAGCCTTCAAAGCTTCCTTCGAGAACGATACAGGATCCATACCAAGAGTCTGTGCGAACGTCTGAATAAAAGATCCGCATCCGGAGGAACAGGCTTCGTTAAGCATGATTGAATCGATAACACCGTTTCGAATTCTCATGCACTTCATATCCTGACCGCCGATATCGATTATAAAATCAACATCCGGGCAGAAGAACTTCGCACCCTGGAAATGAGCCATCGTCTCAATCTCACCCATATCAACGCCGAGGCCCGCCTTAATGATGTTCTCACCGTATCCGGTCGCACATGAATATTTTATGTAAGCATCTTTGCCGAGTTTGCTGTAGATGTCCTTCATAATCTCGACAGCAGAATACACAGGGTTTCCCTTGTTAGAGCTGTAGTAGGAATAAACAAGGTCGCCGTCATCGTTGATTACAACAGCCTTGGTGGTTGTGGAACCCGCGTCGATTCCCAAATACAAGCCGCCCTTCTGAGAAGAGATGTCATGCATCTTAACGGTATCTTTCTCGTGTCGCTCATAAAAGCTTCTTCTTTCATCGTCGGACTTAAAAAGAGGAGCGATATGAATGATATCCGGCTTGAAGCCTTCCTTATTTTTAAATCGCTCAATCAGTTCAGACAAAGAAACCGGCTCATCATCGGAACTCAAAGCCGCACCGAGAGCAACATAAATCTGTGCATCATCGGGCATCCAGAACGAGTCAACCTTGCCTTCAAGAGTTCTCTCGAAGGCGTGCCTGAGCTCCGAATTAAAGTAAAGCGGACCGCCCAAAAACGCGACATTACCCTTAATAGGTCTTCCGCAGGCAAGTCCGGCAATTGTCTGATTAACAACCGACTGATAAATCGAAGCAGCCAAATCTTCCTTCGCGGCTCCTTCGTTGATAAGAGGCTGAAGATCGCTCTTGGCAAAAACGCCGCAGCGGCTTGCTATCGTATAAAGCGATCTGTAATCCTTCGCGAAGTTGTTAAGACCGTCAGCATCGGTCTGCAGGAGAGATGCCATCTGATCGATAAAAGCTCCGGTACCGCCTGCACATGTACCGTTCATTCTCTGCTCTATGACCGGATGCAGATAAGTGATCTTCGCATCCTCGCCGCCAAGCTCGATAATAACATCCGTCTCGGGATGAAATTTCTTAATAGCCTCAGTCTCGGCCATAACCTCCTGAATAAACTTAAGGCCAAGCCAGTTTGCAACGGAAAGTCCGCCGGAACCTGTAATGGTAACCGAAACCTTAATTCCGGGGAACTTAGAATTAAGCTCTTCGAAAAGCTGGTTCAAAAGTCCCGATATATCCGAATGATGTCTCTTGTACTCTTTGTAAACTATATCCTGACCGTCAAGAAGAACTATCTTAATGGTTGTGGAACCGATATCAAGTCCTAATCTGTATCTGATGTCCATGAAATCAATTGCCGTCCTTATGTCTTATATCCTCTAGAGGAGCACCCTTGGGCTGGTTTCTGCTCGTAACGCTTCTGTTAGCTTTCTCACCCAAAGAGCGAGTCTTAACAGGCGTGTCATTTCTTGCAGGAACACTCTCCTTCTTTTTATTGAACGCGATGCTTCCGAAAATCTTCATCGACATTTCTTTAAATTCACTCATGCGATCCTTCTGTTCTTTGCGAAGTGACTCTCTGAAATCGCTGTTCTTAAGCATCTCCTGCTTAAATTCATCAGTCAGAGATATCTGCAAAAGCTCATCGGGAACGCCGAGCTTTAAATCAAAATCCTTACCGAACTTATCGCGGCTTACGAGATTCAAAGCATCAATGCATCTGACAACATTTTCTTCAAATATCGAGAAATCACATTCGATTCCCAAAGACAGAGGCATGCCGGTAAAATTCAGATTTACGTACGGAAGACTCTTGGTAAATATCAGGTGCAAAGCGATAAGCTTCATGTAAGATTCAAGATTAATGCACTCGGGATCACAGATTAAAGGTCTTTCACCCTTGGCTGTCATATTAGCGATGTCGCTCTTCTCATCTTCAAAACCGTTGGCCCAGAGATAATAAAGTTCTCTGTAAACGTCCGCTTTGAATTTCTCAAAATCCTTGCAAAGAGGAGCCGCCAAAACAGGTGTACCGATATTAAAGATATATTGCATGTACGAGACCTCCAGATACTGAGGCACCGTAAAATACTTAAAATATGCAGCTATGTCCCGAGCATTGTAAATGTACTTGGGCATTTCTAATATACTCCTTAAAATAAACGCGTTTATTTAAAAATATATTATAGCATAAAGAAGGAAGCTGTCATTAAAGACAGCTCCCTTCACACAAAATATCCGCAAATTAAGATTTATCAGCCGGTGTAACCGTTATAAGGCTTAAATCCTGCATCAACGCACTTATTTATAAACTCTGTCGATCTTGAGAACCCGTAATAGACATCAAGCTTAGAGTATCCTCCGTTAGCCATCTTGTCTATCCAGTAATTAAGACCGTCAACGTCATATTCTCTACCGAGGAACGCTCTGTAGAGGATTTTTATGTATTCTTCATTGGAAAGATTCTTACCATCCATCTCCTGACTGAAGACGAAGCCGTAAGCGACATTTTCGCCGGACATGCCCTCCACGGTTATCTTCTTGTACCAGTAGTCATAACCCACGGCATCAGGTGAACGATCGAGAGTCGAACGGTAAAGGAAAATAACAAAGTCCGCTATCTTATCGCCTGTGCTCACAAACTCCGATGTTGAAGCAGTAGTTGTAATCGGAGGTGCGACTTCCGGTTCGGGCACACTGCAGGCAGAACCCGGCATTGAATCATAAACAGGAATCTTGAAAGTTATAGCCGTATCATAAAGTCCCGCTTTGATATAAGCGGTCTGCATACGAGCGGACTCCGTCAAAGCTGAGGCCGTGGAAGTCATATACTGATGCTTACCGTCATCAGTGGCACTTGCCGGGTCAAAGTTAAATCGCATGAAGTAAAGCGTGCTCTGTCCCTGTCCGACGTAGTTGTCATAAATCCACTTGGCGCCGCCGACAACAGACTTACCCGGAGTGTCCCACGGTATCAGATAAGTTGAATTAAATGTTTCATCACTCAAGCCGTTCTGAGCAAATTCAAGACCCAAAACAGATGCCGAGATAATACTCGAATAAGCACCGATGTTATAGAGATTATAGTATCCGGTCGATCCGTTTGAAGAAGTACTACCGTTCTTGCTGCACTCTTGTACCACGTGCGCAGCAAGGAAAATCGGATTAACATCACTTATGTTTCCCGCCTCTGCGAAAATATCAGCGTAAGATCTTTCAACCGAGTTCTGATCCAAAACATTTGCATTAAGGAAAGTACCGGAAGTAACGCCCGTAACAGAAGATGCAGGGATACTGTTGTCCGCCGTATAAACCAAATCCATAAACTGGAAAATTCCGGTCTCATTGAGAGAATTTCTCGGATCCATATAATAAGCAACAATTTCGGCGGATGCATTTACCCAGTTTGATGCATCTATTACATAGTAATTTCCGGTGGAAGAATCATAAGAATACGAAGCTTTTGATTTCCAAGAACCATTACTGCTGTTGCTGATAAGAGATACATTCTGCAAAGTCTCAAGAGCTATCGCGCTGTCCCAGGAAACACCTGTATAAACAGGAACGAAATTCCATGAGGGGTGCTGATTATGGAGGTCTCTCAGGTAAGGCTTATAGCTTTCGGGGAAAGATGCTATCGCAGATTCAAACGCCGCATCGGAGGCACCCGTACCGGTGGAATCACGGTTAATATAATAAAGCGGAATATAACCCTGCTTTACATTGCCGTTTGACATAAACTGAATCTTGCACCATGTTGAAAATCCCGACAAATCCGAAGAATCGGCCATGCAAGTACTCTCAACATACACACGCTCGCATAGATCTATGATTCCCACTGCTGTAGATGTATTAGTCGGAGCAGAGCGTACGTTAACGTTATTGTTAACGTTAACAACAGTCGCGTTGTAGCTTATATCCGCTCTGATACTGCCTGTATCCAAGGAAGTGAATATGCTTAAAACAAGCACCGCAGTCATCAAGAGGGTTAAAGTTTTTGCAAGAATTTTCTTCATCTTATAAAACTCCCGGGTTTATTTTTCCGCCTTCATTCCTGACAGGAAGGCATTGATAAATCCGTCGATTTTACCGTCCATAACGGCATCGACATCAACTTCCTCATAGCCTGTTCTTGTATCTTTAACCAAAGTATAAGGACAGAAAACATATGATCTTATTTGAGAGCCCCAGGCAATCTCTTTCTGATCGCCTTTTAAATCCTCAATCTTTTCCATCTGAGCAGCCTGCGCAAGAGCAAAAAGCTTGGCTTTGAGCATATTCATGGCAGATTCCATATTCTGTACCTGAGATCTCTCGGCCTGGCATGCAACAACAATTCCCGTGGGATAGTGCGTAAGTCTTACAGCGGTATCAGTCTTGTTGATATGCTGACCTCCCTTACCGGTAGCTCTGTACTTATCAACTCTGATATCCTTGGGGTCAATTTTAATATTAATCTCGGTATCAAGCTCCGGGATAACTTCACAGGAAGCAAAGGAAGTATGCCTTCTTCCGGCCGCATCAAAAGGAGAAATTCTGACGAGTCTGTGAACTCCGAGCTCGGATCTTAAGAAGCCATAGGCATTTTCTCCGGTAATCATAATGGAACAGGACTTAACACCCGCTTCCTCACCTTCCAAATAATCCATTACCTTAATCTGGTAACCGTGAGCCTCGGCCCATCTTGTATACATACGATAAAGCATGCTTACCCAATCCATAGCCTCGGTTCCGCCGGCACCCGCCTGCAGGGATAAAATAGCGTTGTTCTTATCATAAGGACCGGTAAGAAGGGTCTCAAGACGCATCTTTTCGAAGTTTTCCTTAAATGTGTCAAGGCCGGCCTTCAGTTCCTCGAGGCTGTCCATGTCCTCTTCTTCGTTTGCAAGCTCACACAAAGCAAGAAGATCTTCCCTGCCTGTCACGAGATTGTTGTAGCCCTCAACTCTCTGCTGCATTCTTCTTAAATCAGTCTGCAGCTTCTGAGCCTTGTTTACGTCATTCCAGAAATCAGGTTCCTGGGTTCTCGCCTCAAGCTCCGAAATCTTTGTGGAAAGAGTCTCGATATGAAGAGCTCCCTTCAAATCAGCAAGAGGTTCATCATAACCTTCGAGCTCGAGTCTTATGTTGTCAAATTCAAGCATTACCGCATTCCTTTCTAAGCGTATCGGTAAACTCGGCAAGTCTTTGCATTGCCGTCTTAATATTTTCCATGGATGCCGCATAGCTGATACGCACATGATTCTCGCCGCACGCACCGAATGCGCTTCCGGGAACTATCGCGACCTTCTTTTCCATCAAAAATCTCTCACAGAACTCTTCCGAATTAAGATTAAAACCTTCAATTGAAGGGAATGCATAAAAGGCACCCGAAGGTGTGAAACACTCAAGGCCCGCATCCTTCAACCCCTTAATAATAACGCGTCTTCTGTGATTGTATTCGTTTCTCATCTCAGTAACCTGCTCGTCGCAGTTCATCGCAGCTTCGATAGCAGAGAACTGAGCCATCGAAGGAGCACTCATGATGCAGTACTGATGAATCTTTGTCATCGCCGCAACCAAGGCTTTCGGACCCAACACATATCCCACACGGAAACCCGTCATCGCATACGACTTCGAAAAGCCGTTAATCATAATCACTCTGTCGCGAAGCTCAGGGAATTTAATGAGGGACGATGGTTCGTCGCTTACATAATTAAGCTCACAGTACAGCTCATCGGACAAAACGATAATCTCGGGATGACGCATCAGGACATCTCTTATAGGCTTTAAATCCTCCATCGTCATTACGGCACCGGTGGGGTTGCCCGGATATCCGAGAATCAAATACTTGGTCTTATCGGTAATCGCAGCTTCCAAAGCATCCGCCTGAAGCTTATAGTCGTGCTCCTGGTCAGTCTCAACAACAACCGGAATACCGTGGGCAAACATAACTGTTGCCTTGTAAGCAACAAAGCAAGGCTCTACTATAATTACTTCGTCACCGGGATTGATAAGTGCTCTGGCTGCCAAATCCAGGCCCTCAGATCCACCTACCGTTATAAGGCATTCGCCATCATAACTGTAATCAACACCATAGCGTCTCTTGATGTAGGATACAATTGCTTTCTTTGAATCGGTGTAACCCGAGTTCGGGGAATAATGAGTATAACCTTCTTTAAGCGAATTGATTCCGGCTTCTCTGATAGACCATGGAGCTGTAAAATCAGGCTCACCGATAGACAAAGAGATAACACCTTTCATCTCGCTTGTCATATCGAAGAATCTTCTTATAGCTGACGGCGGTACCGCAGCAACACAGGAGGAAATCTTAGAATCAAGATCCATCATAAAACTATCGCCTGCCTGTCATCGGTTGTAACATCATCGAAGTAGATGCCGTTAGCCTTGTATTTCTTCAATATAAAGTGGGAAGCCGTGGAAAGAACTCCGTCAGTCGATGCAACTTTGTCATAAACGAACTGAGCAATATTCTTTAGACTATCATCCTCATAAATAAGCATCAAATCGTAAGCACCGCTCATCAGGTAGCAGTCTGTTACCTTATCGTAATTGCTCAAGGTCTTCGCTATACTGTCAAAGCCCTTGTTCTGCTGAGGCGTAATCTTAACCTCAATAAGAGCCGTAACACGCTCGGGATAGTTCTTGGTCCAGTTAATCTCTGTCGTATAACCGAGAATCACTTTCTCGTCTGTAAGTCTTTTAATCTCGGCCTCAACCTCAGATGCCTCGCACCCAAGCCTAACCGCAATATCCTCAGGCAGAAGTCTTGCGTTTTTTTCTATTAATCTCAATAATTCAATATCATCTACCATAATCAAAACCTCCGGGCACAATTCTGATAATAAATTCTAGCATAACGATTCGTATTCATAATACATCTTTTCTATTACATCGGCGTTACAGGCATATGTGTCATAGTCCTCGCGGGTTGCTTCCCCCGATGAAAATTTCTCCCCGAGCTGCCTTTGGATTTCCTCGAGCTCGTCGATTTTCTTTTCGAGCTCTGTGATTCTGTTCCTGCGCTTCGCCTCAAGCTTTCTGTTCTCGGCAGGATTCTTTGAAGATTTAACCGCAACGGTCTGCGTTTTCTCCTGAGCTTTTTGATTAACCGAAGTCAGAGCATTCATATAATACTTATAGCTGTCGAAAAGCTTTGTTGTACCGTCAATGAACCCCAACACCTTATCTGCACATTTATCAATAAAGAAACGGTCATGACTGACACAGACAATGGCACCGGTATATTCCTTGAGTGCATCCTCAAGAATTTCTCTGGACTCGATATCCAGATGATTCGTAGGCTCATCAAGAATTAATATCTCCGGATTTTCCTGAAGCACACAGCAAAGATAAAGTCTGTTACGCTCACCACCGGAGAGGGATTTTATCTGTTTGAAGACATCATCGCCTCTGAAGCCGAATCTTGACAACAGTGTTCTTGCATCAGTTACGGTTAAATCCGTTCGTCTTATAAGCTCATCGTAAAGACTAAGTTCTTCGTCATCAAAAGGAACAAACTGTTCCATAAATCCCATGGTGGATGATCCGCTTACAAATATCGTTCCGTCATCACCTTCGGATTTACCGAGTATCATTGAAAGCAGAGTTGATTTTCCGCAACCGTTGGGACCTGCTATAAAAATCTTATCTCCGGCATGAACCTCAAAAGAAACGCCCTTAAATATAGAAGGTGCTCCGTCAAATGACTTCGATACATCTTTAACCGAAATCAAAAGCTTATCGTTTGCTCCGAGCCTTTCGGCGGGAACTGCTTTAAAGCTCATCTTTCCTTCGCCGGAAGGCAAAAGTGCACGCTGTTTTTCAAGAACATCGCCTATTTTATCAACAAGTTTCTCGTGCTGATGATAGCCGCTTATATTTCTGTGAGACAGCATCGTCTGCTTTATCTCAAGCTGACGGTTAAACTCTTGCTCAAGGCTCTCTACATAGGAAATCTGAGTCTTAAGAAATTCTTCTTTTTGAACTTTATAAGAAGAGTAATTTCCTCTATACTGACGAATATGTCCGCCGTCAAGCTCAATCACACGATTTGCAAAGGCATCAATAAAATATCTGTCATGGGTGATAACAAAGACGCTGCCTTTATAAGATGCTACAAAATTTTCAAGCCATTCAATGGCACCGGTGTCCAGATGATTTGTGGGCTCGTCGAGCATCAGTACGTCCGGGTGATCGACTATAAGCCTTGCAAGGCAAACTCGCATCTTCTCGCCACCCGAGAGAGTCGATAAATCAAGTCTGCCGTCAGTGTTCTTAAGACCCAATCCCGACAAAGCTTCTTTCATCCGGTGCTCGTAGTCATATCCGCCGAGGCTCTCGAATTCGGCCTGTGCATTGGAATACTCGTTTAAAAGATCATCAGTAGGATTATCAGACAGCAGACTTTCAAGCTCACTAAGTCTGGCCTCAGCTGCAATAAGTGCTCTGGGTTTTAAAGTATCGGAGCTTAAGTCCTGCTCTTCCATGTTCTGTGACAAAAAACCGGCAACGGTGTTGCCATGCATGGTAACCGAGCCGTCGTCCGGTGTGATTATGCCTTTTACAGCTTTGAAAAGTGTGGTCTTTCCGCAACCATTGTTGCCGATAAAAGCAATTTTGTCTCCCTCGTTGACGGTAAAACTTATCCCGTCAAGAACACGCCGGTCTCCGAAGCCGACCGTCAGATTTTCGATGGTTATAAGAGGCACGATTACTTAGCTTGAATGTATCCCTTCTTTGTAAGAAGCTCAGCCGTAAGCATTCCACCGCCGGCAGCACCTCTCAAAGTATTGTGAGACAAGCACGCAAACTTATAGTCGAAAATATTATCCTCGCGAAGTCTTGCAATCGAGACGCCCATGCCGTGCTCAAACATAGCATCAAGCTTAGGCTGAGGTCTGTCATTGTCCTCAAGATACTGAAGGAACTTGGAAGGCGCTGTAGGAAGCTTAAGCTTTTGAGCTTCGCCTTCAAATGTATTCCACAAATTAATCATCTCATCCATCGAAGGCTTGTTTGTAAAGCTTACGGAAACCGCAGCTGTGTGGCCTTCCTGCACCGCAACACGATAGCACTGAGCGGAAATTACGGGCTTATCGGCAAGCTTGATGTGGTCGCCTTCCAATGTACCCCAAACCTTCAAAGGTTCTTTCTCGCTCTTTTCTTCCTCGCCGCCGATATAAGGGATAAGATTTCCCACCATCTCCGGCCATATATCAAATGTCTTACCGGCACCCGAGATAGCCTGATATGTGCAAACAGAAATCTTCTCGATACCGAATGGCAGGAGCGGGGTCAGTGCCGGAACGTAGCTTTGGATAGAGCAGTTAGGCTTTACAGCGATGAATCCGCGGGTTGTACCGAGTCTTCTTCTCTGAGCATCGATAAGACCTATATGATCAGCATTAATCTCGGGGATAACCATTGGAACATCTTCGGTCCATCTGTTTGCGGAGTTGTTTGATACCACAGGAGTCTCAAGCTTTGCTACCTTTTCCTCAAGAGCCCTGATTTCATCCTTCTTCATATCGACTGCACAGAAAGTAAAGTCAATATTCTCGCAGAATTTCTCAATCTCGTCAGTACCGTATACTACCATCTTCTTAACATACTCAGGCATCGGTACATCAATCTTCCATCTTCCCTCGCAGGCTTCTTCGTAAGTCTTGCCGCTGGATCTCGGAGAAGCACAAAGCGCCACACACTCAAACCACGGGTGATTATCGAGGAGAGTAATAAATCTCTGTCCTACATAACCCGTTGCACCTATAATTCCGACCCTTAATTTCTTGTCCATTTGTTTAAAACTCCGTTTCTGATTTGTCCGTCTCACACGGACACTTGTCTTTTTGCCGGGCACATATTAACACACTGAAATAGTGCATGCAATAGATAAAGCAACTATATTAAGCAGCAAATTCGGCATCTGAATTTTGCAATTCGAACACATACCATGAAGAATCGGCTTTATACACAAGAATATAAACATCCATTGTGGCTTCACCGTCATCTACTGTGTTGAAAAACAGCCTTAGTTTAACAATCTGAGCTTCCTCTATGTCTTCCTCGGCAATATTATGTAATGCCGATACATCAGACTTCAAAGAAGTTAAGTCGTAACCATCCTCTTCGACATAATCGTTATAGGCTGACATGGTGGCACCTTCGTAGCTGTATCCGTCTGCCAAAGTCCCCTGAAAGCCTTCATACATTGCGTCAACAGAACCGGTATCCTCGGTAAAGCTTTCAGGAAAACATGCAGCGAAAAGCTCTTTGTCTTCAGTAAACACTGACTGGAAGAATCCTTCCGATACATTTACAGATGATTGATTTACGGTATCCAAAGTCACCGGATCATCAGGCTTATTTCTCGAGCATCCGCAGATTAAAGTCACAAAAACAGTGGCTACAACCAGAAGAGCTTTAATTCTTGTCTTCATCATTCTCGTTTATCACCTTTTCGACATAATCAAGATACTCGCTTATTTTACGCTCGTATCCTATATTTGAAGGCTCGTAATACTTTTTGCCGATAGTTTTGTCGGTCATATACTGTTGCTTTACGATACCTCCGGGGTAATCGTGAGGATACTTATAACCCACGTGATAACCCAAATCTTCCATTCCCTTGGCAGGAGCATTACGAAGATGCATCGGAACAGTTCCCGTATCGGAATTCCTTACATCTTCCAAAGCTTTGTCTACTGCCATGTAACTCCTGTTTGACTTCGGAGATGCGGCAACAATTATACAAGCCTCGGCAAGAGGTATTCTGGCTTCCGGCATTCCGACGCTCCTGGCAGCTTCATATGCGGCGGATGCGACCAGCAAGGCATTGGGATTTGCAAGTCCAACGTCTTCGCTTGCACAGATGAGAATTCTTCTTGCAAGAAACTCTATGTCTTCGCCTCCCGCCAGAGCACGCGCAAGGTAAAGCACCGCGGCATCAGGGTCCGAGCCTCTCATTGATTTAATCATCGCACTGATATTATCGTAGTGACTCTCCCCGTCCTTATCGAAAATAACCGTTCTGCTCTGCATGCAGTCGCTTATAATCTCATCCGTAATGTGAATCACACCTTTAGCATCCGGAGGTGTCGTTATCACAGCAAGCTCGAACGCCTTAAGCGCGTTTCTGGCATCGCCGCCGGAAACAGATGCGATTTTACCAAGAGTAGAGTCAGAGATATCAATATCAGTAAGCCCGAAGCCGCGTTCTTTATCGTTCAGCGCATTCTTTAAAATCGTTACGATATTGTCATCGGTCAAAGGCTGAAGCTGCAACACCGTAGACCTTGATACAAGAGCCTTGTTTACCTCAAAAAAAGGATTTTCGGTAGTTGCTCCGACCAGAATTAAAGTTCCGTTTTCGACATACGGAAGGAGCGCGTCCTGCTGAAGTTTATTGAAGCGATGAATCTCATCAATAAACAGAACCGTTCTTCTGCCTTCGGAAATTATAGGATTCATCGCATCTTCAATGACACGTTTAATGTCCGCAACACCGCTTGTCACGGCGTTTATAGCCTCGAATCTTGATGAAGTCGAACCTGCGATAACTCTGGCAAGTGCGGTCTTACCCGTTCCCGGCGGACCGAAAAGAATGATTGAGGACAGACGGTCTGCCTCAATCATTCTTCTTAGCATTTTGCCTTTACCTATAATCTGCTCCTGCCCGACATACTCGTCCAGGTTTCTCGGAGCCATTCTGTAAGCCAGAGGCTCGTTCATATCAGATGAAATCGGGATAAAGAGGATATCTCGCTGTAAGAGCGGCAACTCTCTTTATTACATCTTCCTTTGAATTCTCATAGTCAAAGATACAAAGCGCTATAAGGTCTGCAATCTCCACCATGTCATCCTCGTTCATGCCTCTTGTAGTAACTGCGGGAGTACCCACACGCAGACCGGATGTAACGAAAGGCTTTTCGGGATCGAAAGGAATAGTGTTCTTGTTGGCCGTGATGTTGCAGTCATCGAGCCTCAGCTGAAGCTCCTTACCCGTAATTCCGGTGCCGCGAAGGTCAATCATCATGAGGTGATTATCCGTGCCGCCTGATACGAGGTTTACGTTACGCTCCATCAAAGCTTCGCTTAAAGCCTTGGCATTCTTAACGATTCTCTCGGCATAGTCACGGAACTCGGGAGAGAGAGCCTCTTTGAAAGCAACCGCCTTAGCCGCAATGATGTGCATGAGAGGTCCGCCCTGCTGACCCGGGAATACAGCGGAATTAATCTTCTTCGCAAGAGCCTCGTCATTTGTCATTATGATACCGCCACGGGGTCCTCTCAAGGTCTTATGTGTAGTTGTTGTTACGATATGAGCATACGGAACCGGATTCGGGTGAAGACCCGCGGCAACAAGTCCCGCGATGTGAGCCATATCAACGAAGAGATAAGCACCGACCTCATCCGCAATCTCTCTGAACTTCTTAAAGTCAATGATTCTGGGGTATGCGGAAGCACCTGCAACGATAACCCTGGGCTTAACCTCAAGAGCCTTAGCTCTAACCTCGTCGTAGTCGAGCATTCCCGTGTCCTTATTAACCTGATAGAATTCGGAATGATATGTTCTTCCCGATACATTAAGCTTCATACCGTGAGTCAGGTGACCGCCGTGAGAGAGGTCCATGCCGAGAATCGTGTCTCCGGGCTCAAGGATTGCAAAGTAAACTGCGGTGTTTGCCTGCGCACCCGAATGAGGCTGAACATTAACGTACTCAGCTCCGAAAAGCTTCTTTGCTCTGTCGATAGCGAGCTGCTCGACAATATCAACATACTCACATCCGCCGTAGTATCTCTTTCCGGGATAACCCTCAGCGTATTTATTTGTAAGTACGGAACCCGCGGCCTCGAGAACAGCCTCTGAAACGATGTTCTCTGAAGCGATAAGCTCAATCTTATCTCTCTGTCTGCCCAGCTCCTGCATTAAAGCGCTGTATACTTCAATGTCCTCTGCCTTGATTTTGTCGTACATGGTACTACCTCCGTTAATTAAAAATAGTTCGGCCCCACTCCGTCAGGCCTTAGTATCTCAAAGTCATCGGGAAGCATTTCAACTTCCTCCTCAACCCAGTCGGGTTCTTTCTTGGCGCAATACTCACATCCGCAGTCCAAGACCGAGAAGTAATTACCGCCGAAAAATGCATAATTTGTAAACTGTCTTGAATATCCGGTAAACCCATAGGCATTATAGTAAACCATATGGCAGTCTATCAGGTCTTCCTCAACGTAACGGTAAGCAAGAACAATCGCCCACTCCGAATCCAAAGATCTTGCACAATGACACTCGTGAGTCTCGCGGTCAACAACCTCGAACTGTCCCGGTCTTTGAAGCGTCGCGATAACTGTATTCGTGGGCCATCTGCCGCAGTTGGTTCTGTTAAGAGCCGTAGCCGCAACAAAAACCTTATCGTTTAAGTTATAGTCATTATCCTGACCTTCACCCTCAACAACTCTTGCGAAAAAGATAAAATCGGAAGTCGAAAGTCCGCACGCATAAGCCTTTACCTCAGTCGGCATAAAATATCTCTCGGCGTCCGTTGCGTCATTCCACATCATCTCAAATTTCTCATAACGTGAATAGGCAAGCGCCGGCTGCGCGATTGTAAACACCGTAATAAGTGTCATAATCAGTGCGGATATTTTCTTTAACAAGCTTTAATCTCCGTTTTTAACAATAATCCCTGAAATTTTACTATTCCTGTGAAATATTGCAAATCAGGAGAAGTGTTCAACAAGAAATCCCGCAAGCGCACAAAGTATAACAACTGCCGTAACAGACAACCACATGTGGTCTTTCATAAAAGGAACAAAACCCAGAATAAACAAAACTACAAATCCCGCAGCAAACATAATCAGAGGAAAAATCATCAGCATTAAAGCACCGGATGCAAGTCCGAATATCATCACCGCGCTCAGAAGCAAAGGTATTAAAGCAATAATCAAACTTATTGTAAGTTTATGTCTCATATCCGTATGCATAATCACACCTCACATGAATCTTCTAGTGCCGCAAGGGCTTCTTCGCTTTCGAAGAATTCATCGTGCGCCACATCGCTGATAGTTATAAAGTCGGCAATATCAGAAGTTAAAGCCGAGAACAGCTCTCTTGAATACTCTATGTAAATCACATCATCATCGGCAGAAGCGATTATCGTAACAGGGCATGTAATTTCATCCGCAAAATCAATTGGATCTAATTTTATGGGAAGCAAGAGCTTAAACGGTCCGTGGAAGAGATTCATGGTACCGTTAAACAGTTCAGATGCATTTGCAAAGGGCGACAGCATTATAAGTTCGGACACGCCTTCCGCCTTCTCAGAAGCTAAATATACGGCGGGTATTGTACCGAATGAATAAGATAAAACCTTAATATCGCCTGTTGTTCCAAGTGATGAAACATATTCAAAAGCGTTTATTGCATAGGCCTCAAGAGAATCATCGCTGAATTCTCCGGAACTTTTACCGTAAGTCGGATAATCAAAGCAGATGAAATCAGACTTTTCGTAAAGGAAAGTCTGATTTTCTTCCTTTAATATTTCCAAGACCTTTGAAGAAGAATCTTCAGTGGAGTCTGCAAAATACAAAATAACAGTTCTTACCTCATCCTCGGAAACGCCCGAAGCCGGAATGCGCCAGCCGAAGAGATTTTCGGTGCTAATGGTCTCGGCATTAAGCTCTAAGTCAGTTATGTCTTCGTACGCATCCTCATCAAAGAACGGTTCTATAAGCGTTCTCCCGGCAAGATTGTATGCGGTTACTGATGATGTCACCAGCACGGCCAAAACAGTCAAGACGATAAATACAGGTACTCTGACCTTACCGGGTTTGCCCTCAAGTATAAGACAGAGAATAAACGCAAGTGCAAATATGACTGCCGCTGCAATCAGGACAAAAAGTGTAAGTTTTCGAAATTCATCGGAAAGCAAAAGATAAACGAGGCTTCCTGCGATTGCCGCCCCGGCCGAGCCGAAGAGGGCGATTTTAAGTCTTTTACCAAAGGTCATAAAGGGCTCCTTTAAGTTGCGACACAAAAATAACATATTACGGAAATATAAATCCGCTTATTAAATTATATAATTACAGTATGCCAAATTCAAAGAGACGAAAAAAAAGACTTAACGCTAGAGGAATAGCCTTCTTTACTTTTTTGGGGCTTGTTCTCTTACTGGGCATCATTTTAATAATTGCAGCCGTAAACAAGTCCAAGAGCCAAAAGGATGAAGGAACCGTTTCCTATATTGTTTCTGAAGAAACTGAAGTTTCCGAAACCACAGAAGAAACAACGCCTTCCCCCACACCTGCGCCGTCATTAAATGTCATCGGAAGTATTTACAGTTCCGAAGCTATTCTTCTTGATGCCGAGACCGGTGCGGTTCTCGATGAACTTAATCCCGATGTACAGGCTTACCCCGCATCTGTTACTAAACTGATGACGCTTTTACTTGCGTGCGAGAATCTTACAGATTATGATGCAACCTATTCCATTCCCCGTGAGATTTACGATGATTTGTATTACAAAGACTTATCCACCGCCGGCTATGAATTCGGAGAAACAATCACAATCGATGACATGCTTTATGGCCTTATGCTAAGATCCGGAGCCGAGTGTTGCTTGGGACTTGCTTACAACGTTTCCGGCTCAGAGGATGCTTTTGTAGTTCTGATGAATGAAAGAGCCGAAGAGCTCGGTATGACCGGCACACACTTCTGTAACTGCACAGGACTTCACGATGACAACCACTATTCAACGGTCAGAGATATGGCGACTTTGTTGCTCGAAGGTCTTAAGAACGATAAATTCAGAGAAGTTTTCTCAACAATGGTTTACACATCAACGCCCACAACAATTCATCCGGGTGGCCTTACAATTTACTCTACCTTCTATCAGACTTTGTATTCTCTCGACTTCGAAGGTGGAAGCTTTATAGGAGGCAAAACCGGATACACCTCACAGGCAGGTCAGTGCCTTGCCACCGCAGCAACGATTGACGGACACGAGTATATTCTTGTCACCTTCGGGGCATATCCGGACACCACTCAAACCAACACCACAAGTCACCTTCACTCAGCCGATGCAATTAATATCTATCAGCGACTTGCGAAGGTGATTTGATTAAGAAATCTTCTGATACAGGTAATACCTATCAAGAGCAAGGATACCCGTAAAATCGCAGTAGGGCATCTCTTCAACAGCGATAACCTCATAATTGTCCCAGCTGTATTCGTCTTTATAAGTTACTATGTAATCAAAATACCCTTCATCAATGAGCTTATTTTGCTCATTGGGTATCTCATTCCAAACCTCGGATATATTAAGATAGCAGTAAAATCTGTTGGATGGCAAAATCCCCGCTGCGGTAAAGAATCCGCTGTCCATTACATCATAAGTCAAAACCTTTGGATCATCGGTATTATTTATAATTTCAGCGAATTTATATTGAACCAAGTCCTGTTTTGTAAGACCTAACAAATAAAGATTTTTGCAATTAAGAACGAAAACCGAATAAAAAATAATTACGCCCGTTGCCATGCAGCATCTGAATACTTTTTCGCGAAGGCTTACTTTATTTTGCAGAATACGAACGATTTTTATCGTCATCATGAGTGCCAAAACAAAGTAAAAGCAAAGAATATAACCGTAATAATAGATATAAGACACTCTCGTGAATATCGTCAAAGTAGCAGGAACAAAAGTCAGCAGTGAAAGTAAAATCACTCCACGACGATACTTTTTATCAAAAAGTATGACTCCTATCAACGCCATGAGTATCAGCACCCCGTATGCGGGATAGTCGATTGACAGTTTGACGATTATAACCAGAGGAATTAATAGCTTCCCTAAAACCGGCACAGAAAGTAATCCGTAATTATTTTCATCCTTAAGATAACGGAAAATATTGTTGTAAAAATATCCTTCCCAAAGATATTCGAGCGAATTATTTACCGCAAAGTAGATAAGAAACGGGATTGTTATAATTACAACTCCGAGCAAAAACATAAGTATGGGTTTGATAAGTTCTTTTATCTGCTTTTTACTTATCGCAAAAATAACTATAAACAAACACAGTCCGATGATGCTTCCCAAGAATGTATACTTAATCCAAAGCAGAGTTCCTGTCATGATACCGCACAGCAAACTTTCTCCGGAAGAAGGAAGACGGTCATACCTAATCATCTTAAGGCCTGTGTAAAAACAAACACTTATCAACGGGAAACAAAGTTCCTCTGCACTTCCACCAAAGTTAAACATGCGAATTGTGTAAATGCTTACAAGGTATAAAGGCACAAACCAAATGTATACTTGTGGCACATCATAATAAAGTTTTACAGTCTTCCACGATATGACAGCAAATAAAAATGATGCACACACCTCGAGTATCCAAGCTCCGGTAAACGAATCAAAAGAAATAAAAGCAGCAAAAGCATGTAAGAAGAAAAGCAGCGGACCTTTCTGATCGTACAAATCTCTGTAAGGCACCATTCCTTTTAAGATGCCTCTCCCTAATGTCAGAAATACATTTGTGTCATCCCAAACATTAAACGGATACAAAGGAGACGAAGTCGACACCAGGGTGATCGTCAGTAAAGCCGATAAAAACAGGAAAGCAAATTCAAAACGCGAAAGCTTAACTTCCCTGTCCATCAAGAATCACTCCCGGATGCAATCCTCGAGATTCCTTCACCTATCGCCCCACCCACGAAATCAACAGCATCACCTAATGCAGAGCGGGCTATACCGGTCGAGTTATAAACTTTATCTATTTGCTGAGTATCAGAGTTTATTACAACGACCTGTATATTTTCTGTATCGGTTCCGGCAAGAGATGCATAAGCCTTACCCACAGCGAAAAGCTTTGATGCCAGCGTTAATCTGCTCTCCCCGCTTACACTGCCGTCAACCGTAACTTCAAATGAAGAAAAATTTTCTGAATGCGTAATTGAAATAACACTATCTTGGGCAAGAATCTCTGTAAATGTCGAATCAAAAGACTTGCTCACCGCATTAAGAACCAAAGATCTGCCGTCTGCTGTAAGCAAAAGCTTGGCACTGCCGTCATCGTTTAATGTGGCAGAAAGTATACCGCTTGAACCGTTTATAAGTTGATTAAGCTTTTCCTGTGTAAGATCACCTAAGTACTGAGATGGTATTTCAATCGAGTAAAGAGTCTGACCGTCTTCGGATAAAGTAGCCTGTGCCGATGGAAGTATATCCGAACCGTTATCGCCGAAATTTAAATAATTGTTCTCCTTTAGGAATCGGTATCCATATACCAACGCCACAATAATAATTATCAGAAAGATCAGTCTTTTAAGTTTTTTGAACATGATTACATACCGTAAAGTTCATCCGCTTCCGGAGGCGTAAGCTCAGTTTCCTCGCCCGTAGCCAAATCTATTCTTCTGTAACCAAAATTCTTTGATTTAAAGGTGCCTATAACAGTTGCCCTGATATCTTCCTTTTCGAGCGTGTTCATAACGAAATCGGGTTCGGGAGTGGAAATAAGCATGGAACCCGAGGATATCAGCCTGAAAGGGTTGATGTTCATGATATTACAAATTTCTCTTGTGGCATCCGTAATAGGAATAGCGCGTTCGTCAACAATTATTCCCAAATCCGACAGATGAGCCATCTCATAAGCAGCACCCAAGACTCCGCCTTCCGTCACATCGTGGAGCAGATTGGCGGCACAAAGCTTAAACCCTCTTGAATTAATTTCTCCGGTTTTTGAGCTAAGATTTCCGACAGCCACACCTTCGGGCACAACAGATATCAAAGAAGAATACGATGCCGCTTCATTAATCAAGCTTTCGGGCAACGAAAGAAGTTTATTTCGGTGAACCGTCGACGCAATATACGAGCCTTCAATACCACATGTCTTTGTAAGAATCAGACTGTCACCTTCCTTCGCATGCCCAAGAGGAACCGGATGTTCTTTATCGACAATACCGAATGCCGTAGAGATGACAACAAAAGTGTTAACGCTTTCGGAAACCTCGGTGTGACCCCCAACAATATCAACACCCAAACGCTTTGCTTCTTTTGAGGCCTGATCGACTACATCAGATATATCTTCACTCTCACACGAAGGCGGAGCGATTATATCTATCAGAATTCCGGCAGGCCTCACTCCGCAGGCCGCTATATCATTGCAGGAAACATGTACAGTAAGCGTTCCTGACTGATTTCCTCCGGCAGTGATAGGATCGGACGAGATAACAAGCATCTTGTCACCCAAATCAATCCAGGCACAGTCGGCACCTATGTCAGCTCCGACAACGGTTGAAGACGAAGGCTTCGGAAGTCTCGAGAGAACAAGCGAAGACAGCTGTTCGTTGCTAAGCTTTCCTATCTTCATATCTCGATTACCTCAAGGTCAACATCAACGCCTTCTCTGACCATTGCCTCTATATCAAGATTCTTCTCGGCGTCCTCGATATCGGAGTGCTTAGGGTGTGTCTTCGGATGCTTAGCAACAAAAATGGTACAGCAATCCTCGTAAGGCAAAATAGACGTCTCGAATGCACCGATTTTACGGGAAATGTCACAGGTTGCTTCCTTATCCATACCAATAAGAGGCCTGAGTATCGGCATATCCGCAACTTCGTTTGTTATGGAAATAGCTTCCAAGGTCTGGCTTGCTACCTGACCCAAACTTTCTCCTGTAATCAAACACTTGCAGCCGTCTTTACGTGCAAGTTCCTCGGCTATTTGAAGCATAACTCGACGCATAACAATAGTAAGCATGTCATGCGGTGAATTCTTAACCATATCAAGCTGAATCTTCGTGAAATTTACAATGTAAAGCTTCATCCTTCCCGAAAAGCCGGAAACAATCTTTGCAAGATCTATTACCTTTTGTCTTGCTTGCTCCGAAGTGTACGGGTATGAATGAAAATAAACAGCATCGAGCTGCATTCCGCGGGAAGCCATCATGTAACCTGCGACAGGAGAATCAATTCCGCCCGAGAGCAAAAGCATACCTTTGCCCGCGGTGCCGACTGGAAGTCCTCTGTGACCCATCATCTTTCCGGCATAAACGTAATTAAAATCTCTGACTTCAACATTTAAAATAAAGTCCGGATTATGAACATCAACCGAAAGATTCGGGAAGTGTTCTAAGATATATGCTCCGACCTCTTCGCATATCATCGGAGAATTCATCGGGAAATTCTTGTTGCCTCTCTTGCACTCGACTTTAAAAGTCTTATGTGTGGGATTCTGCTTAAGGTGAAGCTCGGTATACTCACGTGCATTCTCATCAATGGCATTGATATCACCCTCAAATTTACGTGCAAGGCTTACAGAAACAATACCGAACACTTGTGTTACGGCCTTCATCAACTCAAGAGCGGAAACATCGTCTTCGAAGTACGGATTTCCCTCTTCTTTTGCTTCAATCCAGATTCTGCTCTGACTTTGGTATATATGAAGCTTGCCGAAGCTTCTTAATCTATATCTCAAGTTTCCCATCAACTGGGACTCGAATCTGCCCCTGTTTAGGCCTTTGAGCGTTATCTCGCCCATTCTTGCAAGAATTACATTAGTTGCCATTTTATTTAACCACTACCTCGTATTTACTGTAGATATCGTCAATAATTTCAACGAAGCGCTTTGCCTCATCGAGCGTATTATATCGCGAAAAAGAGAGCCTTACACTGTTTGAGGATATAGCTCTGTTTATTCCCATGTTCTCAAGAACGTAGCTGGTCTTCTTTGATCTCGAAGAGCATGCCGAAACCGTCGAAATATAAACATCATACATCTCAAGGCAGTGAAGCATTGTCTCAGACTGAAAGTTTTTAAAAGCGACGTTAAGCACAAAAGGAAGTGCATCGTCGGGGGAATTAATCGTGGCACCGCGGGATAAAAGTTCTTTTCGAAGGTAAGCATTGATGGCGCAAACGTCTTCGAAAGTCTTTTTGCGCGCATTCTCAGCTTCTGTCAAAGCCACCGCAAAAGAATCTGCCAAAGGCAAACTCTGCGTACCGGAGCGCATGCCGTCCTGCTGACCGCCGCCGACAATTAAAGGACTGACTTTAATGCCGTTTCTGATGTATAGAAGGCCGACACCTTTGATGCCGTGAATCTTATGCGCCGAAAAGGATGCCATATCAACTCCGGAAGTCTTAAGGTCAATCTTAAGTTTTCCGAGAGACTGTACCATGTCTACATAAAGCGAGGCCTGTGGGGCTTTGTTTTTACGAAGCTTTACGATTTCTTCCAAAGGAAGAATCGAACCGGTCTCATTATTAACGTGGGTAAAGCAAAGAAGAGCCGTGTTTGAATCAATTAAATCCGCCAGTGCTTCCATGTCCGGTTTTCCGTCTTTAAGGACATTAACGTATTTTACGCTGTAACCGTTAGTCTCCAGTATAGCGAGTGACTCAAGTGTACACTTATGCTCAGTATGAGTTGAAATAATTGTACGTCCGGCACGCTTATTGGCTTTCATGAAACCGAGAATCGCCGTGTTGGCACTCTCAGTACCACAGGACGTAAAGAAAATCTCTGAGGGCTTACACCCTAAACTCGAAGCACAGCTTTTTCTTGCATTACTGTATGAATCCAAAGCCTTGGAACCGAGCTTATGAAGGGACCCGGGATTTCCCCAGAAGTCCTCCTTCAAATCTCTGTTCAAGGCCTCTGTAACCTCATCGCACGGTTTTGTTGTCGCGCTGTTATCAAAATAAATCATCGCAAAAATACCTTAGTTAATTTTTAAAAAGCTAAAGTATTATAACCCACGAAGTGACGTGTGATAACCGTTTTACTCAGTAATTTTTACGTGCAAAGGCCAGTTGCCTGTAAGTTCAACCGATCTGTCATCAGGTTGCGATGTACCGGCATACAAAACAAGGTCACCCGTGCCCGCCCTTCTCGATCCATCCTCCTCGACAACCATGAAAGCCTTAGAATCAATATGAATCTTCACTTCTTTAAGCTCACCCGCTTTAAGGAAAACACGCTCGAATGACACAAGTCTCGGATTCAACACTTCCATAGGATCGTTTGAATAGTGAACATAAATCTCAACAACGTCAGATGTATCGACATTACCGGAATTAAGAACACTTACATTAAAATCCAATCCTTCGCTGTGAAGATTTTTATAGCCGCCTTCAGCCAAATCGATGTTGGCAACTTTAACGTTAGAGTATGTAAGACCGAATCCGAACGGATACAAAGGCTTTTCTTCCAGATATCTATAAGTTCTGTTCTTCATGGAATAATCTGTGAAATCAGGCAGATGGTTCTCATTGGTATAGAACGTAACAGGAAGTTTACCCGAAGGACTTACTTCACCGAACAAAATCTTTGCAGTTGCCAAACCGCCTCTGGCTCCCGGATACCAAGCCTGAAGAATTGCAGATGCCTCATCATTAAAAGGCGTTAAATCCATGGCACTTCCGGTCATGACAACAACCACAAACGGCTTTCCCGATTCCTTAACGGCATTAATAAGTTCAAGCTGAGGAGCCGGGAAACTCAAGTCATTCTTGTCACCCGAGGCATAAGCATTACTGGTGTCACCTTCTTCTCCCTCGAGAGTTGCGTCAAGTCCCAAACACAAAACAACAACGTCCGCCCTCTTCATCACAGCCTTCGCCTCTGACAAGGTATTCATAGGCCTTGACAGAGGATCGGGCTGATCTTTGTACAAGTGACATCCCTCGGAGTAAAGTATCCGGGTCTTCTCACCTGCAACTTTCCTTATTCCATCATTGAGGGTGATGTATTCTGACGATGTTCCGTAATAGTTTCCGATTAAAGCATCTCTCGAATCCGCATTGGGACCGATAATTGCAATTGTCTGTTCCTTGTTCTTGTCAAACGGCAGTATTCCATCATTCTTAAGAAGTACCTGTGACTCAAGACTTGCTCTCTCGGCAACTTCGAGATTATGCTCAGTCTCGACATCCAGATAATTAAGTTTGTCGAACTTTGTTTCACTTCCCATTCCAAGAAGATATCTGGTAGTAAACAATCTTACAGCAGAGCGTCTTATGAACTCCTCCGGGAGCAATCCCTCCTCGTAAGCATTCATAATGCGCTGATATGTGCATCCGCAGTTCAGGTCACAGCCCTTACCCAAAGCCAAGGTAACGCTCTCTTCAGGTCTCGATGTAACCTTATGGTTCTCATGGAAATCTCTTACTGCCCAGCAATCGGAGACATAGTGACCCTCAAAACCCCACTTGCCTCTCAGGACTTCATCCATAAGGTAACTGTGAGCACAGCAAGGTTCACCGTTAGTTCTGTTATAGGCTCCCATTACTGACTCAACCTGAGCCTCGGTAACACAAGCCTCAAAAGCCGGAAGATAGGTCTCCCACATATCCTTAAGCGTGCATATCGCATCAAAATAATGTCTCTGAGCTTCGGGACCCGAGTGCACAGCAAAATGCTTGGCACAAGCGGCTATCTTCATATATTCGCCGTCACCTTGCAAAGCCTTGATGAAAGGAACTGCCAAGGATGATATCAGGTAAGGATCTTCACCGTAGGTTTCCTGTCCTCTTCCCCATCTCGGATCTCGAAAAACATTAACATTCGGACTCCAGTAAGTAAGGCCCTTATAAATATCGTAATCTCCCTGTTCCTGGAATTCGTTATACTTGGCACGGGCTTCGTCAGAAATAACGTTGCCCATTTCTGTCATAAGTTCTTTATCAAAAGCGGCACCGATACCTATAGCCTGAGGAAAACTTGTCGCAACACCCGCTCTTGCAACACCGTGCAGACATTCGTTCCACCAGTTATATTCCTGTACCCCGAGCTCTTCGATAGCCGGAGAATCAAACTTAAGCTGAGACGCCATCTGTGAGATGGTCATCTTAGAAACAAGTTCCTCTGCTTTGATTCTTGCTTCTTCTCTGGTCATATTTACAGCCCCCGAAATCTAAAATAAAAAAGTATTAAAAAAAGTATATTATATTTAATAACTTTTGTGTGAATAAAAACTTAGCATTTATTGCTAAGTTTTTTACATTTATTGCTATTTTTGCCTTGTAATCCGATTTTTTTAATTTTAAAATTGTTTCCGGAAAGATTTTAGATATTTCCGGAGGTAAGTTTTATGCCTAATACAGACACAACGGTACCGGGTCAGTATCAACAACCGATAAGAAATTTCAGAGGCAGAGATGTCGTTGATTTTGTCGAATTTGTCGACTTTGTTCCGAATTCAAACATGAGAATCTGGTACAACAATGTTGCCGAAGGATATCCGATTCACAGACACAGTGCCATCGAAATTGCGATTCCCACCAAGAACAAATACAAATATATTTTTGATGAAGAAATAATCAACCTTAACGAAGGCGATATTTTAATTGTTCCACCCGATGTACTGCATAAAATTACATGCAACGAAGAAGGCGTTAGGTTTATTTATCTTTTTAATGTTGATTTCATTAACAATTTCTTCGACAGCGAAGATTTCGCCAAGCTTTTGTCCAAGCCTCTTCTCATAAACAGCGACACATATCCGGAGATTTACAAAGATATCTACGACTCTTTTATGAGAATCAATGACTTGTACTTCTTCTACAGTATGACTGTAAAGGAAATTCCGATTTTTGCAGAACTTTTGTCTGTATTGTCAAAACTCGTCAAGACCAATTACACGGATGAAGTCCTTATTCCTCAGACTGATAAACAACGCAAGGTTTACTTTAAGTTTAAAAATCTTATAGAGCATGTAAACATGAACATGGATAAGAACATTACGCTTGACGAAGCTGCGAATTATGTCGGATATTCAAGATATCACTTTTCGAGAACATTCAAAGAATATACCGGCATTACTTATAACGAGTATATTGCCAACAAGAAATTAAGTCTTGCCATAAGAATGCTCGAGAGCGATAACGCCAGAGTAAGTGACATCGCCATGAAACTCGGCTACAAAAATGCCGCTCAGTTCAGTCGTATTTTCCACAGAGAATGCGGGATGAGTCCTCGTGAATACAGAGTGGAATACTTGAAGAAAAAGGAAGCGGCCAGAACAAAAAAATACAGATCATCATCAAAGTAAAAAAATAAAGCCCCGGATTTAATTCCGGGGCTTCTTTATCGGGTATTTGCCTTACAAATCAGGACTTTACACCACCGAGGGAAACACCTTCAACAATGTACTTCGAAAGAACAAAGTAAACAACGATGAGAGGCAGAACAGTAAGTGTCAATCCAAGATAAACAGAACCGTACTCGGTCTTATAGATATCACCCTTTAAAAGGCTGACCATGATAGGCATCGTGTACTTAGTCTTATTCGTAAGGAGTACCAACGGAGTAAAGAGATTGTTCCAGCTCGATACGAATGTGAAGATTGCCTGAGTAGCGATAGCGGGCTTCATGAGAGGGAGAACAATCTGATTAAATGTTCTGAACTCACCAGCTCCGTCCATTCTGGCAGACTCTACAATCTCCATGGAAAGTGATGCCTGCAGATACTGTCTCATGAAGAAAACCATCATAGGAGATGCGATTGAAGGAAGAATAAGCATCAGGAGATTATTTGTAAGACCGAGCTTATAAACCATCTGGTAGAAACCAATCATCGTAACCTGTGCAGGAATCATCATGACACCCATGATAAGACTGAAGAATCCCTGTCTGAGCTTCCACTGATATGCTGTAAGAGCATAAGCTGTAAGAGATGAAAAGTATACAGCGAGAAGCGTTGAGAATGTAGAAATGATTGCCGAATTCAAGAAACCTGTTGCAGGATTGAAGTCCTTGCCCTGGAATGCTTTCCAGTTGTTAATAAGGTTCTTAATCGGGTGAAGAGATATGAACGATACAGCATGCTGCTGAATTTCATAAGTACTTCTTGTAGCGTTGATCATCATAATCAGGAAAGGCATAACGCTCAATATACCGAGAATAATACATACAACATACACTAATACTTTGAAAGCAGTTGATCCGCCGGATTTTTTAATTCCACTTGACATAATTAAACTCCTTTCTTAGCCTGTGCTGCTTTGCGCTGCTTCTTCAATTCCTTAACAAGTTTCTTCTCATCGGGATCTCTCATGATTACGAAGAGAATGCCGGAAAGAATAAGGATAATTACGAACATAATCATACTTGCAGCTGCTGCTCTGTTATACATATACGAACCGGAGAATGCCTGATTGTATATATACAAACTTGCTGTTGTTGTTGATGTTCCGGGACCACCGTTGAGGAAAAGCTTCGGAATATCGAACATGTTCAAGCCACCGATAAGGCTGGTAACAAGAACGAAAAGCAAAATTGTTCTTATGCACGGTATTGTGATTCTGAAGAAAGTCTGCGTCTTATTCGCTCCGTCGAGCTCAGCAGCTTCGAAAATCTCAGGATTGATTCCGATAACACCGGAAATCAACATTACCATTGTATATCCATACCACATCCAGAACTGTATGAAAGCAACAATTCCTTTAGCGGTACTGCCATCAACAAGAAATTGAACGGGACCGTCAACAATATGAAATCTGGTAAGGAGATCATTCACAGGTCCCATAGGATAGCCGAACAGTGAATTGAAGAGAATTGCAACCGTAGCGGCAGTGATGATATTGGGCATGTAGAACAAAATCTTAAACATACCCTTACACTTAATCTTCATTCTTCTGTCTGTAAACCATGCCGTAAGAAGCAAAGCCAGACCCATCTGAGGAATAAAGTTAACAATCCAGATAAAGAATGTATTTCCCAGAGCCTCACGGAATGTCGTAGATGTCAAAACAGCCTTGAAGTTCTTAAAGGGATCATCTGCGAGGAAATGCATCTCAGTCTGACCGATACCCTTAAGGTCGGTAAATCCGATAACAAGCGTATAAATAATCGGGTATAAAGAAAAGATAAGAAAAGCCAACACGAACGGAATTGAAAAGATATAACCGTACTTTGAATAGCTTACAAGTTTTTTCTTATTCACAGCTACTCCTCCTTTTTCAAAGTACGGCGGCAGAGCACGTTCCTTTAATACTCTGCCGCCGAGGGTTTATTGATTAACCTCAGACTGATACATCAAGGTTGTCGCCAACCCAAGTTCTGAAGTTCTCAATAGCTTCGTCACGTGTTACCTGACCCGATGTGTACTGTCTTACAGCATCTCTCCACTGAGTATTGATTGTCTCATCATACTGAGTGAGGTTAGAGCCGTTAGCAAAATCGTTTGCAGGAATGAATACGTCAAACATGTTCTGACCGCCGAGGAAGTCAATAGCACCGTCGGACATAGCCATAACAGTACCGGAAGCAACAGCATCCTTTGTACCGGCATCACTCATGAGGCCGTTAGCCCACATATACTGCAGACCATCTTCTGTGCAGTCAAGAGTAATCCAGTTGATAAGCTCAGCAACGCCTTCCTTCTGCTCTGTGTCCTTATTAGCAAGAACCCATGTGCCGCCCCAGAAGAAGCCAACCGGAGGCTCACAAACAGCCCAGTCACCGTATGTACCTTCGCCTACGGACTCACCGCCGCAGTTAGGAGCGATTGTGTAGTTGATAAGCCAAGCAGGTCCAAAGTAGCAGAATACAGGTCTTGCACCCTCATCTCTCATATCAGCGAACCAAGCCTCAGACCAGTCAACAGTCTCGTTGCAGTAACCGTTGGAAACAAGCTCCATAGAAAGATCCAGGAAGTTCTCACGCTCCTCGGAAATTACGAGGGAACCGTCAACAACCCAACCGGAAGAAGAGCTGTTCTCAACAGAGTGCCAGATGTCACCGTCACCGGAAACGATTGAGTAGCCAGCCTCATCAAGAGTAGCAGCTGCCTCAAAGAACTTATCCCAGCCGGGTCCTACGATGCTAGAGATTGTATCAGGATCGTCTGTTCCAAATACTTCTGTAGCAATGGATCTTCTGTAGATCATAGCTCCGCCTGTAGCCTGATAGCCGAGACCTACAACCTCACCGTCTCTCGATCCGATATCGACTGTGTACTGAGCGATCTGAGCCTCATCGATAGCGGCATCGATGTCAATTCCGAGGTCTGCATAAGTTGCAGCGTAGGAAGAAGCATCACCCTGTGTGTACTTAAGAACGAAAGCGGACTCTGCACAGTAAATGTCAGGAGCATCCTCTCCGCCTGCAGCAAGAGCCTGGTCGAGAGCGGGCTGATAAGCACCGTCTGTTGTAGCGATAATAGTTGAGTTAACCTCGTACTTCTCGCCGAACTCAGGGTGCAGCTCAATGTACTTCTCGATCATTGTAGGAACTTCGTCCGTGAATGTCCAAAGATTGATAACTTCCTTTCCGCTTGAACCAGCTTCCGATGCAGAATCAACCTGCTCTGCACTACCGGAATCGGACTCGGATGTTGCTTCATCAGATGAACAACCGACTGCCATACCGGCGAACATTGCAAGGGAAAGAACGCCTGCAATTACTTTTTTCATAAGTTTTCCTCCTTAAAATTTTGTAATACATCCAAAAAAGTAAGCTTTTTTGGTTATTGCAATTGTTATTTTACACAAAGAGCAAGAAAATTTCTTTCCATTTATTGCTAACTTTTTTACTTTTATTGCTATTTTTGCCACACATCTAGCATTTTGTGCTATTTTTTCCGGAAAATTCCGCAACAAATGACAAGTCGCCGACAAAATAACTTGTTATAATCTTATAAAAGCAATCAATCTTATGGAGGATGCACAATGGACAATTTCTTTTCGGCGGACGGCCCCGCAATGAAGTTCCTCACAGCTTTATGTAACCTAATCTTCGTAAATATTCTTTTTATTATCTACAGTATACCCATAATCACTATAGGCAGCTCACTTTCAGCACTTTACAGAATAACAATCTCCATACTTGCGGGCAACAATCCATCAGTATTTAAAGAATTCAATAAAAGCTTTATAAAATGCTTTGCCAAGTCGACTGTCGCGTGGCTTATACTTCTTGCTGCCGCAGCTCTTTTTATATCAGAACTTTATATTTGCTACTTTGTTCTTGACGGTACTTATTACTGGTTGTCCTACCCCGTTATATTTGTTTTATGTTTTGTTCTGGCAATAGCATTTTATATCTTCCCTTTAAACAGCTGGTTCGAGGAAACACTGAAAACTCTTTTCAAAAACTCGATTCTTATTGCTGTTACGAACCTTCCCCAAACTATATTCTTTATCGTTGTAACGGGAGTTATCGTTTACATCGCATACAAGCAGCCTGTTGTGGTTTTAAGCTTAATGCTATTTATCGGGTTTGCACTAATCGCTTTAATCTACTCTGCTTTCCTTAAAAAGATTTTCGAAAATCACGGTGCTGTTATAGATACGAGAGAACTTAAAGAAGAACAAAGAGAGCCTTGATAAATCAAGGCTCTCTTTGTCTATTTGAAGGCAGGATGAGTGTCTGGTTAATTTAACGTTTCCGTTATCTTGTTATAAATACCCTCGGCATCAAGTCCGTAGAAATGCATAAGTTCGGTAGCGGTTCCGCTCTGACCGAATACATCCTCAACACCTATACGCTTAACTTTAACCGGGTTTTCCTCGGACAAAGCTTCACACACGGCACTGCCGAGTCCGCCTATTACCGAGTGCTCCTCACATGTAAACACATACTTCTTACCCTTGGAAGCTTCAATAACAGCGACTTTGTCGAGTGGTTTAACAGTATGAATATTTATAACCTCGGCTTCGATACTTTTCTCTTGTGAAAGTTTCTCTGCTGCAATCAAACTCTCAGCCACTGTTACACCATTACAGAAAATAACAATATCGTTTCCGTCACGAAGCTTAACCGCCTTGCCAATTTCAAACTTATAATCATCATTGTCGTTAACCAATGCTACCTTGGCACGGCCGAATCTCATGTATACAGGTCCGTCCATCTCAAGCGCTGCTTCAACAGCCGCATGCGCCTCTTTATCATCACAAGGCACGATAACCGTCATGCCGGGAATAACTCTCATAAGAGCGATATCTTCAACACACTGGTGTGTCGCACCGTCTTCACCGACTGTGATTCCCGCATGAGTGGCACCAATCTTTACATTTAAGTGCGGATACGCAACGGAATTTCTGATTTGCTCATAATTCCTGCCGGCGGCAAACATAGCAAAAGATGATATAACCGGAATCTTTCCGCAAGTAGCAAGACCTGCCGCAACGCCTGTCATATCTGCTTCGGCAATTCCGCAGTCGATGTGTCTGTCAGGATACTTATCTCTGAAAACAGAAGTTTTTGTGGCACCTGCGAGATCCGCATCAAGAACAACCAGGTTCGGGAACTTTTCACCCATCTCGCAAAGTGCGTTGCCGAAGCTTTCTCTGGTTGCTGTTTTCTTATCTAAATTCACGCGATTTTATCCTCCGTCATCAACTCATTTATGGAAGCATCGAGCTCCTTAATTGCCTGCTTATACTCCTCTTCGTTCGGAGCCTTACCATGCCAACCGGCCTTGTTTTCCATAAAGGAAACACCCTTACCCTTAACCGTGTTAAGGATAATTACCGAAGGCTTTCCGTTTGAATTGGATGCAAGTCTGAATGCGGCTCTGAGCTGATTGAAGTCATGTCCGTCAACACAATATACATCGAAATTAAAAGCACGGAATTTCTCATCAATAGGATATATGCTTAAAACATCTTCGACCTTACCGTCAATCTGAAGCTTATTGTTATCGACAATAGCAATCAAGTTATCGAGTTTCTTGGCGCCCGCAAACATTGCTGCTTCCCAAATCTGACCCTCCTGCAGTTCACCGTCACCCATCAAAGCATAAACTTTGTATGACTCGCCCGACAGCTTGGCATTAAGTGCCATACCGCATGCGGCAGACAATCCCTGGCCGAGGGATCCGGAACTCATGTCAACACCGGGAGTCTCGTTCATGCACGGGTGTCCCTGAAGTATCGATCCGAGCTTTCTGAAACTTGTAAGCTTATCCTTCGAAAAGTATCCTCTCTCGGCAAGCGTCGCATAAAGAGCAGGTGAATTATGACCCTTGGAAAGAACAAATCTGTCTCTTCCCTCCCATCCCGGATTTTCAGGATTTATATTCATCTGCTCAAAATACAAAAAAGTCATCGCATCCGCTGCAGATAAAGATCCGCCCGGATGTCCCGACTGTGCACTGTAAACTTCTGTGATGATACTTTTACGGATATTTGCAGCCGTAATCATAAGGTCGTTATTGTTCATATATCTCCTTTCAAATCTACCCCTAATTCTTCTTCAAAAGGCAAAGGCATGCCCGCCCGCAGCGTATTAAACGCTGCGGGACAGGCTCAATGAAGAGTTTTGTGGTGGTAGTGGCTTAGTTAAACGGATTCTCCGTAGGATATCTGTCGCCTGCGGGGCGATTGAATCCAATGTACTCGGAAGGAATCCCTATATATTTGAAGAAGCTGTAAAGAGCTTTTGCACAATGATTGAAGGCAACTGCACCGTGGTGCGGGAACCTGTTTTCGATAAGATAATATCTGTAGAATCTGCCCATCTCGGGGATAGCGAAGATACCGATGGAACCGAATGACTTTGTTGCAACAGGAAGAACCTCACCCTGTGCACAGTAAGCCTTGAGACCGGTCTCCGCACAAGACTGAAGACGGAAGAAAGTGATGGGACCCGGGACGATATCGCCCTCGAGTGTACCGTTTGTAACTTCCTCGGGCAGAGATCTCGCCATAATCATCTGATTCTTCATAGCGCACTTTGAAAGCTTGCCGGAGCATGTATTTCCACAGTGGAAGCCCATAAATGTATCTGTCTGCTTATAGTTGAATTTACCCTTGATGGACTCGTCATACATATCATCGGGAACAGAATTGTTAATATCAAGAAGTGTAACCTGATCCTCGGAAATGAGGTAACCGATAAATTCACTTAACGCACCGTAAATATCAACCTCGCAGGAAACCGGAATTCCTCTTCCCGTCAGACGGCTGTTTACATAGCAGGGAACAAATCCAAACTGTGTCTGGAATGCAGGCCAGCACTTTCCGGCGATAGCCACATACTCGCGGCTTCCCTTATGCGCCTCAATCCAGTCAAGAAGTGTAATCTCATACTGAGCAAGCTTGGGAAGAATCTCAGGCTTATTGTTGCCGTCACCCAACTCGTTTTCCATATCCTTAACAACATCAGCGATTCTGGGGTCACCGTCATGCTTGTTGAAAGCTTCAAACAAATCAAGCTCGGAATTCTCCTCAATCTCAACACCCAAATCATAAAGATTTTTAATGGGGGCATTACAAGCAAGGAAGTTCATGGGTCTCGGGCCGAAGCTGATAATCTTCAGATTCGCAACACCGATAAGAGCTCTTGCAACAGGAACAAAGTCCTTAATCATATCAGCGCACTTCTCGGCATTTCCTACAGGATACTCCGGAATATACGCCTTGGTGTTTCTGAGACCCAGGTTATAGCTGGCGTTAAGCATGCCGCAGTAAGCATCACCTCTGCCGCCGACCAAATCGTTCTGAGATTCCTCAGCAGCTGCGCAGAACATAACGGGACCGTCAAATTCACGAGCAAGCATAGTCTCGGAAATCTCAGGACCGAAATTGCCGAGGTATATGCACAAAGCGTTACATCCGTTAGCCTTGATATCAGCAAGAGCTTGCTTCATGTGAATCTCACTTTCAACGATGCACACAGGGCACTCATAAATATCACCCGCACCGTACTTCTCCTCATACGCTGCAACAAGAGCCTTACGTCTGTTAACAGACAAACTCTCCGGGAAACAGTCACGGCTAACCGCGACGATACCAATCTTTACTGTCGGTGCATTAAACATCTTTAAACCAGCCATAGTTAAAACTCTCCTTTGTATATGTTTTTAAATGCTTAAATTTTCTCCGATTAATCCCGGATAATGGCCCTTCTCCGACAAGGCCTCCGGATGAGCAATAAGCCACTTGTTCTTAGCTGTAAGAAGCGCGTCCTCATTGCCCTTATGAGTTATATCAGCGTGAACGTTATCCAAGGGATAATTGGTTCCTGCCGGAAGAACTACACCTACCATGAAACCGTTACCATCTTCGCCGCAGGGAGCGTAATGCAATGTGGTGGCATACACCTCAAATGCCTCTCCCTTCTTAAATCGGAACGCCTCAACAAGGCTTGTGTCGTACGTAAGGTTATTCTTAATGTCTGATCTCAGACCCAACATCAGAACAGCATCCGTGGCGAAAACGTTGACCTCTGAAGACCGGTGATATTCCAAAGCATTGAGGTAAGTATTGTGTCCCGCACAAAAACCCAGCTCGAGGTCAAGCTCTCCACCGAAAACAACGCTTAACTCACGGAACATCACCTTCTCCAGAGAAGGAACAGAAGGAACATAGTCAACACCCTCCTGAGGAATATCTATGTCCTCGAGTTCCTTGATAAAAGGACCAAAATCGAGATTATTAATGTGTCTCCCGTATTTATTGATTCTAGGATCTGTCGAATCGTAAATTACCATATTCCGCCTCCCTTAATCGCAGGATATATTTTCTTGAATGTCTCATATCTGTTTTTATATTTATCGACCAATTCGATGTCGGGTGTCTCGGTAACAGTCTTGCTGACGATTGCCTTGCAGGCCTGCTCAACGGATGAGTACTCACCGCAGCCAACACTTGCAAGAATAGCGGCACCGAGTGCGGGGCCTTCATCGTTCTCTGTTCTTGTAAGCTCTATATCAAGAACATTGGAGAGAATCTTTCTCCAAAGAGGACTCTTTGCTCCTCCGCCGCATACCGAAGCAGACTTAATTTCAACGCCCATGGCTCTGCAGGCTTCAAATGAATCCTTCAAAGCGAAGCAAACACCTTCAAGAACTGCCTGCATCATGTCTTCTCTCTTCGTATCCATACTCATACCGATAAAAGCGGCACGAGCTCTGGAATCATTGATAGGAGACCTCTCGCCCATGAGGTAAGGCAGGAAATAAACATCATTATCACCCAAAGTCTTGATGTTCTTCTGCTGACCTTCGTAGTCGTATGTGCGGATGATGTTGTCACACCACCACTTATTGCAGCTTGCGGCACTTAACATACATCCCATAAGGTGGTACATGCCGTTGGCATGATCAAATGCATGAAGAGAATTGTTGCTGTCGGTAACAAACTTATCGGACGCGATAAATATCGTGCCGCTGGTACCCAAAGAGATATTGCAGTCGCCGTCAAGAATCGTTGAAGTTCCGATTGCCGCGGCCGCATTGTCACCTGCACCGATAATTATCTTGCAGGATGCGTCAAGTCCCGTACGCTCGCATATCTCGGGAAGCAGAGTACCCACAACTTCATAACTTTCATGAACTGCGGGAAGCATGTCTTCTGTGATACCGAGTATGCTGAGCATGGGATTCGACCATATACGATTTCTGCAGTCAAAGTAAAGTGTGCCGGAGGCATCAGACACATCTGTTACAAACTCTCCGCAGAACTTATATGCAAGATAATCTTTGGGAAGCAAAATCTTATAAATCTTCTCAAAGTTCGAAGGTTCATTCTTCTTAAGCCACAATACCTTAGGAGCCGTAAAACCCGCAAAAGAGATATTGCCTGTATACTCAGAAAGCTTGTCTCTACCTATCTCATTATTAAGATACATGGACTCTTCTTCGGATCTTCCGTCATTCCACAAAATAGCAGGACGAATAACATCGCCGTTCTTATCAACAGCAACCAGACCGTGCATCTGGCCGCCGAAGCTAATGCCTGCAACCTCAGATCTGTTCTGACCCTTAAGGATCTTGTTAATACCGTCAACGGAATTAATAACCCAATCTGTGGGATCCTGCTCAGACCAACCGGACTGAGGGAAATTAACGGGATAACTCTTGGAAAGAGTTTTGATAATTTTGCCGTTGCCGTTCATGAGAAGCAGCTTAACAGCAGAAGTACCAAGATCAACACCAATGTATAGCATATCCAACCGCCTGTGAAATTTCTTGACTATATACTAGCCGAATTTCAGGATAATTGTATATTCCAAATTGCAAATAATTTGCGGTTTAACTTTGGCACATTTTCACAAATAGTTAAAATCTTGCTATTCCGCACAAATCCCGTATTTACTATGTTTGCGGGTTTTTCAAAAGTATTCGGACTTTGCATTTATTGCTAAAAACAAATACCCCGAAAAGCACAAAAAAGACTGCCGGGAAATACACCCGGCAGCCCACTTTTCGATATAAATTATTACCTACAAAGATTAAATTACAGGCCTGCCTGCTTTCTAACCTCTTCTGCAAAATCCTCTTCCTTCTTCTCGATTCCCTCGCCAAGACCGTAGCGTGTGAATCTTACAACAGAAATCTCGGTTCCCATTGCCTTAGCCTCGGAAGCGATGTACTGCTCGATTGTCATAGAATCGTCTCTTACGTACTCCTGATCCATGAGAACGTTAAGCTTGTAGAAGTTCTTAATCTGACCGGGAACGATTCTTGTTGCAATAATCTGCTCAGGCTTGCCCTCTTCGAGAGCCTTGTTCTTGATGATTTCAGTTTCCTTGTCAATCTCCGCCTGAGGAACCTCATCGGAAGTTACCCAGCTCGGATTGGAAGCTGCAATCTGCATACCAACATTCTTAGCCATTGTCTTGAAAGCATCGGATGTGATAACAGAATCGTCACCGACTGTGAACTCAACGAGAACGCCTACCTTACCGCCCATATGGATGTAAGATGTGATGGCACCGTTGCCGTTTACCTCATAAAGAGCAAATCTTCTTACTGTTGTATTCTCTCCGATATCAGCGATAGCCTCCTTTGTGAAGAGTTCAACTGTCTTGGAAGAATCGTTGTACATGGCAGAAGCCTTGAGAGCGTCGATATCAGCAGGCTTTACAGTCATAATCTGATTCTTAATCTCTTCTGTGAAAGTCTTAAACTTGTCTGTGGCAGCCGCGAAGTCTGTCTCGATGTTAATCTCGACGATTGCACCCGTCTTCATGTCATCAGAAATAACAGAGGCAACCACACCCTCGGCAGCAACTCTGCTGGCCTTCTTCTCAGCCTTAGCCATACCCTTCTCACGAAGCCATGCCTTAGCCTTCTCGATATCACCGTCAGACTCGATAAGAGCCTTCTTGCAATCCATGATTCCGCAGCCTGTGAGCTCACGGAGTTCTTTAACCTGTTGTGCTGTAACAGCCATCTTAATATCCTCCTTTATTATCAGTTCTCGGCAGCAACTTCCTCAATGGACTCGGGCTCTGTCTTCTCTTCAGCTTCAGCCTCAGCTGTCATCTCTTCCTCTACGGAACCTTCGAAGTCCTCACCCTGGTGAGCCTCAATAACAGCATCAGCCATCTTGCCTGCGATGAGCTTAACCGCACGGATAGCATCATCGTTACCCGGGATTACGTAATCAACCTCGTCCGGGTCGCAGTTTGTATCGACGATAGCAATAATCGGGATACCGAGTCTTCTTGCCTCGGAAACAGCAAGGTGCTCCTTCTTTGTATCAACGATGAAAAGTGCAGCGGGAAGACGATCCATACCTACGATACCGCCGAGGTTAAGGTCGAGCTTCGCCATCTCGAGCTTAAGCTTTGCAACTTCCTTCTTAGGGAGAAGATCGAAGTAGCCGTTGCTCTCCATATCACGCAGCTCAAGAAGTCTTGCAACCCTTGTCTTGATTGTCTTGAAGTTTGTGAGTGTACCGCCGAGCCATCTGTTATTTACATAGAACTGACCGCATCTCTCAGCCTCTTCCTTAATAGAATCCTGAGCCTGCTTCTTTGTACCTACGAAAAGGATATCTCCCTGGGAAGCGAGTTCCTTCATAGCATCGTAAGCCTCGTCAATCTTCTTGACGGTCTTCTGCAAATCAATAATGTGAATGGTGTTACGCTCTGTGAAGATGTACTCCTTCATCTTAGGGTTCCATCTTCTTGTCTGATGTCCGAAATGGACGCCTGCTTCAAGCAGCTGCTTCATTAAAATAACTGGCATAAAATTTTCCTCCTTGTTTTACTTCCGCGAGGACCCGAACTTTCTTTGAAAGCACAAGAATTTTTCGTCCCGCGTGATTTTTATGCCCGAGTATATTAACAAAATCTTTTCGAAGCGGCAAGTAATTTATGAGAATTTGTTTTATATTATATAAAAACTGATTTGCGAGGTATTACAAATGCTTGATGAATATCAGAAGACATTCCTGAGCGAACTAATTGCAATTCCCTCCGTAGGCGGTGTCGCAAGCGAGAATCGTCCTTACGGCAACAAGCCTTACGAGGCACTTGAGTATTTTCTAGGAAAAGCCCGTGATTTAGGGCTTAACACGGGAATTCTCGGCAACCGCGTAGGATACGTCGACTTCGGCAAAGGCACAAAACTTCTGGGAATTGTGTGTCATTTGGACGTCGTTCCCGCCGGTGAGGGCTGGAACAGCGACCCGTTTACACTTACAGTTAAAGACGGTGCTATGTACTGCAGAGGAATTGTAGATGACAAAGGACCTGCCGCCGCTTCGTTCTTTGCCATAAAATCTTTGCTCGAAGAAGAATTTGACCCGGGAGAGTATACAATCCGACTTATTCTGGGCACAGACGAGGAAAGAACATGCTCATGTGTCGAGTACTACAGTGAGCACGGACAAATTCCCGACTTTGCGATAACGCCCGACGCCGACTTTCCTGCTATCTTCTGCGAAAAGGGAATCTTGCACATTAAGCTTTACGGTGAAGGTGTCGAAAACATCACAGCCACCGGCGGGAACGCAGCCAACATGGTACCCGCAAGCGCGAAGATTGATATTAACGGCAAGCTTATTGAAGCTCAGGGCAAGTCCGCTCACGGTTCAAAGCCGGAGCTTGGAATCAATGCCATAACCAAACTTACCGATAAGATTTATGAGGAAAATCTCCCTGAATCAGAGCTGCCTGTATTTAAGTTTATTAAGGAGTTTGATGCCGGAATGGCAACCGGATGCACCGTAGCCGATGAATCCGGTAAATTAACGTCTAATATCGGAATTCTTTCTGTAAACGACAAGGAGCAGTCTGTAACCATAGACTTCAGAGTTCCCGTTACTTATCCTCTTTCACAGGCAGTTTCCATACTTGAAGAATATGCCGCCTCTTACGGACTTAAGGCCGATGTTAAATCCTCCATGGACGGAATATTCAAGGACAAAAATTCCAAGGAAATTCAAATTCTGACATCTGTATGGGCCGGTCACATGGATAAATTTACAGGTTTCAAAGAAGAATACAGAGAAACATGCACCGAGCCTTTGGCAATAGGCGGTGGCACATATGCAAGACACCTTCCCAACACCGTTGCATTCGGAGTTCAGGCACCCTGGCACATCGATCAGTGCCACCAGGCAGATGAACATGTGGCAATAAGCGACTTTGAAGAATGGATAGCAATTATTAAGGAAGCAATTGTTAAGCTTATTGAAAGCTGATTTAGAGCAAATTCACAGCAAAACAAAAGGTCCGGCACAAAACCGGACCTTTATTGTTAAACAATTTAATTTAAAATCAGAATTCTCCGGGAAGCTCAAGAGTTCTGTTCTTGTTAAGCTCCGTGCAAACTTCGATGAAACGCTCGACGGGAACATTTCTTACCTGTCTGTTCGAACCTCTTACATTTACGGAAACCTGGTTGGAAGAAGCTTCCTCGTCACCGACAACAAGAATATAAGGATCCTTCAAGTTCTTAAATCTCTTAATCTTATCTCTCATGTTGATGTCATTGTAGTCAGCCTCAACCCTGATACCATTTTCCTTGAACTTCTTTTCGAGCTCCTTGGCATAATCATTGTGCTCGGGTCTTATGGGCACGATTGCAACCTGATAAGGGTTGAGCCAGAACGGGTATGCGCCCTTGAAGTGCTCCGTTATGATACCGATGAATCTCTCGAATGAACCGAAGATTGCACGGTGGATAACGATAGGCATCTTCTGAGAGCCGTCCTTGTCAACATATGTAAGCTCAAAGTTGTGAGGCAGCTGGAAGTCGAGCTGAACGGTTCCGCACTGCCACTCACGTCCGAGAGCATCCTTAATCTGAAGATCAATCTTCGGGCCGTAGAAAGCTCCGTCACCCTCGTTAACCTCGTAATTGCCCTCACCGTACTTCTCATCAAGGATATCCTTGAGGGCAGCCTCGGCAGCGTTCCAGGACTCGATATCACCCATGTAATCATCAGGTCTCGTGGAGAACTCAGCGCGATACTCCACGCCGAATGTCTTATAAATCTCATCTGCAATGGAGATTACATCCTTAATCTCGTCCTTAATCTGCTCAGAAGTAACAAATGTATGGTCATCATCCTGACGGAACTCCTGAACTCTGAACAAACCGTTCATCTGTCCGGACTTTTCCTTACGGTGCAGTACATCATACTCACTGTATCTGATGGGAAGTTCCTTATAAGAATGCATCGTACGCTTATATTCAATCATGGCGTTCGGGCAGTTCATGGGCTTTGCAGCCATTGTGTCCTCGGCCTCAATCGAATAGTGAGAAGCGGTCTCATCAGAAGTAATAGCATCCTCGGCATTGGTATCCTTCGTTACACCCGGAACGATGAACATGTTGTTTACGTAATGTGCCCAGTGTCCTGAGATCATCCAAAGCTTCTTGTTGTTGATAAGAGGTGCGGAAATTTCAGAGTAATCGTGCTTGAGCTGAAGCTCTCTCGAGTACTTCAGAAGCTCGGAATACATAATCCATCCGCGGGGCATCCAGTAAGCCATACCGGGCGCGGTGTCTCTGAACATGAACAGGTCAAGCTGTGTGCCAATCTTCTTGTGATCTCTCTCAAGAGCTTCCTTGATAAACTGCAGATGAGCCTTAAGTTCATCCTTCGAAGGGAAAGCATAAAGATAAATTCTCTGGAGCTGATCTCTCTTCTCATCGCCTCTCCAGTAAGCACCGGAAACGCTCTTAATCTGGAAAGCGGCACCCATAAGATCTCTTGAGTTCTCAACATGAGGTCCTCTGCAAAGATCAACATAATCGTCACCCGTCCAGTAAATGGAGATTACTTCGTCTTCGGGAAGTTCATTGATAATTTCAGTCTTGAACTTCTGATCTTTAAACAAATCGAGAGCTTCGCTCTTCGAGATTTCTTTTCTTGTCCAGTCTTCCTTGCGCTTGATTATCTCATGCATCTTGTCCTCGATGACCTTGATGTCATCGTCCCCTACGGGCCTAGGCAGCGTGAAATCGTAGTAGCAGCCGTCCGCAATCTGCGGTCCGATAGCATACTGAACATTTTCCTTGCCGTAAATCTCAATTACAGCCTTGGCAAGAATATGCGCAAGTGAATGACGGTATAAACCGAGATACTCTTCTTTTTCCATATTAACCTCCTTAACGGGTACTGCAAATACTACACTTTTTATTATAAAAGGGCAAGAATCAATTACTCGCCGCCAAATTCCATGAGTTCTCCGCTTACGGGATGATAAAAACTCAAGCAGAAAGCCTCAAGCATAATTCCTTCGGGGCACGCGGGACCTCCGTACTTGGTATCGCCCACCAAAGGGTGCCCTATATGAGAAAACTGTGCTCTAATCTGATGAGACCTGCCGGTAACAAGCATGATTTCGACCTCAGTGTTCTTTCCGTCAAAATTCAAAACTTTATAACGAAGCTCGCTGTATTTGGCTCCTTCGGTTTCCTTGTCAAAAACAGTTGTAGTATTGGTTTTCGTATCTTTAAACAAATAGTTTACGAGCTTTCCTTCACCATCGAGTTTGCCTGAGACAAGTGCCTTGTAGCCTTTATGAAACTTATTTTCGCGGATTTGCTTTGAAAGACGAGAAGCACACTTACTGGTCTTCGCGAAAACCATAATTCCGCACACGTTTCTGTCAAGCCTGTGAACGAGCCCCAGAAAAACGTTTCCGGGCTTGTTGTACTTTTCCTTCAGGTACGCCTTAAGAAAAGTAAGCATATCCGGCGCATCTGAGCCGTCCGACTGCGATAAGTATCCGCGAGGCTTATACGCCACCAGCAGATGATTGTCCTCGAAAATTATGCGAGGGGTGTCCATCTTGCAGCCTGTCCGCAAGGCAGGTTTATGCCCATTTGTGTTATCGGAAGTCCCAATTCACCGCATTCGGCCTTTCCGCCGAACTTCGACGAACACGTAAGATTAATGACATTGCCCACGGCATTTGCCCCGAGTTCCGTCGCATATGAGCTGATTATCATGAACAAAGGCTTATCCGAGAGCAAAAGCGACGTTCTCTGAACAAATTCATAAAGGGATTTCTCTATCTCCCAAAGCTCACCCGAAGGTCCTCTTCCGTACTTTGGCGGATCCATTATAATTCCGTCATAGTGCCTGCCGCGGCGTATCTCACGCTCCACAAAACGCCTGCAGTCTTCATTTATAAATCTGATGTAAGAATCCTCGAGTCCGCATGCAGCCACATTTTCCTTGGCGCGGGCAATCATGCCCTTGGATGAGTCAACGTGCACAACTTCTGCGGCACCGTGACAAGCAGCTGCACAGGAAGCAGCTCCGGTATAAGCGAAGAGATTTAATATTTTAATATCATCTCTTCCCGATTTAACGGCATCGCTTATAAGTTTTCCCGCGAAGTCCCAGTTACTTGCCTGCTCGGGAAAAAGTCCGGTGTGCTTAAAAGATGTCGGTTCGATAATAAATTTCAAATCTTTATCCAGAGATCTGTATCCAACGGTCCATGTCGAAGGCAAGGGCTTTACCTTCTGCCAAGCCCCTCCCCCACTCTGACTTCTGTGATAAACGGCATCCGGAGCTTTCAGATCATCCCACGAGACTTCTTTGCCGTCCTTGATAACCGGCCAGATAGCCTGTGGATCGGGTCTTCTCAAATATACGTTTCCCCAACGTTCAAGCTTCTGAGCATCGCCTGCCAGAATAACTTCAAAGTCGCTCCATTTATCCGCCAAAAACAATTTATCAAATCTCCTTGATTATCGGTTAACGGTAAGAGCATCCGATGATGCCACCAAACCGTCGTCGTAGTAAACATTTACAGTGTAACTTCCTTCTCTGTAGCTTTCACCCCAGAAATCACAGTCGGCAACAGTCTGCCCATCCAAAGTAAGCTCTATCGTCTGAACCTTTTCGCCGTTAAAAAGAAGGTCACAGGTCAGTGTCAGATACATCGGTCTGTTAAAGTAAACAACAGCTTCGAGAGCCTCAGGAGACTCAAGCGAAGGATTTTTGTCTGTTATGGGATTTGACATCAGCGGGTCATACCAGATTGTATCAACCACTGTTTCCTCGAAAAATACGCTGCTGTAAGACTCAGGCATTCCGTTATCGCCCACAAATACTACGGACTCATAGGGTTTAATAAAAAGATCCATCAAAGGCTCAACACTTTTTATATTCCAGTCGGCTTCATGTCTTGTAAAAATAAGCGTAATATCTTCATCGGTCAGTACGCATTCGTCCATGATATCGCTTATTTCTTCCCGGGTTACAAGAGAAATATCCTCTATTACACGAACATCTTCAAAGTTGATTTCAACTTCAGCTTTGGATCTCGACTTATTAAGATTAACCGAACTTATCTCGAAGGAAACACCGGAAAGTCCGTTCTCAATTAAATCGGCAACCGCTCCGTCAATCAAAGAAGCGTCATAATCATCGTCATACTCCTCGCAAAACCCCGTAGGATCGGCGATAAATTCCTCAATCAGACTTTCAGCCTCTTTCTCAACTTTCTTGGAGGCTATTCCTTCAAGCATCCCGGAACATCCGCTTAAAGCAAAGACACTAAAGCAAGCCGCTAAAACTAAAGCCGTAATACGCTTTGACACCCAAGTACACTCCATTAAAATTCGTTCGGGCAATTATACACCAAAACAACATTTTTTAATATATAATGGCATAGGCGATACTTTCGCCCGAAAGGATTTATCATGCCTCAGTCACCACACATTCTGGTTTGTGACGATGATCCAATCGTTCACGAGTCATTAAGCTTATATTTGGAAGCGGAGCATTATACTCACGCTGATGCCTACGACGGCAAGCAATCAATTGAACTTGCTTACAACGAGAAGCCCGACCTTATTCTCTTGGACGTTATGATGCCGGAGATGAACGGCCTTGACGTTTGCAAGGAACTTCGAAAAACACTTTCAACTCCTATCATCATCTTGACTGCCAAAGGCGAGGAAATTGACAGGGTATTGGGACTTGAACTCGGTGCGGATGACTACATCGTTAAACCCTTTTCGCCGAGAGAGGTTGTAGCGAGAATCAAAGCGGTTCTTCGAAGAACAGAATCTCTTTCCGACAGCGCCTCAAGTTCTGTTTTAAGATTTGACGGGCTCGAGATTAATCTCGAGAATTATTCGGTAAGAGTAAATAACGTCTCCGTCTCCTTCACACCGAAGGAAGTTGAAATTCTGCATTTACTCGCGTCCCACCCTGATACGGTTATGAGCCGAGAGCAGATTTTAAAAGCCGTTTGGAAAGACGATTTTGACGTTGATGTAAGAACAATCGACACGCATATTAAGAGAATCAGACAGAAGATAGCATATGAAGGTTCCAAGTGGACTATCTCCACTGTTTACGGTGTCGGTTATAAATTCGGAGGCAACTGATTGTTTCACCACAGCACCATAATGCGAAGAATGTTCCTGCTGGTGGCCCTCGCCCTTGCGTCGGCCGCTATCCTGGCAGGCATTGCATTCGGCATTGCGGGCAGAAGCATTTCTTTCAATTACCAGGTCGATAACGCATATAACGAAGCTGCCAAGATATCGGAAAGCATCACTAAAGCTGATGATTTATCGCTGAGGAGCATTTATAACTATATTCTTTACCCCGCCTGTGCATCAGAACGCGAATACATAATCACGGATTCACACGGAAATCTTGTAATGCCGGGAATTTTTGTAAATCTCGAGAATGAGTACAAGTACGATGTACTTGCCTTCTTAAGAGACAACATTGCAAACGAAAGTGCCTGGGAGGATTCCATGGCATTTATGGACACAGACTCCGTATTAAGCAAAATCATGCTTGTCAGGATAAAAATTTCAAACGGAGACTCAACTTATTACGTTGTCCAATATACGCTTATAAACGAAAGCGGAGATCTTATAAGCGAGTACATTAATATTCTTTTCCTCTCAACACTTGCGTCAGCTCTCATAATGCTTGTACCCACGGTTATATTCGTTGAAATTATCACAGAACCTTTGCAGGAAGTTAACAGCGTGGCCAAGGAATACGGGCGAGGCAATCTCTCTACCAGAGCAAACGAAAAACATTCGGGCGAAGCGGGCGAACTTGCATCCTCCTTCAATCAAATGGCGGACCGATTGTCAAAAACTTTCAGTGATCTAACCAATGAGAGAAATAAACTCGAGAACATTTTTAACGTTATCTCCGAAGGAATTATCGTGTTCGATGCGAACGAGACCGTAACCTTCAAGAATGACACCATGAAAGAAATCTTTTCGAAGGTCCCTAGGAAGAACACATTCGCAGAAAAGCTCCAGATTATACCCTTCGACGAGTTTTGGAAGGATCTCGATACTTGCCTTGCCGAGGGTCAAACCCAGAGTAAAACCGTCGAGAGCACTACTTATGCCTACCAATACACGATTGTACCGAGTTTTGACAATGACAACGAAGACAAATGCATAGGTGCCACCGGATTTTTCCGCGATATTACCGAGGAGCATAAACTTGATATGACAAGACGCGACTATGTCGCGAACATCTCTCACGAGCTTCGCACTCCCCTTCAGACATTAAGAGGTCTTATCGAGCCACTCTCGGACGGAATGGTTAAGAAAGAAGAAGACCGCCAGAGATATTACGACATAATCCTTAACGAGACACTAAGACTTTCAAGGCTTATCGATGACATGCTTGAGCTGTCAAAACTTCAGTCAAGAACGATTGCGTTCCAGATGTATCCGTTTGATTTAAATGAACTTCTTGACAGCATTCTGGCAAGATTTACTCCTGTTATGAACGAAGCCGGAATATCGTTTAATGTCGCTTATCTTACGGGAAAACTTCCCACTGTTATGGGAAATCCGGACCGTGTAAACCAAATTCTTGTAATTCTCCTTGATAACGCGAAGAAGTACACTCCCTCCGGCGGTTCCATCACCATAAACAGCGAATACAGTGAAGAAATCGGTAAAGTGTTTATATCTGTATCCGACACAGGTCAGGGTATACACGAGTATGACATCAATCATATCTTCGAGCGTTTCTTTAAGGCTGACCGTGCACGCGGCAAAAAGGGTACCGGTTTAGGTCTGGCTATTGCCAAGGAGCTCTTGTCTTACATGGGCGAGGAAATCACTGTTCAGAGCGATTACGGTAAGGGCACAACCTTTACTTTCACCTTGAAGAAGGCGGACGCCGTTAATCAATGGGAGTAAGAATCAACAAATATATAGCATCGTCAGGAATGTGTTCGAGAAGGCAGGCTGACGAGCTTATAGAGGCCGGGAAAGTCACGATTGACGGTATTCCGGCCCAAAACGGCGCTGTCGTTGAAGATGGAATGATTGTTAAAATCGATGACAAAGAAATCTTCCCTGAGGACAAAAAAATTTATATTGCTCTCAACAAACCCCTCGGCATCACCTGCACCACAGACAGACGTGACCCGAGCAACATAATTGATTTCATGGGCCTTGACGACAGAATTTTCCCCGTTGGCAGGCTCGACAAGAATTCCTCGGGGCTGATTCTCCTTACCAATGACGGCGACATCGTAAATAAACTTCTTCGCGTCGAAAACGGGCACGAGAAGGAATACGCCGTAAGAGTCAACCGCAAAATCGAGCCGGATTTCAAAGGAAAAATGGAGAAAGGCGTTAAGATTCTGGGCACCACCACACTACCCTGCACCGTAAATATTACAGGAACTCACACCTTTAATATTATCCTCAAGCAAGGTCTTAACAGACAGATAAGGCGCATGTGCGATGCATTGGGATATAAGGTCACAAAGCTTAAAAGAATTCGTTTTATGGATATAACTCTGGGTGACATGAAGCCCGGTCAGAGTCGCTATCTTACGGGTAAGGAAATAAAGTCTTTAAAATCTTCCGATTAATCTTACAAGCTTCTCGAACGGACGCTTGAGCATGACGTACCAGATTTCCTTTTTTCCGTACTTCTCGACCATAATCGTGTAAACACCTGCGAATCTTCCTGCGATGACATCGGTAAAAACCTGATCCCCGACCATAACCGCATGTTCTTTGTCGGTATTCATAAGTTTCAAAGCTCTGTAAATACCGTCAGGCCTGGGTTTATGAGCATAAGTCACGCAAGGTATATCAAGAAGTTTTGCAATCTCAGCGGATCTGCCGGATTTGGCATTAGATACTAAGCAACACAATAGACCTCTGCTCTTAAGTTTATTTATATAATCATAAGCATAATTGTCAGGTGCCGTTGCATGGTCCGGACCCAAAGTGTTATCAAAATCCAGAAGGAAACAAGATATGCCGCGGTTTACGAGCTCGTCAAGCGGAATCTCGTTTACACTGCCGTACACGGCATCGGGCTTCATGGCAGAAAAAATATTCATGCGACAGATTTTAATTATTCTGTAGCTAAAAGTAAATAATCTTGTGATATTATAATGTCCGATAAAAGAAACGAGGTGTCATAAATGAAGATTGCAAAGTTCGGCGGTTCGTCACTCGCCAATGCATTTCAGATTAAAAAGGTTTGCGATATTATTCTTACCGATTCCGACAGACATATTGTTGTTGTGTCGGCTCCCGGAAAGCGAACACCTGATGACACCAAGGTGACGGATTTACTTATTGCGGTTGCAAACGCAAGGCTTGCGGGAAACTCCTACGACGAAGAGCTTGAGGCTGTTCTTAACCGTTACCGCGAGATTTGCGATGAACTCGAGATTCCTTCTTCTCTTCCCGAGATTGAGAAAACTTTAAAGGATGCCGCAGCTTCTGATACAACTGACAAAGTAACTTACATGGATACTGTTAAGGCAATGGGCGAAGACTGCTGCGCAAGACTTGTGTCAGCTTACCTTACTTCCATCGGCCATAAGGCCAAGTACTGCTCGCCCAGAAAATGTGGTTTGCTCCTCGAGCATGACAAGGCAGGCAAGGCAAGAATTCTCGGAGAGTCTTACGATAATCTGGCAGAGCTTGCCAAAGAAAAGGCAATCTGCATCTTCCCCGGTTTCTACGGTTGTGCTTCTGACGGTCACGTCATCACTTTCTCTCGAGGCGGATCCGACATCACGGGTTCTATCCTTGCAGGCGCCGTAAACGCGGAGGTTTATGAGAACTGGACCGATGTAGACAGCGTATTCGCAGTTAATCCTTCTCTTGTAAGCAATCCCTTCCCTATTCACGAGATTACTTACGACGAAATGCGTGAGCTCGCGTATGCAGGTTTCTCCGTTCTTCATGAGGAAGCCCTTTACCCTGTATATGTCCGTGGAATTCCCGTTCATATCAGAAACACTAATAATCCTTCCGCCCGCGGTACCCGAATCGTATCCGAGAGAACGCGTTATGACTCACTCGTAACCGGAATCGCCGGCGAAAAGGGTTTTGTCACAATCACAGTAACCAAGTATCTCATGAATCACGAGGTAGGATTCATCTCAAAGCTTCTGGGCATTCTTTCCGATGAAGGAATCCCCATCGAACACATTCCTTCCGGAATCGACTCCGTTACAATCATCGCAAGAAAGAAGTATTTCACGCCCGAAAAGGAAGAGATCATCGTCAACAGATTCCGTAACGAAGCAAAAGCCGAAATGGTTAAGGTCGATCACGGTCTTGCAATTGTTATGATTGTCGGTCAGGCCATGGAAAAATCCGTAGGTATTATGGCACGTGCCGCATCCGCCCTTTCCGCTGCCGGTATCAACCTTCGCATCGTAAACCAGGGCGCATCCGAGATTTCAATGATGTTCGGTGTTTCCGAAGAGTACTGCGAATATGCGGTTCGTGTTCTTTATAAAGAATTGTTCAGATATTAATTGATTTCAAAATTCTAATATTATTGCTCCTTCCCAATCGGTGCGCCTGACGGTGCACCGATTGTTTTTGAGTCTCTCCAATACTTCATCTGACGGATGTCCGTAGCCGTTGTATTTGCCGACAGATATTATCGCAAGTTCCGGCGATGCTGCTTCAATAAATTCTTCGGAAGTAGAATACTTAGAGCCATGATGAGCAATTTTCAAAATGTCGCAATCAACATCAGATGCAGCATCCAAAATCCTCTCTTCACTTTCAAATCCGATATCACCGGTAAAAAGTATTGATGTATCTTCATAAGTGAGTTTTAGGACAATGCTATCTTCATTTCCTCCGTCGGTCACTTCATAAGGCCAGAGACAATAAAGTTTTAAATCGTCATTAATACTTATCGTGTCGCCTGCCAACACATCATAACAAGTAATAAAATTATCTATTCTTCCCTTTGACTCAAGAAAATTAAGTCCTCCGATATGATCCTCATCCATATGCGAGGCCACAGCCATATCAACCTTATCTATTCCATAGTAATCAAGCACGGGAACAACAGCATACCGTCCCTCCTCTTCTGTTCCGCTGTCAATCAATATGCTTTTTCCGTCATACATTACAAGGCAACAATCACCCTGACCTACATCGATAAAAACCACCTTCAAGTCCTTTTCGAAAATAATATCAGTGAGCATAAATACAAATGACAGCACGAGTCCCAAAAAAGCTGTTTTCAACAGTTTGTCTCTTATGATGCACTCCGGGATAAGGTAAAGACCCGCAAAGATAAAGGTACATACTGTAAATGAAACGGTAAGGCCTCTGCTCGACAAACCGGTCATGGACACCGAAGAGCAGATTCTTACGGTAAAAAGCAAAACTTTCAACAGCAACGAACACATAAACGGCAGTCCTGTGATTACCGAGGGCAGAAAGAATACGCAGGCCAAGGTTGCAAGGAACGACGCCAACAGAGACACCGCTACATGAACGAAGGAGAAATAATAACAGCTTCTGCCCCAAAAAGGCATCATCGCAAAAGTTGCCGCAAGAAGAGCGCCTAATGAAGAGGCGGATGTCCCGCTCAAACCAATCTTTTCAAGTAATCCCTGAATTCTTTGAGCAAAGAGCCTTATTCCCAAAGCACATGCAAAACTCATCTGAAAGCCGGAAGAAAGACAACTATATGGGTCTGCGAATATCATAATCAAAGCAGCAAGCGACATACCCGACAAAAAATCACGTGCAAGAAAAGCGCAGATGCTCATAATTGCTGCACGTGTAACAGATGAGGACCAACCGGTAAAGGTTCCTATAAGCATGCAAAATATTATATATAAAGGTGCTGCCCTGTTCTTCTTTACATGAAAACCGGATATGATTGCAGAAAGAATCGTCAGAAACCCCGAAAAATGAGTTCCCGACACCGCCAGCAGATGCGAGCAATTCGAAAGCCTGAAACATCTTGAAACATCATCGGTTACAAGAGAGGTGTCTCCCATAAAAATAGCTGCCGCTAAAGCTTTATCTTCTTCCTCAAAGATTGAAAGAGCCATATTCCTTGTCTTTAAAGAAAGTGACTGTATATGATTAACAACTTCAAAAATCCAATTATCCGATCTGACAATTCTGATATCAGATGCATAAAGGACTGAATTTATCCCCGAACTTTTAAGATAGGTCCTGTAATCAAACTCTCCCGGATTCGTCGGACCCGACGGCATCTGAAGCTTTCCGTTAAAGTAAATCTCATCACCGACTCTAAGTCCTGTTATATCCTCATCGGTCTGAAGCAAAAGCCTGCCGTAATCAGGGTTTCTGACTTCAACTTTGACTGTGCCGTCAAGTTTTTGCTGTACTTTTCTTACAACAGCACTCGTGTAATCCACACGTTCATATTCGATACAAGGCTTAAAGTTCACATATATATTCATTAACAGCATCAATAAGACAGCAGGAAGTAAAAGAGGCCTGTCTTTAAACACCTTTAACATATATGCACTTATAAAACGCACCTTATTTCCCTGTTCCATACCGTTATGTTAAAATAAGTCTCGTAAAAATCGGGACAAAATCCACGACAAAAAACGACAATATTGTCGGTAATGAAGAGTTTTTAAAGCAAGAATGGAAGTTAATTTCAGAAAGATGAAGTATTTGAGGACTGCCGCCGCCATTGAGCAGTGCCCTTCAAGTAATTTGCCGGAAATAGTTTTGTCCGGCAGATCCAACGTCGGTAAATCTTCTCTTGTCAATGCCCTGGCGGATAACCGTAAACTTGCCAGAGTGTCACAAACTCCGGGCAAAACACGTGCTGTTATTTACTTTGAGGTTGACGGCAAACTTCTTATAGCTGATCTCCCGGGTTACGGCTACGCTAAGGTCTCGAAGGAGAAACAGGCAGAGTTTTCGAAGCTTGCCGACAGCTACTTTACGTCCGGAAGACCTTTTAATCTCGTGCTTCACCTGCTTGACATCAGACGTGACCCGACGCCTGAGGATGCTTCCATGTTCGAGTACATGAACGCCAACAAAATCCCTTACTTTGTTGTCTTCACCAAATGCGACAAGTTCTCGGCGGCAGGTCTTCGCAGAAGGCTCGATGAACTTCGTAAAGTCTACGATTTTGATGAGGATGCCCAGGTTTTCGCTGTATCTTCCATGAAGAAGCAAGGAATCGAGGATCTTCAAAATGCAATTACCAAACTACTCTTTTAAATCGGCAATGATTTTTGTATGTTTGGACAGTTGCTTTAAACCGGTTATTGAATAATACTTAATTATAAATGTAAAGGAGATGTAGATGCTTAAGCTTGAACCCTGCGGTCCCATCGGAATAATCTCGCACAACGCCAACCGCGAATTCGTCAAAGCGGTAAGCGACGTTTTGTATCAGAAGCGCAGGAAGCGTGCCGAAAACGCATCCAACCCCTACACATCCACTCCCGGATATTTAAGAACCGACTATATTATCGATTCCAAGCTCATAAGATTTCAGACCTGCGAAGGTAAGTTCCAGCTCGGAGAGTCAATCAGAGGTCATGATATTTTCATTATTACAGATGTTCTGTCTCATAACGAGACCATAGACCTGTTTGGCAACAGACACATCCTCTCACCCGACGATCACTACAGAGATCTTTTGCGAATTGTGTCCGCATGCTCCGGTAAAGCCAGAAGAATCAATGTCATAATGCCTTTCGTTTACGAAGGACGCCAGGAAAACAGAGAATCCTCTAACGAGTCGATGGACGTTGCATCGATGCTCCAGCAGCTTTACAATTTGGGAGTTGCAAACCTTATTGTTTTCGACCCTCACGATGCAAGAATTGCCAATGCGGTACCTCTCATGGGAATTGATTTCCCGAAGAGCGCTTATAAAATAATTTCAACATTGCTGTCGAATTTTGATTCAATTCATGTTGATAAAGATAAAACAATTGTTGTAAGTCCTGACGAATCCGGCGTAAACAGAGGTATCTTCTACTCATCTCTCATGAATCTGCCCCTGGGCATCTTCTACAGAGACCGAGACTACTCAAAGAAGGTTGACGGAGAGCATCCTGTTAAGTCGTACAAGTACTTGGGAGATGAGATTTCAGGAAGAGACGTTCTCATTATCGACGATATGATAAACTCCGGAAATACAATGCTCAGGACATCTAAGATTCTTAAGAACAACGGTGCACGCGATATTTATTGCCTTGCTCCGTTCGGGCTTTTCACAGACGGACTTGATACTTTCGATGAAGCTTATGACGAAGGTGTTATCAAAGCAGTTTTGTGTACGAATCTTAACTACAGGTCGGAAGACCTTTTAGCACGCAAATGGTATATAGATGTTGATATGATTCCTTACGTTGCAAGAATTATCGACGCCATCAACGCAAATGAATCAGTAACGGATTTAATTAACTCGACATCAAGAATAACAGACTTTTTGGGACAAATCAGAATCGGCGAGCTTTTCGACGAGTTTGAAGGAAAAGACTAAATATCTATGTAAGGAAGGTGCACCATGACTTCAGTACCCGCAGATGAGAAATCCTATTCAAGATATAACCAGTACGGCGAGAACCCTATGGCTCCCGTGGCCCCTATCGGCCTTATTCCTTTGAAAGGCAGCGTAGAGTTCACCGAGAAGGTTAATTACTACCTGACTACAAGAAGATCCGAGTACCAGCAGGAAGCAATCGTTTCCAAGTATCCCGGATTTTACCGACAGGATTACCGTGTCGAGGTGGATAACACGAGATTTTCATCAGGCGAAGGAAAAGCCGTCATTAAGAACACAGTCAGAGGTCACGATCTTTACATTGTAAGCGATGTCATGAACCCTTCCATCACTTACAAGATGTTCGGCCAGATGAACCATATGAGTCCCGACGATCACTATCAGGACTTAAAGAGAGTAATTCTCGCGTGCTCCGGAAAAGCCAGAAGAATCAACGTAATCATGCCTTTCCTTTATGAGAGCCGCCAGCACAAGAGAAACGCTAGAGAGTCCCTTGACTGCGCTTTCGCACTCGAGGAACTTTACAGCCTCGGCGTTGCCAATATCATTACTTTTGATGCTCACGACGAGCGAGTTGCAAATGCAATCCCTCTTTCGGGCTTTGAGTCCCTCCCTGCCACATACCAGATTATCAAGGAGATGTACCGCCAGATTCCCGATTTGTCATTTACAAAGGGCAAATTCATGGTTGTATCCCCTGATGAAGGCGGTATCGGCAGAGCTATGTATTTTGCATCAATCCTAGGTGTCCCTCTCGGAACATTCTATAAGAGAAGAGACTACACGACCGTTGTAAACGGCAGAAACCCCATAATCGCTCATGAGTTCCTCGGTGACTCTGTTGAAGGCATGGATATTCTTATCGTGGATGACATGATTTCTTCCGGTGATTCCATGCTTGACATCGCAAAGGCTATGAAGGACCGGGGCGCACGCAAGGTATTCTGCGCTGTTACATTCGGTCTGTTCACAGAAGGTATCGACAACTTTAACAAGGCGTACGAACAGGGCGTGTTCGACAAGGTATTTGCGACCAACCTCATCTACAGAAGACCCGAGCTTCTCGAGGCTCCCTGGTTTGCGGACGTCAATATGTGCAAGTTTGTAGCTCTTCTTATAGATGCCATCAACCACGACGCTTCCCTCTCCAACCTCATTAATCCTACGGAGAAGATTAAGAAGCTCCTTAAGGAAAAGGGCGAAAACATCTGATAACAGATGGCATCGGGTTCGAGGACAACTTCAGGTAATCGCAGCAAAAACACCGGAAGAAACTCTTCCGGCAGGAATTCTGCGAAAAAAAACAGCACAAAGAGAACTTCTTCCAAATCGAGGTCCGGTTCTTCCGGGAAAACCCAATTGACTTTTGCGGATTATTTTTACGAATTTTCCAAGACAAGATTTTTCCGCCCGACGCTCATAATTGTAGGTTCTGTTGTTATAGTGTTGCTGGATCTTTTATTCTCATGGAATAATTTTGAAATCTTCTTCAAAATTCTCGGATTCGAGATAATTCTTGCAGGATTTTTCTGGCTTATAACGCTTGTTTTCAAATTCAGCGACACATCTTACGGAAACGAAGACTGATGGCTTTCGACGGAATTACCGCTCATCTTCTGGCAAGTGAGCTTAATGAATCCTTGGCAGGCGGCAGAATCGACAAAATTCATCAGCCCGACAAACAAACGGTAATTATCTCAGTCCGAGTCAACGCTACCGTAAAAAAACTTCTTATATCGATTAATCCCGCTTGCGTTCGCATGAACATAACATCAGCTGTAAGAGAAAATCCGAAGATGCCTCCTTCCTTTTGCATGCTTCTTCGAAAATATCTTTCCGGTGCAAAAATTCTCTCCGTCTCCTGCCCGTCCTACGAGCGAATTGTCGAGCTTAAGGTCAGCATTACCGATGAGCTTTACGATCAGAAAACATACACGCTTATATGCGAGCTTATGGGAAGGCATTCAAACCTGGTTCTCGTTACAGAATCCGGAAAAATTGTTGACAGTCTCATTCACGTTGATATGAGCGTTAACCGTTACCGTGAAGTAATGCCTGCGAGAATTTACGAGTATCCGCCCGCACAGGACAAAATAACACCTGATGAAGCGCTTGTTCTTATGAATGAAGGCAAGCTTCCCATAAAGACCGAATTTCTGACAAGGAATACCGAGAAGGCTCTTTTGAATTCTGTAAAAGGCCTCTCTCCAAGGCTTTGCGGACTTTTGGCTGATAAGGCAGAGGCCGATGACAGAGCACCGGTAAATGAACTTGGTGATGCTATCAAACAAAACATCATCAAGGAAGCCTCTATACTGTTCACACAGATTATAAGCAAGAAGTCTTCTCCCTGCGTCAGTTTCTCCGATACTCACGAGCCGATGGATTATCACTCCATAAAATACGGGGATCTTCCCAACACCGAGGATTTCAACAGTATCTCCGAGGCAATCGATCGATTCTATGATGTCAAGGATAGGTTTATTGATATTGACCGCAAGAAAAACATACTGATGAGTTCGGTCGATGCGGCTCTTTCACATGCTGTTCGCAAGTATGATATACACCGCAAGGATATTGAAGACGGAAGCAAAGCGGATTACTACAAGAAATGCGGTGACCTTATTTTATCAAACGCCTATCTGATTAAAGACCGTCCGGAAAGCTTTACATGCCAGGATTACTACGCTGATCCTGTAACCGACATTACCATACCATTAAACCTTTCGTTAGATCCGTCAGATAACGCACAGGAATACTATAAGAAATTCCACAAGGCCAAGCGTAAACTCGAACTTTCCTCGAAGTACATAGAGGACGATAAAGATGCCATTAACTACTTCAGATCTCTCAAAGCTGCCGTAAAGGCCTCTGAAAGCGAAGAAGACATTGAGGCTTTAACCTACGAGATACGAAGCTTTTCCGAAAACGACAAAAGGAAAGAACGCGTTCCTCAAAAAGGAGAGCGCGGATACGTAGATCCCAACAAAAATGTAGGCATGGCAAAATCCGGCAAAGCCTCTTCGCGTGCAATGAGAGATGCCGCAAAACGCGCCGCACAGAAAGCCAATAAATCATCAGGGAGAAAGAACCTGCCATCCCGTTCCCTGTCCTTCAGAAAATATCAGACCAAAGACGGTTACGAGATTTTATCCGGAAGAAATAATATTCAAAACGATGAACTGACATTCAGGACCGCAGATAAAAGCGACTGGTGGTTTCACGTTAAAGGACTTCCGGGAACGCACGTTATTTTAAAGTCTCACCGCGGAGAAGAATTCCCGTCTGATGAGGCCGTTCTTGAAGCTGCGGGAATTGCCGCTTATTTTTCGAGAAGCATTATGATTGAAGAGCATTCCGGAAATAAATCCATAGACAGCAGCGAGATAAAAATCGAAGTTGACTACTGCCCGGTTTCACATGTGAAAAAGATACCTGGTGCCAAACCGGGCATGGTAATCTACGAGAATTATTATTCTGTGATGGTTCCCGCAAAAGCTCCTGGAGAAGACGCTATAAAGGACGATTAATTAAAACTCTTAAGAATTTTCTCTTTAAATTCCGATTCATCAAGAGAGAAAATACATCCGCAGTACTTTTGTCTGTAAAGGCCGATATCTCTTGCCATCTTCTGTCCTTCTCTGAAACCGGGTCTGAAATCAATGTATTCGAAGTTTACTCCGTACTTTTCCGCCTTGCTCTGTGCCACAGACTTGATCAAATCATGTTGCTGATAAGGACTCACGAGCAAAGTCGTGCAAAATGAATCGTAACCGTTTTCAGCAGCATATGAAGCCACGTAATCAAGTCTGATATCGTAACACATATGGCATCTGGATCCGAAGTCGGATAAATAAGTTTTGGATTCCCAATAATCCTGCATACATTCATCGTCACCCTTTATAAGTTTGACATTATAATGATCGGCACACTTACCTAAATTCTCAAGGCGCCTCTCCCATTCGAACTCGGGATGAATATTGGGGTTATACCACATCAAATCAAGTTCTTTGCCTTCGTCCAAAAGCAAATTAACCGGATACATGGCACAGGGACCGCAGCAGGCATGAAGCAGCATAGACATGGTTATTCTTCTCCGTTTCCTTCCGTAAGAGAATCAATGGAGATATTCTCGAATGCAGCTTTATTTTTATCTTTAAATGCAGAAGGCTCGGGAATGCCAAGATGTTCAAAAGCCCTTGAAGTAAGCACTCTGCCTCTTGGTGTCTTAGCAAGAAATCCCTTCTGCAAAAGAAACGGCTCATAAACATCTTCTATAGTCACAGGATCTTCACCCGTTATAGCGGCAAGAGTCTCAAGTCCGACAGGACCACCTTTAAATATATCCGCTATAGCGGTAAGTATTCTTCTGTCAACCGCATCAAGTCCTATATCATCGATATCCAAAGCTTTAAGGCCGAAGTCTGAAACTTCCTTATCAATTGTGTCTTTCTCAAGATATAAGGCATAATCTCTCATACGCTTAAGAAGTCTTATTGCAATTCTCGGTGTACCTCTTGATCTCGAGGCTATGTTACGAAGTCCCGATTCGTCAATCTTAATATTCATAAGACCCGCATCGCGCCTTAAGATATCCATGAGATCTTCTGTGTTATATAAATCAAGTCTGTGTATGACACCGAATCTGTCTCTTAAAGGGGCAGACAGCATACCGGCTCTAGTAGTTGCTCCAACCAAAGTAAAGTGCGGCAGGTCAAGTCTTACAGACCTTGCAGAGGGGCCTTTGCCAATCATAAGGTCAAGGCAGTAATCCTCCATGGCAGGATACAAAATTTCCTCTACGCTTCTGTTAAGTCTGTGTATCTCATCTATAAACAAAACTTCATTCTCACCGAGATTTGTAAGTATAGCCGCCAAATCACCCGTCTTCTCTATGGAAGGTCCGGTGGTAATGTGCATGGCAACGCCCATCTCAGATGCAATGATGCCGGCAAGTGTGGTCTTACCCAAACCGGGAGGACCGTATAGCAGAACATGATCGAGCGCTTCGCCACGTGTCTTGGCAGCATTAATAAAAATACGAAGGTTTTCTTTAACCTTGCTCTGACCGCTATAGTCGTCAAGAGTAACCGGTCTTAAGGTCTTCTCATCGCGGTCATCAAACTGACGAGATCTGCCTATAACTCGCTCTTCCTCTTCATACATACCGTAATCGGAATTCTCGTAGCCGCTCATAAAATTACCTCATCATACTCTTCAAAGAGCGCTTGATAAGCTCGGACAGTTCAATACCGTCTTCGTAATTTGCCTCAACCGCTTCCGTTGCAGAAGCTTCCTTATAACCCAGAACAACCAAAGCTTCAACCGCATCGGAAAACACTCCCGAAGCAGGTAAATCGCTTCCGGATTTACCCTTCGCAGAGGCTTTAATGCCGGCTCCAGAAGAACCCGAAACCATTCCCGCCTTCTTAAGTTTGTCCTTAAGCTCGAGAACAATCCTTTCTGCGCCTTTCTTACCCAAACCCTTAACGGATGTCAAAAACTTAACGTCGCCCGCTATTACGGCCATTGCAAGCCTGTCAGGCTCAACCTGAGCGCATATCGAATGAGCAACCTTGGGACCGATACCGCTTACCGTAATGAGCTGAAGAAAAACATCCTTCATAAGCTTCGAAGGAAATCCGTACAAAACGATATCATCTTCTCTTACGCTCTGGTACAGATAAACTTTAACCTCGTCGCCTGTGATTCCGATTTGACCCGATAAACTTGAAGGGCACAGTATCTCATAGCCTATGCCGCTGTTATCAACTACAATCGTATCCTCATCGGTCGATATCAGTTCACCTTTAATATACGAATAAATTCCCATCAGTTAACCTCTAAAATCAAAGCTTAATCAAAGCCGTTATTCCTTCTGCTGTAACCGTAACGCCCGTACTGGTATCCCGACACCGCAAGACCGGCATTCAAAACACCTGTGTTGGCAAGACAGATTGCTATCGCCAAAGCATCTGCCGCATCATCAGGTTTAACATCCTCTTTAAGTCCCAGAATCGACTTTACCATCATCTGCACCTGCTTCTTCTCCGCCTTGCCGTATCCCGTCACCGCAAGCTTAACCTGTCCCGGAGTAAACTCATAAACCGGCAGACCCGCTCTGGCAGCTTCAACGATAACAACACCCCTTGCCTGTGCCGTACCGACAGCCGTAGTGCGGTTCTGAGATATAAAAATTTCCTCTATTGCCATGTAGTCAGGCTTATAGATATCCAGCAAACCCCTTGTCTTCTCATTGATTGCCAGAAGTCTTAAAGGAAATTCCGTCTCGGGTTTGGTGGTAATAACGCCGTAATCAATGCACTTAAGCTTATTGCCGGTCTTACTGACTATGCCGTAACCTGTAATGGCATAACCCGGATCAATTCCTATATAAGTTGTTGTACCGCTTTGTGCCATTACCACCCCTGAACGTTTGTTCGCATTATACTATTAAACCCCAAGCACGTCAATTATTCCGGGGTTTATTTGAGGCTTGCTTTCGGACAATTTATACGCATCTCTTATCATCTTTGAAACCTCATCAATAACCTGTCTGTCGGGTGTGCTTTTCGAGCCCTTGTAAAGAATTGCAAGAGTGTCGCCCACGCTTACATAGTCGCCTTTTTTGCTCAGGAATCTTATGCCTGCACCATAATCGATTACATCATCAACTTTCATGCGTCCCGCACCGAGTTTTACCGATGCATGTCCTATATCGTCTGCTTTAAGCGATGTGACATATCCGCATGATTCAGCTTTTACCTCGCCAACAACTTCCGGCAAGTCTTCGTAAATAATTCGACCGTTGCCGTCAACCTGACCGCCCTGGGACCTGATAAGCTTAATGTACTCGGTCAGTACACGCCCGTCCTTAATGCGCTCGCGACATTCTTCGATAAGCTCTTCATCACTCGCAAAATTGACCTTGCCCGACAGCTTTACCATGTAAGCTCCGATTGTCGATGCGACTTCAATCACATCATCCGCGGGGGTTCCCGATAAACTCTCGAAAACCTCCTGCATCTCTATTACATTGCCGCACGTCCTTCCCAAAGGCTGATCCATATCGGTAATCACGGCAACAGTTTTGCGGCCGCTTAAAGTACCAATCTTAATCATCGCTTCGGCAAGTCTTCTCGCGTCGCTTTCCGTCTTCATAAAAGCGCCGCTTCCGCACGTTACGTCCAAAACAATCGCATCCGCACCACCCGCAAGCTTCTTACTCATAATGGATGATGCGATCAGAGGAACAGAATCAACAGTACCCGTTACGTCACGAAGTGCATATAGTTTCTTATCAGCCGGTGCAAGTGACGGAGTCTGGCCCGATATCACCATACCGGATTTATTTACATACGAAGGAAAGTCCTCAGATGGAACATTTATGTTAAAGTCCTTGATTGAAGCAAATTTATCTACGGTACCGCCCGTAAACCCTAGGCCTCTACCCGACAGCTTCACACTCTTAACACCAAAGGTGGCGCATAGGGGCATTATGATTGGAGTAATCTTATCGCCCACGCCTCCTGTGGAATGCTTATCAACGGCAGTCTCGCCCAAAAATGATAAATCATTCATATCGCCCGAAGAAGCCATATCAAGCGTCAATGTGGTCATCTCACGATCAGTCATACCGTTAAGAACTATAGCCATCAGAAGTGATGAAATCTGATAATCAGGAATCGAACCGTCGGTAACTCCTTTAACGAAAAATCCTATCTGATCATCAGATAATTCGCGACCGTATCTTTTATCCAAAATGATATCAACGATGTTCATATAAGGCCTCCTTGAATGATTATAACAATAATTATCGGCAGACAAAAAATTATTGTTGACAACCGTGCGTGCAATGTTATAATAATCAAGCTGTCAAGCACCTCTAGCTCAGATGGTAGAGCAACTGACTCTTAATCAGTGGGCCCAGGGTTCGAGTCCCTGGAGGTGCACCAGAAAATAAGAACCCCGTAAGTTCAAAGCTTACGGGGTTTTTGTTTTATACTTTATAAATCTTTGTTCAAATTCAAATTTGGATATTTAAATCAGACCTGCAGGTCTACCTCATCAACTTCCAAATCAGACTGATGCGTGCTAAGTATCGGCTTAACCACCTCATCGAGGAAAGCCGTTACCTGCTCGGGACATCTTCCGATATAAAGAGACGGATCGCTTAATTTCAAAAGCTCATCATAAGTCATACCAAACCTCGGATCATCTGCAATTCTTCTTAATAAATCATTAGGCTTGCCTTCATTTTTAACAACAGAACCTGCCTGCATGGAAAGCTGACGAATCTCCTCGTGAAGTTCCTGGCGGTTCCCGCCCTTCTTCGTAGCCTCCATCATGATGTTTTCGGTCATCATGAAAGGAAGTTCCGCAAGTATATGGTTCTCAATCATCTTGGGGTAAACCACAAGACCCGATACAATGTTAGTGTAGATACCAAGAATCGCGTCTACCGCAAGGAAAGCCTCAGGCACGGATATTCTCTTGTTCGCGGAATCATCCAAAGTTCTTTCAAACCACTGCTCAGACGCTGTCATAGCGGGGTTTAACAAATCAGCAATAACATAACGCGACAAAGATGCAATTCTCTCGGATCTCATAGGGTTTCTCTTGTAAGCCATCGCAGAAGATCCGATCTGATTTTTTTCGAAAGGCTCCTCGATTTCCTTCAGGTGCTGCAAAAGTCTTATGTCATTCGAGAACTTGTGTGCGCTCTGAGCGATTCCTGCAAGAGAGGACAAGACCATGAAGTCAACCTTACGCGAGTAAGTCTGACCCGAGACGGGGTACGAACCCGCAAAACCCATCTTCGCACAAATCTTCTTATCGAGTTCAACACACTTGCTGTGATCCCCGTCGAACAAATCAAGGAAAGATGCTTGTGTTCCGGTAGTACCCTTGCAACCGAGAAGCTTTAATGAATCTATAGACTGCTCTACACTCTCGAGGTCAAAAACCAAATCCTGGAGCCATAATGACGCGCGCTTGCCGACAGTTACGAGCTGAGCCGGCTGAAAGTGGGTAAATCCCAAAGTAGGAAGAGCTTTATACTCATCGGCAAACTCTGAAAGCTTAGAAATCAAAACGACAAGCCTCTTACGTACAAGCGTCAGAGCATCTCTCATGATAATAATGTCGGTATTGTCTCCGACGTAGCAGGAAGTCGCACCGAGGTGAATGATTCTGTCAGCGCCCGAAGCCTTAACCTGCTTGCCGTAAGAGTGAACATGAGCCATTACGTCGTGTCTTAAGAGCTTTTCCTCGGCAGCCGCATCGGCATAATCAATATCTTCTTTGTGAACCTTGAGGTCGTCAATCTGCTCCTGGGTAATATCGAGTCCCAGTTCTTTCTCTGCCTCCGCCAAAGCAATCCAGAGAAGTCGCCAGGTGGTAAATTTCTTATCCGGCGAGAATATATACTGCATCTGCTTGCTTGCGTAACGCGAATTCAGGGGGCTCTCATAAGAGGGCTTGCTTAAATCGGACATAAAGGCCTCCGGGAAACTTAGTTTTCAGCGAGAATTTTCTCCACCGCGGATAGTTTAACACAAACAGCAAATACTTCCACAGCTCTGTTTATATCCTCCAAAGACGGATAGCTCGGAGCAATTCTGATGTTGGAATCATCCGGGTCTTTGCCGTAAGGATATGTCGCACCTGCGGGAGTGAACGCCACACCAAGCTCGTTACACTTAGAAATAACGTCCTTGGCAGTTCCGGGAAGCGTGTATACGGAAATGAAGTATCCGCCCAAAGGCTCATGCCATGTGGCGGCATCGGTTCCGTTGATTTCTCTGTTCAAAATTTCCAATGTCTTCTCAAACTTAGGTCTTAAGAGTGCAGCATGCTTCTTCATGTGGTTCTTAAGCGCATCCAAATCAGGAATAAATCTTACATGGGCAAGCTGGTTAATCTTGTTGCCGCCGATTGTCTGAACGCCGATAATCTTAACAGCATACTTGAAATTTTCTTCGTTGGATGCAATGCAGGAAATTCCGCCGCTCGCGAAGGTTACCTTGGATGTCGATGCAAACTCATAAGCTCTCGAAGGATTACCAGCCTCGGCACAAAGTCCCAAAATATCCGGGATTTTTCCCTGGCGGGTCTCATCCTCATAAAGGTGATGTACGCAGTAAGCGTTATCCCAGTAAAGTCTGAAATCCGGAGCAGCTGTCTTCATGGAAGCGAGCCTCTTGCAAACCTCCTCTGAATAAACATATCCGTCAGGATTTGTGTAGCAAGGAACGTTCCACATACCAAGAACCGTAGGATCCTTAACAAGCTCCTCTACAATATCCATATCGGGACCGTCTACATTAAGAGGTACGGGAATAAGCTCGAAACCACAGATTTCCGTTACCTTGAAGTGTCTGTCATATCCGGGCACAGGGCAAAGCCACTTTCTGCCTTCAACCCGGCTCCAGGGCTTCGGCGAATCATGCTCACCGAAAACCATCGCTCTCATAACGGAATCATACATAAGGTTAAGGCTCGAGCCGTTACCTACATAAATATACTCGGGATTTGTATTAAGAATCTCACCGAAAAGCTTTCTTACTTCGGGGATTCCGTTCGATGAACCGTAGTTACGTGTATCTGTACCGTCGCAGGCGTTGTAACCTTCAGACGAGAGATTTTCGAACATGCTGTTTGAAAGGTCAAGCTGCTCGGGAGCGGGCTTTCCTCTTGTCATGTTCAGGGAAAGATTCATAGCCTTGAATTCTTCGACTCTCTTAAGAAGTGCCTCTTTCTCCTGCATCAGCTCTTCCCTGGTCATCTGCTTGTAAGATTTCATGTTAACCTCCGGTTTTTGAAACTTCTTTGATTTAAAATTGCATTTTTGTTGGTATCGTTCGCCTTTCAGCCTTGCACATTATATAAAACATGCAAGTCAAAGACAATAATTATTCAAAAGAAAGTTCTAAAAAGGAATAATTTCTACATTTTGTATCATTCCGTCGCGTCTGTGAGTCACACATCCCGCCAAAAAGTGTACATTAACGTCTGTTTTGCCGAGTCTCGAAAGTAAAACCGATGTTGTTCTTTGTATCTTTAATCTCTTGCTTCTCGGGATAGATTTCTCCGGGGAAGCGTAATAAGTATTTTCGAGACGGCTTTTTACCTCCACAACATAAATTTCGCCTTCCTTCTCCATTACAACATCGAGCTCACCCATGTTATGTACGGTGAAGTTTCGTGCAACGAACGTGAACCCCTCCATGCACATCTTCCGGATTACAGCGTCTTCACCCAAATTTCCTGTTTTTCTCTTTTCGGTCATTATATTTCTCCTTGTGATAAAATTACTTCATGTTTGCTACCAGGGAATACGTTATTTCTGAGCTTTTGAAGACAAAAGACTTCATATCGGGCGAGAAGCTTTCCGAAGCTTTGGGAATGAGCCGTGCCGCGATAAACACTGCAGTAAAAGCGCTCAGAAGCGAAGGCTACGATATAACTTCTGTCACCAACAAAGGCTATAAGCTCGTAAACAAACCCGATTTTCTCACCGCAGGCGAACTTTTATCCCTGCTTCCCGAATCAAGAATGCAAACCGTAACGGTTCTTCCGGAAGTCGATTCAACCAACAAAAGGCTTAAGGAAATGGCTTTTGAAGGTGCTCCCGAAGGCTCGGTCGTTGTATCAGACCACCAAAGTGCCGGAAGAGGAAGACTCGGAAGATCATTCCTGTCCCCTCAGGGCAAAGGAATTTATCTGTCGTATTTGTTAAGACCCGCTAGCACACCGTCCGAGATTTCAACCGTCACTTGCCGGGCAGCCGTTGCCACGTGTGAAGCCATAAAAAACGTATGCGGCGAGTATCCTTCCATCAAATGGGTGAACGACCTTCAGATAAACTCCATGAAAATCTGCGGTATCTTAACCGAGATGAGTATCGAGCCCGAGATAGGATGTGTGTCAAACGTCATAATCGGCATAGGAATCAACGTGAACGAAGACCCTTCCGACTTCCCCGAGGAGCTTCAAAGCATCGCATCTTCAATAAAGCATGAACTTGGTGCCACCGTCCCTATCAGCAGATCGGCCATAACATCTGAGCTTATAAAAGAACTCGACAAACTCCGCGCCGGCTGGCCTTCGGAGCACGATTATTATCTTTCCAAATATAAAGAATTGTGTTCAACCGTTGGTCTTGATTTAAATGTACTGCCTGTCGGAAATCCCGACCCTTCTCTTATACGGCAGGCAAAGGCTATAGGTATTAGCGATAACTTTGCACTTGAAGTTGAATTTGCCGACGGTCACACGGAACTACTTTCGAGCGGTGAAGTGTCCGTCAGACGCAGATAAAATCACGTATTTTATTAAATTTGGCTTCCCCTATTCCCGATACATTCATGATTTCTTCTATGGTCGAAAACGGTGTACTTGTCCTATATTCAATTATTGAATCTGCAGTTGCTTCACCGACACCTGACAAAGTCATGAGTTCATCCCTTGTTGCCGTGTTGATGTTAACTTTATTAGAAACGGAATCTGCATTTTCCGGGGTCTGAGACCCGCCCCATATGTATTCCCCTTCATCCCTTATAACTTCTGAATCTTCATAGACTTCATCCTCTCCGGGGATATAAATTGAAATATTCGAATTTATGATGTAAACAAGATTAATTTTCTCCGCCGCAGCATTCTCCGTGAATCCTCCGGCAAGTAAAACCGCATCGTTTACGATAGAACCGGCTTCAAGCTCATATACTCCGGGAACCATGACTTCACCGCAGATGTAAACACTTATAATCTGCGGCTCGGTTTCTTGGGTCGAAGTTTCAGACGTATGAGTCTCACAAGACTCATGTGCGGTCTCAATCGCAATTACATCGGCTTTACTTCCTGATGATAAAAAGCCGTCAAAGCTCCCGCTCAGGAAAAGCTTATAAATCAGGCTTAAAATTGTTATCAGAATAAATGAAGCCGTGTAAATAAGATTCTTACTGAACTTATTCTTTCCGGTGCTATTCATATTTCTATCCCTTACGGAAAAGAATAACCCCCGGAGACGTCAAAAACAAGACGTTTTTACGGGATTTTTATTACTTTTTCTCCCACAGACTCTCGAGGTCGTAATCGGCACGAAGCTCGGGGTGCATTACATGGACAACAACATCCTTGAAATCAATAAGAATCCACTTATCTCCGCTTCTTCCCTCAACGTGATCGGCATAAATACCGTCTTCCTTCTTAAGTATTACCTCTACCTCATCAGCGAGAGCCTTAATCTGAGTGGTTGAATTACCGGTAACAATTACAAAATAATCCGCAAGTGTCGTTTTATCGCTGACATCAATAACCTCGATATCAATTCCTTTCTTGGATTCGAGTATGCCTGTAATTCTGTCTGCAAGTTCCTTTGATGTCATGGATATTCTCCTTTAATAAAACTTATGTAAATTATAAACCAAGATCGCCCATGAAGTCGACCGTAAGCGGATGAATTTCCTGTCCTCTATCCTTAAATTTACGTTCCACGGACTTAACGCACATACGAAGAGCCTCGTCCATATCGCCATCGAGTGCAAGACTTCTTTGCTTTGACAAATCCGCATAAGTCCTTGACGGTTCAAGCTTGTCCGCAAGATAAACAATTTTATCAAGAAGCGTCATGTCGCCCCTGCCCGTGGTGTGGTAAGTAATAGCATCTAATATATCTTCATCCTTAACGCCAAAAACGTTTTCCGCCATAACAGCACCCGCAGGTGAATGCCAGAGCTTTTTATCTTCGAAGAGGTCACCGCTTCTTTCACGTGCCATTTCCTTTTGTCCGTTATCGTCAAGCTCCTTGGCGCAGTCGTGAAGCTGTCCTGCAATCAAAGCATTATCACACAAAGACTTATCGTAAAGGTACGCATATTTTGCGCTTAATATACCGACGTTAAGAGTGTGAAGAAGACGCTTTTCGCCCAAGTATCCGTAAAGCGTTACGGCATTTTCAAGGAAAGTGCGGGCTGTGTCGGGACTTACGAAGCTCATGGGATCCGGCGTCTCATAAAGCGCATGTGTCTTTATGAAATCCTTGACGCTTTTCGGTACACCTTTGAGCTTTCCCGAAGCTTTAATCTCACTTGAAGACACATCCACGCCTTCTATGTGGAACTCATGAACTCCGGGTTCCTTACCCAAATCCAAGGCAAGTGAATTTCTGAAAGCATCAATATCCGAGTCGTCTCCCGGGCGCTTCGCAATAAGCAAATCCGCCAAAGCAAAAATCCGCTCATATTCGTGCCACTTATTAAATGTCGGAATAACATCCGAACCGCAAATCCAGAAAAATTTGTGCTCTCCGGCAGCTTTTTTCTCGCTTACACCGTGACTTGAAAGAAAATTCGAAATATAGCTCTTATTTGAAATCTCTTCAATCGTGGTAACGGTATAGCTAAGACCTTTGTAAGAAAATTCAATATCACTTACAAAAACATCTTCGCCCTTAAATTCATCCTCAACAGCATGAAGAGTCATGTAATACCGGTAAGGCGCGGCCGTCATGCAGGAACCGTTCTTAAAAGGACTTCTGGCCGAGGGAATTACGATAACCGCATCAACAAATCCGCTCTTGAGAGCACCTTTGATAATGGCGCAGTGACCCTTATGAAAAGGGTCAAAAGTGCCGCCGAACAAACCTATATTCATTACGACTTAAGGGTTCTTCCGATATCGTGTCTGAAGTGAGCGTCCTTGAAGCTTATTCCCGAGACACCTTCATATGCACCGTCAATAGCTTCATCAAGCGTATCTCCCTCATCATAAACACAAAGCACACGTCCGCCGTTGGTTACGAGTTTGCCGTCCTTAAGAGCTGTGCCCGCTTGGAATACAAGTTTTCCGCAGGTATCGATACCGGTAATCTCATAGCCCTTCTCATACTTCTGCGGATATCCGCCCGAAGCCATAACTACTACACAAGAGCACTTATTCTTCCACTTGATATCAATCTGATCGAGTGTGCCGTCAATAACAGCATTCGTAATATCAAGAAGGCTTGTCTCAAGAAGCGGCAAGATTGCCTGAACTTCAGGATCGCCGAATCTGCAGTTATATTCGACAACCTTCGGTCCATCCTTCGTAAGCATAAGACCAAAGTAAATAACTCCCTTGAACGGTCTGCCTTCGGCCTTAAGAGCATTTACGGTGGGAGTTATAATCTCATCCTGGATTCTCTTCTTAAGCTCATCTGTCATATCTGCGCCGGGTGTAACAGCACCCATACCGCCGGTATTAAGACCCTCATCATGATCATTCACTCTTTTATGATCTCTTGAAGAAATCATCGGAACAGCGATATTTCCGTCGGAGAACGCAAGAATCGTAAGCTCCGGACCTACCATACATTCCTCAATTACAACCTTGGAGCCTGCATTTCCAAACTTCTTCGCGCCCATCATCTCACGAACGGCATCCTTAGCTTCATCAAGTGTCTGAGCAATAATAACGCCCTTTCCGAGAGCCAAGCCGTCGCACTTAATAACAATAGGCATTTCCTGAGTATCAAGATATTCCAGTGCCTTCTGTTCATCCTCGAAAATCTCATACTTCGCGGTAGGTATACCGTACTTCTTCATGAGATTCTTTGAAAAAGCCTTCGATGACTCTATGACAGCCGCATTTGCCTTAGGACCGAACGCTCTTATTCCGAGTTCTTCCAGGCGATCAGCCAAACCGAGTGCAAGCGGATCTTCGGGAGCAATAAATACGAGATCAAACTTTCCGTCCTGAGCAAACTTAACCAAATCGTCAATATCGTTAGCCTTGATATCACAACACGTGGCAACCGATGCTATTCCGCCGTTTCCCGGAGCGCAGTAAAGTTCGGTAACCCTCGGGTCCTGCTTTAACTTCCAGCAAATAACATGCTCTCTTCCGCCGCTTCCTACAACAAGTATCTTCATATCAGGCTCCTTAAACTTTTTATTACATGCAAGATTTTATCATATCGAAGGCTCTTTTCCTTCTTTAAAAAGCGTCATCATCTCATTTGTCAAACTCAAATCATCAGGCTGCAGTACAACATCTTCGCGTCTTGTCCAGTCCGCGTAAGAAAGTTCGCTGTCATCGCGGGTAATTTCGGTATTGCCGTCAACCAAGCAGAAAAAGCCAGCTAAAATGTCGTCGGCAACGCCCCATGGTTGGGACTTATAGTAAGTAATGTTTTTAACTTTAAGTCCGGTTTCCTCGTAAACTTCCCTTTGAACGGTCTCTTCCAAGGTCTCACCAATTTCCGTAAAACCCGCAACCAAAGCAAAATAAGGAACTTTGTTGCCTTGATATCTTGTAAGAACAATCTCGTTATCTTTACGGTCATCAGCTTTCTTTATCACCGCCACAATAACCGCGGGAACCACTCTCGGGTAAATAATGTTTCCGCACCCGGCACACACTATTGCCCTCTCTTCGGAAGATCTCCCCGTAAGGTTTCCGCATCTGCCGCAAAATTTGTTGTTTACATACCACTTATGAAGCTGACCTGCAGTAAATGCCTCGAAAATACTTTTCTTAGGCGTATCTTCTCTTCTTCTGAAATCACGCATCCTCATGTATAAGTGACCCGCAGGAGCTTTAATCTCATCATCCTCTATCAGAAAAAAATCATCTTCATCCACGGAAAAGATATAAGTTAAAGTCTTTGGTGCCACTCCAAAGTCCGAAAGCCTATAAAAGGGTTTTCCCTTCTCATTGGTCAGAATCCTGCCATTTGTATCGAAGTGAATAACCAGACTTTCGGGAGTCGAAGTCTTACCCGGTATAAAAGAATTTTTTAACTTATGCGGATAAATGTCTTGAATCATAAGAGGTCGGCAATGTCATAAATAAGCTTTTCCGACTTCTCCCAGCCGAGGCAGGGGTCTGTAATTGACTTACCGTAAACACCCTCGCCTATCTTCTGGCATCCGTCTTCTATGTAGCTTTCAATCATAAGGCCTTTAACAGCTTTTGCAATGTCATTGTTTTGTCTGCAACTGTGAAGCACATCCTTCGCAATTCTTATCTGTTCCAGATATCTCTTACCGGAGTTGTTGTGATTGCAGTCGACAATTATTGCAGGGTTTTGTAGTTTGTCATCTGCCTTATATAGTTCAATGACTCTTTCCAAGTCTTCGTAGTGGTAATTCGGATGAGAATGTCCGAATGCGTCGACGTATCCACGAAGAATAGCATGAGCTAAAGGATTGCCGTTAGTCTTAACTTCCCACCCTCTGTAGATAAACTTCTGAGCGGACTGTGCAGCCGATATGGAATTCATCATTACAGACAAATCTCCGGCGGTCGGATTCTTCATTCCCGCAGGAATTCCGATTCCGGATGCAACAATTCTATGCTCCTGATTTTCAACTGAACGGGCGCCGACTGCAACATAGCTTAAAATATCCGAGAGATATCTGTGGTTATCCGGATAGAGCATTTCCTCGGCGCATGTAAATCCTGTTTCCTTAACAACGCGTGTATGCATTTCTCTTATGGCAATGATTCCCGCAAGCATGTCTTCACCCTTCTCCGGATCGGGCTGATGGAGCATTCCTTTATAACCCACACCTTTGGTTCTCGGCTTATTCGTATAAACTCTCGGGATTATAAAAATCTTGTCTTTAACCTTATCTGCGACCTTTGAAAGACGCGTCATATAATCAAGAACCGCATCTTCTCTATCCGCTGAACAAGGTCCGATAATCAGTATAAAGCGGTCGTCTTCACCCGTAAAAATCTTTCTTATCTCTTCATCACGTGCAGCCTTAATTTTCTTTACTTCTTCGGGAAGCGGAAATTTCTCTTTAAGTTCCTTAGGTATAGGAAGTTTCCTTATAAACTCCATCTGCATTTCCATATCAAAACTCTCCTAACGAATGCAACTTTCGACCTAAAATTATAGCAGAATACTTTATTACGGTAAACAAAAGAGGGCCACCGTCTATGAAGCGGCCCTCCGTTAATCCTTATCAATCAATAAACTTTTTCTTGAGTATAAGCAAAATCACAACTCCTGCACCGGATATGAGACAAACTGCCCCTGCAATGAAAGAAACAGATACCGCCTGTCCTGTTGACGGGTACGTTTCAAACCTGATAGTTTGTTTCTGCTCATTCCAGTCGGTATGAGCTTTAATAAGCTTACCGGTTTTTGCATCATAAACCTTTTCGAATACAACTATCTTCTGCTTTGTATATCCTCTTGCATCCATATGTGCTTCAACCGTCACGCTTCCGTTTGAGCTGTCGGGCGAAAAGTTCGTTGTTACATGAGAGACCGAGCTTTGCGTCTCCGTATTCATAAGGTCTGTTTCAACGATATATTCACGTCCCGCAGTAAGGCCTTCGTAGAATACCTGATCGTAAACTGTTACATTTCTTGAAGGAGACGATACCTGCAGATTATTTCCGACACTTGCTGCGGACGATAAATCAGGAACAAACACAGTCTGACTTTCATCGTTTATATCGGCATGCACTCCTATAAGAACACCGTTATAGTACACATTTTCGAAAACCACTATCCTGTCGGCATCCGGCAAAAATTTTCTGTCAAACTCGAACTCAAGCTGAACTCTTCCCCAAGACTCTTGTGGAGTAAAACTTCCGGAAGCGGTAACGGGACTGTCGTTTTGTATGATTTCCCCGCTCTGTATTATATTTCCGTTCTCATCGGTCTTGGCGTACATTATCGTTCCCGATATTGTGTATGTTCGTCCTGCCACCAAATTTTCAAAATAAATATCGTCGGTAATCTTAACAGTCTGATCATCCGATATTGTTTTACCGCCTGTCACGCTGTCGGTTGCCTGAGTTGATATATGAGGAATATAAACTGTTTGGTTTTCATCCGTCACATCAAAGTGCCGTGCCACAATAGAGCCGTCACACCAAAGATTTTCGCAGGCAATAAGTCTGTCATAACAGAAAGTGCTTAAATGCTCCGTATCAACAGTAAATTCGATGTCAACAAAGCCTTCGGTCGATGTCGCGGTGAAGCTCAAAGCCGGGCTGACGCCTTCAACGGGACCTTCGCTCCAGACACCGTCCTCGTCAATTGCCACCCAACGCATAGCGCCGTCAACAATATAAGTCTTTCCAGCCTCAAGATTCGAATAATAAACTCTGTCGGTTATTGTGACAGTATCCGAATACGCTGCGATCTCACACACTGTATCTACACAGCACGCACCGGTATGAATCTCGGGAACATGAATAGTCTGATCCGAGTCATTTATATCGCTGTGACTCATTATAAGCTTTCCTTCGTGATAAAGGTCTTCGAATACAACAAAATCGCGTCCTTCAATTCTGTCAGTGTTGATTTTGAATTCCACACGAATTTCTCCGTCTGAAGTTTCAGGTGTAAAAGTCACTGAATTATTCAGAATTTCCGTACCATCTCCGGAAGTTATGGGGCCTCCGTCTGTTCTTGTTCCGTCTGACGACACATTAACAATGTGTAAAGATCCATTAACCGTATATTCTTTCCCGGGTACAAGTCCACTGTACTTTACTGTATCAATGATTGTCGCAAGCCCGTCTGTAGCCGTATGACTTCCTGTACCGCTGTCAACTGCTGTCGTGTGTAATGACCCGACCGTAACAGTCTGATTGTCATCATCAATATCAGCATGAACAGCAAGCTCAACTCCCGGTTCGGAATACAGAGTTTCAAAGGCCACAATCTGTACAGGTTCCAAAACATCATCATTGGCAAGAATCAGATTTCTAGTGTTAACGGTAAATACAACCTCGGCCTGACCCGTAGGCGAATCCGCGGTAAATGTTACCGAAGATGTGATTTTCCCGCCATCATCATTCACCAGAGCCATTCCGGTAGATTTGTTCATCAATACACCTGTTACTGTATATGTGCTTCCCGGAAGTAGATTTCTGTAATTAACATAATCGACAAGGATTACATCTTCATCCACAGGAGACAGATGAGTCTGGGACTCTTCTTCCAAAAATACAGTATTGATTTCAGGCTTACAGTTATACAAATCCCTTGAATATGTATCAACAAAGAAGTCCGAACCCTGGCAGTCCTTGTCTGTAATTGTTATTCCTATCTGATTTACTGAACTTACAGGGTTCCTGTCTTCATCGCAGTAGTAGTATCCTGTCGGAAGCTTTGTCTCAACAATGACATAATCACCGGATCTCAGTGGATCCGTCATGTAGCAATTCGAAGCATCAGACCACTTAACTTCAGCATTAACAAGACAATTCTGTTCATAGTCATAGACTTGAGCAAGCAAATCTGTATCAGCGTCATATACTCCGTTGGAATTTACATCTGCGTAAACCACAAATTCTGCATCAGACAAAACTTCATTGGTATCGGAGTCAAATTTATTTATACGAACCGATGCCGTATACGGTGTATCTTCTACATTAACTGTATGGTTTACCGCTTCATAAACATGAACAGGGAAAACATTTATGTTAATGTAAAAACCGAACGGGGCAACCTGCTCCACAACGAGGTAATCACCCGGTGCTATGTTCGGGAACACAACCCTGCCGTCTTTGTCTCTGTCGGGAGCCACGGCATAATTTGTAAGTTCCTCCTCCGGGTCAAGTTCTCCGTCTCCGTCATAATCTGTATAAAGTGCAAATCTTACCGATTCACCTTCATAATCGGCAATAATTTCTCCTGTCCACTCATCAACTTTATTTACAAAAATCGAAACTCTTACAAGATTTATAACTTTGTAAGAAATTTCCTGTCTGTCCGAAAGCCTTAAAACTGCATACTCAAAACCGCTCTCATCAGTATCGAAATCCACACCGCTACTCCACTCAAGCTTGCAGCACTCGTTGGTTTCTCTTATTCGATACCACCCTGTCGGAATAGAATCGAGTATTATATCCCCGTTACCGTCAGTTACTTCGGTAATGTAGATTCCAGTCCACTTAGGATAGTCGCCTCTTCCTCCGTACTCGAAAACAAACTCATAACCGGACAAATCTTCACCGTTAGTTCTTTCCTGAGACCAGACTTTATGTATCTCAATGGTTCCGAATCTCAAATTATTCGTTGCAGAATAATCACTGCCGACTGTAGAATCGGTTCTCGATGGAGTTTCAAACGAATAGCTCCATGTCAAATCATCAATCTGCATCCAACCCGGTGTTATATTTGTCACCTCATAAGGGATTCCTTGATTGTTTGTTGTTACTGAATCTGTGTAGTAATACTGAGGAAATTCCTCATAAACCGTGTATCCTGTTTCAAACTTCAAAAGTTTCCATTCACTTCCGGGGAACAGATTTCCGCCGACATCATACCAATTCCACTTTCCATCAGAGTATTTATATACGGCAATCAAAGTTCCGCTTGATTTGTCACCTTCATAAAGGCTGAAAACCGTATCTTCAATATTAAACTTCACATCGTTAGATAAAACAGCTGTCTCAGTCCTCTTAACAAGACTTAAATCATCAGGAGTCTCCCAGAAATTAGAATCAACGGAATTGGCAATTTTAATTTTATTCGTCTTGTAGCCTGTATCGACATTATATGAAGATATACTTCCGCTTACAGATTCGTTGATTACTCCGCCAGTTATATTCCAGCTTAATTTCCCGGTCCTTTGATACTGTCCGACCCCGGTAAGCTGCACATTAATCTCATATACATTGCCGTCGTTAATGTACTGTGAATAAAAATCATCAAGATTATAAGCAACACCGTCAGATGATATAACTGATTCCGGGGCTGAGGTTTCCTTCATGTAATATGTGCAATTCAAACTGTAAGAATATGTGCCACCTGACTGTCGGGCAGCTTTATCAAACGAATAATAAAGTCCTGAGTTTAAACCTGTCACATAATGTCCGTCGGAATTATCGGTTAATACTGCAACTACCTCAGTACATTCGGGATTACTGTAAAGCGTAAATTCCGCACCTGTAATTTCCCATCCGTCAAAAGTTGTTTTATCCAAATCAAAATCAATTCTTGCCGAAGCCAAATCATCTACTGCATTAACAGTAGTAACAGTCGCAGTCACCGAATCCGGATTTTCCACTGGTGCTTCAACAACTGTAAATGAATAAACTTCATCGGATAAAAAGTAAGGGGACGCAGAACATACTTCTGTCGCAAAGAATTTTCCGGAAGGAAGCTCAAATCTGTTATTTGCCTTCTCGAATCCGTAAACAGGTTCAAAAACCGATGTTACATAATTAACTGAGGACACTTTGCCGTTACTGTCCAGCAAAACTTCGGCTATCAGAGTATCGCTGTTTTTATTTAAGCTTCCGTTGCCGTCAGAATCCATATAAATCGCATACTTTGTTCCTTCAAAAGAATTGCCAAGCACATAGCCGTTTATAGGAACTTCTGAGTTGCTTACGGACTTTATAATATTTGCCCAACCTATCCTTCTGTAATTATTGCATGTAACGGAAATTTCGGCAGAGGCACCACCTGAATAAAGCTTAACTGCTACATAAGTATCGCCGTCAATTACAACAGTACGTGCTGCAGAGCCGTCGGAATTAACCCACTCTTCTCTCCATTTATCTTCTGCTCCGATTTCTCTTATGAGATACCAACCATAAGGTAAATTGTTATATGATGCATATCCGTCACCCGAACCCGAGTCGCAGGACGTTGTAACGGTACCTACACAGACCCAATCGTATTTATTTTTGCTGTAAGAGCTACTTCCCGCAGATCCTGCATAAAACATCTCAAATACAAAACCGTCACCTTTTCCGACATTCGGGTGTTTATTTACTTTTATCGATCCGGTCTGCCTTGTATTGGATACAGTCGCCTCAAATCCCACATCCGCTTCAGAATCCGTATTAAGGGAAACATTCTTAAAGAAATAACTTCCTCTGTCATCGGACGCCAAAGCCCAGCCATCCGGAATTACATACGTATACGAGATACCCGTATCGGCATAAGTATCTTCTGAAAAATACTCACGGAACTGATAATTACCAAGCGGCAAATCTTCAATAACGTCAACATTTTCATAATTATGTTCAACGTCCCCCGAAGATAAATGTTCAATAACCGTATAATTCCAAGAGACACTGTATGTATTGCCGCCGGATACAGCCGGAGTTGTTATGGCACCGCTCGCAACTCTTCCGGTAGCAGAATTGGGAGAATCCAGTTTCCAAAGTTCAAACTCTAATCCTTCAACACCGTAACCTGTATTATCAATCTTTTTCAAATCAACATTAACAGTCTGCTGGTCGTTGATAATTTCTATCAAACCGTAATTCGGGAGCACCTCGTAACCGGGAACGTTAAATCCCAGGGAATGATCCGTGAATCCTTCCGCAATAAGCACCTGAGCAGAATAGACTATCAGCCCTTCACTGCTGCTTTCCCTGACCCATCCGGTCTGTTCGAGAGCATTTATATAAATCTCCTCGGCGTTATGTGTTCTGAAAGAGTTAGGCTTCCAACTCTCTTTTATTGTGTAAAGACCTTCAGGCAGATACATAAGAACATTTCCGCCCTGATAACTGCTGCCGGTTGCCGCATCGACATTAACGTTCCAGAAACTTCCGCCGGTGTTAACATTTTCGCCGTCGGTATCATCCCAGAAGTGCGGATAAGGCCAGTAATCGGGAAACGTAATATTCCCCTGCGACACACCTGCCCACCATACAACGGCAGCAGCGTGACCCCCGCCTTCCAATGCAGGAGAAGCGGCACTCCCCAAAAATCCTGTCGAAAACGGCGCGTTGTGACCTTCCTGATAAATCTCAAAATTTATGGTATTTGAGCTGATATTATCCAGGAATCTGTCACCGTCGGGATAAGTTTTTCGAAGTGCTATGGAACCATAGACCGGTTTCTCCTCTTCCTCCTGATCCGACATCGTAATGCTTCCGGCATTCTCGTTAACGTTGCCTTCGCTGTCGGTCGTAATAACTACTCTCGGAGCACACAAATACCCTTCCGGCGCCGATACCTCTTCGAAAATGTATTTGCAATCCGGTGCAAGACCGTCAAAGACGATTGCCTCTGTGCCTGTGGTAAAAGTAATTACTCCGTTAACAGGTGTTTGTCCGTTAGATGCCGTCACATTAGTCATAGCATCGGAAGAACTTCCGGCATCAGCATAAAAACTGATAACGGCATTCTGCAGCACCTCTCCCGTGTCCGAAGAAATCTTTATAAAACTGCACGAACCCGAATAAACCTTCGGTTTATCTACCATGGTAACAGTCGATGTAACCGTGCCGTTAACCGAGACCTTTCCCGCAGAAGATACGTTAACCGTAATATCATCTGCCGCGTTAAACCCCTCAGGCGGTGTAACTTCATGAATCACGTACGAAGTGCCCGCTTTAAGTCCGGTTATATTTATTCCTGTGGAACCCGTAACAAACTGATAACCGTTGCTGATACAAGACAGCGACGCACTTCCCGATATCTGCACTTCATCAAAAGCACCGCTTCCCGAACTTGTAAGCGTAACCACCGCACCGGAAACATATGAGCTGCCGTCAGTCTTATTAAAAGTAAACTCGGCACCGGGAGTTACATAAGATGTTCCCTTTACCAAAGTTGCAAGCGTCTGGTACCCAGAGCACTTCCAAATATAGTAAACGGCATTGGTTTGTATTCCGCATGAATCAATATATCTCGCAAGATTTTCCGCAAGACCTTTAACATAAGACTCACCTCTTAAATTGCTGTAAACATTCATCCATGAACTGTCATTTCCAAGCACATAAGAAAGCAGTGCATGAATAAAAGTCCATTTACCGGAATCAGAATTGGCAAGCTTTAATCCGCCGACAGCAATCTGCGATCTGGTGTATTCGCTTAAAGCACCTGCCCAGCCGCTGTCATTATCTGCAAACGGATAATCAGAACCCGTATAAGGCGTGGATGTTCCGCTTCTGCCACCCGGGCTCCCTCTGGTCGGTGCAATACACATGGCATAGCCGGCCTGGGCATTTCCGATACCGTCACCGTCCGTATCCATGGTATATCTGTATGTTGAACTTGTATCGGCACTGCCAAGAGCCGTACCCATAGACTTATCGGTGCTTACATATACATCATAAGTTGAACTTCCGGCCTGAGATCCCAAACCGGTGGAAGCAGCCTGAACCGTAAAATCTTTGTTTGATGTATATTCGTAAACCGCTGTAAATATGAAAGGCACAATGGCAGACAGCATTATGGCACAAAGCAAAATTAATGCTTTTACCTTGTCTTTGAAATTTATAATCCGCATATCCTCATCCTTCCCTTATTAAAGCTCGGACGAATCGATATTCGAATCCATTCCCGCACGCTCCTCGAGACGAGAAAATTCTTCCCATGCGAGAAAATATTCATCATCGGGCATGTTATAAAGTTCTTCGTCGCTCCACCTGCTCCAGAAATCAAGCGAAGCCTGTCGGGCCTCTTCCGCAGTCAGCGAATCTATATAAGCAAACGGATCTGCCGGTACCGTATCTTCTGCTTCTGTAGTTTCTTCCACTGTAGTTTCCGCTGCAGTAGTCTCTTCAACGCTTTCTTCAGCAAATGTCTCTTCGACAGCCGTCTCTTCTTCAAAAGTTTCTTCAGTTAAAACTTCTGTCTCATCTATAACCGACTCACTTTCAATTACAGATTCCGTTTCCTGAACGCTTTCTTCGACAGCAACTTCTGTTGTGGTCTCTTCCGTTGCTTCTTCCGTGGTCTCCTCGGAAATCTCGTCTTCAGCAGTCTCGGACGCCTCGTAAACTTGTTCATAAGTCTCATAATTTTCTTCAAAAGACTCCATAAACTCATCCGTCTCCTCGACATCTGCCATAATGCCGTACCCAATTGTTGTGACCATCAAAACCGCAGTGGCAACCGCTGATGTAATAATTAAATTCATATCCCTTTTCATATATCTCACACCCCTATTTTCTCTGTATTTAAAACGAATATTTTTCCCTCGCTTAAACTGTAGTAGTAAAGTGTATCCGACAGAAATTCATCGCGATCTTTGAAGTACATACAGTTTGAACTCGACAGCAGTTCATATAAGCTTTCAACCGGATATTCGCCGTTTGCAGGCACAACGAGGCAATCGTCAACAGAAGTAGGCACGATAAAAAAATCAGACCCGATTTTGGCCGCAGCACCGCTTATGAATTTATCATTTAAAATTGCCGTGGAAGCCCTGAAATGCCTTGAATTGGTAATTATGTAAACCTGATTTTCAGGAGATCTTCCGCTCTTGATTTTGCGAACCTCATACTCGCTTTTACCGGACTTTCTCATAAGAGAACGCATCTCACTCTCAAGTGTCTTTAGCTTGGGAGGAAGCAAAAGTTTGGTATTTCTCATACCTGTGACAAAAAGCTCTTCCTCGGTAAGTCCCGCACTTTCAGCCATAACGTTATCAATCAAGGCACTGAAAACACCGTCATCATTCATAAGAACAATCCAACGGTAAACAACAGTCAAATTAAGAAACTCTCTGTGCGGTACATCATCAATATATTTTTTTGCCCTGTCGGTGTTAACAAGTTCGATGATTACGTTTTTCTTTAATTTTTCAAAATTAATTTCCGGGCACATAGTTTCTCCGTGCTTAAGTGCGCGCTTCATGGAAGAAGCGACATCATAAAGCTCTCGAGTAAAATTGCCGTCACTTAAATACGATGGATAAATCTCATCAAAATAATAAGTAGGCATCAAACTCGTTCCGGGTGACTCATCCTTTTTCCAAAAGGAAAATCCGTCGAGACTTTTGCCCCTCTTGATTACAGGAATTTCCCTGACGCAGTAATCTTCATACTCAGTTCCCATTGCCTGTGGAAACTGAGCGATGAATGTGTTCTTGAATTCTTCGTAAGAAAGCATAGTTTTCCTCCCTTTTTTCCGCATAAAAAAGCACCGCGTTTTACCGCGGCGCTTCGTCATTGCTTTGTGAGTTTATATTAAGTACTTATCCCATTCTCTTCAACCCCGATTTTTTCCCAACTTTCAGTGCAATTAAAAGTACTTATCACAAGAAAAAAGCCCAAAACCTCAACAGTACAGGGCTTTTGTCAATTTCTGTCATTTATTCCCAGCCTTATTACACGAGGCAATCGTAAAGACGCTTTGCCGCAAGTCCGGGATCATCTTTTCCGAAGACCGAACTCCCTGCCACAAAATACCTGGCTCCGGCACTTTTTGCGTCCCGTATAGTCTTCTCGCTTATTCCGCCATCCACAGACAGCACTGCGGAAGAACCGTTTTCATCAAGCTTTTCGCGGATATAACTTATACGCTCATTCGAGCAATCCATGTAGCTTTGTCCGCCGAATCCCGGACGTACCGACATGACAAGTATGTTGTCGCAGACACCCTTCGCGGTAAACGGATTGATTTTCTCTATCGGGGTGTCAGGATGAATAGACACGCCCGCAAGCTTCCCCAGAGATCTTATTTCTGAGATAAGCTTAAAAGGCTCATTGCTGCACTCGATGTGAAACGTTATTATATCCGAGCCCGCATCAGAAAATTCTTTAATATACTTCTCGGGATTTGTAATCATAAGATGAGTGTCAAACTTAAGTCTCGTATGCGGTCTCAAAGTTTTAATGACGGGAATACCTATAGTAAGATTCGGTACATAGTGTCCGTCCATGACATCAATGTGCAGATAGTCGCAGTAAGGCGTAACAGCCTCAACATCTCTCATCAGGTAGCCGAAGTCTGCTGACAGCAGCGACGGTGCAATCTCAAACTCTCTCATTTATAGCCTCCTGCGGAATTTGGCCTTCTCTGATAAAGATACTCATAAAACTCTTTGTATCGGCCGTATCTGCCCTCATCGATAGTATCTCCGAGCAAAGCTCTTACATTGCACTCGCGCTCTGCTATATGACGGCAGTCATCAAACCTGCAAAGCCTTCCCGCATTCATTATCTCAGGGTAACCACCCTGCACTTCATTATACTCCACACCCAAATCAAACAAATCAAGCGACGTGAACCCGGGAGTATCCGTTATAAATCCATCCCGGTATTCGAAAAGCTCCGCATGCCTTGTAGTGTGCTTTCCTCTTTTAAGCTTGTCCGAGATATCTCCGGTCTTAATATCGGTACCCAAAAGTATGCTGCAGATTGTACTTTTTCCAACACCGGAAGGTCCTGCAAAGCCGGTAATTTTGCCCGATGTTTTTTCCTTAAAGAAGTCTTCGTCAAAGTCTTCATCGCGGCAAAACGACATGCACTCAAATCCTGCGGATGAATAAATCCTAACAAGTTCATCACATGCGATACTATCCAAATCCCTCTTGGAAAAAATTATAAATGGCGTAATCCCAAGCTTTCCGCAGATAATCAAAAGCTTATCAAGAAGTTTTAAATCAGGGGAAGGCTCACTGCACGCAAACATCAGGAAAAGATTATCCAGATTTGCAAGAGGTGGCCTTACAAGGAAATTCTTTCTCGGCAAAATCTTCTCAACGACATACGGGTAATCCGGATCTCCCGAGGGGGAAGTAAGAACCTTGTCACCGACAAGGGGCTTTAATCCTGAAAGTCTTATATTTCCCCTTATCTGACAAAGCCTTATTCCATCAGGAGCTTTAACGGTATAAACACCGCCGACACCTTTGGTTACAACACCTTCAGAAACTTCCGGCATCAACTTCCCTTATGTCGCAGGCTGATCTGCAACAGCCTGTTCGGCAGGCTGCTCCTGAGCCTGGGTTTCAACTGCAATCTGGCTGAAGACCGCAGTATAATTCAGCGTTATGGTAGTCTGGTCATCAGACGTTCTGTTATCGTATGCGATGAATGTATACGTGTTGGAATAAGCAACAATATTGCCGTAGGGATCGAGCCAATACTCAAACTTAAAACCTTCGGCAGGTGTAGCCGTAAGCGTTACCTGGGCATTTATAGCATAAGATCCGCCACCTTCGGCTGTACCCGAACCAGAAACCGCAGTTGTGACATTAACCTCGGCAGGTACCGGTGTGGGAGTTCCGCCACGCTCAACATCCTCCATGGTTCCTACATAAAGAACAATGGACGACCTTCTCGGGAGCGTAACACCGGCCACAGGATCTGTAAGAACTATGTACTGCTCACTTTCGGGAAGCACGATAACATCGGTTGCTCCCTCAATCTGGCCGATATTGATATCAACGTCTTCAAGAAGCTCTCTTGCCTCCTCAAGAGTCTTACCGTGAAGATCCGGAACGGTTGAACTTGTTGACTCCTTCGCATAAACAATAACAACCGAAGATCCAACCTCAACGGTAGATCCTGACATAGGCTCTGTTCTTAAAACCTGACCCGCTTCAAAGTCATCGTTTATTTCTTCAAGAAGGCTTACATCCATACCGAGGGATACGAGTGCCGAATACGCATCGTGGTAATCAAGTCCCGCATAGTTACTTAAAGTAATCGTCTCAGCTTCGGATGCAACGGTCAGAACAATTGTGTGAACGCCGGACCCCGAGGATATAACCACACCTTCATCTATGCTCTGAGAAATAATTGTTCCGACCGTGTAATCTGATGTAATTACAGACTCAATCTCATAAGAAATCTCGTTTTCTTCAAGCTCTGCCTTAACCTCGTCGATGTTAAGTCCAACATAGTTTCTAACCGTATAATCATTGCTTTCTACAACACTGGTGGCACTGTTAATCGAAGTTACAACAAGTACCGACAAACCAACAAGAACTCCGACAATAATCAACACAATTAAGATCAATAAAATATTATCCCTGAACCTTGAAAGTCTTCTGGCTTCCGCAGACTTCTCAAGATCGCTTATCTTATCGTAATTGGGATCTTGTCTGAATGATACAGCGTTTGGGGTTGATACACGCTCGACAGCCGGCTCATCATTTGTAATGACTCCATAAACACCGTTCGGGTCAACCATAAGAGCATCAAGCTCTGTTACCATCTGGCGCATAGAGGAATAACGCTTATCGGGCGTCTTCTGCATACACTTAACGATAATCGCATCAAGTCCCTTCGGAATATCAGGCGAATAAGAAGACGCGAGCGGCGGCTTTTCCTGAAGATGCTTAACAGCAATCGCAACGTTGGTGTCGCCGTCAAACGGCACTCTTCCCGTCACCATCTCGAAAAGCATTACGCCCACAGAATAGATGTCAGAAGCAGGACCGACGTTACCGCCTCTGGCCTGCTCGGGAGAGAAATAGTGAACAGAACCGATAGCACCGCCGGAAGACATCGTAATCGTGTTTCCCGTAGATGCGCGTGCGATACCGAAGTCCGTTATTTTCGCAATTCGATCTCTTGATATAAGAATATTCTGGGGCTTAATGTCTCTGTGAACGATTCCGTTCCTGTGAGCGTATTCAAGCGCCATTCCGACCTGAATGACAATCGGCACGGCAATCTTCCAGTCAAGGTGACCGTTCTGATTGATAAGGTCCTTAACCGTAATTCCGTCAACATACTCCTGAACTATATATCTGAAGTTACCTTCATGACCCACACCGAAGACTTTTACTATGTTGGCGTGACTCAAAGAAGCAACTGCCTTGGCCTCAGTATCGAATCTTCGTATAAATTCTTCGTTTGAGGAAAACTCGGGCTTTAAGATTTTAATTGCAACCTTAATTCCAGAACCCATGTCCGTGGCAAGATAAACATTGGCCATTCCCCCTCTGCCAATGAGTCTTACAATCTTATACTTACCCGCAAATATCATCCCCTCGGGGCCTTGCACGTTCATTGTGTTCTCCTTATATCTCCGGTTTCAATTCTAAACTTCTTTTTATTATATATTAGGAGCCCGTGTAAAGCGGCATAATTAAATGCCGTTATCCTTACAAATTTGTTACACATCGCACATATCGTTTTTCTCGATACCGCGCCGCAACTGTCCGCATGCAGCCATAATATCCGAGCCCATCTCGCGCCTTAAAGTAACGTTTAAACCCTTCTCCTCCAACGCTTTTCGAAAAGCCTGGACTCGGTTGCCGGAAGGTCTCTTGTAAGGACTTCCGGGGAATTCGTTGGCGGCAATGAGATTCACGTGACAGTTAAGACCTTTGAGACACTTGGCGAGCTGATCTGCGCATGCGTAAGTGTCGTTAACGCCCTCAAAAAGCGAATATTCAAAGGTTATGCGTCTTCCGGTCTCATTAACATAATCACGGCAAGCACCGATAAGCTCGTTGATTGAATACCTTGATGCGACCGGCATCAGTTCGCGGCGAAGTTCATCGTTGGGAGCATGAAGTGATATCGCGAGATTTACCTGCAGATGCATATCGGCAAAGCGCTTTATCTCAGGCACCAGACCACAGGTCGAGACCGTAATGTGTCTTGAACCCATATTAACGCCTTCCGGGTTATTCATAATTTTTATAAAACCTATAAAATTGTCGAAGTTGTCAAATGGCTCTCCGATGCCCATAACAACGACGGTTCTGATTTTTTCTCCTATGTGATTGGATGTCATAAGTACCTGGGCGGCCATCTCTCCTGCCGTAAGAGATCTGCCGAATCCCGCCTTTGCAGATGCGCAGAAAGAGCAACCCATCCTGCATCCTGCCTGAGACGAGATACATACGGACAAACCCGTCTTATATCTCATAACAACAGTCTCGATTATATTGCCGTCATATAGGCTGAATACAAACTTCCTTGTGTCGTCAATCTTTGATTTAAACTCATTGATGAGCGTCATCTCTTCAAATATAAAGTCTTTCCTGAGTTTTTCTCTTAAGTCTGCCGGAAGATTTGTCATCTTGTTCGTGTCGGTCACGCCCGAGGAAAGCCATTTATAGATCTGACCTGCCCGATAAGAGGGCATGGAGTTTTCTTTGCACCACGCCTCCAGGTCTTCCTTCTTTAAATCAAGGCAAAACTTTTTCTCACTCATATTTACTCAAGTCTCCTCATAACAGATACGAAGAACCCTTCACATCCGTCCGTATCAGGAAGAAATGTTACCATATTTTCCGGATTATATTGAGTATTAGCATTAAGGAAATCTCTGACCTGTCCCTCGTTCTCTCCTGAATTTATGGTACATGTGGAGTAAACAAGGCGACCTCCGGGTCTGACAAGCTTGGAGATATTGGACAAAATGAGTATTTGCTTTTGGATTATCTCAAGAATCCTCTCGTAGGAGATGGTAAGTCTTATATCGGGCTTTCCGCCCATAATTCCGAGACCGCTGCAAGGAGCATCACAAAGAACAATATCAAATAAGTCCTTATCCTCATAAGATGATGCATCAGCCACTTTAATTTCCACATTTTCCGCGCCAAGTCTTTCAACATTTTGTTTTATAAGACGCGTTCTCGATTCATTTACATCAAGTGCCGTTATAAACGCCTTGTTTTCCGCAAGTTGCGCCAGATGTGTGGTTTTTCCTCCGGGGGCTGCGCAGCAGTCAAGAATTCGCATTCCGGGCTTAGGATCAGCCATAACACTTGCCATCTGAGCCGCCTGTCCCTGAACCATAAACTTCCCCTCCTTAAAGGCATCGCAGGAATCAATAGACGGCGCATCGGGACCGGGCTTTAAAATCAGGCAGTTATCAACAATACCTGACCGTTCGACATTAAATCCGCATCCGGTAAGTTCGTTTTCCAGAGAAATCGTATCGGTCTTTAACGTATTAACCCTCACGGACAGCGGCAGAGGCTTTAAAAGTGCCTCTGCAATCGCTCCCGCGCGAGTCATACCATAATCCTTCTTCAAAATTCCGAATATCTCGCTCTTAACGCTGTATCTGGCCTCAGGGCTTTTAAAATTTGCCGGGACTTTTTCTTCTGCGGGCAACCCCGATATCTTTCGAAGCACAGCGTTCACAAAAGATGCGGCCTTGCGCTTATGTATTTTGCAAAGCTCGACTGAACTATTGACAGCCGCATAATCCGGTACCTTATCAGAGAATAAAAGCTGCCATACTCCAAGTCTTAAAATCGTTCTTACCTCAGGATCCATGTCACAAGGATTTTTACCCGACACTTTCTTAATCATATAGTCTTCGGTAAAAACGTAAGTAACCGTGCCGTAAACCGCAGCTCGGGTAAAATCGTCTATTCCGGGGCCGCTTAAAGCCAGATTTAAGAACGCCTCATTTTCGAAGCAATCGTAAAGTATGCTGTAGCAGAGCTCTCTCGAGTCCAAGTCAGTCTCCGAGCGTTAATCCCACGCGGAAATTATGAGCGACATCGGCGGCTTTAAGGCGCTTACCCGAAGGTCCCTGAAGCTCGAGCAGATACAGAGCTCCCTCTCCGCACTTTATAAGCAAATCGCTCTTGTGTGCCCTGATCACGGTTCCGGGAGCGAAAGCCTCCTCCTCAGGTGTAATCTCGTCGGCAATGCGCGAGACATAAATCTTCATCTTATTGCCGCCCGAAAAGGTATACGCACACGGCCACTCGGTCAAAGCTCTTATCTTATCGTGAATCGACCTCGCGGAACTATTCCAGTCGATAAGCGCATCTTCGGGCTTTATGGGAGGCGACATGGTAGCTTTGGACGAATCCTGAGGAACCGGTGTTATCGAGCCGTCGATATAGCCTCCGATTGTATTAAGAAGCAGCTTACTTCCTTCCTCGGCGAGCTTTTTCATAAGAGTCTCGGTGGTGTCGGAAATATCAATCTTCACCGCACACTTCGTCAAAATATCGCCCGTATCCATCCCCTTATCCATCTTCATCACGGTAACACCCGTAACGTCATCACCGTTCATAATCGAATATTGAACCGGTGCGGCACCTCTGTAAGAAGGCAAAAGCGATGCATGAACATTAATTGCACCGTAAACGGGGACATCAAGCATAGCCTGCGGCAAAATCTTCCCGTAAGCCGCAGTCACAATCAAATCGGGATTTACACTTTGAATTTTCTCCAAGGCTTCAGATGTCTTAAGAGAATCCGGCTGGTAAACTTCCAAAGAATGCTCCCGTGCATATATCTTCACAGGAGGCGAAGTGATAACATGTTTGCGCCCAACAGGCTTATCAGGCTGGGTTACACAAAGACAGACGTTATAACCCTCCGCAACAAGAGCCGAGAGAACCGTCACGGAAAGATCCGGCGTTCCCATGAATACTATCTTCAAATCTTTACTGTTCTTCATAATACTCAAGTGTACCCGGCTCAGCCTTATCTATAAACAGGATTCCGTCGAGATGATCGTACTCATGACAAATGCAATCAGCGAGGAGCCCTTCGGCATCCATCTCAAAAGGATTTCCGTTTTTGTCTATTGCTTTAATGTGAACCTTCGAAGGTCTTTTTACTGTAGCACCCTTGCCCGGAACGGACAGACATCCTTCCTGGCAAAGCTGCTCGCCTTCGCGGCTTGTTATCTCAGGATTAATAAAATCAATTCTTCCATGCTCGTCGCCGATATCAACAACAAATGCACGTCTCAGGACACCCACCTGAACAGCAGCAATACCTATTCCTCTTCCGCCGTAGTACATAGTCTCTGCCATATCATCAAGAAGCTTAACTATACGCGGTGTAACTTCTTCAATCTCGCGGGATTTCTTTCTTAAAATCGGATCTCCCTCTGTAACTATATTTCTGAGAGCCATTTTCTGATACTCCTTACTGTAATTATGCTACCTGATATTTTAACATAATCAGGACCCGGGATTATTATCCTGATCAGCCTTGATTACGTTGCCCGCACTTGTTATAAGACGCTTGGCAGTGGCAAGGAACCCCTTCCTCGTAGTATCGTCAAGTCCTGAATAAGCCTTAACCATGGCATTTAAAGTCTCTATTTTATTGCTGTTAAACTGAGCAAGTGTATGTGCATCGCCACTCATCATGAGGTTAAACACCGTATCAACAAACTGTTCTCTTTGCTCCTTATCAAGACCCGACAGCCAGTCCTTGAAAGTCTTATCGATAAACCTGCTTCCTTTGTTAACTTCCTTTTCGTGAACAAAAGAATTAGGTCCCGCTTCCCAGGACAAAATCTCATGCTGCATTATTCCTGTCTCACACGAAGGAACGACAGCGTAATTTTCAAGGTGCTCAAGTATCATTCCCACGACCGAGAAAACCGGAACGAAGGTATGAATTTTGCTTTCAACCGACTTAAACTCATCGGTGTTAATTATCTGTTCCGTAAAACCGGGGCCGTCAAAATTATAAATATCGGTAATCGAATTCTTGAACTTACCGCTGCAGAATGTCCCCGCATACACGGCAAGATTTCCGCCCTTCGAGTGTCCTCCTATCATGAAAGTGCCGTCTTTGAAAGCCGCCACCGCATTTTCGAAAAAATCGAGTGCCTTCTTCTGGGCGGGTACGGGGAACTCGAATCCCATGTTGAAGTCTTCCTTCCATCCGATTATGGTGTTGTCGGTCCCCCTGAAGGCAACAAAATAATTTTCCTCCCCGTCCAAATCGAAAACGCATGCCGAGAACTGAATCTGTCTGTCTTCGTCGATATCGTTGACATACCCGCTTATCTTAACGTCCGAAAATCGTCTGCTCGAGCTTACCAGTCTTATAAAGTCAAAATCCCTGTCGACGTTAAGGACATCATCATTAAGATTCGGAGTGTTCAAAAGACCGTCGCAAGCCTGTTTTAGTGTAATTTTATCTCTGAAGTTTGACGTGACAATTCCGTCAAAAGGTTCATAAGAAAACCTAGCGAGAATTCCGGCATCAACCTCGTTGAAAGGAGAATCGGCAAAAGTCAGATCCCCTCTCCAGTTAAGATATTCGGTAATTGTATTCATATCAGCTGCCTCCTGCGTCATTATCGAAGGACAAGGGGTAATAAACCGAATCAAAGTCCTCCATCATCTGCGCGAAAACCGCGTTCATATACGACTTCTTGTTGCATTTTACAATAAAAACGCATCTGTATCTTCCGCGAAGCTCGTAAATCGGTGCCGGAACAGGTCCATAGAGCTCAAAACCCAAAGCTTTATCCTGATTACTGAGAAAATCGTTTAAATATCTCTTAACATCTCCTGCTCTGACCGTAAGCATATCTTCATCCGGCAGTGAGAGAACTATCTCTCCCACGGCCTTAAACGGCGGCAGCCGCATAGCTTCTCTGTAATTTATCTCAGACTCATAAAAGGCATCGTAGTCCTGACGAGCGGCATACATAAGCAATGGGTTATCGGGACGCAGGCTCTGAAGGAAAACAATACCTTTGTTTTCACCTCTTCCGGCTCTCCCTGCGGCCTGTGTTATAAGTTCAAAACCTCTCTCCGATGCACGGTAGTCGGAAGACAGAGCTATCAAATCAGCGCCTATTACTCCCACCACGGTTACGCTCGGGAAATCGTGACCCTTGGCAATCATCTGCGTACCAATGAGAATAGACGCTTCTTTATTTCTGAATTTGCTTAATATCTCCTCGTGAGATCCGGGCTTCATTGTAGTGTCTTGATCCATTCGAAGAACCTTCTGATCCGGATACAGCTCATTTAAGATTTCCTCAAGCTGCTGAGTACCGATGCCGGCTCTCTTAAATTTCTTACTTCCGCACTCTTTGCAGGCTGCTTCATTTACCGGAATCGTAAATCCGCAGTAATGGCATATGAGAAGCCTCGTGGTTGAACGTTTATTGTTATGAAGCGTCATCGCCACAGAACAATTCGGGCACGACACCGGAAGTCCGCACTCACCGCACACAAGAGTTCTCGAGTAACCTCTTCTGTTAAGAAAAAGCATAACCTGATTATTCTCGGCAAATGCCCTCGCCATAGCGCTTCTCAAAGGTGCCGACAGCAAATCGCCGTAGCCGTCTTTGACCTGCTGCTTCATATCAACAATCTTCACATCGGGAAGGCTTGCATCTTTTGCTGCACGGTTCGTGAGCTTAAGCATATGGTAGACGCCCTTCTTCGCGGCATAGTAAGATGACACAAGCGGCGTCGCAGACCCTAAAATCACGGGACATTTGCTCTGTCTCATACGAAGAAAAGCTATCTCTCTCGTGTTATACCTCGGAAACGACTCCGACTTATAAGAACTGTCGTGCTCCTCGTCGATAACGATAAGCTTTAAATCCTTCACCGGTGCGAAAATCGAACTTCTCGGACCCACAACAATGCGTGCCTGTCCTTTTCTTATTCGGTCCCACTCGGTAAATCTCTGTTTATCAGTAAGTCTGCTGTGCATTACGGCTGCAAGATTGCCGAATCTGCCTTCAATCCAGCTTACGGTTTGAGGGGTAAGGGATATCTCCGGTACAAGGTAAATCACACTTCCGCCACGCTTTATGACTTCACCCGAGGCACTTAAATACACCTCTGTCTTGCCGCTCCCCGTGATGCCGTGAAGCAGAAAAACCTCCGGCTTACCAAGCGCGTTTACGATACTGTCACGGGCGCTTTGCTGCTCATCGTTAAGCGTATGAACTTCGCGAAAAACCTGCACGTCGCCGCAGGGTATATCATCTTCACCCGTTTCTTCGCGCGTAAGCATTCTGCTTTCTGTTTTTATAAGATTTTTATCTCTTAAAGCACGAATTTGGCTGTCGCTTGCGCGTGTCGCTGCCATGAGTTTCTTCTTCTCGGTGGTGCCGTTTTCGAGCAGATACTCAAGTATGTGCATGTGTGTTACTGAACGAAGCGAGCCCTCCTCAAGCGTTTTAACCGCTTCTTCCGAATCAGTTAAAGAAACGAATATCGCTTTGGCTCGGGATGCAGAGCCGATGGCAGAAGGCACCATCATGGAAATAACATCACCTCTCGTGCAAAGAAGCTTCGAGCTTATCGGATTTATTAGTGCAAGCTGATCTGCGTTTAACACAGGATAAAGATCTATAAGAGAATCAATACTCTTAAGCTTTTTTAAACCCGGCGCGCTTTCATCCTCAACCGATGCGATATCAAACACCAGTGCAATCTGCAAGCGGTTTGACCTTCCAAAAGGAACTTTAACGTAAGAGCCCGGAGCGATATTTTCTTCCAGTCGTGCAGGCACAAGATAAGTGTAAAGCTTATCCGTCTGTCTTACCGCTTCCCGAAGAATAATTCTCGCGGTTTTCATTTATCATCCTTCTCCGTCGATAAAAGAGAAAAGATCAATCTGGGAGGATTCGGGCATACCGTCAAGAAGGCCGTAATCGGCAAGCTTATCGATTGCCGCCTGACCCACGTGACCTCGGGTCATTATGTCCTCGCGAGTCGTAAATTCCGCTTCATCTCGGGCTCTCGTTATGGACTGCGCCATAGACGAAGAAATCGTGTTAATCGCGTTCAAAGGCGGACGAATCTGACCCTTCCCCACTTTAACAAAATCCGTCGCATGCGATGTCTTAATATCAATCGGGACAAACTCTATGCCGCGGTGATACATCTCTGCAACTAGCTCACACAGGAAATACTCATCCTGAGCTTTCTTCGCAGAAGAGTCCTTCGAGTGCATCACTGTCTTCAAGTCTTCCATACGAGACTTCAAAATATCCATACCGCGGCACATAAACTCGGCATCAAATTCTTCGCCTCGCACCGTAAAGTACGCGCAGTAATATTCTTCCGGGTAATAAACCTTGAACCACGCCACACGAAGCGTCGATATTGAATAAGCTGCTGCATGTGCCTTCGGGAACATGTACTTAATCTTCTTACAAGAATCAATGTACCAGTCAGGAACATTATGCTCACGCATAAGTTTCTCGTGTTCCTCGGACAACCCCTTTCCCTTACGAACCTTCTCCATGATGTCAAAGGAATCTTTGTTGGGAAGGCCCCAGTAAATAAGTCTTGTCATAATGGAGTCACGGCATCCGATTACAGAGTTCAGATCGCATATTCCTTCATTTATAAGATCCTGGGCATTGCCCTTCCATACATCGGTACCATGGGAGAGGCCCATGAGCTGGACAAGGTCATAAAATCTCGTCGGTTTGGTCTCTTTAATCATTCCTCTTGCCATAGGAGTACCGAGCTCGGAAAGACCTATAGTTGCAGAACCCGCTTCGGATTCCTCTATCGGGAATCCCAGGGCATCCGTTGATTCAAGAAGGCTCATAACCTTGGGCTCGGGAACCGGGATATCGGTAATCTCAACTCCCGTAAGCAAATGAAGCATACGAAGAACTGTCGGATCCAGGTGGCCCAAGATATCAAGCTTTAAGATAGTATCGTGCATAGCACGGAAGTCGAAGTGTGTCGTTATAATTCCGCAGTTTGTCTTGTTTGCAGGATACTGTACGGGTGTAAATTCATATACGTCCATCTCCTTGGGAACTACAACGATTCCGCCCGGATGCTGTGACGTCGTTCTCTTAACACCCAAAAGCCCCTTGGACATATACATAAGCTGACCCGTCGTATAAGGAATACCCTTTTCCTCGCATACCTTGCGGGCAACCGCCAAAGCGTTCTTGTCTGCGTAAGTACCTACTGTTCCGGCTCTGAAAGTGTGCGTCATGCCAAAAAGATACTCAACGTACTTATGAGCCGAGCCCTGGTTCAAACTCGAGAAATTAAGATCGATATCGGGCTGCTTGTCTCCGTAGAATCCCAGGAACGTCTCGAACGGTATATCCTGTCCGTCGCGCTTCATCTCGACATCGCAGCCCGGACATTTCTTCACCGGAAGATCGTATCCCGATCCGTACTCACCTGTTGTAATAAACTCGACGTGATTGCACTTGGGGCACCTGTAGTGAGGCGCAAGAGGGTTAACCTCCGAGATACCGCACATCGTCGCAACAAAAGACGATCCTACAGAACCTCTCGAACCCACGATAAAGCCTTCGTTATTCGAGTTTTTAACAAGTCTGTATGCGATGTAGTACATGATGGCAAAGCCGTTACCGATGATGGAGTTGAGCTCCTTTTCGAGCCTTGCTTTTACGGTCTCATTCAGTACGCCATTATGGCGGTAGAGCTTGTTTGCACGGGTGTACGCGATGTCTCTGACGTCGGATGCCGCGCGCTGAATCATAGGCGGGTACGTACCGTCCGGGAAAGGCTTGATGCCGTACTCTATCTTGTCGGCTATCATATTCGTGTTCGTGACAACAGCCTCCATCGCGCGCTCGGGACCTAAATAGCTGAACTCCTCGAGCATCTCCTCCGTGGTCCTGAAGTACAAATCCGACTGCATCTCCGCGTCCGAAAAGCCCATGTCCATAAGCATATACTTACGGTACATGCCGTCCTCTTTGTTAAGAAAGTGAGAGTCCGTCGTCGCAATGAGAGGCAGATTAAAACTTTGTGCCACATCTGACAAAAGCAAATTAACCTCAAGAATGTCCTTCTCATTTAAAGGCACGGCACCGGTATCAGACTTGGAAGGATCCTGACGTGTAAGGAATATGTTGTTACAGAGAGGCTGAATCTCAACGTAATCGTAAAGGTTCAAAACATCTTTGAATTCCTCATCTGCTTTAAGTGCGTCAAGTGCCTTTGTGCGGTCCTTGCCAGCTTTTTTGAATTCGGTCATCACATACCGGTAAATCTCGCCTCTTTCGCACGCGCCTCCGATAATTATTGAAGAGCTGAAGTACTTAAGAAGACTCTTAGGCGTTCTCGGACGGTAATAGAAATAATGAACATGCGCCTCGGAAACCAGATGATAGAGGTTATAAAGACCAAGGTTATTTCTTACAAGGTAAATTATGTGATAAGTCTTACAGGGCTTGGACTTAATAAAAGACGTGTCCTTGTGGCCGATTCTCCTGTTAAGCTCATCCGGCATAACGCATTCGGAGTTCTTCAGGTAACCGATTACATAATCGGCATCTGTGCGACATTTGCTTATAAGTGCATTGTCACCACCATAATTGAAAGACTCGGAAGACTCCGGCGCCATGTCTGAATATTTTCTTATATCTTCAATCGATATCGCAGGCTGGAGAAACTTATGTCTGTAGTATTTGTGGTCCTCGACATTGATACCGAATCCCGCACGTCGCAGGAAAGACAAAGTATCAAAAATATTCTCACCGCAAACATAAGCATTTCCTATAAATTCGGTAAGCTCGCCCGCAACAAAATACGATTCACAGGGCTCACCTTTGCCCGGATATATCTTATCTTCAAACTCCGCATAAAAGTCAGCCACATGCTCGTAAACGATGTCCTCCGGGACATATTCGGTTCCGTCATCCGTATAAGGAGTTTTAACCTCGCCGTCTATATTTAAGACGTGACGCATAACGTCAATAACAGGTATATCTATGCCCGGAAGATTCTCGTCTCTTAAGTTCTCAGGGATTTCCTCGGGATTCCAAAGCGATGTATCTATATCGTGAGATGCAAATTCCTGAGCCTGAGAATCAGTCTCACCTTCAATAACAGGCCTTATTCCCTTAAACCCCTTAAGTCTGTACTTACTTGCGGCAACACTGCTAAATGTATCCGTCGCTGAATCGTCGCCGTTTTTAATAATTGAAATTGCAACAAATTCGCCCACAGCACGAACAGGTTCTTCAGCCTTCTCGTCTTCTCCCGCAGGGATATAAGGGAGGTTATAAAAAATTGTAGGGCCGTCATCTGCAAGATAACCCTCGCATCCGAGAATCGCCTTAAACTTTTCCTCTCCTTCTCCCTTGTCCTTATTAATTGCTTTGGCGGCCTCATAAACAAACGGAAATCCCTGAACAACGCCGTGATCGGTAATTGCACAGGCTCTGTGCCCGAACGACGCCGCAAGCTTCATTATCTCCTTCGGATCGCTTACAGCATCTTTCTCACTCATCTTTGAGTGAACATGAAGCTCAACTCTCTTGTACTTGGACTGCTCTTTTCTCGGAGCGGGAGGCTCGGCCTCGTAAATACCGGTAACCTTAACACCGGCTTCATTTCTGTCGTAATTTGACGACACCTGAAAACCTGCGTATCCGCCCTTACTAAACATATTCTGGAAAACATCCGCCTCATCCGGCTTTAAGAACATGATGGCGTTAACGCCTCCGGTCTTATCGATGATATAAAACTTAGCAATAATAAAGTTTCCGCTCTTGGAAAGCTTTAATACATCACTCATCTTCTCATCTTCTCTGAAGACGACCCAGCCTTCGATGTTGACGTTCTGATCGTAAGGTGTTAAATCCTTGATATCAGCTTTTGCGGCACCTGAAATTACACGTCCCAGCAAAGATTCAGCATTCTTCTTCGGCTTGAATTTCTTATTATCACCGCCGTTTGCGGCATTTAAAGCTTTCTGCTCCGCGGCCTTCGCGACCCACGAATTCTTATCGACGTTACTTTCGGTCTTTTTCTTCTCCCTTGCCTTTTTCTTCTCTTCCTTCTCTTTTTCCTGTTCGGCAAGAATGCTTCTTAGCTCATCATCAAGCCCGAAGAAATCAGGGTCAATCTCCTGCTCGTAAGAAACGTCTACTCTGGAGCCCGAACTTTTTTCGAGAGCATCAACAACCTTGCTTAAAGCCTCGCCGTCACGGGTTTTATCCGCACCTTTAAGCCTTAAGACAATTAATCCACTGTCTTTAAAGTAATCGATTTTGTCGACTTTTACACCAGCCAGACTTTCCGAGACGGAAGAGTCAAGCCCCAACAATTTTACTAATTCCTTCATATATCCCCTTTATTCCTGCTGTTTAAGCTTTTCTTCTCCGAGTTTAATAACTTCCTCCACAAACTCATCGACCGCCGTTTGCGCTTTAAGCTTCCTTATCGTCTGCCCCTTCTCGAAAAGCAGGAACTCGTCCTTTCCTCCGGCAAGACCGATATCCGAATCTCTTGCCTCTCCGGGGCCGTTTACAACACATCCCATAACCGAGACTTTAAGATTATAAGGCAAGTCACATATTCTTCTCTCAATCTCATCTGCAATCTCAATAAGCGGTACTTCCGTTCTTCCGCATGTGGGACAAGACACGAAAGTGATGCCGTCGTGTCTTAAATCAAGTGCCTTTAAAATGCTCTTGGCTGCACGGACTTCATCAACCGGGTCTCCGGTAAGAGATACGCGGATTGTATCGCCTATGCCTTCGGCAAGAAGCGCACCGATACCCACCGCTGATTTGATAACACCTTCCCTTATGGTTCCGGCTTCAGTAACACCAACGTGCAGAGGGTAATTGCAGCGTTTACTGATTTCTCTGTATGTATCAATCGTAAGTCTCGGACTCGAAGATTTTATGGAGATTACTATATCTCCGAAGTCAACGTCTTCGAGCAGCTTTACCGCACCCAAAGCGCTTCTTGTCATGTTCTCCGCACATACGCCGCCGTACTCTTCGACGAGTTTTCTGTCGATTGATCCGGAATTAACACCGACTCGTATGGGAAGTCCGCGGCTCTTGCATTCATCGGCAACGAGCTTTAATTTCTCAGGGCCTCCGATATTCCCGGGATTGATTCTGATTTTGGAAGCTCCGTTCCTGGCAGCTTCGATTGCAAGTCGATAATCAAAGTGAATGTCTGCAACAACAGGTATCGGAGATTTATCAGTAATCTCCTTTAAAGCCTCGGCAGCCTCCATATTGGGTACGGTAACTCTTGTGATATCGCAGCCCGCATCGTGAAGCCTTGCAATCTGTTCAAGCGTCCCCTTGACGTCCTGCGTCTTCGTATTATTCATCGACTGAATCCTTACGGGATTGTCGCCTCCGAGTAAAACACCACCTACATTTACAACTGAAGTCATAAATTTAAATCTCCCGGAACTTTAAGACAGCGCAATACCGAGGCCGGAGCAAATTGCATCAAACTCGCCGCCGGGCGTAGATATAATTGCGTTTACAAGATCCTCACGCGACATACCGCCGTCAATAAGGGAAGCGTTATAAGAAATTCCGTCAGGGTCGCCTTCTCTGGCAAGAACGCCTCTATAGAAAGCAGCAACAAATTCCTCATTTGAATTCGAAGTGTCCATAACGGTCATAACCTCATTAACAAAAGCCGTTCCCGTAAGTTCACCCGCTACAAGTCTGTGTGTAAAATCCGTAAGAACATCAAGAGACGGATAGTTTCCCGTAAAGTTCTTATAGATTCTGCAGACAAAAGTATTGATTCCCGAATTTGCAGGATCATCACAAATCTCGTCTCCGCAGATTATATTGAATGAACCCGTCTTGGTTCCGAATGAAGTCTCATCATTGCCGTAAATACAGTAATCCGCTGTGCCGACAGAAGTGTTATTTTCGAAAGTTACGGTATAATCAACACCTTCTTCCAAAAGCTCATCGTGATAAGTCACAACCAAATCGACTTCAACGGGTCCTGCGCTGTACTGCTGATCTTCAACAGGCTCAATATCTGCCCATGTAATATCAATGACAACCTCGGGCTCTGTCTCTTCAGTCTCGTAAGCGCTCTTATCAAAATCCGCCTCAACCGTCTCAGTTGTACTGTCGGTCGATGAATTATCGGTGTTGGTATCGCTGTAAAGCACAAAACACACGAGAAGCGGCAAAATCAGCATGGCTGACACAATTGAGATGCCCAAAGGAAGATAAGTTATCTTCTCATACGAAGTCTCCTGCGTATTATTGGTCTGTACATTTGATACTTCAGGTTCCGCTTTACTTTCCGCAGGTTTAAACGCCGTATCTTTGACAGTCTCGGTCTTCGGCTCCTCTACAGCTTCGGATTCAATAACCGCACCGCATTTCCTGCAGTATGTGGCACGCTCTCCGTTTATACAATTACATTTGTCACATATCTTAATCATTAATCTAAATCTCCGGTATCAGTTATCGAGTGTCAGGAAGAAATTGGCCTTGCCGAGCTGCAAAAGCCCGCTTGTCAAATCCGTCACACTTCCCGGCTCAACGCGAGCTCCGTCAATGCAGGTGCCCGCTTCACTTCCCATATCCTGAAGGATGTACTTCCCGTCTGAGTAAATAATCTTGCAGTGAAGATCTGCCACGGTTGAATTATTCACATAAAAATCACAGCGGGGATTATTGCCGATTGTGATAGTCTCAAGCATCGGAATGTCATAGCACTCGCCGCTTGCCGCCATAAACATAACTCTTCTCGGGTAATTAAAATCCTCGGTCTTGTCAAAAGCAAAATTCGAACCCGAATCTGTGGTTTCACTCACACCGGGCTTTAACTGACTTTGAGCCATAGCCTTCAGTTCCCGATCTATCTTGTCATTATGTTCTCTGCGCTTCTTGTTGATTACAATAAAAAACACAAAAGACACAACTGCTATCGCCAGTAATATGCCCGACGTGATAAACACAGGCCCGGGCTTCATAAAATCCGCAAAACTCATAAAAACACCTCGGAGACTATTTTACACTAAAGGGGCTTTTATATTAACTGAAAAATATAAAATTTAAGATAATAGGTCTCCGGCACATTCCAAAGTATCGGATGATCCGGCCCCTGGGTTCTCTTCTCGATTTGCCTCAATTGCTTATGGGCATCAAAGGCAGCCGTACGTATAGCCTTTTCGAAAAGGTCCTCCGCCATAAAGTGTGAGCACGAACACACCGCCAAGTAGCCTCCCCGGGGCAAAATCTTCATTGCACGCATACAAATATCTTTGTAGCCGCGATACGCATCACGCACCGTGTCACGGGATTTGGTAAAGGCCGGCGGATCGAGAATGATGTAGTCGAATTCGTGACTCTTTTTATCGCAAAGATCGCTTAAATACTCAAACACATCAGCACAGACATAATCAATATTGCCGTCAAAACCGTTAAGCCGGCAGTTTTCTCTTGCCATCTTAAGAGCATCTTCAGAGATATCTACGCTTGTTACGTGGCTTGCACCACCAGCCGCACAGTTAAGACCGAAGGAACCTGTATGGGTAAAACAATCAAGAACCCTCTTACCCTTTGCAATCTTCGATGCCGCGAGACGGTTATACTTCTGGTCAAGAAAAAATCCCGTCTTCTGGCCGTTCTCGACGTCAACGTTATAGATGATACCGTTCTCTTTGATTTGAACTGTTGCCGAATCGGGGTGCCCCTGTCCGTCAGAATTATACCAGCCCTTGTAAAGCTCAAGGCCTTCCTTTGTCCGAAGACTGACGTCATTACGCTCGAAAATACCATTTATAGTAACACCGTCTTCTTCGAAGGACTCCTTCAGAGCCTTGTAAATATCGTTTTTTATAAGTTCAACTCCGAAACAAGTTATCTGAACGGAAAGAATGTCATTATAACGATCGACGGTAAGTCCCGGAATCATGTCGGCCTCGCCGTGAATTATTCGGCAGGCGTCAAAATTCTCATCGTCTATTACAGTTCTTCTGTATGCAATCGCATATTTAATGCGCCTTTTCCAAAAATCATAATTAAATGTATCGTTGCTGTTTCTCGAGATAATTCTTACGGATATCTTGGAATCCGGATTATAAAAGCCCGTACCCTGCCAGGAATTACCGCAGAAGACGTCAACAAGACTTCCCTTGGGGGCGTCCCCTGACATCGATTTAATCTCCTCGCCGTAAACCCACGGGTGTCCGTTCTTTAAAGCTTTCTCGGCTTTTGTTGTTATTTGTGCGCTTATAAACTCTCTTTTTGTTTTCATATGAGAATTATACTCAATTACTCTTTTTATGGTAAAATTTCTCGAACGGAAGCTTAGCTCAGCGGGAGAGCATTCCCTTCACAGGGGAGGGGTCGTGGGTTCAAACCCCACAGTTTCCACCATTTATAAAGCCCTCGGGTGTTTCCCCGCGGGCTTTTCAATTTTTAAGTTCTTCTCTTTCCTGCCTTATCCTTGTACATCTCTTCGTCAGCCTTCTTTGCGACGGCCTCCGAAATATTTTCGATGAAGGCATCCTTCTCGGGATCGAACTCGGCGTACCCGCGGGCAACATCTATGCGGTCCCAGAGGTTATCGCTCATCTGATTAATCTGCTCGGCACGCATATCCATTTCCTTGAAGTAATACTGTGCCTTATCGGTCTGCGATCCGGGCAGGATAACAACAAACTCGTCGCCGCCGATTCGATACATCGGACATGCACGGAAAATACCCGCAATCAGTTCGCAGTTGTTATTCAGGTAAATATCGCCCTTCGCGTGTCCGCATTCGTCGTTAACCTTCTTCAAGTAATTGACATCAAACATTACTATGCCGAATTTCTCTTTGCCCTCGTCAAGACCCTTGCAGTACTCAAGGTAAGCTCGCTTGTTTCCGACACCCGTGAGAGCATCCTGATTTGCGTTGCGGTAAAGGCCCTCAACAGTCTGCCTCATCTTGTGCTGCATGCTCTGCATCGTCTCACTTAAGATTCCTATCTCATCGTTGCTGTCCTCAGGAAATACAACATCATCCTTACCGTCTCCGATGTCACGAGCCGCATTCGTAAGCTTGAGCAAAGGAGACAGAATCTTGTGACAAATAATACTTGCGAGTAGCAGGAATACAATTCCGCACACAATCGAGATAGAAATGTATTTATTCAGGAAGGCGTGCTCATCAGCATAAATCTCGCTCTCGGGCACCGTAAGAACAAACTTCAGGCCGTTCCTCAAAGAGCAGAACGCCATCTCCTTAACCTCGTCATCATACGTATACTCGAAAAGTTCACCCTCACTGTCCTCATCGTACAAAGCTTCGACAAATTCATAAAGATAAGCATCAATAAGGATGATATTTGTTCCCATCTTTATGTCTTTATGACAAATAACGGTTCCGTCATCCTGCAAAAGACAAGCACTGCCCGTATCGTAAACAGACACATCCAAAACATCTTCTATTATCGAATACAAATTCAAATCCATACCGACGATGCCGTAAACTGCACCATTGTCGTCAATAAGAGGAATCTCGTACGAGATAATGTACATATTAAAGTTGGAGTTGTAATAAGGATCGAGCCAGACACCGGTTTTGGCGTTAGCCGGGATATAATACCACGCGGTATGATTTGTATCATCCTCATCGTACTGCGAGAGATCTGTAACAGTCTTCCTAGCAAAAGTACCGTTGCCATCATCATCGACCATCCAGTAACCCGCAACCATCTCAAGCGGTTTGTAATTATAGTAATACGACACAATTTCCGGGTTAATCTTGGCAATGGAGTCAAGGTATTTACCGACTACATCCATGTGTTCATCGAGAACTGTAGGATCAGCATCAATCTCTTCGTCGGAAGGAACATTCTCGTAAACGAACGTCGCCATTACATCAACACTGTACTCGACTTTAAGGAGTTGTTCATTGAGGCCTGCCGTCTCATTTTTGCAGAGAAGATTCATAACCTCAATAGCATTTTCATCACTGATTTTATCAACCTGATTAATCGCTATGTATGTGAAGAAAGCCGTAAGCAGAACAATCGCCGCCATAACCGGTGCGATAATCTTAAATCTTATTGATTTAAAAAAGCCAAACCTTCTGGGCTTCATAAGTATTTAACGGTTTCTTCAATTGCTTTTCTTTTACTGTGCATTTCGGCGGGCTCGCTGTCATCAGCAGGGAATCCAATCGGCATAAGAAGAACTGACGGCTCATTGTCGGGCAGTCCGAACGCCTCTTCAACGACTTTGTTGGGGTACGCATTCACCCAGCATGTGCCGAGTCCCAACGACACCGCCTCAAGCATCGCATGCGTCGCAACTATGGAAACGTCCTCGACTCCCGAGTGGATTCCTTCCTGACGCATGTTCTTCCAATCCTCGTTTGCATCGTATGTGAACATTAACACCACCGGTGCTCGAAAAGCACACGGTGTAATCTCGTTAATCTTATCAAGTGCCTCCTTGCTTTGAAGCACATATATCCTCTGCGGCTGCAGATTCTTGGCTGTGGGTGCAAGATTAGCCGCCTCGAGAATCTTGTCAATCATCTCCTGCGGAACCTCTTTATCACTGTACTTCCTAACCGAATATCTCTCCCTTGCAAGTTCCAGAAAATCCATATGCCACAACCTCCTTTTTGCATAATTATATCAAAACACTCTTGAAATAAATCCTATCTGCGTTGCAAAATATTCTCGGAATCAAATTTAAGGGGTAGCATTATGTATATCGATTTTTCCCGCGAGTACAAACTCGCTCTGCTCAAATATCTCGAAGACGAACTTCTGAGCCTCCCGGACGTACGGTTTGGCAGACACAACAACGAAACCGTTGTAAGAATTTTTAAAAAGTCTTCAAAATATAGTGAACTTAAGATGGACAAGTGCGATAAAAATATTATCGACATCTGCAACCAACGCCTTGCTATCAAGAAGAAAATCAAACTCTTGTGCAAGGATGTGAGCAAGACTTCTGTAAAAATACAAAATACAGGGATACATCAAATTAGCAGGTCAACATGGGATAAAATCAAACCCGGCATGAACACTATTAGCACAGAAAGCAAGTATGTACACAAAGGCATTCACATGCGTTCAAGATTAGAGCTTATCGTTGCTCAAACGCTGGACAACCTTGAACTTGAATATAAATATGAACCAGTCATAAATTCAGGAGTATTCACTTTTTCTCCTGACTTCATGGTTTATTTGCCCGCATTTGAAACGTGCATAATTATCGAGTGTTTGGGTATGATTGATGACGACAGATATCTGCTGAAAAACATCGGAAAAATCGGTGAATACTTAAGCAGTAATTTTAAGCTTGGGCGTGATTTATTAATTATTCACGGTTATTCAAACTCAATTCAATCCCCGGAAGAAATTCATAATGACATCGTGAGTGCAATAAATAAGATAGCTGCTGAATGTGTATTCTAAAAAAGATTCATAATTTCAAAATTTTTATGAATGATTTTCTGAATAATGCCTGAAATTCAGAAAATCATTCATGGTTTTCAAAAAATCATGAAGAAATTTATGAATTGCGGTCAGGGAAAAAGTTTAAACTATTTCCGGACACGTGCTCAGGTTCTCGTACGTCCAGAAATCGCCGTCTGTACTATAAGCGCGGTTTCTCAACGCATCAACACAGTCAAAGTGCCACCATTCAGATCTTAAAGGTCTCCAACCGTCATCGACGAACAAACGCCTGAGATACAGTTCTTCATCTGTCTTATTTGTAGCCGTATCAACCGACAATGCTGACAATTCGTGCATCGGACTTTGCATCTCGCACAATTCCCAGTTAACGGGCTTACAATATCGGTAACTTCCGGTATAAAAAACACCCATGCGAGTGACGCGGGCAAGTGAAACATCGACCGCACCGCCGTACTGGTGATTTGACAGACCCTGAGCGATAAACCAGCCCTTGCCCCATCCGCCGAGACCCGCCTTGATAACAGACGACGAAGACAATTCGTAATCAAGATTCTCGCGAACCGTTACCTGGCAACTTAAAGGTCTGAAGGCCTGATACAGAACGATACTGTAACCGTCGGCCAGAGCCTTTTGCTGAATCGCATAAAGTTCTTCAGCTGCCTCATACAAAATCGGCATAGTAAATTCATAGCCGTCCAAACGATTATTGTAAGAAATCGAATCGTACAGTTTCTCACCCGTTACATTGGCAATCGGCTCAAGAGACGATGTAAATACAGAACTGATGCCGTTCGTGTCACAGTAGATAATCGACGGTATTACGTCCGGAAGATTTATAAAACAGGCTGTCATGGGGATCTGGACAACTCCGCCGCCAGCCTTTTCGACGATAAGGGTGCGGTCCTCCTGGCGGGCTTCAAGTATGGTGAAGGCTTCGCCCTTTTCGAGACCGTTAGTGAGAGTGTACGAAAAGCCGGTCGCCCCCGAAACCGGGAGCTCGAACTCGGTGTTTTTTTTGGCAGAGTAAATCTGTCCGTCGGTTTCCTGTCCGGCGGATTGCTCAAGTTCAGCAGTTTCGGCCGACACAAACACATCCGCTCCCTCAAAAGGAGCAAACGCTATTACGCCGAAAGCGCAGCTCATCAAAAAACTCAAAAACTTATGCATGCATTTTCACACTCTCGTAATTATCCTTATAAAACGGATCAGAGCCAAAATCAACCGTTGTCACAGCTTTGTTATCAAATCTTCGCTTTTGTAAATAAACACAAATAAAAAGACCCGCGGCACATTAACCGCGGGCCTGTCAAAGACAAATGTAAATTTATTAAATTACAAAGCAGCCTTAGCCTGATCTACGAGAGCTGCGAAGCCCTTGGGATCTGTAACTGCGATATCGGAAAGGACCTTTCTGTCGAGCTCAACACCGCTCTTCTTGAGGCCGTCCATGAATCTGCTGTAGCTCATGCCGTTCTGACGTGCAGCTGCGTTGATACGTGCAATCCAAAGTCTTCTGAACTGTCTCTTCTTATTTCTTCTGTCTCTGTAAGCGTAGTTACCGGACTTGAGGACAGCCTGGTTTGCAACCTTGAACAGCTTGCTCTTGTGACCGAAATAACCCTTAGCCTGCTTTAAAACCTTCTTATGACGCGCTCTTGTGCGAATTCCTCTTTTTACTCTAGACATATTCTTAATTCCTCCACCTAATTGCTATTACATATAAGGGATCATCTTGCGGATGACTTTTCTGTTCTGCTCGGATGCAACCATGTTGTGTCTGAGGTGGCGCATTCTCTTTGTGGGTCTCTTGCTGAGGATGTGACGGCGGAAAGCCTGTGCTCTCATTACCTTGCCGGTACCCGTAACCTTAAATCTCTTCTTAGATGAACTGTGTGTCTTCTGCTTAGGCATTTATGTGTCCTCCTTGCCGTTTATTTGCTCTTCTTCGGAACGAGATACATAACCATGTTACGTCCCTCGATCTTCGGTTGTTTGTCTACCTGTCCGTACTCTGAGATACCTTCGACGAACTTCTCCATCACCTGATATCCCTGCTGCTGGTAAGCCATCTCACGCCCACGGTATCTGATGTTGATCTTGACTCTGTCACCGTTCTTAAGGAACTTGATTACCGCTCTCTGCTTAACCTCGATATCATGTGTATCTGTCGTAAGCTTTATGCCGACTTCCTTAAGCTCAGTCTCCTTCTGCTTCTTCTTGGCTTCCTTCTCTCTCTTGCTCTGCTCGAAAAGGAACTTTCCGTAGTCCATTACCTTGCATACAGGATTGTCCGGATTTGCCGAGATGCATACAAGATCGAGATCCGCGTCCGATGCAGACTTAAGTGCCTGTTCTATAGGTACTATTCCGACCATCTGGCCGTCAGCATCGATGAGTCTGACCTTGCTGAACTTGATGTCTTCGTTCACCATCTGATTTCCGTTTGCTTTAGCGATGTGTAACACCTCCCAACATAAAAAAAGAACGGTCTGCACAGCAATCCGTTCCCCCACTGAAAAATGGTAATCATTCAGCTATGGACCTCTTTACTTACGCTTGAGGTGAGAACCGGAAGCTCTGCTTTCTAACTTGAACATAATAAATATTGCCCCCAAAAAAGTCAAGGGGATTATCGCAAATTTACGACAATCCCCAAAACTTTAACCAAAAAGGAGCTCTAAGTCTCTTTAAACCAGTGCAGCTCCGAGGTTTCTGCAATTTGCAAGACCTTCGTCATCGGGAGTGTTGTTGCAGATTACAAAGTCAGCAGCAACCTGAGCGCCGTCGTTCTTGCATCTTTCGTCCCATGTTCTCATCCACTCACCGTCACCCCAGTCGTAAGAACCGAAAGTGACAATCTTCTTGCCGGAAAGCTTCTCCTCAACGGATGTAAACATCGGCTCGAAGATATCCTCCTCGAGAACCTCGGCACCCATAGCAGGGCATCCGAATGCGATGGCATCGTAATTATCAACCATATCAGCCGTGAAATTATCAGCTGTGATAAGCTCGGCCTCAGCACCTGCTCCGGTAATACCCTCGGCAACCGCGTTAGCCATCATTTCTGTGTTTCCCGTTCCGCTCCAGTAAACAACTGCAATTTTGCTCATTTTTAAATACCTCTTTCTTAATATTGCCTTTATATTGCCGTCAAACAGCAAGCTGTTCGATCGAACATCCGTAATCAAACCTGCGCTCAAGCTCTCTCGTACACTTCCCATACTCATCGAAAAGCTCGCTCGCCTTCTTCTCATCCCCGTAAACTTTCCACATGCCGCTCATCTTAGGGCTCATTCCCTCGTTGCTCATAAATCCAAGTACATCTTCCGGAGGATAACCGAGAAAAAATCCTATCTCATGAGGGAAAGATTCGTCCGAGTAGATATGTTTTCTTAAAACAGAAATACATTCCGTAGAACTTTTGCAGGAATAACCGATTTCTTTAAGCTTCATTCGGACAATCCCGCAGGATAAGTCACGCAGGAGATAATCGGGTCTGTAAATATAAACAAGTGCCCTGCCGTCAGTTATCTTCAAAGGAATCGTCACGATATTTTTGGAAGCAAGTCTCTTATTGAGACTTCTAATGTCCGAGAGAAGCTCCTCTCGCGAATCGTATGAGATGTTAATCAGGCTCGCAGTCTTAAGACCCGCAAGCGTCGGAGAACACATCTTAACTATCTGTCTATCGGACAATACGCTTTAACCTCTGCTTCGTAAATTATAGTTAGCCGCCGCTAACCCTGTACATTATCTTTAAAGAAAAACCTTTTGTCAATACTGTGCTATTATTGATAAAAATAAAATTCAAGGAGTAAATATCATGATTGCAAAAAGACTTGAGGCACAGATTTCCTCCGGATCTGCAATAAGAAAGATGTTCGAGGAAGGCAACAGATTAAGAAAGATTTACGGTGATGACAAGGTATTCGACTTTTCGATAGGAAACCCCGATCTCGAGCCTCCGCGCGAAGTATCGGACGCTTTGAAAGAGCTTGCGGATAACCCGATTCCCGGCATGCACGGCTATATGAGCAACAGCGGCTACGAGTCCACACGTGCAATTATCGCGAAGAAGCGCTCCGAGGAATCAGGCGTCGAAGTTGATGCCGGTGCTGTTTGTATGACTGTAGGTGCCGCCTGCGCGATGAACGACGTTCTTCACTCGCTGCTTGACCCAGACGATGAAGTTATAGTCCTAGCCCCTTTCTTCATGGAATATAAAGGCTACGTCGAGAATCATAATGGAAAGCTTGTTGTCGTCGATACGGATGACGGCTTCATGCCCGACTTTGATAAGATTTCAGCGGCAATCACTCCCAGAACAAAAGCAATTATTATTAACTCACCCAACAACCCTTCAGGCGTAATTTACTCCGACTCACAGCTTAATGAATTGAACGAATTGCTTCTTGCTCAGGACCACGTAATCCACGTCATTTCAGACGAGCCTTACATCGATCTTGTGTACGACGGACTTACGGTTCCGCCTGCACTCAAGTACATCAAGAATCTGATTATTTGCTTCTCGTGGAGTAAATCCCTGTCGCTTCCGGGCGAGCGCATAGGCTACACGCTGGTCTCCCCCAACAATGAAGATTACGAGCAGCTGACACAGGCCATTGTCATCTCGAACAGAACTCTGGGATCCGTTAACGCTCCGGCAATCTGGCAGCGCGTTATCGAAAAGTCCATTTACGCCAAAGTCGACGTTAAGAACTACGAACACAGAAGAGACTTACTGTACGGCAACATCACGGGCGCCGGCTTCGAAGCAGTTAAACCTTCCGGTGCGCTTTATATCTTCATGAAGACTCCCGAAGGTCTCACAGATCAGGAATTCTCGGCAATCTGCGCATCTCACAATCTTCTTCTGGTTCCGGGCGCATCATTCTCAAGACCCGGATACTGCAGACTCGCATTCTGCGTCTCAGAGAGCGTAATCAGAGGATCGAAGCAGGCTTTCGAAGATATTGCAAAAGAGCTTAAGATAAAAGAATAATCAGCTGTTTAAATTCTTTCTGCAATCGCTGCGGTCATCTTCGAGGTACTTACCTCACGGATGGCCGCATTTTTATCGATACCGGAAATATCAGCGGTTCTAAAGCCGTCACTTAAAGCAGACCTTACAGCGTTCTCAATCATATCCGAAGCTTGCTGCATCCCCAAAGACCAACGCAGAAGCATCGAAGCAGACAGAATTGCAGCTATGGGGTTTGCCTTGCCGGTACCGGCGATATCAGGCGCCGAACCATGAACTGGCTCATACATTCCGGGAGTCCCGGGCTTACCCAGGGAAGCCGATGGGAGCATACCGATAGAGCCCGTAATCATTCCGGCTTCATCGGACAAAATATCTCCGAACATATTGGAAGTAACAATAACATCAAACGAAGAAGGTCTGTTTATAAGCTGCATTGAGCAGTTATCGACATACAGAAAATCAAGTTCAACTTCCGGATATGAAGGTGCCATCTCGTTTGCAATTTCTCTCCAAAGTCTTGAAGTTTCAAGAACGTTGGCTTTATCAACAACTGTAAGTTTCTTCCTTCTTCCCATCGCATACCGGAAACCCTGCTCCAGGATTCTTCTTATCTCGCCTTCGGAATACTCTTCTGTGTCAAACGCGGTAACGCCTTTACGGTTACCGTCAGACAGTAAATCCTCTTGAACGGACCTGCCGTGTTTTCCGAAGTAAATTCCACCCGTAAGTTCCCTTACAATAAGGATATCCATCTCAGTTAACCCCTTAACGGGAGATGCACCCGCAAGCTGAGGAAACATTAAAGCGGGTCTTAAATTCGAGTAAAGACCCAGCGACGCGCGAAGCCCGAGGAGCGCCCTTTCAGGTCTTAACGAACTGTCTACACTATCCCACTTCGGGCCACCGACAGCGCCCAAGAGAACTGCATCAGAAGCCTTGCAGCCGTCTATCGCTTCTTGCGTTAAAGGAACACCGAATTCATCAATTGAGCACCCTCCCGCCTTGTAGTCAGTAAATTTCAAAGAAAATTCACACTTGTCGGCAACTCTTTGAAGAATAGTTACGGCACTTTCCGTTACCTCAGGGCCTATACCGTCACCGGCAACCACCGCTATCTTGAACTCTCTCATAATTACATCTCCGTCTTAAGCTTGGTGTAAGGAACAAGTCCGCCGGCATCAATTATTTTCTTGATAAATTCAGGAAACGGATTTGCCTTGAACTGCTGCCCCGTAGTGATATCTCGAATCACACCCGTGTCAAAATCCGCTTCGACCTCATCGCCCGCATTGATTGCCTGACATGCTTCGGGGCACTCCATAATGGGAAGGCCGACATTAATAGCGTTCCTGTAAAAAATCCTCGCGAAGTCGCACGCAATCACAAGAGATATACCGCTCGCTTTTATCGCAATCGGAGCATGCTCTCTTGAAGATCCGCATCCGAAGTTCTTGCCTGCCACCATAATGTCACCGGGTTTTACGCTTGCGGCAAATGAAGTATCTATATCTTCCATGCAGTGCTGCCTTAAGTGTTCGGGATCGGCACTCGTCAGGTGTCTCGCGGGAATAATAACGTCAGTGTCAACATTATCGCCGTACTTAAAAACTTTACCCTTAACAGTCATATCACACCTCCCCCAAATCGATAGGCGTTGCAACGCGGCCCATAACAGCTGAAGCCACCGCCACCGGCACGGAGCTCAGGATTACTTCCGACTTGACATGTCCCATACGCCCCACGAAGTTTCTGTTAGTGGTAGAAACGCATCTCTCGCCTTCCGCAAGTATTCCCATGTGACCTCCGAGACACGGTCCGCACGTGGGCGTCGAGATGACACACCCTGCATCATCAAAAATACGAAGCCATCCTTCGTCCAAAGCCTTACGCCATACACGCTGCGATCCGGGAATCACTATACATCTTATCCCTTCCGCGATATGCCTTCCTTCGAAAAGCCCGGCGGCCGTCTTAATATCTTCTTCTCTTCCGTTTGTACAAGAGCCGATTACAACCTGGTCTATCTTCATATCTTTAACCGTTGAAGCGTCACGGGTATTAGACGGCAGATGAGGGAGCGCAACCGTAAACGGAACCTCTGACAAATCAATCTCTATAATCCTGCTGTAGCACTCATCACCGTCAGGTTCGTAAACTTTGAAGTCACCTTTTGCAAAACGCTCGGGATTAACATTCTTCATATATTCAAGCGTAATCTCATCCACCGGGAAAATACCGTTCTTACCGCCACACTCGATAGCCATGTTACAGATGGTAAGTCTGTTATCCATCGACAGCTCTTTTACGCCGTCACCCGAGAACTCCAAAGACTTATAAAGTGCACCGTCGACGCCTATCATTCCGATTAGGTGAAGAATTATATCTTTACCTGTGATATATTTCCCGGGCTTGCCTTTAAGCACAACCTTTATGGCTTCGGGAACCTTAAACCATGTCTGACCGCTTGCCATCGCACATGCCAAATCAGTAGAACCGACTCCGGTCGCAAAAGCTCCGAGAGCACCGTAAGTACAAGTATGTGAATCCGCACCGATAATCGTGTCTCCCGGGAAAATCAGACCGTTATCCGGAATAATTACATGCTCGATTCCCATATCTTTACGGCCGAGCTCGAAGTAATTCGTGATGTTATGTTCACGGGCAAAGCATCTCATGCGTTTGCTGAGTTCTGCAGACTTAATATCTTTATTGGGTGTAAAGTGGTCGGGCACCATGATAACGCGGTCTTTGTCGAAGACGCAACTCGCACCCATCTTTTCGAAAACGCCAATAGCGGGCGGAGTTGTGACGTCGTTTCCGAGAACCTTATCAAGCTTTGCCTCGATTAAATCGCCGGGCTTAACTTCAGAGAGCCCCGCGTGGAAGGCCAGTATTTTTTGTGTCATCGTCATAGCCATGGAAGACACCTCTTTTCGCCAAGAAAATATCGTAAATAGAATAACATAAAAAGCGCCCTCCTCGTATAAGGAGAGCGCCTTTGCTCATTAAATTTTATAAAGCAATTACTTGTTGTCGGAAGACAAGAACTTCCAGCAGTAAGCTGCGAGAGCACCGCCGATAAGCGGAGCTACGATAAATACCCATACATTCTTGAGTGCATCACCGCCTGCGAAGATTGCTGAAGCAAAAGATCTTGCGGGGTTAACTGATGTACCTGTGAAGTGGATACCGAAGATGTGAACAAGAACCAGTGTCAGGCCGATGACGATACCTGCGACGTTCGAGAACTCAGGCTTGGATGTAACGCCGAGAATTGCAAGAACGAAGATGAATGTAAGAAGAATCTCGATGAAGATTGAAAGTCCGATGCTGCCGTCATAAAGACCGTTGGCACCGAATCCGCAGTCAAAACCGAGAAGGATTCCGTCACAAAGTGCACCTACGATACCGCCGAGGAACTGAGCTACAACGTAGCCTATAAAATCCTTGCCACTCATCTTACCGGAGAGAAGAACTCCGAGGGAAACCGCAGGGTTGATGTGGCAGCCCGAGATGTTTCCGATAGAATATGCCATTGCAACAATAACAAGGCCGAAAGCAAGTGCCGTAAGAATATAAGCACCGTTGGGATCGGCACCGTTGCATCCGACTGCAGCCGCTGTACCGCATGCCGCGAAAACGAGTACAAAGGTTCCGATAAACTCGGCAACATACTTCTTAATTGATTCCATAAAAAAATGACCTCCTTTTAAGGGTTAATGTAAACTTACGATACAAAAACCTCAAAAGCAGGTCAATTAAAATTCAGGTTTTATAATTTAATTGTAAAATTCAGTTGTAAATATACTCTTCACCCTGATATTTAATTACGACTTCATTCGACTCGTCTGCGGTCCTCTCTTCAACATGACCCACAATTCTAGAGTCTATGTTAAACGAAGAAGCAATCTCCATAATCCCCGCCGCCACAGACTCATCGCAGTAAATTTCAATCCTGTGGCCGCAGTTAAACACCTGGAACATCTCCTTCATCGGAATCTGGCCGGACTCGTAAATCGCCTTAAATATCGGCGGAAATTCGAAGAGGTTGTCCTTAACAATCTTAATGCCCTTACCGAAGTCACGGCACTTAACCTGTCCGCCGCCCGTGCAGTGGATGATTCCGTAAATATTCTCCCGGTACTTCTCAAGAACCGGAACAAGCACGGGAAGGAACGTTCTCGTGGGTGACAAGATAGCCTGACCGACACTGATATCCGTACCCGGCAGGGTCTCTGTCAGACGGAACTTGCCGCAGTAAACTTTATCCTCGGGAACCGTATCGGAATAAGATTCCTTAAAATTCTCTGCATAATACTTGGAAAGAAGCATGTGTCTTGCCGCGGTAAGACCGTTCGATGAGATACCGGAATTATAGGAATCCTCATAGGAAGCCTGACCGAAGGACGCCAGACCCACAATCACATTGCCGGGCTTGATGTTCGCCGCATTAATAACCTTGGACCTCTTGACTCTTGCAACAATAGTTGAATCAACAATCAAAGTTCTTACAAGGTCTCCGACGTCAGCGGTCTCTCCGCCGCACATCTTGATGCCGACGCCGTTCTTGCTGAGTTTCTCTATCGTCTCGTCATAGCCCTCGATAACCTTGGCAATGGCTTTACCGTCAACCAAATGTGCGTTACGTCCGATGGTATTTGAAAGTGAGAGATTCTCGTAACATCCGACACACGCAAGGTCGTCGGTATTCATAACGAGTGAGTCTTGGGCAAGACCTTTGAACCAGTCGTAATTTCCGGTCTCCTTAAACATGAGATAAGCAACCGAAGACTTGGTTCCCGCACCGTCGGCATGAAGCGCCGTGCAGTATTCAGGATCACCTGCGATATCTTCTATAAGCTTGCAGAAAGCTCCCGGAAATACACCCTTATCCTGATTGGCAACAGCCTTTTTTACGTCATCTTTTGTAGGCGATACGCCTCTGGACAGATATGATTCAGCACTCATGTTCTCTCTCCTTCACATTTAATGTCTTCCGACACGACCGATAAGCCGGGTTCTGTCTACGCAATCATCTATCTGTGACCCGAAGTCACCTTCAGGTTCAAGCCGTCTCCTCAAGACCCGCGGACCACGGTAAAGTCTTTCCACGACGTTGCTTCGGGTGGGGTTTACAAGGCCGGTATGTCTCCATACCGCCGGTGAGCTCTTACCTCGCCTTTTCATCCTTACCCAAGGCTCCGAAAAGCCATACGGGCGGTTTCCTTTTCTGTTGCACTTTCCTTAAAGTCGCCTTCACCGGGGGTTACCCGGCACCCTGTCCTATGAAGCCCGGACTTTCCTCACGCACCGGCTTTCGCCACTGGTGCCCGCGATTGCCTGGGTCGGTCGGAAAACAAAGCTATAATAAATAAATTTTTATTTAAAGTAAAGCCTTCTCGGGACCCGGCTCATAAAGGAAAGTAACGTCCGGGAACCGCTCAGATAAAACGCCTCTTAGATTTTCCATGAAGATTCTCTCGGTAGCGTTATGTCCCGCGATTACAGACAAAATCCCCATATGTGCCAGAAGCAGCGTAATGTGATGCTTAATCTCGCCCGAGACAACAACTGACGCACCGGAAGCTTTAACCGCAGGGATACTCGACTCATCGAAGGCTCCGCCCTGAACAAATGCGGAACTTACAAGATTATCCGTATTGTTAATACTTATTACGCCGGAGCAGTTAAGTTTATCCTCGATAAGGTTCATATAATCCTTAAGTGTCATCTGCTCGGTCAGTTCATAAAATGCTCCGCAGAAGGTACCATCAAGTTTCCTGATGCTTCCCTGCTTAGCCCCGAGTTTATTAGCAAGAATAAAATTGGAATACTCGTCATTCTTATCAAGATTTGTATGTGCCGCGAAACATGTTATGTCATTTTTTATCATCGCGGACAAAAGCGCGCCGTTTACATCCTCTTCGCACACCGTATCGATGCCTCCGAATATTAAAGGATGGTGCGTAATCAAAAGCTGCGCTCCCTCGTCTCTGCAAAGTTTAATCGCGGAAGCGGTGGCATCAAGGGACAAGACCGCCTTGGTAACCGCCCTGTCTTTCTTTCCCGTCATAAGTCCGGGATTATCATATTCTTCAGCAGTCTCGGGAGGGAAAAGCCCATCCAGAAAATCCGATATATCTTTAATTCTGCTCATTAATTTTCTCCCTTCAGCATAAGAGCTATCTCGCTGTCTCCGCGGGATGCAAGTTCGTATCTTTTATCAAGCTTTTCCTTGTATCTGTCGATAACCTCGTTTCCGGTGCCAACTTTCTTAAGAAGAACCGGTCCGTAGTATTTTTCCCTGAGAGTTATCTTTGCTTTAATTCCGGTAAATACAGCGTTCATTATCACGTAGTACAAATCCCGATCCCGGGCGACAGTCTCATCGGTAATTTGAAACCCTGATTCATAAAGAAATTCTCTTAATTTATCCGACGACTTCTGAGGCTGCAAACACCATGTGATGCTCTTTAAAATGTCCGGTGTCGATTCTTTAACGGCTCTTGTCATAATATCGATAATGTTATTGCCGCCAAGACCTGCCATAACAACAACATCGCCTTCCATAAGACTTATTCCGTCCAGACCGTCAGTACATTTGACCTGAGCTTTGTCCGATAAGCCGTTCATTGATATGGTAAGTTCCGACCGCTTAGCCGGAGCCTCGTGAATGTCGGTAAGTACGGCTTTACCAAACCCGCCGTACAAAAGTGCATAGGATGCTAAGTGTCCGTGATCCGATCCTACGTCAATAAACCTTCTTTGCCCCGCATCAAACACACCGGAAGATGCCATATCATACACAGCTTTAAGTCTTACTGACAGCTGATCGGCGGTATTCATTAAATCTCGCTGTCCTTCTTTATAAGAAGATCTCTTAAATACTCAAGCTTTGCCATTTTATTCATAAGCTCTTCTTTTTGATCCTTGTCCGTAGCGGCACGAATTGCAGGAGCCAACAAATTAAGCTCGTCTTCGCATCTTTTAAGTCTTATGCCGTAAAGGCACTTCTTATACATATCAATCGCACTTTGCTCGTTGTCTTCTTCTCTTATGGAATCACAAGCATTCAAATAGACACTTTCAGCCCTCTGTCCGTTAAATATAAGCTCCTGAAGCTTACTTACAAGGACCGCATCGGAAACGCCCTCGGCCCCGAAGTTTTCGAGGAAAAAGGATACGAGTTCTTTCATGTTCTTTCCGGTAAAATCACCTTTGCGAAGAACATCAGCGCGGTCTACCTTACTTTGGTCGGCGATAACGCCCTTAAGTCTTACCGCACGAACAAAAAGCTCCAACTCCTCGCGGCTAACGACATCGTCGCCGGCAGATAAATCTTTTCGCTCCTCGGCTCTGCTGTCGATTTGCTGCTGCTCTTCCCTCTTGGCATCACGCATCTCGCTCTTGGCCGCAGCATCGATGTTATCGCTTTCCGCATGTTCCATGGACGCAATAATCGTCTCCGTACGCGCGCCAAGATACCTCGACGCTTCGGTTGCCATCTTCTCACGCTTGATTCCGTCACTAATCCAGGAACCGTACTTCACGATATCGTCCTGAAAGCCCGTCAAATCAAGCCCGCCATCATCCGTATAGTTATCGTCATACGCTCTCGAAAAGAGGTAATCGTTGACATCCTGCGCCGATCTTACAACAGACTTGAAGCTTTCAGCCCCGTAAGTCTTTATATATTCATCCGGATCCTTGCCATCGGGAACGCGGGCAATCTTGATTCTTATCTTCATACCCGTAAAACGGCGAAGATACGTAAGCATCATGTTTGTGGCCCGAAGTGCCGCATTACGACCCGCTGTATCGCTGTCGAAGAAAAATACAATTTCATCAGCGTACTTGGATGCAAGACGCAACTGCTTATCCGTGAACGAAGTTCCGAGAGCCGCCACCGCATTGTTGATTCCGGCCTGATGCATGGCAATGGCATCCATATATCCTTCAACGATTATGAGCTGGCGTGTTTTGGACTGACGGGCAAAATTCAAAGCATAAAGATGCTCCTGCTTCTTATAAACAAGTGAGTCGGGAGAGTTTACGTATTTTGGAAGCTCCGTACCCAAGTTACGTCCGCCGAAAGCCACAATCTGACCCTTAAAGTCAAATATCGGCACCATGAGCCTTTTGCGGAACAAATCAATAATATTGCCTCGCTTAGATCTCACAAACAATCCCGAATTCATCAGGTCATCATCCGAATACCCTTTCTTGCTAAGGTACTTGTAAAGATTATCAAATCCGTCCGGAGCAAAGCCTATACCGAATTTAGTTAAAGTTTCTTCAGAAAGCTGTCTTGAAGCCGCATATTCCCTTGCCTGCTTCCCGACTTTCGGGTCCTTAAAGGCCTTATAGTAAAAGCCCGCAGCAGAAGTAAGAATACTTCTTACGCGTTTCTTCGCCTGCCTAATCTCGTCATTGGGAGCCCAGTCGTCATCATCTGCCTGAACCGGAACACCGCATCTGTCGCCAAGTTTTTTGACGGCTTCCTGGAAATTGCAATTATCCATCTCCATGATAAAAGAGATTGCATTACCCGACCTGTCGCAGCCGAAGCACTTGTAAATTCCCTTAGAAGGGCTTACGGAAAACGACGGAGTTTTTTCCGAATGAAAAGGACACAGGCCAAATAAATTCTGGCCTGTCTTCTTCGTAAATGATACGTACTCTCCTATAAGTGACTCTATATCAGTTTTGGAAAGTATCTCGTCTATAGTCTGCTGCGGTATTCTACCCATTGGTTTACTCTATTTATTTTCTTTACTCAGCGTCCTTCTTGTCTTCTTTCTTTTCTTCCTTCTTAGTCTTCTTCTCGGAAGTTCCCTTTCCGGAATCGGAATTTCTGGGAACCACGGTCTGAATAGCGGACTTCGTGAAAGTCACGGGCGTGTTTGCCGCAGATGTGTAAAGCGTTACATCATCATCCGTGATATGAGCCGCAACGCCTACGATACCGCCGATTGTTATAACCTTGTCTCCGACTCTCATCGCGTCAAGCTGCTCTTTAAGCTGCTTGTCTCTCTTCTTCTGCGGTCTGTATATCGTGAAATACATAAGCGCAAACATAAAAAGAATAAAGACAACCGGCATAATCAAATCTGCGGATGAAGCCTCGGTTGTAGTGGTTGTTGCAGCTGTGTCCAGTATAAGCTTAAGCATTAATTGTTCTCCTCCTTGTTAAAAGCTCCGGAAATAACATCCTTCATAGAATACATTCCGGACTTCTTATCGGCAACGAAGCCTGCTGCTGTCAGAGCTCCTCTTGCAAATGCGTCTCTTGTCTTCGCACTGTGGGATATTTTAACAGTTTCCTCGTCACTTATGAAGTAAACTTCGTGTTCACCCACAATATTTCCCCCTCGAATCGAGGAAAAACCTATCTCCTTATCACTCCTTTGAGCTCTCACATCATGTCTGTCATAAACATAAGTAAGTTCATCCGGAACCTGAGACTGAATTGCCTCGGCAATCATATACGCCGACCCGGAAGGCGCGTCCAACTTTCTTCTGTGATGCGCCTCGACTATCTCGATATCATAGCCGGGGTAAAGAGCCTTGGCAGCCTGCGATACAAGCTCGAAAAGCACGTTCATTCCAAAACTCATGTTCGCCGACTTAAACACGGCAATCTTCGAGGAAGCCACCTCAAGCTTTGCTTGAGTTTCATCACTTAAAGCTGTCGTGCAGCAAACAAGAGGCTTGTTTTTGGCAACTGCCTCGTCAATAACCGCGTCAACCGCAGATGCGTTCGAGAAATCGATAATTACGTCGTATTCTTCCTTGCACTCGCTGATGTTCTTATACACAGGATACGAGAAAACAGGATTTGCTGCGGCAACATCGGCACCCGCGATAATCTCCATGGATTCGCTTTCAGCGGCCATAGCAGATACGGCACGGCCCATCCTTCCGAGACAGCCGTTAAGAAAAATTTTTGTCATGTGGATAAATCTCCTTTTCGCTTATATCAGGCAAAGAAAGATGTAAGTGCGGAGGTATCGTATGCTTTAAGTGTATCCTCCACTCTCTTGTGGCCTGCGGGCGTCATATCGCAGAGAGGCAGACGGCAGTGTCCGACGTCTGCACCCAGGATATTAAGAGCTTCCTTGACAGGAATCGGGTTAACCTCACAGAACATAGCGTTAACAAGCGGAATAACCTCAATCTGCATGTCTCTTGCCGTCTTAACGTCTCCGTCAAGGTATGCGTGAATCATTTTGCTTGTAAACTCAGGAATGATGTTTGCCGTTACGGAGATGACACCCTTAGCACCAAGGGAAACCATAGGGATTGCAAGTCCGTCTTCGCCCGAGTAGAGCGTATATCTGTCACCGCACTTGCTGTAAGTATCGGGAACCTGAGAGAGATTGCACTCCTTAACGGCAACGATGTTCTTGTGGTCAGCAAGTCTGTAAAGGACCTCGGGACTGATGTTGACGTTGGTTCTCGAAGGTACGTTATAAAGAATAAGCGGAATATCCACGCTGTCAGCGATTGCACTGTAGTGCATTACAAGTCCGTCCGGTGTGCACTTATTGTAATAAGGTGTTACGACCAAACAAGCATCAGCTCCGAGCTTCTCAGCTTTCTTAGTAAGTTCGATACCGTATCTTGTATCGTTCGAACCGGTGCCTGCGATTACGGGAACTCTTCCCGCAACTGTGTCAACAGCACACTTAATTGCCGCTACGTGTTCCTCGTCACTCATGGTAGCGGCCTCACCTGTGGAACCGCAAATAATAATCGCATCCGTCTTGTTTGCTATATGGAACTCAATAAACTTCTGCAGCTTCTCGAAATCAACACCGGTCTCGGTAAATGGTGTAACAATGGCAACGCCTGAGCCTTCGAAAATAGCCATAACAACCTCCCAAAATTAACAATTTTCAAAAATTTTAGCACTACGTTTTATTTATAGTCAATTATCCTTACACCACGGACAAAAGTGTCACCTGCAAGGACAAAACTATACAAATCTCCTGATTGCCACGACCGAGCCCATCGGCCAGGACGATGTTACAACACCGACTCTTGAATTGGATGCGTGAATGCACGTTCCGTTTCCGATATAGATGCTTACATGTTCTATATATCCGTCGTTATTGTAATCATGACAAATAACATCGCCGCACTGAATGTTCTCCGCGGATACAGCCGTACCGAGCTCGGCAATCTCTGCGGCATTATGAGGCAGAGAAATGCCGTAATAATTTGCGAAGACATAAGATACAAAGCCTGAGCAGTCAAAACCCGAAGGTGAAGCACCGCTATATACATAAGGGGTGCCGAGGAAAGACAGGCAGTAATTTGCAAAATCAGAATACAAAGATGAATCTATTCCTGAATCTGTTGAACTCGACGAGACTTCGGTTGCGGTTGTTTCAGCCGAAACAGGAGCCGTGTCCGAGCAAAGCTCAGCCTTAACGTAATAACCCGCAGAAGTCTTATACCAACCGTTATCGGTAATTGCTATCACCTCAATGCTGTCCCCGGTGTTGTATCCGGAAACGAGAGAATATTCGGTGCCCGGACCGGTTCTTACATTAATTACGTCTGTCGAATAAACAGTTTTGCTTATTGCGGTTTCTGTAAATGACACCGGGGTTGGAGTCGGAGTAGGGGTCGCTTCGGGAACAGGAGTCGCTGTTGCCCGGGTCTGATAAGATACGGGAACCGGTGTTGCAGTCGGAGCCGGAGTCGGCGTAGATGTAGGTACCGGCGTCGGAGTTGCTGTCGGCGTCGGCGTTGCCGTGGGAAGCAATACCTCATCTTGCGATAAAAGCGAAGTTAACATATAACCTTCATCGCCGTCCGAAGATCTTACATAAGACCAATCCGTACCATATGAAATTCTTATAAGTTCCGATGAATATTCAAGCTGATCCACAACGTCAGACTCGACATTGGGCTCGCTTCTTAAGTTGGCAATATCGACATCAACCCACATATGAGACCCATCGTGAGTAAATTCATCTGCTGTCATGAGTTCGGTATCTTCAACATCATCGACATCAATAACATATGTGAATGAATCAATATCATCGACAGTTTTGGAAACAGTTTCGGCAGATAAAGTTTGCTGAGCATAAGACGAGGCACTTCCCGTCACCTCATAATCAGGCTGGGCAGTGGTTATCTCCATCTCGGGAGCCTGAAGAGAGACATCATTAACAGCACCGATATCATCGATGCTCAAGATGTTCATTGTAATGGCAACACCCGTTAGGAAGGCTGCGGTTTTCTTAATTCTCATACTCATACATATTAATTATAAAGGCTTTGAGTCCGTAAATGCGGCAAACCCTGGTCACAGCGGCAATTTGTAAGATTATTGCAACAAAAAGTCCGTGTCCCAAGTAAGGACACGGACAGGATATAAACAGCTATGAATTTATCTGTTATTACTCTTCTGCGGGAGCAGCCTCCTGCTCGGCAGGTGCTTCTTCAGCGGGAGCAGCTTCAGCAGCCTCTTCGGCGCTGTCTACTGCAAACAAATCGTCCACAGGGTCGATAGGTTCAACTTCCTTGATGCTGATGGAAATCTTTCTCTCATCAGGCTTAATGTTTGTTACCTTAGCGATAACTTCCTGACCGATAGACAATACATCAGCAGGGCTCTTAAGTCTTACGTTAGAAATCTGAGATACGTGGCAGAGAGCATCGAGATCGGGCTCAAGCTGAACGAATGCACCGAAGTCTGTGATTCTTACAACTGTACCCTTAACAATGGATCCTACAGGAATTCTGGACTCGATGTTATAGAACGGGTCATCCTCTTCCTTTCTGTATCCGAGAGAAATCTTCTTTGTCTCTCTGTCAAAAGACTTAACATATACATCAACCTCGTCGCCGATGGACAAAACATCCGAAGGCTTCGAGATTCTCTTCCATGAAAGCTCTGTGATATGAACGAGACCGTCTACTCCTCCGATATCAACAAACGCACCGAATGCAGGAAGCGATCTTACGATACCTGTGTAGTGCTTGCCAACCTCGATGTTGTTCCAAACCTCTTCCTCCTTGGCACGTCTCTCCTGAATGAGAATCTGACGGTGAGATCCGGAAACACGAAGTCTGTGCTTCTCTGTATCAAACTTAGTAATGAGGATGTCAATCTTCTCGCCCTTAAGAGCAGCGAGATCCTTAACCTCGCCCATCTTAATCTGTGTCTTGTGAATATAAATGTCGATTCCGCCGTAATTAGCAATAACGCCATCCTTAACAACACCTGTAATGGTAGCTGTGATGGGAGTCTTGTTATTATAAGCTTCTTCGATAACCTGCTTATTCTTCTCGAAATCCAGAGCCTGCTTGGAAAGAACAATCTCCTTACCCTGATCGGTATTCTTGATGCTCTTAACAACAACTGTGACTTCCTGCTTGTTGGCAATCGCTTCCTCTACATTGAAATCGGGATCGCCTGCGAACTCGCGAAGGGCAATTTTTCCATCTGACTTATCATGAATATCGACATATACATAATCAGCGTCAGCCGAGGTAATAACTCCCTTCACTACAGCATTTCTTCTAAGCTGGGGAATACTCTCAACATACTCCGCAAAATTTGTATCAGTCTGTTCCTGATCTGCCAGAATTTCCTTCTCGTTCTCGTCCATTGCCTGAACAACCTCCAAAATAATTGCTTCCGGTGTAGAGGCACCTGCCGTAATCCCGACGCAATCCGACGAATTAATCTTACCCTCCAGGATAAGCTTCCTTACATCCTCCGCATCGTTCACTAGATACGTTCTACAACACCGACCCTTACAAATCTCGAAAAGCTTCATCGTATTGGAGCTGTGCGCTGATCCGATGACTATCATCACGTCAGAATCAGCCGAAATACGCATAGCTTCCCTCTGTCTGCTCGCGGTCGTACTACATATTGTATCAAAAATCTTTTCATTTGCAATTTTATTTTTAATGTTTGCACAAATATCTTCGAAGACTTCGGTCGAGAAGGTAGTCTGGGAAATAAGTATCGTATTTTCGGGGTCGATATCAATTCCGGAAAGTTCCTCTCTGCTGCTTATCACAGTGACGTTGTCGGGGGCTTCCCCTCTTATTCCCTCGACTTCCGGGTGTCCCGGCGTACCGGTTAGAATTATTTTCCTGTCCAAAGCTGCGTTATCACGAACGATTTTATGAATCTTCTCCACGAATGGGCAGGTGCAGTCCAATACTTGGCAGTCTTTACCCTCAAGTATCTTCTTCTGGGACGGAGCCACGCCGTGAGCGCGAATTATTACAGTTGAACCCTCAGGGACATCATTTGCATCATCAATTATCGTAAATCCCATCCCGGTAAGCTCTTCCGTGGTCTTGCGGTTATGGGTAAGCTCGCCGAGCATGATAAGCCTGTCGCCCGGGGATTTCTCCGAAGCCAGGCGATATGCTCCGTCAACGGCGTTTTTTACGCCAAAACAAAAGCCTGCGGACTTGGCGCGGTTTATCTTCATATCACTCTTTGATGTAGCTTAAGAGCAAATCGCGTGTCTCATCGATGCCAATCTCGGATGTATCGATAAGAACAGCATCATCGGCCTGCTTTAAAGGAGCCTCTGAGCGGGAAGAATCCTGCTTATCTCTCCAGATAATATCTTTCAGAACCTCATCATAGTTCTGTGAGAAGTCCCCCTTCTCATTAAGCTCGGCAAGACGCCTTCTTGCACGAGCTTCGGGAGATGCCGTAAGGAAAAATTTATATTTGGCATTTGGAAGGACATTGGTCGCTATATCTCTGCCGTCGAGGACAAAACTCTGGTCGGCACTGATTTTCCTCTGCATATCAACCATAGCTTTTCTTACGACCGGAAGAGCACTGATGTTAGATGCCGCACGGGAAACTTCAGGAGTTCTTATCTGTCCCGTAACGTCCTCACCGTTAAGAATCATATGCTGAGAGCCGACAATAAATTTAACCTCAAGCTTCATCTGTTCCATCAAATTTGCAACTGCCGTTGAATCTGAGGGGTCTGTATTTGTCTTCAGGGCATAAAGTCCGCATGTCCTGTACATAGCACCCGTATCCAGGTACATGATGTTTAAGGCTTTGGACACACCCTTGGCAAGAGTTGACTTTCCCGAACCGGAAGGTCCGTCGATTGCGATCTGATAAACTTCACTCATTTTAATCTTCCTCCCCGTCTTTCTTGCGGTCAGTTATATCTCTGCCGCCATCGTAAACCTTATACTGTGACCACAAAAGCTCAAGGGATTCGAACGAGCTTCTGATATGGTCTCTTCTGTGCATTCCGAGCGTCACGAGAAGCGCGTTAATAAGCGACAAGGGGGCTGCCAGGGAATCAACAAAGGCCGCCATGCTCGACTTCGCGAAAAGCTTAATGTCCGCACTCGCAGTCATCTTTGTGTTGTCCTTATCAGTAATCGCAATTACCGTCGCGCCCTTCTTCTTCGCATACTCCATCGAGTTTATGGTTCTCTGGGAGTATCTCGGGAACGATATACCTATGATTACATCACCTGTTGTGATGGGCATAATCTGCTCAAATACCTCGTTTGTACTGTTCGAGTGAATGTGAATTACATCATCAAACAAAAGAGTCATATAAAAATGCATAAACGAAGACAGCGGAGCACTGGATCTTAACCCCATGATATATATCTTACGCGCATTTAAAATAGCGTTTACCGCGGCGGACATAGCCTCATCATCTAAAGACGCGATGGTCTCCTTGAGGTTTTCCATGTCACCCTTCATGATGTCTCTGACCGCCGTCTCGTCGTTTTCGAAGCGTTCGGTGTAGTTCAGGCGCTGAACTGACGTAAGTTTGGATTTAAGTTCTTCTTTAAGTGCCGCTTGGAAGTGCGGGTATCCTTCGAAGCCGAGCTCTGACGTAAATCTCACAACCGTCGATTCCGACACGCCCGTCTCTTCGCCGAGCTTTGCGGCTGTCATGTAAGCAGCCTTGTCGTAGCTGTTAATTATATAGTTTGCAATAGCCTTCTGACCTTTACTCATCTCGGGCAGGCGGCTGTTAATCAGTTCAATTACGCTGTTCATCCTCGTCGGAACCCTCCATATCTTCGATACTTATCTGACGGTCATCGGCTCCGGCCGCCTTTTCGAGCGAGTCCTCGAGATCTCTTATAGTCTGATAGCTCATAAGCTCCATCGAAGGCAACTCGTCAACAGATGATATACCGAATTCAAGCAAAAACTGCTGTGAAGTCTTAAACAGCGCGGGTCTTCCGGGAGCGTCCAGGTTGCCGCACTCCTCAATCCAGCCGCGGTCAATGAGTCTCGAGATAATCGAGTCAGAGGACACGCCTCTTACCGCCTCGACCTGAGCACGTGTAACCGGCTGATTATACGCTATAACCGCAAGCGTCTCATATGATGCCTGCGACAACGGCGGATGCATCTTCGGAGAAAACATTCTCTCAAGCACCTTCATCTGCCCGGGCTTCGTACTCATAACATAAGCATCGTCGGCCTGTCTTACAAGAAGCCCGCTCGTGGGATCATTTTTATATTTGTTTATAAGTTCTAAAGCAGCCCCTTCAACGTCGGAGGCCTTCACATTCAAAATCTCGCAAAGCCTCGCCGTCGTTACGGGCTCGCCGGACGCAAAAAGCACTGCCTCAAGTGCCGCGGGCAATTCCTGCTTCTTAACAGTAAACTCCTTCTCCTGATCCACTTACTTTCCACCCTCCGTCTTCTCTTCAATCAAAATAACATCAAACGGCTTCTTCTGCGTCGCCTCTATTCTGTTGTTTCGTAAAAGCTCCAGAACTGCGAGAAAACTTACAACCTTATCGGTCTTATCCGCTTCCTGCCCCTCGAAAAGCTCATGAAAGAACATCTTTCCTCTTCCCGTAATCCGAAGCCACACAGACTTCATCCTCTCTCTTACGGAAAGCTTGTCTCTTTTGAGGATATGGGTAATCTTCGAAGAAATATCCGCGAATCTAATCTCGTTTCTTTTGCAGATATTGTCTATCGCTTCCAAAAACTTAGGAGATTCGAATTCTTGCGGAGGATAAACAATCTTCACCCCGAGTTCCTTTGAAGTTGAAGGCAGCCGGTAAACACAGTCACGGTAAAGCTCGTTCCTCTTCTTAAGCTCACCTGCAAGTTGCTTGCAGCGTCTGTACCTTAAAAGCGATATAACAAGCTCTTCTCTGGGATCTTCGGAATCGTCCCCGCCCTCACTTTTAAAAGACGGAAGCATCATCCTCGACTTAATATGAACAAGTGTTGCCGCCATAACTATAAACTCGGAAGCAATCTCCATATCAAGCTGTTTCATCTTCTCGAGATAATCCATGTACTGTTCGCAAATCTCAGAAATCGGAATATCAAAGATATCCACATCGTTCTTCTCGATAAGCGAATACAACAGATCGAACGGACCTTCGAACTCTCTGATTTTTATTGAAGGCGCTACTGAAGTCTGCGTCATAAGAAGATATTCACCATCAGCTTCATTATGGCGCTGAGCACCATCTTAAAAGGAATCTCAATAACTCCCATGATTGTACCGAGCAAATCAAAACCGGTTACGGCTCCGACCAAAATAAGAATCATCAGAACCTGGGGACCGTATCTCAAAAATTTCCTGTAGCCTTCAGAGTAACGAACCTTAAGAGGCAGAATCTCCTCAAGAACGTGAAAACCGTCAAGAGGCGGAACCGGTATAAGATTGAATGCAAGAAGCGACAGATTGAAAATCATCAGATAATACGACACATCAATAAAGGCGGATGAAATCGAATTATCCGAACTTAAAATCGCCAGAAGGCAGTAAATTATGTCAGCCACTATAGCAAGAATAAAGTTACCGAAGACCCCCGCGAGATTTACGAGAATTCTCATAAATCTCTTCGACTTAAATCGCTTAAGGTTATTGGGGTTATAAACAACCGGCTTACCCCATCCGAAGCCCACAAGCAAAATACAAATCGTACCCGTCATATCAAGGTGAGCGAGAGGATTTAATGTAAGACGCCCCATGTTACGGGGCGTCGGATCGCCGAGCCAGACAGCCACTGCCGCATGCATAAATTCATGAAATGCAAAAGACAGTGTCAGAGCGATAAACATGACTATGAGATAGTAAACTATCTCGGTGCCTGAAAATCCTCCGAATAAAAGCTGCGTGAGCATCGGTTAATTATGCCTTTCTGATACCGAAGGTGATTGATTCACCGTTGATATCCCAGTTCTTCTCGGAACCCTCAAGTCCGCTCTTAACCTCGGTTGCAAGAACCTCGGATGCAATAAACTCTTTCTTGCTCTCAATTATGGAAGCAAGCTTGTCGTTGCCGTCGTAAGAAAGAACTATTCTGTCTGTAACCTCAAGACCTGTCTCCTTACGCTGAGTCTGAATCTTTGAAATCATCTCGCGGACAAAACCGTCTGTAATAAGCTCATCCGTAAGAGTGATATCAAGGGATACCGTGATACCCTTGTCTTCCTGCGTAGAAAGTCCTTCGGGCTGAACCGTCTCGACGATGAAGTCGTCTTTGGTCATCTCGAAGTTCTCACCCTCAACGGTAATAGTAACGGGACCGTCGTCGAGTGCCTTCATCATATCCTTGCCGGGCAATGCGGCGATTACTTCCTTGGCCGCATTAAGCTTAGATCCGAACTTTCTTCCGCATGTTCTAAGCTGCGGTTTGAACTTAAAGTCCATAAGAGACGAAGCATCCGAAAGGGCTTCATACTCCCTGATGTTAAGCTCGCTCAAAACAATCTGCTGATACTCTTCCTTCAAAGAAGATTCGCTTACAACATAAACCTTGCTCAAAGGCTGTCTGTTCTTGATGGAAGCGGCATTTCTTGCGGCTCTTCCGAGAACGACGATGTTTTCGGTAAGCTCCATCTCATTTTCGATATCCTTGTCGATAAGAGATGTGTCGGCTACAGGGTAGCTCGTGAGGTGAACAGACTCGGGAGCATCCGGATTAACGGATCTTACGATATTCTGGTAAACCTCCTCAGTAATGAACGGTACGAACGGAGCACAAAGTCTTGTGAGCGTCTCGAGTGCCGTGTAAAGCGTCATGAACGCATTAATCTTATCCTGAGTCATCTCGCCTGCCCAGAATCTGTCACGGTTAAGTCTTACATACCAGTTGGACAGGGACTCCGTGAAGTCCTGAATCATTCTTGCAGAAGCCGAGATATCGTAAGCGAGCATCTTCTCGTTAACGTCAGCCACAAGAGTGTTGAGCTTCGAGAGAACCCACTTATCCATGGCGCCGAGCTTATCGGGCTCGAGCTTATAGTTGTTGGGGTTGAACTCATCGATATCCGCGTACATTACATAGAATGAATATGTATTTCTGTAAGTACCGATAAACTTCTTGATACCCTCGTTAACGGCCTCGTCGGAGAATCTCGAAGGCAGCCAGGGCTGATTGGCGCTGTAGAAATACCATCTAATTGCATCGGCACCCTGCTTGTCGAGTATATCCCAGGGATCGACGACATTACCTATGTGCTTACTCATCTTCTTGCCGTCCTTATCCTGGACAAGACCCATAACAATACAGTTCTCGAAAGGACTTCTTCCGAAAAGAACCGTGCTTATCGCCAGGAGCGAGTAGAACCATCCACGAGTCTGGTCAAGCGCCTCGGAGATGAAATTACAAGGATAATGAGCCTCGAAGAACTCCTTGTTCTCGAAAGGATAGTGATACTGTGCAAAAGGCATAGATCCCGAGTCAAACCAGCAGTCTATAACCTCGGAGACACGCGTCATCTTGCCGCCGCACTCAGGGCACTTAATGTGCACATTATCAACGTAAGGCTTATGAAGCTCGATGTCATCCGGGCAGTCATCGGACATTGACTTAAGTTCCTCGATGGATCCGATGCAGTGACGGTGTCCGCACTCGCACTCCCATACAGGAAGCGGTGTACCCCAGTATCTCTCACGTGAGATACCCCAGTCGATAACGTTTCGCAGGAAGTCTCCCATACGACCGTCTCTTATGGTCTCGGGATACCAGTTAACCATGTTGTTGGACTTCAAAAGCTCGTCTCTCTTCTTGCTCATGGCGATAAACCATGTGCTTCTTGCAAAGTAGATAAGAGGTGTGTCGCATCTCCAGCAGAAAGGATATTCATGCTTGAACTTTGGAGCCGAGAACAGAAGTCCTCTACTGTCGAGATCCTTTAAAACCTCAGGGTCCGCATCCTTAACGAACATACCCGCGAAAGGTGTCTCTTCAGTGAGATTTCCTCTTGTATCAACGAACTGAAGCATCGGCATGTCGTTGTCTCTGCCGACTCTTGCGTCATCTTCACCGAATGCGGGAGCCTGATGAACGATACCGGTACCGTCTTCCATGGTTACGTAGCTGTCGCATACCGTGTAGTGAGCCTTCTTCTTCTGTCTCTTGGCCTCTTCTCCTGCGCACTCATAGAGAGGCTCATAGTATCTGTCCTTAAGCTCGGATCCCTTATAGGCTGCAATCACCTCGTAAGCGGGCTTGTCGTCTGTCGCAAGCTTTCCGAGAACTGTGTCAAGGAGCGCGGATGCCATATAGTATGTGTATCCGTCATTAGCTTTAACCTTCGAGTACTCGGAATCGGGATTAAGACACAAAGCGGTGTTACTCGGAAGTGTCCAGGGAGTTGTCGTCCATGCGAGAAAATAAGCATCCTCATCAACACACTTAAATCTTACGATTGCAGATCTCTCCTTAACGGTCTTATAGCCTTGGGCAACCTCATGTGAAGACAGAGCTGTACCGCATCTGGGGCAGTAAGGAACAATCTTATGACCTTTGTACAGGAGACCCTGGTCCCACATCGTCTTAAGTGCCCACCACTCAGACTCAATGTAGTTATTGTCGTAAGTTACGTAAGGGTGCTCCATGTCAGCCCAGAAACCGACACGGTCGGACATGTGCTCCCACTGATCCTTATATGTCCACACTGATTCCTTACACTTTTTGATAAAAGGCTCAACGCCGTAGCTTTCAATCTGAGGCTTGCCGTTGATTCCGAGAGCCTTCTCAACCTCGAGCTCAACGGGAAGTCCGTGAGTATCCCATCCGGCTTTGAAAGAAACCGCCTCGCCTCTCATGGAGTGAAATCTCGGTATAACGTCCTTAATGACACGTGTCTTAATATGGCCGATATGCGGCTTGCCGTTAGCGGTCGGCGGGCCGTCGTAAAGCGTAAAAGACGGTGTACCGTCGCCCGAAGGCTTCAACGACTTCTTATAGATGTCGTTCTTCTTCCAGAAATCGAGAACTTCCTTCTCTCTTTCCACAAAGTTCATGTCATTTGAAACTTTCTTGTACATGAGATGCTCCTGATATTGATAAGTTATTAATATTCAATGTAATCGATGTCTTCGGAATCGGTGTAGAAGATAAAAATCGTTCCGTGGCTTCCGTCATCGCAGTTAGGCTGATCTTCAGTGTGATCCACCGTGTGACCGTTATATATGTCTCCCGGACCGGGAATTCCTGAATCTTCTTCAGTCTCAGCTGTTGTTTCTTCCGATGCCTCAGTCTCTGCAACCTCAGTCTCGGCAATCTCAGACTCTGTCTCTTCCGCCTCGGTTTCCTCTGCGACCGCTTCCGTTGTTACGGCCTCTGTCTCAGCTTCCGACTCGCTTGTTTCCTTATCTGTACACGCAGACAAGACCGCCAGGGAAAAGGCAGTCGCTGTCAAAACGGCAATAATCTTCTTATTCATAATAATAATGTTCCTTTCAAGCAATAAAAACCTTTATATTATCCGTCGAAACACTGTTTTTTTCAAGAAGAGCCGTAAAGGACTCGCTGCCTGTATTAATGTCGGATACGGGATAGGCTTCAAATACCAAATCACCGCAGCAAATGTAAATAATCGAAGTATCCGTGAACGAACCCGAAGGAAGTGTACCCGTAACTGTTATGAAATCGCCCGCCTCGGCGGACTCCAAATCATCCGGGGTAATCTCCGTGGCATCTTCAGGGAGAGTTCTTAACGGCGACGGAAGTCTTGCGGGGTTCGTGCAAAGCTGACTTATAAATCTCTCGGCTTTCTCGATAATAAGAACATCCGGGTTACGTGAGAGAACATCACTTATCTGGCAAGACGAAGATCTTGAAAAGAGCGCAGACTCGAAATTTCTTGCCATAAAAGGCAAAAGCGAACTTCCAAAGGAATCTCTGTACATAAGAAGACTTCCCTCACCTTCGGCCGATGTGGAAATCCTGTAATCAAAGTTACTTTCAACCTCTTGGTCATAAGTAAAATCCGTAGTAAAAGCAAACTCATAGTCTTCTTCTGCCCTCACCGCTCCGGGATAGACCATCTGCTCGAGGTCGCCTTCGTGGGTTTTAACAATCTCATACTGCAAATTCTCGTATGACGCGCCTTCTGCCCCGCAAGAGTCGAGTAAAGCATCGGCTGCAATCGCAGCCCCCATATTGTTCCAGTGAGAATCACGTTCAAAATAATAAACACCGTCTATCTGAGAGAATACATCATATAGGTCTATGCAGTTTATATCGGTACCGCTGAGTGCTTTGAAAAGTAATTCTCTGTTTCCTTCACCTACTCCGGCAGAATAGTAATAGGGCATATTTTCGGAGTAAAGAGTATTTTTATTGGATGCCAGTGCGAAAAGGAACGTAATGCCATTTTCATTGCAGTACTCGTTTATGAGACGAAGGTTCGTGACGCAATTATTGAGCTGTCTTCCGGTTAAGATGTTGGTACGCTGAAAATCACCCAAAGTGTCGGTGTAGAATAACCAGCCGTTCGTGCCCGTTATTACAGAGCTTTGAGAAGAAGTCGAGAAAATTTTTCCGGTGATAAGAGAATATCCCGTAACCATCTCGCTTCTTAGGGCAAAACGCGACTCAAAGAAACTTCCCAAATCCGACATGAAGTTTAAATTAAACTCACCTTCCTCACTGACGATTGAAGGCATTTCAAGTGCATCGTCATTCTCGGCATCCGACGGTCCCCAGATAAGAAGTCCCAGAGAAGGCACCAGAAGAATCAGAAGAAAAACCACTATGTAAATTGTCTTGCCGTAATTCTTCATATTGCTTAAAACCTGAAATAAATAAACGGATTATAAGTTCCCGATGATAGGCTCAGCATGCAAAGAACAACTGAAACGAGAGCAAGCCCCATCCCGGTACGCTTTTTATTTGCCATTAACTTTGTTCCTACGGGAGTTGAGAAAATGATTCCCGCGACCAGAGCAGTTATATTAAGAGGTGTCAGGAGACTTAAGAAAAACATCTTGGAGCTCAAATCAAAACCCGTCGGTACAAACATCGCTTTAAGATAGACTCCGAAGTCCGAGATGCTGTCGCATCTAAAGAGAACAAATCCGATAAGAACCGCAAGTATCAGATAAATATGTGCAATTATTTTGAACCCGATGCCTCTGTCTTTCTTCGGAACAAGTTCTTCTAGCATCAGCAAAGTTCCGTGGTAAAGTCCCCATAAAAGAAATGTCCAGTTCGCTCCGTGCCAGATTCCAGTACAGGCAAATACAATGAATTTATTTATAATCGTTCGAACCTTGCCCTTACGGTTTCCGCCCAAAGGGATATAAAGATATTCCTTGAACCATGTTGACAGCGATATATGCCATCTTCTCCAGAACTCTCTGACGCTTCCGGATATATACGGATAGTTAAAATTCTCGCGGAAGTGAAAGCCGAACATCAGTCCCAAACCGATTGCCATATCGGAGTATCCGGAGAAGTCAAAGTAAATCTGAAGCATATAGGCAATCGCTCCAAGCCAGGCAGATAAAGTGTCAATGTTTCCCAGAGCACCGAATACGGTATCTGCCATAAGAGCAACGTTGTTTGCTATAAGCACCTTTTTTGCAAGTCCTGCGGCAAATCTTAATATGCCGTTAACGGTCTGCTCAGGGCTTTGTTTCCTCTTATTAATTTCTTCCTCAATATCGCTGTATCTTACGATGGGGCCGGCGATAAGCTGAGGGAAAAATGAGATATAAAGCAAGAGTCGAAAATAATTTTTCTGAACTCCCGCATCGCCTCTGTAAACATCAATAACATAGCTCATCGCCTGGAATGTAAAAAACGATATTCCCAAAGGCAACGTAATCTGCGGAACAGGAATATCAAAACCCGTGAGGCTGTTAAAGCTCTCCGTCAGAAGCATCGTGTACTTGAAGTAAACCAGTGCCCCGATGTTAACAATTACGGATACGGCAAGAACCACTTTTCGAGCGGCAGGCTTGTCCTTAAGAAAATCCAGCAACAAAGCGAAAATGTAGTTCAGGAAAGCCGAAGCTATCATCAGAAGAACATAAACCGGCTCGCCGTACGCATAAAACAAAAGGCTTGCAAGTAAAAGCCATGCGTTCTTCAGACGCACTGAAGGAATTATTCTGTCAAGGATTAAAACCGCAGGCAGAAATATGCAAAGAAATGTAAGCGAGCTGAAAACCATTCCTGATTAAGCGTTCTCGGTCAGATATTCCCTAACGTAACTGATAAGCGTGTCACACCAGACCTTGTATCCGGCATATGTAAGATGCACTCCCCCGTCACTGCAGTACTCGGAACGAAGTTTTCCGTCAGAGCCCATAAGAGGCGTGTGAATGTCGATGTAATAGATATTCTCGTGAGTCGCACAGTAATCTCTCATAGCTGCATTGAATTCATAAATATCGCTGTTATCAACCTTCCCTCTCGTCGGAGGACAAGACTCAACAAACAATATTGTATACGGGTTAAGCTCTCTTATCTCATCAAGATAATTCTGATACCTCTGAATACAGCCGTCGCAAATATCATTCGTGCCCATGCAGATAAACGCAGCATTAACACCGGAATTCTTTATGAGGTACTTGGCCTGCATCGGAACTCCGTTAAGCATCGGGATGTAGTTCGTTCTGTTAAGCTGATCGTTTAAAAGCGAATAGCTGGTTCTGGCGCATACCAGGATATTGCCCATGAGGCCTCTGCCGTAAGCGTTAAAGTAAAGGTTAAAGCCTACGGTCGTCGAAGAGCCGATAAGCATGGAATTATTAAAGAACTCGGTAACGTCTGCATCTGTGATTGCAGGTTTTCCGGTTCTGGGGTTGATATTACCCAAGGTAATTCCCGCGCTCTTACAAAGAGACGCGAACTCGGATGAACCCGAGAAATTTGTAAAAAGCGTTACGAGATTTTCGCCTGAGTCTCCGGTAAGCGTTGAAGCGTGAGATGCAATCTCAGCCTCGGAAGGAGTTCTTCCCAAAAACGTCTTATAGAAAACCGTAATCAGCTCACTTTGAGACATTGAAGTATATCTGCTCATAAACTCATCACTGTGCATGAATCCGTAAGCACATGCTTTGCCCGTGATGTCACCGTTCGCAAGCTTCTTTGTCCATGATGCAAGTCCCGCACTGTCGGGGTCTCTTCCGAGGAAGCCGCTATAAAGCCTTGTTACAAAAGCCTCTATTTTGCTCTGAGACACACCGGAAGATGCGGACGAAGAAGACGAAGAAGATCCGGGATTAATTCCGTAGATTTCACAAATTGCCTTCCACTCATCAGAATCGACAAATCCATCGAAAACGCCTCTTCTGGTAAGATCCGATGTAAGTCTTGAAGTCCAGTAAGAAAGTCCCGTGCTGTCGGGTGTTCTTCCGAGGAGTACTTCGTACATACAAGTTACATAAGCTGAATCACTTAAATTTTTATTCTGAAACTCATCCGAGAAAACAAATCCCTCAGCCGCCTGCGATCCGCTCACCGTACCCGACGACAAATTGGATGTCCAGTATTCAAATCCCGCCGCATCGGGACTTCTGTCAAGGCAAACCTCATAAAGTCTTGTAACAAATCCCGAAAGCCCCGAAGATGTATCTGCAAAAGCGGTAAAAGCCATCGAAGAGAAAACTGTTATAACACAAAGGAGCGAGCTGATTAACTTTTTCATGTCTGTTCAAAATACCCTTTCATATCCATAGTCGAGAAGTCACCTTCAAGAGGGAGCTTGACCGTCTTTCCTGTAAGTGCCGATTTATAAATTCCCATAAGAGTGTCAACAGAAGAGTAACCGGCCATGGCATCTGCTATAGGTGCGGTATTACTTCCTATCGCATTCGCAAAATCGTCGTAGATGGCGGTATGAGGATTGGTGGCGCCCAGAAGCGACGACAGTCCGAATCTGCCGATCTGGCGTCTTACATAATAACCGTTAAGCTTCTTTCCATTACCGTCTCTTATGTTAAGAATCGGTTTGCCGGACAATATACCGAGTGACACCACGCCGTTCTCACAGAATATTTCAAAAGACGCTCTGTGGTCTTTTTCTGATGTAGCCGTAGTCCCCTCAACGGATGCAAGACTTCCGTCGCTGAGCTTCAAAACAGCCATTCCCAAATCCTCGGCCTCAATCTTTGCCTTCCTCTGTGAAATCATCGATATCGCCTCTACAGGCTTTGAACCCATGAGCCACACAAGGAGATCAATTGCATGAATTGTCTGATTCATAAGGGCACCGCCGTCAGACTTCCACGTGCCTCTCCACGATGCCTGATTATAGTAATCGTCGCCGTGACCCCATCTGACGTTAATCGTCCCGTAAAGAACCCTGCCGAATTTGCCTGCGGATATATCTTCCTTCAAAAGCCCAACTATCGGAAAATATCTGTAGATATGACCCATGGCAATCTTCTTGCCGGTCTTAAGGGAGAGCTCATAAAGCTCCCTGCTCTGAGACGAAGACATAGTCATCGGCTTCTCAAGCAAAATGTTACATCCGTGGTTTAGCGCGTACGCGGCAATCTCGAAGTGCAAACCCGACGGCACGGTAACCGCAACAATATCGGGCTTTAACTCATCTATAGCATTCTTATAGTCTTCGAAAAAGCGTGTATCCGGGGACAACTTCAAAGCCGCCTCCTTAGAGACGTCAACCAGACCTACGAGTTCAAGCTTATCCGAAAGCTTATTTATTGCCTTCAGGTGCTTTGCAGCAACTCTTCCGCAGCCAATGATAATTACCTTGAATTTCCCCATGCGGCTATATTATCAAAAAATATTATTTATTTCTATATGCACTTACGGGTGTTGATTTATACCCCCGGTAGGTATATTATGCACTCAAAACAAATACCCCCACAGGGTATATTCGGAGGATATTAATCATGGTCACAGACAACAAATCCTGCTGCTCATGCTCAAATAAAAAGAAACGTTCCGAAGAGGAACTTAAAGATTTAATCTCAAGACTTAACAGAATCGAAGGTCAAATCAGAGGAATAAGACGCATGCTCGAAGAAGATGCGTACTGTGTTGATGTTTTAACTCAGGTCAATGCCGCCAGATGCTCACTTAACAGCTTTTCGAAGGTTATGCTCGGCAGCCACATCAAGACGTGTGTCAAAGACGATGTACAGGCAGGATCCGAGGAAAAGATTGATGAGCTTGTCGAGCTTTTACAGAAAATGATGAAGTGAGGCAGATAAAATGGAGAAGTATAACGTAACCGGTATGAGCTGTGCCGCATGTCAGGCTCATGTCGAGAAGGCAGTAAACGCATTGGATGGTGTCTCGTCTTGCTCGGTTTCCCTTCTTACGAATTCTATGACAGTCGAAGGTACCGCTTCCCCCGACAGTATAATCAAAGCCGTTGAGGACGCAGGATACGGCGCATCTGTTGCAGGGCAAAAACAAACAGCGGCGGATGATGCCGAGATGCTTAAAGACCATGAGACTCCCGTTCTCAAGAGACGTCTCATAAGATCTGTAATTCTTCTTGTGATTCTCATGTACTTCAGTATGGGAGTTTGCATGTGGGGATTCCCTGCACCTTCTGTTCTGAAAGAAAACATTGTCGGCATAGGTATAATCGAGATGCTGCTGGCCGTTATCATTATGTTCATCAACAGAAAATTCTTTGACAGCGGCGTAAAATCAGTCATTCACGGTGCACCCAATATGGATACTCTCGTCGCCATGGGCTCAGGGGTATCATTCGCGTACAGTTTCTTTATTCTGCTTAAGATGACTTCAATTCCTGACCCTGACAGCCTCATGAATGAACTTTACTTCGAATCAGCTGCGATGATTGTAACCCTCATCACGGTGGGCAAGCTTCTTGAAGCAATATCAAAAGGCAGAACCACGGATGCACTTAAAAGTCTCATCAGCCTTGCCCCCAAGACTGCAACGGTTTTAAGAGACGGACAAGAAATTACAGTTCCGGTTGAGGATGTAAGCGTCGGCGACACATTCGTAGTAAGACCCGGCGAACAAATTCCCGTGGACGGATTTGTCACGGACGGTGCAAGCGCAGTTGACGAATCTATGCTCACCGGCGAATCCGTGCCTGCGGAAAAGGAAATCGGCTCCGGTGTTTACTCAGGAACAATAAATAAATCCGGTTTTATTACATGCCGAGCATCCAAAGTCGGACAAGACACCACATTGTCGGGTATTATAAAACTTGTTAGCGACAGTGCAGCAACCAAAGCCCCGATTGCAAGGATTGCAGATAAAATCTCGGGCATATTTGTCCCTGCGGTTCTAATTATAGCTGCGATTACCGCTGTTATCTGGTTTGCTGCGGGCGCATCAACGGGCACCGCTCTAACCCGCGCCATAAGCGTTCTCGTCGTATCGTGTCCATGTGCCCTGGGCCTTGCAACACCGGTTGCCATCATGGTAGGAAATGGTCTTGCCGCGAAGAACGGAATTTTATTCAAGACATCCGAATCACTTGAAATCACCGGCAAATCAAATATTGTCGTTCTCGACAAAACCGGAACAATAACGTCAGGTGTTCCGAGGGTAACTGATATACTCCCTGCCGATGGCACAACCCAAGATGAACTTTTAAGTCTTGCCGCAGGTCTTGAAGAAAAAAGCGAGCATCCGCTTGGCAAAGCAGTTCTTGAGTATGCCAAGGAGAAAAACATTTCCATCCCCTCCTGCACTGACTTCGAAGCAATACCGGGTAAAGGTCTTAAAGGAAAAATTGACGACGACTTAATAACCGGTGGTAATCTTGACTTCATATCAGCAACTACGTCAGTTCCACAGGAAATCAAAAACCACACTTTAAGTTTTTCCGAAGTCGGAAAAACGCCTTTGTTCTTTGCCAAAGGCGATAAACTGATCGGAGTAATCGCTGTAGCGGACGAGATAAGAGATGAGTCCCGCGAAGCTATAACAGAGCTTAAAAACATGGGACTTGAGGTAATTATGCTTACGGGCGATAACGAGAAAACCGCTTCCGCCATAGGTGATAAAGCAGGCGTCAACCGTGTTATATCGGGAGTACTTCCGGAAGGCAAAGACAGTATCATTAAGGAGCTGCGTCAGTACGGCAGGGTCATCATGGTCGGCGACGGTATAAACGACGCTCCCGCCCTGACTTCAGCCGATACAGGAATCGCAATCGGAGCCGGTACAGACGTTGCTATAGATGCAGCCGATATCGTACTCATGAAGTCAAACCTCAAAGATGTTCCTGCAGCCGTCAGAATCTCGCGCAAAACTGTCAGAAACATTCACGAAAATCTTTTCTGGGCGTTTATCTACAATATCCTTCTCATTCCTCTTGCGGCTGGGCTTTACTCACACTTAGGTGTTACAATGAGCCCCATGCTCGGTGCGGCAGCGATGAGTATATCGAGCTTTACGGTTTGCATGAATGCATTGAGAATAAACCTTTTCGATCCTTATAAAACAAACCGGGACAAGCCATGTAAAGAAAGAGCTTTAATCCCCGGGACACTTAAATCAGAACAAACAAAAGGAGATAAAAATATGACTACAAAGACAATGAACATTGAAGGCATGATGTGTGAGCACTGCGAGATGACTGTAAAGAAAGCACTCGAGAAGATTGACGGTGTATCCGAAGCAAAGGTATCTCACACCGAAGGAACTGCAATTGTAAGTCTTGAGTCCGACGTATCAGACGAGGTCCTCACAAAGGCTGTCACCGACAAGGACTACGAAGTCAAATCAATCAGCTGATTACTTCGGAATAAAAACCATAACGAACTGGCCGCTTTGCAGTGTCTGGCGAAGACCCAATCTGTTTGAGCTTCTCTCAATCAGAAGTTTGCCGTCCGTGGAATATCTTCTGTAAAAACCCGAAGATATATCGAATGAATCGCTCTGAGCCATAAACTGTTGCTGGGTGGACGAATGGTTGGAAACTATCAGGCAAACATAGTCCTGACCATCAACAAGCATAGAATCGCAGGAATCGCTGAAGACCTGTGAGGAATACGGTGAACTTGAATCTACGGGATCTAATACCTCAAGATAAAGTCTGCCGCCGTCGATGAGCTCTCTCAAAGATGACAGCGCACCCATAGTATCAATGTCGGAATCAAACATAACAAGATCAGCAAAAGTACTCTCGCTTTGAATAACAAACGAGATAATGTCAGCTGCACAAATCGAATCTTCGTTTTTAAAATCACCGAAGCTTACCGAGGATATAAGTTCGCCTCCGACCGCTCCGCTCGATGCAGCTCTCGGTGAGTTATACATTGCAGTCTCAAGCGTCGATTTCATAACCGAGGCCAAATCATCTGTATCTTCTGTTGAGGCAAGCTCTACGGTTGTTGCATGACGGTCAGCTCCTGAAAGCATAACGCCTCCTTCGTAATTCATCCCGTCAACAAAAACAATCTCGTCCTTAAGTTCCACATAAAACTCTGACTTCGAGAACAAATCCTCGATATAAGAGACATAAGCACCCTTCTGAACGTCACTTAGAAAAACATCATCACTGTCGGTTATCTCAATATAAACCGTCTCAAACTGTCTGCTCCACTGCAGAGCAGTACCGTTGTCTATTCGCTTCTTGCCGTACTCGGATGCAACCGATCCGCACAGATAACCCATGAGATTGTTAATGTCGGAAGAAGTTGCATTGGACCCCAGAACAAGCCAAGGAGACGCCTCCGATGACTTACAAAGCTTCATACAGGTTTCCAGTGAATCCGCACTGTTCCCGTAGAAATCCTCAGGACAGAAATCGGTGCTTCCTATAACAAGAGATGAGAAACGAAGTGCCGCAGGCATCTCTCCCGTAATATATTCGGTAAACTCTTCGGTAACCGAATTGATATCATATTTATCAAGACCTATGTAAACAGATTCGATATTTATTATCCCCGTACCTTCGAAGGAAATGTTAAACCTTATATCCTCATCATTAAGCATCGCTTCGGTCACAGCAAACACACTGGAATAAGTATCAGCATTCGCATTCATAAGCTCAGCCACAAAGCCCTCTTGTCCAAACGTATCCCCTTCGAGCCAGACCTTAGCATCACTGACCCCCAAGGGGGAACTCATCTTCACTTCAATTCTGTAAAACAAACTCTCTTCGAAAAGCTCATCGGCCGTCCCGTCAAGCACCAAAGTCATAGAATGAATTCCATCCCCTGCGCCCGTCAAAGATACACCGTTATCAAGAGATTCAAGTTCGGTGTTTCCCGTTAATATCCATGACGCGATATCAGTCTTATAAGTACTTACGGTGCATAAATCACCGCTTATCACAGTGTCTTCCCCAACGGGTTCATCAAGCTCTATAGCAGACATAACAGATGTCTCGAATAAGTTATTTCCGCTTCTTATGATGTACCTGTCCTCTTCTTTCATGAAGATATCATCAACCGCCACACTGGCAGACCCGAGAGAGCTTATAATTCCGCTTTCCACGGTCACCAAGAAAGCCTGGTTGTCTGATGATACGACAAGAACATTACCGTCACCGGTCGGGCATATTGTGACAGGTTCCGAAGACGATATGTCTGTATTCTCGCAACTTAATTCGCCGTCTTGTACGCTTGCAATAATAAGTCGACCGTAAGACGTAAGTATATAGAATTCATCACCCGAAGATTTTATGTCAGTGACCAAATCACCGTCCGTAAGGTAATCGTTCGATTCAATTAAATCACTGAAGAAAATACCGTTGCTGCTCGAGTAAAGATTTCCGTCACTGTCCATAACAAGCAGGAATGATTCACAAGATAAAATCTCACAGGCCCGGGTATCACAGGTCTTAAGAAGTCTTCCTCCGGATATTCCGTTAACCGAACCATCCGAAAGCATCACCACAAGATTGCCGTTTACGGCACAAATTTGCTCCACGCTAAGTTCTTCATCGGAAAGCCCCAAAGAGTAAAGAAGAGAAAAACTACTCGCGTCTGCGGAAGAGTAAATGTCGCCTGAATCTGTTACGGCATAAACAGTCGAATCGAATTTACAGATATCACAAAAATCAACTTCCGAGACAAGTCGTGTCAAAGTGTTTGACGCATCTGATATAAGCTTGCCGCTCTGAGTCAGATAAATCATGCTTCCTGACTGCTCCAAGACCTTGATAATCGGGTCATTTATCCACAAACCATCGCTGTCATCGATAATCTCCAGAACCGCAAATCTGGCAACATCAAACCCCTTAAAATTACCGCTGTATCTAAGGCCGTAGTTGCCTTCGCTGTCAATTGACATAACGTTCACGCTGCTTCCGACGCTTAAGTCTTTAAACTGTTCACCTTCCGCAGGCTTAAAGTAGATGTAATTGTCCTGAGCCTGCGAGACGGTTGCCGTTACGCACACCTCACGCTTTTCGAAGAAAGGATCATCAATTAAATTCGCGTCGGGAATCTCAAGTACATTTATGCCGGCACCTTCGGTCTTGCCGGAGGTTACGGAAGAAGACATGTTAAGTCTTACGAGTTCCGAGCGGCTGCCGAAGAAGCCCAGAAACATAAGAAGAATCATCGCGGTGACAACTATCAGGGCCGCAATAAATACAAGGAATCCTATGCGCCTTTTGTGAAGGTTTCCGAACCTGAATCTGTCAAGCTTGTTCATCAAGAGTATTTACCTCTTCGTGTTGTTTCGGAAATTCTCTGCCCAAACCCACAACAACAAGAATCATGGGAAGTATGCTTACAAATTCAATCTCAAACATAATGGCACTGTATTGAAGCTCGAGTTCGCTTAAATCGCCGAAGATGCCGCTGTCCATGAAGGTTGCTAATGAAGAGCCGAACAAATTAAATGCGGCATGAACCATGTAAGAAACCCAGATTGAATCGGTGAAAGCATAAACCAGCGCAAGCACCAGGCCGCACGCGAACGCATAACCCATCTGAATAGACACGCCGTGCATAAGAGCAAATATAAGCGCCGTTATCACCGCAGACCAGATGAGATTAAATTTTTCTCGAAGCTCCCCGAAGATAATGCCTCTGAACACAAGCTCTTCCGCAAAAGGAATCAGCATAAAAGTCGAAAAGAAATTAATTACGTGATCCCAATCAGGAATCTCATCCGCACTGATATTGGTGTACCGGTCAACAGAACTCGAGTACTTATCAAGCTCGTTTGCAAGTACCGGGATAACCTCGGATAAAAGATTAATGCAAATCATATAAAGCGAGACAACACCCAGGAGGCCGAATGCAATAATAACGGCATAGATACTTTCATAACCCTCAGGTTTTCCAAAGCTTGTAAGCGATTTTTTCTTCCAAAATCTCAGATGATTGATTAACAGGAAAACTCCTATCAAAACGACAGAATAAACCGTGTTGAAGAGTCCCTGGTAAACATCATAATTAACACCCATCAGCTCGAGTGCAACAAGCACCACAAGCTGGCACATAACAAACGCGACTACAGCCGCGACTACACGCATGATACAAGCTGTAAACTCGAGAAAACTTCTCACTTAACCTATCTCCTTACGCCGACTCTCTCCTGCTTGCCCGGAACATCAGACTTATAGTAGCGCCTCATAAACATCGCGAACGCCACCTCAAGCTCGCTCTTATCCCTTATCGATATGAATATCTGGTCCCCTCTCGAATTAAACTTGGTCTCCATAATAACAAGCTCGGGAGCCTCGTGATTTCCGTCATCGGGGGCGTAATTGTACATTACTATGTATTCCTTTTCCTTGAAGAAAAAGTCATCAACGACGGAAAGGTAGTAATCCTTGTTGGTAGAGACATCACGGATAACAATAAGCTCGTCCTGCGCTCCCGTCTTCTTACGGGTCACAAAGGGCTTCTTATCCCTGATTTCCCTGATATTTTTTATCAGACTGTTCTTCTGATTGGTCTTCACTCTTCTTCCCCGTCCTCGTCGGCAAGAGCATCATCCACAAGCTGATCGTAATAGCCGTAGACCATATCCTCCTCTTCTTCACTTATGGAAGAAAGCATTGTCTCTCCGTCTGCTTCGATTACCTCCAGGATAAGCATCTCAGCATCATCCTCGTTTTCCTCGATTGTGAGAAATACGCTGAAATTGCGATCCTTGATATCAAAGCCGTCAACAAGCATGAGCTTTAACTCTTCTCCCGTCTCGGCATCCGTTAAAGTAATTATGTTATCGTCATTCATATGTGATTTTCTCCAACAAAATAATTATTTTAAAATTATAGCATAAAGGCCGGCACAATCACCTTTGCGTCTCAAGATAGTCCGCAAGAATTATTTCAGCCGCGACCTGATCTATAACCTTCCTTTGATTCTTGGATTTTCTTCCGGTCTCATGCATGTATCTTGAAGCAAGTACCGTGGTATAGCGTTCATCCTTCATAACAGGCTTAATACCGGTTGCCTCTTCAAGCTTCTTGCCAAATTCAATCGCAGCCTCTTGCGTGTGGGATATTGTACCGTCGGTTCGCGAAGGTTTTCCAAGAACAATTGCTGTTACGTTTTTTTCTTTAACGATACTGCTTATCCTGTCGATTGCCCACGCGTCATCCGTTCCGTTCCAGTTTACGGTCTCAAAGCCCGACGCGGTAATCCAAAGCTCATCCGAGAGTGCGACTCCTATATGCTTCATTCCGAAGTCTATCCCCATTACTCGTCCTTTTCCCATAGATACTCCTTATAACTTAATAACTTAAAAGCGGCACCCGGTTTTGTCGGATGCCGCTTATTTTGCTTGATTTATATGCTTAAAGCTTACTGCAGTACTCCGTGATAATGACCTCCAGAAGCTCATCGCGGTCAATCCTCTTAATTACGCCTCTCGCGCCCTTATAGCTCGTGATATAAGTGGGATCACCCGAAATAAAATATCCCACAAGCTGATTGATGGGATTATAGCCCTTCTCTCTGAGTGCACCGAGAACGTAAGTCATAAGCTCCCTTACGTTGGCCGACTTATCCGCCGTGAAATTAAACTTAGTGGTCTCTGATGCCAAGATCAACACCCCCGAAATACTTTTCGTTCATTCTACCACATAAAATAAAATAAATGCGAATTATGTAAAATAATTTTTCGCGAAGAAAAATTACAATCTGCAGATAAGCTCGGGGCCGACCGAATCGTATGCCGCAACATCGATTATACTGCCCGGGCCAAAGTCTTCACCAAAGTCCCCGTAAACCCTTGAGTACACGTACTCTCTCGTGTATCCCGCAAGGTATTTCACGCCGTTTTCATCGGTTTTAAACTCCTCCGCAAGCACGCTTACTTCCTTCTCTTTAAACGACTCTGCGAAAAGCTCTCTTGCCCTGTCCGAGTACTCCGAAAGCACATGTACCCTGTCTTTAGCTATATTTCCGGGAACCTGAGGCATCCTGGCGGCGGGAGTGCCCTGCCTTACGGAATACGGAAAAACATGAATTCTATTGATTCCTGCCTCTTGCACAAACTTTAAAGTCTCATCAAACTCCTTGTCGCTCTCGCCGGGAAAACCGCAGATTATATCCGTGGACAGCTGCATCCGAGGAAATTTATCACGAAGAAGCCTTACCTTCTCGAGGTAAAGCGCGGTATCGTAGCGCCTCTTCATTCTCTTAAGCACTCCGTCGCTTCCGCTTTGCAAAGACAAGTGAAAGTGCGGACAAATCTGCTTAATTCCGGAAAGTCCGTCTATAAACTCTTCCGTAAGTGCACTCGGTTCCAAAGAACCAAGGCGTATACGCTCAATCCCCGGAATTTTGCTCATCTCAACAAGAACTTCCGAGAGCGCATCAATCCCTCTTCCCATATCCTTACCGTAAGAGCAAATCTCGATGCCCGATACAATAATCTCCGAGAAACCTTCGGAAGTAAGCTCACGGGCTTCGGACAAAATACTTTCGGGAGCTCTGCTTGACACCGGTCCTCTTGCATACGGAATTATGCAGTAAGTGCAAAACCTGTCGCAGCCGTCCTGAATTTTCATGAAAGCACGGCATCCCTCGGGCGAAACCACCGTTCCGAAGTCGTGGTAAAAATCCTTGTGAAGAGCTGATTTGCCTTCGTGATAAGTATTGTGGGATTTATCACCCTTATACGCTTTAATCTTATCGATAATTTCATTCTTATCGCGTGTTCCGAGAATAATATCCGCGGGCATCTCGCCCTCGAAGAGCTGAGATGCACAGCCCATGGCAACTATGAGAGCCTCAGGGTTTGAGCGAACAACAGATCTTAAGTGCTGGAGAGATTTTCGGCCTGCTTCGGCCGTCACGGTACAGGTATTTACGACACAAACGTCAGCCTTCCTGGCATCCTGCGTTTCCTCGTAACCTTCGGATAAAAAAAGCTCGCGTACCGCGTCAGTCTCATACTGATTGACACGGCACCCGAGCGTGTAAAACCAAACTTTTTCCGGGCAGGACACTTACTGTCTGACCTTGATGTGAACCTCACGAAGCTGCTGCTCGGTAACGTCACCGGGAGCACCGCAGAGAAGATCCTGAGCATTTCCGTTCATCGGGAACGCGATAACCTCACGGATGGACTCCTCGCCTCTCATGAGCATAATCATTCTGTCAACTCCGGGAGCCATACCCGCATGCGGAGGCGCACCGTACTGGAATGCATTGTAAAGAGCTCCGAACTTCTGCTTCAATTCATCCTCGCTGTATCCCGCAATCTCGAAAGCCTTGCGCATGATTCTTATGTCGTGGTTACGAACAGCTCCGGAGGAAAGCTCGATACCGTTGCAGACGATATCGTACTGGTAAGCAAGAATCTCTTCGGGCTTCTTACTCTCAAGAGCCTCAAGACCTCCCTGGGGCATCGAAAAAGGATTGTGCGTGAAGATATATTTCCTTGTCTCCTTATCGTACTCGTACATCGGGAAATCGTTAACATAGCAGAAACGGAATGCGTTCTTCTCGATGAGATCAAGTCTCTTTCCGAGCTCGTTTCTGATCTGACCTGCACACTCACAGGCCTTTGCCTCGTTGTCTGCGATGAAGAAGATTGTGTCACCGGCCTGAAGACCCGCAAGATCCTTAAGCTCACTCTTCATGTCATCGGGGATAAACTTATCGATAGGTCCCTTGTAGCTCATATCCTCGAGGACTTCCAAGTATCCGAGACCACCCATTCCGAGCTCATCCTGAGCAAACTTCAAAAGCTTCTCATGCTGACCCTTGGAAAGCTTAGAATGAACATTTACAGCACGAACGGTCTTGCCGATAAATGCCTTGAATGTACATCTGCTGAAGAATTCAGTTACATCAATAATTCTCAAAGGGTTTCTCAAATCAGGCTTATCCGAACCAAACTCAAGCATAGCCTGCTTGTAGCTTATTACCGGGTACGGTCCCTCTGTAACTACAGAGTCCTCGGGTGCGAATTTCTTAAATGTATCCGTAAGTACTTCCTCACCAACTCTGAAGACATCTTCCTGAGTTGCAAAGCTCATCTCAAAGTCAAGCTGGTAGAACTCTCCCGGAGATCTGTCCGCTCTCGCGTCCTCGTCTCTGAAGCAGGGAGCAATCTGATAGTACTTATCAAAACCCGACACCATCAGGAGCTGCTTGAACTGCTGAGGAGCCTGGGGAAGCGCATAGAACTTACCCTTATATTTTCTTGAAGGGACGATGTAGTCTCTTGCACCTTCGGGGGAAGATGATGTAAGGATAGGTGTCTGGAATTCAACAAATCCCATCTCCTCCATCTTGGATCTCAGATATGAGATTACCTTGGACCTGAAGAGAATATTCTCCTTAACTTTCTTGTTGCGAAGGTCCAAATAACGATACTTAAGTCTTACATCCTCTCTTATCTCTTTGGAAGTCATAACTTCAAAGGGAAGCTGGGAATAGACCTTGCCCAAGACCTCAACTTTTTTGCAGTCGAGCTCTATCGTACCTGTTGCAATCTTGGGGTTGTATGTCTCTTCATCACGGTGCTCGATAACACCCTCGACCATGATGCAGTCTTCTTTAACAAGGCCCTCGAGAAGGCTTGTGTCTCTCATTACGACCTGAAGCACACCGTACATATCACGAAGATCGATGAACGATACTCCGCCGTGGTCTCTTATGTTCTCAATCCAGCCGCAGGCCTTTAAGGTCGAACCTACGTCACTTTCGGAAATATCGCTTATAATCTTATCTCTGTAAGTATTCTGCATTCTTTGAAAACCCCTGAAAAGTATATAATTAACGGTGAAATGTTATTACATTCAACAAGGGTTGTCAAACAACTCTATATTTTATTATAATGTCCGCATGAAAAAGATCGGTTTTATAATTCCATGGTACGGTGACACTATTCCGGGAGGTGCCGAGGCGGAACTGCGCGGTATCGCGAAGCACCTTCAGGCAGCGGGCGTCGAACTCGAGATTCTCACGACCTGCGTTAAGGAATTCTCATCCGACTGGTCTGTTAACTTCCACAAGGAAGGTCAGTACGAGGAAGGCGGACTTAAAGTCATAAGGTTTCCTGTAAGAAAGAGAGATACCGAAGCCTTCGATCTCATAAACAGCAAATTTATAAGGGGGCTTCCGGTAAGTAAGGACGAAGAGAAAATCTTCATGCAGGAGATGGTAAACTCACCGAAGCTTTACGAGTACATCAAAGAGAAAAGCGATGACTACTCCCTTTTCGTGCATATTCCTTATATGTTCGGAACGGCTTACTACGGTATTCAGGCGTGTCCGTCGAAGTCCGTGCTGATTCCGTGTCTTCACGAAGAGCCGTATGCGCACATAAGTCTGTACAGGGAAGTCTTCCCGACTCTTGCGGGCGCGATTTATCTCGCACAAAGCGAGATGGACCTTGCAAATTCTCTTTACGATTTATCCAAGGTTAAGCAGGCCGTGCTCGGTGCGGGCGTTGATTCCGATTTTACGGCAGACGCCTGGGCTTTCAGAGAGAAGTTTAATATCGAATCTCCCTTCATCCTCTATGCGGGGCGCAAGGATACCGGCAAAAACGTAGACATGCTTATTAAGTTTTTCCGCGAGTACCGTATGAGACATCCGCTCGATAATGATTTAAAACTCATTCTGATAGGCGGCGGACAGATTGACATTCCGGATGACATCAAATCGGAGGTTATTGATTTGGGCTTCGTTGACAGACAGGATAAGTACAATGCGTGCGCGGCAAGTCTGTGTCTGTGTCAGCCTTCAACTCACGAGAGTTTCTCGATAGTTATAATGGAAAGCTGGCTTTCCGGACGGCCTGTGCTTGTTCATGAAGACTGTGCGGTAACAACAGCTTTTGCAAGGCAGTCAAATTCCGGTCTGTACTTTAAAGACTACTACGACTTTGAAGGTGCGATAGATTTTTACAGAAACAATCCCGGCATCGCCGAGACTATGGGCAATACAGGACGCGAATATGTCCTGGAGAGATTTACCTGGGACGTGGTAACAAAGAAATTCATTGATTTTTTCACGGAGGTTTCACATGAAGAAGGTTAGCATAAGACTCATGACCATAAATGACGTAAAGGATTTCGTAACGGCGGCAAACTACTGCCCTTACGATATCGATCTTATCTCGGGCAGATACAATGTTGATGCCAAAAGTCTCATGGGAATCTTCAGTATTGTCCCCTCCGAGAAGCTCGAGTGTCAGATTTTCTCCGACGACTGCGACGACTTTATCGACAAGATTCAGAGATTTATCGTAGAGTAATCAACGTTTCCCGCGCTTTTGTTTCTTCACTCTCCTGCGACCCTTAACTTTTGATGCGGTCGTACGTCTGTTTGCGCGCTCAGACTCAAAACCATCCTCGAAGACAAAATCAATTCGGTTAAGTTCCAAATTAACCTCTGACACCACGACTCTGACGGGCATTCCGATTGTAAGCTTCATGCCGCTTCTCGCGCCCACAGCACGGTAAAATCTCTCGTCAAAAAGATAGTGGTCTCTCATTGACCTGAAAGGCACAAATCCTTCCACCGTGGACTCAAGCATAACGAATACACCGGCAGGAATAATAGACGTAATCATGCCGTCAAAGTGTTCGCCGACAAAATCACTCATGTATTCACAAATCTTGATATCATCCGATGCACGTTCGGCATCAACGCTGTTTCGCTCCATCTCTGAGCTGTGTGATGCCACCCTGTCGACAAGCGGTGCGAAGTGACCTTTGGAGTTTTGTCCGTGCAGATAGCTCTTAATAATCCTGTGGATGTACAAATCCGGATATCTTCTTATGGGGCTCGTAAAATGGCAGTATGCCTCCGACGCCAGTCCGAAGTGCCCCAGATTCTGTGGGCTGTAACATGCCTTTGCCATCGACCTTAAAAGTAATTGATTCAGCATCGGTCTTGCAGAATCGTCCTTAACGCTGTCCATGAATCTCACAACATCCATGGGACTTACGTCTCCCGAGAGCTTGCCCGCAGCCCCGAAGCTCCTTGCAATTCTCGAAAATCTTGCAAGCTTGATGGGATCGGGGTCCTCATGGACTCTGTACACAAACGGGTACTTAAGACGAGAGAACTTGCTTGCTATAAACTCGTTTGCACATATCATAAACTGCTCGATTATTCCGTTTGTAAAATTAATCGGATACGCCATTACATCAATCGGGTGTCCGTCATCATCAAGGATTACCTTTGTCTCGGGAAAATCAAAATTCACAGCTCCTCTTCCGTTTCTCATTCTCTCAAGGATTCCCGCAAGACGCTTCATGTCATAAAGGAGATTTAAAATCGGACCGTACTCTTCGCTGTCGGCTTCTCTCTCTTCGGTTAATATGCGATAGCATTCTTTATAGCTCATCCTTCTGTCAGACTTAATGACGCTCTCGTATACATCTCCGTCTATGGTTTTACCTTCACCGTCAATAACCATCTCTGCCGTAAGAGTAAGACGGTTTTTGTCGGGATTTAAACTGCAAAGGCCGTTGCTGAGTTTAGGCGGCAGCATCGGAATAACGCGGTCAACCAAATAAACGGAAGTACCTCTGGTAAAAGCTTCATCGTCGAGTGCCGTGTTTTCTTTTACATAGTTTGAGACATCCGCGATATGTACATACAGCCTGTATTTTCCGTCTTCTTCTCTTTTGAGAGATATCGCGTCGTCCAAATCTTTCGCGTCCTCTCCGTCAATCGTTATCGTAAGAAGATCTCTTAAATCTTTTCTGCCGTTTTTGATTTCATCTTCAACAAAGGAAAGCTCAGGGTCGGTCGGAAGGTCTTCAATTTCCTTTAAAACCGTATCCGGAAAAGTCTGTGACAGGCCGTACTGACGAAGAACGGTAAGCATTCTTGTGTCGCTGTTTCCCATATCGCCGAGGACTTCTTTTATGCGCCCTCTGAAACTTCCCTTCTCGGCAGACGGATTTAAAATCTCACACACGACAGTCATCCTGAAAGGCGCGCCGTTTAGGTCTTTCCTGTCAATTATAACGTTTCCGAAGTCTGTCTCGCGGAAAGTCTTATCGGGTATTACTTCGCCGCCGTCACCTTTTTGAACCAGGAGGCCTATGACCTGATTTTTTACCTGCAGCGGTCCTCGGGGCTCTAAGTCCGCGTAATTAGAAGGAGCATCCGAAACACCGGCAGCCGCCTGTTGCCTCTGTTTTTGAGCATAGCTCATGTTTGCCGCCGAGGTGTTCATATATTTTTTGTTGCCGTTAAAGCGAGTCATAAAATAAAAGTCCTTTTTTTCGATGATATCACATAGATTGAGGCAAATAAAAAGACGCCTGCGGCAAAATCCGCGAGGCGTCAGCTTTAATTACAAAAGTTTAAATTACAGACCCTTTGTTATCGCAAGATAAAGAATAACGGATACAACAGCAAAGAGAATAGCCGTAATCTTCGTTGCCTGCTTGAGTCTCTCCTCAAGAGTTCTGCCCTTGGTCTTGCTGTAGTAAGAATCTGTGGTTGCTCCGGAAACAACACCCATACCGCGGTCATTACCCTCCTGAACGAGGAACAGCACGACCATGATGATGCCGAGCAATATATCAATAATAGAAAGTATTATACTTAAAGCGCTCATTACAAAGCCTCCGAAATGTATTTCAGCCGTAAAATAATATCATAAGCATATTTCATATGCAAACTTATTTTTTGGTACCCACAGAGCTCTTAATCGCCTTGAAAATCTCACTCGCGGCAAAAGGAATCAGTGCCAGGGGCAGTATTACAACCCATGCCTGAAGATTCAAAGCTACGTTATCGAAGATGGAGTTAACACCCGGAATATAGATAACCGCAAGAAGAAGAATCAAAGAAACGCCGACTGCCATGTTCATCATCTTATTTGTAAAAAGTCCGAGCTTAAACACCGAAACTCTCTCGGATCTTGATGCATAAGCACGTAAGAGCTCGGCAAGAATAAGTGTAGCGAAAGCAACCGTTCTCGCGCCGTCCAAAGCATCGACACTTCCCGAGAAGAAGAAACCGTTGTTGTTGGTAAGAGGAATCAGGAAAGCCGCGGCAACACACGCAAAGATGGCAACTGCCTGAATCATGATGTGCCCGAGCATACTCTTGTTGACGATAGGCTCTCCCTTGGGTCTCGGCGGCATATTCATGATACCAGGCTCACCCTTTTCGCGTCCAAGGGCAAGAGCCGGGAACGAATCCGTCACAAGGTTAAGCCACAGAAGCTGAATTGCCGTAAGAGGAGCGGCAATTCCCGGGATTACCGTGTTCGGGATAAGCGAGAGAAGGAAAATAACCAGAATCTCGCCGATATTGCACGACAACAGGAAGCTTACGAACTTTCTTATGTTCGCGTAGATTATTCTTCCCTCCTCGACTGCCTTAACGATGGTCGCGAAGTTATCGTCCATAAGAATCATATCCGCGGAATTCTTGGCAACATCCGTACCCGTTATTCCCATCGCGACACCGATATCCGCGGACTTCAGAGCCATCGCGTCGTTAACGCCGTCACCTGTCATGGATGCAATATGGTTATTGGCACGAAGTGCGCTTACGATTCTGACCTTATGTTCGGGAGAGACACGTGCGTAAACGTTTGTGGTCTCACACTTCTCGCGAAGCTCCTCATCGCTCATCTTATCAAGTTCGCTTCCGGACAAAGCCCCGGCACCGTCCATCATCTCAAGGTTCTCGGCGATGGCAACAGCCGAATCTTTAAAGTCACCCGTAATCATTACGGTTCTTATTCCGGCCTTCTTGCAGACCGCGATAGCATCACGTGCCTCGCTTCTTGCGGGATCGATCATTCCGATGAGACCGATAAATATCATGTCTTCCTCGTGATGGAAATCAGGCGTTACACCCTTATCGTGAACACGGTAAGCAAAGGCGAGCACACGGATTGCCTTGCATGCAAAATCGTGATTTTGCTTTATAAGCTTCTCGCGGATATCCGGCGTCATTGTCTGAATTCCGCTCTCGTCTATGTACTTCGAGCATCTCGCGAAAATGATATCGGGCGCACCCTTGGTATAGGACACAAGCTTACCCTCAACGATATTCGAGTGATATGTGGTCATCATCTTACGGGAAGAATCGAACGGTAATTCAAGTTCTCTGGGGTACTTATCCATTGTATCGTGGCGGGGCATACCGCTCTTCATACCAAGCGTAGTAAGAGCGCCCTCGGTGGGATCGCCGATACATGTGTACTCCCCGTTCTCGTTTTTAACTATCGAAGCATCGTTACAAAGAACAGCCGCACGAATGAGCATCTCACCCACACCGGACAGCTTGGCATCAGTATCGTCTTCGTTAACAAGCTTGCCTTCGGGGCTGTAGCCGTTTCCTTCTACCTTGATTACGTTTCTGCCGTCGTAGAGGACCTTAACCGTCATCTGATTCTGTGTAAGAGTTCCGGTCTTATCGGAACATATAACATCGACGCATCCGAGCGTCTCAACAGCCAACAGCTTCTTTACAATCGCGTTGTTCTCGGCCATAGTCGTCATTCCTATGGCAAGAACGATTGTGACAACCGCGGCAAGACCTTCGGGGATAGCCGCAACCGCAAGTGAAACAGCCGTCATAAGAGCATCGGTCACTGTCTCATGCTGAACAAATACATCAACCGCAAATACTATTACGCATACAAGAATGCAGACAATCGCCAGAATCTTTCCCAAATGGTTGAGGTTCTTCTGAAGAGGTGTTACCTCACTTTCAATATTTGAGAGCTTATCGGCAATCTTACCGAGTTCGGTATCTCTTCCCGTGGCAACAACCACGCCTCTTGCTCTGCCGTATGTTGCGGCAGTACCCATGAAGAGCATGTTGGTCCGATCTCCAAGCTCACACTCCTCAGGCAGTTCATCGGTTGCTTCCTTCTCGACCGATACGGACTCACCCGTAAGGGATGCTTCATCCGCCTTAAGTGAGCTGGCCGATATAAGTCTTATATCCGCGGAAATCGCGTCACCTGCGTCAATTGCAACGATATCACCGACAACCAGTTTATCGGAGTCAATCATCGTAACCTCGCCGCCTCTTATAACCTTAGTCTGAGGCGCGCTCATCTTCTTCAGTGCCTCAAGTGCCTGGTCGGCCTTGCCTTCCTGGTAAACACCGAGAATTGCGTTAAGGATAACAATCGCCAGAATTACGATAACGTCAACCCAGCCTTCAAAGCCGCTGTTTTCCTTAATTGCCATTACAGCGGAAAGAATTGCTGCCGCGATAAGAATAATTACCATCGCATCAGCAAACTGTGAAAGGAACCTTTTCCACAGCGGATTCTTCTTCTCCTCACCCAGAGAATTGGGGCCGTACTTTTCAAACCTTTCCTGAGCTTCACCTGCCGACAAACCCTTCTCGGCGTCGGTCTTAAGCTCCGTTAACACTTCATTTATGCTCTTTGCATATACCTTTTCCAAATTTACATCCCCCTGTTATTAAGTCAAACACGATAAATTATATTTATAGTGCGTCTTTTTTCAAGTTAAATGTATAATCAAAAATGAAAATTCAAGCGGGGGAAATTAATGAAAGCTTTTTTCAGATTTTTTGGAGGCGTTCTCCTATATATCGTAACCACCCTGATTATCGTGGTTTTGGGACTTTACGGCGCTCTGCAGCTTGCAGTGTTCGGTCCATCCGAGCACTTTAGGGATGTTTTTGTATCATCCATGATGGAATCTAGTGCAGGACCCATCGCGATAAGGCTTGTCCTGCCCGATGAGCAGATTGAGCAAATTCTAAGCAAGAATACCACGGTAACCGTCGACGACATCACGGATACATCACTTGTAACCGTCATGGCAAACGAAGCCCGGGAGCGCGCACAAACGGCCGCGGCAACCGCCGAAGAACTCGAAAACAACCCTGACCCGGACGGCGACGGCATAGAGATTCATGAAATTTCAGGCCCTATGTACCACGGCGTCATGATGATTGTTTACGATCCGTCCCGTGTAATCTGCGCGACCATCGATAACTACACACACTCCTCCGCAGGCATGACACTCGAGGCCCTAATTAATAAATACGGCGCTGTAGCGGGCGTAAACGGCGGAAGATACGAGGATGAAAGCGGTCTCGGAATCGGTGGATGGCCCGAAGGAATCGTTATTTCACAGGGAGTTTTAAGAAGCGACGGAATTGAAGATCCGAATGAGCAGGCACAGGAATACGGAACAGACACAGCTGAGGGAACAGAAACCACTGAAACCGAGGCAGTTGTAACCTCCTTCCCCACCGTAGGCTTTAACAACGATGACATTCTGGTAGTAGGAACAATGGGCGCGGGATATGCGATGTCAATCGGCCTTCGCGATGCCGTATCATTCGGCCCCGCTTTAATAGTTAACGGTGTTTCCGCCCAGTATTCAGGTTCAAGTGGCGGACTTAACCCCAGAACTGCAATAGGCCAGAGAGAAGACGGCGCAGTGCTCCTGCTTTGCATAGAAGGCAGAAAAACTTCTTCAATGGGAGCAACCATGGCAGACCTCATTGAAGTTATGGAAGAATACGGTGCGGTTAACGCTTTTAACCTTGACGGCGGCATGTCGTCTTCAATGATTTATAACGGCGAGGAGCTTGTAAGAAACGCTCAGCTTCGCCAGGACAGGGCAATCCCCACAGCATTCGTGGTTCTGCCCCAGGAAAGTGAGGACTGATTTATGAAGAAGCATGAACAGTCACGAAAGCTTTTCGGAAACAAGAAAAAGAGAAGAACACTTGAGTCCGCAGAGCGCAAGACAAAAGTTGTAAAGGAGAAAAAATTCCACGCTTATGTCGCTCTTCTCATGGTGTGGCTCATTGGATTTACGGTCGTTATCACGCGCTATTACAGCAGATTTAACGATTTCCTTGTAAAGTATGAGACGGCGTATGAGCTCTCGAGACCCGACCTCGCGATGGAGGACATTTTTGCCCATTTCGAGGCAAAGGACGTCAACTACATCTGGGATAACATGACCGAGAAGCCTGTCCCTTCGGAATTTGAAAACGAAGATACCATCAAGACTTATATGAGCGAACTTCTTGCGGATAAAGAAATAACTTACCGCTACACATCAGACCACACAGAGGACTCTCCTTCGTACGTAATCGAAGCCGATGGCTATACTGTGGGCGGTTTTACGCTTGATAAAGACCCCAACATTACCGCTGACTATGGCTTTCCCGTATGGATTTTGGGAACACTTGAGTTTTATACGGAGCCCTTCGAATCCGTTAAAGTATCTGCGCCCTCAAATTTTGAAGTATATATCAACGATGTACTTCTGGACGAAAGCTACATCACAGACAGCAAAGAAAACACCGATGACAGCAAATATGTCGCAGATTACGGGCAAATTCCGCCAATCGTAACTTATGAGGTCACGGGACTTTACGAGGAGCCCGAAGTATCAATGAAGGATTTCAGCGGTTTTACAATCGAGCCGGTTTACGATGAAGCGACGGATATCTACTCTTCCGGATATTCAAATCTTCACCCCGACAAGAGCGAGCTTTCGCAGTTTGCGATAGAATTCACAACAACGTTCGCCAACGTCATCTCGCAGGACGCGAGCCTGTCGGATCTTAACATCTACTTCCCCGAAAACAGCGAGGATTTGGGCTATATCAGCCGCAACACCGCTCTCGAGTACTTCACCGCACATGGCTCCGTAACCATCGAAAATGAGGAAATCCTCGAGTTTACGGCCTTCAACGATGATTTGGTTTACATTGAGTGCTATATCGAGCAGTGGATGCAAATGGGATGGGGCGGCTCAGACCCGGAAGTTGTTGATACCACAACACATCTGTACATAGCAAACATCGACGGCGAGTGGAAAATCATAAAGATGAGATATTGATTTTAAAACAAACAGCTTAAAGCCAAAACAAAACGCCCCTGAAAATCAGGGGCGTTTGTGGTGCTCAGAGACAGAATCGAACTGCCGACACGGGGATTTTCAGTCCCCTGCTCTACCGACTGAGCTATCTGAGCAAATTACAACCGGTTCAAATTGAACCGGTCGTAATGGCGACGCAGAAGGGGCTCGAACCCTCGACCTCCAGCGTGACAGGCTGGCATTCTAACCAGCTGAACTACTGCGCCATATGGTGGAAACTACAGGGCTCGAACCTGTGACCCTCTGCTTGTAAGGCAGATGCTCTCCCAGCTGAGCTAAGCTTCCATAGTTGCCGGACGCTTCCCTTTTCGAAGCGCAAAAGAAGTATATCGAAACGAATCTGATATGTCAACAGATTTTTTTAGCGTACGTAATAAATATATAAATACGCGTGATTTCCGGCCTCAAGATCAATAAAATGAACTATCTCGTGCTCGTCTTCGGTTATGACCTGCATCATCCATACAGAGGTCCCGCTTGCAGGCGCGGGCTGAAGATCAACATAGGAAAACTCTCCGTCTTCTCCGAAGTAAAGTTCGGCGACTTCCCTGTACTCGGATTCGCTGAGCATCGTACCGGAAAAGTCATAACCGATTACAAACTGCTGCAGGATTTCCTCAGGGTTCTCGGGGTCGATTTCAAACTTAGCCTCGTATCCCACCCTGTAAAACATAAAACCGTGCTTATCTATATCAACAAGTTCCAAGTCCTCGGGAATCTCATATGCAAGGGTTCTTGAAAGCAGTGCGGAATTTCTGTCGTAAAACGCGGCCGCAAACAATCCGATTACCAGAATAACCGTAATTGCAACTATCACTTTGTCTCTTGTTGTCATCTTTTCCATTACCGATCAGCCTCCCGGGTTAATCTCATATAAGTTCAATGCATTCCGATGTGTCACTTCTGCCGCCTCATCCACGGAAATGCCCTTTAATTCAGCGAGACGCTCAAGGACATAAAGAACGTTACTCGGCTCGTTTATGAGGCCTCTGTTGGGCTCAGGAGACAAGTACGGGCTGTCAGTCTCTATAACAATTCTGTCAAGAGGTGCATTTGCAAGCACTTCCGAATTCTTAACGTTGTTCTTAAACGTTATGGGACCGTCAAACCCCAGATAAAATCCAAGCTTTAAAAGTTCCCTGCTAATCTCCAAAGAACAAGAACAGCAGTGGCACACCCCCGGATTATCCCGTAGCAGTCCCTTCTCGTTCATCTCCTTCAGGATTATGAGGTTATCACCCGATGCTTCACGCTCGTGCAAAATAAACGGTATATCCGCCTTATGGCACAGCTCCATCTGACGAATATACGCATCCTTCTGAACGTCTCTCGGAGAATAGTCGTAGTAATAATCAAGACCTATCTCACCCACGGCAGCAATTCTGTTGTCCTTCCTGTCCTTAAGCATCTCCTCGAGCATATCCATTGCCTTATCATCCAAGGTTTTTGCCTCATGCGGATGAACGCCCACAGAGCAGTAAAGACTTATCCCCTCATAACCGTTCCACTTGCGAACGTATTCTATTGCAGCCTTAGATGTCTCTATACTGTCAGATGGAATCAAAATGCTGTCTATACCGACGCTTGCGGCGCGTCCAAGAATTTCTTCGGGGCTTCCGCCGAGCGGGCTTTCAGACAACATTTCATCATAAAGATGCGCGTGGGTGTCAAAGACACCTTTAACGCATCCGGGGTAAAGCTTAAAACTTTTATGCTTATGCGACATCAGGAAATATCGGAACCGGGCTTGATGTCGGAATCAAACTCGACGACTCTGAACTTATCGCCGTCTCTTACCGACAGTATCATACCGTTACTTTCAAGTCCCATCATCTTGCGGGGTGCGAGATTAATAATCATCGCCAAAGTCTTACCCACAAGATCCTCGGGCTTATAGTACTTAGCAATACCCGACAGAACCTGTCTCTCACCGAATCCGTCGTCCACAATAAACTTCAAAAGCTTATCGGACTTCGGGACCTTCTCGCAAGACAAAACCTTAACCGCACGAAGATCCAAAGATGCAAACTTATCAAAATCCGTTATGTCCTTCATAGGCTCCTCAGGCAGCTCTCTTGCAGGCTTATGCATCTGCTCAAGTTCGTTAAGCTCAGCCTCAACATCGATTCTCGGGAACAGGATTCTTCCCTTCTTTACCGTAACATCAGCCTTAAGTGCATGGCGCTTTGAAGCCGCCTCCCATGTGGTGTTGCCCTCACCTGCTTTATCCGCGCCAATCTGCTCGAAAATCTCCGGGCACACATGGGGCATTACAGGCATAAGCAAAATCGCACATCTTCTTGTTGTATCGAGTAGGTTATAAAGAACCGCAGCAAGTCTCGGCTTCTTGCTCTCATCCTTTGCAAGAATCCACGGTTCGTTCTCATCGATATATTTGTTTGCACGGGCAATAACACGGAAAATCTTCTCGAGGCCTTCAGAGAAATGCAAAGTCTCGAAGCTGTCACTTACAAACTGCGGCAGAGCGTCAGCCATGCTCATAAGTTCCTCATCGGAATCGTTAAATTCCTTATCAACAGGAAGCGTACCGTCAAAGTACTTAACCGTCATCGCCACGGTTCTTGACACAAGGTTTCCCAAATCATTTGCCAAATCGCTGTTGATTCTGTTAAACATCATCTCGTTGGAGTACGGAGCATCGGATCCGAACGGCATTTCTCTGAGCAAATCATATCTTAAAGCATCGGCACCGTATCTCTCGCAGAGTACAAAGGGATCGACGACATTGCCCTTGGACTTACTCATCTTTCCGCCGCCCTCACCGAACGTAATCCAGCCGTGTCCGTAAACCTTCTTGGGCAAAGGCTCGCCGAGAGCCATAAGAATCGCAGGCCAGATAAGAGAGTGGAATCTTACGATTTCCTTGGCCATAACGTGCATATCGGCGGGCCAGAACTTCTCGTAATCATTGTACGTATCGTTCATATAGCCCAAAGCCGAGATATAGTTCGTCAGAGCATCAAGCCATACGTAAACGATGTGCTTATCGTCGAAGGTAACCGGAATACCCCACTTAAAAGAAGTTCTCGATACGCACAAATCCTGAAGACCCGCGTCGATAAAGTTATGAATCATCTCATTTACGCGGCTCTTGGGGTTCAGAAAATTTCTCTCCTCATCAAGAAGAAGTTCCTTGAGCTGAGGTGCAAAATGCGAAAGCTTGAAGAAATAAGCCTCCTCGGATGCATCCGAGACCTCTCGTCCGCAGTCCGGGCACTTGCCGTCCACGAGCTGGCTTTCCGTCCAGAAAGACTCGCAGGGGGTGCAGTACTTGCCTTTGTACTCGCTCTTATAAATCCAGCCGTCGTTATGAAGCTTTTCGAAAATGTTCTGGACGGTCTGGATGTGGTAGTCGTCAGTTGTTCTTACAAATCTGTCGTAGGAGATGCCCAGAGTTTCCCAGAGCTTTTTGAAGTTCGCGACGATGCCGTCAACATACTCCTTGGGGGTGACGCCTTCCTCGATAGCCTTCTTCTCAATCTTCTGGCCGTGCTCGTCGGTTCCCGTGAGGAAGAGCACGTCGTAGCCCTGCATTCGCTTCATTCTTGCAACGCAGTCGCATGCGAGTGTCGAATAGCAGTGTCCGATATGAGGATTACCCGATGGATAATAAATAGGCGTGGTAATATAAAAAGGTGTCTTCTCAGGCATATTTGGAAAGCCTCCCGCTTTTAATTATTTATATGTAACCTTGTGATTATAACTCAGCTGAAGTATTTATTCCAGAAAGCAAAGACTGACATGGGCTTACCGAAGAAATAGCCCTGAATGATATCTGCACCCATATCCCGAAGCATCTCATACTGCTCGCCTGATTCGACTCCTTCAACAACCACGCCCTTGCCTATCGAGTGAGCAAGCATAGTCATAGCTGAGATAAACGTGTTATCGAATTTACTTGTAAGCATATCGTCGACAAAAGTCTTATCTATCTTAATCTCGTCAACCGGCAGCTCCTTCAGATAATCAAAAGAAGAGTATCCGGAGCCGAAGTCATCGAGAGCTGTTCTTATGCCGTTCTCGTGCAAAAGTTCGATATTGTGTCTGCAAACGGACATGTTCTTTGTAAGAGAGGTCTCTGTAAGTTCAATCAGAATGTTCTCCGGCGGAAGGCTGTATTTGTCCAGAATTTCCAGAACACGCTCCACGTAATCCTCGGTTATAAGGTCATCAGCCGTAGCATTTATGTGAACATAAAAATCCTTCGGAGCACCCTTATTTATCCACTCCGAGCACTGCCTTATCGCCTCTTCCAAAATCCACCTGCCAACCGGCGCCATCTGGTCGATTGCCTCCAAAGCCGCGACAACCTTCTCCGGGTTCTCAGGCTCACCCGAGGGTTTTCTCCAGCGTAAAAGTGCCTCAGCGCCTCGAAGTTCACCCGTGGCGGCATCGGTCAGAGGCTGGTAGTAAAGCATAAAATTCTCGAATCCGTCTCTGATGTTCGCGGATATTGTCATCTGGAAATCTATCTTCTCTTTAAGCGACGCACGGTCAGCGGGAGAGAAAACAGCATATCTTGATGCTTTGCCTTCGTTTAATTTATGAAGCGTAATCTCAGCCTGACTTATAAGCTCATCGGCGCTTCTGCCTTCAGGGTAAAACGCCGCCGAGCAAACGATATTCATGAATACATCGCCTTTGGCGGTCGGAATCGGCTCCTGAGCGCATCCGATTACTTCTTCCATGAATTTATTTACTCTGATATTGGACGCCGCTGGCCATAAAACCGCAAAGTTGTAGATACTTATGTGATAAAGCGTCGCCTCCGAGGAAATCTTGCTTCTTAAAATATCCGACATACTCATCAGGATTCTGTTTCCGGTCTGCGGACCGTATCTGTCGTTAATCTCGTGGAAGTTTCCGAGATTAATAAGAATCAGGGCAAGTGACAAAGTCCTTCTGTCGCGGATCGCCCTGTCGGTATCCGCCATGAGCTTTGTTCTTGTGGGAAGACCCGTTATCTCATGAGAGGCACCGGACTTTTCGACCGTGTCCTTGAGCTCATTCATCTGCGATAAATCAAGAATACTGCCTGTAAGCATTCTGGTGCCGGAGTTTTTGTCTTCGTAGGACTTTCCTCTTACGGCAACCCACATGTAGCTTTCGTCAGAGTTTCGAATTCTTGCCTCAATTGAAAACTTTCTTCCGATTTCCCTTACGGTTCCGCTTAAAACATTTCTGAAACGCTGACGGTCCTGGGGCACGAGGTAGGATGCGAAAGTCTCAATAATATCGTCCTCGCATCTGGCCGGAAGGTTCGGGAAAATACTGTCAATGTCACCCTCAAGCTCAGTGATACCGGTATTTAAATCACTTACAAACACCACCACGTCAAAGCCGTCAAGAAGGTTATCCCTAAGGTACTCCTTATGGACAAAATCCGTTACGTTAGAGTAAATTCCCGATACGTACCTCCCGTCGCTTCCATAGTCCGAGAAGCCGTCGGTTCGAAGATATATCTCTCTTCCCGAAGGCGTGTAAAACCTAACCTTGTGATCGACATCAATCTTATGATCGTTAACGTATCTGAGAAGAACATCCCTTAAAACATCCGTGTCATCCGGATGAATATAATACTTATATACCTGCGAGAAATTTTGTATTACGGGAGACTCAAGCTCAAACTCCGTGACAAACCTGTCGCTTACATAGCAGATATCCAGCTTGATATCATAGACAAATAGATACGAATAAATGTCGGGCCCGAACAGCTCGGCAAAAGCCTTTTGTCTGAAATCCGACTCCATAGCATTTAAAGTCTCGTCTGCCATGCCCCGTGCTCCCAAAAACTTTATCTTAAGATTTTACCAGATTAAGCACCTTGCGGTACATATCGCTCTTGCTTTGCCCCGTAAGCTTCACAAGCACTGCTGTTATGTCCTTAACGGACATTCCTTCTGCGTTAAGTCTTAAAATCTCGGAATTAATCTCATCTTCGCTTAAGCTTCTTCCCTCGTCCTTCAAAGGCTCAAGACAGACAACAAACTCGCCGCGCGGCTCATTTTCCTCAAAATAATTCTTGGCTTCATTTACTGTAAGTCTTATAACTTCTTCATACCTCTTGGTAAGCTCGCGGCACAAAGCAATCTTCGACTCGCCGAAGCCCCAAGAGATGAGTTCATCTATAAGCTTTTTTATCCTGTGAGGCGCCTCATATAAAACAATCGTATCTGAAATCTTAGTCAAAGCCTTTATTCTTGCGGTTCTTTGCGACCCCGAGCTTGGCAGGAAGCCTTCATAGTAATAGTGATTTGTGAGCATTCCGCTCATTACAAGTGCCGTTATGCACGCACAAGGTCCTGGGATAACGGTAAACTCGAGGTTGTTTTCGATACAAAGGGTTACAAGGTCCGCACCGGGATCGCTGATTCCGGGCATTCCGGCGTCTGAAACCTGAACGACATTAAGCCCTTCCTTCAAAAGCCCCAGAACATAATCTGCCCTTGAAGCCTTATTGTGCTCATGGTAAGAAACAAGCTTCTTACCGGGAATACTAAGATTACTTAGGAGCTGTCCCGTAACTCTCGTGTCTTCACACAACACAACATCAGCTTCGGAGATAACCTCGATTGCTCTTTGGGAGATATCGCCCATGTTTCCTATCGGTGTGCCTGTTAAATAAAGCAATCCGTCTGCTCCTTCCCGTAAATATCCGTAAGTTTATTAGTAATATTAACACTGCCGTCCGAAAATCTCTCATTAAGTATTAACGGTGGCATTACCTGAAGTTTGGGATTTGAACCTCCCGTTTTCCCTGCAATCAGCACCATCTGCGCATTCTTGTCCATAAAAGGGTGAACATACATCATATGAGTCGGTTTAATGCCCGCGGATGCCATTAAAGATACAGTTTCCGCCGCGCGCTCCGCAGTCATAACAACAGTAATCATTCCGCCCGAAGGAATAACTCTTGACGCTCCCGCACGAAGAAAATCTTCAAGCGAACCGTACTCCTCATACCTTCCCCTGACTCTACCGGGATTATTGGAATTCGCCTTTGGACCATACTGTTCGTTAAAAAACGGCGGGTTCATGAACACCACATCGTACTGTGTCTGCCTGATATCTTCGGGAAGATTTCTTACATCGCCCAAGGCTGCTCTTATCTTTCTCTCAAGACCGTTAAACTCGATATTACGCTCGAAAAGCTCCTTTGCACCCGGGTCAAGCTCAACGCCGGTAATGTTAAGGTCCGGACGCCTTCCCCACAAGAGCAGAGATCCCGCTCCGCTACCGGCGCCGAGCTCCAATACATTAAGCCTTCTGCCGGGTTTAATTAAAGATGCGGTAAACCATGCAAGCAAAACCGTATCCGTACCAAATCTGAAACCCTTTACGGGCTGGTACATCTTAAGTCCTGCTCTTCCCAAATCTTCCTGTGTAATTTCGTTTTTCATAACCCGTAAATTATATCAGCAAACAAGAAGACCCGGCGGATAAATCCGTCGGGTCTTCCCAAATCAATTTCCGATTTAAAATCAGCCTTCAGAAATGGCTGTTACCGGGCAAACATCCGCGCAAGCGCCGCAGGAGATGCAAACCTCGGGATCGATATTGTACTGCGTATCACCGGAAGAAATAGCAGAAACGGGGCAACCGTCAGCACATGTTCCACAGGAAATGCAGGAATCAGAAATTACATAAGCCATAAGTAATACCTCCATTCGTAGTACTTTAGGTTAATTATTACATAAACTTTAAAACCCGCAAGCCTTATCGGAATTTATAACAGTGTTTTTAATAAATAGTTAATATATAACGCCGTTTTATGCTTTATCGGACTTATCGCTTTTATCCTGAGAATCGGACTTTGACTGATTCTTGATATCGGGATTAAGCGGTTCCAAGCCTGCCCAGTCGTATACCTCGGTCATTGTCTGCTCTCCGTCCGTAAACTTAACGGTAACCTTCTCTTCAATGTAATTGACGTCACCGACAACGCCCATACCCTCCGGAGTTCTGATTTTCTTTCCTGTCTTGGGAAGACGGCGTCTTGCGTCGGCGTACGCCTCCTTTTCGAACTGGAGGCAGCACATGAGTCTTCCGCATGCACCGTTAAGTTTGCCGGGGTTTAAGGACATGCCCTGATCTCTTGCCATGCGAAGTGTTACAGGCGCGAATTTGTTGAGGAAAGTACAGCAGCACATCTCTCTTCCGCACATGCCGATGCCTCCGACAAGTTTTGCCTGATCGCGGGAACCAATCTGCCTGAGCTCAATTCTTGCTCGGAATGAAGAAACAAGATCTTTTACGAGTTCTCTGAAATCAACGCGGTTATCGGATGTAAAGTAAAAGGTCACCTTCTTGCCGTCAAAAGTGAAGACAGCTTCAATCAAATTCATGTCGAGATTATGCTTGCCGATAAGCTCAAGGCAAAGATCGTAAGCTTCACGCTCTTTCTTCTTGCGAAGCTCGCCTCTCTCGATTTCCTTCTCGGTCGCAAGTCTTAAAACAGGCTTAACATCTTCTCCCACGAGATTATCGTCAAGATAAATAGGCTCGCCTTTAACTTTGCCCAGGTCTAGGCCGTCCGCGGTTTCTGCCATAACAAAGTCACCGCTTCTTACGTCGATGCCTTCACATGTGTATTTATAAGCCCTGCCTCCCTCACGGAAGCTCAAATCAACTGTTCTTCGCATTCAAAAACTCCTTGTATATATGAAGCAGCATGTTGCAGCAGGCACTCTCGAAGCTGACGTTAACGGAAAGGCCGTCCCTGAAAGACGACACAGCCTGCTCGCTGTTGCTGATATTGATAAGCGTAAGCGCACGGTTTCTCGAGACAAAGTCACGCAGCTCATCCATGCGGTCTGCATTTCTTATGCTCCCGGGCTTCGGGGACGCTATCATCTCGGCTATGTCACCGAGCGTCCATGTAAGCAGGAGAAGCAACTCATCTATCTTATCACGATTTTTATCGAAGTACTGATATTCGTCATACAGAAGATCCGTGAACCCTAAAGTCGGCATACGCATAACAAGCTCGAAAATATGGTCGCGCTCCTCAATAAAAGCGCTGTCGTTTACAAGACTTAAAGCTTTACCGGGAATACAAGACGAGAACGCCGTCAAAAACTTCAATTTGTCACCGCTTAAATCCTCATCAGTGTTTTTCTTTAAAATCTCGGTAATCTCGTCCTCCGTATAAGACGTAAACGCAAGTTTCTCGACTCTCGAAAGAATTGTCGGCAGGATGTGCGACAAGTCCGTACACAAAAGAAAATAAACCAAGTGTGGCAGAGGCTCTTCCAGAGATTTAAGAAGAAGGTTCTGGCACTCGGTGCTGAGGCGATCGCCGTTAATTACAAGCACCTTGCAGTTTGAAATCTGAGGCTTAACCTCGGCGTCTCTTACAATCTCACGAAGATCTGCAATTCTGATATTCTTCCTGCCATCGGTAGGCTCCACCGGAATAAAATCCGGGTGCGTAGATGCATCCATGTAAAGACACGACGGACACTTGCCGCAGGCACCGGAGGAAGATTTATTCGTGCAAAGGAAACTCTTCGCCGTAGCTTTCGCAAATGCGTGCTTGCCGCAGCCTTCGGGACCTGTAAGCAGGAAAGACCCGGACCGCTCCTGCAAGGATGCGGCTATCAGTCTCTGCTTTATCTCCTTTTGTCCTGTCAGCCCATTAAAGTCCATATCTTATCCGATATATCTCCGAAAATCTCCTCGGGCGATCTTGATGCATCGAGAAGAACGATTCTGTCCGGATTAAGTTTGGATATTTCCAGGTAACCTGCTCTAACTTTCTTCTGATATTCAAGACCCATTAATTCAATCCTGTCTTCTTCTCCTCTGCTCTGCCTTCTTCTTAAAGCTGCTTCAGGATCTATGTCCAAAACAAAAGTCACGTCAGGCGTAAGTCCCGAAGTGGCATTGGAATTAAGAAAATTTATAACATCCGGATCCGCGTTTCCCGCATATCCCTGGTACGCCGAAGTCGAATCAAAAAACCTGTCGCATATAACGGTAATACCGTCTTCAAGCGAAGGTCTTATAACTTCTTCACATATCTGAGCTCTTGCGGCCTCAAACAGCAAAAGCTCAGCCATGGGAGCCATGGAAGTATTTTTCTTATCAAGAAGAATCTCCCTTATTTTCTCTCCGATGACAGTGCCGCCCGGCTCTCTTATTTCTCTGAAAGAAATATCTCTTTCTTCAAACAAAGCCTTCAAAAGTACCAGCTGCGTACTTTTGCCGCAGCCGTCTATGCCTTCGAAGGTAATAAACAATCCCTTGCTCATTCGAGCTTGATTGTATGGATCTCAGCGATGTCGATCCATATCTCCTTCTCGATTCTGTCGTTATCGGCCTTGATATCCTCAAGAGTTTCCTCCGCAGGCTTAACGGGCTTTAAAGTCTCCTGATTTCTCTTCTGGTATCTTCTGTCGCGGGAGCGGTCGCGGTTTCTTCTATCTCTCGAGCCTTCTTGGTAATTGCCCTTGTTGTTATTGGGTCTGCCCTGCTGGCCCTCGTTGTTTTGCTTTCTGCTCTCTCTGTCGCCGTTTGAATTGTCACGCTTATTGAAATTAGCCTCACCGCTGCCTGAGCCCTGATTTGCAGAGCGCTCACGATTCTGACCGTTTCTGTTTCTGTTCCTGTTTCTGTTGTTATTTCTTCTGCCGGAATTTCTGTTCTGGTTCCCCTGTCCGTTTCCGGATTTGCGGTTTTCCTTCTCGGCGTTATTATTGCCTGCCGGCTGAACCGATGCGTTGGTATTGTCCGCCATCTGTTTTCTCCTTAAACTTTCTTTTCGCGAAAATTATATATTTTTATTCTTTAAACTTCAATTTTGAGCCCCGAAAGCCTTGTAAAGCTTAACCGCACTGCCTTCAGGTATCTCGCCGTTGTAAAGGCCCAATTCCTTCAAAGGCACAAGCACGAAAGCACGCTCATACATTCTCGGATGCGGAAGACAAAGCTTTTCGGTGTTCATCTTCAGATTATCAATCGTCAGTATATCAAGATCGATTGTCCTGGGACCGTTCTTTATGGTTCTCACGCGGTGAAGCTCAAGCTCCTTGCCTAGCATAAACTCCAATAACTCAAGAGGTTCAAGTGTAGTCTTAAGGACCGCACAGCCGTTGAGAAAATTATCCTGGTTCAAATACCCTACAGGCTCGGTCTCATAAAGTGAAGATACACGTTCCACCTTAATATAAGGATTATTCTCAAGCATTGAAAGCGCCTGCCTTATGTTATCTTCCCTGTCTCCCATGTTGCTTCCGAAGCTTATAATCGCCTGTCTGCGCGTCACGGGAATCGTAACCTCCATCGTCTCGAAAACGCCCTCTATCGGCGCAGATGGCTTGCTTACGGTAACTTCTGCGCGCTTTACCATAGGATTATCATCGATAACTCTTTTCCCGATTTCTCTTGCAAGCTTCTCGATAAGATTAAATCTCTCGTTCTCGGTGATTTCCTTAGCGGCTTCATACACCTTCGAGTAATCGACCGTCTCTTCAAGGTTATCGGTAAGAGAACCCTTAACCTCAGGCAGGAAAAGATTGATGCTGACATAAAATTTCTGTCCTTCAATCTTCTCTTTTTCCATACAGCCGTGATAGCCGTAAAATTCCATTTTCTTAAGTTTTATCACATTCATTCTTCCAACTTCTCCATCACCTTAAGCGCCGCAGCGGTTTGTTTTACGTCGTGTACACGCACAGCGCCCGCGCCCTTTAAAGCCGCATAAATCGCGACAGCAAGACTTGCTCCCTCCCGATTCCTCGGCTCTGTCTCCTCATTATAAAACTGTGCCGTAATTCTTTTCCTTGATGCACCGACAAGAACCGGCAAACCGAACGTACTCCTGAGCTGTTGCACAGATTTAATGAGCTTAATATCATCGTCCCTCGAATCTGTAAATCCGATCCCGGGGTCGAGGTAAATCTTATCTTTTGAAATACCCGCTTCTTCCGAAAGCTTTACGCTTACATCCAAGTCCCCGGTAAGATTTAAAGACTTCGAGAAACCGTTTCGCATCAGAATCGCACCGGCATCCTTCTCGGCGATAACGCCTGCCATATCCTTATCTGCCTGAAGACCTGTAATATCGTTAATGATTGAAGCGCCCGCATTTAAAGTTGCCAAAGCCGTACGCGCTCTGAATGTATCAACCGAGATAACGGCATCCGGGCATTTTTCTTTTATAGACGTAATCACCGGAAGAATCCGCTCAAGTTCTTCTTCTTCGGAAACATCCGTAAATCCCGGTCTCGTTGACATGCCTCCGATATCAATGACATCGGCTCCGTCTTTAATCATTTGAAGAGCCTTTTTTGCTGCGGCATCTCGTGAAGAATACATCCCACCGTCAGAGAAAGAATCCGGCGTGATATTTAATATTCCGAAGATCTTAACGCCCAACGGCATGAAATCAACTCCTCGGGCGATTTATAAGGGAAAGCGCTTCATTGCGGGTCCTTGCATCCGTTCTGCAACCGCCTCTCATCGCAGAGGTAACGGTCTTAGACCCGGGCTTTCTTATGCCTCTCATTGTCATGCAAAGATGCTCCGCCTCAATCACTACACACACCGCAACCGCATCAACCGCCTGCTCGATGGTGTCTGCAATCTCGCTTGTAAGTCTCTCCTGAATCTGAGGCTTCCTCGACATCGTGTCGACTATTCTTGCAACCTTTGAAAGGCCCAGTATCTTACCGTTTTTGGGGATGTAAACCACATGGCACTTCCCGTGGAAAGGGAGCAGATGGTGCTCACACATCGAGTAGAAAGGAATATCTCCTATGAGAATCATCTCATCGTTTCCCTTCTCGGTAAAAATCTTAATATCCTTATTGATATCTCTGTGAAGACCCGAGAAGACTTCGGCATACATTCTCGCAACTCTTACGGGAGTCTCCTTAAGGCCTTCCCTGTCAACATCCTCGCCTACCGCACGAAGAATATTTCTCACCGACTCTTCGATGAGGACAAGATCCATGTTCTCGCGGCTCTCGGAAGGAATGCTTTCGTCGTTTTTATAATCGTACATTTTATGACCTCGTCATCTTTTTTCTGTATTCAAGCGGCGTCATTCCCATGTGCTTTTTAAACGCCACATTAAATCTCTGAGGGCTCGAGAAGCCTGCCTGAGAAGCGATACCCGAGACTTTAATCTCGTCATTTTCGAGAAGCTCGCAAGCCTTGTCGATTTTCTTCTTCATAAGATACGCCATGGGGCTTACGCCGATTTCCTCGCGAAAAGCTCTCGTGAAGTAGCCCTGGCTTAGGAAAACATAGGATGCCGCCTCGGCAACAGTGATTCCCCTCTCGTAGTTCTCGTCTATAAAGTCGCGGGCGATGAGGACGAGCTCGCGTGCCTTGCCGTTTCTTACAAGGAGGCTGTCCTCCCACTCTTTCTTCATCGCTCTCGAGAGTGTAAGCATAAGTTCGACCGTCAGAATTTCCATCATGAGTTCGTGATTGTAAGCATCACCCTGCTTCTCCTCAACGATACGCTCCATGATGTTGCTGATAGTTTTCTTGTATGAACCCGAGAGCACAATAAACGGGTCATTGCCGTAACTTCTTTCATCATCTGTCGACTGCGCGAAGTCGAGGAAACTTTCAAGAGACGGGGCTGCCGTCGTGGGGCTTGTGGGCTTCGAGAAACCGAAGTAAAGTACCATGGTATCGGCGCAGTTGGAGATAACTCTTATCTTATGTTCGATGCCGGGCTTAATTATCACCGTAGTATTCTTCTCGATGATTCTCTTAACGCCGTCTATCGTAAATTCAATCTTTCCGCTTCGAAGGTAAAACATCTCGTGCGTCTGATGCACACTCATCTCGGAAGGAGTTTCCCTCTTCTCCCTTATTCTCTCAAGCCCTTCGAAAACAACCGGCATGGATCCGTTGTCATTCTTCATGCTGTCTTCAAGAACCGGCAAAAGTTTGTCAAACATCAAATCACCCCCTTACAAAAACCTGATGTTGTCGATATAAATCTCACCGTTACGGGACGTGTCGGCAATCATGAATTTGAGACTGTCTAGAACAATGTCGCCTTCACCGGACCACTCAATCTCCAATGTCTGCCATGTCAGAGTCTGACGAATCTCGGCCTGTCCGAAGCCTGCGATACGAAGTTCCTTCTTAACCGTATCCGGATTAAAAACATCAACCGATATCCGGCTCTTGCCTCTTATGATAACAGGTCCCAGCAAAGAAGCATAATCGAGGTTAGGCTCGAATCCGTATAATGAATTCTCGGTCTCGTACCTTATGTGAAGCGACGCGCTTCCCTCTGATTTATTCATGTTGTCGGTAGTAATGACACCGTTGCCCTTGAAGGTTCTGTAGACCTTAAGTTTCTCAAACGGATCTCCCCACTGCCGCATGCCGACAAACTCAAGCTCGTCGCAGCTTGCAAAATACAAATCCGGCACATAGAACGCAGGATCTCTGTCAAATCTGAAAGGCATTACCGGCAGGTCGTTAAGATTCTTGAATGTAGCGTCATGCGGGAAAGGAGCAAAGCCGTAAGTTACGCTTACAGGGTCTGCTATCTCGTCATTCCAAACCATAACGCGCACACCGTGAAGAATTCTTGCCTGTGCAGGATAAAAGATTCTGTCCTCACCGCAGACCGCGAATCCACGAAGCTCAGTCTGACCCTCGGCAAGTCTTAAGCCGTCCGCGAAGTTATCAAACTCGAGAATTAACTTGTTGCCTGCTTTCTCAACACCTATACACTCAGGGCAGGACCTGGGCATCTTGGGTGTCACGTGAAGTCCCAAAGCTATGATCGCAAGTCTTATTCCGAGTGTAAATGTTTTTGTTTTATCAGGCAGTAAGAGATCATGAAGGCTGATCATTCCGCCCGGCATATTAAGTCTGCCGTAAAACTCTCTGACACCTTCGTTAAACTCGATAACCTTATACGGAAATTCCCTGTCAACGCAGCTCGGGTGCATCGCAACGAACAGGAACGACGGCATCAGAGCATCATCTGTTACTTCTTTGGGCTCAAGCGTTTGCGAGAGAGTTCCGAGAAGTCCCATAAGAAGAAGATCGTATCTGCCGAACATCTGCTCCTCCTTTTCGGGAGAGAAACAGATTCCTCTTACGGTAAGACCCGTCATCGGGGCGAGCTTTGCTCTGTAAAGTGTTGAAGGTCTGAACTTTTTCTTGATGTACTTCGAATCGTCGATTTTTTTGCCGGTCTTCACGGCCATCGAACTCATCATCGAGAAGTCCAAATTCTTCGTCGTAGACTGAGAATCCTCCGGCGTGATTTTCTTTGAAAAACTCGAATTCTTCGAAGTCGGAAAATCAAGGTCAGCCGCCGCGTCAATATTTTCCTGGGCACTCTTCTGACCTGTTATCTGCGAGTATTCCTTGTCCTTCGAGAGATCAAAATCCAGATGCTTCTTTCCCTCGGAAAGATCGGTTCGAAGCTTATTCTCATGTGCAATTTCTCTGTCGCGTCTTACGAGCGCGTTGTAAGTTTCTTCATCGGTGTAAAGACCCAGCTGCTTTATGTAGTCTCCGAGTGCCGTCTGACCTTCGATAACCTCATCCGAAATCCAGTTTAAGATGGTCGAATTATCGCAAGAGAGGTCGACAACACCTATGGGGTAGTTCACCTGATCCGCAAGCGTATACGCGAATGAGAACGCCGAGGATGACACCTCCGACAGCTCCTTCGTGTCGGTAACTTTAATCCATGAAGCGGAAGTAAAATGCGTCTTCTTGTTAAAAGGCAGGCTGTCCTCGCCCTCTTCCATACCGCTTCTTGCGGGAGTAAAGAATCTCATGTTGGTCATGACATGACGCTTCAGAGGATTCTTCGGAGCGCTTGCGTGCTTAACGGGTACCGAAAGAAAATCGTTTCCGAGAAACACCCACACATCACCGCATCTGATCTCGTTGAAACTTAAAACATTCGAAAAGCACTTGAACACAAAAGTGTAAGTATCCGTGGAAGCCTTGTAAGGCGGTACTTCAAAACGAAATTTACCCTTGTCCGAAGTGGTGGTCTCAAGACTTAAGATAACACCGTAGTCGCTGTCAAGCTTGGACACCTTACGTCCGTCTGTCGGATCTTTTGATATTTCAAGCGTAATGGTAGCACTCGGTGCCGCAGTTCCGTCGATAACAAGCGGAACGTTTTGCTGGAATACGGCTTTGTTTCCTATCCAGCTCGGAAGAATTATCGGGTTAGCAACTATCACAGTTCATCTCCCTCGGCGATGACGAGATTAATCTTCTTAGATCTGATGTAATCCGCCGTCTCCTTGGAAATCTGATTATCGGTAATGAGGTAATTGATTTTGCCCGGTGTGATGAAGACGGACGCCGAATCATCACCTATCTTGGTCGAATCGACGAGAGCGACAATATTCTTGCTTCGCTCAACGCAGCTTCTCTTAAGTTCAAGTTCGAAGAAGTTATTTCCCGACAGTCCCGCATCTGCGGTAAAACCGTTACCGGAAACAAAATAATACTCGGCGGAAAGCCTCATAATCATCTCACGGCTCATGAGACCCTCGATGGTTCCCGAGTGAGGACGAAGCATGCCTCCTATCAGGATAATAGACTTGAAATTGTTATATCTTTGAAGCTCAATAGCTGTGTTAATGCCGTTGGTTATTACCGTCACATCGACCGTGTTCTTCAGGTACGGAATCATATGAAAGGCCGTAGAGCTTGCATCCATGAAGATTGTGTCGCCGTTTCCGACGAGCATCGCGGCCTGCTTTCCGATCTGCTTTTTGAGCTCGATATTGGTAACCGATCTTACCATGTAGTTCTCAACCACTTCATCACGCGGATGATCCGGAAGTCTTACTCCGCCGTGGTATCTGACAATGGCCCCCTCCCTTGCAAGGTCTCTTAAGTCAGTTCTTATGGTGGCGCCTGTGACTCCGAGTCTCTCGGACAAGTCATTTGTGTTAATTGATCCTTCACTTGAAAGGATGTCTAATATCTGCTTTCTTCTTTCAACATTAATCATGTTAGATATATTAACAAGGGGCATTTTCGAAGTCAATCATATTATTTTTATTTATTTTCATTTGACATCATCACTCAAAATTTCCCTTCTTGATAATTGCAATGATGTTTGATTTTCGGTTATAGTAATTACAAATCAATCACAACACTGAAGGAATTAATTTGAATAACAAGGATGTACTGCGTCTCAAAACCCGTGAATCACTGATATCGGTTCTGCCGATTCTTCTTGTGGTTCTGTTACTAACCATGACGGTGGCTCCTGTTCCCACGGACATGATGCTGAGCTTTCTCATAGGCTCCGTCTTCGTTGTAATAGGAATGGGGCTTTTTTCGCTCGGTGCCGATATGTCGATGACCCCCATCGGCAGCAAGGTCGGCGGTGCGATGACCAAGACCCGAAGCCTTCCCGTTATCTTAATCATCAGCTTCGCCCTCGGGTTTGCGGTAACAGTTGCCGAGCCCGATCTCATGGTGCTTGCGGACACCGTACCGACCATTGACACAACCGCTCTGCTGCTTACTGTCGGCGCGGGCGTGGGTTTCTTCCTTGCGGTATGTATACTGAGAATCCTGACAGGCGTCAAACTTCGCACTTTACTCATTGTTTTCTATGCGATTATCTTCGCTCTTTCTTTCTTCTCCAATCCCGATTTTCTGGGCGTCGCCTTCGACTCGGGCGGAGTTACCACAGGACCCATGACTGTTCCTTTTATACTTGCCATGGGTGTCGGTGTCGCGAACATCAGAAACGACGATAACGCCGAAGCAGACTCCTTCGGTCTCGTCGCGCTTTGCTCGATAGGACCTATTCTTGCGGTTTTGATTCTGGGCTTCATCTACAATCAAGACGGTTCCGACTACATCTACAATGCGGATTCATACGCAAACACTTCGGAAGTCGGACGCGCTTATATTTCCGCCATTCCCGAGCAGCTTTATCACATGGCTTTATCCCTTGCTCCGATTGTGATTATTTTCTTTCTGTTCCAATTTATAAGACTTCACATGTCGGGTGCCGATCTTCTTAAAATCATCTTCGGCTTGCTTTACACATACGTCGGCCTCGTGCTGTTTCTCACCGGTGTAAACGTCGGCTTTTCGTCCTTGGGCTACTACATCGGTGCGCTACTTGCCGGTAAACAAGCGCTTCTGCTGGTACCGCTCGCGATGCTGTTCGGCTGGTTCATAATCTCCGCCGAGCCTGCCGTGGGTGTCCTCGAAAAACAAATCGAAGAAGTCAGCGCAGGTGCGATTCCCGGCAAAGCAATTAAACTCAGCCTTTCCATCGCCATCTCACTTGCGATGGGTCTGTCAATGCTACGAGTAATCTACGAGATTCCGATTATGTATTTCCTGGTTCCCGGCTACATCATAGCAATTGCTTTGTCTTTCATGGTTCCGGAAATCTACACAGCTATAGCGTTTGACTCGGGTGGCGTTGCCTCGGGTCCCATGACTGCGACCTTCATGCTTATGTTCGTAATCGGAGCGGCATCAGCTCTTGGCCGTGACGTGGTAAGCGACGCCTTCGGCGTTGTATCCATGGTTGCCATGATGCCTTTGATATCCATTCAGCTCGTGGGTCTTATATTCACGCACAAAGCCAAGACTGCTGACACAACAGTCGATTACGGCGACTTTGATATAATCGAGCTCTGGGAGGATTAAGCGAATGAATCTCGTACTCATGATTATAAGCGCAGATAAGAAAAAAATCGCAGAAAACATCTGCAGTTCGCTGAAGCTTCGCTGTACAACCGTAATGCTTGCCAAAGGTACGGCGGTAATGAGCATGAGAGACATCCTGGGCATCAAATCCGATGAACGTCGTCTTATCATGGCTTTCGCGGACGAAGAAAAAACACATGAACTCATAAAGAACGCGAAGCGTGAACTTTACATAGGGGTTCCCGGTCACGGCATCATCGCGGCGGTACCCATAAAGAGCGTAGGAGGAGGAAAAACCTTGGCATACTTAAACGGTGACAATACAAGTAAAATCAAACCCGATCTTAACTACAACTACGAGCTTATAACCGTCATTGCAAACGAAGGCAAGAATCAGATCGTAATGAATGCCGCGAGGAACGCCGGTGCCGCAGGCGGTACGGTTTTACACGGCAAAGGTACTGCTTCCCCCGACACGGAAAAGTTCTTCAATGTCACAATCGGCGAGGAAAAGGAAGTAATTTTAATCGTTGCCGCAAGTGATAAGAAGGCTGAAATCATGCAGGCCATCATAAAGGAAGCCGGACCCAACACAGAAGCGGGCGCCGTCACCTTTTCCCTTCCTGTCACAGAAGTAGCGGGATTCGGATTGATCAACGAAGATTAATAAGATATCAGCTTGAATGCCTGAAGAACGGGTCTGTGATAAATCTTGCAAACACGAGGCCCAGAGGCAGCGATATAACAATCAGTACCGCATTTATAAGAAACGACGAACCTGAAGTTATATCTCCTGTTCCGAGGAAATAAACCGCTTTATACATAAGCATTCCAGGCACCATAATTACGATTGACGGAACCGTCACGGAAATTCTGGGTATTCCTACCCTCGAACTTACAACAGATGCCATAAGGCCCGCACATAAAGCTCCCAGAAACGCAGCAAGAGCCGCAGGGAAACTCGTAAAATCGATAATCACAAATCTCAGCACGTTTGCAGTCATACCGATAAGTCCCGCGGTGAGCGCCATCCTCGCGGTACTGTTAAACATAAGCGAGAAACCGTAAACACCAATAAAACTTGCAATAAGTCTTAACGCAAAGAGCAATGGAGTTGACATGTGCAGCGCTTCAAAATCTTCCGGATTAAAGTTAAACATCAAAGCTGTCGCCCACCCGGTCAAAGTCGCTACAAGAATTACAAGGACAGCATAAGTAATTCTTTCAAGTCCGGATTTTAAATCGAGCTTTGCAAGATCGATGCCGCCTGTAATGAGCGGGAATCCGGGGATTATAAAGAGCATCGCACAGATGTAGCCTGCATGATGGACCGGAAGCAGACCGAAGAGCTTTTCGAACAGCAATGCAAGGAGCGCATAAGTCGCACACGCAGACGCAACTGCCAAAGCGACGTTTGCAAAGAGAGAGATTTTTCTCTCAAGAAGTTTTTTCCGGACAAAGTTTCCAACCCCCGCGCCGAAGAAAGCAAATAACATCTCATATATTCTGCCACCCAAAAGAAACGTGAAAGCCGCGCAGGCAAAGGCTGAAGCAAGTCCCAATTGCCATGCACTGTAGTTGGATTTTTTCTTTTCGATGCTGTCGAGAATCTCGTGAAGCTGTCTTACGGAGTACTTCGCGGAACGTTCCTGAAAAACATCAACGAAAGCTTCCAGATTCTTTATCTTATCTGTGTTAATGCCTGTCGACGGCAAAGAAACCGTGAGCGTATAGTGATTGCTCTTCTCAAAGCACGTCATAACAAGCGTTGTAAGACCTATATCAACATTGCAGGTCATACCGAGCTTGCGGGATATACGGTTCATAGCGGTCCTTACACGCCATGCGCTTGTACCGCACGAGAGCATCATGCTTCCGACTCTGCCGACGAGCGTTGTCTTGTCTCTTATGGGTGCCTCAGCCGCAGGGATGTCGCCTCCTTCGGAAGTTATCTCATCCCAGTGGATATGCATGTGTTGATGAATTACTTTACTCATTTATCCAAAAGCCCTGCTATAGTCTCCTTCAAAAGTTCAATATTTATGGGCTTTGCCACGTGAGCGTTCATACCGGAATCCATAGCCTTCTGCACATCATCCGAGAATGCATTTGCCGTCATTGCGATAATCGGAATGGATGAGGCTTCCTGCCTCTTTTCATAAGACAAAGTCGAATCGTCGCCGAAGCTTCTTATTCTCTCAGCCGCTTGGTAGCCTGTCATTACCGGCATCTGGATATCAAGAATAATAAGGTCGTAAAAGCCCACGGGAGCCTTATAGAAAGTATCCGCAGCAAGAAGACCGTTAACAACCGTGTCCGCACGGCAACCGTTCTGTTTTAAAACTTCAACCAGAATCTCGGTGTTAAGTTCATTGTCCTCTGCTGCCAGAATATTAAGACCTTCAATGGAAACTTCTTTCGCGGAATCACCGTTTGAATCCTGCAGATTTTTTTCTCCGCCAACGGCGTTATCAGTGTCAGCTTGCAGAGGAATAATCACTCGAAACGAGCTTCCGATACCGAGTTTACTGTCAACGGTAATTGAGCCGCCCATCATGTTTACGAGATTCTTCGTGATAGCCATTCCGAGTCCCGTTCCCTGCTCCGAATTGACAGAGTCGTTAACCTCGCGGCTGAAAGGTTCAAAAAGAAACTTCTGATACTCCTCACTCATGCCGATACCATTGTCCGTTATCGTGAAAGCAAGCACTTCAAACTTGCCGGCCTTCTCTCTTACGCCCGAGACCTCAAAGTCGATCTTGCCGCCCTCAGGCGTGTACTTTGTGCTGTTGGAGAGAATGTTTATGAGAACCTGCTGAAGTCTTTGATCGTCCGCTATGAAAGATTTGTTTTTAACTCCGCTTACCTTTATGTCGAACGTCTGATTCTTCGCCTCCATCTGAGGTCTTATGATTCCTTCGACGGTCTTAAGGCACTGCTCAAGCTCGAAACTCTTCTGATTGAGCTGGACGTTGCCGCTTTCAATCTTGCTCATATCGAGAACATCGTTGATGAGTCCCAAGAGATGGTTGCCGGAAGATAAAATCTTGGAAGCTTCGTCCCTTACCTTCTCGCTGTCATCGGGGTTCTGCAGAATAAGATTCGAAAAGCCTATGATCGCATTCATAGGTGTTCTTATGTCATGACTCATTCTGGAAAGGAAGTCGGTCTTCGCGTTATTGGCGTTTTCTGCCGCAGACAATGCCTCTCTTAATACCTGCATCGTCTCCTGCTGTCTTGCAACGGTTCCGGTGACATCACTGATTATGAACGAAAGATAGTCCTTTCTCTCATCCAAATATCTGTACGTCGTCTGCATACGCTTGCCGTCCATCGTGAAGCTGTAGGTGTAAACGTCCTTTTTCGACAGCTTCTTAAGAACATATGGCAGACTGCTGTGAAGAATGAAGTCGTTTACCTCGTTCTCGTTGCCGATGTGTTCGGACATCTTCTCAATCTCGGTTTCAATGGTGACAATTTTGCCCTTCTCGTTGACAGGCTGACCGTTTAAGTAATAATGCTCAAACCTGTGTGAATTGATGTCTATCGTTCCGTATGCGTAGAACTCTTTCTCCGCAAGCTGTGAAATAATCAATGACTCCTTCATCTCGTGATCGACGTCAACCGTATAAGCGATAGCCTCTATATCCGATGTCGAAGGATTCTGCATCAAATGATAAAAAGTCTCAACCCACAGGTACTGCTTGCCTTCGGTCTTACGTCTGTATGTAAGAGAGAACTTCTTCTCGCCGTTCAGACATCTCTCAATCAGCTTTTCTCTTGTACAATTAGCGATGTAGTCATCTCTGACCTTTGCATCAAGAATTATCATTCCGGCTTTACCAATAAGTTCATCCGCGGACGAGGCGTCTATGATGTGCTGGATAAATTCTGTGGCACCGTGACAATCCGTACAAAGATTCTTCGTTAGATTTAAGTGATACGCGCATCTGCTATGAGGATTCGTAACAAGGAGATTTTGCATAAGCTTGTCGAATTCCTCGCGCTGATGCTGCTGCACGCTCGCATCTGTATATACAGAGTATATTGTGTAAGATCCGTCATGCTGAAGTACGGTTCTGCTCTGGCAGTTAAAATACTGACCCGCTGGATCGGTAACAGTCTTTATTCTGAACACCAGACTTCCTTCTTTTCCCTCTCCTTGACAGAGCCCCATAAAGTAAGTGAAGACCTTGTTCAAGTCATCCGGGTGTATTGCCTCAAGAAGTCCCGGATTCGTTCGGCCGTCCTCAATATCTCCCGATTCACGTCTTCCGAGAAGTTCTTCCCTTGAAAGCCCCAGCTGCTCGCAGAAATACTTATTTACGGCGGTAAAACTTCCCGCAGAACCCTCGAATCTTCCTATTACAATTCCGGCCTTCAGGTAATCAAGCTGGTTAATCATCGCCTGCGAGGAGGAATCATTTTCGAGTTTTCTCTTCTGGAGGTCGTCTGAAATTATGTACGCAACAGACTGCAGAAGAATCGTGTCATCCGAGAATTTACGCGGATCATCAACGCCTATAAAACCCACACGCTTATCGTCAATATCAATTGAAACAGTAAGAAGGCTCTCTATCCCCTGAGCCGACAGCACCATATACTCGATTGAATCATTGTCAATCTCGTGATCGAGCTTTGAAATCGACACCACGCCGTGTGAATCAAACAGCTTCTCCCATCTCCCAATCTGACTTAGCGGAATATTTTGAAGCTTATCTTTCTCGGAGCTTATCCCCTCGCGGCACCACTCGTAAGTATTGCTTGAATACTCGTGATCCTCATCATACTCGAAAATATAGGCTCTGTTCGCCTCATAGAAATTTCCTATTATCTCGAGAATATCATTAATCGATGTGTTCGCATCGGTAGAATAATGCAGTGTGCGTACGCATTCCAGCAGCTTATCTCTGATTACCGACTCTTCAGCGCCATTTGTTGCCATGGTGCTCACCTCCGCGCATTGCTATCTTCTAATATAACATATATCACAGCAGATTGCCCGCCGCCTGCTGGCTGTCTATAAGCCCGTCAATATACTCGCCCAGCACCTTCGATCCGAGCTTGTCATTTTTGTTTCGCTCCCTTACCTGGTCCGCATAGACGCCATGTGCCTTCCAGTCGCCGCCGTCATTGCTGATGTTTAAAATCAAAGGCTGAAGATTGTCAAGCACCCTGCAAAACCTGGCTTCCGGCGTGCTTTGCTCCTCGAACTCTTCGAAGAGAGCGCGCAGCTCCTTCCCCTTTTGCCCCGGAAGCATCCCGAAAATTCTCTCCGCCGCTTTTTCTTCGCGTTCCTTTTGTGTCTTCTTTCCTTCTTCGTCATATGCGTAAGTATCCCCCGCATCAATTTCAACGATATCATGAATAAGGCACATCATCATGGTACGGGAAAGGTCTATCTCCTCGTTCGCATAATCTTTCAAAAGATATGCCATTATCGCCATGTGCCATGCGTGTTCGGCATCATTCTCGCGCCTTCCGTGACCTGAGAGGTGCGTCTGCCTGAGGATATTCTTTTCATTATCTATCTCGAGTACAAAGTCTAAAAGCTGCTGTAAATCTTCCATCTGAAACATCCTCCGTAATCTCAAATTGATTATACAGCAGCATGGGTGAATATTATTTTATTTCTGTACCGAAATATCTTGACATATATTCTGCGTCAGGTTAATATTAGTTCGGTACCGAAGTATTTTTCGCAATAAAAGAGAAAAGGAGTAGATAACATGACAAAGACAACAAACGAACAATTACTCGAAAGACTTATGAAAGCAAACAGGAAGCTACGTCCGGGACACATGAGACCCCCGATGCCGCCCCCACCCGAGATGGGACCCGGCCCCCGCGATCCGCACGGTTGCATGAGACCTCCGAGGCCCCCGATGTCCAGAGAACACATCTTAAGAGTTCTTCTCGATTATGAGGACGGCGTCAGACAAAAGCAGCTTGTTTCCGAGCTTCACATCGGCGCTCCCGCTATGAGTGAAGCCATCAACAAGCTTGAAAGCGACGGTTACATCTCAAGGCGCATCGACCCAGACGACAAACGTGCCACACTCATATCTCTGACCGACTTAGGGCGCGCCAGAGCATATGAGGTTCAGGACGAGATGGACGAACACATCGCAGGTCTCTTCGGCACACTTACCGAAGATGAAAAACTTGAGCTCATAGCTCTTCTCGACAAGCTTCTTGAAGACAACAAGGAGGCATAAGTTTCATAAGTCTTAAATAAGTAAAGCAGCCGGGTGACCGGCTGCTTTTTTGTCGCGTAAAATAAAGTTTAAAGATTGATAACAGTGACCTTATTCTTGCCCGAAGTTTTAGAACCGTAAAGAGCTTTATCTGCGGATATTATAAGACGCGAGGACTTAGCGGACGAATTAACCTCACCGGTGCAAAGTCCGAGGCTTATCGTAACTTTAATTTGTGTATTGTCGTAATTTACAAAGGACGCGGCCACATTCGAGCGAATAGCCTCAGCGAGATCATGGAAATTACCCTTATCGTCATCGGTAAAGATAAGGAACTCCTCCCCTCCCCACCTCGCAAACCTACAATCCACCGGAACCGTCTGCGCTATAACATTCGCGACATTCTTCAGAACCTCATCACCCGCATCGTGACCGTAAGTATCATTAACTTTCTTAAAGTCATCGATGTCAAGAATTATTACCGCACACTTAACCGCAGAATCGGACGAATCGGTCTTCCTGATGAGCTCGTTCATACCGTATCTGTTGTAAAGTCCGGTAAGAGCATCGTGCTTATAAAGATGGCTGTACCGCTCGTTCGCTTCCTGCAGTCTCTCCTGCGTAGTCTTACGGATATACTCGGTCGTTAATGACAAAGCGTAAACCGCCAAATAGAACAAAGGGTACCTGAGAAGAAATGTATTTCCGTAAGGGAACAGCAGCAAATCTCTTCCAACAGGCGTCCAGAAAAGGAAAATCAGTCCCACGAAAGCAACTCCGCTGTAGATGCTTCCTTTCACTATTCCCATGAGCATCATAGCGAGCATTGGAATAAGACTGAGCCACAAGGCCGAGAATCCGTCCGGATGACCGCTTATTATGAAGAAAAACAATACACACAGCAAAGATCCGGTCAACAGATTAAAAACTAACCATCTCGGAGCTTTAAGCTTTAAAATAAACAAATCCGCGGCACATATCACAAAGCATGCAATGGTCGCATACATAACGACGTATTCCTTCGTGAAGATATTAACAACAGTCATTACCGCAGACACCACGGCAAGCACCACATCAATAACTATAAGCATGAGCTCGTTACGTCTCGAGTCATCCGAGACTACAGCTCTGAATTTATCTGCTATAACTTTCATCAAACGATACATCATAGTTTATGATACACCATAAACGAGTCCGATTTTATTTGTTTACCGAATGTTCTTTGTTGTGAAAAGATTATTAACAATCCCTGTTGATATAATCCGAATTAAGATACTTATATCTTAATTTTTCATCTGACAGGAGGTATTTTATATGGCCAATCGTTTTGTACTTAATGAGAGAAGCTATCACGGCGCGGGAGCGATAAACGACATTGTACCGGAGATTAAAGGCAGAGGCTTTTCGAAGGTGTTCGTCGCATCCGACCCCGACCTCGTAAAATTCGGTGTTACAGCCAAAGTAACGGATCTTCTCGAAGGGGCCTGCATAGAATACACCCTGTACTCTAACATCCAGCCCAACCCCACCATCGAAAATGTCACCGCCGGCGTTGACACATACAAGGCATCGGGTGCCGAGGCTATAGTTGCAATCGGCGGAGGCTCATCGATGGATACCGCCAAGGCTATAGGCATCATCATCAACAATCCCGAATTTTCTGACGTTAGAAGTCTCGAGGGCGTTGCACCCACCAAGAAACCATGCGTTCCCATTCTTGCAGTCCCCACAACAGCCGGAACCGCAGCTGAGGTTACAATCAATTATGTAATAACCGACACAGAGAAGAAGCGTAAATTCGTATGCGTCGATCCCAACGATATTCCGGTGGTCGCATTCGTAGACCCTGAGATGATGAGCACAATGCCCAAAAGTCTTACAGCCGCAACCGGAATGGATGCTCTGACGCACGCCATCGAAGGCTATATCACCGCCGGCGCCTGGGAACTAAGCGATATGTTCCACTTGAAGGCTATTCAGATTATCGCGAAGAACCTCAGAGCTGCAGTTGACAACGATCCGAAGGGACGCGAAGAGATGGCTCTTGCTCAGTACATCGCGGGCATGGGATTCTCGAACGTAGGCCTCGGAGTCGATCACTCGATGGCACACACGCTCTCGGCTTATTACAACATGCCCCACGGCAAGGCATGCGCTACGCTACTTCCCACTGTTATGGAATTCAACGCACCCGTAACCGGCGAGAAGTACAGAGATATAGCAGCTGCATTTGATATTGAAGGCTCATATACGATGCCTCTTGAGGACGCAAGAGCAGCCGCCGTTTTAGCGGTAAAGAAGCTCGGCGAAGACGTCGGCATCGTTATGTCGCTTAAGGACGTTGTTCCCGAGAGCGATGTTGACGCTCTGTCCGCAGATGCACTTAAGGACGCATGCACACCGGGCAACCCGAGACCTGTCACGGTAGAAGATATCAAGGCTATGTATCTGTCTTTGATGAAGTGATTTCCCTTAGATAAAAAACGAGGCCTCCGGAGCTTTCCGGAGGCCTTTTAAATTTCTTAAAGTCTTCCTATCGTACAGGTATCTTTGCCTGCGCCTTTTGATTCATAAAGAAGCTCATCGGCCTTCTTGTAAAGCTCGTCGTAGTCAGACGGCTTATCCGCAATCAAAGCTCCGATTGACAGCGTGCAGTGATCTCCGGTGCTGCGGTCAACAACGATGCGGGAAGTATTTTCGCGCAAGAGGGACGCACGGGTTCTTACCATCTCCTCGGACAGCAAGCAAGGGGCGAAGACCGCAAACTCATCGCCGCCGAGTCTCATTACGATGTCGCTGCTTCTGAAGGAATCAAGAAGCGACTGTGCGGTTCTGACGAGTACTTCGTCTCCGACACCATGACCGTAATTGTCGTTAAAGTGTTTGAAGTCATCGACGTCAATTATAAAGAACGTACCGGAAACGTTATTTTCGATGTAGCGGTGAATCATGTCCTCCCCGCCTCTTCTGTTAAGGATTCCGGTAAGTCTGTCGTGTGTGGACTGACGCTTAAGCTGATCTTCGATCTCTACATTGCTGATTCTTACATCGAGCATATAAAGCGACACGCCGACTGACAGGCAGAGTGCGATAAGGCTGTTTACAAGATCCGACGAACGTGCGGGCTCGGGCTTAAAGCACAAAACCATTACGTCAAACATAACTGTAAGAGCTATCGTGTAAAATATAAGTCTTAGGGGTTTATCGAGTATGAAGCTTGGTACGGCAACCATGACAACGAGGAACAAACATGCCTCTTCCTCGGGAGACCCCGCGCTGTTAATAATTGCGAGAACTATAAAAACCGGAAGCAAAAACGCATAGAATTTGCCCGTGGAATTTTTCTTAAAAAGTTGGGGTGCATTGCGGTACATGATAAACATCAGGACAAAGAAAATGAACACCAGCATCAGGAGATTGCCGTCCATCATCTCGCCTGCCGCGAAGAGCGCGAGGGTCGACAGCCCGGATACCGACAGTCCCACAAGGAAATAAGACCCCAGGCGGCTGAAATTCAAATCATTTATGTCTTCGCTGTGCTTCTTAAACGAACTACGTGACTTGCCGAGAATCGCAAGATGTAAGTCTTCATTGCTCATGTCTTATAACCTCCGTAAGTCCTCTGCATCCTTCACAAATTTGATTATATACTTTCTGAAAGTTCCTTGTGTACCACGGATCCTCTATCTCGCCTTTAAAACTCTCGGCATACTCCGACAAAAGCTTTACCTTACCCTTCTTATCCCCATCGAAAAGCCTTCGCATACACGCTACATTTTCGCTATCCATTCCTAAAAAAAGGTCAAAGTTGTCGTAATCGGATTTATGAAGAAGCTGAGCCCTTTTATCATCGCACTCAATCCCGTCCGCCTCAAGAAGAGCCTTCATCGGCGGATAAATATGCGACCCGACACCATTCCAAATCTCATCTGTATGCGTCGCCCGAGAGCAAACTTCCGCGTCAATTCTCGCATCCTCGGCATATTTTCTGAAGACATATTCTGCCACCGGAGATCTGCAGATATTGCCGTGGCAAACGAAATTAATTTTTATCCTATCCAATATATGTCCTCCTTTATATCATCCAAATTGGAACAATATAGTTATCCCTGTCAATCGCACCAAGTTCAGGCTTCATACAAAGTACAGCTCCCTTAGAGCGTGGCGTTGAAGCCTTATCGAGCAACTCAAACACTTTTATTAGTTCTGTACCGGGATTAGACGTTTTTTTAATCTCTATGGGATTAAGCACTCCATCATGTTCAAGTACTATGTCAATCTCCTTTGCATCCTTATCACGATAGTAATACATGTATGGCTCTTTTCCGGAACTCAGATATGATTTCCTTATTTCAGACACCACATAATTCTCAAGCATTGCTCCGTTCATTGCTCCGCTTTCCAAAGTTTCAGGACTGCTCCACTTAGTAAGATAACTTACAATTCCCGTATCATAGAAATATAATTTCGGAGTCTTAACAAGGCGCTTAAGTAAATTATTGGAATACGGATGTAAGTAAAATATGATTCCGAGAGTTTCCAGTATGCCAAGCCAGCTCTTAGCCTGCGTCTGATTGATGTCCGCATCTCTTGCAATCTCGGCTACATTTAACATCTGAGAACATCTCGCTGCAACAGCAGTTATAAACTTATAAAATTTCAGCGAATCGATTGCATCCGACAGTGCTCGTATATCTCGTTCAATATATGTCGTCAGATAACTGCTGTAAAAAATCTGACTGTTACTGCTTTCACCGCTTACCAAAGCAGGCATAGAGCCGTTATATATGCGTTCAAAAATCTCCTTTGTGTCCGCGGATTTTCTCCCTGTTTTTCTTTTGATTAGAGCATCCATATCCACAATAAAAGGCTCCGACATATTTCCTGATATTTCTCCCTGAGACAGAGACGTAAGTGATAATACAGCCACCCTTCCTGCAAGTGACTCCTGAACTCCCTGCATTAACTTAAAAACCTGCGAACCCGTAAGCCAAAATGACCCTGCACCATGATGTTTATCTACATTCATCTTTATGTAGGTAAATAATTCAGGAGCATATTGAACCTCGTCAATAAGTACCGGCGGTTTATGTAATTGTAAAAATAACTCAGGATCTGTTTTTGCTATATTTCTTTCATTCAAATCATCTAATGTGACGTATCCTCTTTCAGTTCCCTCCATAAGTTTCTTAAGCATTGTTGTTTTTCCAACCTGCCTAGGTCCGGTAACAAGAACTACAGGATATTCGTTTGTAACCTCTTTTATCACATTTTCCAAAAATCTGTTTATATATGTCATAGAATTACCTTTTCGGCTAATTTATAATTTGATTATATTTTAGCCGAAACAAAAGATAATTTCAAACATCACTGAAAGATCAACTTCCGGACCCGAACTCCCCGTATTCGCACCCGATGTTAAGCGCCTCAATATCATCGATCAGCGATAGTCCGTCGCGCGTCTTCTCGTAAAGTTTAACTTCGCCTGTTCCGTTGCCGCCGTTCCATAGCCTGTTGTGGCGTTTTTGGCCGTCGGGCTCTTCGTAGTTTACAAGAAGCATATCAGCCTTACGGCATACAACATCCGTCTCCATCACGTTCCTTCTGTTTTCCTGCTTAACGTGCCACTTTATAAGTTCATCCGTTTCCTCGCAGGAAAATTCGGTCTTAACGCCCGCCCAGAACTTCGAAAAATTAAATTCGTATGGTTTTCCCTCATACCAGAAAGCCGACAGAAGCTGCCTGTTTAACGCGAAGCAGAACACCTTCGGGCGACCGCCGCCGATATCAAAAACGCTGTCCTCGAGCTTCTTGCCCGTAAGCTTGCTTCTTAAGTTGTTTGAAGACAGCCACACCCACGGAGATGTAAATCCTCTGCCCCAGTTCTTGTCAGCGTACCCGTAAGAGCCCTCGCGAGTGACAATGAACCTGCGGCCGTTAAGCACGACCACGCCTTCATAAAGCGTCTTCATACCCTGTGCGTGCCAGTACATCTCAAACGCCTTCACATCTCGAAAAAGTTTTCCCGCGCCGTAACCGACGTTATAAGCAACCTTTTTATCAAGCTTTAAATCCCAGCTCATCGAGCCCGAATCACACATATACTCAGGGTGATTCGAAGAGTCCTCCGAAGAAACTTCAACAGAACCTCTTAAAGCGAACTCGGATGCGAAGCAGTCACCTGCTTCAACCTCGTAAGGAACGCCGTCTTTAATTCTTACGTCATTCAAAGCAAAGAATCTGTGCAGCTGAACCTTCCCGTTTCCCCAACATCCCGCCTTAACCATGAGATATGAAGGTTTAACGCCGTTTTCCTTGTTGGTCTTAAGCTGTCCGAGAACCGCCTTTTCGCCGCCGAGGGAAGGGTTACAAATAAAGAACTCTATAAAGAAAGGCTTGCTCTCGCCCGTGACCTCGTCGGTTGCCGTAAACGAATGCCACCACCAGTCGTAGCCACGGCGTGAGAAGCTTCCGTCAAGCATGAAAGCATTGCGTGAGAAGTCCTGTTTGTTAAAGCCTTTACCTGAGCTCATCCGACAAGCCACTCATACTTTGCAACAGAATACAACGGCACCAGAGGCAGAATAATCGGAACCTTGGAGACATACTCGCGGTACTCGGGATCGTCCCCGTAGTTTCTGTTCTGACGAAGTTCAAGGCGTCTAGCGCCGCCGAACATAATATAAACGATGCAGACGTAGCCGAGGATTGCAAACAGCCACTGCCATCCGCCGAGAACACTCAAGCCGGATACAAAGACGCCTGTCCAGAACAGTATCTCGCCAAAGTAATTGGGGCATCTTACAATCTTAAAAAGTCCCGTGTCAACAAATCTGTCGGGACGATTCTTCTTAGCCTTCGACTTCTGGAAATCTGAAAGAGACTCAATGCAAAGTCCCGAAACCATTATGATTATTCCGATTATCGAACATACGTCAAAACTCTTTCCGGCCTTAAGTCTGAAGAGCACCGGGCTGACCTCACACGCATAAAGGAAAGCACAGGAAATCCATACAACCAACTTAAGAGGGAACTTCATCGAACTGCCGTCGTTGATTTCCTTCTTCATCTTGCTGTTATAAGACGAGCTCTTAAGTTCTCTGTAAAGTAGAAATCCGCCGAGCCTCATGCCGTAAACCATAAGTAGCACAGACAAGACCACACCTGCGGGAGTTAAGTACCCGGAAAACAAAAGGAGCATAGCAATCGCCGCCGAAGCAACGGAAAAGCCATACCCCAGTGATATAAACCATACAAATTTTTTAAAGCCTACAGCGCTTATAACAATTGCCACACAGAATATGATAAGAAATTCCACAGAGCCAATCCTCCCGAAATAATCTCCTTATATTATAAACGACCTGCGGGATCAATTTAAAGCTCCTTTACCTCTATAACTTTATACGAAGTTCCTTTCAGGGCATCACGAAAATCTTCAATACCGTACTGACTCTTCGCCAAAACCTCACAGGTTTTCTTCCCAAGATTAACGCGTCCCCAACACCCATCCATCGAGTTGATGGCATTTTCGACGTTTACTGCGCACCCTGAGCACTTCATGTTCTCGACCAGGAGCTCGTACTTATAAGGATAATGGCTCTTATCGGTATCGGAGACTTTCTTCAAGGGCTTGGCCTCCTTACCGCCGCAGCAGCTGGATTTTGCCTTGCCGCGAATCTTTTGTACTGTGCCCCAGACTGCATATATAACAAGCAGTGCAGCGACTGCCACTATAATGATTGATGTTGTATCCATGAGACATCCTCCTTTTCATAGATTAAACAAAGAGGAGACTTCCGAAGAAGCCTCCCCTCAAAGCCTTGATTTACGCAGCCGGTTTGTGTTTTTTTCTATTGCCGCCGGCGTTTGCCTTACTGCAGTTTCCTGCCATAGGGCATCCTATGCATCTTGTACCGCGCTTCTTCTCTTTAACGATATACCACACGGCCCAACCGACGATAACAACCAGAGCAATGCTTGCAATAATTGTTGCCTTCATTTAAATCGCCTCCGATCTTTATTATACCGCGGAAGCTTAACCGGCTTTTAAGCTTAAATTAAGCTCCCTGCTCAGCCTGCTTGGCCTCGTGCAGTCTGTACTGCTCATCGAAGTGAGAACGAATCTTCTTCGAGATAAGAACAACTACGCCGACCATAACAAGTATCGCGATAAGTCCGGGTACGAAGCCCTCGGCGAAGTGACCTTCTGTGAAGAGTGTACCGAACTGGTTAACAAGGAAAGCTACCACGTAGCCTGTGCAAAGCTGCAGGCCGATAGCACTCCACAGCCATCCCTTGCTTCTCATCTCGGAGTTCATGGCACCGATAGCAGCGAAGCACGGAGGTGTGTAGAGATTGAAGAAGAGATAAGCAAGAGCGCTTACCGTTGTAAGACCCATTGCTGTCGCAACTTCGTTTGCACCGCCCATAAGAGCGAGCTCGTCAGTATCGATAAATGCTGTAAGTCCGTAAACAACTGCGAGTGTACCAACAACGTTTTCCTTGGCGATAAAGCCTGTGATAGCCGCAGCTGCGAGCTGCCATACACCGAAGCCCAGCGGGATAAGAAGAACCGCGAAAGGTGTGGCGATTGTTGCAAGAATGGATGTGTTCTCCGCACCCTCCTCAACTACGTTGAAGCTCCAGTCATATGTCTGCATGAGCTGAACTACGAGGTTACATACGAGGATGATTGTAGCAGCCTTGATGATGTAAGCCTTTGCACGCTCGAGCATGGACATGAAAGCTCTCTTGATGGAAGGAACCTTGTAATCAGGGAACTCCATGATGAAGAAAGACTTTCTGTACTTATAACCTGTAACAACCTTAACAAGAAGTGCACCCAGGAAAATGAGAGCAATTCCGAGGAAGTAAGAGATTGTGCTGACCCAGCTTGCACCGTTGAAGAAAGCACCTGCGAAAAGCGCGATTACAGGAATCTTGGCGCCGCAGGGAATGAACGTTGTAAGCATAGCCGTAGCTCTTCTCTCACGCTCATCACGGATTGTACGGCAAGCCATGATAGCGGGGATTCCGCAGCCTGTACCGATTACAACCGGGATAACAGACTTACCCGAAAGTCCGACTCTCTTGAAGATAGGATCCATAACGGCAGAAACTCTTGCCATATAACCGCAATCCTCGAGGAGAGCGATGAGGAAATACATAACCATAACGAGGGGCAGGAAGCCTACAACAGCTCCGACACCTCCGACGATACCGTCGGCAACGATTGTTGTGAGAACCGCAGGGCTGTCCGCCATCTGCTCTGTTACCCACTCCTGGAATGTCTCGATATAGCCTACGAGCCAGTCAGCGATGATAGGTCCGAGCCATGCCTGTGAAATAAAGAATACTGCCCACATAACAAGAGCAAATACAATGATACCGATTACGGGGTTTGTAAGAATTGCATCAACCTTATCGGAAGCCTTTGTCTCGCTCGAGCTGACAGCGCGCTGCTCAACCTTGTCAACGATGCCGTTAACGAACTCATAACGCTTTCTATCCTCTGCATCAACGGCGTTCTTATCGGAAAGGTCGATGTCTGCCTGCAAGTAAGGAGCCTTCTGCTCTTTACCGTTGCTCTCGATTGCCTTTGCAACTACATCGGAGATTCCCTTGGACTCTGTCGAGATAGTCTTGATTACAGGGCAGCCGAGCTCGGAAGAGAGCTTAGCTTCGTCAATCTTTGTACCGTTCTTCTCATTGATATCACTCTTGTTCAAAGCAACAACAACAGGGATACCGAGCTCCAAGAGCTGAGTTGTGAAGAACAAGCTTCTGTTGAGGTTTGTGGCATCAACGATGTTGATGATGGCATCCGGATGCTCATCACGGACGTACTCACTCGTAATACCCTCCTCAGGTGTGAAAGGAGACATGGAATAAGCTCCCGGAAGGTCAACGGCGATTGCCTCCGTTCCGTTCGTGAACTCACTCTTAATCGGATATTCCTTACGTCCGACGGTAACTCCTCCCCAGTTACCTACCTTTTCGCTTCGTCCTGTCAGGGCATTGTACATAGTAGTCTTGCCGCTGTTAGGATTTCCGGCAAATGCAATTCTCATACACTTTTCCTCCTGCATTTATAACCGCAATATATTTAATTAATAATTATTGCCTCAGCAAGTAAATTATCGAGACTGTAGCGGCCGTCCTTAATAACAACGACGCACCCGGTCTTCTTCTTGGAGACCACCGTTATAGGTTCTCCCGTGTAGCAGCCGAGTCTGAACAGAAAAGAATTCATGTCCGGATCGGCAGTGTTAATCTCGGTAACCGTATACGTTTTACCGAGCTCCGCGTCAAGCAAAGTCTGCTTATTTTCCATAAAAAACATCTCCAATACTTAAGTAATAGGCCATAACAAATGCATAAGCCTTTATGGTTAGCTTATGCAAACTAGAATAAAAATAGCGATTTATCGGATAAAAGTCAACTGCCGGAGCCGGTAAATTTTATTTGATATACTTTTTCAACAGATTAATCAAATTAAGACTCTTAAAATGTGTCGATAATGACAAAAACGGTTCCCGCAACCATGAACGCAAAAGCCACAAGAAAATAAGGAGTAAGTGCTTCCCTCAAAAATATAAATGACAGTATTGCTCCTATAAACGGCGCCACAGCATAATAAGCGCTGGTCTTGGCGGCTCCTATTACGCTCTGAGCACGTACATAAAAGAAGATGCTTAAACCGTAAGCGATAAATCCCAGGAGCATGGCAAGCAGGATGTATTTCGCGGAAGGAAACGTCTCTCCCATAACACACGCGATAATAATCGATCCCAAACCCGAGAAAATACCCTTTATGAATACAATTTCGTAAGTACTCTTGGACGATATCATGCGGGTACAGTTATTTTCGAAGCCCCAGCAGATTGTGGCCAAAAGGACAAGAATCGAACCCTTAGAGAATTCAAGTCCGCCCTCACCCGAAGACGACAGTATTATGATTGACACCGTTATAAGCGCTATGCCGGTCCAAAGCCTGCTCGTAACCTTTTCCTTAAAGATAAAAAGAGCTATCAAAGTAGTCGCCACTATCTCGAAGTTATTAAGAAGAGAAGCGTTACTGGCGTTTGTCATGGTAAGACCGAACATAAGCAGAATAGGCGCTGCGATATCAAGTAAAACCATGCCGATAACGTAAGGCAAATCGCTCTTAGTGAGTTTATTTGAAGACTTTCCCGCATTGCCGGTAACAAGAGATAAAAGTCCTATCCCGATACCCGCTCCGAGATATAAAAATCCCGCCATCATTGTGGGCGGGACTGTATCTAATAAAAGTTTTCCTCCGGGGGCGTTAAGTGCGTAGAATACGGCTGCAATGAATGCATAAAACACAGCAACCGCACTTCTCCTGTTCATATTATTAAGTTACTCTCTTCCCTTCTTTTTAAGTACCTTGTCTTCGTACATCGTCGCGTCTGCTTTCTTAAAGCAATAATCCACAGGGTCCTCGGCACCGTCAATATTCTCACCCGGATTATAAATTCCTGCACCCTTGGCGATATCAACCTTCTCCCACAGCTCACTCTTCGAAGAATTAATCTCGTCGCATCTTCGATCCATCTCTGTAAAAAGGTCACCGCATTTATCTATTGTATCACCTGTCAGGATTGCCACGAACTCATCGCCTCCGATACGGAATACCGGGCAGTGCGTAAAGACCTTACAAACCATCATACACGCGTTCTTTAAGTAAACGTCACCCTTCTCGTGACCGTAATTATCGTTAACCTTCTTAAGGAAGTTGACGTCAAACATAACAATCGAGAAACGCTGATCACCTGCTTTGAACTTCTCGACATTTTCGAGATAAGCACCTTTGTTACGAACACCCGTAAGAGCGTCAACATAGGCCTTCTGCGTAAGCGTACCGGCAAGCGCATTGGCCTTCTCATAATTCTCGAGAGCCTGCACGGCTTCGGCACGCTTCTTAATCGCGTAGAAATAAAGACCGATAAACACTATAAGAACGACAACACTCAGGAGCGAGCTGATTACGAGGTGCTTATAAACCTCCTCACTCATGACACCGGGGTCAACGCTTAACATAAAGAAACATCCGTTACCCGTGTTGCTGTAGAAGACCGTTCTCTCCTCGCCGTCAATATCGAAGCTTCTCTTCGTATCCTTCGAAAAGGAGATGAACTCACTTAAAACCCTGACATAATCGGGAAGCACTTCATTCAGCATCTCGCCCTTGTACTGGTTGTCCGAGCAACCGATAATCTGACCGCTCGACGTAACGATTATCGCAAAGCTGTCACCTACGTCGTAGTAGTCCATATTGTCAACAATCTCATCAATCCAGTTGAGGTTATAGTCGATACCTACAACTATATCCTTCTCGTAAAGCTGTGAAGCATATGTATAGCAAAGATCTCCCGTTACCACATCCTGATAAATCGACGTCTGATAAAGCTCACCCGGATGTCTTAAAGCTCCGGTGTACCATCCTCTTGATGTCGGATCAAAGTCATCGGGGAACGGCAAAGGCGACGAGATTATTCCGTCTTCAAAACCAATGTAGATATTAAAACAAGCTCCGTTCGTGTCCTTGAGTACCTTCACGGACTCTTCATCCAGATAATCCTGAAGTTCTTCTCTGGTAGCTCCGCTCTCAACAAGCTGCTCAACGTCAAGAACGATATTAAGAGCCAACGACTCTGACTCGGCAAACGCGGTATCAAAGCTCTGACCGACGAGGTCCAGCTCGAGCTGAGCAATGCTTAAGGAATCCGCATAATCTTTCCTGTAGGAATAAACAACATTGAAAACGAGAATACCCGCGAACAAGACAAGCAAAAGTACGAGAGTAATAAACTCATACACATTGCTGAAAAGCTTCAGCGTTTTGTTTGCTGTCTTAGTCGATTCAGAAACCATAAGAAATCCTCAATTATATTTTACCTCACGCACGGTGGAAAATAAAACCCGATAAGACCTTAATTACACTGCCCGTTATAAAGGACATGATATAAACCACAAGTGCCGTAATTACAATGCCTGTGGCGCCTAAGAGCTCGTACGGATTAACCCCGAAATGCATATAAATCAGCTTTATAAATATTATGTGAACAAGGTAAATTTCAAATGAACACCCGTCAATAAGTTTTATTAAAGAGTCAGATCTTCCTTTGCCGCTTAAAGCCGGTAAAAATACCGATACTGCGAAGATTACTATTATCGGAGACGCATAGTTGCCGAGGAAACTTCCGAGAAGTGAGGATTGCCCTTTAACACTTATTACGGTCAGACAGCTTGTAGCGGCCACCGACGCTGTAAGAAGCACAAGGCAAAGCCACTTAGGAAGCCTGAGCTTACCCGAATATAAAGCGTGCCCCAGGAGAATATAAAGCGGATACGCAGTCGACACCGTCACGTAAAAAGCTATGCTCTTCCCCGTAAGCGTCGACACCGAAGTAAGAACGGACTGAAATATAAAAAGCACCAAAATCACGTAACCCAGCTGCTTCTCGTCAAGTCTTGCCACCGCACGGAATGCCGGAAGCAGGATGTAAATTCCTATTATCAGATACAGATACCACATATGAATCCAGCCGCCGCCGAAGATCAACTGACGGAAATAAACCTTGTACATAGGTGCGCCGAATTCAATCTGTCCGATATAAACGTCGTAAAGAAGGTTAACAAGCGTAAATACAATGAGTGTCGCAAGAGCACGCGGTATATATCTGCGATAAATCTTGCTTATGGTAACTTCACGTTTCTCATCAAGCAAAAGTGCGCCCGTCACCATAACAAAACACGGCACCGCCCACATCATGAGATTTCGAAGAAGCGATGTGAAAATGTGCTCGGCCTCAGTCGTCTCGAAAGTCTGAACCGCAAGAAGGCATGTGTGAAGTATAACTACCGCAAGAGCGGCAACACCGCGAAGGGCGCAGACTGCCGGATTGCGTTCTCCAGTGGTGTTGCCCATCAGTTCATTCTCGCGTAATCGGTATAGCGCCAGGTTCCGCTCTGACCGTACTGAATCTTATAACCGCTCTTGCCGGAGACGAGACTGAAATCAGGGTCGAAAACATACGTCGTGCCGTCCATAACAATCTCAACCCAAGAATGAGGAGTAAGCCCTCCTTTTCTCGAAGGCACCTGGCCTGCAACCTGATGAGCATCATAGCCGAGCTCAATTGCCATCTCGTAGAAGCACGCCGCCATAACGTAGCAGTTCCCTCTGTGATTGCTAAAGCCTATAGAAGCGTAGTACGCACTGCCCTTGCCCGGGTCAGTCCATTCCGAATTTCTCTCGTAGGTCATAACCGACCAATCAAACGCACTTCTTAAATCCCAACCGACAGAGTTTAAAACAGCTGCTGCCCTCGCACTTTTAATCTGAGCTTTTATACCGTAAGACTCACAGAGAGCTTTAAATTCGGCCGAACCGTAAAGACCCGAAAGCACACTGTTTCTGGTCGTGCCGGCATCAAGTTTTCCTACCCAGTTACCAAGACCCGCTTCATCGGGGGGGGTTCTGTCAAGAATTGCTCTGTATGCGATATTTACGAATTCTTCGTTTGTTGTGTTCTTGGAAGTAAACTCGCTGCTTAAGAAGAATCCGTCTGCTGCAGCAGCTCCACTCAAAGATCCGCTTGTCAGTTTTTGAACATAATAGTCGACCTCGGTGTCCGCAGGTGTCCTGCCCAAAACGATAGTGTACAAACGCTTAATAAAATTCGCGGCGCCCTCACTCGAGACAGAGGTTGCGGTTGTGGCTGCAGTTTCATTTGTAGTTGTTGCTGCCGAAGAAGTTCCCGAACTGCTGTAAGAGCCTGCATTAACACCCATATTCGAGCAGTTATTTTTAAACTCATCGGAATTTAAAAGCCCCGGGAGCAGATCTCTTCTGGATGTACCCCGGGACAGAGACTGTGTCCATGTGGCAAGTCCGTCCTCATCAACTACTCTTTGCAAGATTCCCTTGTAAAGACTTGCGACGTACTGCTCGTCACTCATATTTGCCATCTTCTCCTGGTACTCGGCGCTGTTATAAAAGCCCATAACCGCACCGACACCGTCGATTTGACCGTTAAACAACTGATCTCTCCAGGAAGTAACCTCAGCATCCTCCGGAGTTCTTCCAAGGAAGCTGTCATACAAATTAACCAGGAAAGAGTCAATGAGAATTACATCGGGAGATGAAGCCTTTACCGGAACTGCGATACAAAAAAACATAACGACCGCAAGTAACAAACTCGCGGCTTTGGACTTAACCCCTCTCATGTAAGTCATCCTCCGTTTTTTACCATGTTAAACCGTCATCACCGATACATCCGGTGTTGGGATCGTAAGCCTCTGTAGCTTGAGTTGCGGCAGTTGTCGCCGCTGTGGTTGCGACAGTTGTTTCTTCTGTTTTTTCTGTTTCTTCAGATTCCTCGGCCTCTTCCGCTTCAGTTTCCTCTGCTTCAGTCTCCTCGGTCTCTTCAGTCACTTCAATCTCTTGTGTTTCCTCTGTCTCAACTGTCTCTTGAGTCTCTTCGGAAGTCTCTGACACCTCGGTCTCAACCACCGAAGACTCAGAGGTCTCGGAAACAGACACATCATCCGTGCATCCGCACACAATAAGCGCCGCCGTAAGCGTCGCCAGAAAAATCAATGAAAACCTCTTCATTGCACCCTCCAACCCCTTTTACTTCGCTGTAAAATATTACAATTATTTCAGAAGCATTTCAATATTACTTAGTATTTAAATTTTTAATAGTTCTTGCCAAAACTTTGGTATTGATCGGCTTTGATACATGTGCATTCATGCCCGAAGCAAGAGCGTTGGTAACGTCATCCGAGAAAGCGTTCGCCGTCATCGCGATAATCGGAATATTCTTCGCGTCTTCCCTGTCAAGCGACCTTATGCCCTTAGCGGCTTCGTAACCGTTCATAACAGGCATCTGTACATCCATAAGAATCATGTCATACGTGCCGGGAGCGGTCGTGGAGAAGCGCTCCACAACAGCCATACCGTCGGGTTCGACCGTAACCTTGGCACCGGCAAGATTTAGTATCTCGGTTAATATCTCGGAATTAAGCTCGTTATCCTCAGCCGCAAGAATATTAAGACCTTTAACGACATCATCAAGTTCTGCGTGCTTGGGACTGACTGTTTCCTCTTCTGCGCTTCCGTCACCGAATCTTCCGGTGTCAATAATTGCACGCTCGAAGCTCTGAATGAAGAAAGGCTTTGGCATAAAGCCGTCAACACCCGCTTCCCTGGCCTCCTGTTCAATTTCGCTATAGTCATAAGCCGTAAGTATTATTATAAGAACATCAGGCGGCAGAATCTTTCTTATCGCGCGACAAGTCTGCACACCGTCAAATTCCGGCATCTTCCAGTCAAGCAGAACAATATCAAAATCATCCTTCTGCGACGCAGCATCTGACAGACGATTAACGCCGGACTTACCGTCAAGGCAGTACTCCATCCGTACACCTGTGCCATCCATAGTCTCAAGAATATTTTTACAAACATCCTCTTCATCATCGATAACCAGCATATGCGTAAGGTCGTGATTTTTCCAGAACTCGAAGTCCTTGTCACGGTCGGGAATCTGCATCGGAATAATAACGGTAAACTTACTGCCCTCACCGAGCTTACTTGCAACCGTAATGGTTCCTCCCATCATATTCACAAGATTCTTCGTAATTGCCATACCGAGACCCGTGCCCTGCGCGCTCTCCTGACCCGAGAGCTGCTCTCTCGAGAACGGCTCGAAAATAACCTTCTGATACTCCTCGGTCATGCCTCTGCCGTTATCTTCTATCTCAAAACTTATCGTGTCATACTTACCCGATGTATCCGGAAGATTCGTAACTTTTAATGTCACACGTCCACCTTCAGGTGTGTACTTGGTTGCATTCGACAGAATATTAAGCAAAATCTGCTGCAAGCGCTGTTCGTCGGCAATAAAATTCTCGTGCTTAATACCCGAGACATACATCTCGAACTGCTGCCCTCTCGCCTCAAACTGCGGCGCCATTATGTCGTTAATCATGGCAAGTGTATCCGGAAGTTTGAACTCTCTTACATTCATCCGGAACTCACCGGTTTCAATCTTACTCATATCAAGAACATCATTGATGAGGCCCAGCAAGTGATTGCTCGACGTCAGAATCTTCCTTGACTGATCCTGAACTCTCTCCGGGTCGTCTGCATTCTTTAGAAGCAAAGTTGAGAATCCGATAATCGCATTCATAGGAGTTCTTATATCATGACTCATTCTTGATAAGAACTCGCTCTTAGCAGTATTCGCGGCCTCGGCGGCATACAGAGCATCTTTAAGACGCTGATTGTGCTCCTGCTCCTTTTCCATTACGGCGGTAACGTCAGCTCTTGTCGCAAGAATGCGATTCTTGCAGTTGCCCAGATACGAGAAACGGAACTGCTTGTACTTAATCTTGCTCTTGTTGTCGGCATCGAGAAAGTTAAACGGGAAGTAAACCGCGGGCTCCTTTTCGAGGCTTTCCTTAACAGAGCTTATCGCGAACTTGCGGTAGAACTCCTCGCCCGCCTCCTCGCTCTCAGAGTAGTTCTTCGCGATATAGTCGAGAAGCGTCTTGTAAGGCAGCACACGCATGTTGTCTGGCGTCGGCACACGATCGTTAAACCACGAGCCGCCTTTAAGTTCAATCATTTCCGTGTCGCAGTCGATAACGGAAATGAAGTCATACGCATTGATTGAAGACTGCCTTATAATCTCGGCGTCACCCTCAATCTGCTCCTGCAAAGCCTGCTGCTTCATGATGGTATCGGTAACATCCGTGGTTGCTATCATCACGTACCTTACAGGTTCGTCGTTATTTGCTCTCATAACGGCACACATGTGGAACGTGAACCACTTGATTACCCCGCTCTTTACCTCACGCCTGTAAGTAGTCTCGTAGAGACTGCCGTCCTTCAGTGTTTCCCTTACGTTATCGTTATCAAGCACATTCGCGAAAAGATCCCTGTACGGGCTCTCCTCCGGAAAGCTTCCGACAAACATTTTTCTTAAGTCATCGTACGTTCCCGCGACTTCCTTCGAAAAGGATTTCGAGAGGTTAAACAGATAGAACGCATCCGTCTCAAAATCAATCAGAATCTCGGAATCATGAACACGGTTAAGGCCTTCGACAAACGCATTATGCATGCGCTCGAGCTTCTCCATTTCAAGCTCTCTTTTATGTCTCTCCTCATATTGTTTGGTGACATCAGTTATGGAGAGCAAAATAAGATCCTTCGCATCGTCAAGCCATACGTACTGACAGAACTTGGCGGGAACCACGCCGTCAGTTTCTTTATACCTGATGGTTCTCGTGAACTGCCCGTCTCTGCCGATATTACCGAGAATGTTATCGATTGAAGTGTCCTTCCTGACAAGCTCATCATCATCTTCCGGAATGCTCATAAGAACAAGTTCTTTGATTTTGTCGTCGTATTTGGTAACGTCCACACCGGCAAAACCCAAGTCGTCATCGTAGCTCCATATAGTCTGTCTCTTCGGATCGATTATGCCGACGTACTCATAAACGTTATCAATTATTCTTTGCCCGATTTTGGATTCGAGGACATCGGACGTTGCATCCTTCGTGTAGAAGAACAACTCAAGGTGTGAATTCGCGGGCGCCTCGTACATACGCATTGTGCAATCGGTCCACTTCATGATGACCGTGTCCTGCATCCTGTAAACCATGTGAAGCTCGTGCTGACCGTTTTCGTTAAGTCTTATAAGTCTGTCACGGCTTAAGATATTTCCTATACGGTGCCCGTTCTGATCAATGGCATCCATCTGAATACCGCGCGTAATCTGATCGTACGTCATGCCACGGGTCTGATCCGCTACATCAGGCATCGTTTCTATAACTCTGTTGTCCGTAAGATCAATTCTCGAGCGGAATATTAAATCATCTCTCGTCGAATTAAAATAATCGATTTCTCTCTGGTACTCACTGCTGTAGCGACTCAGACGCACATTACTCTTTACAAGTTCCTCGGTCTTGCGATTGCTTATGATTGAAGACGACATCATCGACGCCAGAGATGCAAGCGTTCCGGTCGCCTGGTCGATCTTACCGCAGTCGGGATTTAAGATACCCATATATCCCACAACTTCGTCATCATTAAACATCGGGACGAGAATTACATTCTTCGCCTCTTCCTCAATCATGACCTCGTAGTACTCGGGCATCGAAAATTTTATTTCCTCCGGGTCGTCGATTCTCACGCTCTCCATATTCTTGAACATGTCCATCCACTGGGAAATCGTCGCGGTTGAAAGTCCGCCCTTCTTAAGTGCGCCTCCGACCCGTCTGTCTTTCCTGTATCCGAAAAGCTTCTTAAAGCCTCCGTTATCATTGATGTATACGATTCTTGCGTCGGTCGCATCCATATAGAGCGTAATCTCTCGGAGCACATCCGCAATATTCTGCTCAAGCGGCAGGTTCCTTTGCAGGAAAGCCTGGCTCTTTATGATGACCTTGTCGGCCTCCATGTAGTTTTTAAACTGAATTTCTCTCTCGACAAGCTTTGTGATGTCGGTATAAAGCACATGATAGTACTGATTTTCTTCGTGGTAGAAGGATTTAAAGCTGACGGTCGCCCACATTGTTGTGCCGTCGGCTCTTTTAAGAACAAATTCCACAGAACCTTCCTTGTTCCTCTCTCTGTTATATCTGGCAATGCGATCGGTATCAACCTGTGCCACAACAGACATAGAGTTCGGATAAAGCTTCAATGCGTCTTCCTTGGTACATCTCATCATTGCACAGAAATCGTCCGAGACAGACACAGTCTCGTGAATATCATCCGCACCCTTTCTGAATATGGCAAATGCTCCTGTAAGGTTCTCAAGAATTTCATCGTTTCCTTTACCTGTAAGCGGCAAGGTATTTTCGGAAGCATGCACCGGAGTTGCCGTAATATATGCAACACCCGTGACATCGGTCTCGGCATCAACTCTCACCCAAATGTATTTTGACTCGGATTCAATAAAATATCTGTAGGACCCTTGGAAAGTTTTTCCCGGGTTATCCATCATCGCTTTAAAGTCTGCCACCCACCTGTCACGGTCATCGGGGTGAACGCGTTTGGATGTACCGGAAACATTTTCGCTTAAGATGCGTTCGCGATCTACTCCTATCAGACGAACGTAAGCCTCGTTTACCATGATGTACTCGGGATCGGACTTGCTGCAGTCTATTACGCACACGCCGGTCGTGAAGTGCTCTATCATCTGAAGCATCTTCTCGCTGTTAACATCACCGAATGTTATGTTAGCAGAACTAGTCATCTTCTTAAGCGCCCTTTGGGAAAGAACCCAGGTACTTATTCAGGATTCCTTCTATCTGCTCTGCAGTAATAGGCTTGGTGACAAACTCCGTCATGCCGGAAGCCATCGCCTTGTCTGAAGCCTCCTTAAAAGCATCTGCGGTAACGGCAATTATGGGAATTGTCTTAGCATCATCGCGGTCAATATCTCTTATAGTTCTCGTAGCCTCATAACCGTTCATCATCGGCATCTGAATATCCATAAAGATTGCCGCATAGTACCCGGGGCGACTTGATTTAAACAACTCTACCGCCTCAAGGCCGTCGGCAGCATGGTCAATCCTTACACCAAGCTCACCGAAAATTCTCTTTGCTATCTCATAGTTAATATCGTTATCCTCGGCAACAAGCACCGTTCCGCGATAAGTCGTATTCTTTGTATCAGAGGTCTGTTCCTCTTCATCTTCTGAAACCTCGACAGGTGTAACAGGAACCATAACTTCAACCGTCGTTCCGAGTCCAAGCTCACTGCTGATTGAAATAGTACCTCCCATAAGGTCGAGAAGTTTCTTCGCGATAGGAAGACCCAGACCCGAACCCACAGCATCTACTCTGCAGAGCATCGGGTTATTCTTCTCCTGTGCAAACTCCTCGTAGATTTCCTTCTGGAATTCTTCGCTTATACCGATACCGTTATCCTTAACCTCGAAGTGAAGCTCGACGGTTCCGTTTGTGTTCTTATACATAAACGGTCTGAACGCAACTTTGCCTCCCTTTGGCGTGTACTTAACCGCATTAGAGATAATGTTAAGTGTTATCTGATTAAGACGGACCCTGTCTGTTAGGAAAGCTTTGCACAAAGGCTCTCCGGGGCTTATCGTACATGTAAGATTCTTCTCGTCACACATGGGGACGAGTATATTTCTGATTTCAGAGACATATTCGTCATAGTCGTAACTGTCAGACTTAATCGCGATGCCGCCGCTGTCAATCTTTGAGATATCGAGGACATCGTTAATAAGAGATAGCAGGAATCTTCCCGAAGTTGATATCTTATCGAGATCGTCGTTTATCTTCTCTTCGTCATCGACATCCTCTCTTGCAAACTCCGTAAGATTAAGAATCGCTCCTATGGGTGTTCTTATGTCATGACTGATTCTCGAGACAAACTGAGTCTTGGCCTCGTTTGCTTTATTGGTAAGCTCCATCGCCTCCTCGAGCTGTGCGTTCTTCTTTACAAGCTGGGCATACAGACGGTTACGTCTCTCATTCTCGATGGTAACATCATCAATTATGTAAATGACCGCAAAAGCAAGGCAGATGATAAGCGTTCCCGGGTAAGAAAGCTGAATGTAAGTCGACACGGGAATCGCGAGGAAAAAACAAAGCATCGCTATTATGTTTGACCTCGGTACTATCTTCTTGTTGAAGATAATCGTAGTTAAAATTCCGATGGCCGGATAATATACGAGGTAAAGGAATGTAAAAAGCTTAAACGCCGGACCTCTCGCATAAACCATATCATCTGTAAGAGAGAATATCGCCTCTGTCCACGGATTCGAGATTGAAACAATCATAATTAAAATCTCGGGGATAAACGTCACCGCAAATTTAACGAATGTAAGCTTCAGCTTGCCGCCGTCGATGATAATGAAACTGTACAAAAGCCACAAACAAGGAAGCAGCGCCGCCGTCGCATAATAAAGGTCCATGATAATCTGGTAGAAGTACCAGTTCTGAGAGATATTCATCGCGATGGATGAGACAAGGTCGATTACGGTTACCGCACCGCTGCACCACAGCATCACCGACAGGAGCCTGTCCTGCTGCGTCCGCTCAATATCGTTGACCATATTCTTTACGGCCAGGATAACCATGATTATTATCGCAAAAATGTCAGTCTCGATATGCCACATAAATCGTCTTTGATTGGATCCCCACGATTTAAATTTAAATTAAAATTATTTTAAATTATAACACTTGCTTTAACAGAAAAGCGACTTAAATAAAAACAAACCCGAATCTTAAAGACTCGGGTTTGCTTCTTAATGGTGGGAGGAGATGGATTCGAACCATCGAAGTCGCTGACGGCAGATTTACAGTCTGCTCCCTTTGGCCGCTCGGGAATCCTCCCATATTTATATACTTGTCTGTCGTCTCTCAAGCCGGTGAAAGTGGTGGGCCTTCAGGGACTCGAACCCGGGACCTACCGGTTATGAGCCGGGAGCTCTAACCAACTGAGCTAAAGGCCCACATCATCACCTCACGCGCTCGAAACGCTTAGTTAGTATATAAATAGTTATCTGTTTAGTCAAGCACTTTTTTAAGCAGTTACAATCTTACTTGCATTCTCGAGTCCGTGCCTTGTTACAGCCTCCTCACGCATCTTATACTTGAGGATCTTTCCGGCCGCGTTCATAGGGAAAGAATCGACAAAATCAACGTATCTCGGAACTTTGTGCTTAGCCATGTGTGTTCTTACAAAATCTTTAATCTCTTCCTCTGAAGACTCCTCGCCGGGCTTTAAGATAACCGCCGCAAGGATCTCCTCACCGTAGTCCTTATCGGGCACTCCGATAACCTGAACATCTTCAATCTTGGGATGCGTATAAAGGAAATCCTCAATCTCCTTGGGGTAGATATTCTCTCCTCCCCTTATAATCATGTCCTTAATTCTTCCGGTTATCTTGTAGTATCCGTCCGCTGTTCTTCTTGCAAGGTCACCCGTATGCAGCCAGCCGTCCTTGTCGATAGCGGCAGCTGTAGCCTCGGGCATCTTGTAGTAGCCCTTCATGATGTTATAGCCCCTTGCAACGAACTCGCCGTCTTGCTCGTCCGGCAGGTCTTCATTGGTCTCGGGATCTACTATCTTGCACTCAACACCGAAGATTGCCTTGCCGACTGTGTTCACACGCTTTTCGATGGAGTCGGAGGTCTTACTCATAGTGCACGCAGGGGACGCCTCGGTCTGACCGTATGTGATGCAAATCTCAGGCATATGCATCTTGTCTATGACGTCTTCCATGGTCTTGATGGGACAGGGAGAGCCCGCCATGATGCCCGTTCTCATGTGTGAGAAATCGGTCGAGGCGAAGTTCTCGTGGCCGAGCATCGCGATGAACATCGTGGGAACGCCGTGGAAGCAAGTGATTTGCTCCTGGTTGATGCAGTGCAGGCCTTTGCGGGGCGAGAATGCTGTAATCGGGCTCATCGTGACGCCGTGTGTTACCGAAGCCGTCATCGCGAGAACCATGCCGAAGCAGTGGAACATAGGAACCTGAATCATCATCTTGTCGGCGGTCGAGAGGTCCATGCAGTCGCCTATCGCCTTGCCGTTATTAACGACATTGTAGTGCGTGAGCATAACGCCCTTAGGGAAACCCGTTGTACCGGAAGTGTACTGCATGTTGCAGACATCGTTCTTATCAACAGTCTTTCTTATCGCCTCAACAACGCTGTAAGGCACGTGCTCGGCAAGCTTCTGGGTCTGCTCCCATGTGTAGCATCCGGGGTGCTCGGAATCGATTGTGATTACGTTCTTAAGAACCGGAAGTCTCGCGGATTTAAGTTCGCCGGGTTTGCTGTCTTTAAGCTCTGGGCAAATCTCATTAATAATAGAGATGTAGTCGGAATCCTTGTGTCCGTCAATCATTACAAGCGTATGTGTGTCGGACTGCCTCAGCAGGTACTCCGCCTCGTGAATCTTATATGCGGTGTTAACCGTAACAAGAACCGCTCCGATTTTGGTGGTCGCCCAGAAAGTTATGTACCACTGAGGAACGTTCGTCGCCCAGATGGCAACGTGATCGCCCTTCGAGACACCCATAGCTATGAGGGCTCTTGCAAATGTGTTAACGTCGTCTCTGAACTCGGGGTATGTTCTTGTATAGTCAAGCTCCGTATATCGAAAAGCATACTGGTTCGGGAACTCCTCGCAGATTCGATCGAGCACGTCCGGGAAAGTCTCGTCAATCAATGTGTTCTTGGGCCAGACATACTTTCCTGTACCTCTGTCGTCGGTCTGCAGGGGCTGTCTCGAGTGATCCTTATACTGCTCCATGTAACCTGCGAAGTGAGGAACAACGATACCTGCGTCAAGGAGATCCTTTGACCATCTGTAAACCCACTCGAGTGAGACATATCCAATGTAATTAATTGACTCGAGAGCCTCGAACATTTCCTTCAGCGGCATGTCACCCGTGCCCATGAGCTTATAAGTAACCTTATCGCCGTCCATGACGGAATCTTTGACGTGAACGTGCTTTATGTACTCGCCCAGAGTATCCGCAGTCTGCTTAGGAGACTCACCGAAAAATCTGTACGGATGGTGCATATCCCACAAAGCCGCAACCTTACGGCTTCCGATGGCATCGAGAACTCTCTTAAGTCTTGCCGAATCAGCGTAAACGCCGTTCGTCTCAAGTAAAAGCGTAACGTTATACTTCTCGGCGACGGGAACGAGCTGCTTCATCGTCTCGATGACAACCTCATCATCAACCTCGCCGCTCGGTGCCGCATTGCGGTCTCCGAGAACTCTTATATAGCTCGCACCGAGCTTACTTGCAAGCTCGGCATACGCGATAATCTCCGCCTCCGCCTCATCTCTCGTGGTGCGGTCGTTAACAGGCTCGCCCGACGACAAGCACGGAATCTCAAGACCCAGCTCTTTTAGCTTCGCGATGGTATTAGGCAGCTCCTTATCGGTAAAGGGTGCAGCCTTAACCGAGAATATATCGTCACCCAGGCCTCTGATCTCGATTCCGTCGAAATTAAAGTCCTTTGCCATGGAGTAAATTTCCTGCCAGGAGAAATCCGGGCACGCCAGCGTCGAAAAGCAAGTCAACATAGTCCATTTCCTCTTTATTAAGATAAATTCGTGATATTTTAAGTCATATTGGTAGATTTGTAAATTATCGAGGTTTTTACAGAGCTCACATTGACGCACGTGTTTATACGTGTTATATTAAATTCATGGATTAAGGGGAGAAATTTATGAAGACATCAGAACTGATAAAACTTTTGAAGAAATCAAAGATGTGCTACTTCGTCGAAAGCGGTAAAGAACACGATAAGTGGCACAGTAACATAACAGGAAAAGATTTCGCGTACCCCGGCATCCGAGCAAAGAGCTTTCAACCGGAACTGCGAACGCGATACTTAAGGATGCAGGGCTCAAGTGACTCTGCAAATGTTAGAGGAGGTTAACATGAGATATATTTATCCGGCAATATTTACCAAAGAAAAAAATGGGCTTTATTCTGTAATATTCCCCGACCTCGAGGGGTGTTATACAAGTGGTGACGATTTGGGCGATGCCATTTATATGGCATCCGATGTACTCGCCTTCACGCTTTATGATTACGAGAAAAACAAAAAAACTATACCTGTCCCCTCACCCTTGGATTCTTTCAAACTCAAAAAAGGTGAATTTGTTAATTTAATAGCTTGCGATACATTGGAATATCAGAAAAGAAATAACAACAAGTCCGTAAAGAAAACCCTTACAATTCCCGAATGGCTTAACGAAGCGGCGATGGAACAAAATATAAATTTCTCGCAGGTTCTCCAAGATGCTTTAAAGGAAAAACTATCGGTTTAATACGGAAAATAAACTTGCATGTAATTATTTCTTCACCCAATACACCACTCAGGTGTCAGTTCGCCAAGTGTGACAATTTTGCCTTTTTCATAATCCATCATAATTCGATATTTTTATAATCATCAGGCACATGTTAAATATGGCATTACGTTCTGCACAAATGCCAAGTATACATGCTGTGTCTACGCAAATACCCGCGTAAATTTTCCCGCTGTCCGAAAGAATAGCGGCCGAAACGCTTCCTGCATCAATATAATAAAATTTAGCTCTTAAAATTCAAGTTGAACGTCTCAGCACCTTCACCACGCTGATAATGGACCATGCGATCATAACATGCAGGATAGTATGATACAAATCCGGCAGATATCGACCCTCAATTTCAAATAGCTTAATGGTATTTCTGAAAAACTCGATTTTATCTTTGGCATCACCCATGGGACCGTTATCGAAGAACAGATACCATTCATGGCACAGCAGCTGGATAATAAGCCATACACTCAACTGACAGAGCAACACAATCTTTCCTACACGCCCGGCGAAACACGCAAGGATTAGACATGCGATATATATACACATCCAGTAGCCGTCGTCCTTAAACGCCTTTTCCACCAGATATTTCCCGCCAATCTTAAATCCTGTCATGTCCAACGCAAACCATATCAGCAGCAACATTAACGGTATCGTCATTCTCAATGGAAAACACCGCCTGCTACAGTTGGTACCTTCAACAGATGTTATTCTTTTTTGCCCCATTGTGCTTCTCCTTTTCCATGCCTCAGTGCAGAAAGTAATAATAACACACTGAAGCTTATAAAAGATTTCATCGGTTAAAACCGGTCATAATTCTCCTGCTTAGTTTGATAATCCTCCGAATTTGGAGAGTAGTAAAACCGTATCTTAAATTGCAAAAGTACATCCAACACGCTATCTAACCAAATTTGGATAGACACTTATATGTACAAATCCAGGGAAGTACATCTAACACGCTATCTAAATCAAGTTAGATAGCGTGTCGGATAGACTTTCAAAGTCAATCGCACGTAGTGATACGCGCTACGCAGGTAAATGTAGCCATAACCTCAAAATTCGGTAGCTATAAAGCTACATATTCCCTTTGCAACAGCTACATCAGGTTTCAAGAGGCCAAAATAAAATCTCCGTGCCCTTACGCAGAGGCGTCAGCCTCGAGGACAAACACGGAGATTTTATTTTGGTCGACTGGTGGAGCATACGGGATTTGAACCCGTGGCCCCCACACTGCCAGTGTGGTGCGCTCCCACTGCGCTAATGCCCCAAAACAACGGGAAGATTATAACATCTTCCCGCGGGATTGCTCAACCCATATTTTCGATGATGTGGCGGGCTACGTAAACGCCGCTCGCGGAAGCGTGAGACAGAGAGTGCGTTACACCCGAACCGTCGCCGATGACATACATGCCGCGGTGGCGTGTCTCGAGGTTGCCGTCAATCGCAACCTCCATGTTGTAAAACTTAACCTCAACACCGTAGAGCAAAGTATCGTCGTTAGCAGTACCGGGCGCAATCTTATCGAGCGCATAAATCATCTCGATAATGCCGTCAAGAATTCTCTTGGGCAAAACAAGCGAGAGATCGCCGGGCGTCGCCTGAAGCGTAGGCCTTACCGTGGACTCGGAAATTCTTGCTTCGTTTGATCTTCTTCCTCTCATCAAATCTCCGAAGCGCTGAACGATAACGCCTCCACCCAGCATGTTCGACAGTCTCGCGATGGACTCACCGTAACCGTTCGAATCCTTGAAAGGCTCGGAGAAATGCTTGGCTACAAGCAAAGCAAAGTTTGTGTTCTCGGACTGCAATTCAGGAGAATCAAAACTGTGACCGTTAACCGTCACGATGCCGTTTGTATTCTCATTAACAACATAGCCGTTAGGATTCATGCAGAACGTTCTCACACGGTCCTCAAATTTCTCCGTACGATAAACAATTTTGGACTCGTAAAGCTCGCTTGTAAGATGTGAGAAAATAACAGCCGGAAGCTCAACTCGAACACCGATGTCAACACGATTCGAGAAAGTCTCAATTCCCAGATTTCTGCACACTTCTTCAATCCACTTACTGCCCGAGCGTCCGACGGAAATAATGAGCTTCTTCGATGTGTACTCGAGGCCGTCTGCCTTCACCGTATAAGTGCCGTCTTCGTTAACCTCGATGGTATCCGCGGAACAATTAAACTTAATATCAAGCTTGCCTTCGAGCTGCTTATAGATGTCGCCGAGCACCTGGTAATTCTTGTCGGTACCGAGGTGTCTTACGGAAGCGTCGAGAAGGTGGAGCTTATTTTCGAGGCAGATCTTCTTGAAGGATGTGCCCGCCGTTGTGAAAAGTCTCGTACCTTCGCCGCCGTTCTTAAGATTAATCTCATCGACATAGTGCATGAGCTCGAGCGCCGTTTCCTTGCCGATGTGTTCGTAGAGAGTACCGCCGAAATCATTTGTGATGTTGTATTTTCCGTCGGAGAAAGCACCCGCACCACCGAAGCCTCGCATGATGGCACAGGACTTGCAGTTGATGCACGACTTTACCTTCTTGCCGTCAATCGGGCACTTACGCTCCTCGAGTCTTCTTCCCGCTTCCATGAGAAGAACCTTAAGATTCGGAGCCTTGTTTACGAGCTCATATGCGGAGAAAATTCCTCCGGGGCCCGCACCTACAATAATTACGTCATACATATCAGCCATATTAATTACCTCTTGGCACTATCTAATAATTCCTGCGTCTTCTTCTCATCGGGCTTTTGGGTAAAAGCACTTACCACAGGGAAAATCACGAATCCTGACAGCATCGCGAACGCACCGCAGTTTACGGGAGACTGCAGGAACGACGGGAAGATTCCCTTGCAAAGCATGTTGAGCACCATGATGAGCGAGCCGTAAATAAAGCAAGTCCATGTGGCAGCCTTGGTCGAACCCTTCCAGTAAAGGCCGAAAAGGAACGGTGCGAGGAACGAGCCTGCAAGAGCACCCCAGGAAATACCCATGAGCTGAGCTATGAAAGTTACCTTCGATCTGTACTGAACAAGAGCCAGAATCGCGGAGATAACGATGAAGACGAAGACAAGAATTCTCATTGTTGTTACCTTCTTCTCCTCCTTCATATCCTTAACGATGCTGCCGTCGATGAAGTCAAGTGTCAGCGTGGAGCTTGATGTAAGAACAAGCGACGACAGCGTAGACATCGAAGCTGACAAAACAAGAATAACAACGACTGAAATCATAAAATCAGGAAGGCGCGAAAGCATCTCGGGAACAATAGCATCGTAGCCCATCTCCGAAACTTCGTCGGGTGTCAGGAAAAGTCTTCCGAAGCCACCAAGGAAATAGCATCCGCCTGCAACGATTACGGCAAACAAAGTGGAAATAATCGTTCCTCTTGTAACAGCCTTCTCGTCTCTTATTGCATAGAACTTCTGAACCATCTGAGGAAGACCCCATGTACCAAGACTCGTAAGGATTACAACACCCAGAAGTCCCCAGGGGTCGGGACCGAAGAGCTTTGTCATGTCGCCCGCGGCAATTCCGGAAGACGCGTCCTCAACAAGGCTCATCGCATCAATGGAACCGGACAGACCGCCGTGAAGCTTCAACACAGCAACAACCGTCATAACGATACCGATGAGCATGATGATGCCCTGGATAAAATCGTTGATTGCAGTCGCAAGATAGCCTCCTGCGATTACGTAAACAGCGGTGAGAGCCGCCATTACGATGATGCACACTGCGTAGTCAATGTTAAACGCCATCTGGAAAAGTCTCGACAGGCCGTTATAAAGGGATGCCGTGTAAGGAATCAGGAAAATAAAAATGATAATCGATGCACCGATTCTAAGCGAAGACGCATCATATCTCTTGGCAAAGAAATCAGGCATTGTCTTCGAATCGAGTTTCTGCGTGATGATTCTCGTTTTTCTTGCGAGGATAAGCCATGCGAGAAGCGATCCGATTACCGCATTCCCGATACCAATCCACGAAGAGGACACGCCGAACTTCCAACCGAACTGGCCCGCGTAACCTATAAAGATAACAGCCGAGAAATAACTTGTACCGTAAGCAAAAGCCGTAAGCCATGGGCCTACCGAACGTCCGCCCAGAACGAAGTTCTCAACACCCGCGGACTTTTTTCTGCAGATAATTCCCACCGTAATAAGCACGGCAAAGAATATCACAAGCATAATAATCTTAATCGCCATAACATGCCTCCCCAAAAAAAGGCCGCCCCGCCGGACGGCCCGCATTATTATTAAACAGAAGGCGCGTTTAAGTCAATAACTTTTACTTCTTAGCAGCGATGTCCGCAAGAATATCAACGCACTTATCAAGTCCCAAGTATCCGCTGTTAAGGCAGATGTCGTAGTTCGGAGCAAAGCCCCACTCAAGATCTGTGAAATGCTTGTGGTTCGCAGCTCTCTTCTTATCCTTCTCCTCAAGCCTCTTCTCCGGTTTCTTATCGCTCTCACCGTAAAGCCTTACGATACGGTCAGTTCTGAATTCGGTAGGCGCGTAGATGTAGACGTTAAGAACACCGTCATAGTCCTTCAGGATGTAATCCGCCGACCTGCCGACGATAACGCACGGCTTGCCGCTGTCTGCGATTTCCTTGATGACCTTCCTCTGAACCGACCAGATATAGTCGTTCATCGTCATGCCGTTCATGATGCCCGGAGTTCCCTGCCCCTCGAAGCCGTAAGAGAAAACGGTCTTGCCCGGAGCCTCCTCGCCTTTGCTCGCGACTATCTCCTTCGAAAAGCCGGTCTTCTCCGCTACATTTTCGATAATTTCCTTATCGTAATAGTCGAAGCCGAGCCTGTTTGCGAGCTCCTTGGCGATGGTTCTTCCGCCACTTCCGAACTGTCTGCTGATGGTAATAATTTTGACTGACATAAGGATCACCTCGCTTTAGGATATTTTACAATAAAATTTACACGAGCATTGAATTTAAAAGGGCGGCAAATTATAATTTTTAGTAAATTTTTTGACGGAGGATAAACCCATGTCCATAAGAGTAGGTATAATCGGCTACGGTAATCTTGCCCGCGGTGTCGAAAGCGAGATTTCCAAGTGCCCCGACATGACACTTGCAGGAGTATTCACAAGAAGAGATCCCGCATCGGTTAAGACAAACACAGGCGTTGCTGTTTATTCGGTTAACGACCTTGCAAGTAAGACAGCTGATTTTGATGTCATGATTAACTGCGGAGGCTCCGCGACGGATCTTCCCGAGACCACACCCGAGTACGCGAAGCTTTATAACGTTGTTGACAGCTTCGATACACACGCGAACATCCCCACACACTTCGCAAACGTTGACAAGGCTTCCAAGGAAGCAAACAAGGTTTCACTTATTTCCGCAGGCTGGGATCCCGGAATGTTCTCTCTTATGAGACTTTACGCCAACTGCATTCTTCCCGACGGCAAAGATTACACTTTCTGGGGCAAGGGCGTATCGCAGGGACACTCTGATGCGGTAAGAAGAATTCCCGGCGTTAAGAATGCCAAGCAGTACACTATCCCTGTTGACAGCGCACTCGAGGCGGTGAGATCGGGCAGCAATCCTGAGCTTTCCACAAGACAGAAACACACACGTGAGTGCTTTGTTGTTGCCGAGGAAGGCGCTGACACAGCTTTAATCGAGAAGACAATTAAGGAGATGCCCAACTACTTCGCAGACTACGATACAACAGTCCACTTCATCTCTGAGGAAGAGTTCAACCGCGATCACTCAAGACTTAACCACGGAGGCTTTGTCTTCAGAAGCGGCTGTACAGGTCTTAACAACGAGAACCATCACATAATCGAGTACAGCTTAAAGCTTGACTCCAACCCCGAGTTCACGGCATCCGTGCTCCTCGCTTACGCACGTGCGGTTGTCAGACTTTATAAAGAGGGAAATTACGGCTGCAAGACAGTATTCGATGTCGCTCCCGCATATCTCTCGCCTCTGTCCGGCGAGGAATTAAGAGCACACCTGCTCTAAGAGTTCACCGGGGTCGGAGCACAAAACTCCGGCCCCGTTTTCTGTTAAGAATTCACGGGTCTTAAAACCCCAGTCAACGCTTATAACATCTATGCCCGCAGCACGGGCTGTTTTTATATCCACGTCAGAGTCACCGACGTAGCAGGTTCTTTGGGGCTTTACACCTTGATTTTCCATCGTCATAAAAACAAAAGTCGGGTCGGGCTTAACCGGAACCGAATCAACGTTGCCGTGCACCTCGTCAATCAAATCACCGAAGTTCTCACGTATTAAAATCTTCGCGGGCTTATCGGGTTTATTTGTCACCACCGCAAGCTTAATTCCATTGCTCTTAAGAGTTTGGAGCATCTTCGTGACCCCATCATAAGGGTATGTGTCGTACAGGCAGTTTTCCTCGTAAATTTTCTGGTAAGTCGAGAGAACCTTTTCGAATAATTCGTCGGCGTTCTTCTCGCCCGCGAGGCTTCGCTCAATCAGCTTTCTTGTGCCGTTTCCGACGAGGCTTATGATAAAGTCCTTTTCCTGAGGCGGCAATCCGCATTCTTTGCGTGCTTCGTTAACCGCATACGCGAGGCCTCCCTTGGTGTTAAGCACCGTGCCGTCAAGGTCAAAAATTATAAGATCGTATCTCACCTTCCAAAGCCTCCGTAAATCAGTATTCCCGCAGCGCCTTGCGCCTTTGTTTATAGTCGGGCATCACGCTCTCAACCACTTTCCAAAACGGCGCCTGATGGTTCCCGTAAATGAAGTGAGAAAGCTCGTGCACCACAACATAAGCAATAAGCTCCTCAGGCACCTCGAAAAGGTTATAGTTAAACGTCACCTTCCTCTTGTCCGGCACGCACACACCCCACCTGCTCTTCATCGTTCGGAATGCAATATCCTTAACGGGCTCCACGCCTTTTGCAGCAAAAGCCGGGTAGTAGTACTCGTACATCTCATATATTTTATGTTGAAAATTCTCCCTGCGCCACTTCTCGTAGCACCTCTTCACCGCTGTCTCGTCTGAAGCTTTGACATAAATATCGGGATACTCAAAAGAGAGACTTGCGCGTCCCTTGGAATACGAAACATGAAGAGTGCACCGCTCCCCGTAAACATTTACTTTCTCGCCGTCACTGTAAGTTACCGGCCTCGCGGAATTTGATATGCGCTCACGGGTCTTGGCAAGGGAATTTAAGATGAAATCTTTCTGGGATAAAAGGAAATTCTCAACTTCCCTCTCAGGTACGCGGTAAGGGCACGAAACAGATATTGTGCCGTCCGATGTGATTCTCAAATTAATATTTTTCACGCGCTTACGGGTAAGCTCGTAAGTATAACTTTCGCCGTCAAGATAAAGCCTCTTTTCCATGAGGATATTTTACTTTAACTGCAGGCAAATGTCTTTGATTTTAAGGATAATGTCGTTGGCGTTAAAACTGCAGTTCGTGTGTACGGTGTGCTTTAAATCTTTGTCTATACTGCAAAGTTTAAAGTTCGTGTGACCCATAAATTCATCGGTCTCAACCGTAAAAAATTCAAGGAACGATAAATCCGGACGGAAGATGTAAACCACAGCCGAACAAAGCATGACAGACTCAGGCCTGGGAAGATAACAGAAACACCCGAGCATGCCGTCTTCAAACTTAAAGCAGTGTGAGGAAAAATCTTCCTGTTTATAAGGAGACACCTCTCCTGCACGCTCAATCAGGATTTTGTAGAGCTTATAGAAAGTATTGTTGCCTGGTTCAAGCACACTCGCGATAACATCACGCGGCGTCTCATAAAACTGGGTCGGCAAACTTACCTGCTCGATATCCCTTCTCGTGTTATAGATGTTTCTGTTGAATGCCATAATTAAATTATATGGCAGTTAAATAAGCTCGAGTTTTACGATTCCTTAACAATACGGCTTGTTCTGAGGGATGCGACGCACGCTGCGATGAGCTTAACGGCATCGGGAATCAGGAACGGAATCACGCACTTGGCAAGCACCACAGACACCGTGATCGGACCCGTCGACTGCGTGTACATAATAATGAACCAGGCAACGCCGAATATATACAAAACAAGCTCACAAATAACGCCTTCAATCGCGCAAATCACGAGGTGGCGAACCTTTGTGGTCTTAAGTTTTTTGAGGAAGAGACTGTCAATCAGCCAGTAAATTAAAGCTTCCATAAGAAAGCCCGCAATAAATCCTCCCGTAGGTCCGCTTAGTGCGGCAGGTCCCGACTTAAAACCCGAGAACACGGGAACACCAACAAGGCCTAAGAGCAGATAAACAAGCACGGAAATTGTCCCTCTCCTGCCGCCTACCGACAGCAAAACGAGAAGCACACCGAAAGTCTGGAGCGTAAAAGGAATATCCATCACCTGAAGAGATATCCAGGAGCATATTGTGATGAGGGCCGCGCATATGGCCTCAAGCACGAGATTGTAAGTTTTTTTCTTCTGATTTTTCACGGCATGAATTGTATACCTGCCGTGATTGTAAATCAAGTTCTAATTTGCGTTTACAATTCAGATTGTCTTCTTAATAACCCTGAAATCCTTAACCGCCTGAATTCCTATTTTGAAAATGCGCTTCAGGTTAATGGAGTTCTTACCTCCCTGCCTCGGGCGGAAAGTAATCGGGACAAACTTAACATCCTCGCCGTTCTTAACGAGCAGAACCGACAGCAGGACATTTGAGAGGTTAAAGTCCTTCGGGATCTTCGGAATATACTTTTCGAGTATCTCGCGCTTCATCAGACGGAACGGCGTGTTCGCGTCCGTCACCGACACGCCGAAGATAAGCCTAATAACAAGTTTTAGCACCTTCGTTACAACAATCCTCGAAAAGCCGTCTTCCCGCTTGTTCCTGTGTCCTATGATAGCGGAGTGGAGCTTGCGCTCCTCCCAGAAGGGCCAGAACTCGCAGGTTAAGGTCTGACCGTCGGAATCGGTCTGGAAGATGTAATCGGCACCTTCGTTAAGTGCGTAGTTATATGCGTAAAGCACCGTCGCTCCGTGGCCGGAGTTGGGCTTATCGAGTGCTACGAGCTGCGGGTAAATTTCCTTAAGCTGTGTAAGTTTACTGTACGTGTTGTCCTTGCTGCCGTCGTTTACAACAACCAGCCTGCTCGAAGGTCCGACCTTACTTACAACCTCGTGCCAGTCCTTAACAACTTCCTCTATATTCGCCTCTTCGTTGTAGGCGGGCATTACCACAAAAAGCTTGTCTTCCATTAGATCCCCCGGGCTTTTAAATCAATATTGTTTGATTATATACTTTTTGGATTTTAATGTATAATTTCTTTTGGTTCATATGCTGACAGATATCGAAAAGAAAAAGTTTGAAGAAATAGTAAGAAAGCTCGATGCCTCCGACAGATCGGAGCTCATGAAGCTTATTACCGGAACGCCCGTGGTCGACAGAGAAAATGTCGTCAGGCTTGTTATCAGTAAATATGAATCCGGAAATTTAAAATTCACGCCACAGCCTTCGAGACCGTCTTCTTATCAAACGATAAAGAAATACGAAGAGCAGCATGCCGAATCTGCAAAAGCGGAAGCGGCGCCTGCGGTAACTCCTGCCCATGTATCAAAGACTGCCGGGCAAAAGCCCAAGCGCAAGCTCAAAAAACAGGTTAAGAAAAACTTCATAACGGCAATCGCAGTTATGCTCATATGCCTCGTCGGATTAGTTGCGTTTGTGAATAAAGATAAGATTTTTAAAGGCTTGAATATGGCTACCGCAGAGACGGAGATTTCTGTAACCCCCGAGACTTCGGCAACAGAGACAGTCCCGACGGCAACCCCCACTCCTACTCCCACACCCACAGTGACTCCAACTCCCGCACCGACACCCGTGCCGGTAGCTGAAGATCACCCTGATTTGACGGGTCTTAAAGTCGTAATCGATCCCGGACATCAGGAAACTACAGACGAAGAGGAAGAACTTTACGCTTCGTGGCTTAGCACCACAAAGCCCAGATGCACAAGCGGCACCACGGGAGTTGTAACAGGAATCCACGAGTACGAACTCACACTCGATTACGCAATTATCATTAAAGAATATCTTGAGCAGTGCGGCGCAGAGGTAATCCTCACGCGCGAAGAAAATGACGTTGATATCTCAAACCAGGAGCGTGCCCAGATTGCAGTGGATAACGGTGCGGATGTTTTCATAAGACTTCATGCTGATGCGGCAAGTGACAGCAAAACAAGCGGCGTGCGCGTTTATGTACCGGACACCGGATCTTTTACCGGATCATCTTCGTCAAACGGCAATACTCTGGGAGAACTTGTCAGCGAAGCCCTGGGACTTGAATTCGACTCTTCGATATCGACACATCTTTATACCGGACTTAACTATGCTAACAGCGTGAACTCCTACCAGATAAGTCTCGGGTTCCTCTCAAACAGCGACGATGAAGCGATTTTGACCGACGCGGAAAGCCCGGTTAAAGTTGCCGAGGCAATCTCTGTTTTTTGTGAAGCTTTTGTGTAATAATATTTTTTGACATTATAAATTTAAGTTTCACAAGCGGAGGTATAAAAGATGTTCGGTTCGTTTAATGCCAAAAGAAACATCGATGAAAATGTGAACGGTGTTCCCCTTAACGCCGGCAACCCGGATCTTGATGATTTGAGGGAAAAAGTTGACGATTTGAACACTTTGGTACACGCATTCTGGATTTTGTTCCAGGAGAGCGGTATTCCCAACGATAAGCTTGACGAGGCAATAACCAAAGCTCTTGATATCGACTCCCAGGGAGCCTTTTCGCTCAAGGGAATGGTGTGTCCTCACTGCGGTATGAAAGCGCAGTATGCAAATACATTTAAGATTAAGTGCATCTACTGCGGCTCCGAGGCAATTATCAATCCTTACGAGGCCAGAGAGATTGCAGCCGCATATGACGAAGAGATGGAAAGACAGGAAGCGGAAGAACAGGCAGAGAAGCAGATTGAGGCCGCTCAGCCCTACGACGTCAATAAAGATTTAAATTTTGACGACTACGACCATTTGTGATATATTCTGATATTCTCATGTGAGATGCTGTGTTTTCACTTGGGGGTGTACTGGTTTCGACGGGGTTGTTGAGACCGGGAAAGCGGGTGGTGGATTCTCGTTGGCCACCTAAAAAAAACGGGAAATGCAAGTAATTGCAAACGACACACAGCTCGTAGCTGCTTAATTTAAGCTACCGTCCTCACTGGCCATCTGCCACCTCTGAAGGACGTTGCCGGCAGACCTTACCTGTCAGAGGTTAAACAGGGAAACCTCAGTTGAAAAGCTTTGATCTTCTGTTGTACTTATGAAGCTACCGGCGGGCACACCTGACAGCGGGTCCTGTCCAAAGGGAATTCCTTAAACACTGTCTGCACCCGGAGACGTCCCGGAGGATACAGTTTCGGACAGGAGTTCGATTCTCCTCACCTCCACCAGATTAAGAAAGCCCGAGGCCTTGTGCCCCGGGCTTTTTATTTTTGCAATACCCCTTCCGTTACCCCCCCCGATTTTTGATACAATGATTCAGAATTCAATCAAAATCGGAGGGCTTATGTTTTTTTACAGAACACTTAATTACCAGGTAATGAAAGCAATGAAAAACGGCGAGTACACACTCGAAGAAATCAACCAGATTCGCGCATCTCTTACAACCAATAAGCTTAAAATTCTCGAGAAAATTTACTTTGTTGCTGTTGCGCTTATTCTTCTTATTTTGATAGTAGGTTTCCTTGCAGGCCTTTTTGATTCAAATCTTGAAACCTCCGAAAGTTTGCTTCTTATCTTTATCGCAATATTCGCCTTTATCGTTTTGTATTTCGCCTGGTTCGCCCAGATTAAAAGACAGTTCAACTCCGCATTAAAGAAAGGTTACCCGGAAAAGTTCGAAGAGCTTAAGATAAAGCTTTTCTGATTGCCTTAACTTTTCCCGTCACACCTTCGGCAAGCTTTTTCCTTGTGTGAATTACGAGGATCAGCGACAGCAGTGTTGCAAGTCCGTCGCTTACCGGTTGAGCCAAAAATATACCGTTAACGCCCATAAATTCGGGAAGCAAAATAATAAGCGGAATAAGTACCAGCGCACTGCCGCAGGTATAGAAAATTTAAGTGTCATCGGCATTAATCTGCCTGTTTGAAATTCATCTTGCTCCTTCTTCGGCTTTTGTTGTAGCCTTCTAATTAGTTTTCTAAGTATATTCTCAAAAATAAGGAACGCCGTGTAAAAGACGTTCCTTGTTTCCCCTTTACGGAAGATTATCGATCATCTTAATCGCAACTTTGCAAAACGTTTGCATATTTTCCTCGGAAATGCCGTCCGCAACCATAGCCTCCATCTTCCCTATAATTTTATTGATAAGTCCGGGCGGGCTCGTTCCGGCATTCATTGGAAGCTTCTCCTACTTAGTTTCCTAATTAGTTTGCTTGGCAGTTATTAAATGTCAAGTCCTCAAATCAGAACTTTATAACTTCCGGCTCATGCGTGAACGCATAAATTGTTGCTGTCGCGTCCTTAAAATAATAAACAACCGTGTTGCCGTCATCGGCACTGTACATTTTCTTAAGTTCCGGATATGCATCAAGCATTGATGCGCGTGCCTCAAGACGGTCATCTTCAACCAAAGTTCCCGCTACACGAATCCATTCTCCGCCATTCATGGCACATACTTCAACCTTCGGATTTTTATCTATCTGATGCGCGACTTCCTTAACCTTGCCGGTCTGAATATAAAGCTTCCCGTCAAAGATATGTGCTGTACCGAACGGCCTTACTCTCGGCTGATCACCATCCGTCGTCGCCAGATAATAAGTTCCCGCCGCCTTCAAAAAATCACAAACCTTCTGCATAGATTTTCTCCTTTGCTGTTGATGGTTTAATATTACCGCAAAAATTCAATTATCAAATTTTGTAAATCTCTCATTTGGGGCTGAGATACACCCAGCTGTAAGCTAGTTTCATTCAATCAAGTCTCTTCATAATTTCAAGAATAAATTTGATTGTTTTTACACGGGCAGCTGTCGAGATGGTCATCATAGACGCCAATCGCCTGTAGATATGAATAAATTATCACGGGACCGACGAATGAAAAACCCCGGGATTTAAGGTCGTTGCTAATCATAGTAGACAAAGAATCCGATGACGGCAATTCATTCAAAATTTTAAAGTGGTGTACTATCTGAACACCGCCCGTAAAGTGCCAGATATATTCATCAAACGACTTATACTCGCCGGATTCCATAAACTTCAGATAAGCCTTCGCATTTCCTATAACCGACCGGATTTTTCGCTCGTTTTTTACGATACCGTCGGTCCCCATCAAACGCCTGACATCATCTTCGCTGTAGCCTGCAAGAATTTCCGGATTAAATCCGTCATACGCCTCGCGCATTGCTTCTTCCTTTTTAACTATCGTCGCCCACGACAGTCCCGCCTGCATCCCCTCAAGGCACAGCATCGCAAATAGCTCTCTTTCATCATGGCAGACTTTGCCCCAGCGCGTATCGTGATACTTTAAAACCAGCGGGTCACCTTTGGTCCATGCGGCACACGGATTATTCGTCATCTTCACTTCTCCCAGAAAAGCTCATCGAGCGTTATTATATTGTCTGTTGCTTACTTTACACTAACGAGAATCAATCCCGCGACACACACAATCATTCCCACAATCTGCCTTGCCGTAAGGGTTTCGCGATAAAAAAGAAATCCGACAATAATCAGAACGCAAGTCACCGCAATGCTTGCCACGAGCTGGGTCGAGTTAATTTGCCAACCCGCACGGTACGCATAAAGAAAACCCGACTCAAGTCCCACGATTGAAATTCCGAGGACATATGAAGTCCAGTTAAGTTTTGAAAGCTCCGTCACAAATGTTCCGCCAGAAGACGTAACACGGTACATAACAATGGCACTTACCATTGCCACAAAATAAGTCACAGCCAGCGATGCAAAAGTGTTCACTCCCGAAGGCGTCGACTTGGTGCAAATGTTATAGATACTGTTCGATGCCACAATAATAAGCATCGGAATAATCATGTTCCACATAAAAACCTCCATAAAAACGGCAATCAGTCAGCCTGATTGCCGGTAGGTGCTCACCCGTATGAGTGTATTGTAAAGGGAATTAGAATCAAGTTCAATGAATCAATTTATTATTCTGTTATCTATCACGACACTGTCGTCCAACTGATACACCTGATCCCGCTCAACCGATATGATTCCATCTTCACCGCGAAGGTCTTCCATCAGCTGATCCAGTTCACCCGCCGTAAGCTCTGCGTTCGTCTTCACTGCAGCCAAAGAAAAATTCGAATAATCATAAACGACACTCAAATCATATCGACCGCACAGAACCTTCAAAAACTCACTCTTATCCTTCGCATCAATCCCCAAAATCAAAACCACGCTCTCCTTCTCCTCTGACAGTTCCTTGGTAATCTCCGTAACTGCTGTCGTCTCAATTTCAGCCTCAGATTCCGCTTCAATTTCCGTTTCCTTTCCACCCCGCAGCGCGAAAAGCAAAACCACTACTGCCAAAACAATAATCACCGGAACAACAATTAAAACAAATCTCTTCATGAGACTAATTATACAAGTGCCCCAATTAAAAATTCTATAAATCATTCCATTTTTTTCAAAAACCATGAAGAAAATATAGAATCCGCACTCCATCACAAGTTTTCCGGGCACAAAAAAGCCTCGGCGTTAACCGAGGCGTTATGGCTGCCGAACTAGGATTCGAACCCAGACAGACGGTGCCAGAAACCGGAGTGCTACCCTTACACAATTCGGCAATGTTGATAATTAATCAACGCATGAGAGTATAACAAATTAGATTTTAAATTTCAACAGCTAATTACACTTTATCATCAAGCATTAATATCCGGCAGCTTTGAAATCAATCCGAGTTCTTCGAGTTTGCCTCTCACCCGGCCCATATCTTCATAAATCGGAATCTTTTGCTTCGGATCCCTTAAAGCGTACGCCGGATGGTAAGTCGTCATTATAAAGTAACCGTTCTTTTCGATGAAGCGGCCGCGGACGTCGGCCATGCGAACCTTCTCACCGAAGAAGCCTTCGTATGCAGTCGAGCCGCACAGCAAAATCACGCGCGGACGGACAAGTTTAAACTGCCTTGCAAGGAGCTTTTTGCATGCAAGGATTTCCGCGGGCTCGGGGCGCCTGTTTTCGGGAGGTCGGCATTTACAGATGTTGCAGATGTGGTAGTCCTCGTCTTTAAATCCGTATGTTGCGAGGAGACTTTGCAGGAGCTGACCCGAACGGCCAACAAAAGGCCGCCCTTCCAGGTCCTCGTTCGCGCCCGGTGCCTCGCCGACAATCATCAAAGGAGCGCGCCTTCCGCCGCGGTATATAACCGTGTTGGTCGCATTCGCCCTCAGGGAGCAATTACTGCAGTTTCTGCACAGCTCCTCGAACGCCTCCCACTCTTTGTCAAACGTTTCTTTATCAAATTCACTCATCTTTAATCACCTGAACAAGACGACCGTAATGCCGTCGTTATGCCTTCCCCAGTCGCTGTCGCTTCTAACCTCAGGGCAAAGCGCCGCGAGTTCTCTGCCTTCGTTCGAAAAAGGGCCGAACTGCTCGCCCGCACAAAAAGCTTTTATAACGCCCTGCCTCTTATAATCCCGAAGCTTCAGACGACACGAACTCTTGATGGATCCGCCCCTCCCCGTCGAGCCGTAGCCGTGAATAAGCTTAACACACCTAACGCGCATCGCACGTTCGGCGTAAAGTCTGTTGTTAAGACGAGACATCGCAGTATTAACGTCCGGCATTCCCTGTTCGAGATTAATGATATGCATAGGGACATTATACATCATGCTATAATCAATCATTATGAGACTGGACAAAGCACTTGCATCATCAGGGTACGGCACACGTTCGGAAGTAAAAAATCTGATTGCCAAAAACCTTGTTACCGTCAACGGCGTCATCGCAAAAGACCCGGGACTTCACGTCACGGGCAAAGATACAATAACCGTCAAAGGGCAACCAACAGACATTAAGGAACACATCTACTTAATGTTCGATAAACCCGATGAAGTCGTTACCGCCATGGAAGACAAGCGCCTTACCTGCGTCGGAGAATTTATCCCTCAGAATCTTAAAGGAAGAAAAATATCACCCGTGGGACGCCTTGACTATCACACCACAGGTCTTCTGATTCTAACCAATGACGGCGAGCTGTCTCACAGACTTACATCTCCGATCTACGGCATAAGTAAAGAGTATCTCGTAACTTACCACGGCCCCGCTCTTACCCAAAAACAGGTAACCGAAGCACAAGAAGGAATTACACTCACCGACATGGATACGCCCGTCAAACTTAAAAGTGCGAAGCTTAAAATCCTAGACGGCAACAAAGCAATTCTGACTTTAACCGAAGGCAAGACTCACGAAGTAAGAAGAATATTTGCAAAGTGGGAACGGCCCGTAAAGGCCTTAAGAAGAATCAGTGTCGGTCCTTTAAAACTTGACACAGAAAATCCCGGTGCTCTAACGGAGCTTACCGGGACTCAGATAAACAGTTTAAAAGAAATCACAAAACTTCTTTGAATATTTTAAGCAAAATCTCCTCGGAGTCCTGGAAATTCATCGTCTGAGTGTAAATCGAGAACACTAAAGTGTCATCCTTTTGGGACCAGAGATTGTAGTATCCAAGCTCGCTTATGGCATCCTCGTCTTCAATCATAATTCCGACCATAACCGGGGTATCATCGTAAGACGACAAATCTTCTTCGGCCTCCGTAAGCTCCGCGCCCATCGTCTCTTCGTATTCATTTGCGATTTCCATGTAACTTCGTTCGCTCAAATATACCGGCGTAAGCTTCGCGAACTCGGCATCAGTCAGGCTTTCCCGGCACAGCTCATAAACAGAACTTATATCCATGAGACTCGTATAGTAGTAAGGCATTGTAGCCTCATCAAAAATAAGAAGATTCGGACACGACATCATAAGAGTCGCCGCTTGCTGATCCGCGTACGCATCCTGCGACGCACCCTCATCATTCGGGACAACTATGTCAACAAGACTTACAAACGGATTTTCGAAGCCCAGGCGCGTCGTCAGAAGCTGCTCGATGTAGTCGGAGTCGTTCGAGAAATGTCCTATCGAGAGAACGCCGCTGTCGTAGCCGGGTCTCAGGAATATTGTGTACAGGAGATTCCCGATAACATAAAGAATCGCGATGCCTATGAGGTACTTATACCAGGTGTACGAGAAATACGTTCTCCACTCGTCGCCCGTCTTACCGAGAAACTTCTTTGCCTGCTGCCGTTGCTGAGCTTTAAGGACACGCTCGTCGCGCTTGCCTGTCGCGATATCGTAAGCCGCGGAGAGGTCGTTTATCTTCTGCTTGCTCTCATCCGTGTTTTCATTACGAAGCTGCTTTGAAAGCTTCCAGAACTTATCGTCAATCTGGAAATCACTCGCATCCTCGGGAAGTCCCATATACTCGAGCGCTTCCTTCTTTGTCATGCAGCACACGCAGTCACTCGCGCCAACATCCGCTGCATGCTTCTTTATCATCTTGAATGCAAATTCTTCGCTGCTGACCTTGCATGTCTTAAACTTCTTCGCGAAAAGGCTGAACGGCTCGCAGTCGCATTCCGTTCCCGATTTATCCTCATCCACCACGAAGTAAAGGTTACGGCACTTGGTTGTACAGAGCTTCGGAAGCATAACCTTACGCATCCACTTGCGGTCCGCTTCACTCTCGTTAAGGCACAATCTGCCGTCAATAATAAAATCTTCACAGTCATGCTTCTTAATAATCTCAAGAGCATGCATCATCGGGGTTCTGAAATCGTCCTTGCCGCTATACGTCTTAAGCACCAGGACGCAGGCGTTTACTTCCTCCTCATAGCGGAGGCTGAAAGCCTCAGATTCAAATACTTCCTTCATTCGAAAAACACTTCTTTGCTATTTTTATGATATTTGCCGTGCAAAACTGCAGGTCGCCCAAAGGAAGGCTTCCGTCGTTAACGGCGTCGATAATGTCCGTGACATTTTTCTCGCATCCGGGCATCTGCCAGTCGTTACCGCAGCGTATGCAGTCAACACTCGTCGAGCACGGATATTTAACGTTATTTGCATCACCGAACGGATCTTCGATGGAAGAATACCAGTCGGTCATAACGACACCTTCAAAGCCCCATTCATCGCGGAGGACATTACGAACAAGTCCCACGTGGTTTGCGGTGTGAATGCCGTTCAAAAGATTATAGGACATCATTACCGCATAAGGCTGACTCTCCTCGACCGCAATACGGAAACCTCTCAAATACAGATTACGCAGAGTCCTCTCCGATACATGAGAGTTCGAATGCATTCTGTTAACTTCCTGGTTGTTGCAGCAGAAATGCTTAATCGTCGTACCCTGACCGCCAAAAGACTGCACGCCGTTAGTGATCGCAGCCGCGCACTTGCCCGTAAGGAAAGGGTCCTCGGAATAGTACTCGAAGTTTCTGCCGCACAAAGGATTTCTGTGAATATTCATTCCCGGAGCAAGCCAGAAGTGAACATAAAATTCCTTCATCTCTTCACCGACAATTTGACCCATCTTAGAAATCAGATCCATGTTAAAGCTCTGCGCAAGAGCCGACGCAATCGGGATTGCCGTGCAATACTGATAGTAGTCTATGGCATCTTCCGGGAAATCGTCCGGGAACGGGTTAAATGTCATTCCGAACACTTCGCCGCCCGGAAGCTTAAAGCCGTCCTTTGTCGCTTTAAAGTGAGGCTGAAGTCTCAAACCGGCAGGGCCGTCCGCCATAACCAAGGAAGGCACGCCACGACTGTCAAGCAGTGTCTCGACAGTCTCTGCTGCGGCACCGGGAACTGACCCGGAAGAAGATCCGACAACACTGGCGTTATTATTAACGACATCAAACTTATACTCACCGACGCAGAACGATGCCATTTCCTCTACCGTAAGCTGAGCAGCGAGTTCTTCAGCAGTGGCCGTACCATCAAGCACGTCCTTAAACGTCAGATGCTCATCTTTTCTGTTATCAACAAGAGCCGGTGCATCACCGTTATACGAAATCTCAACCGCAGGCTCCGTATAAGTAATATCAATAACCGGAATTCCGTCAGTATCGATGGCAGGAGCAAGACTCGGGTTTTGGAACTCTTCCTTAATCCCGCTGTCGCCAAAGCGGTTCTTTAGCTTTCTCGTTACAATATCCTCTCCAATGCGAAGCACCGCCACAGGCCAAACCTTAAGCGCATTCTTTCCTGCGAAAAGCACATAGTCGCCCGCCTCGAGCACATCGGATTCACACTTGTCGCAGTAGGAAGCAATCTGCTTGAGGCTGAACTTTATCTCGATATCTTCCTTCTCGTCGGGGCCCAAAGTATTTGACTTCGCGAAAGCCACAAGCTCCTTGAAAGGCTTATCGAGCTTTTTGTGAGGAGACGCAACATAAAGCTGAACGACCTCCTTGCCTGCACGAATTCCCGTGTTGTCGATTGTACATCTTACGGTCACATCAAGACCCGATGCCGTGACTTCTCTTACGTCATCATAAAATGTCGTGTAGCCGAGGCCGTAACCGAACGGATAATCTGCCTCGACATTAAATGAATCAAAGTATCTGTAACCGACATAAACGCCTTCGTCGTAATACTCGTCATCCGTATTGCCGTTATTGTGGCTGAAGTTTTCCTGATTGGGATACTTCGTATAATCAAATGCCCATGTATCTGTAAGTCTGCCGGAAGGATCCGCTTTGCCCGTGAGAACATCCACTACGATATCGCCTGTGAGATTGCCGAGCTGACTTACCATAACAATACCCGAGAAGCTGTCCTTATACTTACCGAGCGAGACGATGCCGCCGGTGTTAAGAACAAGCACAACTCTCTTGAAAGAATCGATAAGCTTATCAAAAGCCTCGCACTCATCTTCGCTCAGATAAAAATCGCCTTCAATCGCTCGTCTGTCTCCGCCCTCACCGGAATCACGGGAAAGAACATATATTGCAATATCCGCGCCCTGAACATCTTCATCAGTAACTTCGGGCATAGGTGCAAGGCCTGCAACATGCTCAAACATAACCATCGCAGGCGTGATGCCCGTTTCCTTGGAAATCCTGTCAATCTCGGAAAGATAATTCTTAATATGAGTCTCAAAAGACTCGTCGTACTTATCAAGCCACGAGCCGTTTGTTATCTCAAAGCCCGCATTCTTAAGGCCTTCCTCTATATTTACAACGTATCTGGAATTAACGTATCCGCTTCCTGTTCCGCCCTTTATTGTGTGCCTTGCACCGTTGCCGAACAAAGCGACTTTTCCGGTCTGCATGAGAGGCAATGTGCCGTCATTTCTCAGGATTACCGCACACTCACCGGCAAGCTCTCGTACCTTGCTGCTATGCTCTGTCTCTTTTGCCGAAGGGGCTATCGAAAGGGATGCGTGGAACATACTCGTTTCTCCTTTTATTTAGTTGGCATGTGGATATTTTACATTAAAAACACCCGCACAAACGGCGAGTGTTGGTGAATATTGGGGCAGATTATGAGCCCCTTAATTACGAAGCCATCTCTTGATATAAATCTTGTATCCTCTTACGTCTGCGCCGTGAATCGCAAGACCTTCTTTAATGGTCGCACCGGTACACACTGTATTCAAATCTTCTATAGTCTTACCGAACGAGGAGCCTTCATGCGTTATGAACGGCTTAATAACTTTACCGTCCCAGTTAAAACTTTCAAGGAACGTGAATACCGCCATCGGGAACGAGTCGAAATAATTCGGAGACCCGAGATAAATCGTATCGTACTGATTTATCGATGCAGGGCAGTTATTAATCTCGGGGCGAAGGTTCGCACTCTGGTCGACCTTGGCCTTCGCGAACAAATCCGAATACGACTCCGGCAAGGGCTCGATCTGCTCAATCTTAAACATATCGGCATCGTCACCCAAAAATTCCTTAATCATCTCCGCCGCGACCTCGGTGTTTCCCTTATCGAGCTTTACGATATCGCCGTTAACGTTGTTTTCTCCCGCCTTCGAAAAGTAAGCTATCAGTGCCTTTCCCATACTGCTTCTGCTCTCCCCCTTTGGTGTTTATTTTCGATAAAAGATTTATTCTTCCGAATCAAGCTTTCTTACGAGATACTCGGAAATCGTCTCCTCAATGTCCTCCCAACTCATGCGCTCCGAGTTGAAGCACATGTCGTAGTTCAGAGGATTGCCGAAGGTCTGACCCGTGTAATATTCGTAGAAATCCTTCCTGTATTTATTGGTTCTTGCCTCAAGCTTCGCGGCCTCATCCATGTCGATTACCATTCTCTCGGCGACGGTCCTGACGCGGTAATCCTTCGGGGCATCGATAAAAAACCTGAAGACGTTGTCGTAGTCCTTAAGCACATAGTCAGCGCATCTTCCAACTATTATGCACGACTCGCTCTCGGCGAGATCTCTGATAATCTTTGCCTGAAGGTTAAAAAGATTTGTATCCGACACGAAAGTCTTCGCCTCGGGTCCTATAACCGTGTTGCTTGGGATTTTGTGAAGCATCTTCGCAAGAGTGTGGCCCTTTACCTTCTCGTTGCTTTCGTAGAAAAGCTGCTTGTTAATACCGCTCTCGTCGGAAGCCATGTCCATAATCTCGTTGTTGTAGCATCGGATGCCGAGCTTATCCTGCAAGGATAAACCGATACGCTTTCCTCCGCTGCCGAATGTTCTGGAAATAGTGATTACATAGTCTTTCATACGCATGCCTCCGATCCGGGATCACCCGCGTAAATTGTGATATTCGTATTATAACAAATTCGGGCACCTGTGGTATATTGTATCGGTAAATCAAAGGAGCCTTATGAAAACATCAGATTTCTACTACGACCTTCCGGAGGAATTAATCGCCCAGCACCCGCTTGATGTCAGATCAGACTCAAGACTTATGGTACTCGACAAAAATACGGGTGAAGTCCTCCACAGACATTTCACCGATATAAAGAATTTTCTCGTACCGGGCGACGTCCTGGTAATTAATAACACACGCGTTATTCCCGCAAGACTTATGGGAGTTCGGTCCGACACCGGAACGGCAGTTGAAATTTTGCTCTTAAAGCGCCTGTCGGACAACACATGGGAAACTCTCGCACGTCCCGGCAAAAAGGTTCGCGAGGGGCGCCGGGTGACATTCATTCCCGGAGAGCTTGAAGCGGAGTGCGAGCAGGTTCTGCCCGACGGCAACCGCATTATGAAATTTGATTTTAAGGGCATTTGGGAAGAGGTTCTTGACCGGGCAGGAACTATGCCGCTTCCGCCCTACATTCACGAGCAGCTGCAGGACCGCGAGCGCTATCAGACAGTTTACTCGAAGATTCCGGGATCTGCCGCAGCTCCCACCGCAGGACTTCACTTCACGAAGGAGCTTCTTGCCGAGCTCAAAGCCGAGGGAGTCGAAATTGCCGAGGTTACCCTTGACGTAGGACTCGGAACATTCCGTCCGGTTAAATCCGATGCAATCGAAGAGCACAACATGCACTCCGAGCATTTTACTTTCAACAAGGAAGCCTCCGATATCATTCGTAAGGCTCGCGAAGAAGGCCGCCGCATAGTATCGGTCGGCACCACTTCAACCAGAGTTCTCGAGACAGTCGCTTCACAGGATAAAGACATGATGCCATGTTCAGGCGACACATCAATCTTCATATATCCCGGATATGAATTTAAGTGCGTGGACAGTCTCATCACAAACTTCCACCTTCCCGAATCGACTCTTGTTATGCTTGTATCTGCGATGGCAGGACGCGAGCATGTTCTCGCCGCTTATAGCGAAGCCGTAAAGGAACGTTACCGCTTCTTCAGCTTCGGAGACGCGATGTTCATCACTGACTTAAGGAGAGTTCCCGAGCATGAGTAAATATCCCGTATGGTATGAGCACATTCACACCTGTAAGCAGACCGGCGCGAGACTCGGAAGAGTACACACGCCGCATGGTGTTTTCGATACACCGGCATTTATGCCCGTCGGAACATGCGCTTCCGTTAAAGGAATGAGTCCCGAGGAAGTAGCAGGCACCGGTGCGGGAATTATTCTTTCCAACACATATCACCTCTGGCTTCGCCCGGGAAGCGAGATTGTCGCAAAAGCAGGAGGGCTGCATAAATTCATGAACTGGAACGGCTCTGTTCTCACGGACAGCGGCGGATTTCAGGTTTTCTCTCTTGCCCGCCCCAAGGACATTACCGAAGAAGGCGTTCACTTCCGCTCACATCTTGACGGCTCGAAGAAGTTTCTGACCCCCGAGATATCGATGAGGGTTCAAAACGATTTGGGCGCCGACATCATCATGGCGTTTGATGAGTGCTGTCCCTATCCTTGTAAAGAAGACTACGCCGACAGATCTCTGGAAAGAACCACACGCTGGCTCGACCGATGCATCGACGCACACCAAAGGCCTGACGAACAGGCGCTTTTCGGCATTATTCAGGGTTCGATGTACGAGAACTTAAGGCACAAGAGTGCAAAGGAAATCACTTCGCGCGACCTTTCGGGTTTTGCTATCGGCGGCATTTCCGTCGGCGAGCCTAAGGACCTCTTCCTCAAGATGATTGACTGCACCGTACCCCTCATGCCGGAAGATAAGCCCCGCTACCTGATGGGCGTCGGCACTCCCGATTACCTTATAGAAGGCGCTATGAGAGGCGTTGATATGTTCGACTGCGTCCTTCCCACAAGAATGGGGCGTCACGGCACCATCCTCACAACCAAAGGCCGAAAAATAATTCGTGACGCTTCTTTTGCAGAGGACTTCGGAAGCATGGATGATACCTGCGACTGCTATGCATGCAAGAATTATTCTGCTGCTTATGTAAGGCACCTTCTTAAGGCAAAAGAAATGTTCGGGCAGAGGCTTTGCACCTACCACAACATCTACTTCCTTGTAAAGCTTATGGAAAGGGTAAGACAGGCCATCGCAGAGGACTGTCTCGGAGATTTCAGGGATTCTTTCTACGCTGATTACTACGGAAATTAAGATCCATAAAGCTTGATATCTTCGCCCGATCTGACAATCATGGTAACGGCCGTGAGATTGCCTTCGGACAAGCGGTTTTTGTCGGATATTCTGCAAACGAGATTATCCATCCACTCCTCCGCACTCTCGCATGTAAGCGCATCAGAGAGTATGGCGGTATCGGATAAAGACTTCGTAAATTCACAGGTGCAGCAAATTATCCGATCTTCGTTCTCAAGCGAATACTGACCGTTGGGAAGACTCATCAGTTCACCGTTTTTTACTATGTAAGCGTAAACCTTGCCATGACGCTCAAGCATGATTTTCTTGTCGTCAACTCTTATTAACATATAGTTTTTAAGTTCCGTAAGAATAGGATAAACAGACTCGGAGAGATCTATGAATCTCATTTTTGAGCTTCCGTGAACAAGAGCCGCAACCGAGGCCTCGTCGTTTACGGGAAGCTTTGATTCGGGAGGACAATAAAGAATCGCCATGGTAAGCGCGGATGCGTAATCGACGAACACATTGTCTGTGTACTCCTCCTGCCCGCCTTTATGCATAAGAATATAATTCTCAATCACAGGACGCTCCTTTGAACCGTAAACACGATTCCTGTGTAGTTATCCTGCTTCGTGCGGTTTCTCTGAGCGACCGCATTTTTAAGATTTGATGCCGTTGCCCTGGAGCCGTCTCTTACATACTTCGGAATATTTCTGAGCGAGACCGCGTCTGTCAGACCGTCGGAGCTTATGATTATCCTGTCTCCGTCGTAAATTCTCATAGGCCGCTTCGTATAGATAACTCGGGTCGTGCTGTTGCCCATAAAGTCAATCAAGGATCTGGCCTTCGAGTTGCTGTAAGCGGTCTGCGTGGATTTGTTATTGCGGCACAAGGATTTGACAAGCACCGTCATATAGTTCTGTCTGGGATTTAAAATAGTTGCATTGCCGTTTCTTATCAGGATAATGTCGCTGTCACCAACGCTGTAGTAATTCATGTAGTAGCCTGCTATATGAACCATCGCAAGAGTCGAGCCGCCCGAGAGACGGTATTCATCGTAAAGTCTGTCTGAAAGTTTCCGTATTTCCTCTGCATTCTGCTCGGTCGCAAAAAATGACATCGGGCACAGAGTGCTTATGTGTTCAGCGATTTCCTCAGAAATCTCCTCGCCGTGCTCCATGCCTCCCATGCCGTCAGCGACGCAGGCCACGATACCGTATTTTCGGTAGTCTTCAAGTTCGGAGATAAAAAACGCGTCCTGCTGAGAGGGGCGCTTACCCTGCTCGCAGAAATAAGCACAGTCGAGGTAGAGATCGTTGTCGTCGCTCCTTTTGGAGTTCCTTTTGTTGTAGTAAGTTACCGCGAGATAAATAAAGAAAATGACCGTGACGGCAAAGAGCACCAGTGCCGCAAAGACGGTGCTGTGAAGTTCAGATGAGAAATCAAGAAATTGCTTCTCCATCGTCCTCCTCTTCTTCGTCATCAAAATCATCACCGTAATCGTCGTCTTCTTCGGACTTCGGCGGATCCATGGGAGCTATATACTCCTTAATGAGTTCACCCGTAAAGAACGAGAGCAGGTACTGCATAAACGCAAACACAAATACAAGGTAATAGAACACCACAACCGCCATCGCGAAGTAAGTCGTCGTAAGAAGCAAAAGTGCCGGGATAAGAAGGAAAAGCACGAGCATCACAACAATGAGTCCCAAACACGGGCCGAACTTCAGAAGGAAAAACAGAAATGCATTCTTATAAATCTTCGACAGCTTAATATCTCGCGATACCATCATGGTATAAACAATATTCTGCACGATGATAAATACAAAGAAAAGTATCGCGAAGAAAGTCGCCGCCGCCGTACCAAACCTAGTTCCCGTATTGCCGTAAAATCCTATCGCAAACAGGCAGATGCACGTAAACACCAACGAGATAACACTCGCACCGATAGATTGCTTGAGGTTATTCTTCATGCCTTCCTTAAAGTCCGTAAACAGGAATACTCCTTCCTGCCTGTAAAGATTTCTGTAAATCTGCGAAAAGCCTGCCTGGAACGGTCCCACAACAACCAGAGTCGATCCCACAAGAAACATAATGCACATAACCACAACCAGATAATAAAGCTGGTATGCGGCATCCGTTCCGACATCGTTAATAGATGTATTGCCCACCACGCCTGCATCATACATGTACTGTACGAAGTTTGCGGGAGTAAACATATCATTCAAGTAAGGAAGGAAAAACAGCGTCATAAAATACGCCACGAGAATAGCCGGAATGTTAAAGATAACAAACAGAAGATTTACTGACATAATCGTCAGAAAATGTGTCTTAAGCGAATAGAAAAAATTATAAACGGGTCCGTGCTGTTCGGGCACATAATCGTTCTTGGGTACTTTGCTAAGCTTCATCTGAGCTCTCCTTACAGCGCTTCCTGTGCTCTTTTGATTATATCGCTAAACTCATCGATTTTCGCAAGACTGCGCTGAGCTATGGCAGAATTTTTATCCTGCTTAGCGGTCTTGCCCTTGAATTTACCGGGCATAGTCTTGACGATACCGAAGTTGGCGTTCATAGGAACAAACTTGTTTATTGTTGAATCAGACACATATCTTGCCATCGAACCGATTACCGTCTCATCGTCAAAATCAATATCCGGCTCCAGGCCCTTAAACTTCATCGCAGCATAGTAACCTGCAAGAAATCCGGAACCTGTAGATTCTATATAACCTTCAACTCCCGTAATCTGACCCGCGAAGAAAATTCTTCCGTCAGATCTCAGGCTGTAGTTTTTATTAAGAAGCTTCGGAGAATTCAGATACGTGTTTCTGTGCATAACGCCGTAGCGCATAAACTCGGCATTCTCGAGACCCGGAATCATTCCGAACACTCTTCTTTGTTCACCAAATTTAAGTCTTGTCTGAAAGCCCACCATGTTATACATGGATTTGGCTCTGTCATCCTGCCGAAGCTGCAGACATGCATACGGCTCTTCCCCGGTCTTGGGGTCTGTAAGACCCACGGGCTTCAGAGGTCCGAATCGCATGGTGTCTTCACCTCTTGAAGCCATAACCTCAATCGGCATGCAACCTTCGAAAACGTTTATCTTATCGACTCCGCCCATCGGTACACATTCGGCTGTTATAAGAGCATTATAAAAATCTTTGTATTCTTCTTCGTTCATCGGACAGTTGATGTAATCGTTACCGCCTTTGCCGTATCTTGACGCGAAGAAAGCCTTATCCATATTGATTGAATTGAAAGCAATTATAGGAGCCGCCGCGTCAAAAAAATGAAGATCGCTGTCACCTGTTATTCTCATGATATCTTCGTATAATTTACCGTCGGTCAAAGGACCCGAAGCAACGATAACAATCCCCGTTTCCGGAATCTTCTCCACTTCTTCGGATATAACTTCAATGTAAGGATTGTTTCTGATCTTCTCTGTTATGTATCCCGAGAACTCCGTGCGATCAACAGCGAGTGCGCCTCCCGCCGGAACCTCAGCCTTATCGGCAGCTTCCATGATGAGCGAGCCCATACGACGAAGTTCTTCTTTCAAAAGTCCGACGGCATTTGTTAAAGCTGCCGCTCTGAGCGAATTGCTGCATACAAGCTCGCCGTAAAGATCGGTCTTATGTGCGGGACTTCTTCTTACGGGCTTCATCTCATAAAGTTTCACCGGAATTTTAAAACTTGCAATAAGACTTGCCGCTTCACAGCCGGCAAGTCCTGCTCCGATAACCGTTATATAGTCTTTATCAGCCCTCATCGCCTTCATCAGACTTCTTGCGGGTCTTCCTGGACGGGCAGCCTTCATTTGCACATCTCGGATACATCTTGCCTCTGAATCTGTGTAGCACCATGTAAGATCCGCACTCGGGACACTTCTTGCCCTCTATCGGCAAATCCCATGAGATAAAACCGCACTCGGGGTCAGTGCCCTTTTTATCACATACGTAGAAATTCTTATGGTTTTTACGAGTCTTTTTAACAAGCAACCCGGAACCGCACAAAGGACACTTGCCCTTTGCGGCAACTTCAATACTCTTCGTAAATTTACACGTAGGATAGTTGGAGCAGGCAATAAACTTGCCGTTCCTACCGTCCTTGATAACGAGCTCGCCTCCGCAGTCGGGACAAATCTCTCCCGTCTTGACAGCTTCAATCTTAACCTTCTCGATATTCGCGTCAGCCTGCTTAATCTTCTCATGGAACGAAGGATAGAAATCTCTTAAGATTTGAACCCAATCAGTCTTACCGGTCTCGACATCATCGAGCTTGCTCTCCATGTCAGCAGTAAAGGACACATCGACAATCTGGTCGAAGTTTTCCTCGAGCATCTGAGTTACAAGCTTACCCAAATCCGTGATAAGAAGATTCTTGCCTTCTCTGTCGACATACTTTCTGTCAAGGACCGTGGTAATCGTCTTTGAGTAAGTTGAAGGTCTTCCGATTCCGAATTCCTCCATCGCCTTAATGAGAGATGCTTCATTATAGTGCGCGGGCGGCTGCGTCTGCTTCGCCTCAATCTTGGCACCGAGATTCTTAAGCTCCGCGCCCTGCTCAATGTCAGGCAGATTTGCCTTGCCGTCTTCCTTGTCCTTGTCGCTCTTTATATCACCGTAAGCCGCAAGAAATCCCGGGAATACAACAAGCTCTCCAGTGGCTCTGAAAATCTCATCGCCGCAAGATGCGTCAACTGTCATAGTGCTTGTGACAGCGTCAGCCATCTGTGATGCCAGAAACCTCTCCCAGATAAGCTTATAGAGCTTGTACTGATCGTTTGTAAGAGATCCCTTAACCGACTCGGGATCCAAATCAAAGTGCGAAGGTCTTATAGCCTCATGAGCATCCTGAGCGGAATTTCTGTTCTTGAAATTTCTCTTGTAAGGGCAGACATAATTCTTGCCGTATCTCTGCTCAATCAGACCGTGTGATGCCGCGATAGCCTCGTCCGATACTCTTACAGAATCCGTTCTGATGTAAGTAACAAGAGCGGTCTGACCCTGACCCTGAATATTGACACCTTCATAAAGCTGCTGGGCAACACGGGTTGTGGTTTTTGTGGTAAATCCAATTCTTCTTGCCGCTTCCTGCTGCATGGTTGAGGTCGTAAACGGGGGCGCGGGCTTCCTTCCGCCCTTACCTTTTTTAACCTCCAAAGCCTTGAAATTATTATCTTTAACAGTGTTAAACACACGGTTTGCCTCTTCTTCGTCGGTAATTCTTCCGCCCTCGGGTTTGATGAGTTCACCATTCTTTACCGTGCCGAGATATTTTACCGTGAAGGCGTTTTTCTTGGTGTCGGGAGTAACCTCTGCGCTTAAGTTCCAGTAGTTCTCCGGAACGAATGCGTCAATCTGGGCATCCTTATCCATAACCATACGTGTGACAACCGACTGAACTCTTCCTGCGGACAAGCCCGATCTGATTTTCTTACAAAGCAGAGGACTTAACTCATAACCCACAAGACGGTCAAGAATTCTTCTTGCCTGCTGTGCATTAACCAAATCCATATCAATCTCACGAGGAGACTCGATTGCAGCCTGTACTGCCTTCTTGGTAATCTCGTTGAAAGTAACACGGCACTTTGATGCCGGATCAATCTTCAAAGTCTTGGCAACATGCCATGCTATAGCTTCTCCCTCGCGGTCAGGGTCGGTTGCGATAAAAACGATATCTGCATCAGACGCGAGCGCTATAAGCTCCTTCTTTATTTTTACATTCTTATCAATATAAAGAGGCTTAAAATCATTATCAACATTTACACCGAGCGTCTTATCAGGCAAATCCCTGAAATGACCCACAGTGGCGGTTACCTTATAATCTTTACCGAGATATCTCTCTATAGTCTTAGCCTTTGCCGGAGACTCAACTATTACAAGACTCTTACCCATTTCACTTTCTCCGCTTTCAATCAATTCAAGGTTAAACTATAGATTAACGACCTTTAATTGTCAAAACATATTTCCCGTCGGACTCGTAAATACACCCTGCCCGCTCAAGTTCCGTTATATAAGAGGAAAGCTTTGTATACTTAATATTCATGACTTCAAACAAACTGTCTATTCGCTTGGGACGCTCCGAAAGCTCATCAAGTATAAGCATCATCCAGTCCCCGTCGGAGAGAGCCTCAGGATTATCCTTCTGCAATTTCCAAAGGTCTGCAGGATTTTTGCGTTTATCAGTATCGTCGAACCTCTCGGAATTCACAAATGCTCCCATAGCTTTCCTGTTTTCCACCTCACCTTGTATCCTCATGTAAACGGTATCGGTGTCAATAAGAACCTCTGCCCCGTCACGAAGAAGCATCAAGCCTCCGAGAGAATTCTCGGCATATATGCTGTTCGGAAGAACAAACACATCTTTCCCCTGTGCTCCCGCGAATGAAGCCGTGTGAAGTGTTCCGCTGAATTCTCCCGCCTGCATGATAAGACAGACATCGGATATCCCCGATATAAGGCGATTTCTTGACGGAAAATACTGTCTTACCACAGGTACTCCCGGCGGCAATTCGGCAATTACCGCTCCTTCACTTATGATGCGGTCATACACATCTTTATTCTGATACGGATAAATCACGTCAACGCCGCCTGCTGTTACGGCAATCGTCTCTCCTCCCGCATCAAGACATGCTTCATGTGCATCTCTGTCTATACCCTTGGCAAGACCCGAGACGATAACGGTTCCTCTTCGACTTAAATTTTCCGAGAACTGACGCGTAGCATAACGGGCATACCGTCCGGGCTCCCTTGAACCCACAATCCCTGCGGCACCTTTATAAGTTATATCCAACAACGCTTCACTCTTGCCGCGAAGGAAAATAACCGGCGGCATACCGCTCATATATCGCCACACAAACGGATAATCATCATCGGTTCTGCAAATTATCTGTATATTATATTTATCCGCGAGTTCAGCATAATGCTCCGCCGCACGCCTGATACGGGTCTCAGATTTAAGGCACGCCGCCAGTGTCTCCTTCATCCTTACACTCAGTCCGTACCTGCCCGAATCCTCGAAAATCCTTCTTATATCGTCGATATCGGGAAACTCATCATCCCTCAAAACTTCCATAGCACGAAGTTCGTTTTCTGCTCTGGTTCCTATACCGCCTTCAAACCTCACTGCGGCATTACCGAGAAGCTTTATATCCCTTGCATCCATTTTACCAGTCCTTCTTCCTGTAAATTGCAGCCTCCGCCACGTCATCACATATCATATAATCTCTGTCTTCAAGGTCTGCTATCGTTCTGCCCACACGCATCACCCTGTTAAAACCTCTGGCCGATAATCCGTAAGTTTCTGTAAGAGACGAAGCGTAATCAACCACTTCGCGCGATGCCTTTAAAATCTCGGCATCAACGGTCTCGTTCGTGCCGTTAAAAATTCCTCTTTCACCGTATCTTTCTTTCTGCCTGTCCCAGCAGGATTTGACTCTGCTTCGCATGGATGAACTTATATCATCGTTTTCTGAGTTCATGCTCTCTTTAAGTTCTTCCCCGGACACCGATCTCATCTCTGTCACAAGATCAATGCGGTCTCTCATCGGTCCCGAGAGTTTGGATAAGTATGTGCTTCTAACTCTGGGAGTACACGTGCATCTCTTACCTGATTCGTAAAGCATCCCGCATTTACAAGGATTACCAGCTGCGATAAAAACAAACGACGCCGGAAAAGCATAATTTCTCCCATCCTTACTCATCCTGACAACACGATCCTCCAAAGGTACGCGCATCGCCTCAAGAATTTCTCTTGAGTATTCGAATATCTCATCGGCAAACAACACTCCGTGATTTGCAAGTGCAAACTCGCCCGGAATAAGCTTTACTGCAGACCCCAAGATTCTGCTCCTGTTCATCCCGGGATAAATATATCTGAAGGGTCTGCTCTTGCCGAGACAAAGCGATTCTTTCCCGTGTTCATCTCCTATCCCATATGCCTCCATGGCAGAAAAAACATCACCGATTTCAGAACCTTCCAAAGGCGGCATTATTCCCGCAAGAAGTCGTCCCGCCATCGTCTTACCGCACCCGGGGCTTCCGAGCAGCAAAACATTATGAAATCCCGACGCAGCTATAAGTAAAGTTCTCGCGGCTTTACTCTGCCCTTTAAGCACGGAAAAATCCCGAACCGCACAATCGTCATACTCAACATCATCAAGATTAAAGCTTAACGGCCTGTAATCGCCTTGCTCGAAGACAGCTCTCAAATCACTTAACCTCTTAACGGTCATAGCTCTTACTCCGGCGCACCTTGCGCCGTTAACCTCACCTTCCGGAATAAAAACGTAATCGTAATTGCCGCCCGCAATTTTCATACGAAGCGGCGATAAAGGAGTTGCACGGATAAGACCGTCAAGACTTATCTCTCCTGTCGCATAGATTCTGCTTCCGGGATTAACCGAAAGCTGCCCTGAGGCAACGAGCATTCCTATTGCAATCGGCAAGTCAAAACTTGTTCCGGATTTCTTCATAAAAGCCGGTGATATGGATGCTGTTATGTGCCCCTTGGGCATCTGAAACCCGCTCGCGATTAAAGCAGGCTGTATCCTGCCTCTCGACTCTCTTATTGATGAATCACAAAGCCCTATAACATCAAATGTCGGAAGTCCCTGAACAATCGATACTTCTATCACTGCCTCCTGAGGCGATATACCGTCCGCGAAGGATGTAAAAACTCTTACGATATTGACTCTTCTTGCCATATTACTCTCTCCCCTTTAAGTTATTCCGCTTCAACAATACCAGCATTCATAAGGAATATGGGCGACAATTTCCGACAAAAAACGACAAAAAACGACAAAGAGTTGTATAATACATAAGCTTTAAAATTAATAATAAATAATAAAAACGCGAGGTAATACAAATGGAGCTGGGCATAGTAGGTTTACCGAATGTCGGTAAGAGTACCCTTTTCAATGCTATAACCAAGGCAGGCGCCGAGTCTGCAAACTATCCCTTCTGCACTATCGAGCCCAACGTCGGTGTCGTATCCGTTCCGGACAAGCGTCTTGACGAGCTCGCGAAGATGTATAACCCTGACAAGTACACACCCGCAGTCATCAAGTTCGTTGACATCGCAGGTCTTGTTAAGGGTGCAAGCAAAGGTGAAGGTCTCGGGAACAAGTTCCTGTCAAATATCAGAGAAGTTGATGCCGTCGTTCACGTCGTAAGATGTTTCGACGACCCTGATGTCGTACACGTTGACGGCAATGCAGACCCGGAAAGAGACATCGGTGTTATAAATCTCGAGCTTATTTTATCCGACATGGAAATCATGGAGAAGAGAATTGAGAGAGCACAAAAGATGCTTAAGAGCGGTGATAAAACATACCGTGCAGCTCTTGATGTTTATGAGAAAATCTACGCTGCCCTTGAAGCGGAGAAACCCGCTCGTTCTGTTGAACTTGACGCAGACGAAGCAGAATTTACAAAGGACCTCCAGCTCATCACTTTAAAGCCTGTTCTTTACTGCTGTAATATAGCAGAAGATGACATCAAAAATCCTGACATTCCTTACGTTAACAAGGTTAAAGCCATTGCTGAAGCAGAAGGATCCGAAGTGGTTGTAATCTCCGCGAAGATTGAAGAGGAATTAAGTCAGCTTGATGATGAAGACAGACAGATGTTCCTTGATGAATTAGGTCTCGACAGCGCAGGTCTCGATAAAATGATTCAGGCTTCCTATAAGCTCTTGGGACTTATTTCCTACCTCACGGCAGGCCCTACGGAAGTTCGTGCATGGACCATCAAGAAAGGCACCAAGGCACCTCAGGCCGCAGGAAAAATTCACTCCGACTTTGAAAGAGGATTTATCAGAGCCGAAGTCGTTTCCTATGACGATCTCATGGAGCAGGGCTCAATGGCCGCAGCAAAGGAAAAGGGTCTCGTAAGATCCGAGGGCAAGGAATACGTAATGAAAGACGGCGACGTCGTACTCTTCAGATTTAACGTCTGATTAAACCTAAATTATCTTGCTTTAATGCTTATCTCGAACGTCTCCTTATAGGGGACGTTCTTTTTAAGCGGAAGATTCGTCGTATTGTTATCCGTGCGCTCAATTTCCTTGGAGCAGAAGTCAAGCATAAGCTCGCAGAAATCATTTTCGCTCAGGAGTTCCTCGTGCAGCGACGCATTCATCTGCTCGGGCGTAAACGGCAGTATCGTGAAGTCGAATTTTCCGTTGCCGGAACTTCTTCTTACCGTAAGTCTGCTGTCCGTGGGAGACGAAAGTGAAATCGCATCGGTATCCGTGTGAGAGCTGTTTTCGGCAGGACGCGCATAAGGGTGATAAATCTTGTCGGCACCCGCTGTAAACAAACCGATTCTGGTCGCATTTTTACGGTCGTAATAAGACTCTCCGGGGCCTCTTCCGTACCATGTACACATCATCTGGTCGCGGCTCACGGGAACTCTTATGCCGTAGCGGACCATATCGTACTTGGGAGTAAAGCTCAAAGTAACACGAATCTTGTCCGCCGAAGGAACCTCATAAGCAACTAAAATCTCGTCCTTCATCGCGAAGGATTTGTATCTTGAGATAAGCGAGAACACTCCGTTTACGACACCGTAGTTCATGCCGGTAAACTTAATCGATTTCTGTATCTCCTCGTAATCGGATTCGTTAGAGAAAATAGTCCTTGAGAGAATAAAGCTGCGGTCGGTTCTGTCGATGTTTGAAGGACAGCGGTAGAAGCTTGGCATCACGGATCCCTTAAGGAAATCAAAGCCGCCGGCATTTACCGCACAAAGCGCACCGTTGTCTCTTGAGAAACGAAGACTTAAGAAACCGTCGGTCACATTAAGGTGATCCGGCAGTGCCGTAAGCTCGAAGTTGCTGCCCATACCGACCGCTTCTTCTGAAACACCGCTTTCCTGTGTGAGCATACTTTCAAGAGAAACCTCAGCCAATTCATTTAGCGGCTGCTCACGAACCGTAAGATTCGAATTGCCTGATGCTTCAAGTGCAGGCTTCATCTGCACGCCACCCGCCACAGGGAGACCGCACTCATCCGCGACAATGTCCTGATAGAAAGCGAGCTCGTAGCCCTCCTTCGCATAATAAGTATCGTGGGAAAGCTTAAGGCTAATCTCGAAAATAATCTGGTGCGACAGCAACCCCATATAAAGCTCGATAAGCTCCGGGTTGCCCTGCGCCCATCCGTCCTGCGTATACTTCTCGATATTAATCGGGAACTTCAATGTTCTCGTGCCGTAAGGCTCAATCGTGGGGATATTTCCCCTGCCGCTCATAATCGTGTAACCGCCGAGCATAACCTTCCACTCGAGCATCAGCTCGGGCAAATATGCGAACGGGTGTGCATTACGAAGCGTCAGCGTAGAAGGATCGTCGGGATGTGCAAAAATACTGACAGTCCTGCACTGCTCTTTTATATCGTGATAAATGGGATGCGGGTTTCTCATCGCATCGACAATACCCTGACCTATACTGCTGTCATCTTTGAATTTACCGCCTACCAGATCCGCATGGTGAATCCACTTGTAATCGGCATCATCGTCTTCAAAATGAGATCTTCCGGGAATGTTGTCAAACAAACTTCCGCCGGTCCTGTTCTTACTGAACAAAGTCTTCCTGTCGAGGCACAAATCCTCCCAAGGTCCAAAGACAATACCGGACATCGTCGGGAAAGGCGTAATGTCAGAAACTACCCTTTCTTTGTCAACTCCGCAGTACCAGGGTCTTGTACCGTCAACCTCGGAGTTAATCTCATCTTTTACCTTGCGGGATTTATCCGGGTCAAATTTGTAGTCATCTATCGCCCACATGACGACACTCGGGTGATTTACAACGCCCTCCGCGTAGTCACGCATAAATTTTCTTCCGCAGCACGCAATAACGTAAATACCGTACTGGTCGCAAAGATTCAGGAACTCATCGCTCAAAGCAAATCCTTGCCCTATAACGCCGTTAATACCGCAGCGCTTCATGAGGATGATGTCCTGCCTGAATCTTGAAAGCGGAACACTGATGCCGCCCACCGGATCAAATTCGTAGTACTTAACAAGCTTTAAAGCGACCGGCTTATCGTTAATGTGGAACTTATCAGACAGGATATCCGTCGTTCTGAATCCGAAGCGTTTTTTCTTAACGCATATGACGTTTCCCGAGCTGTCCATAAGCTCGATTATGAGGTCGTACTGCACCGGAGTCGCATCAGTCCAAGAAGCGACGTCAAGGGCGACAAAATTAATTGTGTCGCGTCTCGTCGCACCCGCATCAATTGTGCCACCGGCCTGCGACTGAATGCTTATGGATACGAGAGGAAGTTTGTACGGATCGTACTGTCTTCTGGCCTCCATAAGCGAGATACTGAGCCTGTACGGCATCATGATATCCGTATGATTTCTTACTCTGAAGTCAGCCGTAACAGAGTAATTCGAACGCATAATACCGGACTTCGTATCTGTCGACAGAGCCGTGGAATTTGTGTTTGGGCCTACAATCGAGAGTTGATTAACATAAGCATCCGGAACAGACGCTACTTTAAGTCTTAAATTCGATATCTCAAGCAAAGGCTCGGAAACTATTCTAAGCGGTCTTACAATACCGGAGAAGCCGTAGTTCATCAGTTCCTTGATTATTCTTCCGTTCTTTGCTCGGTCCCATCTGTAAACGGCAATCGCAAGCTGATTGGCACCGGCCTTCGCATTGCCGGACAGAAGAATTCTTTTTCGGGTCATGACGGCGTGAGATTCGGTCAGGAGCTGACCGTTAAGGTAAACGTCAAAGCTTCCGCAGATACCCGACACCTCGAGGTAGAGCGCACGCTCGATGTTTTCGGGCGTAAAAACGATGCCTGCCCTGTAAATACCAATCTCGTCGCTGCTCTCGTCAGCGGATCTGAGAAGGTACTTATCGCTCATGGATTCCTCGCCGCGCTTGGTTATCTTATCGAGCTGCTCGGGATAGTTATAAAGAAGGTTCTGAGGGAGACCATATCCTTCGGTCTGCCATGTTGAAGGGACGTTAATGATATCCCAGTCAGAGTCATCAAAAGATGAGGACTCAAATCCGAACGGCACCTCGCTCTCGCCGTCGGCAAGAAAAAACTTAAATGCACTCAGCGTGAAGCTGTAAGGCGAATCAACCTCACCGAACTCGGGAAGCTGTCTGTCCTTATAAAGATACTCGAATGAATCATAAGGCAAAAAACCGTCGGTACTGTATTCGAAATCCATAGTTCCCCTCTTTAAAAGAAACAATAATATATTTTATTTTAACAGACACATGCCATACTTTACGTTTCTAAGTGGTTACAAGTTGAGGCAAAAAAGAAGGCTCCCCCAAGGGAAGCCTTCCTTTTAAAGTTTAATTTATCCGTCAGATATTAAATCAGAATCTGAACAGTGAGATAGACTTAAGCAAAGGTGCCAAAGTGTTAGCTACCGTACTCATCAGCTTGATGAAGATATCGAGAGCAACACCGACAACGTCTTTTCTTGTGTCACCGATTGTGTCACCTGTAACGGATGCCTTATGAGCGGCAGAGCCCTTACCGTGACCCTCGAGCATATCGGACTCGATGTACTTCTTAGCGTTATCAAAAGCACCTCCGGAGTTACCCATGAAGATAGCTCTCGGGATAGCAACGATAGTAGCACCTACAAGAAGTCCTCCGACGAACTGAACGCCGAACAGGAGACCGCCGACGATAGGGATAACGAGAGCCAGAATCGAAGGAACAACCATCTTTCTGATAGCCTCCGTCGCAGCCATCTCAATCATCTTGTTGTAGTCAGGCTTAACCTTACCCTCAAGAACGCCGGGAACGGACATCTGCTTGTCACCCTCGTCAGCCATGAGCTTCGCGGAATCGATTGTGTTGTCTGTAAGAACAGCACAGAAATACTCAACGAGTGCACCACCGATGATACCGCCGGCAACAACCGCGAATGATGCGAAGTTCAAAACCGCATCCTCACCGATTTCTGTGTACTGACCAACATAAGCCGTGATAAGGGATACAGTCGCAAATGCAGCAGAACCGATTGCGAAACCCTTACCGATAGCAGCTGTTGTGTTTCCTACAGCGTCGAGCTTATCCGTAATCTTTCTTACTTCAGGAGCAAGGTGGCAAGCCTCGGCAAGTCCGCCCGCGTTGTCAGCGATAGGTCCGAAAGCATCAATGGAAACTGTAGCTCCTACGAATGCAAGCATTCCGAGAGCGGATACTGCGATACCGTAAGTTCCGCAGACATAACCGGAAATAAGAAGCGAAACACCAATAAGGAGGATAGGCAGCAGGCACGATCTTGAACCGATAGCGTCACCCTTCGTAACAACGAAAGCCTCACCCTCTGTACAAATCTCGGCAAGCTCACGTGTGGGCTTGTGATCTGTCGATGTGTAGTACTCAGTGATGATTCCGATAGCAATGCCGGAAGCAATACCGAGAACAGAAGAAAGCCAGGGAGATGCCCAGCCAAGCTTAAAGTCGTAAGCCGACATATCATACTTGCCAAACATTACGTAGCAAGCAATACCGCCGAGAATTACAGTGATACCCGCGGAAATCCAGGTTGAGAGATCAAGCTCTCTTGAAGGGTTATCACCCATCTTCTTAATGTTTGCAAGGCCCAGGCCGATAAGGCATCCTACAAGGCCGCAGCCTGCAAGGATAATCGGGAAAAGTGCTGTGGCATTGAATGCATCCTCAGCAACAGTAAGGCCGTGATAAAGAGCTGTCTGATAAATGGTAACAGCAATCATGATGGTTGCAGACATTGTGGCAACGAAGCTCTCAAGCAAGTCAGAGCAGTTACCGGCGATATCGTTAACGTTATCGCCGATAAAGTCCGCGATTGTGTTGGGGATTCTCGAATCGTCCTCAGGCAGATCGTGACGAAGCTTACCTAAGATATCCGAGGAAATATCCGCTGCCTTGGTGTAGTTACCGCCGGCAACACGGTTGAACATAGCAACGATTGAGCAACCGAGTGAATATGTGGAAACTCTCATCGTTGTGGGATTGCAAACGAGATTTACAAGAAGTCCGTGACCTTCTGCCGTGTGTGATACTCCACCGTCAAACACAGTCTCGCCCAGAATCAGAACAATAATAAGACCGAACATACCGAAAGCCTGAACAGCAAGTCCGCTGATGGAGCCTCCGCAGAGTGCGACCTTAACCGTCTCACCGATAGACAGGGACTCTCTTGCCTTGTTGGATGTACGGACATTCGCATAAGTGGCGCTCTTCATACCGAGCACACACACGATGCTGCTCATGAGACCGCCGATCAGGAAAGAGATACCGCAAGTCTTCTCTATAAAGCACGAAAAGACCACCGCCACAATTATAAGGACGATAGCGATACTTCTGAACTCTGTCTTGAGGAATGTCTCGGCACCGGATCTGATAATACCGGCAAGTTCGCTCATCTCAGCCGTACCCTCGGGCAATTTCTTAATTCTTCCGTAATTCCAGAAGATATAAGCCATAGCCAGAACGGTAACAGCCAGGACAATCAACCATGATGCCATAACCATAAAATAACCCTCCTGCTAATTATAATGACAAAAAAATTATACTAACCGGAAAGTCAAAAAACAATAAAAAAGGCTATTATTTCTAATACAATAACGAGAAATGCAACGGCGGATCCGATTATCAGATCGACAGGGTTTTTGAAAAATTCGGGAGTCGCATAAGATTCGCTTTGAAGAGGCCCCATGTCCTGAGTCCTGTCAAACGAATCACCGGTGTAACATATCTCCTCATATTCCTTATCGGGGTCGTAAAAATTAGGCTTACCGTCGTAGCCTGTATCGTAAACAGCTGACACCGTAGGCTTAACCTGTCCCGAGATAAGAGCTTCATCTTCAAAAGGCTGTGAGAAATCAACAGATTCGTCGGTGAATTCAACAGACTCGTACCGGCTGCTTCTTGCGATACGTCTCTTATTCTCGTCTGTCTTAACGATCAGGTCTTCCCTGTCAGATATATCCGGCTTATTAAGTACTTCTCTGTCCGGATTCATGTCATATGCCGCAGACATACGTGCATTATAGCACGGTAATTTAAAAAATGTAAAAAATGCCGCCGGAGAAAACTCCGGCGGCATCATATTCATCTACTGATGTAAAAAAACTATCAGATCTTGTTGTCAGAACCAAGAACGTCAACAATCTTGTGAGCAACGATAGCCTTAACGTTTGCACGACCGTCAGAGAGATACTGACGGGGATCGAAGTGATCGGGGTGCTCAACGAAGTGCTTACGGATTCCGGCTGTGAGACCGAGTCTCAGGTCAGAGTCGATATTGATCTTACATACAGCGCCTCTTGCAGCCTCACGGAGCTGATCCTCAGGTACGCCGATAGCGTCCTTAAGAGCACCGCCGTTCTCGTTGATAATCTTAACGTACTCCTGAGGTACGGAAGAAGAACCGTGAAGAACGATAGGGAAACCGGGAAGTCTGTTAGCAACCTCGGCAAGGATGTCAAGTCTGAGCTTAGGATCTGTGCCCGGCTTGAACTTATAAGCACCGTGAGATGTTCCGATAGCGATAGCAAGTGAATCAACGCCTGTTCTCTTAACGAACTCCTCAACCTGGTCGGGATCTGTGTACATAGCCTTATCGTCAGCTACGCTTACGTCATCCTCAACACCTGCGAGTGTTCCGAGCTCAGCCTCAACAACAACACCGTGAGCGTGAGCGTACTCAGCAACCTTCTTGGACTCAGCAATGTTCTCCTCGAAGTCGTGACCGGAATAGTCAATCATAACGGATGTGAATCCGGAATCAACGCAAGACTTACATGTCTCGAAGTCTGCACCGTGATCGAGGTGAAGAACGATGGGGAGCTCGGGATGGAGCTCAACAGCAGCCTTTACGAGGTGAATAAGATAGTCGTTGTTAGCATACTTTCTTGCGCCTGCGGAAGCCTGAAGGATTACAGGTGACTTAAGCTCTGCAGCAGCCTCTGTAATACCCTGAACAATCTCCATGTTGTTTACGTTGAAAGCACCGATAGCATAACCGCCGTCATAAGCCTTCTTAAACATTTCAGTTGATGTAACTAATGGCATAGGAACAATCTCCTTAAAACTACTTACTACGGGATTAACCGCGCATATTTATAATACTTTCACGAACCTTTTTAGTCAACATTTTTTGGTTAGCCCAAGCTAACAATTTACCCTCCGAACATGGATGCGATTCTTGCCGCAGTCTGCTCGAGGGAAATGGCCGTTTCATTGAGTTTGGCGATGGTATCGTTAAGCGTCTCGAAGTCCACTTCGCTCATTCTCGAAGCCTGCTCGCTCAAATCTGATGCCGCCTGAGCCAGCTCCTCACAAGCTTCGGAAATCTCCTCGATATCGTCCGCGGAAACAGCAGTCGAAGTATTTGTCTGAGCGGGAGCTGTAGTCGGAGCAGTTGTCACATCTGCCTCCTCTTCTTCAGTCTCCTCCCCGTCAAACTCATCGTTTAAAACGTCGCTTATATTATCCACCGTTTTATAAAGCTGACGGTCATTTCTGCCCGCCGCCTTGTAACCCATAATGACAAATACAGTTATAGTCACCATGCATACGGCAACGATTGCCGCGCAGATGTTAAGGAAAATATTATTCTTCATTCCTCTTATCTTTCTTCTCCTGCTCGTGCTCGTTTGTTGCCTCTTCAACAATGGAATCAATATCTGCATCGTTAAGCTCGGATGCCTTTATATCCCCCTTGGAAGGAGCCGTATTGGGCTTGATTGCATTCTCGCTGTTTCTCGCACCGTAAGCCTCGGCAATATCAAAAGTTTCCTTCTTAAGCTGGAAGAAATCTTCCCTGGATGCGAGATCCTTTGTGGAAGTCTGGTAGCAAGCCTCATCGAAAACGTTATCAAGCACGAGATACTCTGTCTTTGTGGCGTTGTTCGAAGCATTTTCGAGCATTTCCTCGGCCTTATCGGGCTCGCCCTCTCTGGCGTCGAAGCTCTCGAACGGGATGTCAATCAGGCTGAAGCGGTAACGAAGCACTACCTTCTTCTCGTTGTAATCAACCGCAACACGGAACTTCGCGATGAGGAAGGTCTGAATGAATACGAGAAGGCAGATAACAAAACCTGCGCAAGCCGCGGAACCCAAAGCGATCTGCTGTGATGTGCTTACGAAGAACAGAACGGCCAGAACCGCAAAAATCACCATAAGGATGACGGTTACGATGCGTCTGGTCTTAATCTGCTTGTCGTTTGCGGCAAAGCAGTGTACTCCCTCTGTGGGAAGCTTTGCGATAAGCTCGTTGTTTTCAAATCCTGTTGCCATAAAAATTTCCTCCTTAAGAAGTGAAAATCAATTAACGCCCGAGAGAGTGTCGATTCTCTCTTTGATGTTTGCTTTCATGTCCTCGTACTTTGAAAGCTTGGCCTTCTCGGCATCAATAACGTTTGCCGGAGCCTTGTTGATAAAGTTCTCGTTACCGAGCTTGCCCTGAAGTCTCTTAATCTCTCCGTCGAGCTTATCTTCTTCCTTGCGAAGTCTCTCAAGCTCCTTATCAATATCGATAAGATCTTCAAGAGGCATGTAAATCTCACCGCCTTCGAAAAGCGCCGTTACAGCTGTGGAAGGGATTCCATCCTTGCTGTTCTTTATATCCATGGAACTTACGGACGCCAAACGCTCGAGGAACGGCAGACCGTCGCTAAACATACGTGCAACGTCATCTTTCTCGGTAACAAGAATGATGTGTGCCTTACGGGAAGGCGCAACGTTCATCTCGGCTCTGATATTACGCATGGATCTGATGGCACCGATAAGAGTCGTCATCATCTTCTCATCCTCGGGGTAAACCTTGATGGAATCAGCGGACGGCCAGTCGGAAATCATAATCGAATCGGCTCTGCTGTCGAGAACGAGATTCGAGTAAACCTCCTCTGTTACGAACGGCATAAACGGATGCAGAAGCTTCATGCAAACGGACAGAACATAGTTCAGGAGATAAAGTGCCTCAAGTCTGTTCGGGCACTCCTTATCAAACAGTCTCGACTTCGTTATCTCGATATACCAGTCGCAGTACATATCCCAAACAAAATCAACAATCTTCTGCAAAGCAACACCGTAATCATAATTGTCGAAGTTTACGGTAACCTCACTTACGAGTCTGTTAAGCCCGGTCAGAATCCACTTATCCTCAAGCGTGAACTTGGACTCGTCAACACCCGCGAACGAGAGATCGTCATCGCAGTTCATGATTACGAATCTCATTGCATTCCAGATTTTGTTCGAGAAGTTTCTTCCCATCTCGATCTTATCCTTCTGGAATCTCTGATCGTTACCGGGAGCATTACCCGTAACAAGCGCGAATCTCAAGGCATCGGCACCGTACTTATCGATAATCTCGAGCGGGTCGATACCGTTACCCAGGGACTTACTCATCTTTCTGCCCAGTTCATCTCTTACGAGACCGTGGATAAGAACATCCTTGAAAGGAACTTCATTCATGTGAGCAAGACCCGCAACCATCATTCTGGAGACCCAGAAAGTGATGATATCGTAGCCTGTGACAAGTGTATCGGTGGGATAAAATCTCTTAAGATCTTCTGTCTCATGAGGCCATCCCAGAGTCGAGAAAGGCCAGAGTGCTGACGAGAACCAGGTATCGAGAGTATCGGGATCCTGACGCATTTCCCTGCCACACTTGGGGCATACAGCGTGATCTTCCTTAGTAACCGTTATCTCACCGCAGTCGTCGCAGTAAAAGGCCGGTATTCTGTGGCCCCACCAGAGCTGACGAGAGATACACCAGTCACGGATATCATTCATCCAGTTAAAATAATTCTTCTCAAATCTCTTCGGAACAAATCTAGTCTTACCGCTCTCAACCGCTTCAATAGCAGGCTTAGCGAGTTCTTCCATCTTAACGAACCACTGCAGGGATACACGAGGCTCGATGGTTGTTCCGCATCTGTAGCATGTTCCGACGTTATGGTTATAGTCCTCTGTCTCGATGAGGAAGCCCTGCTCCTCGAGATCTTTAACTATTGCTTTCCGAGCTTCGTAGCGATCCATTCCCGCGTACTTCGGATAATCCTCGGTAATCTTCGCGTCTTCCGTGAGAACTGTGATAACCTCAAGATTATGTCTTCTTCCGACCTCAAAGTCGTTGGGGTCGTGTGCAGGCGTAATCTTAACGACACCGGTACCGAACTCGATGTCAACATAGTCATCGGCGATAACGGGAATCTTTCTACCGACCAAAGGCAAAACGAGCATCTTGCCGACCATATCCTTGTAGCGCTCATCCTTGGGGTTAACCGCAACCGCAGTATCTCCGAGCAGCGTCTCGGGTCTTGTTGTGGCAAGCTCTAAGTATCCGGAGCCGTCCTCGAAGGGATATCTTAAATGCCAGAAATGTCCTGCCTGATCTTCGTACTCAACCTCTGCGTTGGAAATAGATGTAAGGCAATGAGGGCACCAGTTTATGATTCTCTCGCCTCTGTAAATAAGGCCCTGCTCATAGTACTTTACGAATACTTCACGAACAGCCTCCGAGCAGCCTTCATCCATCGTAAATCTCTCATGGCTCCAGTCGCAGGAAGAACCCATCTTCTTGAGCTGCTCGACGATTCTTCCGCCGTACTGCTCCTTCCACTTCCACGCACGCTCGAGGAATTTCTCGCGTCCGATATCTTCTTTGTAAAGACCTTCGGAACGCATCTGCTCAACAATCTTAGCCTCAGTCGCAATAGACGCGTGGTCCGTACCCGGAACCCACAGGGTCGAGTAGCCCTTCATTCTTTTATATCTGACAAGAATGTCCTGAAGAGTATTGTCAAGAGCGTGCCCCATGTGAAGCTGTCCCGTTATATTCGGCGGGGGCATCACGATGGAGAACGCTTCCTTCGAAGTATCCTCATCGGGCTTGAAATAGCCCTTGTCGGTCCACTCTTTATACAGCCTGGGCTCAGCCTCGGCCGGATCAAAAACCTTGTTTACTGAATCAATTCTTGCCATGTTGTTTCTTACTTCTTCCTTAGCTTATTTTTCGTTTATCATGGACAGCGCACCATAGAGAATGGAATCATCTCCGAGGGCCGCTGTTTTGAATTCAACACCCTCGCGAATCGAAGGCATGCAGTATCTGTCAACCTCGGAGAGAATCTTCTCGAGGAAGTAATCTCCGCAGGCCTCGATAACGCCTCCGCCGTATACAACAATCTCAGGGCTGAAAGTATTTACGAGGTTACCCGACGCAATCGCGAGGTAATGGCACGCTCTGTCGACCGCCTCAACCGTGACGGGATCGCCCGCCGCCAGATTCTTCTTCAGAAGCTTGCTCTTAAACACGCCTCCTTCGACAGCCTCGCCCATAGGAGTCTGTCTGCCTCTTGCAACCTGGCCTCTGATGTAATCACTCATACCCTGCTTGCTCGAAAAGGCCTCGAGGCAGCCTCTCTGACCGCATCCGCACCTCGGACCCTCGGGGTCTAAGATCATGTGACCGTACTCTGCGGCCTTGAACTTATTTCCTGTGAAGAGCTTGCCGTCAAGAATGAGACCTCCGCCCATTCCCGTACCGACAAACAAACCGACAACATTCTTGTATCCCTTGGCAACCCCGTACTTGTATTCGCCCAAAACGCCGACATTAACGTCGTTTCCGATATAAAACGGTGCGCCGAACTTCTTCTCGATAGGAGTCTTGATATCATAATTCTTCCAAGGAAGATTGGGCGATGTCAGGACAATGCCCTTCTGCTGGTTGATAACGCCCGGAGCACCAGCCGCTATTGCCTTTATCTGGCTCTTCTTGATACCGAATCCGTCAATCAAATCCGTAACAACAGAGATGATTGTCTCCTCGATATTTTGTGAGGAATCACCGTCTGCCTTGGTCTTCTTCTTAATGCGGTAAACGATATTCTTCTTGGAATCGAATATTGCTCCGAGAATCTTGGTTCCTCCGATGTCAAGACAAATGTTGTACATAGCCGGCATATAGGTGTCCTCCTTAATTTAAATCTGCTTGCACTTGAATCAGCCTACATCAAGTCTTGAGTCAGCTGATCCGTTCCTTCCGTCATCGCCCGAGGCTTTCTTCTTCTTAAATATCAAAGTAGGTTCTTTACCCTCTCTGATGCACGCCTCGTCGATGATGCACTTGCTTACGTCCTTCGTAGAAGGAATGTCATACATAACATTCCTCATAATCTCTTCGATGATAGATCTCAGGCCTCTCGCGCCCGTCTTCTGCTCGATGGACTTCTCCGCAATGGCTCTAATCGCCTCGTCGGTAAACTCGAGCTCAACATCGTCGAGTCTTAAAATCTTCTTGTACTGCTTAACGATAGCGTTCTTGGGCTGAGTCAAAACCGCAACCAGATCATCTACCGTAAGCTTATCAAGAGCAACCGTAACGGGAATTCTTCCTATGAACTCGGGGATTAGTCCGTACTTCATAAGATCCATAGGGGTTACCTGATGGAAGAACGCTCCGCTGTGCATATCCTTCTTGGACTGAATATCCGCTCCGAAGCCGTACTGCTTATCCGCAACTCTCTGAGAGATAATCTCATCGAGTCCGTCAAAAGCACCGCCGCAGATAAAGAGAATATTCGTGGTATCAATCGTGATGCACTCCTCATTCGGATGCTTTCTTCCTCCCTTGGGAGGAACAGATGCGACAGTACCTTCCAGGATTTTGAGAAGTGCCTGCTGAACGCCCTCACCGCTTACGTCACGGGTAATCGATACGTTCTCGCTCTTCTTTGTAATCTTGTCAATCTCGTCGATATAAATAATACCGGTCTGCGCACGCTCGACATCGTAATCCGCAGCCATGATGAGCTTTAGAAGAATGTTCTCTACATCCTCGCCTACATATCCCGCCTCAGTAAGAGAGGTGGCATCGGCAACCGCAAAAGGCACGTCGAGTACTCTTGCGAGAGTCTGGGCCAGAAGCGTCTTTCCGGAACCCGTCGGACCGAGCATCAGGATGTTGCTCTTGCTGATTTCCGTATCGTCATCGCTTACATCAGAGAAAACACGCTTGTAGTGATTATAAACCGCAACCGAAAGCCATATCTTCGCTTCATCCTGGCCTATAACGTACTGATCGAGCTTATCTTTGATATCATGCGGAGTAATAAGCTTTCTGGGCTTGGTCGCACGCATCCTCTTCTTTTTCTGTACTTTCTCTTCCTCGGAAATAATTCCGTAGGCCGTTCTGATACAGTCAATGCAAATATAACAATTAACGCCCGAAAAAAGTCTCGGGACATCATACTCGGACTTACCGCAGAAGGAGCAGCTCAAAATCTCATTGTCGTTTCCGCGGCCCGAACCGCCGTATCTCATGTTTGCCATCAAATGACTCCTTACGTAAAAAGCATATGTTAACAACTAAGTTTATCACATATATTTATTATATAAAAATAAAATTTGCCGCCAAATCCGTTTGGATCGGCGGCAAATATAAGCTTTTCGATTAAGCCCCGGAGGAATTACTCCTCTGTCTTCTCCTCGGAAGCCTCAGCCTTTGCCTCATCGGCCTCGGGCTCTTCTGCCTTAGGCTCAGTCTTAACAGCCTTGTCTGCGAGGTACTCAACAGTCTTTCTGTTGATGATAGTATCCTTGATGTAAGGATTATCCTCACCGAAAGCTTCCTTCAGGCGCTCAACGTCTGTGTTATAAGCCTTGGCCATATCCTCAAGTTCCTTGTTGTACTCTTCCTCGGTAGCGTCCATCTTAAGTTCCTTGGCAACCGCTTCGATTACAAGATTGCCCTTAACTCTGATCTCGGCAACAGGTCTCATAGCCTTCTTGAAATCATCTAAGTTCTGACCTGTGTACTGCAGATAAGTCTCGAGATTAATGCCCTGCTGGCTCATTCTCGAAGCCTGCTCATCAGCCATGTTATCAACTTCGTTATCAATCATCGCATCAGGAATCTCAACCTCGGCATTATCGGCAACAACACCGACAACAGCATTGATGAAAGCGTTCTTGGCATCCTTCTCGGCAGCTTCTTCCTGGCTCTTTCTGATGTCGGCCTTGAGCTCATCGAGCGTATCGAACTCGGATACATCCTTTACGAACTCATCGTCAACATCAGGGATCTTCTCTTCCTTGATGTTATGAATCTTAACGTTGAATGTGGCTTTGGCACCCTTAAGATCCTCAGCGTGATAGTTCTCGGGGAATGTAACCTCTACCGTGAAGTCCTCATCGATATTGTGGCCTACAATCTGATCTTCAAAGCCCGGAATAAAGGACTTGGAACCGAGCTTTAAGCTGTAGTTCTCACCCTTACCGCCCTCGAAAGCAACTCCGTCCTTGAAACCCTCGAAATCGATTACAACGGTATCACCGTCCTTAGCGGGACGACCTTCGACATTCTCAAGAGAAGAGTTTCTTCTTCTCATAGCCTCGATATCGGCATTAACCGTCTCGTCTGTAATCTCTCTCTTCGCATAAGGAGCCTCAACGCCCTCATACTGTCCGAGCTTAACCTCAGGCTTTACGGTAACCGTGAGAGTGTACTTCATTCCGTTCTCGTCAATGGAATCCACATCAAGCTCGGGGCGGGCAACAACCTGAAGATTGTTCTCCTTAACAACCTCGGGATAAGCCTTGTTAACTATCTCATCAATGGCATCCTCGTAAAGAACACCCTCGCCGTAATACTGAACTACAAGCTTATAAGGAACCTTTCCCTTTCTAAAGCCCGGAACCTGGAATCTCTTCTTGTTCTTATTGTAAGAATCCATAAGAGCCTTATCGAAAGTCTCTCTGTCGGCCTCAAGCTTGATAGCAACTCTCGAATGCTCAAGTTTTTCAATTTCTGCCATATATGTTCTCCTTAAAATAATATTGCACAACCGAAATAGAATAATATCACAGCGATTAACCTGTTTGCAATAAAAATCAGATTACCGTGACCTGTACACCCTTCAGTATATCGAAGACCTTGGAATTCAAATCTTTATCAAAGGAATCCGTAAGGGAGCGGTTAACTATAATCTCCGCTTCGGGTGCCGCAGCCTTGGCAAGAATCGCATTGGATACGACACAGATATTGGACACCAGACCGCACAACTCAATCGAATCGTACTTATCGTTGTTATCATCAATGTAGTTTGCAAGCCTTAAAGATCCGAATGTGGGTTTCTCGAAGCAAAGCTCGCCTTCAAGAACCCCTTTGAGCTCATCGGTCAGCTCATGACCCTCACTGCCCTTTATGCAGTGGGCAACCGGAAGGTTTCTTCCCTCCTGGGTGTCAAGGTAATTATCGTAATGGGTATCCAGCGTGTAAACGACCTCGTCGCCCGAAGCCTTGTACTCTTCGATTCTGTCCTTGATGGCTCCGATGATTTTATCGGCTCCTTCAAAACCCAAGGCACCGTCGATAAAATCCTTCTGCATGTCAACAACGATAAGAAGTCTTCCCATAGCCCGCTCTTCCCCTCATATAATCTAAAAAGCGGCCGCCGACTTTTCTCGGTGGCCGCTTCTCTGGCGCGCCTGGCAGAATTCGAATCCGCAGCCTTCTGATCCGTAGTCAGACACTCTATCCAGTTGAGCTACAGGCGCGTAAAGCTTTTTAATATTAGTACAGGGTAGGTTGAATGTCAACCTGAAAATGATGTAGAATAAGCGTCTAACAAAGGCATGGGAGAGTATGATGACACCTTATAATCCGGACGAGCAAAGACTTATTTTCGATGATCTTATTAACTGCAGAGAGTTGGGCGGCATGCCGGGCAGGGACGGCTCTGTTTTCAAGAATAAAATCATGCTTCGTTCAGGCTCTCCTTCTCTTGCATCCGGCAAAGCGTGTCAGATGCTTAAAGACTACGGCGTAAACACCGTAATTGATTTAAGATCCAAGGCGGAGCTCGAGCACTACGGCAACCCGTTCCAAGATGACCCTGAGTGTGCATTCTATAACATCCCGCTTTTCGTAGGGGATCCTGATGCCAAGGAAGATCCGACAATGAATTTCCTGAGGACCCACACCATGGGTGACTTCTATGTGATGATGCTCGAAGAGCTCGGAAGCGCTATATGTGATGTAATGCGCGTCTTCGTTAACAGGACCGAAGGAGTTACGCTTTTCCACTGCGCTCACGGCAAGGACAGAACCGGTGTTATCGCAGCGCTTTTGTATCTTCTTATCGGTGCGTCCAAGGAAGATATTGTTCTTAACTATAAGGTCAGCTACGACTATGCAAGATCTCTTCTCAATCCGCTCATTGAAGCCCGCGAACCAGAGATGCGCCACACTTTAAGATCCGACGCGGACAACATGGTGACAATGCTTGCTTTCATGGAAAAAGAATACAATCTCGACAGCGGCCTGTACCTTACAAAGAACGGCCTTTCTGCAGAGGATTTAAGAGCTCTCAGAGAAAGAATTATTCAGTAATCTTAATTTCTTCCACCGTATTATCTTCATCGAACTCGAACGTGATGCTGTAAGTGTGCGCGCCGCTCGTGATTGAGATAACGTAGTCTTCTATATCCGCGAACGGATAAAGTTCAAGTATCTGCGACTTTGTCATACCGACATATAGGTTATAGCCAAGCATATTGCTTGAAGTCGAATAGAATCTGATTGACGTGACGGTTCCCTGCCACTCGTCTTCGCTCTCGACCGTACCTTCAACTCTGATGTTTACACCCTTATACTTAACAATAGCCATTCCCGTGTCAGGATAAACGCTTACTGATATGGGATCGCCCATCAGGGAATAAAGAACACTCGACGAATAGATGCCGCCCACGCGGAACAGCCTCTCCTCACCGTACGTCAGATACAAAAGATTAATATCCGAAGCCTGCGTCACTTCATCAATAATAGAGAAGTTCCCGCTGCTTAAAGCCTCAAAAATTACTATGTGCTCTTCAAAAGACGAACCGTCGGAAGAAACAGTCTCCGGGATTCTGTAAATCAGTTCATCCGGCAGAATTTCTGTAATCTCATAATCTGAAGAAGATGACTTGACACGCATCTTATAGAACTCGCAAAGTGCCTCGGCACGTGAATAAATGACCTCTTCCGTATACTCGTCGGCGGTGAGCCCCGGCTCAAGCAGCGCCATAACCCCGTCAGCGTTCTCGTCGGAGAGCATCGTAAAGTAGTGGCTCGCGTAATTGTAAATATTTATGATGGCCGTCACCCACTCGGATGAAAGGCACACGACGCCGTCGGAATTCTTTTTGAAGAAGATATAAACGGGGTACTGCGCCTCCTCCTCGTAAAGAAGCTCTGCTCCCACAATGTCGCCGTACTCTTCAGTCAAATCCTCACCGATAATGCTGACGCACTCCTGCTCATCCATAAGCCTGAACGAGAGAACCTTACCCTTGCTGTCCTGCCTGGAAATTTCTCTTAAGATACTCATGTACTCCGAAAAGTATGAATACGACAGTCCGTCAATCTGAGTCTCCGATATCGAAGAGAAAACGTCCGCTGTTTCCCTTGAATCGTTAATCGTTGTGATTATAAGTCTTGTAAGTTCCTGCTCGGATACGTCCTGGACATGATTTATGCGGTCCTCGACGTTGCTCTTAATATCCTGTGCCAAATCGCAGCCCGCAAAAGGAAGCACAACAAGAGTACTTAAGATAACAGCCAAAGCTTTATTTAAAAACTTATGCTCTTTCATCTATTGCCTCCTGTGCAGCTTCTCTAAAAGCGTCCAACGCTTCTTCGGTATCCCCATAAGTTCCTGATACGTATGAATTGGCAGCATCTATAAACTCATCCGCTATAATCTCATCGTACGGCGATACGGTTGAAGCGTCAATGTTCCATGCAACCTGCGAGAATATTTTAAACGGATTCTGACCGCCGAGCCAGCTCTGTTCATAATCGGAATCGTCGGCACATGTAAGCATGATGCTGATGTTATTTACCGTGTATTGGTCTTCTGCCATATCCTCAAGGTGATCGCTATTAATTGCCACGTCTCTTATAAACTGTCTTGCCGAGTAATCCATGTCACAGTACGAAGTAACGAACAGGAAGTTTCCTCCGTCAAAATAATTTACCGGAGGCATTACGATTCCCCAATCTCCGGAGCCGGATGTCTTAAGGAAAATCTCACCGAATCTGATATTTCCGAAGTACGAGAGAGTCGTACGATTCGAAATCCTCGAACTCCACGCCGAACTCCATCTCGAATCATCGAAAGTCAGTTCGTTGTCCGTAAGAGTCTTTATGATTCCAAGATAATCCTCCATGTACTCGGGAACGGTAATATTGCCCGAATCATTAAACCAACTCTGAGTCTTTCCGTTGATATAAGCATCTTCAATATCAGACGTATTCGAAAGTATTCTCGTCCTTCCGTCTGTCTGCTCATTCACATAAGACGCGGTATTAAGGAACGCTTCCCACGACTCAAAATACGGCTGCACCTCATAAGGTTCAGACACACCAAGAACCGAGGAAGCCACACTTCTTCTGTAGTACACAGCACCGGGAGTAATCTCCCAGGTTACACCCTTGATTACCGCATCGGTATCAGTCGTAAGAGCAAACGTATACTCATACATATACTGCAGCTCACCGTAAGAAATTCCGATGCTGTTTAAGGGCTTCGTCATATCGGATCTTGCAAGAAGTGATGCATACGAGCTGTCGCAAATTATTATGTCCGGCGCATCCTCACCTGATGCAAGAGTAGCATTTATTCTGTCCTCGAAAATATTCATGCTGACCGACGTGTAGTCAAAGTCAACATCCGTGTATTCATCAATCGTATCAATGGCACTTCTGCTTCCGGTGAAAATCTCAAGCTCCGCATTCTCGCCACCCAAATCCTCCACCGTCTCGGGGGTGTCAACCTGAGTGTAATCAGAAGGGTCAAGGTTAAGAATAACATTGGCAGTTGCGCCGCCCGTGTAAGTTCCGTTGTTGTAAATGTTAATCGAGTAATTACCCGTCTCAATCAAAGACAAATCATCCATGGAAAACTCGCACACCGCAACGCTTCCTGAAACTGCAGCGCTTTCTCCGAGCAAAAGTGCCTCGCCCTCACAGAACACATCGTAAGTAATGCTCAAAGGCCTTCCGCTTTCCAAGTATTTGCTGTTAATCCAAACCTTCGCATCAATTGTCGATACATTGAAGTATCTGCCGGACGAATCGGTGTGCTGCCATGCCACGGTGTCAACCGCTGTACCGTCCGGGAACACCGCACTGCTGAGCGTACATTCATGCTCATCGCTGTAAAACAAAGCACCGGAACTGTAGATAGCAAGCGTGTAATTAAACTGCGGCAGGTAATCAAACGACAGGCTTGTATTCTCTACATCAAGAGGGAAACTCACGCCTGTCATGTCTTCATCCATAACCGCCTCGCCCTCATAAATCAAAGTGTCGTTCTTGTAGTACTCGTAGGTAATTTCCAAATCCCCAAGGCCCGAATCCAGATAAGCATCGGTAAAATCATAGTGACACGAGATTCCCGTGGTGTTCTCGTAGGAACCGTCTTCCCTTGCGGACGACCATTTGCCGTTTTCGAAGACGAGGGAGCCGTCAAGGATGAAGGCATAAACCGGAGAGTACAGCGAGCCGTAAAAATTCGCGGCAATTTCTTCTGAGTTTGAAACACACCAGATACCGTCTTCCTTCACAAATTTTACGGGGATGGTAACTTCAGTTTTGCCGCATGTTCCGAGAAGGCTTACAAATTCATCGAAGCTTGCGGGATTTTTGGCAAGAACCGCATTGACATTCGGCATAACTAATATATAGACCGCGGTCAATATGCCTTCTTCATCATCGCCGGAGAGATCCTCACTGAACCTGTAATGCGTAACATCAAGAATCGCATCAACCGCCGTGTTCTTATACTCCCATCCGGCATAATCACCGAGATGCGAATCACCGCCCGCCGATAACGAATCTGCCCGGGCAATATCTCTTGCAAGAAGGGCCTTGATGTAATCGTCGGAAATTCCGCGCATGCGTCCCGACACCGCGGAACATCCGAGACTTCCGGCGAAAAGCACAGCTGCGGCAAATGCCGCGCCCTTTCTTACAAGGCTCCTAATCACTTATCTGCTCTTCCCTTCACTGCTTCGAAAATAACAATACCTGCAGCAACCGCGGCATTAAGGCTGTTTACACTGCCGACCATCGGAATTGACAGAAGGAAGTCGCACTCCTTCTTAACAATGTCTCGCATACCGTCACCTTCGCTTCCGATAACGATTGCAATCGCTCCTTTGTAATCTGCTTTGTCATAAGGATTCGACCCGTCTGCCGCAGTGCCGAACACCCAGAAGCCGTGCTTTTCCTTAAGGTCGCGAAGTGTCGCGGCAATGTTTGTCACGCGTGCAACTTTTACGTATTCGATGGCTCCTGCCGAGGCTCTTGCCACAACACTGTCAAGTCCTATGGATCTGTGCTTCGGAATAATAACTCCGTCACACCCCGCGGCATCGGCAATTCTTAAAACCGATCCCAGATTATATGCATCCTTAAGCTCGTCAAGGACAACAATGAAAGGCTTTCTTCCCTCATCCTCGGCCTGCTTTAAGATGTCTTCGATTGCAACGTATTCATGGCTTGCCACCGCAGCAATAACGCCCTGGTGATTGCGCGTCTGACTCATCTTGTCAAGAACTTCGCGCTTTGCCTTAACAACAGGAATTTTCTTCGCGCAAGCCTCACGATAAATTCTGGTCAGAATCGTGTCCTGCCTGCCGTCTTTGGATTCAAGAATCCAGATTTTGTTAATCTCACGTCCCGCATTCAAAGCCTCAAGGACAGCATTACGGCCCTCTAAGCGATCGTCTGACGGATTGTTCATATTGTCTTTTTGTTTATTGTCTTTAGGTTTACTCTTCACTGTCCAGCACCTCGAAGGTTTTGTTTACCACATAGTTCAATCTTTCTTTGTCTCCCGTGAGATACAGGTATCCAATCAAAGCTTCAAATCCGGTTGCATTCATATAGTCTCCCGGAGCCGCATTCTTTGCAGTCGAATGAGGGTGGGAATTCCTGCCTCTCTTAAAGTAGTAAAGCTCATCCTCGGTAAGTTCGGGGATAAGCTCCTGTATTGCTTTTGCCTGTGCCGGGGCAGATACATATTTGACGTTAAGCCTGTGCATCTTCCCGGAATTCACAGTAGTTGCGAAACTCACGTGACACCTTGAATAAACCTCGTATACGGCATCGCCGATATATGCGAGCACCGAAGGTTTTACTTCGCGTATATCGATGTCGCGAAAAGAATCTATCAAAGCTTTTCCACCTGAGGTCCCGCGGGTGTATCTTTTACGGAATAACCCTTGGATGTAATAAGGTCACGAAGCTCGTCTGCTTTTGCAAAGTTCTTCTCTTTCTTTGCACCGGCTCTCTGCTCTACCAAGTTCATAATCTCATCGGGAATACCGCTGTCTTCTTCCTCGAGAAAAATGCCCAGCACGCCTGTAAGTTCAAGGAGTTTATCGAGGGCGGTTTTAAGTGCCGTCTTTGAAGCATCGCCTGCACTTATTGCGTTGTTTGCCGCCTTAACGAGATTAAAGATATCGGTAATGGCATCCGCCGTGTTAAGGTCATCGTCCATGTGATTAATAAAACTCTCACCGGCAGTCTTTGAAGCCTCAATCAAAGCTTCGTCTCCGGCGCCGCCGTTATCCTTGAGTGAAGGATTGTTTTCGATGTTAAATTTAAGGTTCGATGCGCAAGTGCTCATTCTTCCGAGACTTGCCTGAGCGGCACGAAGCTGCTCGTCGGAGAAGTCAATCGGCATTCTGTAGTGACCTGTCAGAATGAAGAATCTGATAACCGGATAAGGGAACTGCTTCGCGATGTCTCTGATTGTGAAGAAGTTGCCCAGTGATTTACTCATCTTCTCGTGATTTACATTTACGAATGCGTTATGTACCCAGCAGTTCGCAAGAGTACATCCGTTAGCCATCTCGGACTGTGCAATCTCATTCTCGTGGTGAGGGAAAATCAAATCCTGACCGCCGCCGTGAATATCAATTGTATCGCCCAAATGCTTCTTAATCATGGCCGAACATTCTATGTGCCAGCCAGGTCTTCCGTCACCCCAGGGAGACGGCCATGAAGGTTCGCCTTCTTTCTTGAATTTCCAAAGAGCGAAGTCACCGGGATTGCGCTTACCTTCATAAGAAGCGCCTCTTTCGCCGCCGCCCGCAACCAAGTCCTCAAGCTTATAGTGCGAGAGCTTGCCGTACTTCTCATCCTTCGAGATATCGTAGTAAACACCGTCGTCCAGAACATAAGCCACGCCCTTATCATAAAGGCTCTGAATGATGCCGATAATAGCATCAATCGACTCGGTTGCACGGGGCTGGTACGTAGGTCTTTTGCAGTTAAGACCGTCAGCGTCAACATAGTACTCGGCGATGAATCTGTCGGCGAGTTCCTTAACCGTAATTCCTTCTTCGTTTGCACGGTTAATCATCTTATCGTCGATGTCCGTAAAGTTCTGGCAGAACTCAACCTCATATCCTCTGTACTCCAAGTATCTGCGGAGGGTATCAAAGGTAACGAAAGGTCTCGCGTTACCCAGGTGGAAATAGTTATAAACCGTGGGACCGCATGCATACATCTTTACGTGTCCTTCCTCAATCGGTTTGAACTCCTCCTTGTATCTTGTCAGCGTGTTAAAAAGCTTCATCAAATATATCCTCCGTAGTTTGCATCATCTTCCTCACTGTTGTCCCTTGCCTGCAGGTGATAAATTCGCTCCTGAAGCTCGGTTACGACCTTGGCAAGTTCCTTTACCTCAGCCTCTGTGGGATCTTCTGTTATATAGTGATCGAGAGCCACGGCATGTGATTCGCCGTCGGTCTTTCTCTCGACCTTAACAATCTTTCCGGGCACACCGACAACCGTGGAGTTGGCGGGTATATCATGCAGGATAACGGCATTGGCACCAATGCTCGAACCGCTTCCTATCGTAACGGGACCCAAAATCTTCGCACCGGCACCGATAAGAACGTTATCGCCTATCGTCGGGTGTCTCTTTGAACCCTTGACTCTTCCTCTTCCACCGAGAGTTACTCCGTGATAGATGGTACAGTTGTCACCTATCACAGCGGTCTCGCCGATTACTATTCCCATTCCGTGGTCGATAAAAAGCCCCTCGCCTATGGTAGCTCCGGGGTGAATTTCAATTCCTGTTCTGTGTCTTGCGTGCTGGGAATTCCAGCGTGCAAGAAAATAAAGCTTGTGCTTGTAAAGGAAGTGACTGACTCTGTGATAAACAAGCGCATGAAAACCCGAATACAGAAAAATAACGCTTGCAGTATTCCTGCAGGCGGGGTCTCTCATCGCTATCTGTCTGGCATCGTTAAGTAAACCCATGACTCCTACTTTCCATCCAACGTCGCATAAAAAGGCCTGATTAGAGTGAACCCCGCTTGACCCCTCGAAATCTCAAGGGCGGTACCCTGCAACCGCTTTCAACCTTCCAACTTAAAAGGCCTGATCTACGCCGGCTGACTCCGGGTTCCATTTAACGTCATGTAGGTTCAATGTAGAGCCCACCCACCTCAGGTTGCTTATATTATATATAAAACGCGTAAATAATTCCACCGGCCACCGAACAGTCAGTAAGGCTCGCAGTTAAGCACTGCCCTGTTACCGCAGACGGCAACACAGAGAATCTTTGAAACCCCTCTGTTTTTAAGTGTTGTTGCAGCTTCGTGAAGCGTATTACCGGTGGTCGCCACGTCGTCGAGAATGATTACATTCGTCCCCTCAAAATCAAAATCTTCACTCGCGTCAAACGCACCGCTTACGTTGGTGCTTCTTTGAAAACTGTCAGTAATCTCGGTCTGTCTTAAAGTGTCCCGGTTTCTTGTAAGAAGATTCTCCAGCATCGGAACACCTGCGATTCTTGATACCTCTTGTGCAATAAGAGCTGCCTGATTGTATCCTCTTTCCTTGAATCTTTTATCTGACAACGGTATCGGCACAATGACGTCCGCTGTAATCCCATCTCTCTTCATAAGTCTGCCGAGAAGGATTCCCATGAAAGATGCAAGTTCGGGCTTGGACTTAAATTTTACACGCGGCACCGCCTTTTCGAAAAAGCCCTTGTAAGTGTAAGGCATATACAGCGCAAGCCCCGCGCAGGGGTCGCCCGTAAAGGGTTCAGACAGGCACGGAAAGAAACGCTTGTCGGAGGGCTGCGGTATTATTTCCGACAGGCAGTTAAAACAGATATGAAAGCCGGACGGGACCGGGAAGGAAATCTTGCCGTCCGCATCCGGAAAAGCCCCGCAGACAGAGCATCCGGCAGGCAGTATTGTATCCACAACTTCTCTTAAAAATCTCACGCGGGATGCCTTCCCTCAACAATCTTAAGAAAATCCCCAAGCGACGTATCTCTCTTGAAATCACCGCTCGATGAAAGCATCTTCTCAAGCCGGTTTCCGGAATTTATCAGTATTACTTTCTTCCTTCCGCGAGTCACTGCAGTATACAAAATTCTTCTGTTTGAAAGCATCATATTCATCATTCCCAGAACAATCACGACGCAGTCGAATTCACACCCCTGAGCCTTATGAACCGTCACGGCATACGCAAGTTCGATGTCCGATAGAAGCTTCTTGTCATACCCTATACGCCTGTCTCCGTCGAAAATAATATCCGTCTTCGCCGTAAGAATATCGAAGTCACCGACAGTACCGAGTTCACCGTTAAAAACGCCGCGTGCAACGCTTCCTTCAGTCGGATCATAGTATTCGATTGAATAGTTGTTTCTGATTTGCATTACGATGTCGCCTTTGTAGAGTTCAAGTCCTTCTCTTACCCTCATCGGCTCACCGTCTGTGTTGTGTTCTTTCTGCAATGTTATGTTAAGAAGTTCCGTGCCCAGAATTCCTCTTCTCGTGGGGCATAAAATTGCAACATCGCTGTCACTTCTTTTCTTGGAAATATCGGTTATGACAGGCAAAGCTTCGCTATCGGAATTTGTGCTAATAATCTCGAAGTCAGGCCCCGTCAAAGGCATCTGACCGTTTAATATTCTCGTGGCATTGGAAGCAATCAGTCCTTCATCTTCCTGTCTGAAAATATGCTCGAGTTTTACACACGGGATTGAGCTGCACGAAAGCAAATCAGAGAGAATATTTCCGGCACCCACAGACGGCAGCTGATCAGGGTCTCCCACAAGTATCAGGGACGCTCCCGGGCGCATGGCATCAAGCAAAGCCTTAAACAAAAACATATCAATCATCGACGCTTCATCCGCAACTATAACGCGTGCTTCCAAAGGATTTGATCTGTTTCTGCCGAAGAGGACGCCTTCCTCCCCTTCATCGTCATCGGATGCACTCATCTCGAGAAGTCTGTGTATCGTTGACGCATGAACGCCCGACGCTTCAGATAGTCTCTTGGCAGCTCTCCCGGTAGGCGCACAAAATTCAAAACTTATGCCTTCGGTCTTAAAGTGTGATGCAAGAATCGAGGTGATGGTTGTCTTGCCTGTTCCCGGACCTCCTGTAATGATTGCAATGGGAGAAAACATGCTTATGTAAATTGCCTGCTCCTGCAATTCGTTAAGCGTAATTCCCCGGTCGTTTCCCATCCTCCTTATGAGCTTTAAAGTTTCATTCTCATCGGGCATTTTAACCTTCGCCTCGAGAAAAGCTTCAATTTCTTTTTTGATTGCCGCTTCGGTTCCGAAATATTCACGCAGAGCTATACGTGCATCAGGGTCTTCTATATCGCACCCCATGCACTTGTTGTCGCTGAACTTATAGATGGTGATGAATTTATCGTCTGCCGCTCCCTTAGCAGCTTCGTCAAAGCTCGAATCAAGCTGCTCCGGTGTTATATCAGCCATCTTACCGTTAAAGAGAATCGAGACAGATGATGCCTTAATCTTATCCCGCTTAAAATATGTGTTTCCGGACTGTGCCGAAAGCTGCTTCACGCTTTCATAAACCGCACCGGAAAAACGCTTTAAATCAAGCACTTCATCATGGTACTTCGAGTAAATTTCATCGCATACACCAAATGCAATACCGGGAATCCTCAAAAGACAGAAAGGATTGTCTTCAACTTTCTTTTTTGAATCTTCTCCGAAAGCGTCGTAAACGTGCTCCGCCTGAGTTTTGGAAAGACCTTCCTTGCGAAGATATAAAAGAGTTTCAAGTATGCCTTTATTTTCCTCTATCTCGCGCGAAAATTTCAGTGCCTTCTTCGAGGTAAGTCCCGTTGTCTGCGAAGCTACTTTCTGAGGGTCACTCATTAGTTCATCGAGGACCTTTCCGCCGAAGTTTTGTGCGAGCGTTTCCGCGAGCTTTTCGCCTACGCCGTCAAAGGTGTCGCGAAGAAACGACGCGATTCTTTTAATGTCAGTTTCCTCGCCTTTTATGAGCACAATTGATGTTGCTGAAAGCTGCGGCTGCCCCTGATAGCTCGTGACTCGTCCGCTTACCTTGTAAGACAACCCCGCACACACTTCACTGTCAGAGTTTCCCTTGACGGAGAAACCTTCACGGCATGCAAATATAAAGAAATTTCCCTTGGAGAAAATTACACGTGAGACAGTTACTTCAAACTCTGAAATATCGCTCCCGATATCGTCTGAAGTTAATACCGGTCCCGCTTCACTTTGTCCGCGGGCACTCATGTCAGACTTCTTCTAAGGCTTTCTTAATCTCCTCAACCTTATCAAGTCGCTCCCATGTGATATCTTCCTCACTGCGTCCGAAATGTCCGTACGCAGCAGTCTTCTTGTATATAGGTCTTCTGAGATTAAGATTCTTAATTATCGCAGACGGACGAAGGTCATAAACCTTATTTACCGCCGCTGACAGCTTCTCGTCTGTACATGTGCCCGTACCGAAAGTATCAATCATAACCGATACGGGATGTGCCACACCGATAGCGTAAGCAAGCTGCACCTCACACTCCGATGCAAGTCCTGCAGCGACGATATTCTTCGCGATATGGCGGGCAGCATAAGCAGCACTTCTGTCAACCTTGGTAGGATCCTTGCCCGAGAAGCATCCACCGCCGTGACGGCCGAATCCGCCGTAAGTATCAACTATAATCTTTCTTCCCGTAAGTCCCGTGTCTCCCGCAGGACCACCGATAACAAATCTTCCCGTAGGATTCACGAAAATCTTTGTTTCCGAATCCATCAAATCGGCCGGAATAACCGCCTTTATTACATTCTCGATAACAAACTCACGAATTTCCTCTGTACTGACAGAATCCTTATGCTGAGTTGAAATAACTATGGTGTCAATTCTCTTAGCCACAGGACCGTCATACTCAACGGTAACCTGGCTCTTGCCGTCAGGTCTCAAGAAGCTCTCGGGGTCTGCCTTTCTTACCTCGGCAAGCTTCTTCGTAAGCTTATGAGCAAGAGATATGGGAAGTGGCATATACTCAGGCGTATCGTTACATGCATATCCGAACATCATTCCCTGATCACCGGCACCGGTATCGAGCTGACCGTCTCCGCGGGTCTCGAACGCATCGTTTACACCCTGAGCAATGTCAGGAGACTGCTCGTCAATTGATGTAAGCACCGCACAGGTCTTGTAGTCAAATCCTACGTCACTTCCGTCGTAGCCGATTTCTTTTATTGTGTTTCTTGCAACAGACGGAATGTCAACATATGCAGAGGTTGATATCTCGCCTGCCACCATAACCATTCCCGTAGCCGCGAAAGTCTCACATGCAACACGTGCATCCGGGTCATTCTCAAGTATCGCATCAAGCACCGCATCCGAAATCTGATCGCAAACCTTATCGGGATGTCCTTCGGTAACGGATTCGGATGTGAAAAGCCATTTTCCCTGTTGTTTCTTCATATGTTAATACCACCTTGGTTTGTTTGCTTTTGTGACTTTAAATTCTAGCATTTGCAATGTTAAAGCTCAATACCGGGCCTTGTCGTTTTTTGTCGTTTTTTGTAGTCATTTTGTAGGTGAATTCCGATTAATGCCTGCGTAAAATATTTGCATCCGGCGGAAATAACGAAAGGAATAAGGGTTATGGCATTCGGAATTATCATCTGTGAACAGGATGAGTATCTTTGCTCACTTATCAAAGAGAGATTAACTTACAAGTTTCCTGAAGCATATATAAAAGGGATGAGCGACAGAGACATCAGAAGCGGTCTTGAGTTTGTAAGTAAGATTTTTGTTTTTTATAACGACAAGGAATTCCCGGGAGAGTCAATAAAGCCCGACTTCGAGTGTGAGATACACCCTCTGTTTTCGGATGACGGCAAAGGCCACGGAATTATAGATATAAACAAGCTTTCAAGCATTATCAATTCAGCTTCTTTTGAATCCGGAGAAGACAAAATTTTCTACAGAGGCGACAGATTAAAGCTTCTTGTTTCCTTTGCTTATATAGACGAGAGAGAAAGGTTTATAACAAGCGCCATGCCGCCTTCGTCATTTGACTCTATGCATCCGATAAGAATTGATCTCATGAGCGGCATGCGAATGGCAAGGTCTTACTCATCTTCTTCAGGGGCCGGATCTCTTACAGGACTTTTAAATTCCGTGAGTTCCAAGAGTTTTACTCCTGAATCCATCATGCGCTACTTAGGGCCTGACATCGGCGGATTCTTATCTCCCGGAATGCCCGACAGTGCCGATGATGTTTTCGATATAGGTATAAATTCATGTCTTTGTCTTATGGATAACCTTAAGAAGCTATGTGCTTCCGAGAATGCAGGCGTATTGGTTGTCGCGGAAGGATGGCGTCTGAGTGAACTTACACAGCTTGTGCCTTACCCCGACTCACTTCATATCCTGCTGCCGGCACGAATGTGCACCGAAGACACAGGTATGACCCGCGAGCTCGGAATTTTAAGGAGAGCCCTGCCTCCTTCTTCAAACATGACCGTTCACTACTGCGAAGACTTCAGAGAAAAGGAACACTATGAAGCAATCAGAATTTGATACAAGCGAGATCAAAGAGAAGCTCATTTACTATGTTTTAAGCGTACTTCGGACAGAATCCGAGCCATCCGACGGCAGACTCAAGGAAATAATTTCCGAGGTCATAAGTATCGACGCCAAATCCGCGAACTTAAGCCTTGAAGATAAGAGAAATCTTGCCCAGAGCGTCTTTAACAGCCTGAGAAGACTTGATGTTATCGAGCCTTTGATGGAAGACCCTGAAGTTACCGAGATAATGGTAAACGGTCCCGATCGGATTTTTTATGAGAAAGCCGGCAAGCTTTATAAGTCTGATATCAGGTTTAAAGATGCCTCGTCTCTCACAACGGTAATCTCATGTTTCTTTGCCAACCGCAACAGACCGTTAAACGAAGCAAATCCCATATCGGACTTAAGGCTTCCCGACGGCTCGAGAGCCAACTGTGTCCTGCCACCCGTTGCACCTGACGGTCCTATCGTTACCATACGTAAATTCACAGGTATATCGCATGACATAGTAACGCTCATAAGGCAGGGTTTCATAAGCGAAGAAGCTGCCAGATTTCTGTGTGACTGCGTTAGGAACAAGAAGACAATATTTCTATGCGGAGGAACCGGAAGCGGTAAAACGACATTTCTGAACACTCTCTCATCATTCATACCGTCTGACGAACGTGTTGTTACGATAGAAGATTCGGCCGAGCTTAATCTTCAAGGTATAGATAATCTCGTTCGAATGGAAGCAAGGCTTCCCGGACCCGACGGCAGCGGTGAGGTTAACATCGGCATGATGATCAGAGCGGCTCTTCGTATGCGTCCCGACAGAATTATCGTAGGCGAGGTTCGAGGAAGTGAGAGTGCCGATATGATGCACGCACTTAACACAGGTCACAGAGGAAGTCTTTCCACGGGTCACGCGAATTCCTGTCTTGAGATGCTTGAGCGACTCACGGGAATGGTCATGGCCGGATCCTCACTCCCCTACGATGCGATTATGACTCAGCTGTCTATGGGAATAGACATCATGATTCATATAACAAGAAACAGAAACGGCAAAAGATACGTCGACGAGATAAGCATGGTTCTGCCTTCCCAGGGCAGAGAATTCAAGCTTCAGAAATTATTCATTAACAACGGAGGTGACAGGTGTGAAAGAATCTGCGATAACGATGTCCTCAGCAGTGCAAGTCAATACGAAGGATAACGCCGATTTACTCAGAAGTTATCTTATAAAGCATCTGTGGGCGTACCCTCTGTTTTTTATAATTTTGTATTCGATTTCTTCATTTTACATAAACTCTGTTGCACCGAGAGTAATAGTATCTTTGCTGCTCGGATTTTTTCCATGGAAAGAGTCCATGACAAAACTTTATTCCGGAAATTATAAACATATGAGAACCCAGCTCTTGATTTTGCTTCAGGTATTAACAACATCTGTAAGCAGCGGATATTCGATAGAGAAATCTCTGACACTTGTAAGGCCGGTAATGGAGCACTCCTTCGGTTCAAAGAGCGCACTGGTCAAGCCTCTAATCACACTTGAAAACAATATCAAAGTGCACATGAGTATTGAGAAAGCTTTGGATATTTTCTCGAAGGAAATCAATTTCCCCGAGACCATACCGATTTTTCATGCTTTGTCGATATCATCACATATAGGAAATAACTCTCTTGCCATCTTAAGATCAAGCTGTCAGATGCTTTCGGAAATGAACGCTGTACAGTCCGAGATTGCGGCGCAGAACGCAGGTAAAAATGCCGAAGCTGTCATGCTTTGTATAATGCCGTTTGCAATTACAGCGGCTCTCGATCGGATGGGTGGAGGATATTTACAGGTAGCAAGAAATTCGAACATAGGATCGGTTATTCTCGGCGCGGCATTTGCCGTGGCAATAATTGCCTCTGCCCTTCTGTTCAGATTTATGGCACACTCTCAGGGCAAGATTAAGAACAATTATCCCGGCGCCGATACGGCTCCGGATAACAGCAATCTGCCTCTTACCAAGTTTCTTCATAAGATTATGCCATCTGGTTTCATTGCCTCGAGGCACGAACTTTTTAACGAACTTTCGGTAAATCCTCAGCTTGCTTATGAGAAGTACTTGAGACGTCAGATAATAACATGCAGTATCTGCGCTTTGCTGTCGTTTGCGGTTTTAAAAGCGACCGGCACTAATCTTATTTTCTGTCCTGCATTTACCACGGCTGTGGCAGTCTTCGGAGCATATGACGTTCGTAAAAACGCAGAACTTAGAAGAGAAAATCTCATGCATGACATCCCGCTGTTTTTGTGTCTGATGTACACGCTTCTCGAGGCAGGTCTTCAGCTACCCAAGTCAGTCGAAGTATGCTCATATGCATTTAAAGACAGCAGCGGTCTGTCTGAAGAAATACGTAATTTAAAAGCTATGATGCTCTCCGGTATATCTGCTTCTGATGCGGTAGAAAGATTATCTCTGCGAATACAAATTCCGGAAGCACAGTCTGCGCTTTTACTCGTTGCAAGATATGGAAGACTTGGAACATCAGAGGTTTTGGGTCTTCTTAATCTGCAGGCATCCGCATGCTGGAACCTCTGCCGCAATGCAGCCCGCAAAAAGCAGGAGCGTGAAGCTTTGGGTCTGTTATTTCCAATGACTCTCGACTTTGTATGTGTTTTGATGGTTGCCACAACACCGGCTTTAATTTCATTGGGTATATAAATATTTTTCAAGGAGGATAGGGATATGCGTAAAACAAGCGTTAAAAACAAACGTGGCATGGGCACCGTGGAGATTGTAATTATCATTGCAGTGCTTGTCGCTCTTGCTCTTGTATTCAGAGAAGGTCTCATGAAATATGCGGGCAACGTCATGAATTATGTCTTTGACGAAGGCAAAATCACAGGTGCGTTTAGCTAAAACTAAAGTATTTAACGCACAAACAACAAATAACTAATTCACAAAGGTCAAAAAACTATGGAAATAAGGAAAGGTCCCTTCGGACATTTTGCAGTTGAGAGTACGGGAAGCAGTGACTTTGTATTTAATTATGCCCGTGAAATTATCGCAGAAAACATTCCGGGTCATTTGCTGCCCGTATACATTAACCGGTCCCCGGATTCTTTGGAGCTCAGCTTCGATTTTTCAGGATTGAGGCCCCTTAATAATTGTTTATTCCCTAAGGATTTAAAATCCGTAAATCGCTTCAGAGAAGCCATCGGGGACCTTTTCCTTAGCTTTTGTTCTTTGCCGGACTTTCTTTTAAGTCCGGGCAACCTGGTTCTTGATCCGAATTACATGTTCACAACGGATGAACTTGATTGTATTTATGTTTGTTTAAAGCCTGTCAAAACCGAAGAAAATTCACTTGTCCTATCTTCAATCGAGAAAGCGGGATTCAAAAAATTCCTGACAGAACTCATACCTTCGGGAATTATCAGCAGTGAAGATTTGGATGCTTTAACTTATGCGGCTCAAAAAAATGATGAAGCACTATTCAGAAAGCATGCGGAAGAATTAAAGAAACCCAAGACGCAGGAGGTAAAATCTTCCGGACTCATCAAAAGTCCCGAATTTAAGCTCTCGGCTTCAGCTTGTCTTCTGAGTTTGTCTGTAACAATGTTAAACATAACAATTCCGGGGGTTTTGCTTATGTTTGCATCTGCTGTTTTTCTGATAAAAGCCATTAAACAAACCGCTCCCAAAGACGATATCAAGGCCAAAATCAGGAAAGCGGACGAAGCAAAAATCGAGATGCTTTTCGGAGACGAAGAAGAAAATCCGGAGGCAATGGGGGTACTGGTTCTGTCAAGTACAAACAGAAACGGAGAAATCGAAAGGAAGTCAGTTTACACTCAAAAGGCCTGCTTAGGATCGGATAGATTCCTGTGTGATATTTTTGTGCCGGACAAAGGAATTTCACCGATTCATGCAGAATTCAAAAAGTCCGGGCATATCTTTTATGTCTCGGATTTATCGGATGACAATGAGACTTACCTCGATAACATAAGGCTTAATCCCGGAAGAGATTTTGAGATAAAGAACGGTCAGGTGCTGTTATGCGGAAAAAGAGAATTCAAAATAGAAATAGTATGATTATTCCTCGTCTTCCCAACCATATTCACGGACAAGGATTGCAATACGCTCTTTCTTGTGGTCTGAACCGTAAAGTTCAAGCAAACGCCTTCTGGCTTTCGCACGCTCTATGCTCTGCTCGTTCTCCTTGATATAGACTTCTCGTGCAGTCTTATCTTCAATCTCATCGGCTTTGGCAAGAGCGGCAGCCGCTTCTGAATAAGACTTACATGTGCGTCTGGGGCTTAAATCATCGGGAAGCTCGGCAGCATTGCAAACGACCAGGACGTGCGTCTCATCGACCTCACAGAAACCCTCGGAAACCGTAAAATGTGTTGTCTGATTATCTATTATGAAGTGAGCAATTCCGGGCTTTAAAGCAACAATCAACGGAACATGTCCGGGCATAAAGCCAATCTGACCGTCCAAAGTCGGAACGACAACGGAATTCACACGGCCCTCATAGAAGGTCTTGTAAGGTGTAACGACCGTAAGTTTTGTAGTATTTTCCGAAGCCATAAGACTTACTGTCCGCCGTCCGCTTTATAGGCCTTGTAAACATCGTCGATGTCGCCCTTCATGAAGAAGTACTGCTCGGGAATGTGATCCAAGGAACCTGCCAGAATCTCGCCGAAAGCCTTTATTGTCTGATCCACAGGCACGTATCTCGGAGCATATCCGGTGGAGTCTGCAGTAACGAAGAAGGGTTGTGATAAGTACTTCTGAATCTTTCGGGCACGGGTAACCATCTGTCTGTCATCTTCAGAGAGCTCTTCCATACCGAGAATTGCAATGATGTCCTGAAGTTCTTTGTATCTTTGCAAAATCTCCTGCACTTTGCGTGCAACATGATAGTGCTCGGAACCAAGAACTTCTTCGCTCAGGATTCTCGAAGAAGATTCGAGCGGATCCACGGCAGGATATATACCGAGCTCAACAACGGACCTTGACAATACTATATTTGCATCAAGATGTGAGAAGGTTGTCGCCGGAGCCGGATCAGTTATATCATCAGCAGGAACGTAAACGGCCTGAATGGAAGTAATGGAGCCGTTCTTCGTGGATGTGATTCTCTCCTCGAGTTCACCGACCTCGTTTGCCAAAGTAGGCTGATAGCCTACGGCTGAAGGAATTCGACCGAGCAAAGCGGATACCTCAGATCCTGCCTGAACAAATCTGTAGATATTATCGATAAAAAGAAGTACATCCTTCTTTTTTGCATCACGCAGGTATTCGGCCATTGTAAGACCCGTAAGCGGAACTCTCATTCTCGCACCGCTTGTCTCATTCATCTGACCGAAGACCATTATCGTCTTATCCAAAACACCGGACGCTTTCATCTCGCCCCACAAATCGTTACCCTCACGGGAGCGCTCACCGACACCGGTAAATACGGAATATCCACCGTGCTCGGATGCGATGTTTCTAATGAGCTCGAGAATAAGTACCGTCTTACCTACACCGGCGCCTCCGAACAAACCAATTTTTCCGCCTCTCGAGAAAGGTACGAGCAAGTCGATAACCTTGATTCCTGTCTCAAGCATCTGAGCCTGCGGATACTGCTCAGTGTAAGAAGGAGCCGCTCGGTGGATAGGCATCAGAGCCTCCGGATTTACTTCTCCTCCGCCATCTATCGGGCGTCCCAAAACATCAAAGAGTCTTCCCATGATGTTCTCTCCCACAGGGACCTTAAAAGATCCTCCCTGGGATACTGCCTTAAGACCTCTCATCAGACCCTCGGTAGCGTTAAAGGAAACACACCTAACAACGCCGCGGCCTCTCTGTTGCAATACCTCGGCAAACACGTCGGCATCACTTTCGGTGCCGTCCTGATTAACAATTATTCTTACACCGTCGTTAATTCTGGGCGTTGTCCCTGCCTTGAATTCACAGTCTATTACCGGTCCTATTATCTGTACTACTCTGCCTTCTGCCATAGCTTCAAGCTCCTTTTAACTCCTACAAATTATCAACCTGGTTTGCACCGTTAATTATCTCTGTAAGCTCATTTGTTATCTTCGATTGTCTCGCGCGGTTAAGCTCAAGTTCCAGACTCTTAAGCATATCCTCCGCACTGTTCGTGGCATTATCCATTGCCTGGTATCTTGCAGTCTGCTCACTGGCGTAAGCATCGGTCATGGCACCGTAAACCATAGCCGTCATATACGTGTCAATAAAGAAGCTGAACACTTCATTGACATTCGGATAATACTCTATCTGTGCGCCTTCCTTGAGGTCATCCGCATCAACATAGTCCTTTAAAACCTCATCAATCGACTTTAAATCAACAGGTGCAAGTCTTAAAATCTCGGGACTCATGTTCAAAGCCGACTCCATATGCGTATACACCAGATACACAAGATCGAAGCCCTCGATAAGAAACTTCTGCTTGATTATCGAGACTACCTTCTGAGCCTGGAAAAACGTAGGCTCGGATATGGGGAAAGAAAAGGTCTCGTCCACGTTGTAGCCCAGATGAATAAGTTTTTCGCGAGCAAGACGCCCGAAAACATACATCTTGTACTCAGTCGCGATTCCCTTGTTTTTGTTCTCGAGAATCTTCTTTTGAACATGCCCTTCGCAGTCCTTGACGATGTTGTTGTTATAAGCACCGGCAAGTCCCTGGTCTCCACTCAAAACAAAGTACGCAATTTTCCACGTCTGTCCTTCAGTCTTCTGCTCAAGCTCAAAGAACGGATTATCAATCTTCTCTGTGTTGCGTCTTATGTCACGCATGCTGTCTGCACAATGCGCAAAGAAAGGATACATGGAAGATCTTAATACTTCCGACCTTCTTCTCTTGGCCGCGCTGACGAGCTGCATCGCACCTGTCATTTGTCCGATGCTCTCTATGCTCTTTATCCTTTTCTTTACAGCGTTAAGATTCTCCATCAGTCTTCTTCTTTGTATCGATCATTCTCACTCACAAAGATTTCATGGTACTCTTTCTCGTACTCATCAATCTTCTCTGCGGTGGAGTCCTCGAATTTACCGCTCGAGGAAATCTCAGTCAGAATATCGCGGCGTGCAGTCTTGAGGCGATCCATGAAAGAATCGAGGTAACGCTTGATATCGCTCTTCTCAAGGAAGTTAAGCTTATCGGTCGTTGCAAGATAAAGCATTACGACCTGCTCTTCCATAGACAGGGGTGAATACTGTTCCTGCTTGAGAACTTCATTCATTACAACGCCTCGCTTAAGCTGAAGCTGAGTATTCTCATCAAGGTCCGATCCGAACTGCGCAAAAGCCGCCATCTCACGGGCCTGGGCAAGTGCGATACGAAGCGGGCCTCCGACCTTTTTAGTAGCCTTGGTCTGAGCCGCACCGCCAACACGCGATACCGACAATCCCACGTTAATTGCGGGACGCTGCCCCGAAAAGAACAGTTCCGGCGAGAGATAAATCTGACCGTCGGTAATTGAGATTACGTTGGTCGGAATGTATGCAGAAATATCATCTCCCAAAGTCTCAATTATTGGTAGTGCCGTCATCGAACCTCCGCCCTTCTCATCGGACAGCTTCGCAGATCTCTCAAGAAGTCTCGAATGCAGATAGAAGACATCACCAGGATAAGCTTCTCTTCCCGGAGGTCTTCTAAGAAGCAATGAAATTGCTCTGTACGCCTGGGCGTGCTTACTTAAATCATCGTAAATAATAAGTACGTCCTTGCCGTCGTACATGAATTCCTCACCCATAGCACAGCCTGCGAAAGGTGCTATGTACTGCAAAGATGCGGAATCCGACGCCGATGCGGCAACAATAATCGTGTAATCGAGGGCACCGTACTTCTCGAGTGTATTTACCGTATTAACAATCGTGCTCATCTTCTGGCCGATTGCAACATAAATACAAACGGTATCCTTACCCTTCTGATTGATTATCGTATCAACGGCAATAGCGGTCTTACCCGTCTGTCTGTCGCCGATAATGAGCTCTCTTTGACCTCTTCCGATAGGAGTCATCGCATCGATAGCGGTAATACCTGTAGCCATTGGTTTATTTACCGGTGATCTGTCAACAATTGAAGGAGCCTTCGACTCAACGGGACGTGTTTTTATGTAACGTACGATACCCTTGCCGTCAATCGGATGACCCAGGGGATCCACAACTCTTCCCAAAAGTCCGACACCCACCGGCACGGACAAGGTTGTTCTTGTTCTGGTGCAAACGGAGCCTTCAACCACATCGTCCGTACCTGACAGGAGAACGACACCAACGGCATCCTTCTCGAGGTTTAAGGCAAGACCGAATCCGCCTCCCGAGAAAGTCACAAGCTCCGAGAGCATGCAGTGCTCGAGTCCCGATACCATCGCAACGCCGTCGCTTACGCTCATAACGATACCGACTTCCTCAACGTTATCAACGCTTTCGAAAGCCTCGTCAAGCCTCTTGTTTAAGGCTTCGCCGGTCAGTGCACCGATTTCTGCACTGTCAAGACTTGTGGCCGGAGACTCGGAGAAAGACTTGATTGCCTCTTCAATGTCTTTTTTTATTTTATTGGGACTGAAAGTCACATCATCGTCAAGTCGGTCATCTAGATTACGCGAACGCTTGGCATGAGTCGACAGACGCTCGAGCTGACCCTTGACACTGTAATCGTATCTGGTTCCTCTCGTGTAGATTACGAAGCCTCCGATTAATGACTCGTCGACATCGAACTCCAGTTCATACTGAGAGAAGCCGTTCTTCGCCGCAAAGGTGTCCGCTATCCTTGAAATCTCAATTTCGGACATGTCGCCCGCGGCAACAACCCTTATAAGCAGCGGTCTACTCGCCAAGTTTATCCACCTCTTCCTCAAGAATTTCCTCTGTGTGTCTGTTCGCGAGAGTCTTCAGTTTATCGTGATCAACAATATCGCCGATTATTCTTCCGGCAACTGCCACAGAGAGATCGGAAATCTCATCTTTCATCTCCTCAAGGGCAACTTTCTTCATACGAACAACGTCCTCGGAAGCTCTCGAAAGCATCTCGTTCGCCTCGGTCTCGGCCTTCTTACGAGTAAGATCGGACTGACTTGCGGCATCACGCTTAGCTTCCTCCAAAATCTCGTTTGCCTGCTTTCTCGCCTCATCTATCGCAGCTTTGGACTGTGCGGCATTTTCGGCCGCCTCCTGCTTAGACTTCTCGGCATCATCAAGAGACGCCTTGATTTGCTCCTCACGTGTCTCTATCACCTTCATTATTTTTTTGAAAACAGCTTTCTTAATAATGAAGTACGCGACAGCCACATTAATAATGGTTATCAGGATCGTAGCGGCATAACCGCCCATCTGGTCGGCCGAGAACAGAGATGACTCGGCCTCCAGCATAACGGGATACAAAAAGTTCATCTTAACGCCTCTCTTGTCAGCTTACTGTAAAGATTAAAAGCAGTGCTACAACGAGTGAATAAATACAAACAGACTCGATAAATACGATTGAGATAAGAAGTAATGTCTGTATCTTGGAGAAAATCTCAGGCTGCCGAGCACCTGCATCGAAAGCGTGGGATGCGGCGTTACCCATGGCAAGTGCCGAACCCAATGCACCCATACCGATTGCAATACCTGCTGCCAGAACCGCAACCGCTCTGGGCTCGATTGAACTCGTCGTATCGAGAGCCATCATAGCAAAATTCATTAAATCCATAATTAACCTCCGTTATATCAGGCTGCAGCAGTTGCAGTCGTATTTGTTTCGTTAGTTTCTTTGGCCTTCTTGACTTTCTTGGCCTTCTTCTGTTTCTTAAACTTCTCGGGGTGCTCGTTGTACTCGTGACCGACCTCCACAATCTCTCCTATGTAGTAAATCGTGAGATAAGTAAATACAACAGCCTGCAAAATCGCATCCGCCAAATCAAACCACAGGCTCAAAATTCCCGGAACAATTATCGGAATAACAATATGGATGAACTCCATGAATACGAATCCTCCGAAAATGTTACCGAAAAGTCTTAGCGCCAGTGAACATGGCTTTATACACATATCAAGAATCTTAAACGGCAGAAGAAAGGGAATAGGACTTGTAAGACTTGCCCAGAAGCCCTTGAAACCCACAAATCTGATTGATACGTATATAACATAAAAAATCGCCACCAGCGCCATTCCTATGGGAAAGCCTATGTTTTTTGCCGGAGGTGCTACCCCGAACAATGAGATACAGTTGCACCCTGTGATAACTATGCAAATTGTGGCAATCATGGGAGCAATGTGTTTTGCTTCCTTACGATTGAGGCCGAAGCCTTCTGCGACCGACAGCATCAAACCGATAAGCATCTCGAGAACAGTCTGACCTTTACCGGGGATGAGCTTAGGGGTCTTTATCAGAAGAGTCACCAGAACAATCATTATCGCCACAGAAATCCATGTCACAATAACAGCATCGGTAATTACTACTTTGACATCGCCTATCTCAAAATAGTTCTGCACCTGCATAATCGCTTCGTTAATCTTCTCACCGATGTCGCCGTGATGGAACTTATCCTTGAGCGCTTCTACAAATGCTGTAAAAAACTCAGATAACCAGCTCATTTAAACTACCTTCAGTTCGTTCCGAAAATTCTGTCTCCTGCATCTCCCAGTCCGGGTACGATGTATGAGTGATCGTTAAGTTTCTCATCCTTGGCCGCACAATAAATTCTTACGTCAGGATGATCTTTGTTGATTCTTGCAATTCCCTCGGGAGCTGCAATGAGGCACATGAACTTAATGTTGCTGATGCCCTTCTCCTTTAAATATCCGATTGCAGCCGAAGCAGAACCGCCTGTTGCAAGCATGGGATCGAGAAGGATAACCTCTCTCTCATTTATATCATCAGGAAGCTTGCAGTAATAAGTGTGGGGCTCAACCGTAACAGGATCTCTGTAAAGACCGATGTGACCGACCTTAACGTTCGGGATGAGCTTAACCATGCCGTCAACCATACCGAGACCTGCTCTAAGGATAGGTACGATTGCAATTGACTTTCCGGCAAGAACCTTGGTGTGAGCCATGGCAACCGGGGTCTCGATATCAACCTCCTTCATAGGCAAATCTCTCGTTACCTCATAAGCCATAAGCATCGCAATCTCGGAAACAAGCTCACGAAATTCCTTGGTTCCCGTATTCTTGTCTCTCAGATGTGATACCTTGTGCTGAATCAGCGGGTGATCAAAAACAAATACATTCTCTTCTGCCATAACAAATCTCCTTGTCTCTTTATTTGAAAAGTTCATTTTCCATATCTTTAATCTGGCCGACTCTGACAGCATGTCTCTCCCCTGCGAAATCCTCGTCAAAGAAAGCATCCGTCATCGCAATCGCCAGCGCGGAACCTACAACACGTGCGCCGAAAGCCAAAACATTCGCATCGTTATGCTGTCTGCTCATCCTTGCCATATACTCATTGCTGCAAAGTCCGCAGCGGATACCCTTGTGCTTGTTTACAACAATGGAAATGCCGATTCCGGTACCGCAGATTGCGATTCCTCTGTCGGCTCTGCCTACAGCAACATCGAGTGCAAGCTTGTTGCCGGCATCAACATAGGAATATGGTTCTGTAGAACTCACAGCTCCTCCATCGATAACCTCGAAGCCCTTTTCTTCTAAGTGCTTCTTTATAAGCTGACGCAGCTCGTAGCCTGCGTGATCCGATGCCAGTGAAACTGTCATATATCTCTCCTTATGTGCTTAAATTTCTTTTTACCGGTCGCATAGTCATCAACTATATCACCGTTTCCGTAAAGTTTGTACTTATAAGATACAAGCCCCTCAAGACCCACAGGACCCCTCGCATGAAGCTTACTCGTTGATATCCCGACCTCAGCGCCGAAGCCGTATCTGAATCCGTCGGCAAATCTCGTCGAGCAATTAAGCAGAACGCTTCCGGAATCAACCTTATTCATAAAGTACTCTGCGGCTTTCATATCTGTTGTAATAATCGCATCCGTGTGTCCGGAACCGTAGCGGTTTATGTGGTCAATCGCATCATCAATGGAATCTGTGAACTTCAATGACACCTCATAGTCAAGGTATTCGTGATGCCACTCGGTGACTTCGCTCTCAAAATGAACTTTAACTCCCTTTTCCTCAAGCGCACTGATAAGCCTCGGTACCAGCGTCTTCTCAAGACTTTTGTCAACCAAAATCGTCTCTGTCGCATTACAAACGGATACGTACTGCGTCTTCGCATCGACCGCTACTTTTATCGCTGTATCAGGGTCAGCAGACTTATCAATATATGTATGACAAACACCATCGGCATGTCCCATCACGGGAATCACGGTATTGTTCATAATGTGCTGAACAAAACTGTTCGATCCTCTCGGAATCAGTAAGTCAATATAATCCGAAAGCCCGAGCATCTCACCGACATCATCACGTGTCTCGAGAAGGTTAATCCATCCTTCGGGCATTCCGGCTTTAACGGATGCTTCCCTGATAATCTCGTACAACGTGCGGTTCGTCTCTAAAGCCTCACGTCCTCCCTTAAGGAAAACGCAGTTGCCACTCTTTAAACAAAGAGTCGCTATTTGCACAAGAGCATCGGGCCTCGATTCGAAAATAACCCCGATAACACCAATCGGACACGTAACACGATAAAGCTCGAGTCCGTCATCAAGAGTCGTATGAAGACTAATCTTTCCCACAGGATCTTCAAGGCCTATTAAACTTTCAATTCCTGAAAGTACATCAGAAAGCTTCTTATCATCAAACTTAAGTCGCTTAAGAAGCGGCGCTTCCAGACCTTCTTCTTCGGCTCTCTTAAGATCTGCATTGTTGCTGTCGAAAATCTTTTGCTTGTTTACGGAAAGAGAATTAAAAACCTGTCTTAAGGCTTCGTCCTTGGAAGTCTGATTGAGAAGTGCCATCTTGAAAGATGCCTGCTTCGACTTATCGGCTTTGTTAATCAGTTCAGACATATGCACCGCCTTAAAATCTTCTACAGATTATATCATTCATGTTACAAGTAATTAAGTCGAGTTATAAACATTTTTAATCAAAGATATTTTACTTTTCCGCAATTTTCACGTAGATTTTTGAGTTTTTTCAAACAAAAAATGTTCGTAATGTTCATAACTCTGTCGATAACCTTAAAACAAGCATTTAAATTTTGAATAACCCGCCGAGTGGCTTAATTGTTCACTTTCACCAAATATGACCATAAAATTACAAAACTGTTGCGAGAATATTTCCAATCTCTTTAATGCCCTAAATTACTTGATTCTTCAAAAAACGAACATAAATTGTCAAAGATGATGTCCACGGTAGAAATACACTCAAAAATCAAAAAAAGGTATTGACAGGCGTTTTTTGGTTAAATGTATAATTACACGTATGAAAATCATCCTGACATGCCTGTTCGGACTTGAGAGCTGTGTCCGTGAAAACCTAATAAATGCAGGCTATGAGCGCTCTTTGATCACTGTAAACGACGGTGTCGTAACTTATGATGCCGATAACGATAATTGGGAGATGGACGTCGCCCGTATCAATATGTGGGCGGCCTGCGCCGAGCGTGTTTTCTTTGAAGTCGGGTCCTTCGGAGCGCGTACATTCGAGGAATTGTTTGACGGCACTTCCCGCCTTCCCTGGGATGACTTCATTCCACAAGGCTTTGCATTCATAATTAACGGCTACTCCAGAAAGTCTGACCTCTACGGAATCAGTGCCTGCCAGAGCCTTATAAAGAAGGCTATCGTTAAATCACTCTGCACTAGCCGTGGACTTAAATCCGATTCAATCATATCCGAGGATCCGGACAAAGGAACCGTTAAGATTCAATTCGGAATTGTAAACAATCAGGTATCTATGATGATTGACACCACTGGCGAAGGTCTTCACAAAAGAGGTTATCGTCCTTTAACGCACGAAGCCCCAATCAGAGAATCCCTTGCCAGAGGCATGGTAATGCTCGCGAAGTACCGTCCTTTCGGACGCGAAGCTCTCGCGGATCCCTTTTGCGGTTCCGGCACAATTTTAATCGAAGCAGCCCTTGACGCTTGCCACGTAGCTCCCGGAAGGAATCGTCATTTCTCATATGAAAATCTACCTTACATAGGTGAATACGCTTACAAAAAGGCTCGCGAGGAAGCAATGAGCCTCGAGGATACATCTCCTTTGGACGATTGTTTTTATTTCGGTTCGGATATCGATTCAAAAGCAATTGAATACGCTAAAGAGAATGCAAGGCGTGCGGGGGTCGGTGATTTCATAAAGTTTTCGGTTGCTGATGCGGCGACGAGGACGCCCGAAGCCTTCAAAACCATCACGGGATTTGAAAGAACGCAGGTCATAACCAATCCGCCTTACGGAGGCCGTCTCATGACACCCGAGGAAGCGGACGAGATTTATCGCATGATATCGCGTCTGTATTTAACACGCGAAGGAAAGTGCCGTCCGGGCATGCGTCTGTCGGTTATCTCCCCCGACGATACGTTCGAGATTGCAAGCGGACACAAAGCCGATAAGCGCTACAAGCTTTATAACGGCAATATCAAGTGCCAGCTCAATAACTACTTCCGCCTTAAGTAAATCCCCAAAGTGAATTTTCACTCCTCCAAGGACCCTTTTCGAATGTAGTAAAACATGAATTGCTGCAGTATGCCTGCGGTTCCGGGATACCGTGTCTCGTCGAACTTTCCGCCGTAGTACTTATCCTCAATCCGCTTTATCCACACATCTACCGGGAATCGCCCTGTCCTTGCAAACGAAAAAAGCATTATGCAGTTCGCGACTTTAACGCCGACACCGTACATAGAAGTCAAAGCCTTGTAAAGCTCGTCGTCATCTAAAGAATCAAGTCCTTCATAAGTAAGCTTGCCCGAGTTAAAGTCCTGCGCGGCACGCATAATATAAGGCGTTCTGTACCCTGCGCCTATCCGGTTCAAGTCATCCGCCGTCAATTCAGCAACCCGCGAGGCATCGGGGAACGCATAATATTTCTCTTTCAACGGACTTACAAAAATATCATTCTTAAAAACCTCATCCGGAACCGGGACTTCCCCGCCACACAGGGATGACAGCCTGTCAACACATGTTGTAATCGACGGTATCGATCGTCTCTGCGAGATTATGTAAGATATCACCGTCTCAAAGCACTCCTGCTTTAAGATTCTGATTCCGCTTCCGAACCCCGTCGCTTTAACAAGGAAGTCGTCACCCGGGTCCACAGAACGCGCTATCCCCTCATAATCGCGGCCTAAATCAAAATAGTTATGCCAGATATTATTAAACTCTTCTTCGCCGCAGGAAAACGCGAACACGGACTCACCCAAATCCGCTATCTGCAGGTATTTCCCGCGAGAAACAAGCTCCGTGTGTGTCCCGTCAATCGGCGCGATTCGGAAAGCCTGGCCGCTGAGTGCTATTTTATAAGGATTGAAGAAATTGATTTTTGTCTTGTACATTTTTTATCCGCCTCGGTTATACTATTATAACAATTTAACGGAAAGCGACGTATTTACTATGCTTCTTACAGATATTTACAATCAAAACAAAACGGTTCTGTCATTTGAGATTTTCCCTCCCAAGCGCGAGGAGGAACTTAACAACATCGACGAGACTTTGGGAATGCTGTGCGATCTTCATCCCGACTACATCTCGGTCACGTTCGGCGCAGGCGGATCTTCGAACAACAACAAGACCATCGCCATCTGCAAGAAGATTAAGGAAGAATACCACACGGAGCCTGTCGCTCACCTGACGTGCCTGTCGTACGACAAAGAAGAAATTGACGACTTCTGCCGCGAACTTGAGGCCGCCGGCATCGAAAATGTCCTCGCCTTAAGAGGTGACGTAAATCCGAACGCTCCCGCAAAAGGCGTATTCGCACATGCAAGCGAGCTCATCGAATACATTAAACCCCGCACAAACTTCTGCATAGCGGGTGCATGCTATCCTGAATGTCATCCGGATTCCTCCGATACCGTATCGGACATCAGAAACCTCAAAACAAAGGTCGATGCGGGAGCGGACGTCCTTTTATCGCAGCTTTTCTTTGACAACAAAGATTTCTTCAACATGGTTGAAAACGCCAGAATCGCAGGCATTGACGTGCCTATCACACCGGGCGTGATGCCTTGTCTGTCGGTAAAGTCTATAACCCGTATGGTATCAAGCTGCGGAGCATCTTTCCCCGAGAGATTCCAAAGAATAGTCGACCGCTACGGCGACAACCCGGAGGCCTTTGAAGATGCGGGTCTGGCCTATGCCATAAGTCAGATAATCGATCTTCTCGCAAGCGGCTGCGACGGTATTCATCTTTATACAATGAATAAGCCCTCGGCAGTTAAGAGAATCTGCGAGGGCATCAAAAATCTGGTTTAAATCCGGTTATTCCGTAGGATACAGGCTTACTTTATTACTTCTCACCTGCAGCGGGTTTATACAAAGTCGAATTCTCGAGTGCGAAGATTCTTTCGGTAAGCGTACCCGGAAGAGCCTTGTTCATCTCCTTTTCGAAGATATACATGCGGCTGTCAATCATGTCGAGTTCGTGCAAGACAAATGCCTCGGGTGTCGCGGGTGTTGTAATCGCGCCGTATTCGAGGTTGCCGTGGTGTGATGCAATCATGTGGCGAATCAAACGCACGCGCTCAGGGTCGTAAGCACCCTTCTCTGCCTCTTTGCCGACAATCTCCATGCCTATTACGCTGTGACCGAAGAGTCTGCCGTCAACCGAATACTCGGCGGAGCCCAAAGCGTCCGTGTCGAGTTCATAGAGCTTACCGATGTCGTGAAGCGCCGTGCCGCACACCAAAATCTCGCGGTCCAATGTCCTGTAGATATCACAAACCTTGAAAGCCGTGAGCACCATTCTGAACGTGTGGTACAGCAGACCGCCTCTTATATCGTGATGAATGCTGTGCGCCGCAGAGGACTTAATAAACTCATCCTTCCTGCCGCTTATTATTCTTATGGTGAGCGCCGTGATCGAGTAATCATCCGAAGGCACCGTCTGCGTTGTCAAATCGTACTCACGACCGGAGCTCTTCTTGATACACTCAATGAGCTTAGAGTACATCATATCGATCGGATACGGCGGAGATGCGACAAAGCGCTCGACTGTTGCTTCCTTATCGGGGCAAAGGCCGATGTTCTCGACGGTGAAGTTCTTCTTGTTGTTGTAAAGCTTAACGCCGAAAGTGAGGTCGACCACTTGACCGACATCGACGCCTATCATCTTCATGGAGTCGACCGTCTTGTCAAAGAAATTCGCCTGTATCTTGTCCGTGCCGTCGGTGAACGTGAAATTCACGAACGGCTTGTCCGTCTTGGACACTCTCTCACTCATCTCGAGGACGAGCACCGTGAAGTTATACGTGCTGCCGATCTCCGTGTCGTTAAACTTACCGAAATTCATCTTTACTTCCCTTCTTCTCTTCCCTTGTCAAACGCAGCCTTGTTGCCCGGAATCGTCTGGGGCTTACCCGCAAACGCTTCCTCGATAGCCTTCATCCAGTCTTCCTCCGAAGCTCCGAAAAAGTTCGACAGAGCGCCGAGCATTACGATATTTACCGCCTTAGGATTACCCACATCAAGAGCAAGTCTCTCGGCATCAATGGAAACGATATTCGCGTTATCGCCCGCAGCCTCTTTAAGAGAATCAACAACGCCTTCGGGGTACTTCATCTGCCCCATGAGAACCGGCAAAGACTTAATCTGCTGCGTGTTTACAATCATGGTGCCGCCCTTCTTCAAAAGGTTCGCCCACCTTACGGCCTCGACCTCTTCGAACGAGAGCACAAAGTCCGCTGTTCCTTCCTCTATTACAGGAGAGTACACGGAAGGCGCAATCTTAACGTAAGTTACAACCGATCCGCCTCTCTGGCTCATACCGTGAACCTCGGATACCTTAACGTCGAGACCTAAGTTCATCGCGAGAATTCCCAGGAGCTTTCCGGCAATCAGGGTACCCTGTCCGCCGACACCTGCAAGTACTATTGAAGCATTGATATTGTTATCCATAATTCTTTATTCCTCCGCCTTGCTCAAAGCATCGAAACGGCATACGTTCACGCACAGGCCGCAGTTGTTGCACGATACGGGATCGATAACCGGCATGTGTGTCTCATCCATCGTAAGTGCCGGACACATAATTCTGCCGCAGGCACCGCACTTCTTACACTTATCGTAGTCAACCGATACCTCGATTCCCTTCTTCGCACGTCCGGTGGGAATAAGTGCGCACGGTCTTCTTGCAATTACAACCGAAACCGCCTCGCGTGCGAGTTCTTCCTTGATAACTCTCTCAGACTCGAAAGTATCGACGGGATCAACCACACGGATTGCTTCGGGAAGAACGCCGACGCTCTCGCAGAGCTTTTCGAGGCTTACCTGAGGAGCGGCTTCGAGTCTTATGTTCTTGCCGGTAGACGGGTTCTGCTGGTGGCCCGTCATACCTGTAATGGAGTTGTCAAGAATTACCAGCGTAATCTGGCTGCAGTTATATACAGCGTTCATGAGGTTCGTGATGCCCGAGTGCAGGAAGGTCGAGTCGCCGATGACGGCAACAGTCTTCCTCGAAGCCTCGTGGTCTGTCGCCTTATCAAAGCCGTGAGCCATACCGACGGAAGCGCCCATGCAGATACAAGCATCAACTGCCTGCATAGGAGGAAGCGCGCCCAATGTATAACACCCGATGTCGCCCGTAACGTTAACTTTCAAGCGGCTCAAGGCAAGGAACAGGCCCTTGTGAGGACAGCCCGCACACAAAACCGGAGGTCTTCCGGGAATCTTGGGGAGCTTAGACGAATCAATTGCCTTCTCGGGCAGCGCCTCATCTGTCAGGGCGCTCTTAATCATTCTCGCAGAGTACTCGCCCAGGAGCGTAAAGAGGTTCTTGCCTTCGCACTTAACGCCCATCGCCTTAATCTCGGTCTCAAGGAAAGGATCGAGCTCTTCGACGATGACGAGTCTGTCAACCTTGGATGCAAATTCCTTAATCACGGACTCTGACAGCGGCCATACGAGACCGAGCTTTAACACGCTTGCGTTCGGCATCGCATCCTTAACATACTCGTAAGATGCACCCGCAGTGATAATTCCCAAAGACGTATCGTTGATTTCAATCTTGTGAAGTCCTATGCCTTCAAAATCAGATGCAACATCCGCCTGAATCTTAGCGGTTCTGTCTTCTACAACCACGTGCTTCGGGATAGCGTATGCGGGCATCATGACGTACTTCGCAGCGTCCTTCGTGTATTCCTTAATTGTGATGGGCTTGGGATCTTTAAGCTCAACCACGGATCTCGAGTGCGACACTCTTGTGTGAAGCCTGATGATTACAGGTGTGTCGTACTTCTCGGACAGCTCGAAGGCGTAACTTGTGAAAGCTCTGCACTCCTCGGAATCGGAGGGCTCAAGCATCGGGACCTTGGAGGCTCTGGCGTAGTTTCTGGAGTCCTGTTCGTTCTGTGAAGAATGCATTCCGGGATCGTCTGCCACGCAGAACACGAGACCACCGTTAACACCCGAATAAGATGCTGTGAATAAAGGGTCCGCACAGACATTCATACCCACGTGCTTCATACACGTCATCGCTCTGCCACCCCTGATGGAACAGCCGATTGCAGCCTCGGCTCCGCACTTCTCGTTAGGAGCCCACTCGCAGGAAATCTCGGGATACTTCGCGATTTCCTCTGTTATCTCTGTACTGGGTGTTCCCGGGTAGGACGAAACAAACTTCACTCCCGCCTCGTACGCACCTCTGGCAACAGCCTCGTTGCCCAGCATAATTTTCTTCATAAAGATCTCCTCATAAGCCGTTTATGTATCAAAGGATTATAGCATAATCAGAGTATAGACTCCATCGAATAACGGTACGGACGAAGCCCCATTTTCTCGTAGAATTTGATGGCGCCCTCGTTGCCCTCCCACATGTTGAGCGTAAGGTTATAGCAACCCTGCTCTTTCGCATAATTTTTCACATACTCGAAAAGCTTCTTTCCGACACCCTCGCCCCTGCATTCCTTATCCACACAAAGGTCGTCGATATATAAAGTCTTTATGTCGGTCATTATATTGTTGGCAAGATACTGTTGCATTACGCAGAAAGCATATCCCTTAATCTTGCCGTCCTCGCCTTCATAGACAAACACAGGCCTTAAATCATTTCCGAACAGTGCGGCAAGTTCCAAATCGTTATACTTCCTGCAGCCGCCCTTAAACAAATCGGGTCTTATACTGTGATGAACCTCGAGAACCTGGCTCAAAAGATTATCGACTTCCGGAATGTCTTTCTCTTGTGCGCGTCTTATCATAAGGCGAATCTCCTTTCAAAAAAAATTCCGGAAGTCTTAGTAAGAATTCCGGAATTATCTGGTGCGGCCAACGAGACTTGAACTCGTATGAGGTTAATCACACGCCCCTCAAACGTGCGCGTCTGCCAGTTCCGCCATGGCCGCGTGCCTTCGTCTGTCGACAAATGCAAGAAAGATTATATGGTTAGAATCCGGAACTGTCAAGGCAAATTTTAAGGCACAAAAAATCCGCCCCTTAAGGCGGATTTTTCTCTGGTGAGCCATGGGGGACTCGAACCTCCGACCCACAGCTTAGAAGGCTGTTGCTCTATCCAGCTGAGCTAATGACCCAGATTGGAAAGCCCTTTGTTTGTAAGGCTTTCAGTGGAGCGGGTGATGGGAATCGAACCCACGTGGTCAGCTTGGAAGGCTGAAGTTCTACCATTGAACTACACCCGCATAAAAAACTTGTGCCGTACAAAGCTTAAGTATCATACAACACAAGTTTAAAAATGTCCAATATAAATTTAAAGGTCTTATCTTACAGCGGAGTTGACGACAAATAGGTAGATGAAATGTAGAATCCGTCGACAGTCTTGTACCAGGAAGAATCAGTAACTGCTACTACCGCAACCTGCTGATTTCTTGTCAAAGTACCGACGATATCATACTCCGTCGAAGGTCCCTTTCTTACTCTCAAAAACTCGCCTTCGGATACGGCCGCATACATGATAGCCTGTGAATCAAGCGTCGTCTCGGACCATGTAACCGCTATGTCGCTTGAAGGCAAGGGACCCGAATAAACCGTAAGAGTTGTGGTTGGTGTTGTGGTTGTCTCAACCGGAATCGGTGTGGGGGTCATCTCGGCTAGGAGGGACGCCTCAATCTCTTCATCACTCTTGCCACAGGCGGCAAATGCGCCCATCACAGATACGATGCAGCAGACGGAAACTATCTTCTTCATTCTGGTTTTCATCACTGTAACTTCCTCCGGAAGATAAATTCTGTTTCTATTATATACTTTTTTCACATCTTTAAAATATTTTTATAAGGCAAATTTGTTCCTTCCAGCAAATAAAACGCCTCATGGTCTTCCCACTTTCCGTTTATATGCATGTAAGACACTCTTTTGCCCTCGTAGGTAAACCCGCATCGCCTGATAAGATTAAGTGAACTCTTGTTGTTCGGAAGTATAAAAGCCTCTATCCTGTGCATCTTCATGACATCCATAAGCATCCTGCACGACTCGCTCAAAGCCTCTGTCATGTAGGCCTTATGAGTCTCTGTCTCGTCGAGGTGATACCCCACCGAGCAACTCATCATCCCCCCGTAAGCAAAGTTAAAAAAAGACACTCTTCCGATTATTCGATCAGGTTCGCCCTTCTTCGTAATCCAAAGCGGCACAAGCCTTCCTTCTTCATACTCCTTCGCGTCAAACTTCAGGTAATCTCTCTGCGTCTTCTCAGTAAAGTAGCTGTCCGAGTGCGTCTGCGCCCATTTCCTGTGAAACTCTCTGTTACGCGTAAGATAATCGGCAACCTCACCCGCACGCGATCTTTTAAGAACAGACAGTCTAAGCCGGTCCGTCTCCATCGCGAAAAGCTCATATCCTCTAATCTGATTTTTAACCTCGTACATACCTTAAAGTATCGCACTCGGCGCCTCAAAAATAAACTTGACTTTGTATAGCCTTACAAATATAATCGAAAAGCTGACGGATAGCCGTGGGCGTAATAATATGGTGGGATTAGTTCAGTTGGTTAGAGCGCCAGTTTGTGGCACTGGATATCATGGGTTCGAATCCCATATCCCACCCCACTTTATTCCCTAATGATAGCTTTTCTGTCACTGGGGTGTCGCCAAGGGGTAAGGCACGGGTCTTTGACTCCCGCACTCGTAGGTTCAAATCCTGCCACCCCAGCCACCTGATCCATTAGCTCAGCTGGTAGAGCACTTGACTTTTAATCAAGGGGCCTGGGGTTCAAACCCCCAATGGGTCACCAAAATCAGAGCCCTGAGATCTTACTAAGTCACAGGGCTCTTTTTATTTGCTTTTTCAAACGTATTCTATCTTGAATGTCGTGCCTTTTCCCTCTTCAGAGATAACGGAAATAAATCCGCCCTCAGCCTCTATTATCGACTTGGCCAGAACTAGACCTATGCCGACACCCGAGGATGCTTTTCGGGAGTAGAAGCGCTCGAAGATATGGCTTATCTCCTTCTGCGGTATGCCCGTGCCGTGGTCGGTGACAGCAATCTCGACCGAGATTTTCTTGTCGCGGATTACTATCTCGAGAGGGCTCCCCGAAGGAGAGTGCTCAATCGAATTCTTGATTATGTTAGTCAGGGCCTCCGCCTGCCACTGGCGGTCACAGTTAACACAAGCGTCCTCGTCACCTTCGACTTTAACGGTTACGTCTTTCAAATCCGCAAGTGCGGAAGTATTAACAACAGCGTCGCCGACCAAATCACCGACCCTTACCTGCTGTGCGTTAAAGCTCACTGTCGAAGCCTCAAGCTGGCCGAGTTTTAAAAGAGTGCTCACCATGAAATTCACGTGTCTTATCTCGCGTCTGATGTCGCCGTAAAATTCCTGGCGTTTTTCTTCAGAAAGGTCGGGGTTATCGCTTAAGTTATCAAGCGTTATGGATATAGACGTCAAAGGGGTCTTAATCTGATGAGATATGTCCTCGACAGATTTCTTTAAGACCACGCGGTCGGACTCGGACAGCTCCGCTGCTTCCCGCAGCCGCACGCACATTTTGCGAAGTTCATCTTCGAGAATCGACAGTTCGTCCTCGCGCTCGCCCGTAATGTCGAGCGTGTACTTGCCTTCGTTAATCTCAGTCATAATATTTGTGATCCGCTTAATCTCACGTGAACGCTTAAAATCTCGGACCGCGAAGATTGCCGTAAGAAAAACTATCGCGCCGACTGTCGCCAACTCGGACGGGATGCCCGCGACATAAATAAGTGCCAAGGCAAGAGATGCCGCTAAAGCGCCCGCTGCTATGCACTTGACGTACGGCGCCCTACCTCCCATCGAACCTGTAGCCTATGCCTTTAACCGTTACGATAACGTCATCGCCGAGTTTGTCGCGAAGACGTTTCATGTAAACCGTGACCGTGTTGTCGTTAACATCGTTGCCGGTCCACTCCCAGATTTTATCAATTATGTTGCCGCGGCTTATGACGCGGCCGGAATTATTGCAAAGAAGCGTTAAAAGTTTAAGCTCCAGGCTCGTAAGCGGCACAACCTCTCCGCCTCTTGTGACTTCGGGCTTCTCGGTATCAAAAACCACGTCTCCCGCCGTTATAACCTTGTGAGACCTGCCGAGGATTCTGTTAAGCCTCGCTATCAGCTCCCTCGTCGAAAAGGGTTTGGTCATGTAGTCTTCCGCACCCGCCTCTATGCACTTAACAATATCATCCTCGTCGTCCCTTACCGTCAGGAAAAGCGCAGGAATCCCCGCGGGCTTAATGAGATTCTTATAAACATCAAAACCGTTGCCGTCGGGAAGATTAATATCCAGGACCGCCGCACTATAAGGACCGTCGTTCATGGCCGACTCCGCAGCCTTGCACTCACTCACCCATCTGACATCGAAGCCCTTCTGCGCGAGCGAATACACGAGGCCCTTGGCGATGGATGAATTGTCTTCAAGCAGAAAAATCTTCATGTCTCTATTATAAGCTTAAAAAGTCTCGTTTCTCAGATTCTCTATAATGTTTTGCTTTGCCGAATCTCTCATGGTCACTATTGTGATTGCCACAGTGATAACAGACACCGCGACAAAGCTTATAATAATTTCCTTCCACGGAATCTCAAGCGGCATATATTCGTAGTAATTCATCGCCCATGTAATCGCAAGCACAAAGAACACACCAATCAGGAGCGCCTGCAAATACGCCTTGCCCGCATAGAAAATCCCCTCGAGTGCCATCATTCTCGAAAACTCCCTGTCCGTCATTCCTATGCTTCTAAGCGCCGCGAACTCACGTCTTCTCGATAGCATATTCGCATTTACAGTGTTAAACATATTCGTGATGCCTATTAATGCAACTATACCGATGAAAGCATTAAGCAATACCTGTGCGCCGGTTTCCATGACACTTAAGATATCCTGCTCGATTTGCATATTAAATATATAAGCACTGTAATCGGCTCTCTTACCGACTTCATACAAATCCTGCTCGAGTTCATAAGGCGAATTCGAATCAAAATAAATATCAATCATGTCGTTATTGAGACCGTCCTCTTCACATACCCTTGCATACATCTCATCACTTAAAATCATGACAGGACCACTGGTTTTATCGACACCCACGGGCGATTCGTGAATAACGCCCGTTACCTTTAGGTCGTGCGTGTTATCGACGCCCTTGATATTAAACTCAATCTCATCTCCGGTCTTAACATCAAAGTAATTCGGAACATGTACATTATTAAATCCCAAATATAGTACTCCCGAATTCACAATAACCGCGCCGTCGCTTGCCTCCTGCGGGTCTATGCCGTTCGACTCCAGGATTCTTTGGTATTCATCATCGCCCACTCGGTAAACCCAGATTATCGGGTCTTCTTCGGAAGACGTATAAATCTCCCCCTCATCCGAAAACCCTGTGTATTCGGTTTCTAAATCCAGATATTTATCCGTATATTTTAAATCGCACGTTGCGACCATTGACGAGACTATCGCCATGTCACCTTTATGTTCGACATCTTTAATATTATCCAAAACATCCTGCAAATCAGCGTAGTCCTCGCTGTCTTTATCATAAGCGACGTAGTTTACGTTCCAGGTGTACAAGAGCTCATTTTCGAGCATGTTTATGAAGAGCGACTTCACGAAGCCCGCGATGATAAACAGCGCCACGCACAGAGCTATTGATACTTCGACCGTGCGGTAAAGAGTTTTGTTGCGGACGGAATTCTTCCACGCAAGTACTCCGCCTTCGCCGAAGATTTTTCTTACAAAAGACGGAACACGTGCGCCCACTTTCTTCTTTGTAACCGGCACCTTCTGTCTTATGGTCTCGATGGGGTTAACTTTGGCCGCACGTCTTGCCGCATGCATCGCCGACCACATCACCATCACAAACGACAGAACAAATGTGAACAGCACGGTCTTCCACGATACCGTAAAGATGATGTTAAGCTGCATGGATGCGATTCCCATATTGAAGCTGTCCGAATTCAGGAGGTACGCAACTTTATCGAAGAAGTAGAACATCACCTTCGAAAAACCGATGCCGATAAGAAAGCCGGGAACAAACGCAACAAGTCCCAAGATAAAAGCCTCGAGATAAACACTTCTCTTAATCTGTCTTGATGTCGCACCCACGGATCTGAGCATCGCGAGCTGCCTTATGCATTCGTTAACCGATATATCAAAGCTGTTTCTTATGCAGTACTGCGAGATTAAGACAACCACAAATGCTATGATTACCGCCACCGTCAAAAACACAGCCATATCATTTACGAAGCTATCGCCTGATATATCCAAAAGCTCAGATGTCTTATATGAGTCGGTAATACTGTTTGCAAAGTTTATACAGTTACGGACGAAATCATCTTTGAGTTTAACGTAATAATTTACGGGAACATCTCTCTGCGGCACTGTCACCATAAAGTAGGACATATTCTCGTCAAACAGACTTATACCGACATATCCGAGCTTGCCGACGACGGTGAACGTTTTCTCCTCAGCGGTTCCGTCCTCATTAACATACGAAAGTGTCAGCTCTTCCCCTATTTCCTTGTACTCGACGGCAACCTCGCTGCTGTTTGCAGGGTAACGGCCCTCGATAATATCGAGCCCCGAAGCAGAAAAAGATTCCTCGTCCGCGCCGTGAAGCTCATAGCCGGAATAATAATTATCCGATTCATCATCATACAGTCCAAGGTACTGCATACAAAAATAGCTTTCGACATCGGAAGAAGACTTAATCCTTTCCACCTCGTCGTCCGTTAAATCTTCCCCGTAAAATTCCACATGCCAGTCACATCCGCCCTGTCTGTACATATCCCGGAATGATTCTTCGACAGTCGTAACCATAATGCAGATTGCCGCCAGAAGCGCAATCGACAAGGCGATTCCAAGCGCGGTAACTATACTTCTCTTCTTATTCTTGCGAAGATTCGAAGATGCTATTTTCCACAGTACATCCACTTTCAGGCACCAGCACTCTCGTTTTTGCTGTCGTATGCGATATGCCCGTCTTCGAGCTTAATAATTCTTTCCGCACTCGAAGCGATATCGGGATTATGTGTAATCATGATAAGTGTCTGATTAAAGTCACGAGCGGACTTACGAAGAAGCGTCACAATCTCGTCGCCGGACTTCGTATCAAGATTTCCCGTAGGCTCGTCCGCAAGAATAATCGCAGGGTTCGTGATGAGTGCACGTCCGATTGAAGCTCTCTGCTGCTGACCTCCGGAAAGCTCGGACGGCAGATGATTACGTCTGTCAGAAAGGCCCAGACCCTCAATCAATTCGTCAAGCTTTTCCTTGCTCGGAACTCTGCCGTCAAGCAAGAGCGGAAGCTCAATGTTCTCTTCAACATTTAAAATCGGAATCAAATTATAGAACTGATAAATAAGTCCGACCTGACGTCTTCTGAATACCGCAAGCTGGTCGTCCTTAAATCCGTAAATATCACTCTCGTCAATGAAAACCTTACCGGAGGACGGTCGGTCCACACCGCCCAGTAGGTGAAGCAGTGTGGACTTTCCTGACCCTGAAGGTCCGACGACAGCGACGAATTCCCCCTTGTCGATGCCGAAGGACACATCATCCAAAGCTATGACCTCGTTTTCCCCCGTGCCATACACCTTACTCAGGTGCTCTACCCTTAATATTTCCATGATCAACCTTCTCCCGACGTCATTAATCTCACTTTAATTATCCAAAGTGACTTACATGTGACAACTTACAAAAAAGAGGTCTTTTTTACAAGACCTCTTCATAAGCTTCATTTCTTACTGCTTCTTGGCAGGCTGGGTCTTGCGTTTTCTGCCTTTTTCCTTCTTTGTTGTGATGAAAGTCATCTCATCATCACCCTCGTTATAATCAATCACAACCTCAGCAACATCTGTGAGCCTGCCGTCAAGCAGCATATCGGACAGCTTATCCTCAATCTGATTTCTTATAACCTTACGAAGCGGCCTTGCACCGTACTTCGGATCGTATCCAAGCACCGCCAAACGGTCCGCCGCACGGTCCGTGAGCGTTCCCGTGATGCCTTTCTCCTTCAAAACCGTAAGGACTTCCTTAATCATGATATCAACAATCTTACGAATCTCCTCAGGCTTTAATTCACTGAAGATAACCGTCTCATCCACACGATTCAAGAACTCAGGTCTAAACGTCTCCTTCAAAGCAGATGCCACCTTCGACTCCATCGCCTCACTTGTACCGGAGAAGAAACCGATGGTCGGAGCCTTCGCAGAATTACCCGCATTACTTGTCATGATGATAATCGTATTCTCAAAGTTCACGTGCAGTCCGTGACTGTCCGTAAGTCTTCCTTCATCGAGAAGCTGTAAGAGCAAATTAAACACATCCGGATGCGCCTTCTCAATCTCATCGAAAAGTATCACACAATACGGCTTACGTCTTACCTGCTCTGTAAGCTGACCCGAATCCTCATGTCCGACGTATCCCGGAGGAGAACCGATAAGCTTACTTACCGAATGCGGCTCCATGTACTCTGACATATCAATTCTGATAAGAGCTTCCTCTGTACCGAACATAACCTCGGTTAAAGCCTTAACAAGCTCCGTCTTACCAACACCGGTAGGACCTACAAATATAAACGATGCAGGCTTATGCTTCTTTGTAAATCCGGATCTTGAGCGTCTTACAGCTCTTGCGACCGCGCTTACGGCCTCGTCCTGACCCACAACTCGCTCATGAAGTCTCTCTTCGAGGTGCAACAGTTTCTCCGTCTCGCTCTCCGAAATTGATTTACAAGGAATACCTGTCCACATCTCAACTACCTGAGCAATATCCTCAACGGTAATCGGATCGGGCTTGATATCATCCTTCAGGCTCTCATACTCTTCGGTTGCCTTCTCGGCGGCAGCACGAAGCTCCGCGACCTTCTCGTAGTACTGTTCGCGCTCGGACAGAGTAAGACTTTCCATCTTCTCAACCATAGAGGAGTACTCCTTGTTGGCACGGTCCATCTCTTCTTCCATCTTCTTGAGTTTAACAAGCTTGATGTTGTTAAGATTAGCACGCGAACCTGCCTCATCAATCAGGTCGATTGCCTTATCCGGTAGATATCTCTCGGTGATATATCTCTTTGAAGCATGAACCGCAAAAGCGATTACTTCATCAGAATAAGTCACGTTATGATGCTTCTCATAATAGTCCTTGATGCCGTTTAATATCTCTATGGCAACCTCTTCGCTCGGTTCCTCTACCATAACCTTCTGGAAACGTCTCTCAAGAGCCGAATCCTTCTCAATCTTCTTGTACTCTGCTGTGGTTGTGGAACCTATAATTCGAAGCTCGCCTCTTGCAAGTGCGGGTTTTAAGATATTAGCCGCATTGGTCGAACCCTCCGAATCGCCGGCACCCATAATCGTGTGAAGCTCATCGATAACAAGAATTACATTCTCTTCTCTTATAGCTTCATTAATAACGCCTTTAATTCGGTTCTCGAACATACCTCTGAACTGAGTTCCCGCTACCATAGCAGGAAGATCAAGCTGCCAGATCTGCATATTCTGAAGCTTCTCCGGAACAGAGCCTTCGACAATCTTTGTTGCAAGTCCCTGAGCTATAGCAGTCTTACCTACACCCGGCGCACCAATCAGAACAGGATTATTCTTGGTTCTTCTGTTTAATATCTGAACCACACGATCAATTTCTTTATCGCGACCGAGGATTCTGTCAATCTTGCCTTCGGCAGCACGCTCGGTAAGATTCGTACCGAATTCATTCAGGAACTTCAACCTTCTCTTTCCGCTTCTGCCCTTCTTATCACTCTTGGTAGCGCCGTCAGAAGACTGTTCTCCCTTACCGGAATCTCCGAATATCGAATTCATAAAGTTTCTAATCGGATTGCCGTCCTCGTCGTTACCGGGTCTTCTGCCGTATGACTCTTCTGTAGGAAAATCCTGTGAATTCTGACCGAAGTCAGCAACACCCACCGAAGACTGATCGTCATCAATAGATAGGTAACCTTCATCTTCGCCGGGCATATCGTCAAACTGTCCGTCGAGATTATCAAAATCCGAGAACTCATCACTCGCGATAGCCTTCAGGAACTCCGCCGGATTTGCCGCCGTGCCTGTCCTGCCGATCATATTCTCAACACGATCCGCCATCTCATCGATGTTATCCTCATTGATTCCGGCAGCTGCGAACATATCACTGATGCCTGCGAATCCCGATTCATACGCACACTTCATACAGAAGCCGTCGTCTATCCTTCTTCCGTTCTCATAGCGGCTAGTAAAAACAATAGCCTGTCTCTTCTTACAAACTGAACATAATGACATATGCTTACGCTCCGTTCTCCTTAACTTTTCTTCTAACCTTAGGTCCCGTCTGAATCTCAAGCTCTTCAATCTCGAGCTTATCTATATCCGTAAACACGGACAAATCGGCGTACTGACCTTCTCTTCTCGCCTTCTCAAGCACGGGACCCACAAACATTCCCGTGTAAGACCCCGGCACCTTCGCGACCTCCTCAGGAGTTCCCGTCGCTATCACTTCTCCGCCCAGGTCACCGCTCTCAGGACCCAGGTCAATAATGTAGTCCGCCGTCTTAATAACATCAAGGTTATGCTCGATTACCACCACGGTGTTATTATTTTCGGTAAGGCGTTCGAGAATGTCAACAAGCTTGTGAACGTCCGCCACATGCAGACCCGTCGTAGGCTCATCGAGAACATACATTGTCCGTCCCGTGGACCTCTTCGACAGCTCGGCCGCAAGCTTAACCCTCTGCGCCTCTCCTCCCGACAGCTCCGGTGAAGGCTGACCTAACTTAATATAACCCAGCCCGACTTCCTTAAGCGTTCTTACTTTGCGGTAAATATTAGGCACCGCAGCGAAAAATTCACACGCCTCGTCGACCGTCATATCAAGTACATCCGCGATGTTCTTGCCTTTGTATCTGACTTCAAGAGTCTCTCTGTTATAGCGCTTACCCTTACAGACATCGCACTTAACATAAACGTCCGCGAGGAAGTGCATCTCAATCTTATTAACGCCGTCACCCGAGCACGCTTCGCACCTGCCGCCTCTGACGTTAAAGCTGAACCTGCCGCTCTTATATCCTCTCATCTTCGCATCGGGAGTGGATGCATAGAGGTTTCTTATCAGGTCGAACACACCGATATAAGTCGCAGGGTTACTCCTCGGAGTTCTTCCTATCGGGGACTGATCGATAACAATCAGCTTATCAAGCTTGCTGTAACCCTTAATGTCATCGCACTTAACACGCTGCTTGCGCGCTCCGTTAAGCTCATGACTCAAAACCGGTACGAGAGTCGAATTGATGAGAGACGACTTACCCGAGCCCGAGACACCCGTGATGCATGTAAACAAACCCAAAGGAATATCAACATTCAGGCTCTTCAAGTTATTTACTCTCGCGCCTCTTATCTTAAGCATGTTCTTCTTATCGACAGGACGCCTGTTGGACGGAACCGGAATAAACTTCTTGCCGCTTAAGTACTGGCCTGTGACAGACCTCTCGCACTTCTCGATGTCCTCGGCAGTACCCTGAGCGACCACTTCGCCGCCGTTAACGCCTGCGCCGGGGCCTATATCAACTATATAATCCGCGGCTCGCATCGTCTCTTCATCATGCTCGACGACGATAACGGAATTACCGAGATCACGAAGCTTATTTAAAGTCTTCAAAAGCTTCTCGTTATCTCTCTGGTGAAGTCCGATTGAAGGTTCATCAAGAATATAAAGAACCCCCTGAAGTCCCGAACCAATCTGCGTCGCAAGGCGGATTCTCTGCGCTTCTCCTCCCGACAAAGTCATCGCGGGACGGCTTAACGTCATGTACTCAAGACCGACATCACACAGAAAACGAAGTCTCGCCTTAATCTCTCTTAAGATGGGATCTGCGATGGTCTGGCGCCTCTTCGTAAGAACCAGCTTATCAAAGAACTTAAGCTCGTCCTTGATTGAGCGGTTCGTAAGAGCGCTGATATTAACCTTATTAATATATACAGACAGGCTCTCCTTCTTAAGTCTCGCACCCTTACACACAGGGCAAACAACAACGCTCATGAACTGCTCAAGATTGGTCTTGGCATCCATATTCATCGCTTCGTTATACCTTCTCATTATTGAAGGGCAAACGCCTTCCCAGGCGGCATAGTAATCACCGGACCTTCTGTAAACGCTGTTACGTGTATCCACCTTAAGCTTCTCACCGCCGTTGCCGTACATGATTATGTCTCTTACGGACTTAGGAAGCTTATTGTAAGGCGTATCCAAAGAAAACTCATATCTCTTCGCGAGAGCTTCTATGAAGCATCTTCCCCAGCTCTTCGGATCGTTGAAATTCCAGCCGCCGGCGGTAATCGCACCTTCATTCAAAGACAGCTTCGGATCATTAACGCAAAGCTCCGGATCCACGTGTATCAGGGATCCCAAACCCGAGCACTCGGGGCACGCGCCGTACGCATTGTTAAAGGAAAAACTTCTGGGCGTGATATCGCCGTAAGAGATACCGCAGTCCGGACATGCGAGCTTTTGCGAGAACAATTCCTCTGTTACCTCGTAAGTCTTAACTCCGTCCGAATCGACATCCTTTACCGTCTGAAACTCCACTGTCAAAAGTCCGTCCGCAAGCTTTAACGCCTGCTCACACGAATCGTAAAGACGCGTGTTGTTCCTGCCCTTAACAACCATACGGTCAATAACAACATCGATGTTGTGCTTACGGTTCTTATCTAGCTTTAAAGTATCAAGCTCTTCTCCGAGGTCATACATAGATCCGTCTATCCTCGCGCGCACGTAGCCGGACTTTCTGTAATCCTCAAGAAGTTTTCCGAACTCTCCCTTCTTTCCTCTTACGGTAGGAGCCATAACTATAAGCCTCGTGCCTTCGGGATAAGAATTAATCTTATCCGCTATCTGGTCGATACTCATGGAACTTATGGTCTTTCCGCACTTCCAGCACACGGGCTGACCGACACGGGCATAAAGAAGTCTCAGATAATCGTAAATCTCTGTCACCGTACCGACCGTGGATCTGGGGTTATGGCTCGTTGTCTTCTGATCGATTGAGATAGACGGAGACAGGCCTTCGATACTGTCTACCTCAGGCTTTTCCATCTGTCCGAGAAACATCCTCGCATACGAAGATAAGGACTCGACGTACCTTCTTTGACCCTCCGCGTAAATCGTGTCAAAAGCCAGGGAGCTCTTGCCCGAGCCCGACAGACCCGTCAGTACAACAAGCTGATCTCTTGGGATATCAACATCAATATTCTTAAGATTATGCTCCCTTGCACCCTTAATCCTTATGTATCTGTATTCTTGCATTCACACTCCGTAAAAAGAAACTATGTTCGTTTTTTGTCTTTGCTATAGTTTAACATAAATTTATTGTGTGTACATCCCTTGCCTTTTAAAAATTGCTATGGTAATATACTCAAGCGTTTCGTCTTGCGCATATCGCTTTAACGGTACGGCCCCATGGTCAAGCGGCTAAGACGGCGCCCTCTCAAGGCGCAATCACGAGTTCGATTCTCGTTGGGGTCACCACTTTAAAACCCGGTTCCGATTGGAGCCGGGTTTTTCTTTTACTTACTTTAAGTCTTAATCAAGAAACTCACTCGAATCTCTCGTCGATGACTCTCTTAGACTTCTTCTCGGATCTCGGAAGCAGACCGATTTCAACAACTTTAACGATAGGTGTGAAGCCGATTCTGGACTTAACCTGCTCGGCTACTCTCTTACCCAGTTCCTCGAAATCATACTCGCCGGAAGTCTCAACATAAATTCTCATCGTGTCTCTTCCGTCGAGGTGCGAGATTCTGATTTGGTACTCGCTTGAAAGCTCAGGGAAAGTCTTCAAAATCTCCTCAATCTGAGCCGGGAATACATTAACGCCCTTAATCTTCATCATGTCGTCCGTTCTCCCCTTGATTACATCGATTCTCGGGAAGTGTGAACCGCACTTGCAGTCATCGGGAACAATTCTCGAGAGATCGTGCGTTCTGTATCTGATAAGAGGTGCACCCTCCTTAACAAGCGTTGTAATAACAATCTCACCCCACTGTCCGTCAGGCAAAGTCTCGCCTGTCTGAGGGTCGATAATCTCGAGATAAATATAATCGTCCCAGTAGTGCATATAGGACTCACCCGGGCAGTTGATTCCGATTCCGGGACCGTAAATCTCGGTCAGGCCATAAATATCAAACAGTTCGATTCCAAGCTCCTCGGCGATTCTCGCTCTCATCTTATCGCCCCATCTCTCGGAGCCGATGATACCCTTCTTGAGGTGAATCTTGTCGCGGATTCCTCTCTTCTGAATCTCCTCGGCAAGAAGAAGCGCATAAGATGAAGTCGCGCACAACACGGTGGACTTCATGTCCATCATCATCTGGAGCTGCTTTTCGGTATTGCCGGGACCCATTGGGATAACCATGGCACCAAGCTTTTCGGCGCCTGCCTGAAAACCGATACCCGCAGTCCACAAGCCGTAGCCGGGAGTAATCTGAATCCTGTCCTTGTTTGTAAGGCCAGCGAACTCGTAGCAGCGCTTGAACATGATAGCCCAGTCGTCAACATCCTTGGCTGTATAAGGGATAATAACGGGAAGTCCCGTCGTACCCGAAGAGGAATGAATTCTCACGATTTCTTCCTCGGGAGCCGTCATCAGACCCAGGGGGTATGCCTCACGCAGGTCATTCTTCTCCGAAAAGGGCAGTTTCTCGAAGTCCTCGGCGCTCTTAATTTCTGTTACGCCCGCGGCCTCGAGCTTCTTGCCGTAGAAGCTGCCCGCCTTAATGAGCGCCTCAATTCTGTCGTTTACCTGAGAGAGCTGCTTATCGCTTATTCTCATTGTTCATTCCTCCTTAAATCTGTGCGTACTCCAGAGCCTTGAAATTAAGCTCATGGAACTGAGGCTTCACCTTGTGTGTGAGTGCCTCTTTAATATCATCTATCGTAACCGGGCCGAGAAAACCTCCTCTGGCCGCGGCTCCGAGAAGAACCATGTTGACCACGCGGGCTGAGCCCAAATCCTCCACCGCCTTGTCCGTATCAACGCATATGAGCTTGCCAATAACACCCCTGTCACAACACTCTTCAAGATACTTAATCATGGACGTGCCCTCATAGTCCGAACCCAAGAGAGCCGCCGTAACGGGCATCATGCCACGGCTTGACGTAATAATGTTTCCGCCCTTCTTAAGGTACGGCAAAAGCCTTACCGTCTCGCCCGGCTCGAATCCGATAATCAAATCCGCGCACCCCTTCTCAATCAAAGGTGTGTTCGTCTGCCCGATTCTAAGAAAACTCATAACGCTTCCGCCGCGCTGAGCCATACCGATGGTCTCCGCGGACCTGACCTCAAAGCCTTTCTTCATGGAAGCCGCCGCCGTAAGTTTGGACGCGAGAACCGTGCCCTGACCGCCGACGCCGCACAAAATCACATTAACCGTGCTCATGCCTGACCCCCCTGCCCGTCAAGACCTATCGCATCCACGGGGCAAACCTGCGCGCACAGACCGCAGCCGTTGCAAAGAGACTTATCAATCGCTACTTTGCCGCCGCTTATGACGACGCCCGGGCAGCCAATCTCTTTAATACATCTCCTGCAGTCAACGCACTTATCGGTATCAACCTTATAAGGCGTCTCCGGCTTAAACAGCACAGCGCACGGCGCCTCGAAAATAATCGCTTTCACACCCGGCATATCCGCCACGCGCTTTACTTCGTTAACACACTTATCGAGCTCGAACGGATTAAGTTTAATAACCTCGTCAACGCCGATACCGTGAAGAACGCTTGCGATATCAAGTTTATCCGTGAAACCGCCCATCATGTTGTGTCCCGTTCCCGGATGCGGCTGGTGTCCCGTCATCGCGGTGGTCGAGTTATCAAGCACAACAACCGTTAAATCCGCCTGATTATAGACGGCATTTATAATTCCCGTAATTGCCGATGCGAAGAAAGTCGAATCGCCCACGAACGCGAACGCCTTGGTATCGGGTCTTACTCTCCCCACACCCTGTGCGATATTAATTCCCGCACCCATACAAAGGCAGGTGTCAACCATATCAAGAGGCTGAGCGTTGCCGAGCGTATAGCATCCGATATCGCCCGCGAAGATTGTAAGCTTTCCCTTCATCGCAAGCTTTACCGCATAGAACGACGCTCTGTGAGGACATCCCGCACACAGAACCGGAGGTCTTACAGGAAGTGACGGCGATTCGGGCAAATCTTCATTCACAAAAGATTCTTCCCAGCCCATAAACTTCGTTATATACCCGGCAGTCAAATCGGCATTGTTCTCACCCGACTGTGCAACGTCGCCTGTAAGTTTGCCGCTGATTCTCGCGTCTATTCCAAACTTACCGCACACCGCAAGCAGATGCCTCTCGATGTAGGGGTCCAGTTCCTCTAAGACCAGAACTTCGGTCTTGCCTCTTAGGAATTCAGCCGCCAAAGCCTCCGGGAACGGGAAAGGCGTCGATATCTTAAGGCAATCCGGAACCTCGAGACCCTTTTCTCTTGCCCCCTCTAAGATATCCAAAGTATTTGCCCAGCTTATGCCGGACGATACAATACCCAAAGTCCCGGAACCCTTGATAATCTTGTTTCTGCCGTAGTCCGACAGCTCATCGCCCAAGCTGATGTTACGCTTCTCGATAGTCGCGTGATTACGGAAAGAAAGCTTCGGGAAAATAACCCATCTCGAGGAATCCTTCACAAACCCGCCCGGACGGTTAAGCTCGTACTCGCTCTCATCTTTAACTTCAATTGACTGATATGAGTGGCACACCCTGGTAGTCGGACGAAGCAAAACCGGCGTCTTATATTTTTCTGACAGCTCGAACGCGTCCTTCACCATATCGTAAGCTTCCTGTGCATCCGAAGGATCGAATACCGGAAGCTTCGAGAACTCACCGAAAGTTCTGCTGTCCTGCTCCGTCTGTGAGGATATGGGACCCGGGTCATCGGCAACAACAATTATCATGCCACCTTCGATACCTACGTACTCGAGGCTCATCACAGGATCAGATGCGACATTCAATCCGACCTGCTTCATCGTTACCATCGTTCTTGCTCCGGAATAAGAAGCGCCTGCAGCCACTTCGACCGCAGACTTCTCATTAACAGACCACTCTACATATATACTTCCGTCGTTAAGCTTGGCGCAGGTCTCGAGCACCTCGGTTGAAGGTGTACCCGGATAACCTGCCACAAGATTAACTCCGCAGGCCACGGCCGCCATGGCAATGGCCTCATTGCCCATTACAAACTGCTTATGCATCTCTTACGCTTCACCCGGCATCTTCCATTCGTGATGGTTTGTGTGCAGGAGATGCTCCGCCTTCTCGGACAAAGGCTTCCCGAGGAAGTTGTCGTAAACATCCTTGATGGAAGGATTTTCGTGCGAGAATCTCAAAGTCATGTTCTTGTCCTGACCGTAGAGAACGTCCGCTCTGTCCTGCTTCAGGCTGTAACCGTCGTGGATAGGCTGTCCGCCGCCGCCGACACAGCCGCCCGGGCACGCCATGACCTCAACGAAGTCGTACGATACCTCTCTGTGCTTCAAAGCCTTCAGGAGCTTGTCCGCATTGCCAAGACCGTTAACAACGGCAACCTTGAGCTTCGTGCCGTTAATCTCGAACTCCGCTTCCTTCCAGCCGTCCATACCGCGAACACCCTTGAAAGCATCGGGGTCGGGATTCTCACCCGTAACATAGAAGTAAGCCGATCTCAGGGCCGCTTCCATAACACCGCCTGTCGCACCGAAAATATTACCGGCACCGCTTCCGATTCCCAGGGGCATATCAAGCTCGACATCCTCAAGCAGCTTCGGATCGATGTGCGCCATTCTTATAAGTCTGTCAACTTCTCTTGTGGTGAGAACAACATCGACATCCGGATCGCCGCAGGCATCGTTCAAAGCTTCAATCGCACACTCATGCTTCTTTGCAAGACACGGCATGATTGATACAACATAGATATTCTTCGGGTCAACGCCCAAAAGCTCTGCGTAGTAGCTCTTCGCGATGGCACCGAACATTCCCTGGGGAGACTTAGATGTTGATACGTTATCAACGTACTCGTGGTAGTGACTCTTTATAAATCTTACCCAGCCCGGGCAGCAAGACGTAAACATCGGAAGCCTTGCCGTGTCCTTGTGCTGGAGCTTCTCGAGGAACTCATTTGCCTCCTCGACAATGGTTAAGTCAGCCGAGAAATTCGTATCGAAAACATAGTTGAATCCGATTCTCTTGAGGCAAGCCGCAAGTCTCTCGACCGTTGCCTCGCCAGCATCCATACCGAAAGGCTCGCCCCACGCGGTACGAATTGAAGGAGCAATCTGTGCAACGACAATCTTCTCCTCGTTATAAATCGCATGCAGAGCCTTCTCTGTATCGTCTCTTTCATAGAGAGCGCCTACCGGGCAGTGTGTTATACACTGACCGCAAAGCGCACAAACAGACTCATTAAGTGTGTAAACATCCGCGACGTCAACCGTGGAGTTGCCGCCGGAATTAACTACATCCCAGACGTTTACGTGCTGAATCTTATCGCAGACCTGTATACATCTTAAGCACTTAATGCACTTGGAGTAATCCCTTATGAGAGGGAAAGACTCGTCGCTCTTCTTCCAGACGATATCCTTTTCGAAAGGGGTATCCTTGATGTTCATATCGTTCGAGAGCTTCTGCAGCGAGCAGTTGCCAGATCTAACGCAGGATGTGCACTCCGCGTTGTGCTGGGAAAGAATGAGCTGAACGTTATTCTTCCTTGCTCTCTTCGCTCTTCTGCTGTCGGTGTGAATAACCATGCCTTCCTCGACCATGTTGTTGCAGGCTGTGAACAGTCTCTCATAGCCCTCAACCTCAACAACGCAGACGCGGCATGCACCGATGTCATTTAAATCCTTCCAGTAGCAAAGAGTGGGGATACGTACGCCGATCTTCTTTGCAGCCTCGAGGATAGTTGTATTCTCAGGTACTTCAACCTTGATGTTATCAATCGTAGCGCTTACCATTGTGTCTCTCTGCCTCCTCTGAAATTACCGTAGCCGAAGTGGTCGCAGTGCAGGCATCTGCCCGACTCCTGACGAGCCTCCTCCTCGGTCATTCCGCACTCCATGAGCTTAAAGTCATGCTTACGCTCGGAAGCAGGTCTCTCACGCATGTTAACGCGTCCGCACGGCACGTGATCCTCGAAATGGATTCTCGGCATCTCGATGTCGCTCTTAATCTCATGATCGAAGCCCAGGAAGGCATCGATGTTGGCTGCCGCAACTTTACCGCCGGCGATAGCCTTAATAACCGTGGCAGGACCAGATACGCAGTCTCCGCCGGAGAACACACCGTCAAGCTCCTTTACATCACAAGCCTCATCGGCATTGATGCGATCTCTCTTGAGAGGCACGCCCTCTTCATTAAACTTCTTGGAATCAATGCTCTGTCCGATGGCAACGAGAATGAGGTTACATGCAAGTCTGACCTCGGGAACACCTGCAGGTACGGGTGCGGGTCTTCCCCACTTAACTTCACCAACGGTCTGAGGCTGAGCCCACAAAGCTGCCACTTTGCCGTCCTCGGTCTTCTCGATTCTGACAGGAGCGTGAAGTTCGACAATCTCACAGCCGTCAGCCACTGCACCGTCAACCTCTTCTGGAAGAGCAGTCATGTCTATCTTTCTTCTTCTGTATGCAATCTTAACGGAATTTGCACCAAGTCTTATGGCAGATCTCGCGACGTCCATCGCTACGTTACCGCCGCCGACGACAACAACGTCAAGTCCTGTGTAATCAGGCATAACGCCGTCACCTATGCCACGGAGCATCTCAACAGCCGAGATAACGCCCTCAGCGTCCTCTCCCTCGATACCGATCTTCCTGTCACTGTGTGCGCCGATAGCGATATAAACCGCATCGGACTTCCAGCGAATCTCTTCAAGAGTCGCATCCTTACCCACGGAGAAATCTGTTATTGTCTTAAAGCCTGTGCGCTTTAAGTTCTCGATTTCTGCGTCGAGCATCTCACGGGGAAGTCTGTAGCTCGGGATGCCGTATCTGAGCATACCGCCCAAATGCTTTCTTTGCTCGTATACAGTTACGTCGTGACCCATGATGGAGAGGTAATATGCGGCAGTAAGTCCGCTCGGGCCACCGCCGATAACAGAAACCTTCTTACCCGTCTTCGGGAACATCTTAGGCATCTTAATCTCGCCTTCATGCTCGACTGCAAAACGCTTGATACCTCTGATGTTAAGAGCATCATCAACCATGGTTCTTCTGCATCGTGTCTCGCAGGGGTGCTCGCAGATAAGACCGCACACACAAGGGAACGGATTATCCTTACGAATTAGGTTAACGGCATCCGCGTATCTTCCCTCATGGACAAGTGCCATATATCCGGGAATATCAACATGAGCCGGGCACTTGTATTCACAAGGTACAGGCTGTCTTCTTATGCCCTTGCATCTGCCGTACTGAATATGTGCCTCGTAATCGTCTCTGAAACCCAGGATTCCCTTAAGGACCATTCTTGCGGCTTCGGAACCGATTGCACAATCGGCAGATGAATAAATACTCTTGGCTGTCTTCTCAATCTCATGAAGTGTCTCCATGGTGCCGGTACCGTCGAGAACCTTATTGATAAGCTTCTCGAGCTGACCTAAACCTATACGGCACGGTGTGCACTTACCGCACGACTGTGCATGACAGAGATTAAGGAATGTTGCCGCCAGATCAACCGGACACAGTCCGGGCTGGCTTCCCTCCACGCGTCGCTCAAGGTCCTGATAGAGCTCGTCTACGGTCTCCTGAGCCTTGGTAGCGTTGACAATGTTTAACCTGCTCATTGTCGTAACCCCCTTGAAAAACAAAAAGTCATAGTAATTTATTATATATTATTTTGAAGATAAAACGAGAACGAATTTACAGTTTACCGGACAAAAAATAAGACCTCCCGAAGGAGGTCTTATTTATGTTTACTTGTTAGTCTGTCAGGACTGATGCTCTTCTTCTCTTCTGAGTCTTACGGCTATTACCACAAGAGCTGCGGAAGTTGCAAGGATAAGAGCACTTACAACATTCACGACATCATTCTCACCTGTGTCAACAACTGTTCTGTCAGCACTGTCAACTTCTGTCGAGCGGTTTCTGTTGGCACTGTCTACATCAGTAGATGTTCTGTTTGTGCTGTCAACATCTGTTGTGGTGCGATTTGTACTGTCAACATCAGTCGTGGAAGTATCTGTTGTTGTAGTCTCACGATCTGTGCTGTCTACATCTGTGGGAGTAGTAGTTGTTGTTTCACCGCCATCAGGTGTAGGTGTTGTCTCACCACCATCAGGTGTAGGTGTTGTCTCACCGCCATCAGGTGTAGGTGTTGTCTCACCGCCATCAGGTGTAGGTGTTGTCTCACCGCCATCAGGTGTAGGTGTTGTCTCACCACCATCAGGTGTAGGTGTTGTCTCACCACCATCAGGTGTAGGTGTTGTCTCACCACCATCAGGTGTAGGTGTTGTCTCACCACCATCAGGTGTAGGTGTTGTTGTCGTTGTTGTACCGTACTCTATAAATCTGTTCTGGTGGAACTCACAACCTGGGTTATATGCCTTCTTTGCAAATATCGAACCATTGTGAGACGAAGTAACAACAACTGTCGCACTCGGTGCAAGAACACAGCCTTGATCGTTCTTATTAAAAGTAACAGTACCGCTGTAAGTATTGAAATTGTACAAAAGTCTTCCACCCTGAGCGCCATAGAGCGAATCGGAACCATCAATCTTTATTTCACGGTCAAATGTATAGCTTGTCTCTGTGAGATCGGTAACATTGATTATAATCGAATACGCACCATCCGAAGGTCCGGTGATATTAAGGTCAAAATTAGCCAGCTCATAAGCAGTAAGATTAATAACGTTCTTTCCGGAAGAACATGTTATATCAATCTTCCAGTTATTCCAGTCGGTTGTACTTGTATCTGACTTAGTAATTGTAGTTCCGGATGATGCTGTATTCTCTGCAGCTCTTGCTGCAGCATACTGAGCCATACCGGAGAGAGCACTGGTAAAATCAATCTGATACGTGGACTCACTAACGTGGATAATTCCCTTATTTGCTACATCCGTTATGTTGTTATATGCAACCATACAAGTGGTTCCATCATAAAGAGCGAAACCATTACCATTGTTATAGGTTCTGTCAATAGTAATAGCATCGGGAACTATGATGTAGTCAGCATTGACACCGTTCTTAAAGTTAACTGCTGTCCAGTTTCTGAAGTTCTCAATATAAATGTAGCGCTCGTTCGGATCGGTGTAATCCACAACATTTTCGGTTATACCAGAGCCGTCAGCCGCACCGCCTTCAAGATACTTTGCAGCATAAACACCCTCGGAGTGGTTTCCGAACTGTATCGTTTCTGCAAAAACCATGTAATCCAAAACGGATCCGAGAGAATCTTTAGTCGGAGCAGTAAAGGTTCCAAGATCCACCTTCTCATCCGCACTTACTGCATTAGGAACAAAGCACAAATTCGTCAACACCACAGCCGCTGCTGCAACTGCAGATATAACTCCACTTAATCTTTTAAATCTATTCATAGGCAGAACCCCCATCTGAATGTACTTTGGTAGTTGCTAACATATTACATGTTTCTTCACTAAAATTCTACACCAATTTTACTTTTTGTTAACAAATTCTTCATCAGTTTTTTGTTGTTTTTGACCAAAACCACCCAAATTTGACGTGTTTTTTGTATCAGGAACGAATCAACCGTTCAAAAAATAGAACAACATCATCAGTATCAGCACCGCAATGACAATCGCGATGGCGACCTTGACAGGAGATACAGGTGACTTGCCGGCTACTCTTCCCGTCTGTCCGTTAACAACAAAGTTGTAAACGACACCTTTGAACTTAAAGTTGGAAATCCACACAGGTGCAAGCAGATATTTGAATGTGATGTTATCAAACGTTGTCGACATTGAAAGATTAGCAACTCGGTCCGCATTATATCTGCTGATAATGTCATTGGATATATGGTTCTTGAGCTTGCTGTTTATAGACTGCTGAGCGCTCTTCCATCCGTCATCCAATCCGAGCGTATATCTCTCTGCAACAAATCCCGCGACGAACTGAGGATCGTAGTCACGAAGCTTCTTGAAGTCGAATTTTGATACCGCCTTGATGTTGGAATCGTGAGTCTTGGTGCTCGCATAGACAACCTCATCGTCGATGAACTCTTCGTACACTCCCCTGCAGTCGTGCCACGTGGTAACTGTTCTGGGCTTGCCGTCTCTGTCTCTTATTGTCTTTTCTATACCGTATCTTGCCGAATACGACGATGTTGTCTGCGTATCGAAAGTCCAGTACGGAAGGTATATTCCCTGGAACTCATCCGCTTCACATGACTTCTTCGCTTCATTCGGTGCGAACCACTTGCGGCCGAGCCAAGCCTTGAAAAGCTTCGAAGCCTTTTCGCGCGATATCTCGAAAGGTATGACGGCACCCGGAGCCATAACGTCCTCTTCGTCATCGACCGGCATTACGCTTGTCGATCCGCAGAACGGGCAGGTCGCCGCGGTCTGTGTCATATCATACACAGCCTGGCCGCCGCAGTTCTTGCAGACGATGCTCTTCTTCTGCGAACCCCAGTCCTTGGATTTTCTGATAGTCGCGGAGTTGAAGTCAAGCTCCTGAACTCCCGTGGAAGCGTCCTCGGGTCTGGGCAAAGTCTTCGAGTAGCCGCAGTATTCGCACGTCATCGACAGTGTCGCCGGGTCGTAAGTTACGGTCGCACCGCAGTTGGGGCACTTCTTATCGGTAACGTCTACGGTTGTGCCTTCGTTAATTTGTTCAACTGAATTGATATCATTTTCTGACATGAATCCATCCCCCTCAATATTAATAGGAAAATTATAGCATAAGCTTTTTAATTATTGATTTTTTGCTAGAATCAAGTTGTAAAAGGTGTAGTTATAAAAAATCCATTTTCGCTTACCTTCGGTAAAGAACCTCAAAGTCTTATTATTAGAAGTTTTCAGAACGCCGAAATCATTGACGGTTTCAAAGAAGATCCGCCTACGTTTCAGGTCTGCATGATTACCGGCGTCAGGGGAAGCGGAAAGACCGTTTCGCTTATTACCATTGCGAATGAATTCAGAGATGATAAAAAATGGATAGTTGTAGACCTCAGCCCGGAAAGGGATATGCTAAACACACTTGCTGCCGAACTCAGCAATCGCATGGAATTACTTCAGATATTTAAAGATGCGAAGATTAATCTTTCGTTTCTTGGATTAGGTATCGAAATTGACGGGGTTCCTCCGATAACCGACATCGGCGTCGCACTGGAAAGGATGCTGACGAAACTTACGGAGAAAGGCAAGCATGATCTTATAACTGTAGATGAAGCTGTATCAAACGACTATGTTAGACAGTTTGCTAGTCAGTTCCAGATATATTTGAGAAAAAATCTGAATATATATCTTATTATAGCCTTATAGCCGGTCTTTACGAAAATATTAACAACAAAAACGTACTTCTGGCAATTGCCAAATCCGACAACTCCAAAGTGCAGAAAATTCGCGAATCTGCAAATTTTACCTCCAATGAGTTTACTGTGTATCGTAGTCGACTTATAAAGAAAGGGATTTTATTTTCTCCAAGCTACGGATATATTGATTTTGCATTGCCCAGATTCAAAGAATTTGTTCTCAGACAATAATTTTCTCAAATACGAAACCACCCGCCAAACGACGGGTGGTTCTTTTCTTATTAAACTTTAAATCAAATTATCTTTTCGCTTCTCGACGGGAACGTACTCGCGGCGCTTGCTTACGCACTTATAGGCAGGACGCATGATTCTGCCGCCCGAGACGAGCTCCTCGATTCTGTGAGCGCTCCAGCCCGCGATTCTCGCGCACGCGAAGATGGGTGTGAACAGTTCCGGCGGAATGCCAAGCATCGAATAGACGAAGCCCGCGTAGTAGTCGACATTCGCACACAAAATCTTGTCGTTTTTCTTGACTTCGTGGAAAACCTCGGGAGCAATCCTCTCTACCCTCTCATAAAGTGCGAAAAGCTCCTGCTTGCCCGTCTCCTCCGACAGCTCCGCAGCATACTTGTGAAGAAGTCTTGTTCTCGGATCTGACAGAGTATAAACCGCGTGACCGATACCGTAGATGAGACCCGACTTATCGAACGCTTCTTTCTTAAGGATAGCTGTCAGGTACTCCCTTATCTGATCTTCGTCCTCCCAGTTCGTTACATGCTCGCGGAGGTCGCACATCATGGCATAAGCCTTGTTTGAAGCGCCACCGTGCTGAGGGCCCTTCAAAGATCCTACCGCAGCGGCGATGGCAGAGTATGTATCTGTTCCCGTGGAAGATACGGCATGAGTTACAAACGAAGAGTTGTTACCGCCGCCGTGCTCCGCATGAAGCGAAAGTGCGAGATCCAAAACTCTTGCCTCAAGTTCCGTGAACTTGCCGTCAGGTCTTATCAGGTGAAGGATGTTTTCCGACGTCGAATACTCCGGAATCGGGTCATGCAGGAACAGGCTCTGATGCTCAACGTAGTGTCTTCTTGCCATATAGCCGTACGATACCATGACCGGAAATCTTGCGATGAGCTCGATACACTGACGCATAACGTTGGACAGTTCAAGTGAATCCGGGTTGTCGTCGTATGAATAGGAAGCAAGAACCGATCTTGCGAGCTTATTCATAACATCGGGGCTCGGAGCCTTTAAAATCATGTCCTCGGTAAAGCCCTCGGGAAGAGGTCTCTTTGAAGACAAAAGCTCTCTGAAGCTCTTGAGCTCCGCTTCCGTCGGAAGGTCTCCGGTTATAAGAAGGAAAGCCACTTCCTCGAAGCCGAATCTCTTGCCGTAAAATCCGTTAACAATATCGGATACTTCGTAGCCCTGGTAGAAAAGCTTACCTTCAATCGGTATACGGTCACCGTCATCGATGAAGTAACTCATTACCTCACCGACCTCGGTAAGTCCAACGAGAACGCCGGTACCGTCGTTGTTGCGAAGTCCTCTCTTTACATCGTACTTACCGTAAAGCTCGGGCTTAATCTTAGCCTTGCTGTTCGCATTGTCGGCAAGTCTTTTTATGAGTGCATCCTGGTTAAGTTCTTCTGCCATCAGGCATTCTCCTTCGTGAGGTTCAACAGTCCGCCGGCAAGAAGCATCTTCATCTGTCTGTCGGAGATGGGAAGATCTGTCTCGAAGCTGTATCCCTGTGTCTTGTTCTTGATTACTACTTTCTTGCCCTCGCTTGCGCCCTTGACCTGGTCGATTGCATTTTCGATTACGAGCTCGTCAAGCATATTAAGCTTGTCGTAGTCGGAAGGGTCTGCGAAAGTCAGCGGCAGGATTCCGTTGTTGATGAGGTTTGCCATGTGAATTCTTGCGAAAGACAAAGCAATTACCGCCTTGACACCCAGCTGCAAAGGTGCGAGAGCCGCATGCTCACGTGAAGATCCCTGACCGTAGTTCTGACCGCCGATGATGATTCCGCCGCCGTTCTCCTTGGCGCGTGCCGGGAATTCCGGATCGCAGGGTGTCAGACAGAAGTCTGCAAGGTACGGAACGTTCGAGCGGTAAGGCAGGAGCTTCGCGTTACTCGGCATGATGTGGTCTGTTGTGATGTTGTCCTCAACCTTAATGAGAACCTTGCCGTCAACCTCATCCGCAAGCTTCTTGTGCTCCGGGAAAGGCTTGATGTTCGGACCTCTTACTACCTCGACGTCCTCGGGGTGCTCGGAAGGCATGATTACCATGTTGTCGTTGACCTTGAAGCTGTCAGGCATTGTAACTACCGGCGGCTCACCGAAGTCTCTGGGGTCTGTTACCACACCCGTGATAGCCGCAACAGCAGCAACCTCAGGGCTTACGAGATAAATGGAAGCGGACTTGGTTCCGGATCTTCCGAAGAAGTTTCTGTTGTTTGTTCTGAGGGACACGGCGTCGGTCTTCGGGGACTGGCCCATACCGATACAAGGTCCGCAGCCGCACTCAATTATTCTTGCGCCGGCCTCAATCATGTCGGCAAGAGCGCCCATCTCGGCAAGCATATTAAATACCTGCTTGGAACCCGGAGCGATTACGAGAGATACATCATCTGCAACCGTGTGGCCCTTTAAGATCTTCGCGACCTTGAGCATGTCATAAAGAGAAGAGTTGGTGCACGAACCGATGCAGCACTGATCGACCTTAAGACCCTCGATTTCCTTTACGGTTACAACCTGGTCGGGCATGTGAGGCTTTGCTACGAGAGGTACGAGCTTGCTCAAATCAATCTCAATCTCCTCGTCGTAAACAGCGTCCTCGTCAGCCTTGAGTTCTGTCCAAACGTCCTCTCTGCCCTGAGCCTTGAGGAACGCCTTGGTAACATCGTCAGACGGGAAAATAGAAGTCGTTGCTCCGAGCTCGGCACCCATGTTTGTGATGGTAGCTCTCTCGGGAACCGTAAGACTTGCAAGTCCGTCGCCTGCGTACTCGACAATCTTTCCGACACCGCCCTTAACGGTCATGATGCGAAGCACCTCAAGGATGATGTCCTTTGCGGTCGTCCAGGGGGCGAGCTTGTTTTTGAGCGTTACACGTACCATCTTAGGCATCGTGATGTAGTAAGGTCCGCCGCCCATGGCAACAGCAACATCCAAACCGCCCGCACCGATAGCAAGCATTCCTATACCGCCGCACGTAGGTGTGTGAGAATCCGAGCCCAGGAGCGTCTGTCCCGGAACACCGAAGCGCTCGATGTGAACCTGGTGGCACACGCCGTTACCGGGTCTCGAAAAGCGTATTCCGTGCTTATTCGTTACTGTCTGAATATACTTGTGGTCGTCGGCATTTTCGAAGCCGGACTGAAGCATGTTGTGGTCGATGTAAGCTACCGACAGCTTTGTCTTAACCTGCTCGATTCCCATTGCCTCGAACTGGAGATATGCCATGGTACCTGTGGAATCCTGTGTGAGTGTCTGGTCGATTCTGATGGAAATCTCCTCACCGACCTTCATTTCTCCCGACAGGAGATGCTCCTTGATAATTTTCTGAGAAATAGTTAATCCCATGTCAAAACCTCCGAATATATTATTAATAAAATTATGCCACGAACAAAATTATATTGTCCGTGGCTTGATGTTGTCAATTTATTTAATTATTTTTGCAGGATTCTATCTCTGTTCTTGCAAAATGTAGCCTATTATCGCTGCCGCAGAGGCCGCATTCAAGGATTCCGCACCACCTTGCATATCAATCTTAACCCTTATATCCGTGGCTTCTATGGTTTCTATCTTAAGTCCCGCGCCTTCGTTTCCGATGAAGTACGCTGCAGGAAGCTCAAGCTCCGCCCCCTTAAGCTCGCTCCCGTGAAGCTCAGCGGAAATTACCTTCACACCCATCTCATGAAGTTTGCCGATAATCTCACTGCTGTCTTTAAAGCTCATAATCGGCACGCGCCACACGGAACCCATCGAAGCTCTTATAACCTTCTCGTTATAAGCATCCGCCGTGCCCTGCGTCACAAGAATGCCGCTGAAATCAAACGCATCCGCGAGCCTTATCATAGTCCCCAAATTTCCCGGATCCTGGATATCCTCAAGACAAAGGTAGATGTCTTTCTTATCGTCCCTCGAAGGGATACTGACAGGCGCCTGCGGAGTTTTAACAACGAGTGCTACGCCCTGCGGATTTACGGTCGAGGAAATCTTACGAAAACAACTGTCACTTAAAACAAGTGTCTCGCATCCGGGGTTCTTCTCTTTAACCGATAAAACCCAGCCGGAGTTCTTTTCGTCCGAGATGGCGTAAACTGCAGTCACGCCACTTCCCAAGGCATCCTCGCACAACCTTACACCTTCAATAAACACAACACCCTCCCTGCGGGCTTTGCGTCTGTCGTGCAGGGAGGATATGTACTTAAGCTTAGTGTTATCTTTGCTTGTGATTACGTCCACTGTCAGTAAACCACGAACAGGAGACTATAGGGCGCGATGCCGACCTGCATAAGGCTGTCGTTGATGCCGCTTACAATATATCTAGAAGCAAGAGAGACAGAAGGCTTATCGATTTGCTCGGCTTTGAACTCCTCCCTGTCGTCAAGGCTCAGGTACAAGCTCTCGGGACCGCGGTTGATAATAAGCACTACTCTCGGCGCACCTTCGCGCTGATCGTAATCGCCTCCGAAGAAGTCCTTGCCGTTCTCGTCATAGAAACGCTCGAAAGCAATCGCATTCTCAGATGTAAAGAGCGTGCGGTAGAATCCCGTACGGAGAACTCTGTTGTTTACCCTCAGGCTCGATATAACCTTGCAGAAATCAAGGTGCTCCATGCCTTCAATCGAAGTCTTGTTCCAGGGATATGTTCTTCTGTTGAAAGGATCTTTATAACCTTCAATCAGAACCTCGTCGCCGTAATACAGGCACGCCGAACCGACGTATCCAATCTGAAGCGCGTAGCCCATCTTACACAAATCCGCACACTTCGAAGCTTCGGTATCGGGGACCTTAATCTTCGCCTGCTCTTCCTTGTTATCGGTGTCCGCGGGCTTTGCCATCATCGTGTAAAATCTCGGAACATCATGAGATGACAGAAGGTTCATGTTGCAGTAGTAACTCTCCTGCGGATATCTCTCTCTGAAACCTTCCATTCGTGCATCGAAGACCTTCGCCGAGATATATCCCTGCAGGAATTCAAGCACCGTCGTTCTGAACGTGTATCCCATAACCGCATCGTGAGTTCTTCCGAGGAGGAAGTCTCTGTAGGAGCCGTACGAACACTTGTTGCTCGCGTCCTCCCAAACCTCACCCACGAGCATGCCCTGCCCGTTCGTCTTCTCCTTGATGGTATCTCTCATCTGGCGGATAAAAGAGTCCGGAAGTTCGTCGGAAACATCAAGTCTTAAACCCGACGCACCTCTCGTAAACCACGTGTCAACAACCCCATCCTTACCGAAAATAAACTCGCGGTAAGATAGGTTATTCTCATCAACATTAGGTAAATCCGGAAAGCCCCACCATGAATCATATGTGACGTTATCGTCTTCATCTCGGCTGAAGCTGTACCACGAACGGTACGGGCTCTCCTTATCGTTCTTAAACGCCTTGTACGCGCCGACACCTTCGTAGCGGTCAAACTTGTTAAAGTACTTCGAATCCGCTCCGGTGTGCGAGAAAACGCCGTCAAGAATAAGTCTAATTCCAAGCTTCTTGCACTCTTCCTGAAGCCTGTCGAACGCTTCGTTGCCTCCGAGAATCGGATCGACCGTAAGATAGTCCGCCGTATCATATCTGTGCGAAGATCTCGCCTCGAAGATGGGGTTTAAGTAAATAATATCTATGCCCAAAGACTTCAGATACTTAAGTTTCTCTTTGATACCGTCAAGAGATCCGCCAAAGAAATCGCATGCGAGGTATCCGGTTGAAGGCTTGCCTTTGATGTCAACGTCCTCGTACCAGTCTTCGTGATAAACTCTCTCCTCCCTGTCAGATGCGGATGTCATGCGCTCGAACGTATAGTCCTTGTCGCGTGCGAATCTGTCCGGGAAAATCTGATACATCATAGATCCCTTCATGTAGTCAGGGGTCTTGAAATCCTTCGCATACACGGTTATCTGCCATGCATAAGGATACTTATCCTCATCCGCGGAAATCTTGGGAGGTTCATGGTAAACCTTACCCGTACCGGTCTGCGTGTCGGGTTCGAAGACGTAGTACTTCGTCACCCTCTTCTTTGAATCTTCCTCGTCCGCAGCAGTAAATCTGAACCAGTAAAAAAGGAGACAGGGCTCATGCGGAAGCATAAGCCCGGTCCCGTATCTTATCTGACCTTTGGGAGCCTTGATGTCTTTGCGGACAATCATCGGCTCTTCGTGATAAGTGAAGTCATAGAGTCCGTATGCATAACACAGGGTAATATCTTTCAGACTCTTATCCGCATCCGCATAAATTGTTACATTCGCATCCGCGGGCTGAGCGCCGAAAGGCGTCCTGTACTCAAGACTTCTCGAAGCATGAAAGAACATTATTACTTTGTCTCATCCTTTTTCTTTGTTGTTGTCTTCTTGGCGGAGGAAGTCTTCTTGGCTGCGGGCTTCTTTGCCGCCGGCTTCTTCTCGGCAGGCTTGTCCTCAACCTTCTTCTCCTCCTTCTTTTCGGCCTTCTTGGGCTCGGTCACCTCGGTGTTCGCCTTGATGTCAATCGGCTCCTTCTGCTCCTCGAGCGGAATACCCGTGATGAGCGAATACAGACCGGCGTACTCTCTGGCGCTCTTCTTCCAGGAATAGTCGCCGCTCATGCCGGCCTTGATGAGCTTGTCCCATACATCCTTGTGGTTTCTGTACAGGTCGCACGCATACTTCGTTACGAAAAGGAACTCGTGTGCGTTGATATTCGCGAACGAGAAGCCGTTGCCCTCGCCTGTGAACTCATTGTAAGGAATAACCGTATCCTTAAGTCCGCCCGTCTCTCTTACAACCGGAACTGTACCGTATGCCATAGATACGAGCTGCGAGAGGCCGCAGGGCTCAAACAGCGACGGCATCAGGAAGATATCGGCACCCGCATAAATCGTGTGAGCAAGACCCGAGTCAAAGTCGATGCAAGCGCACATCTTGCCGGGATTTCTGTTGGCTGTATCGATGAGCGCTCTCTCGTAGTAATTGTCACCCGTACCGAGAATAACAATCTGCATACCGTCGTAGAGCATCTCGTCAAGAACGTAGAGTAAGAGGTCAAGACCCTTCTGATCTACAAGTCTTGAAATCATGGCGCAAAGCGGAGCACCGGGGTTAACCTCGAGGCCCAACTGCTTCTGCAGAGACTCCTTACAAGCAGCCTTACCCTTCTTGTACGTCTTGATGTCGTACTTCATCGGGATCTTGTCATCCTTCTTGGGATTGTACTCCATGTCGTTGATACCGTTTAAGATACCAGATACCTTGTAGGCATACTTCTGCAGAGTGTAGTTCAAGCCCTCGCCGTAGTAGTCGGTCATAATCTCATATGCGTAAGTAGGAGAAACCGTCGTTACGGAATTCGAGAAAACGATACCTGCCTTCATAAAATTGATGGCACGATCCTTAATGCAGAACTCTTCTCTTAAATACTCATCCGGGAGATCGAGCATCTCTCTTACAACATCCGTTGCATGTACGCCCTGGTACTTCAGGTTATGAATCGTGAAAACAGTCTGAACGTTGGTGTGATATCCGTGCTTCTTGAAGTGAGCATCAAGGAGCATAGGCATCATACCTGTCTGCCAGTCGTTGCAGTGCAGAACGTTGGGTTCGAAGTTCATGAAGTCACCCATGAAATCGAGAACCGCTCTCTGGAAGAAGCAGTATCTCTCGATATCGAACACATACTCAACATAAATCTGATCGAAGTTGAAGTAATACTCGTTATCAACAAAGTAGAAGATTGTTCCGTTCCGCTCAATCTGGAACAGACCCGCATAAAGCGATCTCCACCCCATTCTTACAAGCTTCCAGCCCAGGAACACAAGCTCGTCCTGATACTTAATCTTAATCTTCTTATAAAGAGGAAGAATTACACGGGCATCGATGTTGTCTCTGTTGAGCTCGACAGGCAGTGCTCCGACTACGTCTGCGAGACCGCCGACCTTAACGAACGGGCTAACCTCGGATGATGCAAACAGTACTTTAATCTTATCCATAATCAGATACCTGCTCCTTTCCCGATAACAACAGGGTAATCAGGATGTCCGATGAGTCTTACACCCGGTCTTACGAATGAATTCTTATCAAGAATTACGTTCTCAAGGTGACAGTTCTCGGAGATGTGAACGTCCTGCATAACTACGCTGTTCTTAACGGTTGTGTTCTTAGATATTGTAGCGCTTCTGAAGATAATCGAATTCTCGACGTTACCGTAGATTCTGCAACCGTCGGAGATGATTGATGTCTTAACATCCGCATTGTCAAAATAAAGCGTCGGAGCCTCATCCTTGACCTTCGTGTAAATCGGTTTGCCGTTCCAGAACAAATCCTCACGAATCTCGTCCTTAAGAAGCGACATCGATGCGTTGAAATAAGTCTGAACGTTGTTGATTCTCAGAGCCGTTCCCGCATACTCATAAGCGTAAACCTTAATCTCGTCAAACATCTTAACCATCGAGTGCAGACCGAAGTGTGTCTTGCCGTGGCTCATCTGCTTCGAGATGATGTCAACGAGCATGTCGCGTCTTAAACAAATAATTCCGAGGGATGCCTTATTGGAAGTCGCCTTCTGAGGGTTATAAAGCATATCCTTAACGAAGCCCTTCTCATCCGTCTCGAGAATATATGTGGGAGATCCGTACTTAAGAGCATCTCTGTTGTACATAACAGTCAAATCGGCGCCGCTCTCCTCGTGTGCCTTAATCATGTCATCGAACGTGCAGTTCAGAACGATGTTGCTGTTGGCAACAATAGCGTACGTAGATCTTGAGTGTCTTAAGAAATCGAGTACACCTGCAAGCTCCTCATCGCCCGTGATATTTGTAGCCTCGGAGTTAACGTAAGGAGGCAGGATGTGAAGTCCGTCGTTCTTTCTGTCCAAAGACCACGCGGAACCTGTTCCCAGGTGATCCATCAAAGACTTGTACTTGTTGTAAGTCAGGATACCGACATTCTTGATTCCCGAATTAACCATATCGGAAAGCATAAAGTCAATGATTCTGTATCTTCCGCCGAAGGGTACGGCCGAGAGAGCTCTGGGCTCGGACAATTCGCCAAGAGATATCTTCTTATTGTCGGCCAGGATAAGGCCCATTACATCATTAAACATTTTTCGTTCCTCCGTCCCTTCTTATACTCTGAATTTCTCTTCAATGACGTTGTCCGCATCGCTTACTTCGATGTCGGAATCAATCATGCTGTTGCCGGGAATCTCAACGCCGTCTTTAATCCTCAAACCTCTCTCAAAAACGCAAATGCCTTCGGAGCAAAGCTTCTTGTTGGTGTAAGGTCCCTCGCCCTCAATCTTCGGTCCGGCCTTAACGTCCTTACCGATGATTGTGCCGAAGTCTACGATGCAGCGCTCGATATGTGCGCCTTCCTTGACAACAACACCCGGGAGAAGTACGCAGTCTTTAACGACAGCACCCTTCTCTACTACAACCGACTCTGAAAGTACGGAGTGCTTAACCTCACCGTAGATTCTGCAGCCGTCCGTCAACGCGGAATTTGTAACCTTACCCGTCTCGCCGATAAACTGTGAAGGCTTAACAGGGTTTCTCGAATAAATTCTCCATGAGCGATCAACAAGGTTAATATCCTCAGGCTTATCGAGAATATCCATGTTGGTCTCCCACAGGGACGAGATTGTTCCGACATCCTTCCAGTAACCCGAGAATCTGTATGCGAAAAGCTTTCTTCCGCCTTCGAGGAGCATCGGGATGATGTTCTTACCGAAGTCGTTGTTTGACTCGGGATCCGCCTCATCCTTGATGAGTGCCTCTCTCAAGACCTTCCATGTGAAGCAGTAAACACCCATGGACGCCAAATTACTCTTGGGCTTCGCGGGCTTCTCCTCGAACTCCACAATCTGGTCTTCACCCTCGGTGTTGAGAATTCCGAATCGCGGAGCCTCCTCCCACGGTACCTCGTAAACGGCAACCGTTGCATCGGCGCCGCGCTCGATGTGACTCTTGAGCATTGCCGCGTAATCCATCTTGTAGATATGGTCACCCGAAAGGATAACCACATACTCAGGGTCGAAATCATCAACGAAATCCTTGTTCTGGTAGATGGCATTTGCCGTACCCTTGTACCAGTCGGACTTGCCCGATCTCTGATAAGGAGGAAGGATATAAGCACCGGCATTGTTGCGGTCGAGATCCCACGGGTGACCGTTACCAACGTAAGTGTTAAGTGCGAGGGGCTGATACTGTGACAGCACTCCTACTCTCTCGATACCGGAATTCACGCAGTTAGACAGCGGGAAATCGATAATTCTGTACCTGCTTCCAAAGGGAACAGCCGGCTTGGCGACGGTCTTAGTAAGTACACCTAGTCTTGCACCTTGACCTCCTGCAAGTATCATTGCAACAACATCGGTCTTAGCCATTTTTTCCTACCTCCAAATTATTTCTTAACTTTTTTACTTGCTGTTTGGGTTGCGGGCTTCTTCTCGGCAGTTTCCGCTTTCTTGGTATCCGTCTTCTTTGCCGCGGACGCCTTCTTTGCTGCAGGCTTCTTCTCAGCCTTGGGAACCTTTTCGCCCTTCGGAGCCTTCTCGCTCTTCGTGGCCTTCAACGCCTTCTTTGCCGGCGGATCTGCAACCTTCATGAAGTAAACACCTGCGAGCGGCGGGAGATTAAACTTAACATAATAGGGTTTGCCCTGATAAGGCTCATCTACCGCTTCGAACGTTCCCTCGAGTGTTACTCCGGTGGGATATCCGCTTCCGCCGAACGCCATGTCATCCGTGTTCAGAAGAATCTTGTATGTGCCGAGCTCGTATACCGGAATCTTGTATTCCTCAAGAGGCTGAGGCACCATGTTGAGTGCGACGTAAATATCGTTCTCTTCCTGCTTCGGACTCTTTCTCGTATAAACGAAGACATTATTTACAGTATCGTCCGCGGCAATCCACTCGAATCCCGCCCATGTGTGATCGTCTCTCCAAAGCTGAGGGTAATCGATATAGAAACGGTTAAGCTTCGAGCAGTAATCCTGAAGGAGTCTGTGAGACTCGTAGTCGAGCATGAACCACTCGAGCTGCTCATAGAATCTCCACTCGATGAACTGACCGAACTCGGCACCCATGAAGTTGAGCTTCGCACCCGGATGGCTCATCTGATACATGAACAGAAGTCTTAAGTTCGCGAACTTTCTCCACACATCTCCGGGCATCTTGTTGATAAGCGAATACTTACCGTGAACAACCTCATCGTGTGAAAGAGAGAGAACATAATTCTCGGAGAATGCATACATCATCGAGAAGCAGAACTCATCGTGATGCCATGCTCTTGCATAAGAATCGGTCGAGAAATAATCGAGCGTGTCGTGCATCCAGCCCATGTTCCACTTGTGCGTGAATCCCAAGCCTCCGTCTTCAACCGGATGAGATACCTTCGGCCATGCAGTCGACTCCTCGGCAATCATCATGACACCCGGATACTCTTTCCTTATGGTGCCGTTAAGTTTCTTAAAGAACTCGACAGCCTCAAGGTTCTCGTTGCCGCCGTACTTGTTCGGTATGTAGTTTTGTCTTCCGTAATCCCTGTAAAGCATCGAGCTTACGGCATCAACGCGAAGACCGTCGATATGGAAAACATCAAGCCAGAAAATCGCATTCGACAACAGGAACGATACAACCTCATTCTTCGAATAATCGAAAACGTACGTACCCCACTCTCTGTGCTCGCCGATTCTCGGATCCGAATACTCATAGCAAGGCGTACCATCAAATCTGACAAGTCCCTCAAGATTCTTCGGGAAGTGTGCGGGTACCCAGTCAAGCAAAACCGCAATGCCGTTCTGGTGCAAGATATCAATCATGTACTTGAAGTCAGCGGGAGTTCCGAATCTCGAAGTAGCCGCATAGTAGCCCGTAACCTGATAGCCCCAGGATGCATCGAGAGGATGCTCAAGCACAGGCATCAGCTCGACGTGCGTGTAATTCATCTTCTTGCAGTAGTCAACGAGGTCAAGACCGATCTCTCTGTATGTGAAGAAGTTTCCGTCCGGATGCTGTCTCCAGGAACCCAGGTGCAGCTCATAGATATTAATCGGGCGGGCCTCAAGAGCATCGGGACGGCTCTTCATGTAATCGCCGTCACCCCACTCATAGTCCTCGGGATTGTAAACAATCGACGCGTTGTTGGGTCTTGTCTCAAAGTGTCTCGCGTACGGGTCGCCCTTATCGTAAATTCTCGAATCGGCACCCACAACACGATACTTGTATCGATTCCACTGCGAGGCGTTCGGAATCTTGGCTTCCCAGATACCGGTGTCACCTAAACGGAACATATAGTTTGCCGAAGGCTCCCAGTCATTAAAGTCTCCGATGACGCTCACAGACTGCGCCTTAGGTGCCCAAACTCTGAAAATAAAGCCTGTCGTGCCGTCGTCTTCCTTGTACGGATGAGCTCCCAAAAAGTTGTAGCTCATATAATTCTCTCCGCGGTTAAAGAGATAAGCCTGGTCCATTAAACATACCTCGTGCTTTCTTGTTTACCGCTAATTATATAATAAAGGGGAGCTAAATACCAACTAAAATCATAAATTTTTTTACAATTTCGAAGGTTCCTTTGTGCATTTTTACAAATACTTAATATTTCAGATCTCTTCGTCCATTCTTTCCTGGCGTCTTAAGATCTCTATGCACATTCTGATGTTATGGTAGGGGCACTTCCACTCGGACACCAAAGGGAGCGTGGTATCGGGTGTCCCGTCGGGAGATACCGCATTATGCCACTCCGCGGGTCTTGCCTTGTCTATCACGTAATCTCTTATAAAGTTCCACTGGTTCTGCGCAGCAATCAGATAATTTCTGTCACCCGTATGTGTATATGCGTTAATAAATCCCACCACAGCCTCGGACTGAATCCACCATGCGCGTATATCTTTTATCTTACCGTTCTCGGCCTCGTAGAACAGAGAGTTTCCGTCAAACGCATACTTTAAGACGTTTTCCTCCATCCTTCTCGAAATCGGGTTTTCCCTTGCCGAAAGCTCGTCATCCATGAAAATCTCGCATACCTTATCGAGCACCCACGCCATCTCGATGTCGTGTCCCGGCGAATACAAATCGATCAGACTGTTATAGTCGTTATCGAAGAAAACTTCCTGTCTGCCGAGCGCACTGTTATAAATCTTTTCCGCATGCAGCTCAAGGTTTCGCATAATCTTTTTGCGTATAAACGTGTCCTTGGTTTCCTTATTGATGCGGTAAAGTTCGCAGTACGCTTCGATTACATGAAGCATCGTATTCATGGTATGAACCGCACTTACACCGTTATTGGAAAGATGCGGGTTATCGTCGGGGGTAAAGTCCCTCGAGAAAGACTCGAGATAGCCGTTGTCGTCCGTGAACATGTTTTCGATGCAGTTCTTGAGATAGTACGCAAGCTTAAACGCCTGCATGTCGCCCGAGACCTCAAAGTAAGCACTGAGTGCGTAAATTGCGAAAGCGTGATTATACGTGTGCTTGGTCGTATCCGAGGGCCTGCCGTCGTATGTCACAGACCAGTAAAGTCCGCCGAGCTCGAGGTCGATAAAATGCGCACTTAAGAACTCATATGCGTGCCTCGCGGCATCGAGGATATCCATCGAGGAATACCCCGCATCCTGAAGCTTGGTCTCGCTCAAAACACCGTCGATACAAAGCTTGTAGCAGCTGCTCATAGCCCATAAAATTCCGCTGTTAAGGATACAGCCCTTGTCGGCCCTCTTATTAAGCTCACGATTGCCGCTGACAAATCCATAGTAGCCTCCGAACTCTTCGTCCTTCATGGAGAGCCAGAATGGTATCAAGTCATGAACAAGATGTATCTTTATCTCAGGTGTTATAGCCATAAAATTATTTTAGCATTACGCGCGTTTATTTCGCAAACGCGGCGCCTCTCTCGAACGCCTCCATGTTTCCGGGAATGAACTTATGACGTCTCTCCGGCAAAATTTCGTACAAAGAAGCCTCGAAGGATTCCTTCTTGAAGCAACCTGTTGCCTGCGCCATGCAGCCGAGCATCGAAATTGTTGCGAAAGCCATGTTGCCCAGGTCGGTTGCAATCTCCGATGCACCCATCGGGATAAATCTGATGTCATCCCTTGTGGGTTCCGCATAAAACAGAGAAGAATCAATAATCAAAAGTCCTCCCGGATTTAAATAGGACTCAAACTTTTCCATCGAAGGCTGATTAAGGCAGATAAGCACATCCGCATTGTTTACAACCGGTGAACCTATGGGTTCATCGGAAATTACAACAGAGCAATTTGCTGTACCGCCGCGCATCTCGGGGCCGTATGACGGGAACCACGATACTTCGCGTCCCTCGTAAAGTGCGGCCTCCGCAGCCATCTTTCCGGCAGAGAGGATTCCCTGTCCGCCGAAGCCTGCAAGAATTATCGAAAAGTCAACCATTTGCCGCCTCCCCTGCTTCCCCGCGGAAGTCAGCCTCAAGCTTCTTAAAATCAATATCTCCGCCCTTGAACACGCCCAGAGGGTACTGAGGAATCATCTTTTCCTTAAGCCAGTCCATAGCCTCGAGCGGCTCCTTGCCCCAGTTGGTGGGACACGTCGACAAGAACTCAACCATCGTGAAACCAAGGTTTGCGTGCTGCGCAAGGAAAGCCTGCTTGATGGCCTTCTTCGCATTCATAATGTTCTTATAATCCGTAAGACAAACACGCTCGATATAAGCCGAACCCGTGATAGGCGCGAGCAGCTCACTTACGTTCATCGGGTAACCCTGATAAGAAGCGTCTCTTCCGAAAGGAGATGTGGTCGTAACCTGTCCCAAGAGCGTTGTGGGAGCCATCTGTCCGGAGGTCATACCGTAAACCGCATTGTTTATAAAGAATGCCGTAATCTTCTCTCCTCTGGCGGCCGCATGAATAATCTCGGCGGCACCGATTGACGCGAGGTCGCCGTCACCTTGGTAAGTGAAGACATACTTATCCTTAAGATTACGCTTTATACCTGTAGCAACAGCCGGGGCTCTTCCGTGAGCGGCCTGAACCGCATCACATGCAAAGTACTCGTAACTATTATAAGAGCATCCGACCGAGGCAACCGATACGGTATCCTCAAGGATTCCCATCTCACACATAACCTCCGCAATAAGGCGGTGAATTATACCGTGTGTGCATCCCGGGCAGTAATGGAAAGGCTTGCCCGTAAGGCCTTTGGTAGCTTCGAAAACAACTGCCATTACTCAAGTCCTCCTTCCTCGGGATTGTTGTGAATCGCAACAAGCTTATCGAGAATTTCCTTCTGCATGGGAAGATTACCGCCCATTCTTCCGTAGAAGTGAACAGGCTTTTGTCCTCTTACCGCAAGCTCAACGTCCTCAACCATCTGGCCGGAAGAGAGCTCAACATCAAGAAAAGCTTTAACATTGGGCAAATCCGCTGTCTCTCTGATAATCTTCTTCGGGAACGGCCAGAGAGTTATGGGTCTGATCATCCCGACCTTTATTCCAAGCTCTGCCGCCTGACGTATAACGTTTCTGCAGATTCTCGAGCAAGTGGAAAATGCAACTATCACAATCTCTGCGTCCTCAAGGCCGAACGCCTCATATCTGACCTCATTCTGCTCGATATACTTATACTTCTCAACGAGTTCGAGATTCTTCTTCTCGAGATCGTCGGGATTGATATAAATAGACGTAACCACATTGTGCTCGGCTCTGCCGCCTCTGCCGCACGCAGCCCAGGGCTTGTCGATTTTTTCGATAGGTTCCTCGTCTCTGAATGCAACGGGTTCCATCATCTGACCCAAAGTACCGTCACCCAAAATCATGCACAGCATGCGGTAGCGGTCGGCAAGGTTGAAAGCTTCGACAGTAAGCTCGTAAAGCTCCTGAACGGATGCGGGTGCGATGACGAGATTTCTGTAGTCACCGTGTCCGCCGCCCTTCGTCGCCTGGAAGTAGTCGCCCTGTGAAGGCTGAATACCTCCGAGTCCCGGGCCTGCTCTTACGATATTTACTGCAACTGCAGGGAGCTCTGCGCCTGCAATATAGGAGATACCTTCCTGCTTAAGGGAAATTCCCGGAGACGATGATGATGTCATTACTCGAAAACCTGCGGAAGCCGCACCATAAACCATGTTAATGGCGGCAACCTCACTTTCGGCCTGAACGAAGTTTCCTCCAATTTGAACCATCTTCTTTGCCATATAGTGCATAACCTCGGTCTGAGGTGTAATGGGATAGCCGAAGTAATTGCGGCATCCTGCTCTGATTGCAGCCTCCGCGATGACCTCGTTACCCTTCATAAGTACTCTCTTCTGTGCCATATCAAATCCTCACCTTTCAACCGTAATAACAACATCGGGGCAAGTTGTGGCGCAGAAAGCGCATCCTATGCACTTATCCAAATCGGTACAAACCGCGGGATGATAACCTTTGTTGTTAAGTCTTGAATTATCAAGCTCGAGAATCTTCTTAGGGCACGCATTGACGCACAGGCCGCAGCCCTTACACAAATCGTCATTGAACGTGACTTTTGCCATAGCAGTATACTCCCTTTTGTAAAACTCATAGAATTATAAAACGAAGCAGAAGTATTATCAAACGGCAAATTCCCGCCAATCTTTATTCCAAATAAAAACCGGCCCCGCTTTGGGGCGGGACCGGCCTTGAATTATGTGTCGTTTTTAAGATTCGAATTACTCGATCTTTGTGCCGCACTCAGGGCAGAACTTAGGCATCTTGCCGTCTGCGGGAGTGTATCCGCACTTAGGACACTTGGAAGGAGCTGCTGCAGGAGCGGGCTTACCGCACTCGGAACAGAACTTACCTGTGTTGCCTGTGTGACCGCACTCACATGTCCATCCTGCCGCCGCGGGAGCCGGCTGAGGCTTACCGCACTCGGAGCAGAACTTACCTGTGTTGCCTGCGTGTCCGCACTCACATGTCCAACCTGCCGCTGCTGCGGGAGTTGCCGCGGGCGTAGCCTGTTGCTGCTGACCCATGAACTGGAATGCAGAGCTTGCCATGTTGCCGCCTGCCATACCGCCGACCATGCCTACGCCCATGAGGCCGTTAACCGCACCGTTAGCGTTGGAGCCTGCAGCCTTCATAGCCTCGGTCTGACCAAGAACAGCCTGAGCAGCAAGAGCGTTAGGATCGGAACCGTACATCTTGGCACTGTCAATCTGCTCGATTCTCTCTCTGGACTTGTCATCGGGTGTGATGCCGTTGATGGCAACTGTGGAAATTACAACACCTCTCTGCTTGAGCCAGTCCTCATCGAGAGCGTCCTGCATGTACTTTCTGAGTACGCCCTGCTTCGAAGGCAGGTCAGCGAACATGATCTTATCTGTACCGCCGCACTTGTTAAGTACCTCAGAGAAATTATCCAGGAACTCAATTCTCGGCTGCTTGGGATCTGCGGGAGAACCCATGAACTGAGCGTTGGTGTACTGACCCTTAACGTTTCCGACCTGAGACTTAAAGAAAGTTACAGGATCTACGATTCTGTATGAGAAGACACCGTTAAGTCTGATGTAGATGTTTCTGTACTCAGGATCGTGGTAAGGAAGCGCGGAAGGTGTACCGAACTTCTGGTCACGAATCTCAAGCATATTAATAAAGTAAACTCTCTGCTGTGTTGTAATCTCACCGCCGGCCTTCATACGATTCCAGGTCTCCTTAACAAGAGACTTGGCAGCATCCATGAAGCCGTCATTGCCTGCGAAAACAGAAGGTGCGGAAGATGTATCCCATGTATACATACCCGCCTCGATGGTGAAGTCAACAACCTTACCGTTATCAACGAGCAAAAGTGCTGTGTTCTCGGGAACCGCAATCATCGCACCGTTGTTGATAACCTCGGAATCACCCTTGTTGTGTCCCTTGTTAATTCTTGCAGCACCCTGCTTAACAAGGACATCCTGACCCAATGAATCGCAGGTAAAAAACTCTACGTACTGGTCAGCTACTGTTGAAGAAACAGCGTCGCCGATGGCGCCCGCTATGTTCTTAATCAATCCCATATTCTTATCCTCCGTCAAATAGAATTAATCGTTGCCGCACTCGGCAACACATCAATTTTATCATATTTCACTTCGGATAAACAAAGATTTTTTATCAGGCGTAGACGATCCAGATTACCGCGGCACCCGTAACAGCCGCCACCAAAGTAAACGGAATTCCGATTCTCATGAAGTCTTTGGTCGACACCTTGTACCCTGCTTTGCTTAAGATTCCAATGCCCGCGATATTGGCGGATGCACCTACAGGAGTTATGTTTCCTCCGAGTGTCGCACCTATCAGGAGACCAAAGTCAAAAAGGTACGGCTCGATCCCCAGTATGCTTGAAATTCCCGTGACTACAGGCAGCATTGTTGCTACATAAGGAATGTTGTCAACAAAAGCGCTGATCAGCACCGATACGGCGACAATCAGAATGTACATGAGAAGCACGCTGTCGCCTCCCGCCTTAACAAACAGCTGGGCAATAGCATCAATGACTCCCGCTTCGGTAATACCTTCGATAACGATAAAAAGACCCGCAAGCAACAGAAGCGTTTTGTAGTCAACTGCCTTCAGCGTATCAACCGCAGGCTTTGAAGATTTCTGCCTCAGCGTCTCGTAAATAACTCCTATAACGGCAATCGTAACGCAGATAATACCATTGGTAAGTTCCGGTTTATTTTCAAACTGAGATGCAATAATCAAGAGGATAATTGTACCGAACAGCAACACGGTCGGCACGTGGTCTTTAACTTCCGTCGTGACCGAAGACGTAACCTTGCCCTTCTCTTTTCGAAACAAAATCATGAGTACCGGGATGGTCATCAAAGCGCCCGCCTCAACCGCAAAGCAGATTCCGGGCTTACCTTGGAACCAGAAGAAATCGTTGAAGCTCATGTTCGCGTAAGATCCGAGGAGAATCGATGTGGTATCACCGACGAGCGTTGCCGCTCCCTGCAGATTCGACGACACCGCGACCGATATGATAACCGGCACAGGATTGGTGTTAAGTTTCTTGGCAACCGCCAGCGCGATGGGCGCCACCATAAGTACGGTCGCAACGTTATCGACGAAAGCCGATACTATTCCCGAGAACAAAGACAAAGCGATTACGGCCCACTTAACTGTGGGAGTGATGCACAGAAGCTTTTCGGCCATGCGCGCAGGCATCTTGCTTTGTACGAAAAGCTCAACGGTTCCCATCGTGCCCGCGAGCATCATGATAACGTTCCAGTTAACGGCACCCGCGGCGTTTTGAACCGGAAGAATTCCCGCAATCATAAAGATTGCCGCCGCACAAAGTGCCACAATGAAGCGCTGCTCGGTCACTATCAAAAGCAGCACATACATCACCGCAAAAATCAATATTGCAAGTCCCATCTCGGTCATAATCCTAACCCTCCGCAGTACTCTCGGTATAAGAGCTGTTTATCTCGCCTCCCGCGAAGTTATCCGTAATACCGTCGCCCGTATTCGGGTGATTGTGCGAGTACAGTAAATCCCCTGCGAAAAGCGTTATCAGCACCACCGATACCGGAAGCAGAATCGAGGGGTTAATTTTTCTTATTTTATCGTCAATCAAAGGCGAGAGAACATAAATAAAAGCAAGTCCCGCGACACCGAACACGAACAGTCCCTCAGCACAGATTCGACCGTTAATATTAAGGAAGAAACCGCTGTAGTCCCACCACTTCTTGTCGAAGAGATACTCGAGTATGACCGACGCGAAGTACTCGAGCGCACCGCACAGAACAACCGTGCCGACGAAGTGCTTAACAGGATTCTTGCGAAGCGGGAAAAGGAAAATCAGAATAAGAAGTCCGCCCGCTCCGTAAATCGGCAGCCACGGCCCGTGAAGCACGCCGCGGTTAATATAGTGACCCTGCAGTATGTAATAGTAAATTACCTCCCAGGTCCAGCCGAAGATTGAATATATGAAGAACATGCTCACAAGTGACAGAAGCGAATAGTGGCGCATGTAGTGAATCGACACAAGAGACCTTCTCTTACCGGAATCCGGCACCGGACCGAGCCTCGTCGGATATGACATTCCTTCAGCCTCTGCCTTATAGTAAAGGATACGGAGTCTCCTCGCCTGATTTTCTTCATACTCCTTCTCATCCGGAGTATTCCACAACACAACACCGAAGTGCTCCGCGAAAAATTTCTTCGCACCGTGAAGGTCTCGAAGCTTATATTCAGGCGACGAGAACACACTTATAATCTCAGGGTAAGCATTCTTAAGTCTCGACAAATCCGCCTTGGCAAAAAGATACCTGTCGCACAATAGCGAACTTCCCTCAATTCCGTTCTTGATAGCTTCCTGACGCCTCTGCGTATAAAACTCCGAATAGACGCAGATGCGGTAAGGGTTAGCAAAGAAAATGTTAACCACACCGAAAGTAACAACGCCCAGAATGTACCAGCCGACAAGCGTTAAATCGAGTTTAAACAAATCCATCTTCTTTCCCTTCATCATCTTCCAGGAAAGCTTAAGCGCATCAACCGCGGAAATATCAGGGTTCTCGGCGACGATGAACGGCATCATAAACAAACCGTAGTAAATCACGGGAAAACCTATGACCGTTATCAGGGAAGCATAAACGCATACCGTGTAAAGCGCCATGGTCAAAGCGGTCTTAAACCATTTTCGAATTCTTATGAAGTACAGGAATCTCGCAAAAGGAATCTTCGCATATATTCTGCCCTCAAGCGCAAGCCTTCTTATAACGGCACTGTAAAGGTTCGAGACGAAGAACCAGAACACGACGGTAAGAACCGAAGACACAGCAATCATGATGGTGTCAGCAACGCTTTCCGAGCCTACGATGTTTAAAACAACCGACGAGATATTAGAAATGATGGTACCGCTCGAAACGTAGTCTATTACAGCGTTAAGTGTACCCTTGGACCTTGCAAACACCGAATTGACTTCTTCGTTTTCAAACTCCTGCTCATTTACTTTACCTGTAACTTCATCGATGAATGCAGACGAATCGGTAAGGTTGGTCGTACTGCTTTCGGCCACGGTTTCCGCCGTCTCCACCGTATTGTTTATCGCCTTGCTTCGAAGCGATACAACATAGTCGGAAGTGACGAACTCGGACCCGATTGAAGCCGCGAACACGCACATCGCTACGAACAGCCAGTAGTGGCGTTTGAGATTGCTCTTCGCTCGGATCTTGAAATCTTTCCTCTCTGATTTCTTGTCAGTAGGCATAATTGATGGTCCTCCTCATAGAGATTTTGTAAGGCGCCTTAAGCTTTGCCATATCCTCGGCTTTTAGCAGCCCTTCCATAAAAGACGTCATCACAAGCGGAATGCCTGTCGCGGAAGAAGCCTTAAGCAACACTTCCTCCCCCTCGAAAATATCCTCGGCAGTCGTTTGTTCCAGAAGATTCGTGTTATTCACAAAACCCGTAATTTTAAGGCCTGAAGCATCTTCGAGCTCCCTTGCCATAGCAATAATTTCTTCCACGGTTTGAGTGAACGGACGCCTGATGTTAACCGCCATCAGCAAATCGGGCTCAACCGTGTTGAGTCTGGTCTTCATCGATCCCAAGACCGTCGCACCCATATCCTCGCCGCCGATATCAAACACACCGGTGTAAGAATCATCATCGAAGATTACATAGACTTCGCCGCTTAAAACCGGTGCATCAACATTGGAATTCGCATACATCGGAGATATAAGTCTTATTCCGTTTTCTTCCAAAACCTTCCCCGCATCAGCCGAACGGTAAAAAGGATTCACGATATCAAGATCTGCCATAAGAACTTTGCCATCGGGATTATTTCTTCTAAGTTCAAGCGCAAGATTAACCGAAAGCTCGCTCTTGCCGCTCCCGTATGCGCCCACAACAATCTTAAGTCTGCTCTTTCCGTACTCACCCATATCGTATCCCCCTGATCAGTAAAGTTTTGCTATCGTGACTCCGTCTCCGCCTTCGCCCTGGCCTCCGAGCCTGAACTCTTCGATTCTCGGATTAATCGTAAGTTCTTCGCTCACGGCACTTCGAAGTGCGCCGGTACCTTTACCGTGAACTATCCTTATGGTTTTAATTCCCGCAAGTGCACAGTCGTCAATGTACTTATCAAGAGCCGTCTGCGCTTCGGCAACGGTTTTCCCGAGAAGCATAATCTCGGGCATAACCGTGGTTGCTTTCGTAACTTTAATTGTTGATACAGAACCTGCGGACTGAGGCTTCAGAGAAGCCTTGACGGGAGCATTCTCCTTGGCGAGCTGATCGGCGGTAGGCATACGAAGCTGAGACAGAAGCACCTGATAAGTCATGCTGCCCGAACGCACTCTGACCTTGCCGTTTTTCTTGTCGGTTGAGTCGAGTGCGGTGCCCGTAACTCCCATATGCGGGATAAAATATTTCTGCCCTGCCACAGCCTTGGAGGGCGCTTCCCCGGGGAGCTTCACGTTCTTTAAAACATTGTCGTCCTCGCCGTCACCCGAGAGGTCCTTGACACCGGCGCGAAGCCTTCTTCTTATCTTATCGAGCTCTTCTCTTGCATCATCGTCGTTGTTTTTCTTCTGCTTCTCGCGTGCAGTTTTTATAAGCTCATCAATCTCTTCGAGCTTATCCTCGTAGAGCTCTTTTTGCTGCCTCCTGGAGTCATTTAAAATCCTGGTCTTCGAAGCCTTAAGAGACGCTCTTTCGCTCTCGAGCTCCGATAGTTTATTTTTAAGTTCGAGGTTTAATTTCTCGTTTTCTTCTTCAAGCTTCTGCGCATGCTTTCTGTCGTTCTCGGCCTCGGCAAGCAAGTGCCCGAGCTTTAAATCTTCGTCCGTCATCCTTGACTTCGCATCGTCGATGATTCTGCCGGGCATACCAAGCTTACCCGCAATAACAAAAGCGTTGCTCGTACCGGAGGTTCCCGTAATCAGGCGGTACGTCGGGCTTAAAGTCTCCGTGTCAAACTCGCACGATGCGTTCATTACACCTTCGGTCGTAACCGCGTACTCCTTAAGTTCACGATAGTGCGTGGTTGCCATGGTAACACAGTCCTTGCCTCTTAAGCTGCCGAGCACCGCCACCGCGAGTGCCGCGCCTTCCGCGGGGTCCGTTCCGCTTCCAAGCTCATCGAGTAACACCAACGATCTGCCCCTGATATTCTTGAGGATAAAGACGATGTTTGATATGTGCGCCGAAAATGTCGACAGGCTCTGCTCGATGCTCTGCTCGTCACCTATGTCCGCGAGCACTCTGTCAAAAACAGCTATCTCGGTTCCCGAAGAACAAGGAATCATAAGGCCTGCCATCGTCATCAAAGTCATGAGACCGCAAGTCTTAAGCGACACGGTCTTACCTCCGGTGTTAGGACCCGTAATAATAAGGGTCATATAGTCAAAACCGTTCTCAATATCGATCGGCACAACTCTTTCTTTATCAATCAAAGGATGCCTTGCTCTTACAAGTCTTATGTGCCCCTCACTGTTAAGCGCGGGCTTCACGGCATCCATATAGTAAGCAAGTTCAGCTTTGGCGGAATTAAAGTCGATTCCTGCGACAATCGATATATCTGTCATCAGGGCAGTCTCGGACTTTAATACCTGCGATGTAAGACTTTTTAAAATTCTTTCAATCTCGGCATCTTCCAAAGCGGACAGCTCGCGTATTTTGTTATTCGCGTCAACGACACCCATGGGCTCGATAAATACGGTCTGCCCGGTGGATGACGTATCGTGAATAATGCCCGGAAGCTTAGATCTCGCCTCGGATTTGACAGGCACACAGTATCTGCCGTCTCTGATTGTAATTATCTGCTCCTGCAGGATTTCTTCACTGTTTCTTATGATGCGGTCGAGAATGACTCTGATTGAGCGCTCGACATCCTTCTTGTCGCGGCGGATGTCGTAAAGCTTCGGGCTCGCACGATCACTCATCTCGTTTTCGCTTATGATTGAGTTTGTTATCTCCGCATAAAGATTATCCTCGGTCTCAAGGGAGCCGGCCGCCTCAAACAAAGACGACCCGGCAAGCTCCTTCTTTTCATCGCTTGCCATGCCCTTAAGTTCACGAGCGCTTCGAAGAAAAGCCGCAATATCAAGAAGCGCACGCATATCGGCAACGCCGCCGGCCTTAATATAACGGAGGGTGTCCTCAATCAAAGGAAAAGTTCCTATAGGAAGCGAGCCGTACCTTGAAACATAAGTAAAAGCCTCGTAGGTTTCTCCGAGGCTCTCGTTTACTTTCGCAAAATCCGTTGTGGGATTTAAGCTCTCGGCAAGACGCATACCGTAAGGGGTTTTGACAAAGCCTTTAAGCTTGTCACGAATCTTGTCGAACTCAAGGACAGTAAGTACTCTGCCCTTTATCTCACGCTTCTTCGCATCTTCTTCAAATGTGGAGTAATTGTACATTCGCCGGGCAGTTTACGACAGGCGCTTTGCATTATCAATCTCGATTGAAGGAATGGTCTTCTTCATTGCAAGACCTTCCTCGATATCGATATCGGTAATTTTGCCTTCTTTCTCGATGATGATTCTGTTGTACTTCTTGTTAAGCAGGCAGTCGATGGCGTGAACGCCCATAAGGCTTGCCGTTGTTCTGTCTCTTAAAGTCGGAGAACCGCCTCTCTGCAAGTGTCCGAGGATTGTGGGTCTTGACTCGATGCCTGTCTCCTCTTCGATTTTCTTTGCAATATCCGCGGCCTTTCCCGAGCCCTCGGCAACAATTACGATGTAGTGTCTCTTGCCCTTGTTTCTGCCGTCGAGAATTACTCTCAGGACATCTCTGTCAAAGTCGAAAGGAACCTCGGGAATGAGGATAACCTCGGCACCCGTCGCGATACCTACGTTAAGAGCGATATAACCTGCTCTTCTTCCCATGACTTCGATTACGCTGCATCTCTCGTGTGAGGATGCCGTGTCACGGAGCTTATCGATAGCTTCCATTGCGGTGTTCATTGATGTGTCGTAACCGATTGTGTAGTCTGTGCATCCGATATCGTTATCGATTGTTCCGGGAATTCCGATTACGGGAACACCGAGTCTTGCAAGAGCTCTCGCGCCCTTAAACGATCCGTCACCACCCGATACAATGAGTGCGTCGAGGTTATAAACCTCCATCATCTTCGCACCCTTAAGAACGCCCAAATCAGTCTCGAAAGTCTTCGACCTCGCGGTCATAAGGAATGTACCGCCTCTTTGAAGCTTCTCGGAAACATCTCTCATTCCAATGGGAGCAATCTCGCCCTTCCACAAACCGTGGAAACCTCTTGTTACGCCGTATACTTCAAGACCCGAATTAATACCGGCTCTTACAACCGCTCTGATTGTGGCGTTCATTCCCGGGGCATCACCGCCACTCGTGAGAACACCGATTCTCTTTACAGGCTCAACCTCTTCGGGATTTACGTTGTCATAGCACTTTGCTGTGAGAGAGTTAATCTCGGGAAGATTACTTGAATCGTAAGGTATATTGAACATAAGACCGCCTCCGACAAAACTTTTTCATTAATAATCGGCTTGATTATACACTAATTTGAGTTCGTTGCCTTTAAATTTATTATTAATAAAAGACGGTTACGTTCTCCTGCCCCGCCAAAGCCTTCAATTCGCGTATTACCGCAGGCGACGGGTCGATATGACAAACATCCGCGAGATCCACGACCGAGCCGTCCGGGAAAGACACCGCAACGGGAGATGGGCCATGGAAATACACAAGGAAGTTAAGAAGCCTCTGATAACCTTCCCCCTGCGGGTCTCCCGTGAAATTAATTCTCACCCCGGTAACCGGAGGTCCCGGATTCACTTCCTGCTCCTGCACCGGTTTCGCCTTAGCACGGGTTTTCTTCTGGGTAAGTCTCGGTGTTCCGTGAGCTTCCTTATAATATCTGCTCGCCGTCACTCTCAGGTACTCGCCATCCTGCGTGGGCATCGGGTAAACATCATCAATCGAAACCGACAAAGTATTCTCGCCACGAATCTTGCGCTTGCCGATAATAACGTAAGGCTTGTCGGTCTCGAGCATACCCGTAAACCTCTCGAAGCTTCCTCCGAAAAGCGCACCTTCAAACTGTCCGTACATGTCCTCCAGCGTAAGAAGCGCCATAGCGGACTTCGTCTTTGTGGTTCTTATTCTCTTGCTAAGAAGCATCGCACACATTACAACCTCTCGGTCATCGTTAAGTCTCTCCAGTGCCTCATCCGTATCTGCCTCAGCAAGTTTTCTCATATCAAACGTTGACAGGTGCTCAATATATTCGCGGTACTCGTTAAGCGGGTGACCCGAGAGATATATACCTACGGTATCCTTCTCGTATGCAAGCTTCTGGGCGTCCGGGTATTCATTCATCTGAGTAATTCTGATTGAACCGTCATCACTTGCACCCACTTCGCCCGGTATGTCAAACAAACTCATCTGACCTTCGACCTGACGGTTATTTTCGCTCGTGAGCTTATCGAGCTCGGTTCTGACGGTTGCTATCATGGTCGCACGGTTATAGCCCGTGAAGTCCAGGGCAGACGATAAAATCAATGCCTCTATCGTGTTCTTCTTGATACCGATCTTCGCACACCTTCGAAGGAAACCTTCGTAAGTCGTGAACGGGCCGTTGTCCTCTCTGTCGTTTATGAGAAGGTCGACCTGCGCCTGTCCCGCGTTTTTAAGAACCGACAAACCTATACGGATACCAAGGGAGCCGTCCTGAAGTTTCTCGGTACAAAACTTTGATCTGCTCTTATTGACGTCCGGCGGCAGCACCTTTATTCCCATAGGCTCGCAGCAGTTGATGTAGTATGCGGCCTGAACAATGTTGAACCTGAAAGAATTCATCATCGCCGCCATAAATTCAGTCGGATAGTAGTACTTAAAGTATGCCGTGTAATAGCCAACTATCGCGTAACATGCGGCATGCGACTTGTTGAAAGCATATCCCGCGAAGCCCGCAACTTCGTTAAAGATTTTATCGGCCACAGCTTCCGGCACTCCCCTCTTGATTGCACCGTCAATAGCTCTTCCGGTCTCATCGGTTCCGCCGTAAATAAAAAGTTTCCTGTACTTCTCCATTAGAGATTTCTTTTTCTTGCTCATGGCACGCCTTATATTGTCCGACTGTCCCATTGAGAAGCCGGCCAAATCTCTTACAATCTGCATTACCTGTTCCTGATAAACCATACAGCCGTAGGTAACGTTCAGAATCGGTTCAAGAAGCGGATGGTCATAGGTAATCGAGCTGCTGTCATGCTTACCCTGAACGTACTTCGGAATCTGGTCCATAGGGCCGGGGCGGTAAAGTGAGATACCGGCGGTTACATCTTCGATTGATGTGGGCTTTAGGTCCTTCATAAACTGCGTCATACCGGCACTTTCAAGCTGGAACACACCAACCGTGTCGCCTGCGCCGATCATGTCGTAAACATTCTTATCATCCAAAGGAATCCGATCAAAGTTAATATCGATTCCGTAGTTTTCCTTAACCATATCAGCGGTGTCACGAAGAACCGTAAGTGTACGAAGCCCCAGGAAGTCAAACTTTAACAGACCTACACTCTCGATATCCGCCTTCGCGAACTGCACCACCGTGTTGCCGTCGTTCACTGCAAGAGGCGCTATATCGGTTATCGGCACACCGGAAATTATAACGCCCGCAGCATGAGTTGATGCGTGCCTGGGCATTCCTTCGAGTCTCATCGCTATGTCGATGACTTTCTTTACAGCAGGGTCGGATTCGTACTCGGAGCGCAAGTCTTTTCGAAGTTCGAGGGCGCCTTCTATTGTCATTCCCATGGATTCGGGAATCATCTTTGCAATCTTATCTGTCTGCGCGTAAGGGAGCTCTAAGACACGGGCCACATCTCTTATACAAATCCTCGCCGCAAGCGTACCGAACGTTATAACCTGTGCGACACGGTCCCCGCCGTACTTACGGGTAACGTAATCGATAACCTCCTGGCGTCGCTCGTAGCAGAAGTCGACGTCAAAGTCGGGCATCGAGACACGCTCGCTGTTAAGAAAACGCTCGAAAACGAGGTTATACCTTATCGGATCGACGTCTGTTATTCCTATCGCATAAGCGGCCAGGGATCCCGCACCGGAACCTCTTCCGGGACCCACCATGATTCCGCAGGTCTTCGCGTAATTTATGAAGTCCCACACAATCAGATAGTAGTCCGTGTATCCCATAGAATTTATGACACCGAGCTCATAGTCCGCGCGCTTCAGATACACATCATCATCCGCGGCTTTACCCTTGTTCTTGAAACGTTTCTCAAGTCCCGAAGTTACGAGATATCTGAGATACTCTTTGTTGCTGTTAAAGCCCTGAGGCGCCTCATAGCTCGGAAGATGAATTGTATTGAAGTCATACTCCGCGGTGCACATGTCGGCAATCTTTGCAGTGTTGCTTACAGCCTCCGGAATCTCCGAGAAGAACCTTCTCATCTCGGTCTCGCTTCTTACATAAAAGTCCTCGGTTTCAAACTTCATCCTGTCAGGGTCTGAAAGCTTCGCACCTGTCTGCATGCACAGAAGAACCTCGTGAACTTTGCTGTCTTCTTTCTTCAAATAATGGCAGTCGTTGGTTGCAACCAGAGGAATTCCCGTATTCGATGATATCTTTACAAGACCTGCGTTAACCTTGCTTTGATCTCTTAAGAAATTACTCTGAATCTCGAGGTAGTAGTTGCCTCTTCCAAAGACTTTGTCGTACCACAAAGCGGTCTGCTCGGCTTCCTGAAGTTTCCCGTCTTTTATGAGGCAGGATATCTCTCCCGCGAGGCATCCGGACAGACATATAATTCCATCATGCCATCTCTCGAGAAGCTCTTTATCGATTCTGGGTTTTCTGTAAAAACCTTCGGTCCACCCGGCAGATACAAGTCGGTTCAAATTCTTGAGGCCCTCGTTATCTTTGGCAAGCAAGATCAGGTGATAGTAAGGTCTTACCCTGGGATCTTGACTCTTAACAAATCTTGAACCCGGTGCAACATAAACCTCACAGCCGATAATGGGCTTTAAACCTTCAGCCTTCATCGCCTTAAAGAATTCGACGCATCCGAACATCGATCCGTGATCCGTAATCGCACACGCATCCATGCCCATCTCCTTCAGACGCTTCGGCAGCTCCTTGATTCTTATCGCACCGTCAAGGAGGCTGTACTCTGTATGAAGATGAAGATGAACAAAGCCCTCGCTCATGTCATTCCTTCTTTCCCTTAAGCTCAATTATCATGTCACGAAGCTCGGCGGCCGTCTCGAAGTCCAAAGCCCTCGCTGCCTTTTGCATCTCCTTGGTAAGAGAATCCGTGAGCTTTTGAATCTCTTCCCCGGAGAGCTTCTCGTTTTTCTTCTTCGATGCGTGCCTTAAGATATCCGAAGCGCTCTCGGAAGGCTTGGCCTTAGCGCCCTTCTTGCTCTTTTTGCCATCCTCCGCGATATCTTCGAAAATACTCGGTACATGCTTAATTATAGTCTTCGGCACAATACCGTGCTCTTCGTTATATTTCTTCTGAATGTCGCGTCTTCTGTTGGTCTCCGTCACCGCAGCCATCATGGAATCGGTTATCTCGTCAGCATACAAAATTACGCGTCCGTTGCTGTTTCTCGCACACCTTCCTATGATCTGGATAAGAGACCTCTCGGATCTTAAAAAACCTTCCTTGTCCGCATCAAGAATCATAAGAAGAGAGACCTCGGGAAGATCGATTCCTTCTCTTAAAAGATTGATTCCGACTATTACGTCGGTTACCCCCTGCCTTAAGCGGTTTAAAATCTGCATACGGTCAACCGTCGCGATATCCGAGTGCAGATAATCAACGTTGATATTTTCCTTCTGCAAAAACTCCGTTAAGTCTTCGGCCATCTTCTTCGTAAGCGTCATGATAAGAGATCTCTCACCGCGCTTCTTGTTCTCGCTCAACTCATGCAGAATGTCTTCAATCTGACCTTCGACGGGTCTAATATAAATCTCAGGCTCGAGGAGTCCCGTAGGTCTTATAACCTGCTCGACCACCTGCTCGGAGTGCTCCTTCTCATACTGTGCAGGCGTTGCCGACACGAATATTGTCTGCCCCATCTTGCCTTCAAACTCTTCGAACTTCAAAGGTCTGTTATCGTAAGCCGACGGCAGACGGAAGCCGTAATTTACAAGCATATCCTTACGCGATCTGTCGCCGTTATACATAGCCCCCACCTGCGGCACCGTTACATGAGACTCATCGATAAACAACAGGTAATCTTCGGGAAAGAAGTCGAGCAAAGTACAAGGCGGCTCGCCGGGCTTGCGGCCTGCGATGTGACGCGAATAATTTTCGATGCCTTTGCAAAATCCGGTCTCACGAAGGAGCTCTAAGTCATAGCGAGTCCTCTGCTCGAGGCGGTAAGCCTCAAGGGGCTTTCCTTCCTTACGGAAATACTCGATTCTCTCCTCGAGTTCCTCCTCGATTGTGGTGAGCGCACGCTCAAGCTTCTGCCTTCCGGTCGCATAGTGAGACGCCGGAAAAATCTCCGCAAAAGTTCTTGTGTAAAGCACGTGTCCCGTAATCGCATCGACGTGACTTATCTTATCTATCTCGTCACCGAAAAACTCAATTCTCGTAAGCACGTTATCGGCATCAGGTGTGTAAATATCGAGAACATCTCCTCTGCATCGGAAAGTGCCTCGCTTGAGCTCGTAATCGTTACGCTCATACTGAATCGCGATAAGTTCGGCCATAACCTGATCGGGGCTTATCTCAAGGCCCGTGTGAAGGTTAACCATGAGCGAGAGATAATCCTCTTTCTCGCCGATACCGTAGATGCAAGAGACCGACGAGACGACGATGACATCATCTCTCGTAAGAAGAGATCTCGTGGCGGAGTGACGCAGGCGGTCAATCTCGTCGTTAATCGACGAGTCCTTCTCGATGTATGTATCGGTCGAGGCTATATAGGCTTCGGGCTGATAGTAGTCGTAATAGGAAACAAAATACTCGACCGCATTGTCGGGAAAAAGCTCCTTGAACTCTGCGTAGAGCTGACCCGCAAGCGTTTTGTTGTGAGCAAGCACCAGAGTCGGGCGGCCGATGTCGCGGATAATATTTGCCATAGTAAAAGTTTTGCCCGAACCCGTTACACCGAGCAGGGTCTGACCACGCATTCCCTGCCGGATACCGGACTCGAGCTCACTTATAGCTTTCGGCTGATCGCCTGACGGCTTATATCCTGATACTAGGTTGAACACTCACTTTGTCTTCAAATACTCGTCGATGCCCTTGGCCGCGGCCTTACCTGCGCCCATGGCAAGGATAACGGTCGCTGCACCGGTAACGGCATCACCGCCGGCGTAAACGCCTTCCTTCGATGTCTTGCCGCTTTCCTCATCGGCAACAATACACTTCCACTTGTTGGTCTCAAGACCCTTGGTTGTGGATGCAATGAGCGGGTTGGGCGATGTTCCGAGCGCCATGATGACAGCATCTGTCTCGAACTCGAACTCCGAGCCTTCAACCGGAACAGGTCTTCTTCTGCCGGATGCATCGGGTTCTCCGAGCTCCATTCTTATGCACTTCATTCCTCTTACGGAATTGTCATCTGTTGTAAGAATCTCAACAGGGTTAGTCAGAAGCTCGAACTTAATGCCCTCTTCCTTCGCGTGATGAACCTCTTCAACTCTAGCGGGAAGCTCGGCTTCGGATCTTCTGTAAACGATGGTTACCTCGGCACCGAGTCTTAAAGCAGTTCTTGCCGCATCCATCGCTACGTTACCGCCGCCTACGACAGCCACTCTCTTCGGTCTGAAGATAGGAGTGTCATAGTCATCTCTGAACGCCTTCATAAGGTTGTTACGTGTAAGATACTCGTTCGCTGAGAATACGCCCTTCGCGTTCTCGCCCGGTATCTTCATAAACATTGGAAGACCTGCGCCCGAACCAATAAATACAGCTTCAAAGCCCTCGTCCTCCATCAGTTCATCAATCGTAATCGACTTACCGATAACAACGTTGGTCTCAATCTTAACTCCGAGATCCATAACATTCTCGACCTCGGGCTTAACAATATCGTCCTTCGGCAGACGGAACTCGGGGATACCGTAAGTCAGAACTCCGCCCGGCTCGTGAAGCGCCTCGAAAATCGTGACTTCGTATCCGAGCTTCGCGAGATCTCCAGCACAGGTAAGACCTGCAGGGCCTGAGCCGATAACGGCAACCTTATGACCGTTTCTCATTGTGCAGGGCTGCATGTGCATGCCCTCTTCACGTGCCTTGTCGGCTACATATCTCTCGAGCTTACCGATGGATACGGCATCGCCCTTGATTCCTCTTACGCACTGAGCCTCACACTGTGTCTCCTGGGGGCATACTCTTCCGCATACCGCAGGAAGAGAAGACGATGCTGTGAGCACGTCGTAAGATTTACGCAGATTCTGCTCCTTAAGTGCCATGATAAAGCCCGGGATATCAATCTGAACGGGACAGCCCTTAACACATCTGGGGTTCTTGCAGTTAAGGCAGCGTGATGCCTCAAGCACCGCTTCCTCATCCGTATATCCGAGGCAAACCTCCTCGAAATTCTTCGCACGAACGGAAGGCTCCTGCTCGCTTATAGGTACTTTCTCAAATCCGGGTGCAGCCATTATTTGTCACCTCCGCAGTTTCCGCATCCGCCATGATGCGTCTTTCCCTCGGTAAGAGCAAGCAAAGCCTCGCCCTCCTCGGTTCTGTAAAGCTTCATTCTCTCCATTGCCTCATCGAAGTTAACCTTGTAGCCGTCAAACTCCGGACCGTCTATACATGCAAACTTAACCTCGTCTCCGACCGTAAGTCTGCACGCACCGCACATTCCTGTGCCGTCAACCATAATGGGGTTCATGGATACAACCGTGGGGATGTCATATTTCTTGGCGGTAAGCACGCAGAACTTCATCATGATCATCGGTCCGATTGAGATGCACAAATCGTAGTGCTTGCCTTCATTTTGTACGAGATCGTCGATTACCGCGGTAACCATACCGTGTCTCTTATAAGAGCCGTCGTCTGTGGTGATATAAAGATTGCCCGCGACCTTCTCCATCTCTTCTTCAAGGATGATGAGCTCTTTTGTCTTCGCACCGACAATTACATCGGCATCGATTCCATGCTCGTGAAGCCACTTCACCTGAGGGTATACGGGAGCGGTTCCGAGACCTCCTGCAACAAAAAGGATTTTCTTATTCTTAACCTCTTCGAAGTCACCTGTAACAAGCTCTGAAGGCTGACCCAAAGGTCCGACAAAATCTCTGAAGCTGTCGCCTTCTTCAAGCTCCATCATCCTCTTCGTTGAAGCTCCGATAGCCTGAACAACGATGGTGACGGTGCCTGCCTGTCTGTCGTAGTCACAGATGGTAAGGGGAATTCTCTCTCCGACGTCGTCTATGATAACAATTACGAACTGTCCCGGCTCGCAGTACTGCGCCACACGGGGTGCCTCCACATCCATAAGGAAGATGGAAGGGCACAAAACTTTCTTCTTCTTAATCAGATACATTTTTAACCTCCCCAGGTATAAGCCCTAACCTGGTAATTTTACCATTGAAACAAGTGCCAGTTCAACCTGAAAGAGTTTAAAAATAAAACGGCGGAAACAGTAATCCCATGAACCGTAAAGCCGGAGCGATATAAGAAATCTTAAAGAAAATCTCGCTGAATATAACCGTCAGCAAAAGATACGTCGGAAGCACGGCACTTAAGATTCTCGCCCTGCCTGTTCTTATTGGCAGGATATTAAGCACGGCAATTACGATGAGGCTTAATGCCGGAACCGCCAGGGAGTAGATAATCACATGCACCGCATCAAATGAAATTCCAAACAGGACAAACATAAGGACAGAAATCAAAGTCATCGGGAGCTCATAAACCATAATCATCGAAAAGCCTGTAACGATTTTTTCCATGCGGTTCATTCGAAGATAAATTCCATTATCCGCATCTCGCATTGATGCCAGAATTCCAAGTATTGCTGCGACGAAGATAAAAAGTCCCGCAAACTTATAAACAGGTATCTCAATCTTTGAAGACTCTGTCAGATTTCCGTAGGTCGTACCGTCAAGACTTGTTAAGTGATATATCCCGAATCCCGAGATGTAAAAATCATATATCTCTTTGATTCGGCTTAAATCCTCTTCACCCGTTACCGACAATGAACCTGCAATAATATCTTCCGTAATCGTATATGCTATGTGCCTGAACAGGCTGTTAAATACCTCTTCCTCGGCAAGAGACACAAGAGTCGATGACGATGTGACGATAACCTCGACTTCAGGGGTCTCGTTCACGGACACCGCCTCTTCTATAATTTCCCCGGGAAGAATAAATCCAATCTGAGCCTCTCCGGAGGTAATTGCTTCGTACAACTCGTCGTTGCTTTCAACTTCATAGAATCTGAAGACCGAAGGATTGTCCGTGAGGTCTTTCACAACGTCGGAACTCTCATCGCTTTCATCTTTATTTAAAATCGCGACGGGAATATATGACGAAGATTTCTCCTCCGGCATCACCACACTTAAAACAGAAAGCACAAGCAGAACCGCCGTCATGAAATACATGATTGGATTTTTAAGAACTCTCTTGAATAATACATGAAGGCGATTTAGGAACAGTCTCATACGAACATCGCCTCCAGCATATATCGAAGCACATAATAAAGCGGGTTATAAACCGCAAGTTCCCGCAGAAACTGAGGCATGAATTCAAGCGGGACGATACCGCCTGCAAGGTACATAAAAGCCGCCGTCCCCGCGAACATAACGAAGGATGAAGCGACCGGATTTTCGATGAGGTTTACGATGAGTGTGATAAGGGCTGCGATAAGAATAACCACGGGAACCGCGAGGATGAATCCCGCCGGATAGGTGTCAGGTACGACCAGATTTACCGCCAGGAAGAAAATCACGAACGCGGCGTAAAGCATAACAAACACCGCGGCGGCTTCAATTATAATGAGAAAAAGCTCAGGCTTTCCGGCGAGGCGGCACCTCACCTTAAATTCTTCGCGGTTGCCCCTGTAAAAATACGCGAACACAAACAGCGACAGAAGCATAACGAGCACCGCGTAAGACGCCGTAAGCTTCTGAGTAATTGTATAAGACGAGAGTGCATCAACCGTCTCTTCTTCGAAAATATCCTGACGGTTTAAAACATAAGAAACCGTCTTTGTCTGAACTTCATCGGAAACATCGTAATAAGTATCCGAATCGACCTCGGCGTCGGTCATAAACGTAAATGTCGTCTGCATGGCAGCCTGCCCCGTACCGAGCATTCCGGACAAGGAAAGCATCAGATCGTTTACAACAAGTTCGTCAAACGTTCCGCTTCCGCTGTAAACAACTTCAATTTCAGGGTTGTCACCGTTCATAACGCCTGTCACAAAATCCTCCGGGATAATAAGTCCCGCGACAACTCTTCCCTTCCGGACCTCTTCGTAAACTTCTTCAACGCTTTCGCATTCCTTGAGATTTACCGTCTCTTTCATACTGTCCATGCGTTTAACAAGAGTAATTCCTATATCGTTGTACGATGAGTCCTCGGGCATAAAGTATGCGACGGAAACCTCTTCAAAACTGTTTTCTCCGAAGAAGATTTTCTGACCCGCAAAAGCTACGGCCAGAGCGCACAAAAACATTACGAGAAAATAGACCGCCGCGAAGGGAATGAATCTTAGAACTCTTTTGAAGACCGACTTAATCATTAAGAAGTTCTATAACCGCGCTGTCATTGTCTACAGGACTTACCTTGCCGGACTTAAGCAAGTACACACGATCGCAGTGCGCGAAAACCTGCTCCTCGTGACTTGCGATAAAGACAATATTGCCGCGGGATTTATAGTCATCGATGAATTTTAAGATGTCGCGCTTGGCAGTCAAATCCAAAGCTGCCAGAGGCTCATCAAGAAGCAGTATCTCGGGCCCGGTTATCAGCACCGATGCGATGGCAAGTCTCTTCTTCATACCCCCTGACATGTTCTTCACGGGAACTTCCAGAAAATCCGCAACCTTCAATACAGAAAGCTCGGATTCCCTGAGAGCTTCTTTTACTTCATCGTCAGTCTTATCCGTCCACATAAGGATATTGTCCAGTGCATTAAGCTCATCAATCAGGGCATTTTCCTGCGTGACAAACCCGATTTTGCCTTCGGTTTTTACCGTTCCGGAAGCGGGCTTTTTGACGCCTGCGATTACCGACAGCAGAGTTGATTTTCCCGAGCCGTTAAGACCCAGGAGTCCTATGCACGAGCCGGCCCCTGCCTCGAGCGTGATGTCCTCAAGAACTGTTTTTCGATACTTCGCGGAAAGATTGTTAAGAGAAACAACAGGCATCACTCAAAGCTCCCGTAGTAGATGTCCATGTCGACGTCGGCGTTAATGCCGTCAATCGAGCCCGTGCAGCTTTGCTGCCACATGAGGAAGATGCCGTCGTAATCGGTCATTGATGTGTAGTGCGCGAGCCAGACCGAAGATAAGTCATCGTCCCAAATCTCGTCGAGGTAGTACTTACTCGAATACAGCATCGAAGAATAGCCGTTTGACGTAATCTGATCCTTGAATGCTCTGTAAAGATTATTCAAATCCTTTATCGACATCTGATAAATCTGGAACTTTCCGAAGCTCTCCCAGTCGAACACAAACGGAAGACTGATCTGATACCCGGAAGTCATATCGATAAGACGGTCGGCAAGTGCTCTGACATCCTCTTCGTTGTTGTCGGAAGAATAAACGTAAACGCCAATCTTAAGACCTGCCGCCGAGGCGCCCTCAATGTTTGCCGCGAAATACTCATCCTCAGTAAACTCACCGCCCGAAGAGTAGCCGGCACGTATCACCACGAAGTCGCACCCCGCCGCTGTCACGGCATCAAAATCTATGTCGCCCTGCCACTTGGACACGTCAATACCGTAGTAAGCATCTCCGGGGTAAGCCGCGACAAAATCCGAAAAGGAAGTTGTCTCGTGAACCGTGGATTCAGTGGAAGTTACGGTCTCACCTTCCGCGGGTGTAACCGGATTCATGACATTAACCGTAACGGAATCATTTGTGGTATTGCCGGACGCATCGGTCAGGGTAATCGCCAAAGGATAATTCCCCTCGGTCGATGTATCAACATCTCCCGAGACGGTTAAGGTAACATTAGGATCGGTATCATCGATATAGCTGATGTAATCGTTGATATCAAATTCACTGCCCGTGAGAATCCAGATATCGCGGTTAATCTTTAGGAAGAACGGTGCCTTCGTATCAGGCTCAGAAAGCTCAGTTTCCGCGGTCACTGAAGTCTCGGCTGATTCCGGCACGGATGTTTCCGGAGCGGAAGTTTCCGTCACCGCAGATTGCACCGCTTGGGTCTGCTCAATTTGAGAAGTCTGCGGCATCGTCTGCATGTACGCATCGGATTCGAGTGCATCGTTACCGCTTCCGCAGGAAGCTACAAGTGACGCCCCCAAAATCACTGTAAGTAAAATGGTCGAATTCTTAAATTTCATGTCATCCATTATACACTATGCGTCCATCGTCATTTGTAAGAATCCCGGCGTCAACATATTTGTCAATCGCAAATCCGCAAACCCGCTCGATAACACTTCCGGTTCTTGCAAACCCGAACAGTCTTGCCGTCTGCTTTATGAGGTCTTCCCTGTTCATTGCCCCCTGATCTTTGAGAATGTTAATCATGGCATTTCTGATTTCGCTCGAAGGAATATCATCAAACGACCTTGAAGACTGCACGCCTTCCGCGGGGACACGGAACAGCTCATACTTCTCCGGATCCTGCCCGTCTTTCCAGAAGAATTCCGCTCCGTCGTCATTCGTTATGCTGAAGTGAGCGTCAGCCATAGCGGAATTAAAAATCTGTTCCATCCTCGCCGTCGCGCGCGTGATTCCCCACTTGTTGATAGTCTTCTTAACCAGAAGTTTCCTGCTGATGGGAGCTTCTTTCAAAATAAAATTCACGGCTGTTTTTCTGATATCAATTCTCGCCTGCGGAGTTGCCGACAAGAACACCTCCTGCGTCCCGCCCGGAGCATCAACCGACTCTTCGTAAATTCTCCTGCCGGTATCTTCCTCCAGCACCTGCTCGAAAACGCGGCCCTTTATCTTAGCGCTACCGTTATCGCTGACAGTTTGAATTGCCGCAGCTCCGTTGGTCGTCATCTTTGGATCGAATTCTTCTTCGGTAATTTGGCTTAGACCGGTAAGCTCAGCCTCAATCGAATCCAAGGTCTTCTGAGGATCATCGAGCCACTCAAGAATCCACACCCTTAAGATGTTCCAGCCAAGGCCTTTGAGAACTCCCGGCTGAACCGAGAATCTGTCGTCACAAGTTGACGCGTCAACAAAGTTTCTGCCGTCAATTAATATGCCTAGAATGTACTTCTCCGGATTATCCTTATCGACCACTCCGATATCCACTCGATACCCGGAAGATCCAACGTTAGTCTTAACGTCGTAACCCATCTGCCGCACTTTGGATGCAATCTGCTCGGCAACCTCATCGCGTCTGACAGACCCGCCTTCACGCACCGACAACATAGAACTGCCGTATTTTGCAAATTCGAGGAAACCCTTCAAACCCGCAACTCCCTTGGATGTGACCCTCGCTGTATCAATCTGCTCAGGTCTTAAGGTCGAATAGATAATCATCTCTTTACGAGATCTCGTGATGGCAACGTTAAGTCTTCTCCATCCACCCTCTCTGTTAAGGGGGCCGAAATTCATCGACACCTTGCCCTGCTCATCGGGACCGTAACATACCGAGAAGAGTATTACGTCACGCTCATCGCCCTGAACATTTTCGAGGTTCTTGATAAAGATGGGTTCTGCGGCGCTGCGGTTAAAGCTGTCAAGATCAGGCTCCTTGGTGAAAGCTTCTTCGAGCATGTCTTCTATGAGGTGCTGTTGAACCACGGAGAAAGTTACGACGCCGATGGAATCGCACCTGAGCCTCTCGTCCTTAAGCCTTCTTATAATCTCGTCAACAACGGCCTTGGCCTCCGCCTTATTCGTCCTGCTTTTGCCGAACTCATATACACCGTCAGGCACAGGCACGAGTGAAACCTTGGACTCAAGATCCGAAGGCGACGGGAATGTGAAAAGCCCGCTGTCATAGTACATCGCATTGCTGTATGCGATAAGACTCTCATGGCGCGATCTGTAGTGCCACTTAAGGAACGACTGCGGCATCGATATCGCAAGGCAGTCATCAAGCAAACTCTCCAGGTCATCCTGATCCGTGTACTCTTCAACCGCCTTCTCCGCCTTGAAGAACGACGTCGGCGGCAGCTGCTTCGGGTCACCCACAACAATTAAGTTCTCGCCCCTTGCTATCGTGCCTATGGCTTCACTTGTCGGAAGCTGTGACGCCTCATCGAAAATAACCAGATCGAACTTCGGGAACGACAGGTCGATATACTGTGCAACGGAAATAGGGCTCATGAGCATGCACGGACAAATTCTTCTTATGAGGCTTCCGGTCTCACCGAAGAGTTTTCTTATGGACATGTTTCGGCCACCTGATTTAATTGCCTTCTTAAGTTTTCCGACTTCCGACGAATCGGCGGACTTACCGCCCGATGAAGGAATATTCGCGGAAAGTCTTGCCGCGAGTTCCTTGATGGTAAGCTCTCGGAATTCACTGAGCGTATTAAGATACTTCTCGATGGTTGTCTCGTAAGACGCTGCTCTGAAATTCGCGAGCGTCTTATCGTTTTCGATGATGTCGGATATCATCCTGTAAGACAGTGCCGCATCGAAAGCTTCCTGAAGATTTTGACTCTCGCATTTACCGTCTTCAAATGCAGATATAACGGCACCGAGACCCGCGTCTTTAAGTTTATTTCTGATGCCCTGATAGTACGTCCAGTCACGAAGTTTTCCTGAGTTGCCTATGAACGCCGTAATGCGTGAGTTCAGACGGTCAGGATAATTCTCACCGTCCTTGATATCGTCGATTTCAATTTCGTTATCTTTAACGAAACTCTCGACTTCATCCGTAAGTTTTGTAAGTTCATCTTTGTTTGTGCTGTCAATCGTTACCGGCAAAGAATTAATTACTCCCGAAGCTTTTGAAGGGTCAAGCTTCGCGATTACACCGTGAACCACAGCGGTATCGCGAAGAGAATCTTCAAGGGCATCGGGGTCTGTCTTGTCGTCCAGCCAGAACGCATCAAGAGCGGTCTTAAGAGAAGAGGGAATGTCTTTAAGTTCCTGCTTCTTTACTCCCAAAGTCTTCAAAGCTTCAAGCTTATCCGCGACATTATCTTTTGTTATGTCGGACGGATTCTTCGAGTAAAGCTTAAGTGTCTTAACCGCAGCACTATATGTCATTCCTTTGGAAAGGAAATTCTTACTGTCAGCGGCCTTGAGTTTTAAAAGTTCGGAAGAAGGATTAAGAGACGTACCGCTGAATGCTTCTTCGCTGTACTCAGACGATAATTTTCCGCGACTGCTCTTGTATTTTCTGAGCTTCTCGACAAACTCAAGTGACGAATTCATCGAACCTGCGAAATCATCAGATTTAAGGATTCCTTTTATTACAGTCTTACCGCTTAAAGCATCTGCGATACCGGGAAGGTCACGGATATTATCGCGTGTCAGAGGAAGCGATGTTCCGAGTTCCGTTTGAAGCTTATCCGCGTGAGTTTTAAGACTTAAGGTCTTGACTGCAGCTTCTTCCAGAGAAGCGTCAAATCCGTCTCTTATCTGCATCGAATAATCGGTCTTATGAAGACCTTTAAGCGGGTGATTTTTATAATCGCCGACAACAGCTGCCGCACCCGTAAATTCATGTATCAGATCGCTCCACAAAGCGCCGTCGGAACTGCTTATCTTCCTGTAATCAAATTTCTCGTCACGGCCGACGTTTACCCGACCGCTGTACTCTTTATTCTTCTCGAATCTGCAAATCAAATCGTAAAGCGACGCACCGCACTCACGTTTCTCATGAATGGCATCAACAACACCTGAGAGTTCATTTCTGAGAGACAGCAGTTTATCCGCTTCACTCTTATATTCTTCGGGAGATTTCAAATGTCCGACTTCGAGAACTTCTGAAAGCTGATCGAGGACTGCTGACTTTGAGCTTTTATTCGAGTGAAGTTCAAGACAGAAAGGGCCGATACCGATCTTGTCGAGACGTTTTTCGACGACGCTCAAAGCCGCCATCTTCTCGGCAACAAACAACACGGATTTGCCCTGCATCAAAGCGCTTGCAATCATGTTCGTGATTGTCTGGGATTTTCCGGTTCCGGGAGGCCCGTGAAGCACAAAAGACTTGCCGTCAGCGGAAGCTTTAATCGCCGCAAGCTGCGACGAATCTGCACTCATCGGCACTGCCAAATCTGACGGCTTTACCTTCCGGTCAAGTTCGTCTGCGCCGACAGATTCCGATTCATCGTCCCAAGTGACACGGCCTTCTATAAGGCTCTTAACTATCTTGTTTTCTTCAAGCTCTGAAGCCCTGCTTCTTAAGTCGTTCCACATAACGAACTGAGCAAAAGAGAACAGACCTATGCTTGCGCTGTCCTCGACGCTCCAACGGGTCTTCGAGACAATCGCATCTCTAATGGTCTTATACACAAGCGGAATATCAATTCCGTGCTCGTCCAAAGGCAAGGGATCCAGGCCTTTAATATCGATGCCGTAGTCCTGCCTCAGAAACTCCAGAACCGTAATGTTAATCTGCGCTTCTTCGTCGCGCGTCTTTATCTGATACCCGAGCTTCTTGACGATATCAATCGGCACAAGAACAAGTGGTGCGAAATGCTCCTGCTTCGAGTAATCCCCCTCATACCAGTGAAGAAAACCGAGAGCCATGTAAAGCGTGTTCGCACCGTTCTCCTCAAGACTGTTCTTCGAAGACCTCTGAAGGTTCTTGGCTCTCCTCGCAAGTTCTTCTTCGGTGAGGTCTGTCATTATTTCATTCGTTTCAAATCTTGTCTTAACATAACGTGTAAGATTCGTCTCGCCGAACTGACCCGTAACGCTTGTCTGCTCGTCGATTTCTCCCAAATCTTCACCCTTAGGAATCAAAGTAAGTTTTATCCCCTGGTCGAGCCTGTCTTCAATTGCCGCTGTATCGGCAGCCGGAAGATTAATATAAGTTCTTCCGGAGTGGAAATTAAGAAGCGAATTGCGAAGAGAGAAATCGAGGAGTTTTCGCTCCCAAAGCTGCTGCTTCGTAAGAGGGCCGTTGTCTTCGACAGATCTGTTTTCGAGCGAGAAATCCATGTTCTTCGGCTTAAGCGCATTCGAGTCGCCCGCCTCAAGATTATCGGTCACATCTCTTATATCTTCTCTTCTGGTCGCGATAGGTCTTATGCCTCTTTGTCTGCAGCGAAAAACATCAAGTCCGTAGTAGAATTTGCCCGGATTGTTAAAGTGAGCCTTACCCAGTTCAACCGCCTTCTCAAAACTCAGACTCTTGTCTTTGTTCATCGCAGTGCACTCAACCGGCAAGAACTCCTCCGCTCCCGAGAGGAGCATGTTTTTGAACGCATAAACATCGTCGGACCAGCAATCCGAATACACACGCTGACTTTCTTCACTTAAATAAAATCCGCAGAAAGCGTGACCCATGATGATAAATATCAGCGGGTTTATTCCGACAGCCTCAAGACACGATGCATAAAGCACCGTCATATCAAGACAGGTACCTTGTTTATCACTTAGGACAGTATGCGGAAGTCTTATCTTCTGTCCTTCTTCAAAGCTCGCAGGAGGATTATTGTAGACGATGCCCACGGAGCAGATACTCTCGTAAATTGCGGCAGCCTGAAGTCTTACGCGGTTCTTGTCACCTTGATAGCCTTCGAGGGCAACGTCTTCTCCCCACTTCTTAAGAACATCTGCCGCTCCGCTTAAGACCTGAGCTATCAGAGGATGATTGGGAGTTACAAAAGCCGCAAGAATCTGAGGCATTCTGCCGGCACCCGGCCACTCGTTTACGGCATAAATTTTAACGGACATGTTCTTTCTGAAAAGCTCTGTGTCCTCGTCTTGTGTCAGTGTGCACGTCATGTTCCCGTTTACGCGCTCGGTATTTGAAAACAGAAAGTCCGCCGACACAACAACATCGACCGGCTCGAATTTAATCGACTTATGAGCTTCGATGTAATCGATATTTAGAGTTAAATCACCGGCGAAAGCAGGATCGAAATGAAGTTTCAGCTTTAAATTCTTCAAATCCTCATCCGTGTCGTTATTTACGCGAAGCCTTTCGATGAGCGGCGTAGAGTTCTGCTGCATCGCAAAGTTAATGAAGTCGTAGTACGCGAACTCAACCATGTCGCGCTTCTTCTCTTCAGGCTTTTTTTCTTCCGGATTCGGCGCCTCCGGCTGCTGAATTTCCACCTTATTCTCAGGTTCCTTCCCCTGCTCGTTCTCCATAAATCACCTCTTATTTACTTGAGCGGCTCAAAATACGATACGTCGTGCTTACACCACGGACAAATAAAATCTGCAGGCAGTTCTTCGCCTTCATATACGTAGCCGCATACTGTGCAGATAAAACCTTTTTTCACAGGTTCTGAAGAAGACTTTTTCTTGATGTTTTTCTGGTAGAAAGAATATGTTACGGACTCCCCGTCTCCCAAGACCTCGCCGTCAGTTACATCCGCGAGGAAAAGTGTGTGCGTACCGAGGTCAGTTGCGGATACAACTTTTGCCGAGAAAAATGCGTTCGTCTGACCATCCGCAAGATAAATAAGACCGTTGCCCGACCTCTTGTATTCGATTGTTTCAAGCTTGTCGACATCTCTCCCGCTTTGAAATCCCCAGTGTTTATATGTCTCGAACTTAGAGTTCTCGGTAAGCACGGACACGTTGAATTCGCGGGTTTTCATAATCATGTCATGTGTGAGATTATTCTTGTTAACGGCTACAATTATTCTTCCGGGATCTGTCGTAACCTGGCTAACCGTGTTTACGATGCAGCCGTTATCCTTGCCGTCATCCTTCGCGGTGAGTACAAACAATCCGTAAGTCAGCTTGTTAAATGCTCCTGTGTCCATGGGGAAACCTCCTTCATATAAACGCGTATGTTCTAATTATATAAAACGCCCGCAGTTTATGCTAAACTTTTATCGGATTTCAAAGGGAGGAATTTCATGTTTTCATTCGCGGCCAAAGCTCTGACCAACAGTTTCAGTTACTACAGCGGCATATTCTCAACCGCAGTAACGGCTTCGGTTAATCCCACGGCAACTCTTGCGGCGCTTTCAATCCTGGGAGCCATCGAGAACGCCGCCACTTATGATCCGGATTCCGTTTTCTTTAACGCACTTGCGGACAAATTAAATGCCGTGCCGGTCTTATCCGCCGCCCGGGATTTACCACTCGCGAATCCTTATGCGGCAGTATTTCTTACGCTTATTGCAGCGGTAATGATTGTTCTTCACTCATTCTCGAAGAGCAAGCTCTTCTCATCTGCAACAATCGACAGAATCGACAAACTCGTGGGTTGGATCGGAATTTCCGCGATGTCGCTTCTGCCGCTTCTTACAAACGAACAGATTAATGCGAAAGAATCCGTGGCGGTTAAAGCCGCAGAAATGGCAAGTTCCGCAGGCACTGTCGCTAAAAGTACACCCTGGTATGCATGGGTCATCGGCATAATCACTTTACTGGTTGCAACTGTCATCTACAGCTGCGTCTACGACTGCTTCGACAACATCGGCGTAATCTGCGCAGCCGTACCGGTAAAAGGACTTAACATCATCGAGCAGGTGTTCAAAGGATTTCTCCACGCGGGTCTTGTCCTTCTGCAGATTACCTATCCGACTTTAAGTCTCGTAATCAGCATCATCTTCTCAGTTCTGGGACTCTTCCTCTTCAGAATTCTCGCCCGCCTGACGTTCTACTACAAAGAAGTATACGCGCGCCCGCTGCTTCACAACATCTTCCGTAAGAATAAGCCCGTGGAACTCGTCCACAAGAAACTGCCGCGCCGCATCAGGAAACTTTACCCCGAAGCAGGCCTTGCCATCCCTTTGTTTGTAATCAGCGGTATCAAGAAAATCCCTTCCCGTGGCGTCATATGGCTTATCCTCGACAAAGGTCAGATGCATTTGTGCGCGAAGCGCTTCTTCTTCCGGGTCCGTCACTTTGACTTTGATACTTTCCCTGAAAGAACTCTCGAAAAGGGTTCCCGGTTCATGCGTCTTTCATCTCCGGATAAGAAGTTTAACATTGTTATAAGCAATATTTACAAGGCTTCCGAGGAAACTTTGAGAGATACACTTTGTAGCTATGAAGGCTGATTTTTGTAGCTAACAGCTACAGATTTTGAGTAAAATAACTACATTTAAAAATTTGTAGCTTTTTCAGTTGAATTTTGTAGCTAACAGCTACAAAATTCGGGGTCAATAGCTACATTGACACTCGCAGAGTCAGGCTTGCTTACATTCATAAGCGAGCCAGTCGTTCTTCTCGCTCTGAGACAAAATTTCAAATCCGGCATCTGCCAATGCCTTCTCAACTTTATCCTTCTTGGTATTTATAATTCCCGAACAAATAAATTTGCCGCCGGGAGACAGACGAGATGGAACATCAGAAGCTATGGCAGCTATGACGTCGGCAATAATATTGGCAACGATGATATCGTAATGCTCGGACTTCACATCCTTGAGTTCGCCTTCGTAGCAATCAATATCGCCGCAACCGTTGATATCGCAATTTTCTCTTGCAACATCCACCGCCAGCTTATCGATATCCACCGCGTCTATATCACCTGCTCCGAGCTTCCTGCAGATAATCGCAAGAATTCCCGAGCCCGTGCCGAGGTCCAAAACCTTTTCGCCGCCTTTGATTACGCGGTCAAGCAGGCATGCGCATGAAGCAGTAGTCTCGTGAGTGCCGGTACCAAACGCCGATCCCGGATCCAAAGACACGACAATCTCGCCGTCCTTCGCCTTATAGTCTTCCCACGACGGGCAGATAACAACTCGGTCGGAAATCTTAAACGCACGGTAGTCTTTCTTCCACTCATTCTCCCAGTCTCTGTCTTCAACGTACTTCCAGGAATCAAAGCCCTTGCCGATATCAAGGAACTCGGAAATCTTTCCGAGCTGCTCCTTTATAATCGCGCACGCCTCATCAGCACTGACACGCTTATCGGTGATGTTGCCGTAAATCATTGTCGTGTCGAATTCGTCAACATATTCCTGAGCCTTGGGACCCAGACGAATGAGTCCGTCGAGTTCGGCAAAATAAGCCTTCACTGTGACATCGGTACCCAGAGAGTTAACAAATCCGTCATCTGCATAAGACAAGGAATCCGGTGCGTCGATGATGCGCTTAATCTCCCAGGGATCGGTAACGGCAATGCCGTCCGCTCCAATCTGGGCAAGCATCTCGGAAATCGCATCGGAAGCTTCCTCTGTAGTGATAATTGTAAATTCAGCCCATTTCATCAGCGGAAAATCTTCTTCACTTTCTCGAAGAAGGAATTCTTCTTCGTATAGTTTTTATCCGTCAGTGACGAGTCAAAAGCCTGCAGAAGTCTCTTCTGATCATCCGTAAGTTTGGTCGGAATTTCAATCACAAACCTTACCGTGTGATCGCCTCTCATCGAGGACGAATTCTTATCGGGGATACCTTTGTTTCGGAATGTGTAAGTATCGCCTGGCTGTGTGCCTTCTTTAATTTGATGCCGGACAGGACCGTCAATGGTCGGAACCTCAACCGTACCTCCCAAAGCAGCCTGCGCAAGAGTTATCGGCACCTCACAATAAGTGTTTCGACCCTGTCTTACAAACACGTCGTGCTTCTTGACCTTAAATTCGATATAAAGGTCTCCGGACTGACCGCCGTTTCTGCCGGGCTCGCCTTCGCCGTAGATGGGAAGCATATCGCCCGTATCAACGCCTGCCGGAACCTTAACGTGAAGCTGACGCTTAACGACCTTGCGTCCCTTACCTCCGCACGTCTGGCAAGGAGTTCTGATGACTGTTCCGCGTCCGCCGCACGCAGGGCAGTCCTTGGTCACCATCGTCATGCCGAAGAGAGTCTGCGTCTGTGTCTGCACGCGTCCCGCACCCTTACATGAAGGGCAAGTCTCGGGAGCTGTACCGGGCTGGGCACCGGAGCCTTTACAATCCGGACACAAATCCTCTCTCGAAAAGGTTATGTCCTTCTCACAACCAAACGCCGCTTCCATAAATTCAAGCGTCATTCCGTACTTAAGATTTGCACCCTTTGAAGGTCCGTTTCTTCTCCTCGAAGACGATCCAAAGCCGCCAAAACCGCCTCCGAAGAAGGAGTTGAAAATCTCCATAGGATCAAAATCGGTGTAACCGGAGTAAGAACCTCCGAATCCGCCGGATCCGTCAACCGCGCCCTTGCCGAACTGATCGTATTTTCTTCTCTTCTCACTGTCAGACAGAACCGAGTAAGCCTCATTGACTTCCTTGAATTTCTGCTCTGCAGTCTTATCACCCGGATTCAAATCCGGGTGATACTGCTTGGCAAGTTTACGATAAGCTTTCTTGAGCTCCTCGTCAGTGGCGCTCTTCGATACGCCTAATATCTCATAGTAATCCTGCGAATCTGCCATTAGAAATCGCCGCCTGCACTCTTAAATCCGTCAGCACCCTGGGCACCTGCATCGCCGCCCTGACCCGCATCGCCGTAACCTGCAAAGTCCTCGGGGTTAGGCTGAGCACCTGCAGCGGGGCCTGCCTGCTGATAAATCTTCTCGGAAATCTTGTAGAAAGCCTGTGTAGCATTCTCTGTCTCCGTCTTCATAGCTTCGATATCGTCCTTGGCGATAGCGTCCTTGAGCTTCGTAAGTGCATCGTTAACGGGAGCCTTGTCGTCGTCTGTGATCTTGTCGCCCAAATCAGTCATAGCCTTTTCGAGCTGGTAGACAGTGGACTCAGCCTTGTTCTTAACGTCAACTTTCTCCTTGCGCTCCTTATCCTCAGCCGCGTGAAGCTCAGCTTCCTTGATGGCCTTCTGGATATCCTCCTCGCTCATGTTGGAAGAAGCGGTGATTGTAATCTTCTGCTCACGGCCCGTACCCTTATCCTTGGCGGATACGTTTACGATACCGTTAGCATCAATATCGAAAGTAACCTCAATCTGCGGTACGCCACGGGGTGCCGGTGCGATACCGTCGAGAATGAAGTTCCCGAGTGACTTGTTGTAAGCTGCAATCTCACGCTCGCCCTGGAGAACATGAACGTCAACCTGTGTCTGGTTGTTCGCGGCTGTCGAGAATACCATGGACTTCTTCGCAGGGATTGTAGTGTTACGCTCAATCATCTTTGTGAAGATGCCGCCCTCGGTCTCGATACCGAGTGACAGAGGTGTTACGTCGAGGAGAACGAGACCCTTAACGTCACCTGTAAGAACAGCAGCCTGAATAGCCGCACCGATTGCAACGCACTCATCAGGGTTGATGCCCTTGAAAGGCTCTTTGCCGAAGTAATTCTTAACGGCATCCTGAACAGCGGGGATTCTTGTGGAACCGCCTACGAGGAGAATCTTGTTGATATCGTTTGTGGAAAGACCTGCGTCAGAGAGAGCTCTCTTAACAGGATCCATTGTCTTCTGAACGAGGTCGGCTGTAAGCTCATCGAACTTCGCTCTTGTGAGTGTGATGTCCATGTGCTTCGGACCTGTGGCGTCAGCTGTGATGTATGCGAGGTTGATGTTCGAAGATGTAACGCCGGAAAGCTCGATCTTCGCCTTCTCCGCAGCCTCACGAAGTCTCTGCATAGCCATGCGGTCGCCTCTCAAATCAACTCCGTCGGAAGCCTTAAATGTCTCTACAAGGTAGTCGACAATCTTGTTATCGAAGTCATCGCCGCCGAGTCTGTTGTTACCTGCTGTTGCAAGAACCTCGAAAACTCCGTCGGAGATATCAAGAATTGATACATCGAATGTACCGCCGCCCAAGTCGAATACGAGAATCTTCTGATCCTCTTCCTTATCAAGACCGTAAGCCAAAGAAGCTGCGGTAGGCTCGTTAACGATTCTCAAAACTTCGAGTCCCGCAATCTTACCCGCATCCTTTGTAGCCTGACGCTGTGAGTCTGTAAAGTAAGCAGGAACCGTGATAACAGCCTGCGTTACGGGCTGTCCGAGATAAGCCTCGGCATCACTCTTAAGCTTTGAAAGAATCATCGCGGAAATCTCCTGAGGTGTGTATGCCTTGGAGTCGATGTTTACCTTGTAGTCAGAACCCATCTCACGCTTGATGGACTGAATTGTTCTGTCAGGGTTTGTAACCGCCTGACGCTTTGCAACCTGACCTATAAGTCTCTCGCCGTCCTTTGTGAATGCGACAACCGAAGGTGTGGTTCTGTTCCCTTCGGGATTGGGAATTACGACTGTCTCGGATCCCTCCATTACAGCCACACATGAATTTGTAGTACCTAAATCAATACCTATAACCTTTGACATATATTTATCCTCCTTAACAAAAGAACGTTAATTACTTTTTGCTCTCAAGAATCTTGTCGACGATGCCGTACTCCAGAGCCTCCTGGGCTGTCATCCAGTGGTCTCTGTCTGTATCCTTCATGAGTGTCTCAAGATCCTTGCCGCAGTTGTCTGCGAGAATCTGGTTAAGTCTTACTCTTGTGTCTTTGATATGATCTGCCGCGATAAGAATCTCGGTAGCCTGACCCTGAGCGCCACCCAGAGGCTGGTGAATCATAACCTCGGCGTTGGGAAGAATGCATCTCTTACCCTTTGTACCTGCAGAGAGAAGTACCGATCCCATCGATGCCGCCATACCCATGCAGATAGTCTGAATGTCAGGCTTGATAAGCTGCATTGTATCGTAAATCATGAGACCGTCAGAAACGGATCCACCGGGGCTGTTGATGTAGAACTGAATATCCTTGTCCGGGTCCTCAGCTTCAAGGAACAACAGCTGCGCCGTGATGAGGCTTGCCGTTACCGAGTTAACTTCCTCGGACAAAATAACGATACGCTCCTTGAGAAGTCTCGAGTAAATATCGTAAGCTCTCTCTCCTCTTGAAGAGGACTCTATGACTGTAGGTACCAGTGAACTTCTGAAGTTATCCATTTTGTTTTCTCCTTTATATATTTAACGTTATCAGTTTGCTACCTGTACGACCGCGGGTCTTATCACACGGTCCTTGCACATATATCCCTTCTGGAATACCTGTGCCACTTCGTTTTCGCCGAGGGAATCATCTTCGGCATGCATCACAGCCTCGTGAAGCGTCGGGTCGAACTTGGTGCCTTTCTCGCACTCGATTTCCTTAACATCGAGCTTCGTCAAAACATCCTGAGCCTGCTTCTTTATGAGCTCTAAGCCCTGAAGCATTTTCTCGTCCGCATCCTTTGCCGCATCGAGCGCTCTGTCTATGTTATCCATAACGGGAAGCCAGCTCTTCGTAACATCGAGTACCGCGCTTGAGTACAAATCTTCCTTCTCCTTCGCGGTACGCTTCCTGAAGTTCTCATACTCCGCGAAAAGATACATGTACCGATCCTCGAGCTCTTTGATTTTGGAGGACTGCTCGTCGCCTTCGTCCGAGCTTTCTTCAATCTCCTCCATAACCTCTTCGGCTTCCTTTTCAAGCTCCTCTGAAGTTTCCTTTGCAATCTCTTCGGTATCCTTACCGTCTTCGGGAAACTCCAATACTTCCTCGTCTTCTTTTGCCAAATCTCTCTCCTCCGATCAACCGTTAATTTTCTTTATACCTTCACTGAGCTTATGCCTTACGAAGTCAACCTGCGATATAACCTTCGAGTAATCCATCCTCTTCGGGCCGATTACTCCGATGTTGCCGGAGATTGAATCTCCGAACTTGTAGGTGGTCGTAATGAAGCTGCAGTCCTCGAGACCTTCGAGCGTAATTTCCTGACCTATTCTTATCATGTACGAGTCGTCTTTGTTGTCACGCTCAATCTCGTTTACATAACCCGCAACCATGCCGTCATGCGAGAGCGTTCCCAGGAGATCTCTTGCTCTTGAAAGCTCGGAGAAATCCGGAAGCGACAGCATCTTGTGCTCACCTTCAAGGTAAACATCGAGCTTGTCGGCCTGCTTAATCGCTGTATAGGTCTCATATATAACCTGATTCAGAAGCGACTCCGGAATGTCTGTATCCTTAACGGAAGTTGCAAGAGTGATGAGCGTAATCTCATCGAGGGGCTTGCCGTTAAGTGTCTTCTCGACGCTCTTTGAAATCATGTTCAACTGCTCGGGGGTAATGAAGTTCGGAATTCTTACAACCTTATCTTTAACAACTCCCGCCGACAAAACCATGACAACCAAAGCCTTACCGGGCTCAATCATAAGAATCTTGAGCTGCAGAAGCGAGCTCTCCGCAAGTCTCGGCGTCATTACAAGTGATACGAATCCGGTTGTATCCGACAGTGTCGCCGATGCGTTCTTGAGCAAATCTCTCACGCCGTCAACGCTGTCTGATATTCTCTGCTCGATATCCTGCTGTTCCTCCTGCGAAAGGGTGTCAACAGTCATCAGGGAATTGACGTACTCTCTGTAACCCTTGTCCGAAGGAATTCTGCCTGCCGAGGTGTGCGGCTTCTCGATGAAGCCCTGCTTCTCAAGGTCGGCCATATCGTTACGAAGCGTTGCGGAGCTTACCGGGAAATTATGACGCTCGATTAAAGCCTTGGAACCCACGGGCTCGTTCGTGGAAACATAGTCATCCACAATAGCCTGAAGAACCTTCATTTTTCTGTCTCCGGTCGGCATCAGATCAACGCTCCTTTCTCGAATTAGCACTCTTATTCTTTGAGTGCCAAATACAAGATAGCATCAATGTCAAAAATAGTCAAACAAAATATTGAGGCAAAATATAGGCTTGTTTGGGCAGATTTTTATCAGATGAATTCCATGAACGCTATGTTAGCCAAATCAAGGCCCTTCTCGGTAAGAAAAATGCGGCCTTCGAGGCTTTGAATAAGGCCTTCTTCTGTAAGTCTGAGTATTTCTTCCGAGAATCTGTCGGAGAAGCTCTCTTTGAATCTCCTCTTATATTCCATCGTATCTATCCCTCCGGAAGTCCTGAGGGCGAGCATAACAAAACTCCTTCTTCTTATCATCCAAAGTCAGTGTCTCTTCCGTTATAACTTTCGAAGGATTTTCTATATAAGACTTTATATTGTCCGGGTGCGCAAATCTCACATCGCCCAAATATCCGTGAGATCCCGCTCCGAACGCATAGTATTCGCAAGCATCCCAGTAGCAAAGATTATGAAGGCTCTCGAATCCTTTATATGCGGAGTTTGATATCTCGTACGAAGCCATCCCCCGGCTTTGCAGAACCCTTCGAAGTCCGTGATACATTTCACGCTCCTCATCTTCGCTGACAAATTCCGTGAGGCGACCTTTGTATTTATCATAAAAAGGCGTGCCTTCCTCAATCGACAAAGAGTACGCACTTATGTGTTTGACGCCCATAGCAAGAAGCACATCCGCATCTTCTGTGATTTCTTCAAGTTTCTGCCCCGGCACACCCGTAATTAAATCACAGGAAATATTCGTAAACCCCGCCTTCGCAGCAACATCGATTGCCCGCAGTGCCGCCTTACGGTCGTGAAGTCTGCCCAGTGTCTTAAGCGTCCCGTCATGAAGGCTTTGTACCCCTATCGAAATGCGGTTAAATCCTGCGGCAACGTAATCCCTCGCCTTCCCTGTACTTAGCGAAAAGGGATTGACCTCTATCGTAAACTCCCCCTCGCTTACGGAAAATTTATCCCTCACGCTTTCAAACGCTTTGCAAAGCTTCAGGCTGTCCGGAACCGACGGTGTGCCGCCTCCGACATAAACCGTATCTGTCTGCTCCGTATAAGCTGCGGAAGGGATAATCTCGCAAGAATTTATATCTTGCTTCAGAGCGTCAAAATACAGGTCTTCCAAAGACATATTCGTCACAGAGTAAAAACTGCAGTAAGGACATTTTCGGGCGCAGAAAGGAATGTGGATATAAGTGTGCATCAGAATGAAGTTGTGTGGATGCCGCGACGAACGGGAGTTACAGGTGTGCAGTTGCGAAGAGCCGCGGTCAGTGCGTTTTTAAACGTCAGAAAGCTCGGGGAAACATTGTCTTCCGGATTCATGTACTGTGAGATCGCTTCCGCCCAGCGTGCCTTGTAGTGGCCGATAGCCGGGTATCCTACATCTATTATGCTCTCATAGTTGTCGGGGAAGGTCATGCGGCACAAGGTCTCCCACGTTCCGCATATTGAATCCTGAACGTAGTCGTCAAGCACTCCCACATCACTGTCGGGATATGCTTTTAAAACTGCCTTTACATCGCCCAAGAGCCAGGCTTCAATCTCCTCGGTACAAAGCCCTATTACCGACCTGATGTCGGGCGCATACTTGCGGGTAACCGTGTAAAGCCTGCGGCGAAGCTCGTCCGGATCGTTGGAGTCGGAATCCATAATCACAACCAGAATCGTGTCGGAACCGCCGTAAACTTTGTTGTATGCACGGCACTTCGCGGGAAGCAAATCCAGAAGCGCGCTCGCGAATTTAATGGGCTTCGTGTCCCAGTCCTTGGGAAGACTTCCGCAGCCTCTGTGAGGCCTTACAGCGACCTCAGCCGTAAGTCCCAGGTTATCAAGAATTCTTCCCACCACACGCTCGACCACAACCGAGCCGGACTTATCTTCTGTCAAAATCTCAATGTGCATTATTCACACCGTTGTCGTCGTACTCGCTTGAACCCTGGTCCAGGTGTCCGCCGTACCAGATAGCACCCATGCCCACGCCCTGCTCGAACAAAGCGTTAACAACCTCATCGCTGCCCGCACATCTTATACTCACCTGCGCGTCCTCGTCCGAATCTGAATCTTCATCTTCAAAGTCTCTCGAGAACACCCATATCTCCTTCGGCGACATCGACTCGACTATATAAGGATTATGCGTCGAGAAAATAATCTGCGAGTAAGGATTATTCAAAGTAAACTCACGCATGGAATCAGCCAGAACATCAACCATATCGTGATACAAATCTCTGTCCGGAGTCTCTATAAAGATGGTTGTCTTGGGATCCGGGTCTTTAAACAAGAGAAGATACTTAAACAGCTTCTCGGGGCTGCCCTCTAAGTTCTCGGGCAGGGATTTCTTCCGCTTCATCGAAGGAATCTTACCCTTCAACTCAGTCATAAGCTTATCGTACTCACCCTTATCAAGGGACTTAATGTAATTTAAAACATTTCCGACATTTGAGCCTTCGGAGTTTAGGTGCTTATGTGCGCCGGGAGCGTTTCCGGATGAGAAATAATCCGAAGACTCCTCCGCCGAGAACGCACAGAAAAACCATCCGTCAATCTCGTTATAAATCCTCGTTACCTCGGCGTGCTCGGGAGAGCTTAATTTTCCGTAAACACTTAAAGCCGTGATGCGCTCATCATTTACGATGCGTTTATCGGAAGTATTTACGAGCACTTCCTGAATCTTCACGCCGCCGCCGTCTCTGACAGACGATAAAATCCTCTCGCTGATAACTTCGGGACTTCCCAAATCAGACGCACCGATTGTAAGCTCATACTGCAAGAACTCCGACTTACGTGTCTGCTCATTTCTTATCTTAAAGAAAATCTTAAATCCGGCGGGCTTTGAGGAATCGGGAACAAGCTTCATGAATCCCGGGCGACTGTCCGTGATGGATGCTTTCGCGACATCCGTCAGAATACATCTCTTAACAAACGACAGTGCCTTTATAAACGAAGTCTTTCCGGTGTTGTTCCTGCCTATGAGAGCATTTAAATTACGAAGCCTTATGCCGCGCTCCGACGGAGCCTTACCCAAGTACTTACCGGAGTCCTCTATCATCAGACCGATGGTATCATCATCGAAAACATCGAAATTGGTTATATTCACACCGAGAATCACGCCGCAACCCTCCCCTTGCCGGAAGTCTATATTGTTTATTCTACCACACAGAGCAATACACAAAAGCACCCCGGACCAAAGGTAAAATCCGGGGTGCTCGCGCGGTGTTTTGTGAGTTAATAGGCGTAACTCTTACATCGTATCGATTGTTGTATCAATCTCGGTGAGATTTGTTTGAATTCTTGCGATAGACTCTGAAAGTGTATTGTTTGCTTCCGAAAGAATCTGCTTTACATAGACGTGTGAGCTCTTGCGGAGTTCATCTGCCTGACTTTCAGCCGCAGCGATAATGTTGTCTGCCTCGTCACGTGCGCCTCTTGTAATCTCATGGTCGTTAACCTTAGATGCGTACATGCGATTGGCATCGTCAACAATTTTCTTGCTCTTTTCGCGAGCCGTGGTGATGATTTCCTGTGCCCTCATTACGATATCGTTGCTCTGTGCGACGGATGCGGGGAGATGATTCTTGAGTTCCTCGAGGGAAGCAATCATCTCGTTTCTGTCTACAGCGCAGTTGGAGGAAAACGGAACTCCGCTCGCGGAACGAAGCGTATCAATCATGTCGTTGATGCTTCTGATAAGATCGTATCTCTCCACTCTCTTCTGGGTTTGTCCGTAATTACTGTTCTCCATTACTGTTCCTTCCTTTCATCAGTCTTTCGGATACAAAATCAACAATCGGCGCGGGCAGCATGCGCGAGATATCTCCGCCGTACGATCCCACTTCCTTTACGATACTCGAGCTTATGAGAGATAAGTCATCGCGGCAAAGCATAAGCGTTACATCATAGTCCGGGTACAAAAGTCTGTTGGCAAGAGCCATCTCCGCTTCATATCTGAAGTCGGACTCTGACCTTATTCCTCTTACAACCGCTCTGCATCCCAAGTCCCTGAAGCAGTCAACCAAAAGTCCGTCGCTACCCAATACCTCTACATTCTCAAGTTCGCTTAAAGATTTCCTGCACATATCAACACGCTCTTCCAAAGTGAAGGTGTATTTCTTGACGTTGTTGTTCAAAGCGACGACATAAAGCTTGTCGCAGATTCTCGCAGCTCGCCTTGCTATATCTCGGTGACCCCTGGTGAAAGGATCGAAGCTTCCGGGAAACAGAAGTGACGTCAAGTGCGCAGTTCCTCCTTATAGACTTACTTTGAGAAAAATGTTAACACCGCCAAACCATACGAACAAGAACGAAAGGGTTTCATATTCATTACATCTGTTACAAAGTCCAATTCAGATGAATGTTCGACGATTAATATTCCGTCTTCTTCAAGCAAATCCCTCTCCGTGATAATTCTGCATGCGGCCTCGGCAGCATCCTGCGCCATCTTATAAGGCGGATCCATGAAGATGATGTCAAACTTTTGCCCCTCATCCGCCAGTGTCGTTAAAGCCGCATCAAATCCCGCTCTCATGAGCCTTATGGATTCGTCCCTCTCGGCATGACACCGACTGATATTTTCTTTTATAACCGCACACGCTTTCCCTGACTTCTCGACCAGCACCACCTCCGATGCCCCGCGGCTTAGAGCCTCAAGTCCGATGCCTCCCGTGCCCGAGAAAACATCCGCGAACCGGCACTTGGGAACACGCGTTTGAATAATCGAAAACAACGCCTCCTTGACCTTATCCGTCGTAGGTCTTGTCTGATCTCCCTTGGGAGCCTGCAAAGGCGTCCCTTTAAATCTTCCCGCTACAACTCTAGGCATCAGAGCGTACCCATCCTATCTTCGAACCTCAATCCAAACAATTCGCTTATATTCTTCATAAGCTTTTGTGCCTCCCGGGGATCCTCCTCGAAAACCCGGTTGACCTCATCGCAAGCGGTCCTGGCCAAAGGCGCGTCCGTAAACAGGTTTGCCGCACGAAGTGTCGGGATACCGTGCTGCCTGGTACCGAAGAAGTCTCCCGGGCCCCTGAGCTCCAAGTCTTTGCCTGCGAGCACAAAGCCGTCCGAACATTCGCACATAAGCTGCATTCTCGCAAGCGCCTGCTCACTTCTTGAGTCGGAAGTAAGAACACAGTAAGACTTTTTATCCCCTCTTCCGATTCTGCCTCTGAGCTGATGAAGGGTCGACAAACCGAATCTTTCCGCATTCATAATTATCATCATCGTAGCGTTCGGATTATTGACGCCGACCTCGATTACGGTTGTTGATATCAAGACCTTTACCTCTCCCGATAAAAACTTCTCCATCACTTCAAGTTTTTGTGTCTCCTTCATCGAGCCGTATAAAACCGCGGTCTCATATCGAGCAGATATCCCTCGGTCATCAAGGCGCTTCTTCATCTCTTTGACGCTCACTGCGGCAGGCTCCGTCGAAGCCCCATCTCCATAGCCTTCAAACAAAATCTCGCCGTCGCTGCCGCTATCGTCGTCATCATCGATGCGGGGGCAGACGATGTATGCCTGCTCTTCTTTTCGAAGCTTCGCGAGGAGGACGTTATAGATATCGTCTCCGTCTGTATATGGCAGGAAATGCGTCGAGATTTCCTTGCGGCCGCTCGGCTTCTCACGGATGACTGATGTCGCCATATCACCGTAAATCACCATCGCGAGGGTTCTCGGAATCGGTGTTGCCGTCATGACAAGATTATGGACACTGTTGATACCGTCACCCCCATCTCTTGATATAAGAAGTTTCTCTCTTTGCTTAACGCCGAAGCGGTGCTGTTCGTCCGCGATGACGAGGGACAAATCCGAGAAAGTAACATCATCCGAGAGAACCGCGTGCGTACCGATAATGACAGACGCTTCATTGGTGCGAAGCTGTTCTTTGATTTCCTTTTTTAAAGACTGACGTGTCTTTCCCAAGAGAAGCGCGACGTTGATGCCGCTGTCCTTAAGAAGCGACATGGCGGTATCGTAGTGCTGCTTTGCAAGAACCGACGTAGGTGCGAGAAGTACGGACTGCTTGCCCATAATCGCACACATCGCCATCGTAAGAATCGCAACAGCGGTTTTACCCGAACCCACGTCGCCTTGAACGAGTCTGTTCATCGGGGTCGACTTCATGAGATCGTGCTGAATCTCGGCAAGTGCCTTTTTCTGATCTCCCGTAAGATGAAAGCCCAAATTCGAGATTACCGTCTTCCACCTCGCGGACTGCTCCGGCGTCAAAGCGCCGCTTACGACCACGGGAGCCCTCTCATCTTCTTTGCCCTGAGAAGCGAAATGCTTCATACCTATACCGAGCAGGATAAGCTCCTCGTAAGCTATTCTTCTTCGGGCTTCAGAGGCCTCGCTTACCGATGCCGGAAAGTGCACCTTCGTATACGCATCCGCAGGACTCATTAAATTCTCTCTTACAGTTAAATCATGCGGGATAACATCGGGCACAAGATTTGCCGTAAGCTTTAAAGCGGTGGCAATCCATTTACTGAGCATGTTAGACGTAATGCCCGCGGTAAGAGGATAAACGGGTCTTATAAGTCTTACATCGTCTGCCGAGTCTGCGACTTCACAGAAAGGATTAACAAGCTGTGCACGGATGCCGTAAAAACTTACAGTGCCGTGAACAAAAACCTTGTCCCCGACTTTGAATTTATCTGCGATGTAAGGCGCATTAAAGTATGTTATCTCAACTCTTCCGGAGCCGTCACTGACATAAAAGGTAACGGGTGCCTGCTTCTTAAAACCCTTACGCTGAGGTGCCGTGGTAACGGTCGCTTGAAAAGACAATTCCTGACCGTCAGCGGCGTCTTCTATCCGCCTTATATCGGACCAGTCGTTATAGCGTCTGGGCAAATATGAGATAAGGTCGTAAACCGTCGATATCTGAAGTCTCGAAAGCTTCTTGGCAGCCTCAGGACCTACGCCGTAAATATCCGTAACCGGACTTTTAAGTGTAACGCGCGTACCCATAAGATTACCTCTCCCTGCCTGTACGCTTCATGCAAAAACTTGTGAGCGGACAAATATCACACTGCGGAGCTCTTGCAATACAATATTCGCGTCCGAGCTCCACTGCCCGATGCCCTAAGGCAATCCATGAATCCTCGGGAAAAACCTTACAAATATCCTTCTCAACCTTAATGGGATCTTTCTCATTTGTGATTCCGATTCTGTACATAACGCGCTTCATATGCGTATCCACAACCACTGCAGGGATTTTATAAATCTCGCCCACGATGAGGTTTGCTATCTTTCTTCCGACCCCCTGACAGCGCATCAATTCTTCGGGCGAATCGGGAACTCTGCCGCCCCATTCGTGCAGGAATTTATCCGTAAAGTCTTTGATGTAACCCGCCTTGGATTTGTGAAGTCCGCAAGGCTTAATCATCTCTTCAATATTTTTCGAAGAAGCCTCGAAAAGGTCTGTCATCTCAGGGTACTTATCAAAGAGATTCGCCGCCACTTCATTAACCCGCTCGTCCTTACACTGTGCCGATAAAATACCTCGTATCGCGAGACGTTCAGGCGTATCAAAATCAAGCGTGCAGCCCGCTTGCGGGAAAGCCACCCGAAGGCTTTCCAAGGTCTTCGTTGCAAGTTCGGACTTTCTCACTGCTTTTCCCTTTCAGGCAGTGTGAAGTTTACCCTGCAGCCTCCGAGCTCCGGGCTCTCGTCGATATAAATAGTCTGGTTGTGGCCTATAAGAATCTGCTTGCAGATATAAAGACCGAGGCCGAATCCTTCCTGCTTTCTCGAAGGATCCGCCTTATAGAAACTGTCAAAAACTTTATTTCTTTTATCAGGCTCTACACCCGGACCCGAATCCTCGATTGATATATAAATCTTGCCGTCATTTTTGCCCTTATCACCGTTTACTATAATCCTTCCGCCCACGGGTGTGAACTTTATCGCATTTGTTATTACGTTCGTGATAACTCTGCAAAGCTGATTAACCTCACCATAGGCTTCAACACCTTTAAGAGGGTCGGCCCTCAGTTCACAATTTATGTTCTTCTCATTAAGCTGCGGTTCAAGATCCGAAATTATTCCTTCGAGCGCCTCATCAATCTCGAACGCTTCCATGAGTTCAGGGTCGACGTGCGACAAGGACGATGCCTCGGTCATTGACATTACAAGCGTTCTTATGCGGTCAACTTCTCCCTTTATTCTCGTTAAATACTGCTCGTAATTTTCGGGCGGAATCGTTCCGTCAAGCATGGCAGTAATGAATCCGTTGATAGACGTAAGAGGAGTTCTTATATCGTGGGCCACAGACGAGATAAAAACGCTTCTGTCCTTCTCCTGATTTTCGAGCATCTCAATCATGTAGTTAACGTCACGCGCCATGATGGCGAGGTCGGACGATACAGTAAGAGTGTTCTCGGATGAAGTGTTCGCATACTTCGAATCGACTCTGGCGGTCAAATCACCTGCGGAAACTTTGGAAATTGTCTGCGAGATGTTTCTTATAGGTCTGATTGTAAGTCCGGTGAAGCCTATGAAGAGCACAACCGCAATGAAGAGCGATATAGCCGCGGGATAAACAAGAATCGACAAGTAATTGCTCAGAGCCTCAGTCGAATCCGCGAGGTTTAACGACACCACATAAAGATTCGTGGTTTCTATGGGAAGTATCGTGATGATGCTTACCTGTGTTCCGGACAGCGGAACCGTCTGTTGCACGAGATCTTTTGATACGCCCGATAGCACTTCCAAAACATCATCGGACAAAAGAGCGCCCTCGACATTTTCCATATTGGAATAAATCACGATGCCGCTTTTATTTGCAACATAAATCTCTCCGCTTGAAGAAAAAATATCAGACGAGAGATAAAGCCTTAAGAGTCTGTCTTCCTCCGTCTCGTCGGAAGCTGCATTTACGATGTTTAAGAAGTCCGACGATACATCCCTGCAAGTCTTATCGGCACTTGCAAGCTTCTCGTTGTAGTAGCTGTCGTACATATTCTGATAAGACGTAAAAAGAAGCACAGCAAAAACTATTACCGTGCTTATCAACAAAAAAGTTATCAGGAAAACGGCGAAATCCGCTGAGACCGTCCTGCTCTTGTAATCGTTCGAAGACAAGTTACTTGGTCTCGAACTTATAGCCTCTGCTCCATACCGTTCTTATGCACCATGTGTGCTCGGTCCCCGAGGCCTCAATCTTCTCTCTGATTCTCTTGATGTGAACGTCAACCGTCCTCGACTCACCGAAGAAATCATAGCCCCATACGTTCTCGAGAAGCTGTTCTCTGGAATAAACACAGTTGGGGTTGGATGCAAGGAAGAACAGTAGCTCCAATTCCTTGGGAGGCATATAAACTTCCTTGCCGTCAGCAGTCACAACGTATCTCACCTTATCGACAGTAAGCCCCGGATAAGAAACAATATCCGATGCGGACTGACCGGCCTTATCTCCATCACCGTCGCTATCGGAGGATGCGCCCTTCTCATATCTTCTAAGAACCGCCTTCACACGGGCAAGAAGTTCCTTGGGTTCAAACGGCTTCGGCACATAATCGTCAGCTCCGAGCTCGAGTCCGACAACCTTATCAAGGGTATCGGTTCTTGCCGTAAGCATAATAATCGGAACATCTGAAATTTTTCTTATCTCGCGACAGATATCATTGCCGTCCATACCGGGAAGCATAAGGTCGAGGATGATAATATCGGGCTTGGTTACACTGAAGGTCGCGATTGCCTTGTCACCTTGCATGCAAGATACAACCTCGTAGCCCTCCTTCTCAAAATAAAGCTTCTCGAGCTCTATAATATCCGCATCATCATCTACAATAAGAACCTTCTTCATGTCTCTTGCTCCTGGTCATTCTTATCTGCTTTATCGATGTTCTCGACTTCCTTCGTAAAAGAGGAGACATCGGTAAAATCCCTGTAAACCGACGCAAATCTGACGTACGCGACCTTGTCGAGCTTAATCAGGCGGTCCATAACAAGCTGACCTATCTTGCTTGTGGAAATCTCGCCGCTTCTCTGCTCTCCGAGCAGGTTCTCCGCCTCATCAACAATCTTAACAAGAGCATCGTTGGAAACGGGTCTCTTCGAGCACGCGGCTGCAAGACCGCTCATCAGCTTTTCTCTCGAAAAGTCCTGTCTCGTGCCGTCCTTCTTAACAACCTTGGCACTTAAAGTCTCGGCACGCTCTATCGTCGAATATCTGTACTCGCAATCGAGGCAGACTCTTCTGCGTCTAATGGCACGCCCCTCATCAGAGGGGCGTGTATCAATTACTTTATCGTTATCAGCTCCGCACTTCGGACAAATCATTACTGATTGTTATCCTTGTTGCCGAATGTGAACCACGGCTTAGCGGTCTTCGTCTGAGGACGAACCTCAGGAGTCACGTTAGCCTGGGGCTTGCCACCGTACTGAGAATTGTTTGCAGACGGCTGCTGATATGCAGGTGTCGCATAAGGCTGAACCTGAGGCTGAGCTGAGATGGGAGATACCTGCTGAGGTGCCTGTACGGGCTCTGCCTCAGGGGCAGCCTCGGGCTCTCTTGCAGCCTGTACTCTGCTGTTAACGGAATCATCCCCGAAGAGGAATCCGGGAGCAGCCTGCTGTCTTGCAGATGTATCTTCATCGGCTCTCTGATAAGAGCTTCTGGATGTTGTCGTGATAGGAGATGTCTTTGTTGTCTCGGTTACAAGCTGGGGATTCTTTCTTGACAGAACGGATGTGCTTGCTCTGTGATTAACGGAAGCATTTACCGAATTGTCAAAACCCGAAGCGATTACGGTAATCATAATCTCATCCTCGAGGGATGCATCGATAACGGCACCGACGATAATCTCAGCCTCGGGAGCAACAGACTCCTGAACGAGCTTGGCAGCAGCATCAATCTCCTGCAGCTTCATGTTCCTTCCGCCTGTGAAGTTGATGATTACACCGTTAGCACCCTCTATAGTTGTATCGAGGAGAGGTGAATTGATAGCCTGCTTAACAGCGGCTGTCGCTCTGCCTTCACCGGAAGCACGGCCGATACCCATGTGGCATACGCCTGCCTTAGTCATTACTCTCCTTACGTCAGCAAGATCAAGGTTGATAAGTCCGGGGATAGCTACGAGATCGGAAATACCCGCCACACCGAACTTCAGTACCTGATCTGCCATATTGAACGCATCCTCGAAGGATGTATCATCGTCAACAACTTCCAGGAGCTTATCGTTGGAAACCACAACAAGAGCATCAACGTACTTCTCAAGCTCTCTTATACCGCGCTCAGCGTTCTGTGCTCTTCTTGCACCCTCGAATCCGAAAGGTCTTGTAACAACGGCAACTGTAAGAATTCCGAGCTCCTGAGCTATCTGAGCCACAACCGGTGCGGAACCTGTTCCTGTTCCGCCGCCCATGCCTGCAGTGATGAAGAGCATGTCCGTGTTCGAGATGGCTTCTGCAATCTCATCCTTGGATTCCTCTGCAGCCTTTTCTCCGATGCTCGGGTCTGCGCCGCAGCCGAGTCCTCTTGTTACCTTCTCACCAATCTGAATCTTGATAGGGGCCTTGGATCTAGCCAGTGCCTGATTATCACTGTTGATGGAAATAAAATCAATTCCCTGAACGCCGCTGTCGAGCATTCTGTCAACCGCATTACATCCGCCGCCGCCGCAACCAATTACCTTGATGGTAGCGAAATGATCTTCGTCCAGTACAAATCCACGTTTATCAGACATATAAGTCCCTCCGTCGCTCCTGTTTATATAAAAGTTATATATTTCTATATATGGTACAACATAACGAATTTTATACTAAATGTTGTACATTAACAATAGAAATTTACACTCATACCTGATAATGTTAAACTTTTTTTGCTGTTAATGCAAATTAAGAGTCATACGCACGGTATATTTCCTCATCATCAGTCATATCAAGCACTCCCGCGGGCAGATCTTCGAATGCATCGGCCTTGATAAAATACAGCAAGCGCTGCATGTCCTCCGCTATATCTTCTATGCCCGCAAGCTTAACCTGAAGCTCAGTGCCGTCAGGCAAATTAACCGTCACAAAGATAATTCCCGAAGGTACGATTCTTACCTCCTGCACGCTGTCAAAGAAAGCGTACTCGCTTCTGCTTGAAGAACCGTTGTCCGCATCAAGAATTGCGCCAAGGACAAGAATCAGTTTACGGAAAGACAAGGTGTCCACAACATCGGTCTTCTGTCCGAGAACCACACTGTCAACATCAAGCCCGCACAGTACCGGATGCACCTCGGCATCATTGAAGGTAACAAATTCAAGAACTCTTCCCTCCTCATCAATTGCCGCGTATCCGTCAGGGGTCTTCAAATATGCAAGCTTATGCCTTTCCGTAACATTAACCGTAAGCGTAGACGGAAAACTCACACGGACACTTACATCTTCAATGTAAGGCGTGCTGCTTTCGAGCTTTCTTCTTGCCGAACCTGTGTACTTAAGGAGATGGTCCCCGACCGATATTCCCAGAGCCTCGGTTATCTCGCTGTCCGTAAGCTCATAGTTGCCGTTAACTATAATGTTCTCAATTCTCATCGAAGGATGGAAAATAAACGACCACAGGAAAACTATCAAAGACAGGGCAAAAAGTGCTGCAAGGACAGTCTTAAAAGAGTACGGAAAACCCTTTAGGTATTCCTTTTCGCTACTGTTTTTTTTTGAGGCCTTCTCTCTTAAAACCTGATCAATCTCTTTTGTGATTCTGTCGTCGCAGTCCGTAACCGCAAGGCGCGAGACATTTTCGCGCATCTTGAGGCGAAGGGGTTCGTCGCTAAGGAGCCTCTTAAGAACAGGCATCAGATTGCCTTCCTTAACCTCGTCGTCGCTTATAAGAACGCATCCGCCCGCTTTCTTCAGAACGGTCGCGTTAAAAGTCTGATGGTCGTGAGCCGCATGGGGGTACGGAATCATAACAGAGCACGCTCCGGTGGCCGCGACCTCCGCGCATGTTACCGCACCCGCACGGGTAATCGATACATCCGCACCCGCAAGGTAATCGTTCGTATTATCGATATACTCATGTGTCTCGAGATTGCCGGGAACCTCGAGATTCTCATCCATCTTATCCGTCTGCTGCTTGCCCGTACCGAGGACAAACTTAACATCCTTAAGCTCATCGTCTGAAGCGGCCGCAAAAACAAAATCATTTATGGTCTTCGCGCCCAAACTTCCGCCCATAGCGAACACGAGTTTCTGACCCCTCTCGACACCGAGCTTCTCACGGGCCGAATCGTAGGTGTTGCCAATCATTATGGATCTTATGGGGTTTCCGGTGTAAACAACTTTACCGGCCTTCGGGAAGTCATCGTCCTGATTCGGGAAGCCCGTCATAACAAGACTTGCTTTCTTCCCCATCATGCGGTTGGCTCTGCCCGGGAATGCGTTCGATTCATGAATAATCACGGGGATATTCATGGACGAAGCGGCTTCAAGCAAAGGCGCGCAGACGTATCCGCCGGTACCGATTACAGCGTCGGGTTTGAATTCTTTGATTATCTTCTTACATTCTTTCTTGCCTTTTATAAAAGCAATTCCGGCCTTAATGAGCTTCACCGACGGCTTCATCGGGAAGGGCTTGGCATCAATGTTATAAAGCTTGTATCCGGCCTTCGGAACAAGCTCACCCTCAAGGCCCTCCTTGCGACCCGTGAAGATAATCTCGCAACCTTCGGTGGGACCGTAAAAGCGCTTTATGGCATCCGCGATTGTTATCGCGGGATTTATGTGTCCTGACGTTCCGCCGCCTGTAACTATAAAACGCTTCAAGTTATATTCGTCACTTTCTTGTTAATCTTAGGGTCGGTCGCATCGCGCGAGACGCAAAGGATAAGTCCGTATGCCACGAGCAGGAAGACCTGCGCACTGCCGCCGTAACTTACGAACGGCAACGTAACACCGGTCGACGGAACCACCTGCAATTCAACTGCGATATTAAGCACAACCTGTATCATGATAAGAGACGAGCATCCGGTCGCAAGCATCCTCGCGAAGACAGAGTTCGCCCGCACTATCACCATGACAAACATTATAAACATAATTGCATAAATCAGTATAAGAATCAGACCGCCCATGAAACCCATCTCTTCCACATAAATAGAGAAGATGTAGTCATTCTGAGCCTCGGAAACGTAATTATACTTGGCACGTGAGCTCCCGATTCCTCTACCCCACATGCCACCCGAACCCAGGGCATTATGCGCATTCGTTACCTGACGCGTCTCGTCCTCCGTTACCTCGGCATCCTCGTCACCGCTCGTCGCAGCGAAAATATTAAGTCTCTGATAAACGTGAGCGAAGTTATCTCTGTAACTCGGATTAAGTGCAATATAAGCAGCCGCTGCTATAATACCCGCAAGACCTATCACAAGTCCTCCGAGAATCCAGGTCCTAAGTCCCGCACCGGAGTTTACGGTACACATAGCCACAACGAATCCGATAATAAGGAAGCACGAGAAGTGCGGCTCCATAAGGATGAAAAGGTCAACCAGAAGGCACGCACCGACAGGGAAAATAAAATCAAAGAACGCGTGGTTCCAAACCTGCCTTTTACGGGTCGGCGCACGAAGCTTTCCCGCCGCACGAAGCTTAACAATAAACTCTCTGTATCCCGCAAGGAAAATGATAAGAGCAACCTTACAAATCTCCGACGGCTGTATCTGATACGTTCCAATCTCAATCCATCTTCTCGCACCGTTGTGATCTGCACCGAAGAGTTTAACCGCTATAGCAAGAGCAAGACTTAAAATGTAAGCTCCTCCCCAGATAGTAGGGTTTTTGAAAAAGCTGATAGGCATGAAGTTTATGATGAGTGCAAGGCCCAGGCCGAATACCGTGAACACAAGCTGCCTCTTAAGATAATATTCGGAGTCGTTAACACCGGACAGCGCGTAACCCGAAGGTCCCGATACCGAATAAAGAATCGACAGTCCGAACACAACGATGACGAACATCATGAGTATAAGCGGTATATTGCTTTTCTTTTCTCTTTTAATCTTCGTCATTATCAATAAACTCCTGCGCAAGCTTCTCGAAGCCGTAAACGTGTGAGGCTTTGAAGAGCACTGTGTCGCCTTCCTTAATATTATTTTGTGCGGCCGCTTTCACCTGATCTGTATCATCGCACTCGATAATTCGGGTCTTCGAAGATGACTCTTTAAGACCTTTAACAAAAGAATCCTTGTCATCTCCCGTCACGATAACCAAATCAAAATCGTATTCACCGCACTTTTTCCCCGTCTCTTCGTGAAGCTTCGGTGCCAGATCCCCAAGCTCTCCCATTCCTCCGAGGACCGCCACCTTGCGGCTACCCGGATTAACGAGCTTAAGATTTGCGAACGCCGCGGTCATCGACTCCGGAGACGCGTTATAAGCATCATTTATTATCGTATACTTCTTGCCGTAAAAAGTCCTGCCTCTTCCGTCCATCGGCGTGTATTCCGCAAGTGCCTTCCCGGCCTTATCAATGTCGGCACCGACGAGCTGCGCGCAGCACAGAGCAAAACCTGCGTTTCTTACATTATGCTCACCCGAAAGAGAAATATGCACCGGGCGCGTTGCAACCACTTCATCGCCCAAATACAAACTTACATCAAAATCCGTGCCGTTATTCTCGCGAATATTACTTGCCGAGAGGACCACAGGACAGTTTGTGACCTTGCCCCTGAGCGTGCCTTCGGAAGACACCGCGATAAGGCCGTTGTTGAGCGGAATTATATTTCTTATGTAATCGAAAAGGAAAGCGTCGTCGCCGTTAACGATGAGCGTACCGTTGTCGGTGAGTCCCTCTATTATCTCGGACTTTGCCGCACGGATTTCCTCCCTTGAACCGAGGATTCCTATGTGCGAATACCCGGCATTCGTAATGACCGCAACATCGGGACACGCTATATTTGTAAGGTAGCTGATTTGACCTCTGCCTCTCATACCCATCTCGAGCACCAAAACTTCGGTCTCGCGCGGAGCCGAGAGGATAGTCTTCGGAAGACCTATCTCGTTATTTAAATTTGCCGACGTGGCAACAACCTTTTTGCTCGGCTCGATGGCGGTTTTTATAAGCTCACGGGTTGTGGTTTTGCCGACAGAACCCGTTACCGCTATAACCTTTGCTTTAAGCTTAAATCTGTAGTGTCTTGCGATATCGCCGAGAGCAACAAGCGTATCTTTAACAACGATTCCCACAGCACCTTCGGGCACTGCTGAAGCTTTATCGACTATCACCGCACATGCGCCCTTGTTTACGGCTTCTTGGGTGAATTTGTGACCGTCAAAGCTCTCGCCTTTTAAAGCTATATAAATGTTTCCGGTTTCGATTGTTCTTGTGTCGGTCGACACACCCGTTACGCTCGAGCTATCACCGGTATATCCTTTGCGGTTGATTACGGTTCCATTTACCGCAACCACCACCTCATCAAACGAGAACATTCGAATCATCGTCCGGCCTCCGCTACCGCCTTTGCCTCTTCGAATGCAACCTCCGAATCGTCAAAGTGAATCGTCTCATCCTTAAATATCTGGTAGTCCTCGTGACCCTTTCCGGCGATCAAAACCACATCTCCGGGGTTACTCATCTCTATCGCGCGTCTGATGGCGCTTCTTCTGTCGGTAACAGTCTCGTACTCACCATCGGTCTTCTTTATACCCGTAACGATGTGGCTGATTATAACCTCCGGATCCTCGGTTCTGGGATTGTCCGAAGTGATAACCGTGTAATCCGATTTGTTTCCGGAGACCTCACCCATCTCGAATCTTCTTGTGTGAGATCTGTCTCCTCCGCAGCCGAAGACTGTAATCAGTCTGCCGTTACTGCATTCTTTCAAAGTGTCGAGAACATTTTCGAGGCTTGCGGCATTATGAGCGTAGTCGACAAGAATCGTGATACCCAGATTGTTATCGACGTGCTGGAGTCTGCCCGGAACTTTAATATCCGCGAGGGCCGCCTTCATAGCATCAAGAGAGATGCCTTCGAGACCCGAAGCCGCGATTGCACAAAGAGCATTATAAACATTAAATTTGCCCGGAATCGCGACGAAAAATTCGCCCTCACCCCAGGGACTGTTCAAGTTAAACGAAGTTCCTGTCTTGCCGTCTTTACTCGTGTTCTTAAGGTTATACGCATACACGTCACAGCCTTCTGTAAGACCGTAGGTAACGATATCGCACCCTGCAGCCTTGGCTTTTACAAGCACGTCTTCATATACAGGAATATCCCTGTTAATTACAGCCGACTTCGTTCTTTCAAAGAGCTTTAACTTACACTCGAAATAATCCTTCATATCCGGGTGCTCGTTTCCGCCGATGTGATCTTCGTAAAGGTTCGTGAAACACCCTTCGTTAAACTTTATTCCGTACACGCGGTCAAGCTTTAAGCCCTGACTCGACACCTCCATGATACAGGTATCCTCGCCGTCATCTGCCATGTCGCTTAAGAGCTCGTAAACATCCCTTGCCTCGGGAGTCGTGTGCTCGGCGTGAACTTTCCGGTCGCCGTACATATTGCAAACCGTACCGATAAGTCCGCTCTTCCTGCCCGCGCATGACATGATTTTATGAAGCATAAAAGTAATCGTGGTTTTACCCTTGGTTCCCGTGACACCGATCATATCAAGTTTTTTCTCAGGATGGTCGAAAAAAGCCGCCGGCACATACGCGCTCGCTTTCCTCGAATCCGGTACACTTACAATGGTTGCATGAGTCTTCTCATTTATCTTGATAAGTTCATCTTCTGTGAGCTTGTCCTGACCGTCCTCAATTACTATCAAAGACGCACCGCTATCGGCCGCACGCGATACAAAATCGTGACCGTCAACAGTGAAGCCTTTTACCGCGACGAAAGCGCTTCCCTTTACTATCTTACGGGAATCAAATTCGACGGAATTAACATCCGCGTCAAGGCTTCCCGCAATGAGTGTGTATTTGTTGTTTTCAAGCAAAGTTCTTATATCCATAAATCAACCGACAAGTCCTGTCTCTTCCTCTCCGGCTTCGCTCTCTTCTGTAACGACGCCGTCTTCGCTCTCGGGCTCCACATCAATCTCGGTGTCGGTCACGATTGCTGTGTCCTCAAGGGTTACGGTAATAATCGAACCCGAGAATACCGTGCTTCCGACCGACTCACTTTGATTCGTGCAGACACCCGTGACATCACCTTGGATGTAGCAGTTCAAATTAACGTCTCTCAAAGCTTCCATACACTCGACAGCGGACTTACCCGAGAGATTGGGAACCGTGCTTGTGAGCATCGTGCTGTCACCCTCCGGATAAAGCATTACTATACCACTGCTGTAAAGCTGTGCGTCGGTGCTCGGATATGTGTAACCGACTATCGTATCGGCTGTCATTGATGTATCCGCATAGACACAGGAAATTCCGTTATAACCAATCTTAGATGCTGCTTCTGTTGCCGTAAGTCCGACTACAGGCTGTACCCAGTATCTTGTTGTGAGCTGTTCTAAGTCTTCCTCGGTAAGGATTCGCTCGACGCCCATGTAGCTCAGTGTCTCTTCAACGATTCTAGCCGCCGTCGCCGCCGCTGCGGATGATCCGACCGAATTCTCTTCAGGCTTGTTAATAACAACGAGAACCGCAATCTGAGGATCGTAGGAAGGGGCGAAGCATGAGAAAGACAAAACGTGAGCACCCGCGTATTCACCGGTCTCGATTGTGGATGTTGACGTCTTACCTGCAACGTAATATCCGGGAACCTGACCCGCGGAACCTGTACCTTCGTCAACAACGTCGACCATGAGCTGTCTTACTCTCTCGCACGTATCCTCCGAGAAAATTGTTCTTATAACCTCGGGGTCAATCTCATCTATGATGTTATTGTCCTCATCTGTAATGTATCTTACGATGTGCGGCACCATTAGGTTACCGCCGTTAACGATGGCGCAGTAAGAGTTAAGAAGCTGAATAGGTGTAACCGTCGAAGACTCACCGAAGGAAAGGGAACTTAAGTCAATGATGGTAGGCTCCGTGTGGAAGATACCGGTTCCTTCGGCAGGGAGATCTATTCCCGTCGTCTCGTAGAATCCGAACATGTGAACGTACTCGTAATACTTGCTGATGCCGATTCTCTGGGCAAGTTGAACGAATACCGGGTTACATGAATTTTCGAAAGCCTCACGCACGGTCTCGGTGCCGTGGTTGCTGCCGTACTGCTTTTGCATCCAGCACGAGATTGTATCAATATCAGAAACCTTAATCGGCTCGTCCGAGAACATCTCGTTCTCGTTTGTGAGGTTTTCCTCAAATGCAATACAAGTGGTAAGAGCCTTGAACGTAGATCCCGGCTCGTAAGTATCAGATATGCATCTGTTACGCCAGACGCTGCTCATCAGATACTCGACCTGCTCGTCTTCGCCATAAGCATTCCACATAATGCTGTCCATACCGTATGGCACGCCGTAGGGGTCGTTCAAGTCATAGTCCGGAAGAGATACCATCGCCAGAACCGCACCCGTATAAGGGTTCATGACAATCGCGCAGATACCGTCCCTCGGGTTGTACTGCTGGTACGCTGTACGGCACGCTTCCTCCGCGATTCTCTGAATATTAACGTCGATATTAAGAACCAAATTATTACCGTTGACGGCGTCTTCGGTTATCGCATCTTCATAAGGAAGCACGCCTTCCGTTCCCTGGTCAACCTCGGAATATCTGTAGCCGTCGGTACCCGATAAAGTGTCGTTGTAGTACGCCTCAAGGCCGTAAACACCGTTAAGACTCGTGCCGTCATTGGTCGCATAGCCTATAACCTGAGACGCAAGGCTTGCGTAGTTATAATATCTCTGCGGAACGGCACTAAAGGAAATTCCGTTTAAATCATACTTTGAGACATAAGTCTTCGCTTCCTCGACGACCTCGGCCTCGATGTTTCTTACGAGATCCATACCGGCGACATCATTGCGGGAATCACTCGCGTCGTCAGGGTCAACCGGCAGCACTTCATCTATATCACTGTAAGTCAGATTGAAAAATGCCGCGAGATCGTTTATCAGCTGATCTCTTGTCAGTTCTCCGGACTCGATACTTTCGCTTTGCATCAGGACCTTCGGCGATATTACTATCGTGTAGTTATAAGTATTCGACGCGAGAGGATTATAGTTCGCATCGTAGATGATTCCTCTGTCCGCGTCATAGCTCATCATCTTCCACTGCTGGTTCGATGCAGCTCTCGCGTAGGTATCGTAGTTAACTACCGTTGTGTCGTAGAGGTTATAAATCAGGTACAGGATAAATACTCCTATTAACGCATAAATTCCGACAGTTACCTTCAAAGACCAACTGTCGGATTTTGACTTCCCTCCCCCCTGGGAATTATTTTTTGCATTATTATTCTTTAACTCTTCATTCATTAAACGTATCTTCTTCGAGGTAGTGTTGTATCAGAGCCTCGACAGCATTCTCGTATGCCTCTTCACTGATACCGTACTCATCGTCATATGATACCATAGTTACCAGCTTATCATCCTCAGGCATGGGAATTGTAACAACCTGATTGGAGTTAGGGTCCTGCATCCCGAGCGCGAGAGCCTGTGCCCTGATGCTGTCCATGTCGGTGATACCATTGACGTCAACCTCGGAGTCAAGAATATTTCTCTTAAGAACCGTAATTTCATCTTTTAAATCCGAATTGTCCTTGGCAAGCTCGGACAGCTCCACCTGCGGGTTGATGAGGAGCATAAAGAACACGCCTGTAAGAATAATAAGTCCGACTGCAACAAGCGTCTCGAAAAACTTGCTTCTTGAAGCACTCTTGATGGCTTTGCTCTGAGATTTAATCTCGCTTTGTCTTTCCTCTTCAGTCTCGAGTACGAGTTCCGGATACTCGTAGTAATCCGTCTGAACAGGCATGTAGATTTCGGTATAGAAATCTTTTGACTTAACTGTCGCCATCTTAGGCTCCCTCCCTCTTTTCGAATACTCGCAGCTTCGCGCTGTGAGACCTTGTGTTCCTTGACAGCTCTTCGGGCCCTGCCGTCACGGGCTTTTTTGTAAGCATTTTCCCCTTGCTCTTCTTCCCGCAGACACAAACCGGGAAATCCTTGGGACATGTGCAGGGTGACTCGAGAAGCTTGAACTCCTCTTTAACGATACGATCCTCAAGAGAGTGGAAGCTTATAACCGCCATGCGCCCTCCCTCAGATAAGTATTCAGGTCCTTCCCTGAGCAAATCCCTGACGGAGTCGAGTTCGTGATTGACCTCGATTCTGATTGCCTGAAAACACCGCCTTGCCGGATGCTGGTCCTCGTACCTGGACTTGGCCGGCATATACGATGCGATGCTCTTTGCAAGCTGCAAGGTTGTCTCGAAAGGTTTATCCTTCCTGTCTCTTACAATGCCTGCCGCAATCCTTCCCGCGTATCTCTCTTCCCCGTAAAGTCTGAAGATTTCCTCAAGCTTCTTCTGCTCGTAAGTATTAACAACCTTATAAGCATCAAGGGACTGTGTCGTGTCCATTCTCATATCGAGCGGCCCGTCCGATGCGTAAGAAAAGCCTCTTGAATCAGTGTCGAGCTGATGAGATGAAACGCCCAGATCCGCGAGAATTCCGTCTGCTTTGTCAATATTCAATTCATCGAGGACCTCGCCCAGCCTCGCGAAGTCCGTCTTCACTATCGTCCAGTTTTTATCCGGATGACTGAGAGCCTTCTGTCTGCATACGGCAAGAGCCTCATCATCCTTATCCAGCGACACGAGTCTGCCCTTTGAACTCAGGCGTTCGAGGATACCCTCGCTGTGACCGCCGCCGCCCGCCGTACAATCCACATAGATGCCGTCAGGCTTTATGTTAAGTGCCTCCATACATTCATCGAAAAGCACGGGCACATGTGAAAAATCCATCACAGACCTTCCACAAAGTACGAGGTCTCAAGACCTTCGAGCGAACCAATGTCGTGGTCTTCCGCCTCATAGTGAGCCTTGGTACAGATATCAAGCTTATCGTCCACATTGAAGACGCAAATCTCGTCCCCGGGCTTCGCTCCGATTTTCTCCCAAAGCTCCGAAGTAACACTTATTCTTCCCTGAGAATCAACGTTAACCTCAAGTGCCTCGCCGACGATAAATCTTCTGAGCATACGCACCTTTGGGTCAAATGTGTTGAGCTTCGCGAACTGTTCTTTTACACGGGCGAAGGCTTTCTCGGAATAAACGCAAAGATACCCGGAATCCAGGCTGTTTGTCACAACCAGGCTGTTTCCCAGGTCTTCCTTATGCTTTGTCGGGATAAAAAATCTCCCCTTAGCATCTATTTTCTTTGTGTCCCGCGCCATAACTCTCCCGTCTTGTTACAATGATGTCGGTTAGTGACACTTTACTCCATTTTCCTGAAATATTCCACCACTTTCCGCCACATGTCTGTATTGTATATGTAATTTTTTTGTTATGCAATAGTTTTTATCGAAAAAATTTGATGTTTTTGCCGTGCTATAATGCCTGTGTTATGCAGGATCGAAACGAACATTTTATGAAGCTCGCGCTCAAGGAAGCTCAGAAAGCATACGAGGCACTTGAATGCCCCATCGGATGCGTCATTGTAAAAGACGACAAGGTCTTCGTTCGCGCCCATAATTTAAAGCTCAAAAAAAGCAACGCGCTTTGCCACGCGGAGATAATCGCGATAGACAAGGCGTGCAGGAAACTCGGCGACTGGCGTCTCAATGATTTTGATATGTATGTAACTCTGGAACCCTGCACCATGTGCGCAGGCGCGATAATTCAATCGAGAATCAGAAAAGTTTACTTCGGTGCATACGAGCCCAAGAGCGGCGCCGTATGTTCATGCAACGATATCTTCAATGTCGAACACGGCCACAATCACAAAGTGGAGTTTGAGGGAGGAATCCTCGAGGACGAGTGTAGCAAACTGATGCAGCAATTCTTCAAAGATATGAGAGAGCGCGGAAAGAAATAATCTTAATCTCCTTTGAACTTAAAGCTCAATTCGGATATCTTTTCGCATAAGCCAGATATATTTTCCCTTAACATGTATACCGGATTTCTCAACCGCAGCAGCGTACAGGTCAAGCTGAGTCTTGTGACGTTCGGATACAATTTTCTTAATCTCGTCCGGATCGTTTGTCTTTATATTATCTGTCTTATAATCAATAATCACAGCTCCGTCATCTTCTATATACATCGCATCGATGACACCCTGAATCAAACTGTAGTCGCTTCTTGAAGGGTTGATTCTCACGGCACACTCGATGGGACGCTCGAGCATCGCTTTGCCCGAGTCAATCGCAGATGCCAGAGCTCTTCCGATTTTGCTTTCGGCAAAAGCTTTGATGTGAGGGGCGTACATAAGAACCGCCTCAAGCTCATCTTCGTTTATTATCTCCTCTCGGCAGAGGTCTTCGAGAAGAGACTTAACGTCACCCTCTCTCGCCGCATCCAAATCAATGAAATGCATTACAGTGTGAAGTGCGGTTCCTCTCTCGCTCGCGGAGAGCTTGCCTTCCGATGCGACGTAATCCTGCGCGTCCCTGACCTGAAGATTGATTGCACTTCGGACTCCCGATGCCTCTTTAAAGACATCCTCGCCTCCTCTGTCGTAAATGCCTTCAACACTTTGCTTCAAAGCCGACACGGAAGTCTTCGCGGCAGTGTTGACGCTGTCGTCAAACTCATAATCCCCGAAAATCGGTATCCCGTCCTCATCAAACTCTTTAACTCCAAAGATGAAGACCAAATCGGATTCTTTAAGTTTTCCGTCTTCTTCTCCTCTGTCTCCTTCAGTCAAATCGACATCGAGCAAATCTTCCGCCGTATTTACCTCAAGCGTAAATCCGTCAAAGTCACTCTTCCATGAGAAGTCCCCCTGAAAGCCTGTGAGAAGCTTCAAATCCGACGAACCCTCACCGCCTTTAACTCTCGCGGTACTGCTTACGATAAGCTCCTTTGTTGTGTGATGCTTAAGGTAGAACTTACGAGACAGTTCACGAGGCTCGAGGGCCAGGTCATCCATGAGTGTTAAAGCTTTAGCGTCATCCAAATTAACCGCTCTCATAAGCATGAGATTTTCTTTGGCACGCGTCAAGGCAACGTACAGGAGTCTTATATTTTCGGAGTTCCCGTCGAGGCACTCAAACTCCGAAGCTTCAAGCTTCTCGAGAGAATCCGAGGGTACGCCGGTATCCTCATCGTAGTCAGAGATTACAAATCCCGTTCCGCCCGCTCCATCACAAAATCCCAGGAATGTCGGACCGGAATTACCTCCTTGCGAATCAGTATCAACAACAATCACGCACTTATTCTCAAGACCTTTACTCTTGTGATAAGTCATGCATCTTACAAAGTTGTCTCCGTAATCCTCGAATTCAATCTCGGCTTTATCGCCGATTTTGCCTCTTATGTCTTCCACAGATGCAGCAACATCACTTATGTCGCATCTTCTTCCGAGGAAGCTGTCACAGATCCACTTCTTAAATACGGAAAGCTTGTTAACTTCCTCCTGCGAGCTCATCATCGCTGTAGCTCTTATTCCCGTCTTCGCGAAGATTAATTCCATCAGCTCGCCTATGTCTCTTATAACACTCTCGGATCTTAAGAAATCAAGTGCGTCAAGAAGCGTAATGCATCTGCTTTTTATCTCTTCGTTGCCGCCTCTTCTTGCGTACTCATGGACTTTAACCACAAGGTTTAATTTTCGAAGAGCGGGGTCGAAGGAGCAGATTTCCGCGAGCTCATCCGGAGTGAAATTCGAGAAGCGGTAAGGCGCAAGCATAACACCCGCGAAGCACTCGTCGCGGTTCTCGTTTGCCATAACCATGATGAGGTTGCACATACCCACAATCTCGTTGTCTGCAAAGACTTCACGCCTCTCAAGAGACCTTGCATTGATGCCCGCCGTCTTGAGCATACCTGCAATGCCCGAAGCCATCGACCGGGTCCTCGTCAGAATATAAATATCCTTCTCTTCGTAAGTCTCAAGATACTTCTTAACCTGAAGCACGGTTTTTATTGCCAGGAGCCGGTCCGCACTTATCTTTTTGCCGGAAACTTCATCTTTAAAGCTGTCCTTCGAGTTGATAAGCACTACCTGCGGAACGGGGCCTTCCGGGTTCATCGGCCCCGGATTCAACTCATGGTGGTCCGCCGTGTATGCGATCTCCGACGCATCCGCACTCATAAGCTGCGCGAAAAGCTCATTTACAAACGACAGCACCTGTGGCGAACTTCTGAAGTTATTGTTGAGCTCGCACAGCACACCGCCGTCGCCTGCGCCGTAACGCTTCGACTTATCGATAAACATCGCAGGTCGTGCGTGACGGAATCTGTAAATACTTTGCTTAACATCGCCCACGCAGAAGACATTGTTATCCGCAATCTTCGAGATGATTGCATCCTGAAGCGCGGTGTTGTCCTGATACTCGTCGATGTAAATTTCTTTGAAACCGGTCTTATAAATCTGTTTTATCTCTTCAATGTCAAAAGCCTTAAGACACATGTGTTCCAAATCAGCGTAATCCATGCCGTTAAGTCTTCTCTTCATCTCGGCATAAAAGCCGTCCAAAATCGACAGAAGCTCACATGCCGCACGTGCGCATGAGGTTCTTCTCTTCTGTCTCTTGAGTAAGTCGCTGCTCGTCAGGCCCGAGAACTGTTTTAGCTCGGGATTGAGCTTAAAGGGCTCGGATGCGTCGTTATAGCCGCCCGGCATCCGATTGATGCCAAGTTCCGCCTTGTGCATCACAATCAATGCCGCAATAGGTCCCATAAGCTTACAAAGCGCGGGATCATCCTTCGGAATCTTCGGGAATTTAAGTCCTGTCAGCGAAGCAAAATTATCATGAGCGTCCTTAATCACTTCGAGCTTCTCATCAAACTTCAACGAATCAAAACTTCCAAGTTTCGATTCAAAATCGGAAAGTGCACCCGAAACGGCCGCCGCAATTTTCTTAAAGTCTTCGGAGATACTGCTCAGGTCTTGAATTTTGTGCGAATACTCGCAGGCTTTTCGAAGGAGATTAACGTTCTCTTCGATGAGATAATCCTCACCGATTATTATGCCTTCTTCATCATCCGCCTCGCGTGCTTTTACGTCTTCTTTAATCAAATCAAGATACCCGGGCAAAGACCTCAGTGTATCGTAAATTTCGCAAAGGCTTTCAGCCAGAGTCGCGTCCTGCTTACCGTCACCCAAGGAGTAAGTAAGAGCGAGGAAATCATCACGGCTGCGCTCATCCATAAGGCCCGCAGCAATTTTTATATACTGGCTGCTGACAGCTTTTCCTGCCGCGTCCTTCCAGAGAATTTTGCGTGTATTATCATCGATAACGTAGCTTCCGGGCTCGATGTTGAGAGTGCCGCCGGCGAGGTAAGACGATTCATCGAGAACCCTCGCGCAGAACGAATCCATCGTCTGAATATACGCACCGGGCAAACGGTCAAGCTGGTCTTTTATAAAATCCGCTTCCTCCCGATCCGCCGACCCGAGCCTTCCGTGAAGAGCTTCCTCGAGCTTCATTCTCATATTGCTTGCGGCATCTCTTGTGAAAGTAACTACCAGTACCTGTGAGACATCAAGCTTGCCGGACAAAATTCTCGAGACTATCCTCTCGACAAGAACCGTGGTTTTACCGGAGCCTGCCGCGGCGGAGACCAGAATATTCGCCTTCTCCTGATTGATTACATTTAGCTGTGGAGCCGAGAATTCCATCCTACTCTCCCTTCATCTCTTCCGCGATAACCTTCGCGGCTTTCGCCGAAGGCATTTTTATTCCCGGGACCGGCGTGCCGGGAAGCCTTCCGCACGCACCTTTGAAAATACAGTAATTGCATCCGCCCTTATCTTCTCCGACAGAAGGAGCCGGGATTGCTTCCGATTCTCCTTCGGAAATCTCTTTGCAAGTCTCGTTAAGCTTTTTGACAGAGAACTTAATTAAGTCTTCGAGGCTGACGTTTTTATTCCCGCTGCCGTTAAATTTAAACAGCTCGTGGTCCTTTTCCTGCTTGGACTTGGACGTGGGAAGATAAAGATTTATGTATCCCGCGTCGCTCACATTCATTCCCTGAAGGTTTATCGCATGCGCATATATAAGAGGCTGCAGCTGCAGACCGTCGTAGACGTGCGAGAAATCAAACTTCTTGCCGCCCGTCTTGTAGTCAAGAATCATGTACTCGTCATTCTTTTTGTCCACACGGTCAATCGAGCCCATAAACTTAAAGTCAATACCGCTGCCCTCAGGCGTAATCTTCGCATCCATATCCTGAAGCTTAAGCTCGAAGCTGTCGGGCACAAATCCGCTCTCCTTAATCCTTTCAAGGAAAATCGGATACGCTTTGTCGAAAATCCTCATCACCTTAAGTCCGGGGTTGATGCAGTAGCTCTTCATGAACTTATCCGGAGACGTTATCTGCCTCTCGCTCACAGCTCTTCTGAAGTACTCGGATGTGTGTCTCTCAAGGTATTCGCCGGAGTTATCAATAAGCTCGTCGATGCTACTGTCTTCAAGCATATCTTTGACGTCTTTCATCGCGAACTCGAACATCGAATGACACAGCAGTCCGATGTCACGGCTGTTGTAATTGGTATTGTCAATTCTCTGGTCTATTCCCATCGCCTTTTGCAGCATAAACTGCATATGGCATGTATTGAACTTCTCTATCGAAGACACGCTCATAACGCTTCTTCCTTCGAAAAGCTTCTGCACGTGTTCCGGTGTTATATAGGCCGCTTCTGGCTTAAATCTCGCCTCAACGCCCGAGCCGTAAACAGGCGTTATGAAATTATCTTCCTTGATATAAGAATCCTTATCCCCGGTAATTGCGCGGTTTATAAATTTAAGAACCGTACTCGGATAATCGCTTTGCATTTGAAGGTAATAAAGCTTATCGGTAACCGCCGTCAGGAGGTATGCCGACTGAACGAATTCCTGTGCGGTTTTAACTCGCTGCTTGTCGGGCATGCCGACCTGCTCGAGCTCGCCCGCGGAAAGGATTCCGTTTCTGCCGGGGCGATGCGGGAAATTCTCGGAATTCGCACCCACAATAAAGAGAACCTTGCACGGCGTGTAAACCGCCGAATCAATCTTACAGATCTCGATGGAATCCGCGCTCAGCGGAATGCTTCCCGTGGACTTGCTCTTCATCTGAATATTAACAAGCTTCATGAATCTCACGGAGTCGATAGGTGCATCGTTTATATCAAGCGAGAGATCCGATAAGAGCTTCATCATCTCGTCGTAGCCGCGCACGATGGCAAGAGCCGTATCGTTATCTCCGCGATCAAGGAACTCGTCTCTTAAAAACTCGACGTCCTGCTTCAGTGAACCCACATGCAGTGCAAGAAGCTTCGCCTTATCCTTTATCGTCCTTGCTTTATCAATTGAATCGACAACTTCTCTCAAAGGCTCGAGAACACTCTTAACTATATTCTCATAAAGATACTTCGCACCGTCGGTATAAATCTCACCGTCATCGTAGACCGGGAACGGATTCTTTGTAAAATCATCCTCGTTCATACCGGGGTCTTCTCCCGCCGCCGAGGTGTATCTCATCGAATAAAGCTGCCCGTTAAAAATACGCCCGCCGTCCGTGATGTTTTCTCTTCTGCAGTAGTTATCGAAAGCATCCACGAGGTCGCGTCTTGCGCCGTGAACCATAACGCCTGTGCGAAGGAGCCTTAAGACTGAGTTTATGTCGTAATTTCTCGTCGAGAGATTAAGCAGCAAAAGAACATATCTCACAACCGGTGTATCGATTAAAGTTATTCTTCTGTCGATAAACATCTGTAGTCCGAACACAGGAAAAACGTTCTTAATCTGATCTGCCACCGAGTCAGACGCACAGAGCACTCTGATGTCTTTAAATCTAATGTGCTCTTCGCTCTTCGTGAGTCTGTTTATTGTATTTGCCATCAAGGCAATCATGTCGTCCGTGTTGTAGTACGAGAGCATCTCAACGGACTTATCCGCCTCACCTTGAAGGACGAATTTATAATCTCCGCGGGCATAGCTGTCGGCAACAATTTTAAGCGTTTTTTCTTCTCTTATCTCCGGGTCAAAAGGCAGGTTATGAATCTCTCCTCCGATTGACTTAAGCTGACCTATCGTACCGTCACCGTTACCGAAGAACGCATCTTCCGAATTAACCGACTCCGAGGACGCGACGTAGAAACTTACGTCCGCACCAAACAAATTCAAGGCATCAATAAGTCCCAATTCCTGAGGCGTCAGAAGTCTCGTGTTTCCAAAGCCTGTTATAACAATTCTGCTGCCCTTAAAAGCGAAGAGTTCTTTATACCTTCTGCCAGGGTTATCGGGAGGCAGTACGCCGGCTTTATGAAGAAGCTCTGTCGCCTTGCCTATGATATCTTCGTTGATTGAAAGTTTATACTCCTCGGAAAGCTTATCGATGCGCTCCAGAATAAGGCTCATCTCGTAAAGCTTACCGCTCTCTTCACCGCCTTTTCGAAGGTCGCCAGCGGTCTTGCCGTAACGCCTGAAGTCACCTGCAAGGTCGCAGAGCATATCAATGTATTCAAACTGCGAAGACAAGCGGGACAGACATGGAAAATCGTCCGGATTTTCGGTGAGGACTCTGTAAATGACGTTTCTTAAGAGAGAGTCGTCTGAGTTCGAAGAGATTCCCGCGAGCCCCAGGATTCTTACGGATAAACGCGTGAAGCTTAAGACGTCAAGATCTGTGGTTCCCGCGGCCACGGAACCGAATTCGGTTTTCTCGTCAAGAGACGGGTCTTCCTCAATAAGCGAGTCAAACATGATGCGCTCAACCGTAGCCTTAATAACCTCGGGGACAACGAAGACAACACTTTTCCCGGGCGTGCGCATACTCATCTCATAAGAGACTGCGGCCTTCGTCAAAGGAAAATAAGTTTTTCCCGCGTAAATATCAATCATATCTTATCGAGATTTTTGCCGTTTAGGTCACGTACGGTAAGACCCGCAGCAGATATCGCAGATTCAATCGCTTCCTGCTCCTTGGCTCTCTTAATCTTGAGAGTCGTCGTCTTAATCATATCGGTCTCGGAGAACATGAAGTTGTGGACAATCTTGTAAGAGGGCATCTTGTGATTGACCTCGCGCATCTTCTCGTCCAAATACTCCGATACATCTTCATCGGTCGCATCTCTTTCAAGACCGAGCTCCCTTGCTATCGCCTTACGGTCAATCAAGAGCTTCGCGGAAATATCTATTGATTCTCTGTTATTCTTCGCGCCCCATACAAACGCTTCGGTAACGCCTTTAATCTCGGTAATCAGAGCCTCGATTTCTTCCGGGAAAGCCTTCTTACCCGAAGTCAGAACTATCATCGACTTAACACGACCCGTAATGTGAATCGAACCGGTCTTATCGATATATCCCATGTCGCCCGTGTGGAACCAACCGTTCTCATCAATAACTTCGCGCGTGGTCTCCTCCATCTCGAAGTAACCCTTCATAACGCAGTCGGACTTCGTGATAATCTCGCCCACCGCATTGGTCGAAGTATCGTCCGTGTCAATCGCCGCTTTGATTCCAATCATCGGGCGTCCGACGGAACCGTGTACATTACACGCTTCGTTCGTAACGGCAATAACCGGGCTTGTCTCGGTAAGACCGTAACCCATAAAGAAATCGATACCGAAATTCGTGAAAGCGTCGATGTACTTCTTATCGATGCCCGCACCTCCGATAACGATCATTCGCATATCGCCTCCGAGGTTATCGAGAATCTCCTTGAAGACCGCTCTTCTCACATCAAGACCGAAGTGCATCAGGAACTTCGTCACAGGAACCATAATGTCAATCATCTTCTCCTTGCCCGACGCCTTAATGCCTTCTTCAATCTTCGAGTAAATATTCTCGTAAAGAAGAGGCACGGAGATACACACCTCGGGATGCCATTCCTTCAAATTCTTAACAATGTATCTGAGGCCGTCCGATAAGCACAGGCATCCTCCCGCGAACAGGATAAAAAAGTCGCACGTGTTCTCGAACGTGTGATGCAGCGGCAGTATCGAAAAGGCTCTGTCGCCCGGCATTACAAGCAAAGTCTGCGCTATTCCAAACACATTGGAGCATATGTTTCTGTGTGTCAGCAGGACACCTTTGCTCATGGATGTGGTACCCGAGGTAAAAAGAATAATTCTCGGCTCATCGGGGTCAATCACCGTCTCATCAAAGGACTTATCCCCCGCCTCGCGAAGCTTCTTTCCTTCTTCAATCAAATCGTAAAGATTTATGAACATACCGTCATCGGGAAGTGACTCACCCTTACCCAAATCATCCGGGTACATGCAGATAAACTTCTCGATGCAAGACTTTATACTGCCTTCTTTTTGCTTCGTCGCAACCGACATCATCATCTGATGGTGCTTTTGCTGGTAGACAATTATTTTTGCTTTGCTTCGCTCAAGAAGAGCTATAAGCTCGTCTTCAGGAAGCATTCTGTCGAGCGGGACACCGACGCTGTTCGTCGAAAGTATTGCCGTGTAAGACAGGTGCCACTCATAGCTGTTGGCACCTACAACCGCTATTCTCTCTCCCTTGTACTTACTGTTTAGAATATAAGTTCCGAGATTTCTTATGTCTTCGCCGTACTCCGCGAAAGTTCTGTGAATCTCGGACTGCTTGGGATTACGTCTGAATATAAAGGCATCGAGCGCTGCATGCTTATCGCACGCATGCATAATAAGCTCACGTATATTTTCAAAATATTCGGCTTTGTATATCGCCTTTCCTGTAACCTCGCGCATCAAGCCCTCCGGTAAATATTTGACATAAAATTAATAATAACATTTTGATTATTTTTATTCCATTAGTTTGACTTAAATGCGAATAACGATATATTTAAAATAGTATTAAAGCGGAGTGTGTAATTTATGGACCAGGCTACCAACACTAAGGATCAACATAAGCATCTGGATAGTAAATATCCTACCAAGCGAGGCATCAGAGGCAATATCGCCAAGGTCGGCTTCCTGCTGCTCACGGATATTTTCGTTGATATGAAGTGCATCGGAAGAGATAACTTTCCCGAGTCTAACCCTTATGTTGTGGCGTCCAACCATCAGTGCTTCGCGGACGGCGTGCTTATCGATAAGTTCCTGCCCAGAGGTCACTTCAAATACATGTGTGCTTTGGTGGGTGCGGATCTCGAGACAAATTACGGACACCTCGGACGCCTTATCATGAAGGTCGGAAGAGGAATCGCAGTTGACCGCTACGGCAACCCTGTAAGAGGTCTTATCAAGGCCAAGAAGGAGGTCGAGAAGGGCAATATCTGCTTTGTCTTCCCCGAGGGTACAAGAACACATGACGGTAAACTCGGACCCATGAAGGACGGCGCCGCTTACCTTGCGGTTAAGGCAAACGTCCCTTTGATTCCCGTTTATATCTCAGGCGCTTATCAGGTGTGGCCGAGAACAAGCAAGTGGCCCAAGCCTTTCAAGGGGTTCCTTAAGAGAAAGAAAATCAGAATCTACGTCGGAGAGCCGATTCTCGGCAAGGATTACGACAACGACGCACATAAGGTTACAGATGCGATGAGCAAGTGGATGCACGATATGGAAAAACTTCACATCGACCCCGAGCTCGGATAAAATCATAATAGTAATTAAGTAATTAACATCACACGGAGGAAGTATTTTATGGACAAGAAGAGACTTGTTACACGAAGCGATTTCGATGGTCTTGTTTGCGCGATGCTCCTGAAAGAGCTCGACATGATCGACGACATCAAGTTTGTTCATCCCAAGGATGTACAGGATGGCAAGGTTGATATCACCGAGAACGATATCACAACCAATCTCCCCTTCGACCCCCGTGTCGGAATTGCTTTCGATCACCACGAGAGTGAGATGCTCAGAAATGACCCCGAGGTCTTCGGCAAGAAGTACATCTGCATTCCTGCCAAGTCCGCGGCACGCGTTGTTTACGAGTACTACGGCGGTGCGAAGACATTTAAGTCAGTCACCGAAGAGATGATGGAAGCCGTTGATAAAGGTGACAGCGCCGATTTCACCGTCGATGAGATTTTAAACCCCACAGGCTGGGTTCTCATGGATTTTATTATGGATGCGAGAACCGGCCTCGGACGCTTCCACGACTTCAGAATCTCGAACTACCAGCTCATGATGGAGCTCATCGATTACTGTGTTAACCATTCTGTCGAAGATGTTTTAAAGCTCCCCGACGTTAAAGAGAGAACAGACCTTTACTTCGAGCAGCAGGAGTTGTTCAAGAAGCAGCTTTCCGAGATTGTTAAGATTGAAGGCAAGGTTGCCGTAATCGATTTAAGACCCCTGGATGTTATCTACACAGGAAACCGTTTCATGGTTTACGCAATGTGGCCCGAAGTTGAGATGAGTGTTCATGTTGCGTGGGGCTTCAAGAAACAGAACACAGCCGTTATGATCGGAAAGTCCATCGTAAACAAGGCGGGAACCTGCGATATCGGAGCTCTTTGCCTGAGCTACGGCGGTGGCGGACACACCAATGCCGGCACATGCCAGCTCGATAACGACAAGGTTGACGCAGAGCTGCCGAACATAATCGCGAAGCTCAACGAGCATTCGTAAGATTTAAGTAGAATTCAAAGCATTCGAAAAGCCCCGGAAATCAAATTCCGGGGCTTTAACATTGTTACAAACTCAAGAATTTCAAGCCCTGAAGTCTCTTATGACCTTAAGCGACGGCAAAGCGTTGCCATCGTAATCAAAGAGCGCCTGATTGGCCCATTCGTTGCCGCAGGGACCCTTCTCACCCGTATATTCGAGTGCTCCCGGGGTAGCCCAGCCGACACCCGGTACCGGAACCCATCCGGGCTCCCAGTAGAAGAATCCTTTGTTTAAGGGGCAGGCCGAAGATCTTGCCATAAAGTCTGCCATGAAATCGCACTGTCCTTTAATCGACATCGGATAAGGCACTTTCTCGCACAGCTCCGGGCGTGTGGCGTAGCCTTTTCGCTCATTGGGGCCGAGCTTCTCGTATTCAGCGTAGTCCTCGAGCGTAAAGCCCATGGAGACCTCGGCTATAACAGTCTGCTTGCCATAGCGCTTCGCCATATCTTTGAGGTTAAACTCAAGGTCGTCCAACGTACCGTGCCAGAACGGATAGTAAGACAGACCGATTACGTCGAAGTCCGCACCACGTTTGATATAGTTATCGAACCACTCTACGTACATCGGATTGTTGCCGCCGTTGTCGAGGTGAATCATAACCGGAATTTCCGGATCAAACTCACGGCACGCACGGATTCCGGCACTTACGAACAGAGCTATCTCATCGAAAGCGGGCTTTAAGCCGAAAGGCCAGAGCAGACCGTTTGTAAGCTCGTTGCCGCACTGAATCATCGACGGCTTAACGTTCGCGTTCTTCATGGTCTCAAGGACCTGAACCGTGTACTTATAAACAGCCTCTTCAAGCTGCGGCACATCCATTCCGCGCCATGCCTTGGGGACCGTTTGTTTGCCCGGATCCGTCCAGAAATCGGAGTAATGCAGATCAAGCAGAATCTTAAGTCCCAAGTCGTCCGCACGCTTGCTGAGCTCGATCAAAGAATTGATGTCGTTGGTGCCCGCACCGTAAGGAATTCCGTCCTCGGTGTAAGGATCAACCCAAAGACGAATACGAACCCAGTTGAAGCCATAAGTTTTAAGAATCTCGAGCAAATCGCCTTCTGCTCCCTGATCGAAGTAGTGCGCACCGCAGCGCTCTTCCTCGAGAAGGGTCGAGATATCCGCACCTTTAATGTATTCGCCTATCTCAATCATTCAAAGTCGAAGCTCTCAAATCTCTTGTACATCGCCTTATAGCGTGTTCTGACGGTCTCGTTCATCGCAAGAACATCAGCCTCGGAGCCTGTAAACTGGCAGCGGATGCAGTAGTACTCCTTCTTTTCCTTATCGTAAAACATATCAATATCCAAATCGCGCAGGAAGCACGAAGGACACCTGTAATTTAATTTGCCTTTTCCAGATTGAGCCATGTTGTGACAACCTCCCCTTCGGAAATTTTCTTTGTCGAGCCTACAGTGTACATAGGCGAGAAAGCGTAACCCTCACGAACGTATGCAGCCGCATCGTCGGCGTCGCTCTTCATAGTAACCTTCGCGTCGATAGCGGGAATAACCGCTGTCGCAGTCTTGCCGCCCTCGCTTACAATTTCTCTGCACTTATACTCGTAGGAAATCTCGCCTGCGCTCTTGCCGTCAACCTTAAGCTTGATGCCCGTCATATCCTCGGGATACTCGGTTGTGCCGTAGCAGCCTACCATGTACTCATTGACAGTAACGTCTGCTTCAGGGTCACTCATCGAAAGAATCTTACGCTCAAACTTAATGGCAGAGGATCCTTCCTCGAAAGTAATTACTGTCTGAAGCTTAACGGTCAAATCCGCGAACTCAATCTCAACCGGATCGAGTGTCAGAATTCTGTTTGCACCCTCCTGTGAGAAGTGAGCCTTGGTTCTGCAAAGACAGAGATCAACCTCTTCGCCGCCGTGAGAGATTTTCGCAGAGCGGACGGTGCCCTCACCTGCGTAGTGTGTGAAGTAACCTGCACGGTACTTTTCCTGAATAAGGAACGGATAGGATGCATCCTGAACGTGCGGGGTGCCGATTCCGACCTTCCAGTCAAGCTTCGATACATAAGGACGCAAGTCAACCAATGCGCCGCCCTGATCCATGTTGATGCAGGCTCTCATATAAGGATCCGCGTACCAGAACAGCTGCTTGTCCGAACCGTAAAGAATGTCTCTCCACAGAGCACACTCAGGCTCCTTGTAGCTCTTCTTCTGACGATAATAATCAGCGAACTCAGCCATCGTAAGATCCTTGAGCTTACCCTCAGCCTTGAGCTTGCCGTAGTAAGCCATGCCGTCCTCGTAGCTCTTCTTGAGGAGCTCGTAAGGCGCTTCCCAACGACCCATCTTGTTGAGCCATCCGGGTCCTACGAACATCATGTTGTAGGAATAGCCGTTGTTGTACTTATAGAGGTCACGGTACTGATCGATGATGTTGTAAAGATAAGGATACTCCCATGTCTTTGTATCGTAGATCATGCCGCGAAGGACGTTCTGCGGATGTGTACCGAAGTTCGAGCCGTTGCCGTCGTAGCAGGCAATCAGGTCTCTCGAAAGGTGAGGAATAGCAACAATACCGCTGTCCTCGCTCTCATCGGCAGCGGGAGCATGCGTGTTCTGCTTCGAAGGAATCCAAGGATTCCAGGGACCTCCGTCGAAAAGCGTGTACCACGAATTGTTGCATGTATGGTAAGCCTTCGGGCCCTCTTCCCAGCAAGTGGCTACAGCGCACTTAACACTCGGATACTTTTCCTTGATGTAGTTTGTAAGGTCAGCGTCCATGTAGTAAGAACCCGTGGACTCGGGATAGAAGCCGAAGATGTCGTGGAACTTACCGAAGACGTCGTCTACAATCTGCTTCTTATCCTCCATCGAGAACATCCAGATGCAGAAATCCTTGGTCTTGTACTTCTTTCTGAACTCCTCGCAGGGAAGACCTAACAGAGACAGCGCAATCTCGTCGCCGTATGTCTCGTGGTCATGCTTCGCGAGCTCAATAGCCTCGTCGTTAAAAAGGCTTGCGTATGTCATCTGGATAGTGGTCTTAAGTCCGTTCTTGTGTGCAGTCTCCTGCTGGAACTTGAAGATATCCAGTGACTCGGTAAGGAGAGACTTTCTTCCGATGTCCTCCTTTTTTCCCTGTCCCGTCACCTTCTCGGCATATTCGGGAACCATCTCAGGTCTGTGGATAATATTAACGATAAAATCATTTTCCATACCTGTTTCTCCTCCTGGTTTTTAATGGTTATTAATGGTTTTTGTGGTTTTAAAATAGGCTTAAAAAATCGTATTTACCCTCAATGTGCGACCCGAATCGGGCCGCACATTGATTGAGAAAATATATGAAGAAGTAATTTGTGGGCTTGTGTTTGCCTGCCGCAAATCTCTTAGGACTTGTCGGCACCTCCCGCAACACCTTCTACGTAGTACTTCTGCATGAGTACGAACAGGATGGATATCGGGATCGATATCAGCAAGCCGCCTGCGCAGAATACCGAGAAGTAGTGAGACTTCAGGTCTTTGCCGAGCATGTTGTAAAGTCCGATTGCTACTGTCCAGTCAGAAGAGATACCGGAGTTGAGCATGAGCTTTGCAAATACGAAGTCTGTCCAGGGTGCAAGGAATGCATTGATTACCTGATATACGATGATAGGCTTGGACAGCGGCATGATAATCTTGAAGAAAATCTGTGCCTCGGATGCACCGTCAAGACGGGCAGCCTCTCTGATTGATGCAGGAATCGTATCCATGAAGCCCTTAACGATAAGGTACCCGAGGCCCGAACCTGCGGAGTAAACGATTACCATTCCGAGATGGCTGTTTGTAAGGCCGATGGACTTCATTACGAAGTAGACAGCGATCATGGACAGAACGCCCGGGAACATGCCGAGGATAATCGAGAACTTCATCATTCCCTGACGGGCCTTAAATCTCATGCAGCTGAATGCATAGCTGACCATAAGAACGAATGCCGTCGAGATGATACAAGAGAATATCGCGATGATGAATGTGTTCTTGAACCATGTGACATACTGGCAAACAGAGTCGGGTTCGAAGAGAACCTTCCTGAAGTTTGCAAGAGACCATGTCTCCGGGAAGAAATGTGCTGTGTTGATTCCGGTGTAACCCGAGAATGCCGTTACGAGGAGCCATACGATAGGTATGAGCCAAATAACCGCAAAGATTGCTATCAGAACGTTTACGATTATTGTTGTGGTGAGCTCCGACTGCTTCTTGGATCTTGTATGTGTAGAATACGTGTTTTCCATTACTGATAGCTCTCCTCTCTGTTTCCTGAAAGGAACTTAGAAAATGCGATGAGCGAGAATACCGCGCAAATCACAAAGACTATGATTCCGATTACGGAAGCCATTTTGTAGTTGTAGTCATCGTTGGTGAGCTTGAACAGCCATGTAACGAGGAGGTCTACTTCCTGTCCTCTTACACTTGCAAGACTCTGATCGAGTGTCTGATACGTGTCACTTGTAAGAAGGTAGATAACGTTGAAGTTATTGATGTTTCTAACGAAGTCTGTGATAAGGGACGGGCCCTCGATGAACATTACGTAAGGCATTGTGATATGCCAGAAAATCTGCCATGCGTTGGCACCGTCAAGCTTGGCGGACTCAATCTGGGACTCGGGAATGTTCATGAGGATACCTGTTGCAACGAGCATCTGATAAGGAACACCTACCCAGATGTTGATGAGAATAATCATTACCTTTGCCCATCCCGGACTTGTAAGGAACGGAATGTAATCAGTGGTGATAAGTCCGATGTTCTTGAAGAAATCGGTTACTCCGATATTTGCACAGAATGTGTTGAAGATTCCGTAGTCACCGAAGAAGTACTTAACAAGAAGGAGAGTAACGAACTGAGGAACAGCAATTGTTACTACGAAGAGTGTTCTCCAGAACTTAGGGAACTTAACCTTCTTGTATGTGAGCATCTTTGCCATCAGGATACCGCCGATGAAGCAGGTAAATGTGGAGAAGAAAGCCCAAACGATTGTCCATCCGAGAATCTTTCTGAAGGCATATCCGAAGGATGCCTGGCCTGCGGAAAGACTTAATACGTTCTTAAAGTTTGTTAATCCCACCCATGTGAACAGTGCCGAAGGAGGCATGTGCTGCTGGTCGTAATTTGTGAATGCAATCGCGATGAGTACCAGAATAGGAATGATATTCATTACGAAAACGCCGATTACGGGGAGGGTCAGGAGAGTTACGTGGAAATTGCCGTTAAGCAAATCCTTTGCATCCTCTGCAAATGTGTTGATGTGAATTCCCTTTTCCTTGTCCTGCTGGAGTCTGTAAGCATTCTTGATGTTACTGATCCAGAAAAGTACAAATACCAGAATAAGGAACAGCGCGATTACAGAGTTCAAGAGAATCAGGAAGGAATTATCTCCCTCGATTACCGTGTTCTGCATCGTAAGCGGGTCGAACTGAGTTTCTCTTACAGTATCGCCCAGTGTTCCGAACTTGGAAAGATTCGGTGCAGCGTAACCGATGCACATGTAAATAAAGAGTGCCTCAATAAGTGTGATGATGACTCCGAGAATATATTTTCCTCTTCCGAAGCATCCGGCGCCCATAATAACAGTTGAAAGCTTCACCCAGAGATCGCCCTTTGCAAGAGCTTTCCCGAATTCCGCGAAATATTCGCCGATTCCCCTGAAGAAATTTACGAATCCTTCGCCGAAGCTTGAAGCATGTACTTCTTTATTGCTTGCCATAAAATAATTCCTCTTCATTTAAATTCTTTAAAGAAAACGCCTCATATGAACGTTTAAAAATGTCATATGAGGCGTTCTTTAAAGATATAGCCTGATTTATGCTACAGGAGCCTCAATACCTTCTACTGCTGTGGTAAGGAGTTCCTGGAGATCGGTGTTGTCAGGGTTGCCGGAAGCAAGGATAGCACCGAGTGTCTCAGCAGGGGACCAGAAGTTGTTGCCAACACGCTGAGGTGTAGCGAACTCTGCCTGAGCTGCGAGAGCTGCGATTGCAGGGTTGTTCTGAACTGCCTCAGAGGAAGCTGCTGCGATGTTCGAGGGGCCAAGGCCTCTGCCTTCGAATCTTGCAACCTGAGAATCCTCACATGTGAGGTACTCAGCAAGAAGCATGGACCAGCCGATCTGATCGGAGTAAGCGTTAACACCTACGAGCTTGCAGCCGGAGTAAGAAGACATCTGAACCTGCTCGCCGGCGCATGTGAATGTAGGGAGCTTAGCTGCGGCGTAGTTCTCGCCCCAAGCCTCTTCAGCTGTCTCAGCTCTCCATGTACCGTTAACTGCAGCGGAGATCTCGCCGTTAGCGATTGCTGTAGCCATCTCATCGTCTGTCATGTTAACGAATGTACCTGTTGCAACGAGGTCGAGGATAGCCTGAGCTACGTCTGTACCGCCCTCTTCGTCCCATGTACATGTGTTTGTAAGACCATCATCATTGAGTGTGAGCTCAAGGCCTGCACCCTGGAAGAATGAATAGAGATACCAACCGTTTGAGATGTTCATAGCGATCTTTGTTCCGGACTCCTGAGCCTTAGCAATCATGGAATCGAGGGAAGCAACATCTGCCTCATCGTAAACGGAAGAATCATAGAACATGAAGTAACCGTTATCAGCTGTCATCGGGTAAGCATAAAGAGTACCGTCAACAGTAGCAGCCTCTACGGAACCTGCAGCGTTCTCACTTGTTACATCGAATGTGTAGCATGTTGTGATGGGCTGGAGAGCACCTGCTGCAACGAGCTGGTTGATCTGATCGTCAGCAAAAGCGAAAACGTCAGCTGCAGCCTCAGGGTCAGTAAGAACTGTATCCTTTGCATCAGCCTCGGAGCAAGAACCGAGCTGGATATCGAATGTAACATCGGGATAAGCAGCCTTGAAGTTCTCGATGATCTCGCTTGTAAGTGCCTGATCTTCCTCAGATGCCCATACTGTCAGGGAAACTGTTCCCTCTGTAGCAGCGATAAGGTTCGCGATAGCATCGTTTGTTGCAACTGCAACCTCAGCAGCAGCCTCTGTCTCATCAGCAGCCTCTGTCTCAGCAGCAGCCTCTGTCTCAGCAGCCTCTGTCTCACCTGTTGCTTCTTCGTTGCTAGAGCATCCTGCAACACAACCGATGAACATGGAAGTAACAGCGAGCAACGCGATTAACTTTCTCATTTTCATTTTGGAAAACTCCTCCTCATTTTTTGAATCCTTTAGCCGGTTATGTGCAACCGGTTGTTCTATACACATCATAAAGCAATTATCCAAATCGTCAAGTCAGAATTTATTTACACCCGTCGATTTTGTGCCATCGGCACAATTTAAGTGGCAAATTTATGGCAAAATGCACAATAGCTTTTTCCCGACAAAGAAATATGCAACGAATTACGAAAAAAGGAGGCGGCCCTTCGCAATCCGTTGCATATAAAACCTTAAAACCTTAATGTGGTGTCTTTACTGTGTTGATCTCTTAAGAGTTACGTCGTAGTGAAGAAGCTTCTTCTGCGGTATCTCTTCCCCGTTAAACAGGCTGAACAGAGCACTTGCGGCCTCTGCACCGAGCATCTTCGGGTCATAATCGAGAGCCGTTATGGGCGGCTGGTAGGACTCGAGCACCGCACTGTTATAGAACGATGCAACTTTTATGTCCTCGGGAACCTTAAGTCCCAGTTTTCTTATCTCGTCGAGTGCATAAGAAGTAATCATATCGTCTGTACAGATGATGCAGTCAACCTTCTTGTTAACAGCATCGTTTACGCTTCTTACGACTACAGCCTGGCTGTCAGCATCCATATAGATGATGCTTTCCTTTATAGGCTTCTTCAAATCCGCAAAAGCCTTCAGGTAACCTTCTTTACGGGATCTGTTAACGACGTGATTCTCGTCGCCGCCGATAAGAGCAATCGAGTTCATGCCCTTAAGAAGCAGGACTTCAGTAAGCTCGCAGCATGCGCTCACGTGATCGTTATCAATCTGGTAAACTTCCTTATAAGGTGTACTTCCTATCGTTACGAAGGGCATCTTCGCATTGATCAGGTACTGAACAACAGGGTCCTTGTAAAGGGTTCTGGCAAGGATAACGCCGTCAACCTTGCGCTTTCTGATAAGTCTCTTTAAGTTCTCGAAGTTATCTTCATAAACAACGCAGAGGATTATATCGTGGTCATTCGCGGATGCGACGCCCGATACACCTATCATGCACTTTTGGAAGAACGGAAGCTCAGTAACAGTCGAATCTCCCGGAATTACCCATGCGATGTTATATGTCTTGGATTCCGAAAGTCCTCTTGCCAAAGGGCTCGGAATGTAATTATGTTCTCTTACGTATGCAAGTACTCTCTCGCGCGTCTCGGGTCCGATTCTTCCCTTTCCCGATATAGATCTCGATACAGTGGTCTTTGAAACCCCCAAGGCCTTTGCTATATCGTCAATCCTAAGCTTCTCGTCACTCATATTAATTCTCCCCGGTTATCTTTGCGCACGTCCGGTAGAATTATCGCAACCGGTTGTGCTATATTCATTATACTGATATTTTTCAGAAAATGTTCACAAGTTTACATGGGGTGTTTTTATGAAACCTGAACAATTTTTATACGGTTGTGCATACTACGACGAATACATGCCAAAATCACGTATTGATATAGACTTTCCTTTAATAAGGGACGCCGGTATGAACGTCATTCGCATCGCTGAGTCCACCTGGTCCACGTGGGAACCCCGCGAAGGACAATTTGATTTTACATCTCTTATCAAAATGCTTCAAGGAGCCCGTAAATACGGCCTTTCGGTCATTATCGGCACTCCGACTTACGCGGTTCCGTCATGGCTTGTTGATTTGGATCCGGACGTTCTCTCCACCACTCATCAAGGCAAGAATCTCTACGGTCACCGCCAGCTTACGGACCTCGTAAATCCCACATATTTGAAGTACGCGGAGCGAGTAACAAGGAAACTTCTGGATGTTTGCCGCGACTATAACGATGTCATTATCGGATACCAGCTCGATAACGAGACGAGATCTGCCGACAGTGTCGGACCCATAGCGCAAAAAATGTTTGCAGAACGCCTGAGGGAGCGCTTCGGCGGTGATCTTGACAAGTGCAACCTTGCACTCGGCATGGATTACTGGAGCAACAAGATTCCTTCGTGGGATGAGTTTCCCGACGTAACAGGCACCATAAACGGCTCTCTTGACGGACTTTACAAGGAATTCTTACGGGATTTGATCAGTGAGTTCCTGATGTGGCTCAGAGGCATTATCAACGACTATAAGACGCCTGAGCAATTTGTCACACATAACTTCGATTACTCATGGATCGGCTACTCCTTCGGAATGCAAAAGGAAGTTACCCAGAAAAAGGCTGCGCAGGCCGTTGATATACCGGGCGTAGATATCTACCACCCTTCACAGGAGAAACTCACGGGAATCGAGATAGCGATGGGCGGCGCCATCGGAAGGTCACTTAAGAAGGACAACTACCTGGTTCTCGAGACCCAGTGTCAGGGACGTCCGTCCTGGACACCGTTCCCCGGGCAGCTTACGCTCCAGGCCTTATCTCACCTCGCATCGGGTGCAGGTTCTGTGATGTACTGGCATTACCACTCAATCCATAACTCTTATGAGACTTATTGGAAAGGCATCTTAAGTCACGATTTAAAACCCGGCAGATGCTATAACGAACTCAAGGAATTCGGTGGCCTTATGAAAAAGTTGGCACCCCAAGTTTCTTACCTGAAGAAGTCCTCCGAAGTCGCGATTCTCCTTGATAACAGAAGCCTTACGGGTATCGACGAGTTCCCGTGCAACGGCGAGGAAGCGTTCAAGGGTGACGAGGAATTCGACTACAACCACATCATGCGCACATGGTTTGACTCTTGCTATAAGCTCGGCCTTGAGACAGACTTCTGCTACGAGGACGATGATTTCGGTTCTTATAAGCTTCTTATCATCCCTTCGATGTACTCGGCAACCGAAGACTTTTTGGCAAGACTTCGCGGATACATTGCAAACGGCGGTCACGTAATTATCACGCCAAGATGCTTCTTCTCGGATGAGTTCCTGAAGGTTTATCCGACAGATCAGCCCCACGGGCTTACAAAGGAGGTCGGTGCCATTTACTCCGAGTTTACGAATCCACCCGATAACATGGGCTTTACAGGCAAGCTTAATCTCAAAGGAAACGCTTTGGGCTTCATGGAATTTTACTCGCCTCTTGAAGACTCTCCCGCGAAAATTCTCGCCTCATACAACCACACTTACTGGGGCAAATATGCGGCTGTTATGAGAAATGGCAATGTCACTACTGTCGGCTGCTATTTGGAGGAAAGCGACACACAGGAAGTACTGAAAGACACGCTTTCTGACGCAGGTCTTACGCTTCCCTCAAACCGCTTCCCATTGATTGTCAGAAGAGGCGTTAACCGCAGCGGAGAAAAAATTACTTTCGTGTTTAACTACTCGATGGAAGAGAACCTTTTCGAGACCCAAGATGAATACACAAATCTGGTCACAGACAGCGAGCACAAAAAAGGCGACAGAATTACCCTGCCGCCCTGGGGTTATCTCATTCTTAAGATTAACGCTTAACCATCGTGATGTCGTCGAACGCGCCCCATACGCCTGCGGTGGTGCCACTCACGGAAACAGTAACTATCGCCTGCGTATCCCCGGTAACTTCTATCGGGGATATTGTTATCTCGCTCCACTGCTGCCAGCCGGTGACGTTTCCCGTACCCTCGTAAATCTGCCCGTCAACTTCTACGGTAACTTTAAAGACGTCGCTCGTACCGGCGTCTCCGCCTTCAAGCCACGCGGAGAAGTCATATGTTCCCGCCTCAAGCTGCACGGTCTGAGTGGCAGTCATTGTTGCACCCGCGGTCGCCGAATAAAAATGCATTGACCCGGAGCCCGTCCTTGAATTGCTTGCCGCGTCCTCGGTGTTAAAACCGTCAACGTCCCAGCCGTCAAGGCCAGACTCAAAGCTGCCGTTTGTAATCACATCTCCTTCGGACGCCACAAATCCGGGATCGGGCATAGGCGTAGGAGTTGCTGTGGGCTCGGGCGCATCGGTGCCTGTTCTTACATAAAGGAAAGTTCTTAAAGACTCGAGCGGATGGCCTTCATAGTCAAAGAGCGCCTGGTTGTCAACCGCAGAGCCGCCGTAGTATTGCCCGGCATCATCAGGGTCATACTCGCCCGCAAACACCGAAGCCCACCCCGAGCCGCAGCGATTCCAGATAACACGGTTTTCTTCCTTAACTGAATTTATAAGCGTGCCGTCTTCATCATATGCGACCTGCACCGGAATCCATGCGGGCTCCCAGTAGCAAAAACCGATTCCCAAATCACCGACGTCCGTCACGGCAGAGATGACATCGCTTATCATGTCGGCCTGTCCCTGCTCGTTCGCGACGTAAGGCATATCAACACCCACCGTTTCATCGCTAATCGTATTCGCGGAACCATCGCCGTCGTCGAGCCTGTAGACCCACGACGACTCGACCACCATAACCTGCTTGCCGTAAGTGTCCGCGACGCAGCCTAAAACCTCGGTTAAATTCTCGAGCGTTCCGTGCCAGTAAGGGTAATAAGAACTCGCGAAAATATCGTAGTTGACGCCGTAAAGGTCGAGCTGATCCGCGTAGTAGGAGTAAGCATTTTCGCGCTCGGGGTTCGCGAAATGCATCGCAACACGAACGTCTTCGTCAAAGTCTCTTACAGCCTTAGACCCCTGCGAGAAGAGCTTTGCCATATTCTCCCATTTGCTTTCGCCGCAAAAGCCGTTGGTTGTCTCGTTACCGATCTGCACGATGTCGATGTCGCCGCCGGCCTTGTTTATAGCCTCGAGAGATTGCAAAGTAAAGTCATATAGAGCATCGCCTTTCTCGTCGAGAGTCATCCCTTCCCATGCTTTGGGAACCATCTGCTTTGAAGGGTCCGCCCAGAAGTCCGAGTAGTGGAAATCGATGATGAGTTTAAGGCCCGCCTCGGATGCACTCTTTGCTATCCTGCAGGCGGTATCAACGTCGTTATTACCACCGCCGTAAGACCTGCCCTCAGAGTCATAAGGATCGTTCCAGACACGTATTCTTACGTGCGTCACGCCGCACTCGTAAAGGAGGTCATAGAAGCCGTCCTCGTCCAGTGCGTTCCCCTCAAAATCATAGTAAACAACGCCGCTTTGAAGCTCCGCGATATAAGACGAGATATCAACGCCCATTACAAAATTGTCACCGACCGCCTCGTTTTTCTCAACATATAAATCAGAACTTCTGACCGACAAATCAAGCTCCTTTTGCTTAGAGCACGCGCTCATCAAACTCGTCGCCACCATCGCCGCCGCGGCAAATGCCGCCACCCTTCGCACACCACTTTTCCTGCCTTTCATGCTACCCCTCCATTAAAAGTTAAAGGTATGTTTAAGAATTATATCAACTATCTTGAATCAGATGTTTTACATTGATTACGCAAAAAAGTTCGTAAACAGATAAACCAAGGCAAGTAAAGGTTACGCAAATAAACAAAATGCTTAAATTATGAGGATGCAACCTATATACTGCTTTTCGAGAACCTTTGATGATCATAGTAATACCTATCATTTATTCAAAGGATTTTACACATATTCGGTGCTGTCGTATTGTATCCTTTTTCCGTATTCAACGTTCGCCCCGCATTAGACTTCGATACAAATACACGATTACCGGAAGTGGGCGCATACGCTCCGCATCGGACTACAGCAGGGTTCCCGTCCACGACTTTTACCTCAATATGAGATACTCCATTTTGTCGAAACCTCGTTGTGGTAATTGGAAAGCTCTGTCATACAGTCCAGAAAGGCATCGACTTCATCGCAGCTTATTTCACGCAGGTTCATACTTTTATCAGTCCTCTGTCTATATAG